>Ga0209810_1000120_pt1 | contig 237010 bp, 209 predicted proteins | sample Coa_R1_7_FD_187159 | JGI IMG/M metagenome (GOLD analysis project Ga0209810, IMG submission 187159) | Surface soil microbial communities from Centralia Pennsylvania, which are recovering from an underground coalmine fire - Coalmine... | ecosystem: Environmental > Terrestrial > Soil >...
CACATCGGCGGAATACCCACCACCGGCCACATCGTCGTCTCCTGCTCCGTCGAAGCTGCAATGGTTGCTGCGTTGCTTCCACTCTACGTCCCCCAGGCCCAAATTCCTGCGACTTGCGCAAGTCCGGACGAGAGTGCGTACCGGCCCAAGCCCGCGCGGCGCCCGACCGCCCCCGCTCCGGCTTCGAGACGGGGCGCGTCCCGCAGGCGCGGTGCGATCGGCGCATGCTGTTCCGGCGAGGGGCCGGCGGTCTCGCGGCCGACGTCGGACGCTTCCACCGCGGTCACCCCCGCACGCGTGTCGTCTCGACGGCGATTCGATCGGGCTGCTCGGCCGCCTGTTGCGCGACGCGCTCCGGGATCGCTTGTTCGCCCTCGGGGAGCTGGAATGTGCGAGGGGCATTGGCCGGTCCGGCGTGAGGAATCATCGGGCGTGGCCCTCCGGGAACCGGCGGCGTCGAGGACGCGGGGGCGGATCGCCGCAGCAGCCGGGCCAGGTGCTCCACGGTCGCCTCCTCGAGGAAGGCGGCGAGAGGCAGGCGCGTGCCCCAGGTGCGCTCGACCTGGTTCAGGATCCGCATCGCGGTCAGGGAGTCTCCCCCCAGATCGAAGAAGTTATCGCGGAGCCCGACGGGCCGAACGCCGAGGATCGTCTCCCAGAGCTGCTGCAGCTGGTACTCCTGCGGGGTCGCGGGACCGATGTGCTCCGGCCGCATGAGCAGCGGTCCGAACTGCTCGGCAAGGCGCGCCCGGTGGAGCTTCCCGGTAGGCCCCTTCGGGATCTCATCGACGATCAACACCCGGCACGGCACCTTGAAATCGGCGAGACGCTCGGCCACGAACCGACGAAGCGCCGCCTCCGTCGCGTCCGCATCGTGCCGCAGCACGACGGCGGCGGCCACATTCTCACCGAGCGTGCTGTGGGGAACCCCAAAGACTGCAACTTGTGTGACCCCGGGATGGGCCAGGAGGACCTCTTCGATCTCCCGCGGCGCAATCTTCGTGCCGCCGCGATTGATGAGCTCCTTTAGACGCCCTTTGATGAACAGGTAACCGTCGGCGTCCAGCATCCCCTGGTCTCCCGTCCTGAGCCACCCGTCGGTGAACGGGGCAGGACGGTCTCTTGGCCCGCACTCGTAGCCCGCGGTGACGTTCGGTCCGCGGATCACGACCTCGCCGATCTCTCCCGGCCCCAATGGGGTGCCCACGTCATCCACGACGGCAACCTCGCAGCCGGTCGCCACCCCAACCGAGCCCGCCTTCCGGATGCCCGGAGGCAGGGGATTGCTGCAGATTTGGTGCGAGGCTTCGGTCATCCCGTAGGCTTCGACGACGGGCGCGCCGAAGACACGCTCCAACTCCATCAGAACCCGAGGGGGCAGGGGCGCTGAGCAGGACCGAATGAACCGCAACGGATGCTGCTGAATGATGCTCGAGTGCTCCGCAGCCTGCGAGAGGATGAGCTGGTGGATCGTGGGCACCGCCGTATACCATGAGGGCCGAAACGCCCCCAGCCACCCGAAGAAACCGGCGGCGTCGAACCTGGGGGGGGCAGACCACCGCTGCACCCGCAGCCAGCGTCGAGAGCGTCGCTGCGATCAGTCCGTGAATGTGGTACAGAGGCATGACGTTCAGACAGCGGTCGTCGGGGGTCAGTCGAAGCGTCGCGGCGATCGTGCCCGCGGACGCGCAGATATTCGCGTGCGTGAGGGGCACCAGCTTTGGCCCCGAGGTAGTGCCGGAGGTGTGCAAAACCAGTGCGACATCGTCGGGATGCGCAAGCCCGCGATTGAGGCACTCCGCCTGCGTCGAGCCGGAGAGCGTGAAGATCCCGGCTTCTCCCGTCGCCTGCGGGGTCAGCGTGATGATCGGAATCCCACGCCGCTCGGCCGCGATGCGCGCGGGCGAGCCCATTCCGGATTGAACGATCAACGCCTTGACACGGAGATCCGAGAGGTAAGAGTCGAACTCGCTGATCCGGTAGCCGGGATTCAACGGCGCGCAGGTGGCCGAGGCGGCGACGGCGACGAACGCCGCGGCCATGTCGGGGGCGCTCGGCACGACGAGCGCCACGCGATCGCCCCGCCCCACGCCGAGCGTGTGCAGGGTGCGGGACACGTCTCGGATATGATCATACAGACGGCCGTAGGTTAGCGGAACACGCCCCGGAGCGAGGAGGGCAACGGCCTTGGGATCCCTGGCCGCCGCACCCTCGAGCAGCCGGGCGATGCACGATTCCCGCAGACGAGGATCGCCACCGGAAGACGCGGCAGACGTGTACGCGCGGGTCATCCTCGTGTGCGCATCGTTGCGTGGTCAATAGCCGATCACGGCGCTACCCTGCGGGTGTCACCATCCTGGCAATCGTCGACCCGGAACGAAGTCGTACCGCAGCCGCGGGCGGCACGGTCGCTTGTCCTTCACTTCTCCCTCGCGCTTCACTGCTCCTGCGCTGGGGGATCATCGGGCGTGCCCCCGGGAACCGGCGGCGTCGAGGACGCGGGGGCGGATCGCCACAGCAGCCGGGCTAGGTGCTCCACGGTCGCCTCCTCGAGGAAGGCGGCGAGAGGCAGGCGCGTGCCCCAGGTGCGCTCGACCTGGTTCAGGATCCGCATCGCGGTCAGGGAGTCTCCCCCCAGATCGAAGAAGTTATCGCGGAGCCCGACGGGCCGAATGCCGAGGATCGTCTCCCAGAGCTCCGCCACCTGTTGCTCCACGCGCCGGGTTGGGGCGACGGATGCGCGTTCCGGGCTCCCCTGCTCCCATACCGGCTCGGGCAGGGCCCCCCGGTCGAGCTTCCCGCCGGGCAGCAGCGGCAGGGCATCGAGCAAGACAAACACCGAGGGCACGGTGTAGGTCGGGAGCGCGGCTCCCAGGAAGCGCCTCAGATCGTCGCTCCGCAGAGGCTCCCGGGGCACCACGTAGGCGACCAGCCGCGTGTCTCCGGACGCCGGATGGGCGCGCCCCGCGACGGCCACGTCCTTGACATGCGGGTGCTCCCGCAGTGCCGCCTCGACCTCCGCTGGCTCCACGCGGTACCCCCTGATCTTCACCTGCGAGTCCTTACGCCCAAGGCAAACGAGGCAGCCATCCGGCAACATGCTGCCCAGGTCACCCGTCCGGTAGATCCGCTCGCCGCTGCCGTCCGGCGCGAAGCTGAAGACCTGTCGGGTCAGCGCGGGCTCCCGCCAGTATCCTGAGGCGAGATACCGGCTCTGCACCGCGATCTCGCCGACCCCGCCGGTTGCGACCTCCCGGCCGGAGTCATCGAGCAGCCGGACCGCCATGCCGGGCACCGGGTGACCGGCCGGCACGAGGACGCCGTCGATAGGAGTCTCCCTGTCGATCACGAGCTGCCGGTACAGGCCGGTCTCCGTGCTTGCGAGGGCGTGGAGGAGGACGCAACTCGCCTCTGTGACCCGGCGGTAGAGCTCAACGTCACGGCGCGAGACCGCCTCGCCTCCCAGGTGAATGAGGCGAAGGGACGGAAACCGGACCGTGTGCGGCAGGCTCTCGGCTAAGGCGCGGAAGACCATGGGCGTCGAGTGGTAGACCGTGATCCGGTCCCGCCGGAGCGCGTCGGCGAGCGCCGCGAGGCCCCGCGCCCGGACGTCGAACGGCACTACGGTGGCGCCAGAGAGCAGAGCCCGGAAGACGTCGAGCAGGCCGGCGGCCTGGCTGTGGCTCGCGAGCAGAATCATTCGGTCGGCCGGACCGAGCCCGGTGACGTCCGCATAGGCCACGGCGCTGTGAAGCGTGGCACGATGCGTGTGCGCGACCCCTTTGGGGCGGCCTGTCGAACCCGACGTGTACACGATGCGGGCGACCGCGTCGGGCGCGATCGAGCGGCGGAGGTTGTCGGAAGAGCCGCCCGCCTCGGCCTCACCGGCGTCCAAGACCGGGAGCGCGTCTGCGCCCAGCTCCCTGGCGCGCGTGAGGAGCGCCGCCTCGGTCACGATCGCGGCGGCCCGCGAGTGCCGCAGGATGCCGGCGGTCCTCGCGTGCGGGTCGGAGGCATTCAGCGGCACCACGATCTTCCCGGCCTTGAGCGTCCCCAAGACCGCGATGATTGCCCGCGCGCCCCGATCGAAGAGAAGGGCGATCGGTTCCGGCGACGGTCCGCGCGCCGCGACGAGGGCCCGGGCGACGCGATCGGCGGCCCGGTTCAGCGCGTCGTACGTGAGCGCCCGGTCCCCTGCCTCGATCGCGACGCGACCTGGGTGCTGCGCGACCTGCTGCTCGAAGCGCGCCGGGACCGATTGCTCGAGGGCCGGCCCGTGGTCCGAAGGGCGCGCGGACGCCACGCCCCCGCGGCCGGCGGCATCCGCCGGTCCCGTCGGAAGGCGTGTCTCCAGAGGTGCGGGTGGCCGCGTGTTTCTCACGCGTCGGCGTCCTGCATGGGTGCTCCCCATACTCCTCGGCGCGCGGCCTCCTCACCTGCCCCCTAACGAATGTCTACGGCCTCCGAAAGCGTCGCTCGAAAGATGCGCAAACGGCGCGGGCCGCGCGGCAGCGAGGACCCCGGTCGCGTGTACAGGGACGCGGCGGAGCCCGGCTCATCCCCTTGATCCCGCCTGGTCAGAGCAGAGCACAGGCCCGCGGGGCCAACAGCCGAGCCGCCGAGCCCGGGCCGATGCCGCTACGGTGACCAGAGCGCTCCGTGAGGCAGGCGGGGCCGGCGTCAGCGCGCCCGCGCATGGCTGACCCAGCCGTAGATCAAATCCCCGGCTTCGGCTTCGACGGATATCGCATACCCGGCGGGCTTGGACGCCAAGTCGCCTTTGGCCATGATGATGCGCCTCGGTGTTCTGTCGGCGAATGATCCGATATCGCCCCAGGTGCGCGCTTCAAAGATGGGCCGCCCGCTGTAGAAGAGCGCCGCCGGCCGGTACAACCCTGAGAAGACGATCAGCGGCTCCCGGTCGGCCGCGTTCCGGGAAGCGGCGGCGGCAAGTGAGGCGACAGGGGAAGCGCCTTCGCGATACAGAGGGCTGACGCTGCGCAGCCCCAACGCAAGCAGCACAAGGAAGGCGGATGCCGACACGACGCGGGCGTCGAGGGTCTTCCGAACCGACAGGACAAACAGTGCGGCCAGCGCGCAGAGGAGTAGGAGCCCGACCAGGGGGTTGCGGGCGAGCGCCCCAGCCGTGACGGCCGCGATGAGCACGCCTGACAATGAGGATGCATCCGGCGACCTCGTCGCGGACGCGATCAGCCGTCCGGTCAGGATGGCCAGGGGCGGAAGCGCGGGCATGATGTAGTACGGCAACTTGGTGCGGGAGAACTGATACAATCCAAAGACCACCAAGATCACCGCGAGGAGGATCAGCGAGCGATATCGACCCATGAGATTTTCCTGCACCGCGAGCGAGACCGCAAACGGGAGGAGGTACACCCAGGGGAACATGCCACCGGCCAACACCCGAAGATAGAAGCGTTGATCCCCCGAATTTCCTTGCACGACAGACAGCGCGTGGGCGACATGGAAGCCAAAGTAGTGGCTCCAAAAGGTCGGCCCATAGTGGGCGGCCATCAGCGCGTGCCAGGGTGCCGCTATGAGAAGGGCTCCCGCGAGGCCCAGGAAGAGATGCGTCGAGCGAAGCACGCCGCGCGCGCCGGGTGTTCCGCTCAGGAGCACCAGCAGCATGGCGGCCGGCGCAATCAGCGCGGCAAGCGACTTGACCATGACCGCGAGCGCACACGCACCGCAGACGCCGTACCACCAGCGCGGTTCGCCCTCCATCACCCGGATATATCCGTAGACGGCGAGGAGAACGAACATTGTGAGGGGGGCATCGGTCATGCCCCTGCGTGCGTATTTGAGGAACTCAAAGGTCGTCGCCAGGATCACCGCGGACATCAGCCCGGTCCGCCGGTCGAACAGGGCAGCGGCGATGAGGAACGTGAGGACGATCACGACCGCGCCGGCGAGGGCGGATGCTGCTCTGGCCCAGAACTCATGCACCCCGAACAGATGGAAGAGGAGCGCAGTGGACCACATTAATAGTGGCGGCTTGTCGACCCACGGTTTGTATTCATAATGAGGCTGGAGCCAGTCCCCCGTGGCGTTCATTTCCTTCGCCACTTGGGCGTAGATGGCTTCGTCCCAGTCGTGCAGGCTACCCATCCCCAGCCGCCAGAAGCTGGCGCCGACCGCGATCGCCAACACGAGCGCGATGAGGACATGGTGGGAACGATTCACCACGCGGGACCCGTTCATGTGTCGGCCGGCCCCCGAGCCGGCGTCGTTCCGGAGCGGGTCGCCGCAAGGGCACCCGGCACGCGCCGCATCTTCGATGGCCAGCTCCTGTTGACGCAGGAAGGACGCCTTCGGCTCGCCAGACCGCCCCCCCGCGCCCGACGCGCGGGAAGTGCTCGCGTCCCGGGACGTCTCCAACGCGGCGGGCGCTCGCCCCGGTTCGACGGGTTCCGTTACGGGCTATTGGTTGGCCTGCGCTCGATCAACTGGTACGAGATGCCGCCGGTCGTCTCTTCTCGGGTCCACGCGTTCAGCGTGTTCCCGATACGCCGTGGCTCCGCTGAGGTGGTCCGCACGCCGCGGGAGGCCAGGGTGGCGAGTGCGGCTCCGAGGTCGTCCACCTCGACCGCGATGTGCTCGATGCGCGCCCGCCGGCCGTTCCCCAGGCGCTGCCGCCGCAACTCGGGATCGCCGATCTCGATAAGCTCGATGTCCGTACCGCCGCAGGCGTAGAACTCTCCTCGGATGCGGCCTTCGGGTAGATCCACCGACCTGCGCAGCGGCAGGCCGAACACGTCCGCCAGCCACCGGCGGGCCTCCGGGAGGTCGTCGACGACGACCCCGATGTGATCGACCCGCCGGAACATCGGACGAGGCGCCGGCTTCACGGTTCATCCCCCTTTGTCGCGGTGTGATTGGAGCATACCACAAGGCCGCGTGGACCGACACGCACAGCGGGATTGCTCCGCGCGCTCACGTTAGGAAGGACAGCGCACAGGGAAAAGCACTAAGTGGCTCTACCGCAGGATACGTCGGGCTACGCGGAGGAGGTGAGCGAGCATGCCGTGGTGGATGACCGACCTGCTTGTGCTGATGGTGATCGGCGCGGCGACCGGTCACCTCGTGATGCGGTAGCCGCCGCTCGCACGCCCCGGAAGAGACGGGGCCAGATCGGCCACGGCCGACCTGGCCCCGGCCACTGTCCGGCCCGGCCACCGCGGCTCGACTTCTATACCCGAACTCGATAGCCGCCGCGCTCGACGCAGATCGCCGCGCCCGATAGCGCCTCGATGGCTGAGAGCGGCACGTAGACGCGGCCTCTCAGCGCCTGCTTGAGGACCTCCCTGGCCTCCTGCTTCATCCCCGCTTCCATGAACCACATCGCCGCGCGGGTGGCCGCCGCGTCCGCGGCGTCGCACTCTCCCTGTGCCTCGTGAATTTCCATGAGCGCGCGCTCCGCCTGCGCCGCCAGCATGGGGTTAGGGATCTCCATCGCGATCTCGGAGCTGTGCCACAGCGCGTCCTTCGCGCGCCCCAGCTCCCCCGCGACCCCGTACAGGACTCCCCTGGAGTACAGGAGGCGCGCCTGTCCGAACGGGGTTCCACGATCCCAGACGCCCTCGACGGCGTTTACGATCTCCAGGCCCGGCGCCGGCAGCTCTTGGCGCGCGAACAGCCGGCCCGCGGCCGCGCGCACACAGAGCACATCGAGGGGCTCGCCTTCCCGCTCGGCCACCGGGAGCGCGCTCACGACGACATCGGTCGCCTGCTCCGGGGTTCCGTTGCGGTCGTGCATCGCGCTCTCGAACACGCCGGCCCACAGCCAGGGGCGGACGGCGCCGGCCTCCCGGGCATCCGCGCGGAGGAGCCGCATGCGCCCGGGCCTCCACTCGCCTCCGCAGTGCCAGCGTGCCCATTCCTCGAGGACGAGCGCCGCGATCTCCGTCCGCCTGTCGACGGGCCCGAGCAGGTCGCGTACACGCAGGGTGTGCAGAACCCGGTCGAAGCGGCCCCGCTGCAGCCAGAGCAGGGCGTGGTCGAGCACGTCGTGGGTCCATGTCCTCGGCGTAACGGTGCCCGGCAGCAGGATGCCGGCGTTCCTCACGAGGCCAACGACCACGGAGAACGGGAGCGCCTTCGTCCCGCTCGTCTCGAGGCGCGAGAGGGCCTGCACGCTCATGGCATCGCCGGCCACATCCGCCAGACGCAGCCCGACGGATGCGCGGGCGTCCCGCAGGCGGTCTCCGCGGATCCATACCGGACGGTCGACGCCACGCTCTCCGCCCGGCGACCCCGCCTTGTCCCTGGCAGCGGTCAAGCGCCGCGCGTTGCGTTGCGAGGCTCCGGACCGCCGCACGACGTCGTGGCGCCTGCGGCCGATGCCGCGGGCATCGCTGGCCGCATCGTGCCGTTCGACAACCTGCCGCGCGATCGCCGGACTGAGTATCGTACTGCCGCTGTGGACGGCTCTGATGGCGTGTACCAGGCTCGCCGGGGTGACGTCCTTGAGGAGGTAGCCGACGGCCCCCACCGCGGCGGCTTGGCGAAAGAGGTCCCGGCTCGCGCTGCCGGTGAGCACCAGCACACTCGTATCCGGGCACCGTGCCTTGATGCGCTGCACCGCGGCGATCCCGTTGCCGTCGGGCAACTCGACATCGATGAGCACGAGATCCGGGCGGAGGACGGCAGCCTGTTCGACCGCGTCGTCCCCGCCCGCGGCCACGCCGACCACCTCGAGGTCGCGCTCCACCTGCAGGACCCTCTTCAGCTCGTCCAGGACGAGCGCCTGCGCGTCGACGAGCAGCACGCGGATGCCCATGCCACGCCCCCCGTGAACGATTGGGGACTCCGCGTCGGTCAGGCACTATGGCGAACAGCGGCCTCAGGCACTACCGGCAGTGGTAAGGGTCGTCGGAACATGGGACCGACCCGCCGGTGAGAGCCATCGAGCATGCGTGGGACGCCCCTCAGCGACACGTTCGCGTGCCGCGGCGTTTCTCCTGCAGACCCGCGAGGAGGCCTGTGCCACCGTCGCCACCGCTACGGATTCGTGAGGCGGGGGGAAGGAGATTCGAACTCCCGCCCCCTGATCATCTTACCCCCGGCACCCGCATCAGACAAGGAGTCCGGCCGTCGTGCTCAGCCGCCCGTCCGCGGAGGACTGCGATGCCGGTGCCCGCACCGCACAGCCGGCCCCGGGCGCACCCGGGGATGGTCCTGCCGCCCCTGCCCCCGAGCGGACGAGACGCGGAGCCGGGAGGCCGAAGTCCGAAGCGTGGCGAAGGGGAACGCGGCCGGCAGCCACCGGGACCGGCGGTGCATTGGACGCAAGAAAGGGCAGTGCTCCGATGCGACACCTGAGCCTTCGCCGCAAGCGTGGAGATCACCCGGCGGGTCAGGACAGCAGCCCACGCCTTCTCGTGCCCCGTCGCGCCCTCGCATATCTCGGTCTCCTCCTCGCTGTGGGCGCCCTTCCAGGTCCGTCATCGCCCGCGTCGCTACCTGCCCCGCCTCCGTCTCAGGTCGGGTCGGACCTGAGGGTCAGCAGCAACGGGCGATACTTGGTGCAACACGATGGAACTCCGTTCTTCTGGATGGGGGACACGGCCTGGCAGCTGTTCGTGAAGCTCGACCGGCGGGACGCCGCCCTTTACTTGGAGGACCGGGCCCGCAGGGGCTTCACGGTGATCCAGGCCGGCATCATCACGTGGGACGGGAACATCCCCAACGCGTACGGGCATCGCGCCTTCGACAGCGCCGACGTGTCTCGCCCCAACGACGCCTACTTCCGGCATGTGGACGCCGTCATCGATATGGCGGCGCAGCAGGGCCTCCATGTCGGCTTCCTGCCGGTGTTCCTCGGAAACCGGTCTTTGCAGTGGCTCGTGGACCGGGCGACCGCCTACACGTACGGCCGGTGGTTGGGGGCCCGTTATAGGTCCAAGCAGAACATCCTCTGGGTCCTGGGAGGAGACATCACCCCGGATTATGAGCCGGCCGATGTCTGGCGGGCCCTGCGAGGCGGCGCCGTCGCCGCGGTGCGCGGCGGCGGGGTCGGGGACATCCGGCGGGCCCTCGGGCTGGCGAAGAGACTCGTCCTCGGCGTGAAGAGCGGCGGCGGGCCCACGGGCGTGTGGCGCGCGCTCGCGAAGGGCATCGCCGTCGGGGTGACGGGCTCGGAGGACTACACCAGGACCATCATGACGTACCACGCGTGCGGGAGCCCCTGCGTGTTTCACGGTGATCCGTGGTTCTCCCTCAACATGATCGAAGTGTATGAGGATCCGGCCCGCGTCTATCCTGCCGTGAGCCGCGACTATCACGCCACGCCGACCAAGCCGACGGGGATCGGAGAGGGTTTCTATGAAAACGACAACGATGGCCCCGGCACCCCCACGGGGACCGCGTACGACGTGCGACGGGAGGCCTACTGGAGCTTCTTGGCCGGCGGCTACTACACTTACGGCGCGCGGCCGATCTTCTTCTTCGGCGGCGGCTGGCAGCGCGCGCTGGATCTGCCCGGCGCTCGGCACATGAGCATCCGCAGGCGCTTGCTAACGTCCCGCCCATGGTGGACGTTCGTGCCCGACCAGGGCATCCTTGCACGCGGGGAGGGGAGCGGCGATACCCTCAATGCCGCCGCCCGTTCGGCCGATGGCAGGAGCATCATCGTCTATCTGAGCCATCCGAGCGTGGTGTCCGTCAATATGGGAAAGATCACCGGCCGCCACATGGTGAAGGCCCAATGGTTCGATCCCGGAAGCGGACGGCGAACCGACGCCGGGGTCTTTCCCAATACCGGCACGCGCTCGTTTTTCACCCCCCGCGGATGGCGGGACGCTATCTTGCTTCTGGATGTCGCATCGCCTGCTTGATTTCGTCCGACGCCTTGCGTCGGCCGCCGCGGGCGTGACAGCGATCTCGGGCGGGACCGCTTCTGCCGGTCCCCGGCGGAGCCGAGCCCGATCGGGACGTGCGGGGGAGGTCGCGCGAGATATGGGGCGGGATTGGGCCTCCGGGCTCAGGGACGCAAGGCGGTACGCAGTGAGGGCGGCCCTGCGCCGCATGATACCGTGCCATCTCACGCTCTTACGGAAGATATTCAAGAGCTCTCCGATCGGATTGCCCTACTGGCTCTGCTGGCGACGGGCCTTGGGCCTCCTCACCAGGGCGCCCAACCCGTTGAGCCCGCCGCACGACCTGCTGTATCGTAGCGGCAGGCCGGTGGCCGTGCCAGAACTCGCGGGGTTGGTGACGGCGGACATGCTCAGCGGTTGGACGCTCGACGCCGAGAGCATCTCCTTAGTGTGGATGCTGCTGGGGCGGGACGCACCCTCCCTGATCCTCGAATGCGGCTCGGGGGTGAGCACGCTGGTCTTTGCCCGGTTTGCGTCGTTAGCCTGTTCCCGGGGTCGCCGTTGCAGCGTCATGTCCATGGAGCAGGACCAGCAGATCAGAGAGAAGGTGGACGTGGAGCTGGCGCAGGCCGGTCTCCGTCAATTTGCCAGAGTGTGTCACGTGCCTCTCCGCGACGGATCGGATTACGACGCGGAGGCCGTGGGCGCGGCGCTGGCGCTCGTGCCGCGTCGCCACGCGGACTTCGTGTTCATCGACGGACCGTACGGTCCACCCGGATGCCGCGCTCACACCCTCACCACGCTGCTTCCGTACCTGCGCAACGGTGCTCGATGGCTCATGGACGATGCCTTTCGGGACGGCGAGCTGTCTATTCTGCGGCGGTGGGCGGCGTGCGAATCGCTTACGGTCACGGGGATCTACCCGATCGGCAAGGGATTGGCGACTGGTTCCGTACGCCTCGGATAGTTCAGAGCGGCAGGTGCGAGCTCGCACGCTCGCAGATCCGATCGCCACCGAAGCCCCGCCGGGTGATGCGTCACGGACGGCGCCGGTTTCGGATCGTGCGCCAGCGCCGACGGCAGCACCGACCACCGGGAGACCGCCACCCGCAAGACTTCGGTGGCGGAGGGAGGGAGATTCGAACTCCCGAGGGGTCACCCCCTAGCGGTTTTCAAGACCGCCGCATTCGCCCGCTCTGCCATCCCTCCGGCGGCAGTATAGCATCCGCGTCTCGCCCGCCACAAGGATACGGCGCTCGCAGCGGTTGCCTCAGATCTGACTCCGGGACGATCCGATCGCGGCCGCGACGCCGAGGCCGGCTATGACGGCGGCCAGGCCCAGGGGCGCGCAGAGCACGAACGGCCCGACGATGCCCAACAGCGCCGCGGCGCCCCCCATGAGCGGGCCGATGAAGAACCCCAGGTCCCCGGAGCTGTTGTAGACTCCCATCGCGGTCGTGTAGCGGTCGCGCGGGCTGAGCCTGGCCATGAGCGTCGTGAATGTCACGGGCACGAGACCACCGACGAACCCGTAGACGGCCCCAGCCAGAAGCAGCGCCGTCGTGCTGTGGAGCAGGGGCACCAGCAACGCGATCGCGCTCCGGCCCGCGAGCCCGGGCAGGACCAACCGCTCCGGGCCCCACCGGTCTGCGAGGCGCCCGGTGGGGATCTGGACCAGCGCGTAGGTGAGGCCCTGCACCGCGAATACCTCTCCGACAACCAGCACCCCGAGCCCCTGCGTCGCGGCGTAGAGCGGCAGGAAGGTGGACCAGATCCCGGTCACCGCGTAGTACAGGTGGTTGGCGAGGCAGAGGCGGAAGACGGTGGGATGCCGGAGCACCGCCCCGACGCCGCTCGCCGTGAGCCGCAGCGTAGGCCGCCCGGGCGTCGTGGTCGCAAAGATGACCGGCAGGATGATCAGGCTGATCCCCGCGCCGAGGTAGAATACCACCCGGTCGCCGTAGCGAGCGCCGACCACGCCTCCGATCGCCGGGCCGGCCAGGAAGCCCACCGACGTGAGAAACCAGAACACGCCAAACGCTCGGCCCCGCGTTTCCTCCGAAGCGGCGGCGGCGACCGACGCATGAAGCGGAGCCCACATCAACGCGCGAGAGGCGCCGACGCCCGCCAGCGCCCCGCCGACCGCGGCCGCGGCCCGCGCCTGCGCGACCCCGATCATCGCGGCCGCGTTGGCGAGCAGCCCGCCCAGCAGCGTCCAGCGCCTGCCGAACATCCCGGCGACGCGGCCGACCTCCAGCTCCACGATACCCATCGCCAGGCTCAACAGGCTGACGAGGATGCCGACCTGCGTGGCCGTGTAGCCGATGCGGGACAGGTGCAGGGGGAGGACCGGCAGGACGACCTGCCAGGAGATCGCAAGCAGGAATCCGGTAGTCCCAAGGAGCGCGATGCGCACGGCCAGCGGTTGTCCCCTGGCGGCCGGCGCTCGCGCAACCGCGATGGCCTCCGGGACGGGTGCCTCGGAGGCGGGCGCTGGGCCGAAGGTCGCGGAAGGGTCGGGATCGTGGCTCGTTCCCATAACCGGGGGATAGTTCGGAGCCCGGCGCGGCGAGTCCTGGACCAGGGTAGTGAACGCCCGCGCCGCGGAAACCGTACACAGAGAGGAGACATGATCGGCAGCGTTTCCCCCTGGGCGCGTCCGCTCGCGGCGCTGGCAGCCGCCGGCCTGTTGGCCGTGCTGCCGGGGCGAGTCCCGGCGCCCGGCCGGCCCTTCGGTCCGCCGCTGCCGCCGGTGCTCGGGTCCACCGGCGATCAGCCGCTGGATGCTGAGGCGCTGGCCGGGCTTCCTTCGGTTCCTCCGCCGGCAGCGTGCCGGGGCCTTCAGGCTGGCCGCACGCGGTGGCACGCGGCCGAGAGCCTCCTCGATGCCGACCATGATCTGCTGCGCGCTTGTATCACGCGGATCGCGCTCCCTCCGCCCGGAAGCCTCTGATCGGCCCACGCCTCGCCTGGATCACCGGCCCGCCGCCCCCGGCCGCGGAGCGCCGGTGGGGCCTGACTGCCTCGTGCAATCCAGTAGGGAGGGAGGATACGATGGGATTCATGGATCTCTTTCGCAAGGGGACGGGACGCCGCGCGATGCGCCTCATCGGGCGCATCGCCGACGAGCCGCAGATCGTCACCGTCGAGGGGTCGAAATACATGATCTTTCACATCGCCGAAGCGGCCGGAACAGAGTTCCGGCTGAAGATGCTGCCGACCACTCCGAGGCGGCGGAAGGGCGACAGGGTGGAGGTCACGTGGACCCCGAACGGCAGTGGCCCGGCCGTGGTGGAGACCCTCTACGCCGCGCCAGACACGGCCGCTGCCCGCAGGCGCAACCAGGAGTATCTTGCGAGCATCGAGGCGCAGGACGGCACCGACACGCGTTGAGACGGTCCGCCGCGGCGTCCCGCGCCTCGGCATCCCGGTTCTTTGACACGGTTGGGCGCCCCCGATATACTTGGTCTGCGCCGTGGGGACGTAGCTCAGCGGGAGAGCACCTGCTTTGCACGCAGGGGGTCGCGGGTTCGAGTCCCGCCGTCTCCACCACAGGCCAAGACTAGCACGCCTTTCGCCTGCCCGCGGTGAGTGCGACGACGTGCGCCCAGCTTCACGGCCAGACAGTCGCCCTCCCGGTTGAACAGGAGCAGCGGATGGTGGCAGGTCGATTCAAAGTCCCGTTGTAGGCGCTCTGTCCCCGCTGACCATAGACGGGGATCTCGGTGCTGTCGATGTCGAGCACCACGCGCCGCGGGGACCCCATCGCTTCCACCCGCGCGCTCAGCTCCCGGTTGATCACGGCCGTCACACACGAACCACACGTACCCGTGGGACAACCGGGAAGTCCTCGTCCTGAGCGTACACTGGCAGGCCGTGCACTGCCGCGGTGCGGCGGCCCAGGCGTCCATGATCTTGGGGCGTCTACACACCCCCGGGCCGCGTCTCCGGGGCATCCACCGCCTGCCGCGCGTGCCGGCGCGGGCGCGGGGCTCGGCAGGCGCGTTCATGGGAGAACAATGGGGGAGGCGACGGCGACAGGCAAAGAGGAGCGAGGTTCGCCGCTCACCGGACGCGAACAGGCTCACCGAGTGTCAGCCGCAAGGCGGGGCATCACCTTTTCGGCGAAGGGCACGATCACCTTTTCGTGTTCCACTTCTGACCGCGGAGCGGAAAAACACCTCAGCCAGATCTCGTCGATGCCGAAGGAGTTGATCTCCTTGATCTTCTGGATGCAATCCTCGGCTGTGCCCGCGATCGAGAAGCGCTTGATGACATCGTCCGTGAGATACGTCCGGTCCCGATACGCCACCTCCAAGCCTGCCTGGCCCATGCCGCGACACTTCCTGAGGAAAGACGGCAGTGCTTGGTCAAAGCCGTCAAGGATGACAGGATAGGCCGCGGGAGAAGTATTCAACAGTGCTTGGGTGACGAACGGCCTGACGTTTTCCACGGCTTGCCGCCCGTCGTCCGAGATCGAGGTGTAGACCCACGAGATCAATCGCACGTCCTCCACGCGCCTGCCCGCCTTCTTGGCCCCGGCCCGCACGCGCTCGATCGCGAACGCCAGCTGCGCTCCCGACACGTAGGTCGCTATGATCGCGCCGTCTGCGATTTCGCCGGCGAGCTCGAGGTTCAGCGGACTTCTGCTTGCGACGAGTATCGGGATGTCCGGCCGTACGTCGAACCCCAGTCGGGCGTCGGTGAGCCTGTACAGGCGGCCGTCGAAGTTGACGGTTTCCCCGCGGAACAGCCCCCTGATCATCGTGACGGTCTCACGGAGCGCGTCGTTGACGTGCTTCCGCTCAAGATGCATCTGGGCGAAACCGGATCCTCCGGCACCCAGGGCGAGCAGGGCCCGTCCCTCCGAAAGCTCGTCGAGGCTTGCGATCGCAACGGCCAGCATCGCAGGGATCCGGCAGAACGGATCGGACACGCATGGCCCGAGCTTGATCGTCGTGGTGTTCAGGGCGTCAGCTGCGAGCGTGACGAAGACGTCCTTCTCGCCCGAGAATCGCTGGTCGGCGTGCACGAAGTGCTCGAAGCCGAGCTCCTCGGCCAGCTTCGCCAGCGAGGCCACCTTCTTCAGCGGTTCCACCGGCGCCATCCCTACGCCAAACCTGACCATCGGGTCGTCAGGCGTTCCCGTCTCTCGACGCCAGGCTGATGCGCATTTTCTCGAAGCCTTCCCTCCGCATCCGCGGGGCCTCGCGCGCGAGCTCATCGATCCCCTCGGTGATCCTTCCGACGAGGTTCGTCGCCAGTGGGCCACTCATGCCCCTGATTGCGCTGTCACGCTCGTAGACGAATCCGATGACGAGGAAGTCGCGGACGTGCCTCGGCCACTCGGGCTTGACGAAGATGGCGGGCTTGTAGTACACGATCAGATCCCCAACGGTCTGGTAGATCGTCTGATTCTCTTCCTCGATGTGATAGGGGGCATCGAGCACGACGTAGACCTCGCGGCCGTTCTCCATGCTGTGCACGGCCTGCCGCTCGATCGGAAGGATCCCCTTGAGCCATTTCGTCGTCTTGGGCGCGTTCTTCTCGTCGAGCTGCGCAAACGCCTCGACGCGGCCCAGCGTGATCCTGACCCTCGTCATTGGCCGAGCCTTGTCACGAGCAGCCTCTGCAGACCGGTGTGACGGACGTCTTCGCACTTCCGCGCGAACTCCCTCGGGATGTCGATGAGGGTGGCGAACAGCGTCGAGACCTGCAGATTCGAGTCTCGGCCGCTGCGGGCCGGGTCGTCTGCGGCCAGGCCGCCGCCGGCAGGGTCGCCGTAGAAGATCGCGAGTTCTGAGAGCTCCCGCTGGAACTCGGAGCTGTAGGCCAACTGCTTGCCGCGGGACATCTGGGGGGATCGCCAGAAGTAGACGATGTCACCGGGAGCGGTGGTCCCGCGCCGGACCGGTCCTTCGGGGGGGAGCCGGAGTATCTTCTCGCCGTGAAGATGCAGCATGATCTCGCGACTCGACCAGTTGGCGTGGATCGCCATCCCTTCGACCGGAAGCACGCGCCAGACCGCGTCGCATGTCTTTGGCACGATGTCGTCGTGCATCTCGGCAACGGCCCTGGTTCCGCCCAGCTCAACGAGCAGCTTCCTCATCCGACTCACTCCAGCCTCTCGAGGATGAGATCCTTCTGGCCTCGGTAGATCATGTCCTCGCAGGCCCTCGCGAAGCCCTCGAGACCCGAGGAGATGGTCGCAAAGAGGTTCACGGCTTCCGGCCCTCGCGGTCCCTGCGGCCGCGTGTCCCTGTCATAAACGATCCCTATCTCCGCGGATTCGGATCTTCCATAGGGGGCGCCCCGAAAGTAGTTGCGCGGCCGGTAGTAGTAGAAGAGGTCGCCCGGGACGGGAAGGTAGGTGAGGACGTTCTCCGGCGGAAGCACAAATGTCGGGTCCAGATGGACCAATACCTGATGCCCCGACCAAATGTCGTGGATCGCCTTGACGCGCAGGGGCAAGAGATGCCAGATCGCCTCACACGTGTTCGGACAGTCCGCCTCGAGAAGATCTGCGACGGCAGAGATACCTTCATCCGGAAAGGAAATCCGGATCTTCCGGGACAGGACATGCGGATCACGTCGCGGATCGCACACCGACGCACCCCGTTGTGTCAGGCGTCAGCGAAGACCGTTCGAATCTTTGCGCTCGCGCGTCGGGCTCGGCGCCCGGTTACGCGGCACGCCCGGCGCACTGCGGGATTACTCGGCCTCCGGCGTTGCTGGGCTCTGCCGCCCCCGCTACTTGATGAACTGGTTCGTCCACAGCACACCTTCGCGAGTATCCGCCTGCCCGTTCAGCGCGCCGATCGACGTGAGCACGTCGACCTGGTTTCTGACCGCCTGCTGGCTCAGCCGTCCGCCCTTCTTGATTGCGGGAACGAGCGCGTTGAACGACAGCGCCAGCGTCGCGTCATCCGTCTCGGGGAAGTAGACTTTGAGGAGGCGCAGTGCGGTCGGCCGGTCCGTCAGCATCCAGTTGTAGGCCTCGTTGAGGGACCGCGTGTAGGCCTCCACGGTGGCGGCGTGCGCGTTCGCCCACGACTTCATCGTCGCGATCGACTCGAAGGCGAAGTCCGCAAACTCCTTGGGGCCCTGTCCCGCCGAGTTTTTGATGAGCACGGTGCCGTCGCCGTCTTTCTCAAGGATGTACGGTGCCGGTGCGGAGAGCATGAACGCGTCGATCCGCTTGCTCTTCATCGCCGCGACAAGCGCCTGGCCCCCGCCGACCTGCACGAAGGTCGCGTCCTTTTCCGGGTCGTACCCGGCCTTCCGGAGTAGGTACTGCGGGAAGAGCTGCGTCACCGCGCCCGGCCGCGTAATGCCGAACGTGAGGCCGCGGAGCGCCCTCAGCTTGCTGTCGAGGGACGAGGCGGGGGTGACATGCAGCCGCTTGAGTACATCGTTGCGGACGACGAGGTCCATCGTCAGCGAGTTCACCATGCTATAGATCAGGATCGGGTCCTTTCCTTCCTTCTGTAGCGCCACGATATCGTCGACGCCGAGGTCGACAAACTGGACGTTGCCGCTCAAGAGCGAGGCGACGCCGAGCTTCCCGCTGTCGATCTCGACGTATTCGAAGTCCAGGCCGTTCTTTTGAAAGATCCCCTTGGCCTTGGCGAGGAGCGGGACCGCCAGGTCGATCACCTTGAAGCCCGCCTGCCGGATCTTGGTGGGCGATTGCGTCTGCGCGGCGGGAGCCGCAAGAAGGACCGCCAGCAGCAGTCCCGTAATCACGAGCCCGCTCCGCTTCATCGCACTCCTCCTCCTCTGCTGAATTGACGCCGTGCCCGTTCTCGCAGCGCCGTCACCCTTTCGCGGCCGGGACAAGGTCGCCCCGGGGTCGCCATCCGAGCAGCCGGTGCTCCAGGAGACCCAGCGCGGTGTCCATCGCGACAACGATCAACAGGAGCGCCACGATCGCCGCCAGCGTCGCCGCCGTGTTGAACTGTTCGGCCGCGGTGTTCAGGAGATACCCGAGACCCGCGTTGGCGGACATGAACTCGCCGATCACCGCTCCAATCAGCGCTTCCGGCACGGCGATCCGCAGGCCGGTCATGAGGTAGGGGACGACGCTCGGCAGCGCGACCTTGCGGACGACGTCGATGCGGCGGGCGCCCATCACTCGAACAACGTTGACGAGATCCGGGCTCACCTGATACAACCCCGCGGCCGTGTTCATGAACACCACGAAGAAGACGAAGATCGCGGCGAGGACGATCTTCGGCGTCGACCCGAGACCGAACCACATGATGAATAGCGGCGCGAGCGCGATCTTCGGGATCGAGTAGAAGGCGATCAAGAACGGGCGGAGCACGCGCTGCGCGGTTTCCTGGAACGCGACCACGACCGCCACGACGATGCCGAGCACCGCGCCGGTCGCGTAGCCGCTGAGCACCTCCGCGAGCGTCTGGATCAGGTTCGGCCAGAGCCGCCCCGTGGCCGCGAGCGTCCAGAACGCCCTCAGCACCTCGAGCGGATCGCTGATGAACTGGCGATCGGCGAGGCGGCCGGATGCGAACGCCCACGCGCCGAGCGCCAGCGCGAAGACGGCGGCCCTGGCGGCGGCCATCGACGCGCGGCTCGCCGCATCTCGAGCGGCCGCCCGGCGGCCGATGTCCTCGTGCAGGCGCAGTTCGTGCGGGGACGCCGCCACGGCGCTCGCTCGACGAGCTCCTGCGGTCACGGCGGCGGGGCCGCTCGTCGCCAGTGTTCGGCGACGAGGCGGGCCGGGACGACGTGTCCGAAGTAGCGGCGAAAATGGTCGAGCGTCATGGCCTGGACGCCCGGATCGGTCGCCGCGGTGCCGTCTTCTACGACGACGACGTAGTACCCGAGTGCAAACGCGTGCTGCACGGTCGTCTGCACGCAGAGGTTCGTGACGACGCCGGTCGCGACCACCACGTCCACCTGTCGCGCGCGAAGCACCGCGTCGAGGTTGGTGCCCGCGAACCCGTCGTAGCTATGACGCACAACGGTAACATCGCCGGGGCGGGGAGGCGCGAGCTCGTCGTCGAGCGCGGCCCCCCAGCCGCCGGCCGCGCATAGGATCTCCTCGTCCATGCCGCGCGCGGCGTAGCGGGCCCGATAGTTGGGGGCGTCGACGTTGTGGCCGTGCTCCATCGTGACGTAGCAGACGGGGACGGCGGCGGCTCGCGCGGCGGCGACGAGCCCGTTGATGACGGGGACCACACAGCGCAGCGGCGTCACGTCCGCCCCGTGGCGCGCGCTCCACCCGGCGGGGTGCACGAAGTCCCGCTGCACGTCGATGACGAGAAGCGCGCACCCGCCGGGCCGCAGCAGCTCGTCCAGGCTGGTCAGGATCCGGGTCGCGGCGGGCTTATCCAAGGGGACTGCGCTCCCGCGGCACCCACGGCAGCCACCAGCGCTCCAACGCCGAGACGCCCGCGTTCATCGCGAGCACGACGATGAGGAGGCCGAGGATGCCGGCGAACACGTCCGCCGTCCGGTACCGAGAACTCGCAGCGTTGATGAGGTAGCCGACGCCGCGGTTGCTGCTGATGAACTCCGCAACGATCGCGCCGATCAGCGCCGCCGGGATCGTGATGCGCAGCCCGGCGACGACGAACGGCATGGCGTTGGGCAGCACCACCTTCCGGAACACGGCCGCCGGCGTCGCTCCCATGACGCGGACGACGTTCACGAGGCCGCCGCTGACCGTTCCGAGGCCCGCCATGGTGTTCAGGTACACGACGAAGAACACGAAGGTCGCGGCGAGGATGACCTTGGGGACGATGCCGATGCCGAACCACAGAATCATCAGCGGCGCGAGCGCGATCTTCGGCGTCGCGTAGGCCAGTAGAATCAGCGGGCGCAGGGCCGGTGCCGCTCCCGGAACGATCCACGTCCCGACGGCCGCAAGGAGACCGGACGATGCACCGAGCACGTAGCCGAGGAACGTCTCGGCCAGCGTGTACCGGAGATGAAACCACAGCGAACCGTCGACGACGATCCGCCAGAACGCGCGCGCGATGCTGACCGGGTCGCTGAGAAACAGCCGGTCCACAATGCGACCGGACGCCCCCCACCAACCCGCCAGCAGGGCGCTGAGCAGCAGGATCTGCCAGGCCACCACGGTGGTTCGCCTGTTGCGCTCCTGCCGCTCGGTGTTGGCCGCCTCCCGTCGTCGGACTTCCGCCTCACGCCCGGGAACGCTGTCGTCGGTCTCGACGGACCGCACGCGCTCAGCCAACGGAAGGCTCCGGGCCGCGCGAGATTTCCGCGCGGAGATCGTTCCAAAGCGGATCGTAGACCTCCACGAACCCGGGCGCCTCGTGGATGTGGAACACGTCACGGGGACGCCGGATCGGGACGTCACGGATTTCCTTGATCGTTCCCGGAGCCCTCGTGAAGACCGCGATCCGGTCGGACAGCGCGATCGCTTCCACGAGGTCGTGTGTCACGAAGACGATCGTGCGGCCGCTGCCCTGCCACAGCTGGAGCAGCTCGTCCTGGAGGACCAGGCGCGTTTGCGCGTCCAGCGGGCCGAACGGCTCGTCCATGAGGATCACGTTGACGCTGTCGTCCACGAGCGTCCGGACGATCGAGACCCTCTTGCGCATCCCGCCGGAGAGCTCATGCGGATAATGATGCTCAAAGCCCTTGAGGCCCACCCGCTCGAGGTAGGCCAGGGCCTTGTGCCTCCGCTCGACGCGCGGAACGCCCTTCAACTCGAGCGCGATCTCTACGTTCGCCAGCGTCGTGCGCCACGGCAGCAGGTTGTCGTCCTGCGTGACGTAGCCGCCGCGGGTGTTGATCCCGCGGATCGGACGCCCGTCGTGCAGCACCGTGCCGTCCGACGCCTCCGTCAGCCCGGCGAAGAGGTTCAACATGGTGGACTTACCGCACCCCGACGGGCCCACCAGCGTCAGAAACTCGCCCGGACGGACACCGAGGTTGACGTCCCGGAGCGCGGTCATCACGCGGCGGCCGGCGCGACCCCGCGTCACGAACACCTTGTAGACGCCGCGCGCCTCGAGGACAAACGCCGACTCCGCCGGTGCAGGTGCGGAGCCGGTCGTGGTTACGTGGGTCCCAGGCGCGGGACGACTCATCGTGTCTATTTCACGATCGCGTTGGTCCAGAGCACGCCCTCACGCGGCGGCGCGGTCACCGACTGTCCGATGGCCTTGAAGATGTCGAGGTACCGGGCGACGCCGGCTTCGGTGAACCGGCCGTCGGGGCTGATCGCGGGAAGGGTCGCGTCGAGTGAGATCGCAAGGCTGTCGGCCGGCGTGTCCTGGAAGTACTTCTGACCCAGGATTCGGAGCGCCTCGGCCTTGTTGGTACGGATCCACGCAGTTGCCTTGGTCACGGCGCGCGCGTAGGCTCGCAGGGCCGGCGCGTTGTTGCGCAGGTAATCGGCCGACGTGAACAGCGTCGTATAGCTCGTGTCTTTGAAGTCCGGCACGTCACCTGCGGTGTCGCGAATGATGATCTGACCGAGATGCTCCCGCTCGAGCGTTTGCGGCAGCGGCGGAGACAGCAGGAATGCGTCGATGCGGCCGGAGCGGAACGCGGCGGCCAGGGCCGGCACGCCGCCGACCTGGACCAGATTCGCGTCCCGGTCGGGGTTCAACCCCGCCTTCACAAGAAAGTAGCGGGCAAACACATCCGTCGGCGCGCCGGGACGCGTGATGCCGATATTCAAGCCCTTCAGCACCGCGTAGCGCTTCGCGAGCGGCGAGAACCGGCTGACGCCGGTCCGCCGGATGACATCGTTCCGCACAATCAGATCGAGCGTCACGCGTGTCACAAGATTGTAGAAACTGATCACAGACTTGCCTTCCCTTTGCAGGTCCGCGATCCCGAGTGGGTCGAGGTCCGAGACTTGGGCCTGGCCGGAGACGACCGTCGCCGGCCCAAGCGCACCGCTGCTGATCTCTTGAAACGCGAAGTCGACGCCTTCCTGCGCGAAGAATCCCTGCTCGAGCGCGACGTACATCGGCGCCATGTAGAGCACCCGGAACCCCGCCTGTCTGATCTTGTAGCGCATCGGTTGCGCCTGGCCGGTGGAGGGCACCAATCCACACGCGAGCAGCGCTGCAACGATCACGCTCAGGAATGCGGTCGGGAGTCCACACCGCCTGTTCATCGCCCCCTCCTCCGTATCTCGGCCGCGCTCATCGTGCGCGTTTGTCCGAGGCCCTCGCTCCCCCGGTTGCCGGCGCCGCCTTGGCGATCGACTCGGGATCCGCCGACGTGTGGGGCCTCCATGAGCACTTGCAGGGTCTTGTCGTTGCGCCGGCGCATGAACTCGCCCGCCTCGTGCGCGCTTCCGGCCCGCGGCAACCGATGGACCTACCGGCGCCCGGCGGTGGACTCGACGGCGCGAGCGGGCAACCGTGGGTGCGCACGCCGATACGTTCGCTCAAATCCCATAGGCTCGCGGTCACTCGCTCGAGGATGGCATCCTAGGCGCCTCGATGCACCGCCATGTGGAAGGCCCGCTTACTCGCGGGGAGCGGTTCGAGGTCGCCCGCACGTGCCCGGTCCTCGACCGTGTCTCGAATTCGGGCGGTGCCGTCGAGCCCTGGTGCCGATAGCGGCTCCGTTGCAGGCTCGATGGTGTTCCCTTGCGGATGGGACCGCTGCGGATGGGACCGCACAAAGTACAAATCAGGCATTTCACGAATGGGCGTCGGCGCTGCCGCGGTCCTGCGGTGGGGCATCACCGCGATCCCCCCATCGCTGTCCAGCCGCCCAAGCGCCGCTCGCACGGCATCCGGCTCATGCCGAGCTTGGCGCTGACCTCTGCCCGATCGATGCTCGTGTCCGGGGGGAGAGGGCCGTCAAGAATCCACACTTGGGCTGGCCCCTTGGTCACGCCACGACCGCTTCGCTCACACAATGGATCACGTGCTGCGTTGTTGCTGGGTATATAGGTATAATGGATCATAGATCAAATATTAGCCATCGGTCAAGTCCCTGACCGGATGCAGAGGCGGTCGGGGGTACGTCAAGGGCGCGGAGAGGCAGGGTCCTCCGTAGCACGAAAGGGCGGCGCCTCTCCGCGGGCGGGAGGGCCGGGACGGGCGGCGGGCAGCTCCTCACCGGTACCCGCCTACGCCTCCCGACCAGGGGGACCGCCAGGGAAGCGACCCCGCCCTCGACGCGCGCCCCTGCGGATCCCCGCACCGGGGATCCGCCCGCAGGGGTCCGGGGTAGTCTCGAGCGAACCCCGCGCCTTCGAGCACCCTTTCGAGGGCGCCGGCCATCCTTCGGAGGGCAGGTGACGGAGCCGCCTTCGGAGGATGCCACCTCGTGGAGCAGGACCACGGAGGCGAGGCTCCCCGATTCGATACGGCGGGGTGGCAGGCGGGGTTACCGTCGCGCGCCCGGATCGCGAGGCGGGATCGCGGGGCGCCGCAGGCTCGGCAGGCTCCGGAGACGAAGGAGACGCGCCACATGGACGCGAGGGGGTTGTACCGCATCCCCGGGCCGGTGCAGGAGCTGCTCTTGAAAGCGGCGCTGGGGCGGGGGGCAACGGCCGTCGCCGCATGGGAGCAGTGGAAGCGGCAGGCGGACGTCGACCGGTTGGATGCCGACTCCCAGCGTCTCCTTCCCCAGCTCTACCTGGCCCTCCACGCGCGCCGGGCCTCGGACCCGCTGATGGGCCTGTTGAAGGGGTTCTATCGCCGCACGTGGTACGAGAACCAACTGCTGTTTCACGCGATGGCCCGTCCCCTGCGGTCGTTGCACGACGCAGGCATCGAGACCATGCTCCTCAAGGGCGCCGCCCTCACCGTGACGCATTACCGGGACCACGGTCTGCGCCCGATGGGCGATTTCGACATCCTGGTTCGCGCGCACGATGCGCCCGAAGCTATCGGGCTGCTGGAGGCTCTGGGCTTCGCCCCCTCGCAGGCCTTCGGCCAGGCGATGCATTTCAGGGATGCCGCCGGGGCGGAGCTGGACCTCCACTGGCGCCTGTTCCCAGAATGCCCGCGGGACGTCGACATCGACGCGGAGTGCTGGGAGGGCGCGGTCCCGATCACGGTCCACGGGGTCTCGACCCGGGCGCTGAACCCGGCCGACCAGTTGCTCCATGTCATCGCGCACGGGCTCGTCCACGGGCCATTGTGGGCGGAGGTGGGCACGCTTCTCTGGCCCGCGGACGCCGCGGCGATCGTGCGGGCCTCCTCGGCGGAGCTGGACTGGGACCGGGTGCTCGCGCAAGCCCGCCGGTGCCGGCTCGGCCTGTCGGTCCGAGTCGCGCTGACGTACCTGCGCGAAGTCCTCGACGTGCCCATCCCTGTCGCGGTGATGGACCAGGCGCGCAAGACACCCGTATCGCTGGCCGAACGCATCGCCCATCGGGCACGGGCTCGTCCAGCGCGCCGTTGGGGACCCTGGCTGGCGCTGTGCGTCGCATACGTGCAGTACCGCTCGAGCCTGCCAGCCGACCTCGGGACCCTTCGCACGCTCGCGGGCGTGCCCGGGTTCTTCCAGCGAAAGTGGGGGCTCGGCCACCCGTGGTCGCTGTCGTGCGCGGCTCTCTTCCGGGGGACGCGGAGGATCGCGTGGGCCGTGAGCGGCGCGCGGCGCTATTCCCGGGCGGGGGACGGTGACGGATGAGGCGGGGCGGGGCACGGCGCGCCTCCGGGCGGGGCCTCCTTCGCGCGCCGGCGATCCAGCGACGCCTTGAGGATCCTGGCGTAATCGGTTCTCGCGCCGCGTTCCCGGATCACCGTGTTGGTTGCGTGGATCCGCCTCAGCAGCACGACTTCGGGCAACATGAGGCTCTTCAACCCGTGCTCCATCGCCCTCGCATACCAATCGATGAACTCTCCCACGCGCCCCGCCGTGGTGAACGGTCCCACCCGCACGAACGACTCACGTTCGACCAGGAGCGTGCCGGCGGCAAACCCGGCGAGCACGTCCCCGGCTCCCGTCAACCTTCTGCGCGCGGCGTCGTCGAGGTCGGGGCTGTGGAACTGCCGGATATGGCCCAGGACCATGTCCCGCGTGGGGTCCGCCCGGAGGGCCGCCATCTGGCGCTCCAGCTTCTCCGGGGTCCACACGTCGTCGGCGTCGAGGAACGCCAGAAAGCGGCCCCGGGCCAGGCCCACCCCCCGATTGCGGGCTGCACCGGGCCCCGCGTGGAGCTGAACGCAGCAGCGGACGGCGGCGAAGCGACGGGCGACCGCGGCGCTGCCGTCAGACGAGCCATCGTCAACGACGACCACGTCGATCGGGCGATACGTCTGGGCCAGGACACTCTCGATGGCCTCGCCGAGATACTTCGCGCCGTTGAAGACCGGGATCACGACGGTCACGAGCGGTGCCGGCTGCGGAGGTGCCGCCGGCCGCCGTCCCGCTCGCACCACCATCTTACTCATCCTTGGACGGCGCGGGCGGCGCAGACGGTGCCCCTCCCCGCCTCGCCGCATCGAACAGGCTCGGGAGTGGCGCCGCCAGGCCCTGGTTCCGCCGCCGGCGGCGGTCCAGCGATCGTTTGAGGACGTCGAACACCCGAAGCTCCCGAATGTCCCGGCCACGTGTCATGTTGCCCGGGTGACGGCGGTAGAGCAGCGTCACGTCGTCCTGGACCAAAACCGGCGCACCGCCTTCCCGTGCGCGCATGAACCAGTCGGTGTCTTCCCCGTAGCGCAGGGCTTCGTCGAAGCCGCCGATCCGCTGAAAGGCCCGCCGGCGGAACAGCGCGGCCGTGGGAGACAGCAGCACGAACGGCGGCGAGCACGGCTCGATCCGCGGTTCGGAATCGGCGCCGACGATGCGCCGCACGCACCGCGTTCGACCGAGAACGACATCGATCGACGGATCCTCGTCGAGGCATCGCAGCTGGCGGGCCAACCTGCCCGCCGGCCAGAGGTCATCGGCGTCCAGGAACCCGATCGCATCGCCGCGGGCCAGCGTCAACCCGTGGTTCCGCGCCCGCGCGGGCCCGCCGTTCTCCTGGTACACGTAGCGCACGTCGTCGCCCTGGAGGCCCCTGGCGACGTCCGCTGTGCGATCGGTCGATCCATCATCGACGATGATCAACTCCAGGTCGGGATATGCCTGGCGGCGAAGGCTGTCGACCGCCTCGGCCAGGAACCCTTGGCAGTTGTAGACCGGGATGATCACGCTGACGCGGAGCTGGCTCGTCATACGGCACCGGGCGTCTCGCGGAGCACGTCCTGAATCGCGCGAGGAATGGTGGAGAGCATCGACCCGAGACGCAGCGCATAGCACGGCACGCGCTTCACACACGCGGCCAGGATCCCCAGCGTGGCGTGATCAGCCCCCGCTAGAGGGAAGACCGTGCTGGGGGCGAGTGCCCTCATGGCCGTGGCCGGAGACACCGGGCATAACGTGGTCTCGGGGCATCCCGTGACCTGGGGGACCAGGATCGCCCGAATCGGGAACCCGGCCGCGAGACGATCCCGGTGGTCCCGGTACAGGAACGACAGCGCTTTGTCGGTCCCCGGGGCGTCCAGGATCCTCGGGGTGGCCGCCAGGACAGGGAATCGGCGAAAATCTTCCGCGTAGAGTTTGACGCAGTTGTAAAGGCTGTGCACGTACGGGGACGGGTCCATCGACAGCAGGCAGTGATCGTCCGCAGCGTAGAGCAGCTCCGTGCCGAGGCAGGTGAGCGCCGCGGTGGACTTTCCGGACCCCCCCTTTCCGACGAGCAGTACGCCCCCGCGTCGATGGCCGACCGCTGCCGCATGTATCAGTTGCTTGCCCCGGCTGCGCATCGTCCAATGCAGAAGCTGTTTGAGCGGCGCCCCACGCTCGTAACCCGGGAGCCGGCGAGCATCGCGAACGCAGTATACGCCCAGATGGCGGGCGGCGTCCCGCATGGAAAGCACGCCTGTAGCGACATCGAAATCGAACTGGACGCGTTCGTCGCAGTACCGTCGCGCCTCCCAGCGGTTGGCGTCCCCTCCCATCCGCCAGGGGGGAGCGGGGACGTCCGGGAGCATCGACTCGACATCCCACAGGCACACCGTCAGCGCCGGATGGGGATGAGGCGTCGCGGCCAGGTGCTCGAGCGCGGGGGCAACGAACGGCACAAGCGTGGAGCCCGCGAAGCGCAGCCGCACGGGGTAGCCGGCGATGCGGTACCAGCGGTCGACCGAGTGCCCCGCCGCCCGTACCGCACGCTCGAAGACGCGGTAGACGGTCTCGAAGAACGCGACCGGGTCCTGCGTGGAAGCCCCGGGAGGCACCGGCCCCGCCGCCCGCGGGCTCACTCGCGGGGCTCTCCCGAAGACTCCGGACCGCCCTCGGGCCTCGTCGGCCAGCCCACCTCGTCGACGTCGTGGATCGGATCGAGGAGGAGCAACTCCTGCATGTCGCTGTACTTGCGGAGCGTGGGCACGTCGAACCGTGGAGGGGACGATGCCGAATCCCCCGTCCACCGTCGGGACCCTTGGGCGTCCTCCCCCGCGTCTCCCTGACCGGGCACGATCAGGCCTTCGCTCCGTAGGGCGTCGAGAAACGGCAACACCGCCGCCTCGATATCGCGCCTCGGCATGCGGTACCGGGCCGTCAGGCCGTCGACGATGTCGTCCGTCGTCGCCCCTTCGATGCGAGTCCACACGTCGGCGGCGACGCCGTCCACGCTGTAGTACGTGCCGCTGCCGAGGTCGACGATCACGACCTCGTCGTCGAAGACCTGGTAGACGACCGCGGGGCTGTTGATCCTGAAACACGCAGGTGCGCTCATCGTATGCACCGTCCGCGCCAGCGTTGCCCCCGCAGGCACGACGAAGCTCCGACCGCGGCGGGCGTTCGCAACGAGGCGTCCAGTTCGCCCATCCCCGAGGAAAGGCCTGCGCGCGCGATCGTGCGTTCGTCATTCGAACAGGCTTTTATCGCGCGCAGAAGACGCCTCGTTCGCGCAGGGGTGAGGCGGTCGTCCAGCGGCACAGTCGCGCCCGTCCGGTGCCGGCGCTTGCCCGGGAGCGCCCCGTCCAAGTAGACTTGGTTGGCGTAGGCTCGGCTGGTGGCGAGGGCCGTGGTCGCCCGACGGTGGCGGCTCGGAGCACGCTGGGGGACGGGCTGGGGTGAGAGCACCGGGCCGGGCTATGCTCCGATCGCGTGGCCCCGGGCGCTGACGTGGGCGTTCGATTGCTCCACGCTGCGCGCGAGCTCGGACGTCAGCTCGCGCAGGAGCTGCATGGGGCCGGGAGCCGCCTGAGCGGCGCGATCTCGGGCCGCGGCGGCGACGCGGAGGGCTGCGTGGCTCGGATCCGCTCCCGGTTGCCGTCGATCCTGCGCCACGCTGAGCGGGATCTCGCCGAGAACGTCCTGCCGTTCTGGGCTCGGGCCTCCGACGGCGAGCACGGTGGATTCATCACACACCTCGACCGCGACGGCCGCCGCCTTGGGACTACGGACAAGTACCTGGTGATGCAGGCCCGGCTGGTGTGGACGTTCGCGGCCGCTCACCGCCACGGGCTGACGCGCCACGGCTATCTCGCGCTGGCCGGCCGGGGCGTCCACTTCCTGCTGGACAAGATGTGGGATCGCGAGCACGGCGGGTTCTTCTGGATCGTCGGGCGCGACGGAGCCCCGCTCGACACGCGGAAGCGCGCCTACGGCCAGGGCTTCGCGATCTACGCGCTCGCCGAATACGCAGCCGCCGCGGGCGACCCGCGGGCCCTCGCGTGGGCGGAGCGGACGTTCGACCTCCTGATCGCGCACGCGGCTGACGGGGACCTCGGCTTCCGCGAGGAGTTCGTCCGCGACTGGACTCCGGCCCCGCCTCCGCTCGGCGAGCGCAAGACGCTGGACACGCATCTCCACCTCTTGGAGATGCTGATAGCACTCGCCGGCACGACGAAGCGGGAGGCGCACGCGGCCGCGCTCACGCGGGTCCTCGACATCTTGCTCCGGAGGGTGGTCCACGGCCGGGATCGGTACGCCGCAGACCTGTTCGATCGATCGTGGCGGCCCAGCGACGACTGGCGACATCGCAGACGCGTGAACTACGGGCACGACGCCGAGCTTGCCTGGTTGGCCCTCGAGGCGGTCGATCTTCTCGGCCGTCCGCGGATCGAGATACGAGACCGCGTCCTGGGCCTGATCGATCACGCGCTCGCGTACGGCTTCGATCGTACACGGGGCGGGATCGCTCACTACGGTCCGCCGGCGGGCGCGGTGACCCACGCGATCTATCTGAACCCGGCGCGCCTGGCCAAGCTGTGGTGGCCGCAGGCTGAGATGCTCGTGGCCACCATCGAGGCGTATCGCTGGACCGGCCGGGCGAGGTACCTCGTTGCATTTGAGAAGCAATTCGAGTGGGTGTGGCGGCATCAGGTCGACCACGAGGCTGGAGACTGGTTCGAGGCCGTCACGTGGCGCGAGGGCCGCCCCCTGAGCCTTAGAAAGGGCCACGACTGGAAGGACGCCTACCACCAGAGCCGTGCGTGGATGGAGGTGTCACGGCGCCTTCGGGCGATGGGCATCCGGCCCGGTGAGGAGACGGCCGAGTCCGCCGGCGCGGGATCCCGATCACTGTGATCCGCCGGCCCCGGGGCGAGGCTTCCTCATCGCCAGGAGACGCTTCGCCGCCGGGCTCAGGCCATATCGGACGGCGAGCCGCGCCGCCCGCAGCGGAGAGTACAGGAACCCGAACGGCCCGGGAAGCGGCAGCAAGCGTCTGTCTTTCTCCGTCGGAACCAGCAGGCGTGCGCATGGACGGAGGGCCAAGAGGACGCAGTTCCAGAGCCTGTCAGGAGCACGTTCGGCGAGGCGGAGCAGATAGCGGCGGCGTGCCCAGTCCGCTTTGAGCGAGCGCCACAGAGCAGGCTGGTCCGCTGAGGGGTCGCCATCGACCCGAAACAGCCATGTCCGCACCCACGCCGCGAGACGTCCGGCCCCCGCGTCGTGTCTGACCTCGGAACGGATGGCGTCCGGAAGGGGAGCTCCCAGGAGGTCGTGAGCGAGGAGCAGCCCAAGGGCGACCGCCCGCCAGCATCCCGATGGCTTTGCCAGCGCCCGCACCCGGTGCCAGTTCAGGTTCGGACACGCGCGCACCGCCTCGGCCACATCGCAGATCCACCGGAGCGACGCCCAGCAGTGCTTGCTGCCATGGACGCACAGCGTGAGCAGGCGCTCTTCCGGCGGAAGATCCGCGACCCAGGCGCCCGCCAGCCGCACCGGCTGCCGACGCTCCCCGAGGGAGGCGAGATCCAATGAGCCGAGAAAGCCCTCCGGGGTGATCCTCCAGCAGAGCTCTGCGCTGTGGCGGTCAGCTCTGTGCGTGAACGTGTACTCGTATTCCCCTGGCTCGGTCGGGCGCCCCCGCGCGTCGAGCTTGGTGCGCACCTCGTACCCCGCCGCGAGGAACAGGCTCTTGGCGCGCAGCGCGTCCCTCTCGTGGATCAGAATGTCGAGGTCCAGGAACTCGCGAAGGCAGAGGTCTCCATAGACCGCCGCCGCGAGCACGGGACCCTTGAGGGGCACGGCGGGGATCGCGTGCGCATCGAGCAGCGCAAGTAGGCCGATGAGCCTCCCGGCGAGGTTGCGGTTGCGCGCTCCACACCTCCGCGCATACCGGTTGAGCTGCTCCCGGATGGCCGGCGGCACCGCCTCCGGGCACGCAGCCCGGAGGCTCCGATAGGCGAGGTTCAGCACGTCATGGGAGCGCGCCAGTCGAACGAACTCCATCCAGCTCAGGGGTCCGGAGGCGAGCCTCCGCACGCGCTCGGCGGTCTGCTGGTCGAGGCGGGTCCGGGCGCAGCACAGCAGCAGGTCAACCGCAGGAGACGTGGAGCGCGGGCGAGCCGGCCCGGGTCCTTCAGATTCGAGGTCGCCCGGCATCGCGACGCAGGAGGCTCCGCAGGAGGGAGGCGAGCCTTTCAAAATCGCGCCCCGTCTCCAGGCGGTAGCACGGGCATTCGCGCGCGAGGCGCGCCAGGACATCCAGGTGGGCCTGAGAGGAACGGGGCTCGGTCGGAAGCAGATGAGCGATCAGCTCGGCGAACGCCTCGCCCCGATCCACAGGAGCCAGCGCGCTCGTGTCCACGCCCGCGACGCGGGGGAAGACCAGGGCCGCCGGTGTGCCTGCACGCCCGATCGCGGAGCCGTAGACCTCTTCCGGGTAGAGCAGCCGCTTGGGGCGGCGCGCCGGCGCCGCGCGGGCCAGGTGCGGCTGGACCTCCGGGAACAGGCTCGCCGTCTGGTCGGTGATGCCGGCCACGTCCGGGAACCCGAGCGCCTGCAGCCTGCCGTCGCGCGCGTCGATGAACAGCACGTCGTCCGCCAGCAGGTCGAAGCCGGCCCGCAGCAGGGCGAGGACCAGGGTCGTCTTCCCCGCCCCGCTCGTGCCGGGCAGCACGAGGGCCTGCCCCCCGAGGCACAGCCCTGCCGCATGGAGCGGATACAGACCGTGGCGCTTCGCCAGCTCCATGAGCGCGATCGTGAACAGGACGTGGGCCGCGATCCAGGCGTTCTCGGGCGGGTGCGTGAGCAACGAGACCCGTACGTGCCCGTCCGAGGGACTGGCCAGGACCCTCACGCGCCCGCCGTAGTCCACGTAGAGCCGGTCGGACCCGTCGAGGTACAGCACCTCGGCGGACGGCAGGTGATCGTACACGGAGCGGGCCGGCCCCCGCGGTCGCTCGACGACGTGTCCCTGGGATGGATCGACCCCGTAGAACTCGAACGCCGCGTCGGCACGGTCCCCCGGGCGCATGGGCGGAAAGTGTCTCAGCCTGGCGTCGAGCAGCCTGACGGGCCCGGGATCGCCATAGATGGCGACGCGCAGCCCGTGGATGGAGTACGTGTGCCGCAGTGGCAGGGTGGCGATCATCCCGGCAGGCCCTGCCGGTTCCGCCACGGCAGCGGGGCACCCGATCGTCCCGATGGGAACCTGTACATCTCCGTGTAGCGGAGCCGCGGGTCCCGGGGCTCGAGAAACGGCTCGCCATCCCGCTCCAGCCAGCAGTGGCCGGCGAACCTGCCGTCGGGATAGCCGACCCCGAAGCACAGCGCGACATCCAGCGCGGCGCGCCTGAGGAAGTAGTACAGCGTGAGCCCGCGGGTCAGGCATCCCTGGTCGATGACCGGTCTCCCCAGGGCGCAGACGGCGTCGACGTACCGGACGATGCGGTCGACCTGATCCGGTTTCACGCGGCCGGCGGGCACTGGCGGGGTCAGCAGACGCTGCAGCTTCTCGAGTCCCAGCCGCGCGAGGAACGGCGCGACGGCGGCAAACGCGACGATCCGAGCCAGCAGCAGCGCGTCGCTCGGGCTACGGAGCTTCAGCAGCCCGTGCAGCCGCCGGCGCACCCTCGGTCACCAGCCCTTCCGCTGCGAGCTCCTCGAGCAGCTCCAGCAGATCCTGCTCGACCTGCTGCGCCGGCGCGTCGAACTCCTGCCAGATCAGCGAGGCGATCTCCGGCGCGGAACGATGGCCGTCACAGAGCTCCCACACCCTCAGGCCCACGTCGTCGAGGCTGTAATACCGGCCGGTCCCGAGGTGGAGCAGCATCATCGTGCCCGAGACTTTCTGGGCGATCACCTGATCCGCGTGCGCGGGTCGCTCCGGTCGCGCCACGCTCCCACCCTCCTTTCCGGCTCCCACGGCCGAGCACGCCGCGGCAGCACGGTCGAGACATGCGAGCCCCCGGGGCGCGAGGGAACCGGCGGTGCCGCCGGGTTCCCGCCTGGCGGTCGCGACCGTGCCTAAGCTGTCGAGATACTGGGCGGCGTGAGTGTCTGCGTGATGCGGCTGATCGGCCCTAGCTTCCTGGGCACGGGCTTCTGGGAGGCTCGCTTCATCCCGCCCCTCCTTTCTGCGGCGTCCGTCGGACGGTGCCCGGCGACCGCGGCGCACGCCCGGCTCGACGTGGATGCGCCGAAGAGAGCCCGCCTACCTGCCTCCTAAAGGATGAATCGACGCCTCGAAGGCGCCTAGTCGGAAGCGCGCGCAGCGCCCCGAGCGATTGAGGCGGGGTGAGGGCCGTGCTCACCGGCGCGTCGCGCCCGCTCAGCCGGCGCTGGCGAAAGCGGACCGGAGGAGAAGCTTTGCCTGCGCCGAACGTCGGCCCCGAGGGCATGCTCGACGCAGCGTCCGCGCCGGCTACGCCGGTGCGGCCGGTGCTGGGATGTGGAGGCGGATGCGGCGTCACGGCGCTCGGGGGGCGCCCGACCGGGCGGCTTTCCTGAGGCTCCACAACCTGAAGCGCGACAGGCCCGCTGAGGGCCGCACGGGCTTTCGCGGCGTCGATATCTGGCGGTGGCAGTACTTCCAAGACGTCGCGTGCCCGGCGTCGGTCGTCATCCCGATCAGCGACCCGGTCGCCTGGCCCCTCTACCCGGAGCACCGGAAGATCTACAACAAGCTCTTCGTCTGCGAGAGCCAGGGGGTCCGCCACGGCCCGCACGGGGTCCCGCCGGAGCGCTTCCCGGTCTTCAGCAAGCCCATCATCAATCTCGACGGGATGGGGTCGGGAGGGCGGATCATCCGGTCCCCGGGTGAGCTGGAGGCGCACTTCAGGTCCGGCCACATGTGGATGCAGCTCCTGCGGGGACAGCACGTCAGCACCGACGTCGTCCTCGCCGAGGGGGTGCCACGCTGGTGGCGTCACACCGTGGGATACCCGCGCCCCCGCGGGATGTTCGACTACTGGGCCGTGCTCGCGGCGCGCCGTCCGGCGCTCGAGGCGTACCTCGCGAGGTGGATCCGCGCGCACCTGCGCGGGCTCACGGGGGTCATCAACATCGAGACGATCGGTGGGACGATCATCGAGTGCCACCTGCGGATGGCCGAGCAGTGGGCCGACCTGAACGGCCCCGGGTGGCTCGATGCGGTCGTCGAGCTGTACACGAGCGGCCGATGGCGGTACGCCGACCGGCGGCGGACGGGCTACAGCGTCGTCCTCTTCGCGCGGCACGGGCCGCGCTACTCGATCGATCCCGACGCGGCTGCCGCCCTGCGGGCGCACCCCGGCATCTCCAGCATCCAGATCACGTTCGACGTGCACGGCCCGCCGGAGCGCCACTCGATGCCGCCCGGCGGGTTCCGGCTGGCGATCGTCAACTGCTGGGATCTCCGCGCCGGCCGCGCGGTGCGCGCGCGCCTGCGGCGCCTGTTCACGCCGGGCGCATCGGACGGCGCCGGCCGGGACCGGTAGGCGAGGCCGCCGCGCCGGAAGGGCCCCTCGGGTGCGCCGGAGAAGCCGCCAGTGCTCGCGTGCGCGTTCCTGCGCCCCCGCGCGATGGAGATGGGTCGCTCATAGCGTGGAAGGAGGCACCGCTGCATGGCCAGGACGACTGCAGATCTGACGCGCCGCTCGGCGGCGGTCACGGAGGGGCCCGCGCGTGCGCCCCACCGCGCGATGCTACGGGCCACCGGGCTCACGGACGAAGATCTCCGGAAGCCGCTCATCGGCGTCGCTTCCTCGTGGAACGAGGTGACGCCCTGCAACCTCCACCTGAACGTGCTCGCCCGCCACGTGAAGGACGGGGTCCGGGCGGCGGGCGGGACCCCGATCGAGTTCACGACGATCGCGGTGAGCGATGCGATCGCGATGGGACACGAGGGGATGAAGGCGTCGCTCGTGAGCCGGGAGGTCATCGCGGACTCCGTCGAGCTGATGGTGCGGGCGGAGGCGTTCGACGGCCTGGTCGCGATCGCCGGGTGCGATAAGAGCCTGCCCGGCATGATGCTCGCGATCGCGCGGCTCAACGTGCCCGCGGTGTTCCTGTACGGTGGCACGATCATGCCGGGACGGTTCGACGGCCGCGATGTCACGATCGTGGACGTGTTCGAGGCGGTCGGGAAGTACGCCCGGGGCCAGATGACCGCGGAGGAGCTGTACCGGCTCGAGTGCGTTGCCTGCCCCGGCGCCGGATCGTGCGGCGGCATGTACACGGCGAACACGATGGCGTCCTGTGTCGAGGCACTCGGGATGTCGCTGCCAGGCAGCGCGTCGATCCCGGCGCTCGACCCGCGGCGCGTTGAGGTCTGCCGCGCCGCCGGCGAGGCCGTGATGCGCCTGCTGCGCGACGGCATCCGGCCGTCGGACATCCTGACGCGCGAGGCCTTCGAGAACGCGATCGTCACCCTCGTCGCGATGGGCGGTTCGACGAACGGCGTGCTGCATCTCCTGGCGATCGCCCGGGAGGCCGGCGTGCCGCTCGAGCTCGCCGACTTCGACCGCATCGCCCGCCGCACGCCTCACATCGCCGATATGCACCCCGGCGGCCGGTACATGATGGTCGATCTCGATCGCGCGGGTGGGGTCGCGATCGTGCTGCGCGAGCTGCTTGAGGGGGGGCTCCTCCGCGGCGGCGCGCTGACCGTCACGGGCAAGACGATCGCAGAGAATCTGCGGGAGCTCCGCCGGCCGGAGGATCAGGACGTCGTACGCCCGCTGAGCCGGCCGATCGCGCCGAGCGGCACGCTGGCGGTGCTCAGCGGCACGCTCGCGCCGGAAGGCGCGGTGATCAAGACCGCCGGGCTCCACCGACAGACGTTCCGCGGTCCGGCGCGGGTCTTCGAGCGGGAGGAGGACGCGTTCGACGCGGTCGTGCACGGACGGGTCTCGCCGGGCGACGTCGTCGTGATCCGCTACGAGGGGCCCCGGGGCGGCCCCGGGATGCGCGAGATGCTCGCGGTCACGGGCGCGCTGTACGGGGCCGGACTCGGCGAGGAGGTCGCGCTCATTACCGACGGTCGGTTCTCCGGCGGGTCCCACGGCTTCGTGATCGGACACGTCGCCCCCGAGGCTGCGCACGGTGGCCCGATCGCCGCGGTGAGGGACGGCGATACGATCAGCATCGACATCCCGAACCGGCGCCTGGACCTGGAGGTGCCGGCGGGCGAGCTCGAGGCCCGGCTGCGCGCCTGGACGCCGCCCGAGCCCCGATACCGGACGGGCGCCCTCGCGAAGTACGCCACGCTCGTGTCGTCCGCGGCGCACGGCGCCGTCTGCCGGTAGCGGGTCCGCGGGGCGAAAGGCATCGACCGTCCGGGGCGCGCACCCGGACGGTCGACGCGTGCTGGCGCGATCCCATCCGTCGATGGGCGTCTACTGCACCATATTCTCCTGCCGGAACGGGTTGGTCGGGTTGTGGTACTCGCCCGCCATCGCGGTGCCCGTGGTCTGGGTTTCCGCGGCAGCGATCGACGGCACCTCGCCCGGCTGGGGCTGCACGCCGTCGTCCGCGAACGCTGCGGATGTGGCGGCGGCCAGCGCCCCGGTCAGGACGATCGCGGCAAGGGCCTTGCGCATCGGTGGTATCCTCCTTTCTGTGGGGCTTGAAGGAGCGGCCTGCGCCGTCTCCATGCGGTTCGCGAACCTGGGGGGAGCCGCATGCTCCCTTCTCCTCCAGCACTCGGTCCAACCCCCACGCGCCGGCGGACATTCCCATCGGCGCGCATCTTAACGAAGTTGTTACGGCGGCTCTTGATAGTCCCGTTACACGGGGCGCGCGGCGCGCCGCGCGCTCGGACCCGCCCGCGCCGCCCGCGTCGGTCGCGGCGGGGGGCGCCGAGGGCGCTCGGCGGCCTCGCGAGGTGCGGCGCGCCGGCGCGCCGCCTACGCGACGCCGAGCCGGGGGAAGATACGCGCGGCGGTGCGGCCCGTGATCCCCGCGGCCACGGTCTCGGACAGGTCGAGCGCGCGGATCGTGCTGAGCGCGGCCTCCACGTCGCCGATGACGTGGGGATAGTCGGTGCCCATCACGATCTGCTCCGCGCCCACCGCGTCGATCGCGCACCGCAGGGACGGGATGGAAAAGGAGACCGTGTCGTAGAAGACGCGCCGCAGGTAGTGGCTGGGAGGGTGCGGGAGCGCGTCGCGCAGCTCGGGATACGCGCGGTACCCGTTGTCGAGGCGCTGCATCAGGTACGGGAGCGTGCCGCCGAGGTGGCCCAGGATCAGCACGAGCCGCGGGAGCCGTTCCAGGACGCCGGCGAGCACCAGCCGTGCGATGCTCGCGGAGGTGTCGAACACGAAGCCGAGCAGCGGCACGAGGCCGGGCGCGACGGTCGCATCCCGTGCGGCGGGCGGCATCGGATGGACGAGCAGCGGCACGGCGAGCGCCTGCGCGTGCGCGTAGACGGGAAAGAACGCGGGGTCGTCGAGGTAGCGGCCCTCGATGTTGCTGCCGATGATGACGCCGGCCATCCCCAGCTCCCGCACGGCCCGTTCCATCTCCGCGACCGCGGCCTCGGGATCGGGCAGGGGGATGCTCGCGAGGCCGGCGAACCGGCGGGGGTGGCGCCGGACGAGCTCGGCCACGCCGTCGTTGGCCCGGCGGGCCAGATCGCGCCGTCGCGTCTGCGGGCCGATGTAGACGTTGGGGACCGTAAGGGAGACGAGCTGGAGGTCGACCCCGCACCGCTCCATGTCGCGCAGGCGTTCCTCCGGGCTCGTCATCTGCGGCGTCATCGTGACGGCCCGCTGCCCGTGCAGCGTGAGGATCGTGCGGCCGAGCGCGTCCCGGCCGAACGCGTACGGCTCCGGGCTCCGCCGGAGCTCGTCCAGGTAGCCGTCCGGATAGAAGTGCGCGTGCACGTCGATGATCATGCGGACCCCCTGCGTGCGGTGCTGGTACGCATCGACCCGGCGGCTGGGTCGCGCGCCGACGATCCGGTGCGGCGGGGTCAGCGGGCCAGCCGTCGCTTCCGGTAGGAGTCCTTCCGGTGGATCTTCCCGTCCCGGAACTCGAACAGATCGCAGCCCCGCGCTTCGATCCGGCTGCCGTCGGGCCGCGTCGCGATCATCGTGTACTCCGAGATCCCACGATCGCCGCACACGGTGTGGCGGGCGTTGGCGAACCGGATGTCCGGCAGCATCTCGAAGATCTCGGCGATGGCTTCCCGCACCGCGGCCTGGCCCTCGTACCGGCGGCCCCACGGGTCGGGGCCCCCGGAGCTCTCGAAGATACAGTCGGGGGTCATCATCTCCATGATGGCATCGATGTCGTGGCGGCTCCAGGCGGCGGCGTGGGCGACAAGCAGGTCGCGGTATGCTGAGGTCCCAGACTGCGGGACCATGGCTGTCTCCCCCTCCTTATCGATGGGTCTTGCGACGATGATTCTCTGCCACCCCGGAGACCCCTTGGCCCGCTTCCGCCCGGCAGGGGCGCCCCGGCGCCGCCGCGAAGAGCCCCCTGCGATGCCTGCCCCGGCGACCCTCCACCTGTGGACAGGATGGCCCCACGTCCTGCGCTCCCAGCAGTTCGATCCCCCGGCGCTCGAGACCGTCTTCCGCGAGGCGCGGCTCGCCGAGGAGATCATCAACAGCGGCGGCAGCAACCTCCTCAAGGGGAAGATCGTCCTCACACTGTTCTACGAGCCGAGCACGCGGACGCGGCTGTCGTTCGAGTTCGCCACGTACCACCTCGGCGGCCGGGTGCTCTCCTCGGAGGCCGCGCGAGAGTTCTCCTCCGCGGCCAAGGGCGAGTCGATCGAGGACACGATCCGGGTGGTCTGCCGGTACCGTCCCGCCGCGATCGTGCTCCGGCACTACCAGGAGGGCGCGGCCGAGCGCGCCGCCGATGCCGCGCAGGACGCGCGCACGGGACGTCCAGTCCCGGTGTTCAACGCCGGGGACGGCCCCGGCCAGCACCCGACGCAGGCGCTGCTCGATGCGTACACGATCTGGCGCCACCGGGGCGCGCTGGAGGGGGTCACCGTGGCGGTCGCCGGAGACCTCCTCTTCGGCCGCACCGCGCGCTCGCTCTGCTATCTGCTGAGCAAGTACCCGGGCGTCTCGTTCCGGTTGATCGCGCCGCCGGCGGTCCAGATGAAAGACGACCTGCTGGCCTACCTGCGCCGGCACAGGGTGCCGTTCGTGCAGACCGACGACCTGACCGCGGGCGTGCGCGGCGCGGACGTGCTCTACGTGACGCGCATCCAGAAGGAGCGGTTCGAGGTGACCGAGGACTACGAGCGGGTGCGCAATGCCTTCTCGGTCACGCCCGCGGTCCTCGAGGCGCTCCCCGCGCACGCGATCGTGATGCACCCGCTGCCTCGCGTGGAGGGCCCGCATTCTGAGCTGCCGACCGCCGTGGACGCGGACCCGCGCGTCGTGATCTTCGACCAGACCGAGGCCGGGATGTACGTCCGGATGGCGCTGCTCAAGCTCACGTGCGCGGTGGAGCGGGGTCGGAGCTGGCCCGGCCGGTAGCCGCCCCGGCGCGATCCCGGACCCCGCATCGGCCGCCGCCCTGCGCCGGTGAGCGCCCGGCGCGCGCCGCGCCCGCCGGACGGCGGCGGGGAGTCCTCCCGGCGGCAGCGAATACCACGCTGGCGCGGCTCCGGGGGATCGCCGGCGGCCGGCCCCAGGAGGGAAGCGCGATGCACCTGTCCCAGGCCGTACGCCATATGACGCCGTCGATGACGATCGGCATGGACGACCGCGCCCGTGCGCTCCGGCGGCAGGGCGTCGACGTCGTGAGCTTCGCCGCCGGGGAGCCCGACTTCGACACGCCGGAGGCCATCAAGCAAGCGGCGATCCGGGCGATCCGGGAAGGCTTCACCAAGTACACGAGCCCCGCCGGCATCCCCGAGCTGAGGCAGGCCGTCGCCGAACGCCTGCGGCGGGACTACGGCGCCGACTACGCCCCCGACGAGATCGTGATCACGGCCGGCGGCAAGCCCGCCCTGTACTTCGCCCTCCGGGCGCTCTGCGAAGCCGGGGACGAGGTGCTCGTGCCGGTCCCGGCGTGGGTCTCGTACATCGAGCAGGTGCGGCTGGCGGGCGCCCGGCCCGTCGCGGTCCCCACCGACGGCGGTGACGGGTGGCAGCCGCGGACGGACCGGATCGTCCCGCTGCTCGGGCCGCGGACGCGCGCGATCATCGTCAACTCCCCGCACAACCCCACCGGCACGGTGTACACGCGCGAGACGCTCGCCGCGCTGGTGGAGGTCTCGCAGCGGCACGGTGTCTACCTGTTGAGCGACGAGATCTACGAGAGCATGGTGTACGACGGCGCGCGGCACGTCTGCCTGCCCGGGGCGTGGCCGGAGGCGCGCGATCGCATCGTGCTGCTGAACTCGATGTCCAAGACCTACGCGATGACGGGGTGGCGCCTCGGCTACGTGGCGGCGCCGCGGCCGCTCGCGGACGGCATCGCCGCGCTGCAGGGCCACCTGAGCGGCAACCCCAACTCGATCGCGCAGAAGGCCGCCCTGTCCGCGCTGGCCGAGCGCGTGGAGCTCGGCGAGATGGTGGCCGAGTACGACCGGCGCCGGCGGTACGTCGTCGAGCGGCTCAACAGCCTGTCCGGCGTCGCGTGCGCCATGCCCCGGGGCGCGTTCTACGCGTTTCCCGACGTGCGCGGCGTGCTCGCGCGGCCCGGCGGCCCGACGACGTCTGCGGCGCTGGCCGAGTACCTGCTGGAGCAGGCGCACGTCGCGCTCGTGCCCGGCGAGGCCTTCGAGGCGCCGGGATTTCTCCGGCTCTCGTACGCGACGTCGATGGCGCGCATCGAGCAAGGGCTCGACCGCCTCGCGCAGGCGCTCGAACCGCTCGCGGCGCGGGTCTGACCGCGGGGTCCGGCCCGGGCGGGGACGCGGCGCGCCGGGGCGCGGCCGCCCGGTCCTGCAACCGAGGGGAGTGAGTGCGATGATGAGGCCCGCCGAGTTTCACAATGAGCCGCTCAGCGACTTCACGTCCGGGACGGTCCGGCAGGAGATGGAGCAGGCGCTGCGGTCCGTCGAGGCCGAGCTGGGTCGCGAGTTCCCCCTGCTGATCGGCGGCCGGGCCGTGCGGACGGAGCAGACGTTCCGGTCGATGAACCCCTCCCGCGCCGACCAGGTCGTCGCGGTGCTCCACCAGGCGGGCCCGCGCGAGGTCGACGCGGCGGTGGAGGCCGCCCTGCGCGCGTTCGAGTCGTGGCGGTGGGTGCCGGCCGAGGAGCGCGCGGCGCTCTTTCTGCGGGCCGCGCACGCTCTCCGGCGCCGGCGTCTGCACGCCGCGGCGTGGATGTGCTACGAGGTCGGCAAGAACTGGGCCGAGGCCGACGCGGACGTGGCCGAGGCGATCGACTTCGCCGAGTACTACGCCCGGGAGATCCTGCGCTACGCGCCGGCCCGCCCGCTCCCGCCGGCCCCGGGAGAGATGAGCGAGTACCAGTACATCCCGCTCGGCGTCGTGGCCGTGATCTCGCCGTGGAACTTTCCGCTCGCGATCCCGGCGGGCATGGCGCTCGCGGCGATCGTCAGCGGCAACACGGTCGTGGTGAAACCGGCGAGCGACTCCGCCGCGACCACGTACCTGATCGCGGAAGCGCTCACCGACGCCGGTCTGCCGCCGGGTGTCCTGAACGTCATTACGGGCTCCGGCGCGGTCGTCGGCGAGGCGCTGGCGACGCACCCCAAGGTGCGGATGATCGCGTTCACGGGCTCGCGGGAGGTCGGGACGCACCTCTTCGAGCTCGCGGCCCGCACACCGCCGGGGCAGATCTGGCTCAAGCGGGTCATCGCGGAGATGGGCGGGAAGAACGCGGTGATCGTCGACGACGAGGCACCGCTCGACGAGGCGGTCGCGGGCATCATCGCGTCGGGCTATGGGTACCAGGGGCAGAAGTGCTCCGCCGGCTCGCGCGTCGTGGCGACCCCGCGCGCGTACGGCGAGGTCGTCGAGATGATCGCGGAGAGGGCGCGCCGCCTCGAGGTGGGCCCGGCGCCGGAGAACTTCCCGGCGGGGCCGGTCATCAACGCGGCGGCCGAGAGGAAGGTGCTGGAGTACGTGGAGGTGGGCCGGCGCGAGGGACGCCTCGCGGCCGGCGGCGGCCGAGCCCGGGAGGGCGGGTACTACATCGCGCCCACCGTGTTCGTGGACGTGCCCCCGGACGCCCGGATCGCGCAAGAAGAGATCTTCGGCCCCGTCGTGGCCGCGATCCCGGCCCGTGACTTCGACGATGCGCTGCGGATCGCCAACAGCACCGCGTTCGGGCTGACCGGTTCGGTGTACTCGCTCGATCCCGTCAAGCTGGCCCGCGCCCGGCGCGAGTTCATGTGCGGCAACCTGTACCTGAACCGGAAGTGCACGGGCGCGCTCGTGGGTTCGCACCCGTTCGGCGGGTTCAACATGTCCGGCACCGACAGCAAGGCCGGCGGGCCGGACTACCTGCTCAACTTCCTCCAGCCGCGGGTGGTGTCGCACAAGTACCGCTGAGGGCCCGCTCCCGGCCAGCCCCTACCGGGCCCCCGCCTCGTCGGCGCCTCCGTCGGCGCCCGCGCGAGCCACGCTGCTTCCCGGAAGGCGCGGCGGCCCCGGCGCGGCTGCGGCCGGGCGCGTCGCGAGCCGCCACCGGAGCACCGCCGCCGTCGCCACGATGCCGATCGCCCCTCCCACGGCGAGAGCGCGGGGGGCGCCCCAGAGCTGCGCGAGCGTCCCGGAGACGAGCGCACCCGCCGGGGTCATCCCGCCCATGACGATCGCGTACATCGACATCATCCGCCCCCGCAGGTGGTCGGGAGACGCGACCTGCAGCGTGGTGTTGGCGGTCGCCGTGAACATCACGAGGCTGGTGCCGGCCAGGCCGAGCACGGCCGCCGCCGGCGAAAACTGCCGGATCCCTGCGAGGATCAGCTCCGTCACCGCCAGCATCCCGGCGCCGCCGAACAGGAACACCGGCCGGGGGCCGAGGTGGCTGAGCGACGCCACGATCAGCGCGCCCAGCACGGCGCCGGCGCCCTGGGCGGACATGAGGAAGCCGAAGCCCGCGGCCTCCTGGTGCAGGACGTCCTTGGCGAACACGGGCACGAGGATGTTGAAGTTCAGCACGAAGACGCTCTGGGCGGCCACCAGCGCGACGACCTGGAGGGCCACCGGGGTCTGGCGCAGGTACGCGACCCCCTCGTAGAGGTGGGCCACGAGGCCGGCGCGCACCTCCACCATGTCGCCCCGCCGCACACGCATCATCAGGAGGGCGACGATCACCGGGACAAAGCTGATGCCGTTCGCCAGGAACGCCCACGCCATCCCCAGCGTGCCGATGGCGGCGCCCGCGACTGCCGGGCCGAACAGCCGGGCCGCGTTGAAGATCGTGGAGTTGAGAGCCACCGCGTTCATCGTGTCGGCGCCCTCCACCATCTCGAAGATGAACGCCTGCCGGGTGGGGATGTCGAACGCCGAGGTGACCCCGAGCGCCGTGGCGAGCGCGATGACGTGGCCGTAGCGGATCGCGCCGGTGAGCACGAGGGTGCCCAGCGCGAGCGCCTGGAGCATCTGCAGCGTCTGGGTGACCACGAGGAGCCCGCGCTTGCTCACACGATCCGCCGTCACGCCGCCGATCATGGAGAAGAGCAGCACGGGCGTCCACTGGAGCGCGCCGACGACGCCCAGCAGAAACGGCGAGCCGGTGAGCTGCAGCACGAGCCACGCCTGGGCGATGCGCTGCATCCAGGTCCCGATGAGCGAGACGAGCTGCCCGACGAAGAACAGACGAAAGTTCCTGTGGCGGAGCGCGGCGAAGGGGTCTAGCCGCCGGCCGCCGGTCGGGTCGCCCGCCTGCGTCTGGGGCACGTAGAGGCGGGGACTCACGGCCTCATCATAGCACCCCGTCTCCGCCCGTGGGCCGGGCCCGCGCGGCCCCGCCTTCGTCCCCTCCTCCGCGGAGGCGTGCGGCGGGGAGACCGTCCGGCGCGATGGCGCGGCGCGGGCGGGCACGCGCCCCGCGCGGGGTGTTTACGGGGCCGCCCGGATCTTGCTAAGCTGGCTACGGGATCGGGGCGTCCGGACGTGTTGCGGGAGGGTGTGTGGGTGTCGGAGCCGTTCGAACTGGGACTGACCTTCGACGATGTGCTGCTGGTGCCGCAGCGGTCAGGCGTGGCCACGCGCCGGCAGGTGGACACGCGGACACGCCTGTGCCGGGGGATCGACCTCGCCATTCCTATCGTGAGCGCCAGCATGGATAGCGTCACGGAGTCGCGCATGGCGATCGCGATGGCTCGCGAAGGAGGGATCGGGATCATCCACCGATTCGTGCCGATCGCGACCCACGTCGCGGAGGTGCAGCGGGTCAAACGGGCGGAGAGCGTGGTCATCGACAAGCCGTACACGGTCGGGCCGGAGGCCACCGTCCGTCAGGCGGCCGCGTTCATGGAGGAGCACGGCTCGGCCGGCATCCTGGTGCTCGACCGGGACCGGCGCCTCCTCGGTATCGTGACCGCGCGCGACGTGCTGTTCGAGACCGAGCTCGACCGGCCGATCGTCACGGTCATGACGCCGCGGGAGCGCCTCATCACGGCGCCTGTCGGCACGCCGGTCGAGGAGGCCAAGCAGATCCTGCACCGCCACCGGATCGAGAAGCTGCCGCTCGTGGACGCGGAGGGGCGCCTCCGGGGCCTCGTGACGAGCCGCGACATCCAGAGCCGCCTGCGCTACCCGCAGGCGACCAAGGACGAGAAGGGGCGGCTGCGTGTCGGCGCGGCGATCGGCGTGCGGGGCGACTACCTCGAGCGCGCGCAGGCGCTGGTGGAAGCGGAGGTAGACGTGCTCGTCATCGACGTCGCCCACGGCCACTCGGACCTGGCGGTGGCGACGGTCGAGGCCGTGCGCGCGCGGTGCGGCGACGTGCCGCTGATCGCCGGCAACGTCGCCACCCCCGAGGGCACGCGGGACCTGATCGCCTGCGGCGTCGACGGCGTGAAGGTCGGCGTCGGCCCCGGCTCGACGTGCACGACGCGGGTCGTGACCGGTGCGGGCGTCCCCCAGCTCACGGCGATCCTCACCTGCGCCGAGGCCGCGGCCGCCTCGGATATCCCCGTCATCGCCGACGGCGGCATCCGCGGCTCCGGGGACCTCGTGAAGGCTCTCGCGGCGGGCGCGCAGACCGCCATGCTGGGCAACCTCCTGGCCGGCACCGAAGAGAGCCCGGGCGCGTTCGTCACCCGGAACGGCCGGCAGTACAAGGTGTACCGCGGGATGGCCAGTCTCTGGACCTCGGCGGAACGCCGCGACATGCCGCAGGAGGACGAGCTGCTCTCGGAGATCGTGCCGGAGGGGATCGAGGCCCTCGTCCCCTACCGCGGCAGGCTCTCGTCGGTCCTGACGCAGCTCGTCGGCGGTCTGCGGTCCGGCATGAGCTACTGCGGAGCGACGACGCTCGCCGAGCTGCGCCGCAACGCGCGGTTCATGCGCGTCACGGACGCCGGCGTGCGCGAGGGGATGCCGCACGATGTCGATGCCCTCTCCTGAGGGCCCGCGGCGGCGTACGCCTACGCCTTCCCCTCGACCGCCTGGAGGGCGCGCTCCATCGCCTCGGTCGCGGTGTCGATCGCGTGCGTCACCTTGTTCCGCTCGCGCACAAGGCGCGTCTGCAGGACGCGGTATTCCATCGTCTCCGGGGCCATCGTGCGGAGGCGCGCCGCGGGCTGGAGCACGGGGATCGGGGGGACCGGCACGGCGCGGTCGTGGTCGAACGGACCCGAGGCCGTGTAGTTGATCGGGATCAGGGCCCGGCCGGCCCGGATCAGGGCATCGTTGATCGCCGCGGCCGCCGCGCGCTGCCTCCGCGTTCCCCGGCCACGCGTCCCGGCTGCGCGCACGCTGGCGGCCGCGGCGTTGAGGCGCGCGGCGGCCGCGGCGAGGCGTTCGACCGCCGCCAGCGCCGGTCGCAGGTCGAGCGCGTCGCCGGCGGCGCGCTCGATGTCCCGCAGCACCTCCCGCAGCTCTGCGGCCGTCGCCGCGTAATCGAGGGGCAGAACCGGCGCGGTGCACCAGCGCCACAGCACGAGCGCGTACACCTGCGCGTCCCGGTGGAGATGCGCGCGGTCGATCTTGTCGAGCGTGTCCTCGGTCGTGTGCCACCACCAGCCGAGCCCGCCGCTCTTGGATGCGCCGCCGCTGAGGGACGCGATCGCCGCGCCGGCGGGCGACTCGCCGGCCGGCTGGGCCGAGACGTCGACGAACATCGAGGGCAGCCCGATGCCCCAGAACGACTGGTCCCCCATCCTGCCGATCCGCCGCCGAACGAGGTCCTGGCCGGACACGTCCTTGATGCAGCGCGCCGCGGAGCCCCACGTCTCCGCCATCGTCTGGGCCTCGCTCAGCACCGTCGCGCCCTTGGCGCCGGCCGAGTCGACGTTGAGGTGCAGGACCGCGTGGCGGTAGAGGTCGTCCCAATGCGTGTCGGCGTACCACGTGGAGCCGGAGTAGCGCCCGTGCGAGTGGCCGGACCAGAACGCGAGCCGGATCCCGCGCCGGAGCCGCCGCTGGCGGCGGCTCATGATCCGCGCCATCTCCACCATCACGGCGTTGGCGCTGCCGTTGTCCATCGCCCCGTAGTGCCACGAGTCCACGTGGCCGCTGAACAGCACGTACCGGTCCGGCTCCTCCCGGCCGCGAATGTCCGCGACGAGCAGCGGCGTCTGGCGCCACCGGGTGTCGACCTCGGCCCGCACCCGGACGCGCAGCGCCCCCTCGCGGGCGCGCGCCCGCAGCACGGCTCCGTCCGGCTCGCGGACCGAGACGGCGACGATCTGCGGCAGCTGACGGACCGTCTCCGGCGTGGGGGCGCCCCACACCGTCGAGATGATCATCTCGTGCAGCTCCGGCGGGTTGACGAAGATCACGCCGATGGCGCCCGCGTCCTCGGCCGCCCGGGCCTGGACCGGGGTCGCGAGGCCGTCGACGAGCACGATCCGGCCGCGGACCTCCGCAGGCCGGTGCTCGCCGCCCGTGTCCACCACCTCCGCTTCGAGCCCGCCGGGCGGCGTGGGCGCGGCGAACGAGTGGGTAATGCACTCCACCTGCCGGGAGGGTGCGCCCAGGACCTCGAGCGAGGCGGGCCCGGGCCACGAGATCAGGGCGTCGTGCGTGTAGCGGTGGACGTCGAGTCCGAACCCGCGGAGGGTCGCCTCCAGATAGTCGAACGCGCGTGCCTCATCCTCGCTCCCCGACATGCGCACCCACCGGGAGATCTCGCGCGTGTACTCCATCAACCGGGACGCGGACACGGCCTGCCGGACCGCCTGCTCGGGATCTCTGGGCATCTCTGCCTCCTCGGACGCGACCGCAACACCCTGTGATTCGCAGCCGCGCGCCGGCTTTCCTAGCGCGCGGCCGCGCACCGCTAGCGGAGGCCGGACGCGGCCTCTTCCACGGGCGGGGCCGCCGGAGCCGCGGCCGGCCCGCCCCGTCCCGCCACGAGGCCCTCGAGGGTGCCCACGATGCCCTGGCGGAACACCAGGATCACCGCGATGAAGATCGTCCCGGTCGCGATGCCCCACGCATCGGTCCACCGCGAGAGGAAGTCGCGCAGGAGCATCACGAGCGCCGCCCCGACGAGCGGCCCGAGCCGCGTGGCCATCCCCCCGAGCAGCACCATCACCACGACCGTGCCCGAGGTCGTCCAGTGCACCGCGTCCAGTGCGACGAACCCGTGGTTCAGCACCCAGACGCCCCCGGCGAGGCCCGACAGCGCGCACGAGAGCACGGTGGCGATGAGCTTGTACCGGCTGACCGGGTAGCCGAGGCTCTGGGTCCGCACCTCGTTTTCGCGGATCGCCAGGAGCACGCGGCCGAACGGTGAGCGCACGATGCGCCAGCACAGCAGCAGCCCGAGCGCCACGAGCGGGAACGCCGCGTAGTAGTAGGCGACCGCCGGGGAGAGGCTCCAGCCGAGCACCTCCCCGCGGGGCACGCCGGTGATCCCGTTCTCCCCTCCGGTGAGGCTGCGCCAGGCGTTTGCGACGTAGAACACCATCTGCGCAAACGCGAGCGTGATCATCGCGAACGAGATTCCTGTCCGCCGGATGCTCAGGGCCATGAGCGGCAGCGCCAGGAGCGCGGCGGCCACCGCCCCCGCGACCGCGTCCCACGGGAACGCCACGCCCAGGCGCAGCGCGACGACCGCCGCCGCGTAGGCCCCGGTGCCGAAGAACGCCGCGTGCCCGAACGACAGAAGCCCCGTGCACCCGAGGAGGATGTCGAACGCGGCCGCGAACAGGCCCCACGCGAGGATGTCGACGGCCAGGACGGGGTAGATCAGCCACGGCAGCGCCAGGCCCACCGCCAGCAGCAGGCCCCAGCCCGCGGCGCGGGACCTCATCCCGCCTCCGCGCTGCCGAACAGTCCCTGCGGCCGCAGCAGCAGGACGAGCGCCATCAGGATGAACACGAGCGTGTTGGCGATCGGCGGGTAGTACACAGCGCCGAGCGCGGCGGCGACGCCGACGATGAATCCGGTGACCACCGACCCGAGGATCGAGCCCATGCCCCCGATCACGACGATGGCGAATGTGGTGATGATCAGATCCGCGCCCATCAACGGTGAGACGTTGCGCATCGGCGCAGCGAGGACGCCGGCGAGGCCGGCGAGCGCAACCCCGAACGCGAACACCGGCGGGATCCAGCGGTCCACGTCGATCCCCAGGGCGCGGGTCAGCATCGGCTTCTCGGTCGCCGCGCGGATCACCATGCCCACGCGGGTGCGTTCGATCACCCACCACGTGCCCAGGCAGACGAGGACCGAGAACGCCAGGACGAACAGGCGGTAGGTCGGGAAGAACATCACGCCGATCTGAAGCGCGCCCTGGAGCTGCGGCGGCGCGCTGTACGGCACGCCCTGCATGCCGAAGCGGAGCCGCATGCCGTCCTGGATGGCCAGCGCCAGCCCGAAGGTGAGCAGCAGGTTGTACAGGGGATCCAGGTCGTACAGCCATCGCAGGAAGACGCGCTCCAGCAGGAAGCCGACCGCCGCGACCGCCAGCGGCGAGACGACGAGCGCCCACCAGAAGGAGAGCCCGAGCTCGGCCGTCAGCAGGTAGGCGCCGAACGCACCGAGCATGTAGAGGGCGCCGTGCATGAAGTTGAGGACCCGCAGCATCCCGAAGATGACGGCAAGGCCCAGGCTGAGGAGGGCGTAGAACGCCCCGTTGATCAGCCCGTTGAATGCTTGCAGGAGGACGTTCTCCATCGCGAGCCCGATGCGCGCCGGGCCGCACCGGCGCAGGGGCGAGGGGCCCGACCGCCGGGCGCCCCGCAGCCCCTACGCCCGGGTGGCCGCTCGTAGGGCGTCGTGCACTTTCGACGAGGGGCCGCGGCCGGCCTGCGCTCCACGCCCTCCCGGGGCCCCCAGCGAATCGCCGTGCTCCCGCGATTCGTTGGGGTGGGGCGCCGTTCCTCGGTCGGAGGCGGCACCCCCGCGGCCGATCCGTCTCGCTGCACCCCGCCTCAGGCGTCGGAGATCGCGCACGAGGCTCACGCGCCCATCTTGCAGGTGCTCTGGCTCAAGGGCAGGAACGCCTCGCGCGCGGGGATCTTGCTCACGATCTCCACGTAATCCCACGGCTCCTTGACCTCGTTCGGCGCCTTGACCCGCGCGAGGTAGGCGTCGTGGACCACGAGGTGGTCCTGCTTGCGGATCTCGCCGTTCCGGATGAAGAAATCGCTGAATCGGTAGCCCTCGAGCGCGGCCACCACCTTCTCCGAGTCGTCGGTGCCCGCGCGGCGGACCGCCTCCAGGTACTGCCACGTCGCGGAGTAGTCGCCGGCCATGACGAACGTCGGGCGGACCTTCGTGCGTGCCAGGAACCGGTCCGCCCACTCGCGTGCCTGCCGGTCCATGCTCCACTCCCACGCGGTCGTGTACAGGGTGCCCTGGTACGCCTGGACCCCGAGCGAGTGAATGTCGCTGAGGAACAGCAGGCCGATCGCGAGGTTGAGGCCCTGCTTGCGCAGGCCGAACTCGTTGTACTGCTTGACGAAGTTCACGAGGTCCTGGCCGGCGTGCATCGTGCCCACGATGTTGAGCAGCGGCCGCATCCCGCGGGCCTTGATCAGGTACGTGGAGAAGTCATCGTTGGGGAAGGGCGTGGCGTCGGCGAGCAGCACCTTGCCGCCGGCCTTCTGGATCGCCCGGGTGAACGACCGGTTCATGTCCTGGCCGAACGCGTAGTTGGGATAGACGATGTACCAGTTCTTGCCGATCTTCCGCGTGACTTCGGTCGCGGTGCCGTTGGCCAGCATCACCGTATCGTACGCGTAGTGGAACGTGTACTTGTTGCAGTTGTCGTTGGTGAGGGCCGAGGTGGCCGCGCCCACGTTGATGTGGATCTTGCGCTTCTGCGCGGCGACGTTGGCGACGGCGAGGCCGACGGACGAGGTGTCCACCCCGACGATCATCGACGCGCCGTCGCGGTCGTAGAACTCCTGGGCCTTCGCGCTCCCGAGGTCCGGCTTGTTCTGGTGATCCGCGGAGATCACCTCGATCGGGCCCCCCACGGCGTTCTGGCCGTACTTCTTCTGGAAGTCCTCGACGGCCATCTTGACCGCCTCGACCGCCTTGAGGCCCGCCAGATCGGCGTAGACACCGGACTGGTCGTTGATGATCCCGATCACGAGCTTGCCGTGCGTGAGCCGCACGGCGCCCTGGGCGCGGCTGACCCTGGGCCAGGGTGAGGCCAGCGGGGCCAGCGCCGCCCCCGCGACGCCCGCCCCGGCCGCCGTCAGGAACCGGCGCCGGGTGATCCCCGTGCGCGACTCCGCCGTCGTGCCCCGTGCCATCCCGTCTCCCTCCTCCCGCTGCCGGCTCGTGTCGCCCGGCCATGTCTTCGCCACACCGCTGAGAACGGAGAGCCGCGCCGGCCGGTTCTCCGTCCCTACACGCCGAGGTACTCGAGCAGCTCCCGCTCGCGCTCGGCCACCGCCTGGTTGGACAGATCTTCGATGGTCCTGCCGTTCACGATCAGGTAGTGGCGGTCGGCCACCGTCGTCGCGAACCGGAGGTTCTGCTCCACGAGCAGGACCGTCAGGCCGTGGGATTTGATCTCCCGGATGATCTCGCCGACGCGGCGCACCAGCAGGGGAGCCAGTCCCTCCGTCGGCTCGTCCATCAGCAGGAGCCGGGCGCCCATCCGGAGGACCCGCGCGATCGCAAGCATCTGCTGCTCGCCGCCGGACAGCCGGGTGCCGGGATGGCGGGCGCGCTCGCGGAGCACCGGAAAGACCGCGAAGATCCTGTCCAGGCTCCACGCGTCGCCGCCCGCGATGGCCGGCAGCGTCAAGTTTTCGAGCACCGAGAGCGTGCTGTAGATCCCGCGGTCGTCCTGCACGTAGCCGACGCCGAGCCGGGCGATTCGCTGCGGCGGGAGCCGCGCGAGGTCGGTGCCATCGAGGCTGATGCGGCCCCGCTTCTGCCGGTGGATCCCCATGATGCACCGCAGCGTCGTGGTCTTGCCCGCGCCGTTGCGCCCCACCAGGGTCACGACTTCCCCGTCGCGGACTTCGAGCGTGACGCCGCGGAGCGCCTGGCTCTCCCCGTACCAGGCCTGGAGGTCGTCGACCACAAGCCTCACGCCGCCCCTCCGAGATAGGCCTCGATCACCGCCGGGTGCGCGCGCAGCTCCTCGTACGTGCCCTCGGCCAGCACCCGGCCGCGCTGCAGCACCGTGATCCGCTGCGAGAGCGCGGCCACCACGCCCATGTTGTGCTCGACGAGCACCACCGTGCGCTCCCGCGCCACGCGCCGGATCGGATCGACGACGCGCGCGATCTCCTCGAGGCTCAACCCGGCGGTGGGCTCGTCCAGGAGCAGCAGCGTCGGATGCAGCGCCAGCGCCAGGCCGATCTCGAGCACCCGCTTCTGCCCGTAGGCCAGGGCGCTCGCCGGGCGGTGCCGCTGGTCCGCGAGGCCGACCGAGGCCAGGATCGCCGACGCCTCCTCATCGAACCGCGCCAGGACCCGCTCGGGCAGCCAGAACGCGTAGCCGAGCCGCGTCCGGGCGCCGAGCGCCAGGCGCACGTTGTCGAGGACGGTGAGGTGGGGGAACACGCTCGTGATCTGAAACGAGCGCGCGATCCCGCGGCGCGCGATCTCGTGCGGCGGCAGGCCGGTCACGTCCCGGCCCTCGAACAGCATGCGGCCGCGCGTCGGCCGTAGCAGGCCGCTCAGCAGGTTGAACAGCGTGGTCTTGCCGGCGCCGTTGGGGCCGATGATGGCGTGGACCGTGCCGCCCTCGACGCGCAGGTCCACCCCGTCCAGGGCCCGGAAGCCCCGGAACTCCATCGACAGGCCGTGTGTCTCCAGGATGGTCGCCATGGACCGCGTGCGCCCCCGAACAATTGCCAGCCGCGGAGGCCAAACCCTTCAGGCGCCCCGGCCGCCGGGCCGGCGCGGCCCCGTCGCCACCTCTTCCTGCTCCGGGGGCGGAAGCGCCACCTCGGCCGGCTGGATCTCCCGCGCGACCTCGGCCGCGATCACCTGGAGCGCCGCCGCCACCGGGACGGCCAGCAGGCCGCCGAGGATGCCGAGGAGCTTGATCCCGACGAGCAGGGCGAAGAGGGTCAGCAGCGGGGACATCCCCACCACCCGGAACATGATCCGGGGCACGAGGATGTGCGGCTCGAAGTTCATCACGGCGACGTAGAAGATCACGACCGCCACGAGGCGCCAGAACGGCTGGGCGAGCGCGACGAGGATCGCCAGCGCGGCGCCGAGGGAGGGGCCGACCATCGGGATGAGCTCGCCCAACCCGGCCACGATGCCGAGGAGAAACGGGAATGGCATCCCGAGGGCGAGCAGGCCGATGGAGACGATGGCGGCCACCGAGAACGAGAGGAGGAGCTGGGCCCGCAGCCAGCCGCCGAACTTCACCCCGATCCGCTCCAGCACGCGGCTCACCCGCGGGCGCTGGGCTGCGGGAAAGAGCGCGAGAAACGCCGTCTTGATCTGCGCGCCCTCGAGCAGCATGTAGAACGCGAACACGAGGACCGCGACGACGTCCGCGAGGCCCCCGAAGAACCGAAACGCGGTCTCGGCCGCCCGGGGGCCGTACCTCGATAGGCCGGCGATCTGGCTCGGGAGCCGGTCCAGCATGCCGGTCAGGTCGGGCACCCACGGCAGGCGCTCGTGGAGGTCCATCAGCCATCCCCGCACCTGTGCGATGAGATCGGGGAGGTGCTGGACGAACCCGGTCGCCTCGCCCACCGCCGGCACGATGATCGCGGAGAGGATGCCGGCGACCGCGGCGAACAGGAGCACATAGAGGATGAAGATCGACACGCCGCGGGAGAGCCGCGTGCCCGTCGGGAGCCGCCAGCGCTCGAGAAGGCCGACGAGCGGGGCGAGGCCCGCCGCCAGGATCGCCGAGACGAGCATCAGGATGAGAACGTCGAGCGTCTGCCGGACGAACCACGCGATCCACCACGCGAACGCGAGCATCGCGAGGACCGTGGCCGTCCGGCCGATCAGCTCTCGTTGGGTCACGGTGCCGCCGGGCTGCTCATGATGGCAGAACAGTTCTCTGGCGCCTTCGGACCTCCCCTCCTGGCGCCGGCCGGGGTCGCGTGCTCCGCGGCGTAGCGCGGCCCTACAGGTGCCCGTCGAGGAGGGTTTCCGCCACCAGCCCGACCACGCCCGCCGCCAGGATCGCCGCCGAGAGCATCGCCAGCCGCATTGTCACGCGGCGGTCCAGGCCGAACATCTTCGCCATCGGGACGTGGAAGAGGACGCTCGCCATCGACGTCACCACGACGCCGTAGCCCGCCAGCACGGGGCTGAGCGTCCCCTTGGCCGCCAGGATGCCGGCGGCGGCCGACGTCGAGGCGCTGCTGACCAGCCCGCCGACCGCCGCGACCAGCAGGAAGCCCGGCTGGCCGAACGTGCGGTTCGCCAGCTCCGCGGCGAGCGTGATGAGGAGGAACAGCCCGCCGAAGGTGAGCGCGTGGCGAACGGAGATGGGCGACTGCATGCGGAGGGGGACCGTCTCCGCGTCCACACCGCGGAGCTGGTACGTGATGGCCGCGCTGACGATCAACATGAGGCCCACGGACATCCAGCCGTAGGACAGCGCGGTGCTGTTGAACAGGCCGAGCACCAGGCCATTGCGGAGCAGCATCGCGGTGTTGGCGGTCAGCATGCCGATGAGGGCGAACACCGAGAGGCGGCCGGGGTCGGCCCGCGCCCGGCTGGCCAGCTCCGCCACCGTGGCCGTGCTGTTGACGAGGCCGCCCAGGAGCCCCGTCCAGCGGATGCCGCGGCTGCCGTACAGCCGCAGGAGGACGTAGTTCACGAACGCGATCGCCGAGATGACCAGGACGACCGTCCACGCCGACCGCAGATCGATGAGGTGCCAGGGATCCACCGGTCCCCGCGGGAGGAGCGGGTACACGACGAGGGCGATCACGCCGAGCAGCAGCGCCGCGCGGATTTCGTCGATCGTGACCTCGCCGGCGAACCTGACCACCTCCGCCTTCCAGGCGAGGAGCACGGTGATCACGACGCCGCACGCCGCCGCGACGAGGAACAAGCCCTGCCCGACCAGGATCCCGAGCAACGCCGTGGCCAGCAGGGCGACCGAGGTGGTCATCTCGAGCGAGCCGTCCCGGGCGAAGCTGCGCCAGTTCATCAGGGTGATGAGCGGGATGAGGGCGGCCAGCAGGATGTAGCTCGCCACGGCCGAGATGGTCCAGGCCAGCGTGAAGGCGAGCGCGACGAACGCAAAGGTCCGCACACCCACTTCTTTGTGCGCCCACTCGCGCTCCATGCCGATCATCATGCCGATCGCCAGCGACACGACGATCCGCTCCATGAGGACCAGGAAGGCGGTGTTCGACGGGGTGAGGTTCATCGGCGGGCCGCGCCGACGGTCCCTACTCGCCGGAAGGCCGCGGGCTCGGCGCGACCTCCGCGCCCCGGCCTACCGCGGCGACCGACGCGGCGGCGGTGAGCAGCAGGGCGATGGCGGCCGTCACGTACGGCAACCCGATGCCGAGGTGGTAGATCCATCCGCTCCAGGCGGGGCCCAGGATGCGGCCCAGGCTGTCGAACGAGTCCATGATCCCGATCGACAGGCCCTGGCCGCTCGTGGTGCGCTTGGAGATGAGCGAGGCCACGCTGGGCCGCATCAGCGAGTGCCCTGCGCCGGCGATCGCCGCGTAGATCGCGAGGGTGGCGACGCTGTGCGTCAGCACAATCAGCAGGTAGCCCGCCGCCGCGAGCACCAGGCCGCCCCGCACCAGCCGCTCCTCGCCCCACCGGTTGATGAGTCGCCCGACGAGCCCGCCGAGGATCGCCGCCTGCACGAGCCCGACGACGACAAAGACCACGCCGATCGCTCCGGCGCCCGCGGCGCTGCTCAGGCGGAGCCGGTCCTGGGCGAAGAGCGCGTACGTCGCCTCGAGCCCGGCGAGCGCGAACGCGCCGGCGAGCGTCGCAAGGTAATAGAAGGCCAGCGGCCCGCCCAGGGCCAGGCGGATCGCGTCGGTCCGCGACGGCTGAGCCGCCGACGAGCCGCGCCGCCGCTCCGGCTCCGGGAGGGCGCCCCAGCTCAACGCCAGGGTCGCGAGCGCCAGCGCCGCGCCCACGAAGAACGGCAGAGCGAGGCTGTGGCGGCCCAGGACCCCGCCCACGCCTGGCCCGATCGTGAAGCCGAGCCCCATCGCGGCCCCCATCATCCCCATGCCACCGCCCCGGCGCTCCTCCGAGGTGGTGTCGCCGATGTAGGCCATCGCGGTCGGCAGCGTCGCGGCGCTGAGAATGCCTCCCAGGATCCGGGCGAGGAACAGCTCCCACACCTGGTGCGAGAGGCCGAAGAGGACGAAGGAGATCGCGTAGCCGAGGAGGCCCACGGAGAACACGGGCTTGCGCCCGACGCGGTCGCTTGCGGCGCCCCACAGGGGCGCGAAGAGGAACTGCATGAAGGCGTAGCTGGTAGCCAGCAGCCCGATCTGGAAGGGCGTCGCCCCGACCGTTCGGGCGTAGAACTGCAGGACGGGGAGGACGATGCCGAACCCCATCATGACGATGAAGATTGCCATGAACAGGACGATCGCGCCGCGATGGGTGACGCGCGGCTGCGCGGGAGCGTGCATGGCGAGCCTCCTGTCCGAAACGGATTCATTATCCCCGCCTGTGCGCTGGGCTGTCAAGGCGCGCGGACGCGCCACGAAGGGCGCCGGCGCGCGTGGGGGCGGTCGGCGTCCCGGGCGCGGGTCGTCGTATTGACACCCGATCGGGCGACTCCCTAGAATCAGGGAGGCGTTCCTCGGTAGCTCAACGGTAGAGCATCCGGCTGTTAACCGGAGGGTTGCAGGTTCGAATCCTGCCCGAGGAGCCAGACAAGGCTTTCAGCGCGGCCGGATTCCCCTGTACCTCGTTTCCGGAACGTCCTGCATCCGCGTGGCGCGTGCGCTTCACTCCTCGCCGATCCGGATACCGTGCCCGAGCGAGCTTCGTCGACACCGTACCCGATGAGGTCCTGCGCGCCCGGGCGGGCCTCCGGGCCGACGTCGGCCCAGCGGGCTACTTCGCGGTCGGTGGAGAGGCCGCGCAGCTTGGGTTCTGGCTCGGGAACCGGTTGAACGAGAAGCTCCGGGGTGGCGAGTCCGGGTACGCTCGGCGGCATGAAGCTGCTCCCCACGGGGGGACGAAGAGGCGGCAGTGCAATCGGGGGAAACCGTCACTGAGGGTGCCTCGTGTGGTCCTCGAAGGCCCGTTGCGATTCCCACTCCAAGGGGGTGTTCGCGTTGCGCTACCTTGTGATCGGGAAGGCTGGTGGTGCCGGACCCGTCATGCAGCCTCAGCAGGTCCCGCAGATGCTTGACAGGATCATCGTGCCGAGCCTGGAGATGCTCGCACAGTGGGAGCGCGAGGGCCGAATCCACGGCGCGGCCTTCGCAGGGCGACGCGGCCACTGTATGATTGTCGATGCTGCGTCCAACGAGGAACTCAACGGCCTCCTGATGGGGCTCCCCTTCTGGGGCCTCCTTGAGTGGGAGATCACGCCGCTCACCTCGTATGAGAGCGCAGCAAACGGCGCGCGAGAGATCAGCCGACGGCTGACGAGCCTCTAACCTGGCGGCCTCCCGTGGGCTCCTGGGAGGCGCGCGCCCGGGCTCGCCCATCGCCTGCCTCCGCGACGAGCCCGGGCGGCGCCCGACGCACGTCCCGCCGCAGCGCGGCGCCCCGCCGGGCCGCCCGGCGGGGCGCGACCCGCCTCGAACGCACCCTGGATGAAGTCGCCCGCCTCTTGCCCGGGGAGACCACATGGCTCGCGCAGCGGTTCGAGCGGCTGAGGGAGAAGGGACCGTTCAAGCTGCTGATCCAGATCGTCTTGAGCCACCAGACGACGATCCGGATCGAGGATCTCGCGATCGAGCGGCTCTGGACGCGGTTCCAGACGCCGCAGCAGTTCGCGCGCGCGAAGGTCGAGGACGTGGACGCGCTGATCGGCAACGTCAACCTTCATTCGATGAAGGCGCGGCGGATCATCGCGATCGCGCGGTCGATCATCGAGAAGTGGGACGGGTCGTTGGAGTTCCTGCGCCGGCTCCCGCTCCGGCGCGCGCTCGAGGAGCTGACCGCGCTCCCCGGCGTGGGACGGAAGACCGCGGCGATCGTGCTGCTCGCGGTCTTCCGCCGCCCGATCCTGCCGGTGGACACCAACATCCTGCGGGCGGCGCGGGCGCTGGGGCTCGCGGGGGAGGCCGACACCCCCGATGCGGTGAGCGAGAAGCTGGAGGCGCTGCTGCCTCGCGATCCGCGCGTGCTCGCCAGGGCGCACACCCACCTGCTGGCCCTCGGCCGTGCGATCCGGTGGCCGGCCAATCGGTGGATGGTCGAGCGGCTGCGGTCGATGCGGTCGCCGGTCAGGCGACGAGCCGGTCCACCACCATCGCGGCGAAGAGCAGGGCAAGGTACACGATCGAGTATCCGAACAGCGCCATCTCGGCGCGGCGGCGCCGGTTCAGCACGGCCCACGCCAGCGCGATGAAGGCGGCATCCAGGAGGGCCGCCGCCAGCAGGTACACGGCGCCGAGCGCGTGCAGCGGCACGTATAGCAACAGCGTGGCCGCAGACAGCACGAGCGAGTACACGAAGATCTGCCACCGCGTCTCGCCGTCGCCACGCACCACCGGCAGCATCGGCACGCCGGCCGCGCGATAGTCGTCCGCCTTTCCCAGCGCGAGCGCCCAGAAGTGGGGGGGCGTCCACAGGAACACGATCGCAAAGAGCACCACCGCGGGGAGCCCGATCTGCCCGGTGGCGGCGGCCCAGCCGACGAGCGGCGGGATCGCTCCGGCGGCGCCGCCGATCACGATGTTCTGCGGGGTCGTGCGCTTGAGCCAGAGCGTGTACACCCCGACGTAGAAGAGGATGCCGGCCGTGGACAGCGCGGCGGCTGTGAGGTTGACGCCCCACGCCATGACGACGATCGAGAGCAGCCCGGTCGCCGCGCCGAACGCGAGCGCCTGCGCCGGGCGGAGGCGCCCGGACGGAACCGGGCGGAGGCACGTCCGCCGCATCACCGCGTCGATGTCCCGGTCCACGTACATGTTGAAGGCGTTGGCCGAGCCGGCCGCGAGCGTGCCTCCGAGCAGGGTGAGCAGCAGCGTCCCGAGCGCGAGGTGATGCGGCGCTGCGACGATCATCGTGGTGAACGTCGTGATGAGCAGCAGCACGATGATGCGCGGCTTCATCAGGGCCAGGTAGTCCCGGGCCGTGGCGAGGACGCTTCGTAGCGCGGCGGCGTGGGCGCCGCCCCACGGCAGCGCGTCGGCGGGATCGTCCACGGACCCGCCGGCGATCGTCGGGAGCGCGTCACGCCGTGCGCCGGCGCGGCGTCGGATATCCGCGGGAGCGCCGAGTGGGGTGGCGAGCGCGTTCAGCACCACGAGCGCCGCGAAGAGGGCAGCCGCGACCCCGAGGTGTGCGCCCTGGACGAGCGGCGCGAGCCGGCTCGCGACGTTGAGTGCGCCGAGCGCGATCTGCGCGAGGACGAGGGCCGCCGCGAGATGCGCGGTCCCCGTCACCGCGCGGAGGCCGGTGCGGGAGGCGCCCGCGGCCGTCGCCACGACGAGCAGGCCGACCACGAGGGCCCACCCGCGGTGCAGCATGTGGAGGTGCGCGGGCCAGTCGGGTGGGAGCAGCACGGAGCCCCGGCACATCGGGAGGTCGGGGCAGGCGAGCGCCGCGGCGCTCGAGCCGACGTACCCGCCGATCAGGATCATCACGTAGGTCGCCGCGGCCGCGAGGAGCGCGAGGCGCCGGAAGGCCGGGGCGGCCGGCGGCGCCGCGGAGGCGCGCAGGGCTACCACCGCCTGCACCAGGAGCCCGGCCAGGAACAACATCGCGACCCCCAGGTGCGTGGCCACGAGCGCCGGGGTGAGCCGCAGCCTGACGGTCATGCCTCCCAGCACGATCTGCACGGCCACGAGCGCGAGGACGAGGAGCGCGACGCCGCGTGCTGCCGGCGAGGCGCGCCGGACGCGGAAGGCCGCCAGCGCGGTCGCGACTACGAGCGCGCTCACGGCGGCCGCCACGAGCCGGTGCGCGTATTCGATCAGGACACGGCCTTCGAGCGGCGGGATCGCGCGTCCGTGGCACAGCGGCCAGTCGGGGCACGCGAGCCCGGCGCCGCTGATGCGGACCAGGCCGCCGAGGAGCACGAGCAGGTAGGCGGCCAGGGCGGTCGCCACGGCGAGGATCCGGTAGATCCGCGCCGCGGGCACATCTATGGGACGGGGTTGCACGCGATCGGTGGCCTCCCGATTCGGAGGAATCCCGGGACCCTTCAGCATTCGACGCCGCGGACCCTCCCCTCCTGTGGCGGGCCGCGCGCAGGCGCAGGCGGCGCGATTGATCGCGCACCGCCCGGGGGATATAACTATAGCACACCAGACGAGATCCGGTGCGTCCAGCGTGAGCCCCACGAAGCCCCGCGCCTCCCTGATGGCCGCTACCGCGGTCGCGATGGCCGTGCAGCTCGCGACCGCCGCGCCGCTCCCGACGGGCGACGAGGTGATCCACCGCATCCTCGGCGTCAACCGCAACACCCCGGACATCATCTCGGCGGACGTGCTGTTCAAGTTCCGCTTCAGGAAGCCGGTCTCCGCGCCGCCGGACTGCGTCTTCAAGGGCACGGTCCGCGTGGAGCACGGCCACGAGCTCACCCTGACGGTCGGTCAGCGGACCGAGGGCCTGGCGTGCTGGGCGATCGACAAGTACGTCCTCGGCCGCCTCTTCGAGAGCCGGGAGCCCGTCGAGCGGATGATCTCGCGGTACGACTTCGAGGTCCTCGGGGAGAAGCTCGTGGACGGGCACCCGTACTACCTGGTCCGGGCGCGCGCGCGGGAGCCCAAGACCAACCCCCGCGGCTGGATCGGCTGGGTGGACTACGACCGGGGACTCGTGCCCGAGGGCACGGTCGAGTACGCGTGGGGCACGATCGACACCGAGCAGAAGTACATGCAGGTCTCCGAGGCGTGGGTGCTCTCGTACCAGTATCTGTACACGCCGCGGTTCGACGCCTCGATGGAGGTGTTCTACAGCAACTTCCACTTCGCGCCGCGCGCGTTTGCACCGTCGGCCGGCCTCGTCCCGCGGTGAAAGCCTCCGGGCACCCGCGTCCGAACGGCGCCCCGGGTGCTCGCCGCGGCCTGCACGCCGCTCAGCGGTGAAAGCCCCCGGAGGACCCGCGCAGCACGGCCTCGACCTCCTCCAGGGTGGCGTGGCACACATCCCCGGGGTACGTCTGCTTGAGGGCGGCGAGCGCCGTCCCGTAGCGCAGGCCCTCCGCGATCCCCCACTCGAGATACCCGTACAGGAATCCCGCCGCGAACGCGTCCCCCCGTCCGATGCGGTCCACGATCTCGACGGCGTACGCGGGCTGGCGGAGGCCGCCCGTCTCGCCGAGCGCGAAGGCGCCGTGCTCGCCGAGCGTCAGCACGAGCACGCCGCAGCGAAACCGCGCGCGCAGCGAGGCGGCGACGTCCGCCGGATCGCCGTCCGCGCCGAAGACCGTCCGGGCGTCGCGGTCGTTCACGATAACGATGTCGAGGCCGCGGACCAGGGGCTCGATCGCCTCCCGCGCCGCCTCCGGAGGCCAGAGCGTCGACCGGTAGTTGACGTCGAACGAGACGCGGGCGTCCCGCCGCCGGGCCTCCGCGATGGCGCGCTCGACGAGGCGGCGCGGCCCGGCTCCGAGCCCGGGCGTGATCCCGGTGAGGTGCACGACGCGGGCGCCGTCCAGGCGCTGCCACTCGACCGCGTCCGGATCGATCTCCGCAAACGCGGAATCCCGGCGGTAGTAGAGGACCCCGCCCGGGCGCGGCGCCGCGCCCGGCTCGACGAACATCAGGCCGACGCGGCCGTCGGCCGCCCACAGCACGCCGCCCGTGTCGACGCCGCATCCGCGGACCACGCCGGCGACGCGGCGCCCGAGCGGGTTGCGCGGCAGCCGCGAGATCCAGGCGGTGGCCACGCCGAGCCGCGCCAGATTGGCGCACACGTTGGATTCCGCCCCGCCGACGTGGATCGTATAGGACGACGCCGACTCGAGGGTCTCGCCGCCGCCCGGCGCGAGGCGGATCAGCGTCTCACCGATGCCGACGACCGTCGCCATCGCGCCCTCTCGGCGTCACGCATGAGGTGCGAGCGCGCGCAGGAGCGTGCCGATCCGCGCGCGCAGGGCCGCCGCGTCCACCGGCCGGTCGGCGGGGCCGACGAGCGCCGACCCGATCCCCACCGCCGCCGCGCCGGCCGCCAGCCACTCGCCGGCGCCCTCCGGGCGCACCCCGCCCGTCGGCAGGAGCCGCGCGTGGGGAAGGGGAGCGAGGAGGGCCCGGATGTATGAGGGCCCGCCGACGTCGGCAGGGAAGATCTTGACGAGCTCCGCGCCGTCCCCGAGCGCGGTGACGAGCTCGGTGGGGGTGTACGCGCCCGGGACCGCGAGCACGCCGTGCGCGCGGGCGACCGCGACCATCCCCGGGGAGAGCGCCGGGCTGAGGAGGAACTGCGCCCCTGCCGCGACGGCGCGCTCGGCGGTCGCCGCGTCCGTCACCGTGCCGGCGCCGATCAACGTCGCGGGGAATCGCCGCCGCAACTGCGCGATCACCGCGTCCGCCCCCGGGACCGTGAACGTGACCTCGATCACTCCGAGGCCGGCGGACGCCAGGATCTCGGCGATCTCCAGCGCCCACTCGGCCGACCGGGTCCGGATGATCGGGACGGCGCGGGCGCGCAGGATCGTCGCAAGCGCCCGCGCCGCCTCGGAGGTGGTCGCCGTCATGGCACCGCTCTCGCCTGGCGCCGGTGCCAGTCCTCGGTGAACAAGTTGAAGTGCTGCCGGCGGGCCGGGTGCTCGCGGACGACCTCTTCGCGCAGTGTCACCCCGAGGCCGGGCCCCGGCGGCAGCGGGAAGTACCCGTCGACGACGTCCGGCAGTCCGGAGGCACACTCCCGCACGTGTGCCTCGGCGAAGTCGTTGAAGTACTCCTGGATCTTCAGGTTGGGCGTGCAGGCCGCAAGGTGCAGGGCGGCGGCCGTGCTCACGGACGCGCCCACGTTGTGGGGCGCCACGAGCAGGCCGTGCGCTTCTGCCATCGCGGCGATCTTCTTCGTCTCGAGCAGGCCCCCGCAGTGCGTGATGTCCGGCTGGACGATATCGACGCCCCCCAGCGCGAACAGGTCGCGGAACGCCGCCCGGGTGTGCAGCCGTTCGCCGGTGGCGATCGGGACCGCGGTCCGGGCCGCCACCTGCGCGAGGGCGGCGGGCTGATCCGGCGGGACCGGCTCCTCGATCCACCCCGGAGCGTAGCGCTCGAGCTCCCGGGCCAGCGCCGCCGCCTGCGCCGCGGTGAAGCGGCCGTGCATCTCGACGAAGATCTCGACGTCCGGGCCGACCGCGTCGCGCACCGCCTCGACGAGGGAGAGGGACCGCCGGTGCTCCTCGCGCTCGAGCTCCCCGGCCCCCGCCCCGAACGGGTCGAGCTTCAGCGCGCGGTAGCCCCGGGCCACGACGCGCCGGGCTGAGGCGGCGAACGCTTCGGGGGTCCGCTCGCCGGTGTACCAGCCGTTCGCGTAGGCTTTGATGCGCTCGCGGCACGCGCCGCCGAGCAGCCGGTAGACCGGCTGGCCGAGCGCTTTGCCCACGATGTCCCAGCACGCGATCTCCACGATCGCGAGCGCCGTCATCTCTGTCGCGCCGGGCACCTCGTAGTCGTCGCGGACGATGCGGAGGACGAGGTCCTCGATGTCGAACGGGTCGCTGCCGACAACGTACCGGTGCGCGATCGCCTCCAGGTAGGCGGCGACCGCCTCCTCCCGGTTGACCGGCCGTGCCTCGCCGACGCCTTCCAGCCCGTCATCGGTGCGCAGCCGGGCGAAGACGAAGTTCCGCCACGCCGACCCCATCGTGTAGACGGTGACGTCCGAGATCTTCACGGGAGCCTCCTCGCTGCCTCGCGCCTCAGTATTTGACGGCGCCGAAGGTCGGTCCTCGGGCCTCTCAGGTGAGCCGCCGGCTCAGCACGGTCTGCAGGGTGACCGAGATCACGACGATCAACCCGTAGATGAGCTGGGTCCAGAACCCGGTCAGGCCGATGGCCACGATGCCCGCGTTGATCGCGCCGATGATGAAGCACGCCACGAACGTGCCCAGCACCGTCCCCGTTCCGCCGAACACGGACGTGCCGCCGAGGAACACGGAGGCAATCGTGGTCAGCAGGTATCCGTCTCCGAGCGTCGGCCAGAAGTAGGTGACCTCCAGGCTGGCCAGCAGCCCGGCGAACGCGGCGCCGAGCCCCATGAGCACGAACAGCAGCATCTTGCGCTGCCGGACGTTGATGCCCATCAGCCGGGCGCTCTCGATGTTGTCGCCGATGAGGTAGACGTGCGCACCGAAGCGGTGACGGTTCAGAAGAAAGGCGACGAGGAGGGCGACGAACACGGTCCAGAGCATCTGCGCCGGGATCGCGCCTGCCAGGCGTCCGACCATCGCGCTGTAGAAGGCGGTCCCCCGGGCCGGCACCAGCGAGACGCCGTTGCCGCCGGTGGCGACCAGCACCACCCCGCGCCAGAAGAACTGCGTCCCGATCGTCGCCACGAGGGACGGGATCCCCAGCCCCGCCACGATGCCGCCGTTGACCAACCCGGCCAGGATCCCGGCGAGCCCGCAGGCCACGGACGCGAGGGCCAGGCTGTTCGTGTACACGAGCGCAAAGGAGAACGCCGCGGTCCCGAGCGCCATCACCGACGGGAACGACAGGTCGATCTCGCCCGCGATCACGACCATCGTCAGCGGCAGGGCCATGATCGCAAAGAACGGCGTCGTCGACATGAACGCCTGGTAGATGTTGTACGAGAGGAACGTTCCGGGCGCGCCGACGACGAAGATGAGCCAGACGACCAGCCCGACCGCGACGGTGCCGATCTGCGCGGCGTGCCGGCGGCCGTACCGGGCCACGGCGGCCCACGCGCCCGCGGGGGGCACCTGCGCTTCGACACGCGAGATCATGCCCTGCTCCTGCGCGGACCGGCTCAGCTCGTGGCCGCCCATGACCCGGAGAGCGTGCCGGTCTGGGCCACCTGCTGCAGCCGGTGGGTCAGCTCATCCAGCGTGATACGGTCCCGGAGGAACTCCCCCGCGATCCGGCCGCGGTCCAGGACGACGATGCGATCGACCACGGGATAGACGTGGAAGATGTTGTGGTCGATGAAGATGCACGACTTCCCGGCCTGCTTGATGCCGCGGACGAAGTCCAGCGTCTTCTGGGTCTCCGAGACGGACAGGCCCATCGTGGGCTCGTCCAGGATGATGAGCTCGGCCTGGAAGTAGAGGGCGCGCACGATGGCGACCCCCTGCCGTTCCCCGCCGGACAGCGTGCGCACCAGGGTGTCCGGGGTGACGGCCGCCGACGTGAACCCCATCTGGTCGACCATCAACCGCCGCGTCTCCTCGCGCATGCGCGGGATGTCGAGGGCGCCCAGGACGGTCGTGATCTCGCGCCCCATGAAGATGTTCCGCCACAGCGTCTGCCTGTCGGCGAGCGCCTTCTCCTGGTACACGGTCTCGATCCCAAGGCGCCGCGCTTCGGCCACGGTGAGGTTTTCGATCCGCCGGCCCCTGAACAGGATCTCGGCCCCCGGATCAGGACGGTGGTAGCCGGTGATGATCTTGATCAGCGTGGATTTCCCCGCGCCGTTATCCCCGAGCAGCCCGACGATCTCGTTCTGCCCGACGCGGAACTCGATATCCTGAAGCGCCCGCACCTCGCCGAACGTCTTGGAGACGCGGGACATCGCCAGCAGGTCGCCGCTGGCCATCGTCGTCGCTCCCGGCGCGCGCGCGGCCGCCTCACGGGACCGGGTCCCGGCCCGCAGGCGCCCGGCGTGCCCTCTACCGGATCTCCTTCTCGGCGAGCGGCGCGAGGAAGTTGATGTTGCTCTTATCCGCGAACCCGCCGCCCGTATCGACGTGCAGCCCTGAGAACCCGTAGATCTTCGTCAGGCAGATCTGCAGGATGGGCAGGTAGCCCTGCAGCCACGGCTGCTGGTCGATGACGAGGTTGATCCAGCCGCCCCGGATGCCGGTCTCCGTCGCGGGCGACAGGTCGAAGCCGGCCGCGTAGATCTGGCCCGGCTTCTTCCCGGCCGCCTTGAGGTAGGTCTCCAGCGTGGCGGTGAGCCCGCCGTGGTCGGTCACCACCAGCTTGACGTCCGGATGCGAGGACACGTAGCCCGTGAACGTCGGCGTGCCCGCCGCGGGGTCCGCATTCGTCGCCGCGTCGATCTCCAGGTAGTCCACGGTCAGGCCGGCCTTCTTCAGCGCATCGATGACCCCCTTGGTGCGCAGACCGCGCGTGGGCTGCGAGAGCAGGCCCCACACCATCGCCCGGGCCCCCTTCCGCAGCCCGGACCGCTTGACCGCCTCGGCGCCCAGGGCGGACCCGGCCCCGTACAGGTCCTGGCCGACGTACCCGAAGCCCTTGGCGGCGTACTTCTGCTCGACCTTGGGGAGCTGCGTGTTCTGGCTGGTGACGATGATCCCCCGGGCCTCCGCGTCGTCGATGAGCGGGTCGAACGCGGCGTCGCCGGGATGGCCCATCACCGCGATGCCGTCCGGCTTGGTGGCCGCCGCCTCCTTGAACTGCGCGATCATCTTCTGCGGATCCCAGTCCGAGAACACGTACTGCACCCGGGGCCCCAGGTCCAGCTCGGCCTGCCGCGCCCCGTTGTACACGTTGTTGGCGAAGACGCCCCCGGCCGGCCCTCCGGGGAAGAAGACGATCTTGACGTTGCTGCACCACTTGGCCTGCGGCGTGAACCGGGTGGCCGGCGCCTTTGCCATCAGCGGAGGCTGAGCGGGCGGCGCCGCCTGCCCGGACGCAGCCGGCCCGCTCGTCTGCGCCCACACCGCCGACGTCGTGGCGGCTGCGAGGAGCACCGGCAGCATGGCCTTCCCGAGTCTCGGCGATCCCCTGTGCGCGTCCATTGCCCTCCCTCCTGGTCCTGTGACGTCGGGCCGCCCGATGACGCCACCGGGCGGCCTGGTTCCCTGCACTGTGCTGCCGCGTCGGGTCTGAGCTGGCGGGCCCGTCCCCCGCGCAGGGGGCGGGGGGACGACGCCGCACGGTGCGGCGATCAGGCGGCCAGGTGCGCGTGGAACCAGTTCAGGGTGAGCTGCCACGCGTCCTTCGCGGCCGCCGGCACGTACCGATCCCGGGTATCATCGAAGAACCCCGGCCCCGCCCGCGGCTCGATCTTGTACTGCCACGGGACGCCCGCCTTCTTCATCGCCGCATCGAGCTCCGAGAGCTCCGCGGCGTCGTGCCGGCCTGTCTCGGCGAAGATCGCGAGCACCGCAGCGCTGAGACGGGCGAGCGCGCTCGATGGCGGGATCCCGCCATCGAAGACGACCGCGGCCCGCGGATCGGCGTTCTGCGAGAGCAGCGCCCAGGCGAGGGTGCCCCCGAAGCCCAGGCCGAGGAGCCCCGTCCGCGTCTTGGCCGCGAGCGGCTGGGACTCCAGGTACCGCACCGAGGAGTGCGCGTCCTGGAGATACTGGGGCACCGTGAGGGAACCGAGCGCGGCGCTGACCTTCGCCGGATCGCCGAGCGCGGCGGTGCCGCCTTCGCGCGAGAGCAGGTCGAGCGCGAGGGCCACGTACCCGGCCTTCGCCAGCCTCCGCGTCAGGTCGCGGACGTGCTCGGTCAGCCCGGGGGTATCGTGGAGGACGAGGATCCCCGGATACACCTCGCCGCCCTGCGGCGTCGAGAGGTAGCCTAGCAGGCGCGTGATGACCCCCGGGTACGCGACCGGTCCCGCGGTGATCGCGGGATCGTCTGCCGGGACGGTGACGCCCGACGTGGTGCGCCGGTCGGGCGGAGATCCTGGAAGCGGGGGTGGTGATGCGGGCGCAGCCAGGGCGGGCGCCCCCTCGGACCGGCCGCGCAGCCCGCGCAGGGCCGCCAGCCCCGCCCCCACGCCGGCGCCGCCGACAAGGAGTCGGCGCAGAAGCTGGCGTCGCCCGAGCCGCGGTGCCTGGCCTCCCACACGCATCAGCGGCCTCCCGTCTGCATCTCGGCGCTGATAGACCTACGTTGCTGAGCGGGCCCGTGGTTCCGCGCGTCGTCCGGCCCGCGGAGGCGCGAGTCCGGAGGCAGCAGCAGCGCGATCCCGACCGCGGCGGCCGGCAGGAGCGCCGTCGCATCCATCGCGCGGAGCAGCCCCCAGCGATCGGCGATCGAGCCCAGCACGGTGACGCCGACGCCGCCCATGCCGACCGCGAAGCCGATGATGAGCCCGGAGATCAGCCCGATCCGGTCGGGGAGCACGGATTGCGCCATCACCATCGCGACCGCGAACGTGCTGACGACCGCCATGCCGGAGACGAGCGCGATGAGGAGCACCCAGATCCCGGACGTCCGCGGCAGCATGAACAGGAGGGGTGGCAGGATCACCATCGAGAGGATGAGCATGAGCCGGTGCCCCCACCGGTCGGCGACCTGCCCCCCGAGCAGCGTGCCGATCGCCCCTGCGCCCAGGAAGACGCTGACGAGCGCGCCGCCGATGCGGGGGTCCGCGTGCCGCACGCCGGTGAAGTAGAGCGGGATGAAGCTCGAGACGCCGGAGGATATCCAGGAGCGCAGCACCACGAACACGACGAGGAGGCTCACGATCGCGGCGGAGGCCTTGCCGGCGCGCGGCCGGCGGGCGGGCCGAGCGCTGCCGGCCGGCGCGGGGCCGGCGGGCGGGGCGGGCGAGTCCCGCCCGGCGCACGGGGCGGCGGCGCGCCAGAGCAGGATCGCGGCCGGGATGCTGAAGGCCAGGACGTAGGCCATCCCGTAGTTCCCCGCCACGTGGATGGCGACGCCGGCGGCCGCCGGGCCGAACCCGTAGCCGATGTTGCCGCCCACCGAGAAGTAGGACATGCCCGTGGCGCGCCGCTCTCCGCTGGCGAGGCCGGCGAACTTGTACCCCTCGGGGTGGAACGCGGCGACGCCGACGCCGGAGAGGAAGACCATCGCGAGCATCGTCCCGTAATGGGGCGCGAGGACGGCGAGCACGATGCCGATGCCCGCGACGAGCGCGCCGGCGGGCATCAGCCACCGCAGCCTGAGCCTGTCGCTCAGGATCCCGAAGGCCGGCTGGATCACCGACGAGCTGATGTTGGACATGAGCACGACGAAGCCAATATCCGTATAGGAGAGGTGGTACTTCGCCTTGAACAACGGCAGCAAGGTCGGAATCGCACCCTGGGACAGGTCCGTCGCGAGGTGGCCGAAGCTCAGCCCGGCGAGCATCCGACGATTCACGGTGACAGGTTCGACGAGGCCGCTCGCGGCCCCTTGAGCGCGGGCGCCTGCCGGCGGCCGGTGCAGGGGATGCGGGGGCTCGCGAAGGGCAGGGTCCCACCCGACGGTACCCGTGGGGGAGCCTCTGTCGTGCTGTGCCGACCCGTACCAGATTGAGGGCGGCGGGGAAAGCCTCGGTGTCGAGGCGGGAGGACGGGCCATGAATCGCACACTGCGCTCCGGTGGGGTGCGCCGCTGCGCGGCCCGGCGACGCGCACCGGCTGGCCGAACGGCCTGCATCGCCATCGCGGCGCTCGGCGTTGCGCTGTCGCTGGCGCGGGCGCCGATCGCCGGGGCGGGCGGCCCCGCGGCGGTCCGCGCCCTCGCCGGCGCGCCGGGATGGGACCGCCAGCTCCTGTCGGAGGTCTCAGGCCGGCGCGCCTACCAGCACGTGATCGAGCTCGCGCAGAAGATCGGACCCCACGCCGCCGGGACGCCGGCGGACCGCACCTCCGGCGAGTACGTCGCGGCGCAGCTGGCGCGCGACGGGTACGCGGTGGAGCGGCAGGCGTTTCCGTTTCCCTACTTCGCCGTCCGCGCCCAGACTCTCGCGGTGCCGTCGGCCCCCTCGCTCGCGCTCCACGCCCGCGCGATGATGTACTCCGGCTCCACGCCCGCGGGCGGCATCACGGCCGGCGTGGTCGATGCCGGGCGGGGACGTCCGGAGGACCTGCAGCGGGCCGGGGCCCGCGGCAAATTGGCGCTGATCGAGCGCGGCGGCCTGACGTTCCGTCAGAAGGCCGACAACGCCGCGGCGGCGGGCGCGCTCGCGGCGATCATCTACAACAACCAGCCCGGCGCGCTCGGCGGGACGCTCGGCCGCCCGTCGCCGTTTCCGGTTGTGAGCCTCCCGGGCTCGGAAGGGCAGAGGCTCCTCGAGCTGGTGCGCGCGGGGACCGTCACCGCGCACCTGGAGGTCCAGACGGTGAACGAGCAGCGCACGTCGTGGAACATCATCGGCACCAAGCCGGGCGCGCGAGATCCCCACCGCGTCCTGGTGGTCGGTGCTCACCGCGACACCGTCGAGGAGGCGCCCGGCGCCAACGACAACACCTCCGGTGTGGCGGTGGCGCTCGAGCTGGCCGAGGTGTTGAAGCACGTGCCGCTCGGCCAGACGGTGCGGTTCGTGTTCTTCGGGGCGGAGGAGGAGGGGCTCTTCGGGTCCGCCTACTACGTTGCGCATCCCGGCCCGGATCCGATCAGCGGGATGGTCAACCTGGACATGGAGGGCGTGGGCTCGCGGCTCGAGGTCGCGACGTCCCGCGGGAGCGACACGCTGGTCCGCATCGCGGCGCGCCTCGCCGCAGAGCTGGGGATCGCGGTCTCCGTGACGCGCGAGCGGGGCAGCGACCACGAGAACTTCGAGCGCGTCGGCGTCCCGGTCGTCTTCCTGTTCCGGCCGGACGATCCGTACTACGACACGCCCCGAGACACCGTGGACCGCGTGGATCCGGCGCTCCTCGAGGCCTCGGCGCGCCTCGCCCTTGCGGTCGTTCTCGAGGTGGCCGGGCCGGCGCGCTGAGCGTGCCCCGCTAGCCTGCCCCACGAATGTGCGCTGGGTGCACGGTGCCGCGACGAGGCCAGACGGCTTTGGGGCTGAAGCGAGCCGCATCGGCGCCGGTGGGCACCCGGGCCTCGCGACGTGGGGAATCGGCGGTGGACGTGAAGCGCACGCCCCGCGGCCCACTGTCCCTCTGCACCCCCCTCGGACTCCGGAGCTCATGCGCTAGGGCGCCCTCACGTTGGCGCTGGCGGCCGTGACGTCGATCACGACCGTCCCGGCCGGCACGCTCACGTAGCTGCCCTTGACGAAGGCGCCCGCCAGCAGCCCGATGGGGCCCAGGATCACGGCCCCCGCGACGCTCGCCCCCGCCGCGCCCAGCCGGGAGTTGCTCACCGTGGCCTTGGAGATGACGATGTCCCTGAGCGGGAGCGGCCTGCCGTCGACGGCGAGGACAGACAGCGACCCGACGACGACCCTGGCGCTCCGGCCGAAGATGCCGGGCTTCGTCACCTCGGTGACGATGCCGATCACCGGCCCCCCCGCGCGGATGACGACGTGCCGGCCTCCCAGGACGCTCTGGAGCACGCGAAACCGCACCTTGGCGCCGGTCGCGATCTTGCCGGAGTCCACGGGCGTCACGAACTGCAGGCCGACCTTCGTGCCGGCGGGCACGAAGACCTGGGTCGCCGCCTGCCCGGGCGGCGGCAGCGCCGCGAGGATGGCTCCCGCGAGCGCCAGCACGGTGTGGACGATCGGCCGATGCCGCATAGTGCCTCCCCCACGCCCGCGTTGCGGGATCATCCCGCGTGCCGCGGGCCGCGGCGTTCCTCGTCGCCGAGCATGACGTCCTCGTCGGCGCGCCGGTAGGCGTGGAGCTCGGCCGGAGCGAACCACAGCGGGACCTCCTGGGCCGCCTCCTCGACGCTGCCCGACGCGTGGATGAGGTTCCGCACCGGACGGCGCGCCGCGTTGGCCACCGTCGGCGCGTCGATCGAGAAGTCCCCGCGGATCGTCCCCGGCGCGGCGAAGACGGGGAGTGTCGCGCCGACCACCTTTCGCGCGACGCTCACAGCGTGGACCCCCTCCAGCACCGCGGCGACGATCGGCGTGGTCTGCATGAAATCGATGAGCCAGCCCCGGACGCGCCGGCCGATCTCCAGCGGGTCCTCGGTGCCCATCACGGCGCGCACGTCCATCCCGTACGTTTCGAACGCCTCGCGCGTCTTGCCGCCGATCGTGCGCACCCACTCCTCGGATGCGGGGTAGTGGCGCTCGAGAACCGGCCGCTCGGCCCGCAGCATCTTGAGCGCCACGACCTTCAGGCCCACGCGCTCGAGCCTCGCGAGGATCTCGCCGGTGAGGGCCCGCTGGACTCCGTCGGGCTTGATGAGGATGAGCGTGCGCTCGTGCCGGACGTCGGTCATCCCGTCAGTAGCCGATCGCGCAGCCGTCCGCCCGCGGATCGGAGCCGCCGGCGTACGTCCCGCGGTCCGGGTCCACCTGGACGATCTGCACCCCGCCGGGGAGCGGGTGCGCCGTCACGAGCCGGTGGCCCAGCCGGCGCAGCCCCTCGCACGTCTCGGGCGGGAACCCGGCTTCCAGGCGCAGCTCAAAGGGCGACGCGACCGTGGCCGGGTCCGTGGCGGGGAAGCTCTGCCACCGGGGCCGCTCGACGGCTTCCTGGACGTTCATGCCGTGGTCGACGATGTTGCTCCACACCTGCAACCCCCACTGCGCCTGGGCGTCCCCGCCGCGGGTCCCCCACGCCAAGACGGGTCGGCCGTCGCGCGTGGCGAGGAACGCCATCAGCGTGTGCATCGTCCGCTTGCCCGGAGCGATGATGTTGGGGTGGCCCCGCTCGAGCGAGAAGCCGCGGCCGGCCCGGTTGTTCAGGAGGATGCCGGTTCCCTCCACGACCTCGCCGCAGCCGAACGCCGCGGAGAGGCTCGTGATGTAGCTACAGACGTTGCCAGCCGCGTCGGCGACGACGAAGGCCGTCGTGTCGCCCACTTGCTCGCGGATCGCCCCCGGCGGCACCGTCTCCTGTGCCCGCCCGGGGTCGAGGGCGCGGCGCCGCTGGCGTCCGTACCCGGGATCGAGCAGGCGGTCGAGCGGGTTGCGGACGAACCGCGGATCGCCGACGTATGCCAGCCGGTCCGCGAACGCCAGCTTCTTCGCCTCGACCATGAGGTGCACCGCTTCGGGCGATCCCCAGGGGAGCGCTCCCAGGTCGTCGGCGGCGAGGATGTTCAGCATCTCCAGCAGGACGAACCCCTGCGAGGGCGGGGGCGTCGTGTGGACGACCAGGCCGCGATGCGCGACGCTCACCGGAGCGGCGATCTCGGACCGGTGCGCGGCGAGGTCCGGCACATCGAGCAGGCCCCCCTGGGCGCGCGCGTACGCGGCGATCTGCTCGGCCAGGCGGCCCTCGTAGAACGCCCGCGCCCCCTGCTCCGCGATCGTGCGCAGCGAGCGCGCCAGGTCGCGCTGCACGAGCAGCTCCCCGACCTGTGGCGGGCGGCCGTCGGGCAGGAAGATGCGTGCCGACGACGGGTATCGCGCGAGCACCGCCGCGCCCTCGGCGATCCACGCGGCCACCTTCTCCGTGACCGGGAATCCGGCGTCGGCGTACTCGATCGCCGGCTCGAGCAGCCGGGCGAGCGAGAAGCGGCCGCTGCCCCACCGGGCGAGCGCGGTAGCCATCGCATCGACCGCCCCCGGCACCGAGGGCGCGAGCATGCCGCGCAGGGGCATCGTGCTGTAGCCCCGCGCCTCGAAGAACTCAGGGGTGGCGCCACCGGGGGCGGCCCCGCTGCCGCCGAGCGCGACGATCCGGCCGGCGGCGGCGTGGTAGAAGAGGATGAACGTGTCGCCGCCGATCCCGGCCATCATCGGCGTGACCACGCCGAGCACCGCCGCCGTGCAGACGGCCGCATCGATCGCGTTCCCGCCCTCCTGGAGCACCCGGAGCCCGGCGGCGGATGCCAGCGGATGATCGGTTGCGACGAGGCCGCGCTGGGCGATCACCGCGCTGCGACCCTGAACCCAGCCCATCACCGGCTCTCCCGCGCCGCCATCGTCGACGTCCTCTCCCTCGTCTCTCCTCGCGCCCCGCGCCGGCGAGGCGCACAGCCCTGTAATTACACCGCCGTTTCTCCAACCCCTTGTCGCCTGTACGCGCGCGCACCACGGCACGGCGAGCGTACGGCCCGCGATGCCGGCGCGCCTGGGCCGGGACCCGGGAGGAATGCCCGGCGCGGCCCGCCAATCCTCTTGCCCGTGCCCTCGGCCGCCTGGTCCTGCTTGCTGCTGATGCTCGTGCTCCTCGTGCAGTGGGAGGGACCGGCGGACGCCGCGCAGGGCGTGCGCGCGACGCCGGTCCTCGTCGCAGCGGGTGCGGCCGAGGACGCGACGGCGTCCAACAACCAGGTCAAGCTCATCCAGACCCCGGCCGGGCTCGTGGCGGCCTACAGCGGCGCCACCGGGGGCCCCACCCAGGTCTTCCTCTCCATCTCCCGCGACGGCGGCGCGCACTGGGCGAGGATCGCGCAGGCCAGCAGCGGACCGGTGCCCTCGCGTCTCGCCGCGCTCGCGCTCGACGGATCGGGCCGCGTGCACGTGGTCTGGACGCGCTACGACGACGGTGTCGGCAAGATCTATCACCGGGTCTGGGCCGGCGGCTGGACCGGGCCGCAGGAGCGGATCTCGCCGTCGCCCGGCTACGCCGGCTACCCCTCGCTGGCGCTCGATCGGGCCGGGCATCCCCAGGTCGTCTGGTACGGCATCCGCGAGGGCGCGGTCGTGGCGCCGACGCGCCACCAGTCGATCTACGAGATCTATTATGTCGGGTTCGATGGGCGCGCCTGGTCGCCTCCGCTCCTCATCTCCCCGGGGGTGCCCGACTCGGTCAACCCGGCGCTCGCCTCGGACCGGACGGGCCGGCTGTACGCCGCCTGGTACCAGTACGACGGGCGGGCCTACCAGATCCGGTACGCCGAGCGGACCGGCGCGTGGAGCGCGCCGGAGGGCGTCTTCCGGACGAGGGCCGATGACTTCAACCCGGATCTCGCGGTCGATCCCCGGGGGCAGGTCTCGCTCGCCTGGGAGCACCACGACGGACAGCGCTCGGTCATCCAGTACGCGCGGCGGGTGGCAGGCCGGTGGGAGGGGCCGGTGGCCCTCTCGGACAGCGCGTCGCAGGCGCTCCACCCCTCGGTGGCCCTCGGCGCCGCCGGCCAGGTCACCGTGCTGTGGGATCAGGACGACGGCCAGGTGTACCTGCGCCGCTACGCCGGGCGGTGGGGCCCGGTGGTCCGCCTCACCTCCGACGGCGGCAATACCTTCCCCGCGGCCTCCGCCGCGGGCGCGGTGTGGACGCACACCGCCGCCGCCGGCGCGGCGGTCTACTTCGTCCCGCTCCCGCCCCGGTGAGTCGGAGGGCGTCCCGGCTAGTGGTTCGGGTCCCCGCCCGGCGGCGCCGCGCGTTTCAACGCCGCCTCCTCGCCTGGTACCGGCGCAGCCGGCGCGACCTGCCGTGGCGGCGGACCCGGAATCCGTACCACGTCCTCGTGTCCGAGATCATGCTGCAGCAGACCCAGGTGGCCCGCGTCGTTCCCAAGTATCGCGAGTGGTTGACGCGGTACCCCTCGATCGAGGCGCTGGCCCGTGCCGGCGCCCGCGAGGTGCGCGAGGCGTGGTACCCGCTCGGGTACAACGCGCGGCCGCTGCGCCTGCGCGACATCGCCCGCGCGGCGCTCCGCCGGCACCGGGGCCGGATCCCGCAGACGCGTGAGGAGCTGCTCGCGCTCAAGGGGATCGGGCCCTATACCGCCGGCGCGGTCCTGAGCTTTGCCTTCGGCCGCGACGAGCCGGTCCTGGATACCAACGTGCGGCGGGTGCTGCGGCGCGTCTTCCTTGGGGAGGCCGCGCGGCCGGCGGATCGCGCGCTGTGGGATCTCGCGGCGGCGCTGTTGCCGCGCGGCCGGGCGTACGACTTCAACCAGGCGCTCATGGACCTGGGCGCGACGGTGTGCACCGCCCGCCGTCCGGGCTGCCGGGCCTGCCCGCTGGCCCGCCTTTGCGTTTCCTACCCGCTCGCCGCCGGCGCGGCTCCTCAGAACCCCGTGACGTGGTAGCCGCCGTCGACGAACAGCACCTCGCCCGTGATGCCCCGCGCGAGCGCGCTGCACAGGAACACCGCGGCGTCGGCCACCTCGGCCGGATCGGTGTTCCGGCGCAGCGGCGCGCGCTGCTCCATCACCTCGAGCATCCGGCTGAACCCCTGGACGGCGCGCGCGGACGCCGTCTTGATGGGCCCCGCGGAGATCGCGTTGACCCGGATACCGCGCGGGCCCAGGTCGCTCGCGAGGTACCGGACGCTCGCCTCGAGCGCCGCCTTGGCGACGCCCATCACGTTGTAGCCGGGCATGACGCGCGTCGAGCCGATGTAGGTCAGCGTCACGAGGCTCGCGCCGGGCCGGAGCACGGGCAGGAGGTGACGGGTCACCGCGGCCAGGGAGTAGGCGCTCACGTCCAGCGCCAGCGCAAACCCGGCCCGGGACGTCTCGACAAAGGCGCCGCTCAGGTCCTCCCGGTTGGCGAAGGCGATGCTGTGCGCGAGGGCGTCGAGGCCGCCGGCCTGCTCCCGAATGACCTCGGCGAGCGAGGCGAGATGCTCGTCGCGCGCCACGTCGCACGGCAGGACGAGCGGGCTGCCGAGCGTGCCGGCCAGCTCGCGCACGTCCCGCTCCTGGCGCTCGCCCTGGAACGTGAAGATCAGCCGGGCGCCCTCGCGCGCGAACGCCTGCGCGATCGCCCACGCGATGCTCCACCGGTTCGCGACGCCCATGACGAGCGCCGTCTTCCCTGCGAGGAGGCCGCTCATCGCCGCGCCCCCATCCACGGCGGCGTGCCCGCGTACCGGGCAGAGGGGCACAGGGGCCGCAGCGGGCACGCCGGACACCGGGGTCTGCGCGCGTGGCAGATCTCGCGGCCGAAGTAGATCAGCCGCAGCGAGAACAGGCTCCACTCGTTTCGCGGGAGCAGGCGCATCAGATCCTGCTCGATCTTGTCGGGATCCCGCTCGGCGGTGAGCGCCAGGCGCCGGGACAGCCGCCGGACGTGGGTGTCGACGACTATCCCCGGCACGCCGAAGAGGCTGAGCACCACGTTCGCGGTCTTCCGGCCGACGCCCGGGAGCCGGGTGAGCTCCTCCATCGTCCGCGGGACCTCCCCGCCGTGCCGCTCGAGCAGCATCCGGCAGCAGCTCTGGATCGCGCGGGCCTTCGCGCGGTAGAAACCGGTGCTGCGGATCATCGTCTCGAGCTCCTGGCGCGGCGCGCCGGCGAAGCCGGCCGCCGTGCGGTACCGGCGGAACAGCGCGGGCGTGACCGCGTTCACCCGCGCATCCGTGCACTGAGCGGAGAGGATCGTCGCGATGAGCAGCTCGAGCGGGGTGCGGTGGCGCAGCGGGATCCGCGGATTCGCGTACATCCTCGCGAGCCGGCGGGCGATCTGCCGCGCGCGCCGCGCGCGCGCCGCGGCGGTCTCGCCCGGCAGCCCGGCCGCCGGAGCCCGGGCGGGCGGCGGGACCCGGGTCGGGGAGCGCGTCATGCCCCTCACTCTAGCGCGCCCGTTCGACGCGTGTCAATGCGCGCTCGCCCGCCGCCGCGGCGGCGCCCTCCAGCGGGGAGGCGGGCACGGCCCGGCGAATGGGTACGGCCGGCGACAGCCGCGCACGAGGGAGGCGACCTGATGGACTACGGATCCAGGATCGAGCGGGCCAGGCAGCTCATGGTCGAGAAGGGGATCGACCTGCTCGCGATCTCGCCCGGCGACGACATGCGCTACCTGCTCGGGTACACCCCCACCGCCGACGAGCGTCCGTGCTACCTGCTCGTCGGGCGGGCCGGCACCGCGTTCGTCGTCCCCAGCCTCAACGCCACGCAGGCGGCGCAGCACGTCCGCTCACCCTCGTTTACGTACACGGACGCCGAGGGCCCGCTCGCCGCCCTCGCGAGCGCGCGCGCCGCGCTCGGGGAGGGCCCGCCCGCCCGGCTCGCCGTCGGCGACACGATGCGCGCGGACTTCGTGTTGGTGCTGACCGGCGTCTACCCGGGCGCGCGCCTGGCGCTCGGGTCCGAGATCCTGGCCCCGCTGCGGATGCGCAAGGCTCCGGACGAGATCGAGGCGCTCCGGCGGAGCAGCCGCCATGCCGACCAGGCGATGCGCGATGCCTGGGCCGCCTGCCGGATCGGGGCGACGGAGCAGGAGATCGCGGACGCGGCCGCCGCGTCGTTCCGGAGGTCCGGCTCGCAGGAGGTCCTCTTCACCTCGGTCGCCTCGGGACCCCACAGCGCTTTCCCACACCATCAGGTGACCGGACGGCGGCTCGCCGCGGGCGACGCGGTGACGATCGACCTCGGCGGCCGCCTCGACGGATACGCGTCCGACCTCACGCGGATGGCCTTTGTCGGGGTCCCGACCGCGCGGTACCGGCAAGTGCACCAGACGGTCGAGGCGGCGCTTGGCGCCGCGCTGGCCGCGATCCGGCCGGGCGCACCGCTCGCGGACGTCGACCTCGCGGCGCGCGGGGTGATCGAGCGGGCGGGCTTCGGCGCGCACTTCACCCACCGGACCGGGCACGGGCTCGGCGTCTCCGGCCACGAGCTGCCGAGCGTCACCCACCTCAACACGCTGCCCATCGAGGAAGGGTTCGTGTTCTCGGTGGAGCCCGGCGTCTATCTCCCCGGGGAGTTCGGCGTGCGGCTGGAGGAGATCGTCTACGTGGGGCGGGATGGCGCGCACATCCTGAGCGAGCTGCCGCGCGACGTGCACGTCATCGCGGCGGACTAGTCCGGCTGTCCCAGGCCGCTGTGCCCGCGGGCCAGCACCGCGATCACCTGGTCGTGGACGCGCCCGTTCGTCGCCAGGATCTGCCCCCCGTGGGCCTCGAACGGACGGCCGCGGAGGTCGCTCACGCGCCCGCCCGCTTCCTCGACGAGCAGGGCGCCCGCGGCGAGGTCCCAGGCGCTCGGTCCGATCTCCCAGTACCCCTCCATCTGGCCGAGCGCCACGGCCGCGAGGCTGAGCGCGGCCGATCCCAGGTTGCGGAGCCGGGCCGCCGCGCGCAGCAGGTTGGCGAAGTGATCCAGGTTCACCCCCGTGGCGCCGGCATCCGCCGGGAAGCCGGTCGACAGCGTGGCGTCGTCCAGGCGCGCGACCCCGGAGACGGCGAGCCGGCGCCACCGTGAGCCGCCGGTCCAGCACGCCGCATCGCCGCACAGATCCGGCGCGGCCGTGGCGTGCGCGCCCTTCCCCCGTTCGGCCACGTAGACCTCCCCGAGGACGGGATTGAGCACGATGCCGGCGATGCTCCGCCCGTTGTGGCAGAGCGCGATGCTCACCGCGAACCACGGCAGCGCCCTCGCGTAGTTGTGCGTGCCGTCGAGCGGGTCGATCAGCCACGTGTACGCCGCCTCCCCCCGCCGTCCGCCCTCCTCGCCCAGGAACGCGTGGTCGGGGAACGCGCCGCGCAGGACCTCGACGATCGCCTCCTCCGAGGCGCGGTCCGCCTCGGTCACCGGGTCGTGCCAGCCCTTGTAGTCCACCCGTGCGAGGCGGCCGAAGAGGCGGCGCTGGATCCGGCCGGCCTCGCAGGCCGCGCGCAGGGCGGCGAGGATGTAGGGGGAAAGCTCGGGCATGAGCGGGGTACCGTATTCGACGGAGGGAGGGCAACTCCGCTTCGCCCGCGGCGCGCGGGCGGCAGGAGCGCGTGCGGGCGGGCGGAATAACACGCCGGGGCCCACCGATGACACCGCTCCTCGAGATCCGGCCGGCAAAGACCAGGGATATCCCGCGCATTCTGCCCCTCTGGGAGGCGCTGGCCGAGTTCCACGGCGATCTGGATCCGGCGCTCGCCGTCGAGCGGGGCGCCGCGCGAGAGTACGCGGAGTTCCTGCAGGAGACGATCGAGCGGCCCGATACGTGCGTGATGCTGGGACTCGACGATGACCGCGCCGTCGCCTTTGCCCTGGGGCGGATCCAGCTCCTGCCCCTTCCGTTCCGCGCGCGGCGGCGCGGATGGATCCAGGACGTCTTCACCCTGCCGGAGCGGCGGCGCCAGGGCATCGGCCGGCGCGTCGTGGAGCGCCTCCTCGCGTGGTTCGATGCGCATCGCGTGACGCTCATCGAGCTCACGGTGGCGGTCGGCAACCCCGACGCGGTGCGCTTCTGGGAGCGGCTCGGGTTCCGCACCTACATGTACCGGATGAAGCGGTCGGCGGGGGGCTGATGGAGCGCAGCAGCGAGCGGGGGCGGGCGGAGGCGGCCGAGCGGGCCCGCGGCGATGGAGAGCCGCGCATGCTGTATCTGAGCCAGATCATCGGCAAGCCCGTGCACGACGCCGCCGGGGAGGAGTTCGACACGGTGGCGGACCTCGTCATCTACCACGGGACCGAGCGCTTCCCGCGGATCACGGGCATCCTGCTGCGGGGCGACCGCAGCCGGGTGGCGATCATCCCCTGGGAAGCGGTGGCCGAGCTTGCGCCCTCCGGCATCCGCCTGCGCGTGGAGCGCCGGCGGCTGAGCCCGCGGCCGCTGCAGCCGGATGAGATCCTCCTGCGGGAGGATATCCTCGATAACCAGGTGGTGGACACCGACGACATCAAGGTCGTGCGGGTGAACGATCTGGAGCTGCGCCAGGTGGGCACGGAGGTCCGCGTCGTCGCCGCCGACGTGGGAACGCGATCCCTGTTGCGGCGCCTCGGGCTCGAGCCGTTCGTGGTCGGGGTGTTCGCGCGCGTCGGCCGGCCGCTCCGCGAGAAGGTGATCCCCTGGAACCTGGTCGCGGTCCTCGGCGGCACGATGACGCCGCTCAAGCTCGGCATCTCCCGCGAGAAGCTGAAGGACATCCACCCGGCGGACCTGGCGGACCTCCTCGAGGAGCTGGACCGCGACGAGCGCGTCGAGATGATGACCGCTCTCAGCGACGAGCGGGCCGCCGAGGTGCTCGAGGAGGCCGAACCGGACGTGCAGACCGCCGTGATCCAGGAGCTGCCGAGCGAGCGGGCTTCTGACATCCTGGAGGAGATGGCGCCGGAGGAGGCGGCGGACGTCCTCGGCGAGCTGCCGGAAGCGCGCGCCGAGGAGCTGATCTCCCTCATGGAGGACGAGAAGGCGGAGGAGGTCAGCCGGCTCCTCAAGTACGCGCCCGAGACCGCGGCGGGGAAGATGACCACCGAGTTCATCGCGCTGCCGGCATCGATGACCGTCGACCAGGTCATCGCGCGGCTGCGGGAGACCAAGCCGGACTCCGAAACGATCTACTACCTGTACGTCGTGGACGAGCAGGAGCGCCTGGTGGGCGTGCTCTCGATCCGCAGCCTCCTCACCTCGCCGCCCGACGCCCCGATCTCCGAGGTAATGCGCCGGGACGTCATCTCCGTGCGGCCCGACGACAGCGCGGAGGACGTGGCCGGCGTGCTCATCAAGTACGACCTCCTGGCGGTGCCGGTCGTGGAGGAGAGCGGCCGGCTCGCGGGCATCGTGACGGTCGACCACCTGATCGACATCCTGCTGGAGAAGTACGGCCCCCGCAAGATTGGGGGCGGGGTGGACCTCAGCCGCCGCCGGAGCAGCCGCGAGGCCTCGCGGGGCGCATGAGCTTCGACCTCCCGGTCCTCCGCCGGGCCACCCGCAGCGCCGCGGCGAGCCGCTTCGTGATGTTCCTCGCGATCATGGGGCCCGGGATCGTCACCCAGAGCGTGGACAACGACGCCGGAGGGATCACGACCTACTCGCTCGCCGGCGCGAGATTCGGATACGGCCTGCTCTGGACGATGATCCCCGCCACGATCGCCCTGTACGTCGTGCAGGAGATGGCCGCCCGGATGGGGGCGGTCACCGGCAAAGGCCTGGCCGACCTGATCCGCGAGCGGTACGGGGTGCGCACGACGGTGCTGGCGATGCTCGCGCTGCTCGTGGCCGACTTCGGCAACACGATGGCCGAGTTCTCGGGGCTGGCGGCCGGCGGGGAGATCTTCGGGATCCCCAAGTACGTGCTCGTGCCCCTCGGCGCGCTCGCGGTCTGGGTCCTGGTCGTCAAGGGGACGTTCCGATCGGTGGAGCGGATCTTCCTCGGCGCGAGCGCGTTCTACATCGCGTACATCGTCTCGGGCGCGCTCGCCCGCCCCGACTGGGGGGCGGTGGCGCGCGCGACCGTCGTGCCGGGCTTCAGCTTCCGGGCCGACTACGTCGCGATGTTCGTGGCGGTCGTCGGCACGACGATCACGCCGTGGATGCAGTTCTACCTGCAGTCCTCCGTGGTGGAGAAGGGGATCACGACGAAGGAGTACGGGTACACGCGCGCGGACGTGCTCATCGGCTCGCTCGCGACCGACGTCGTCGCGTGGTTCATCATCGTGGCGTGCGGGGCCACGCTGTTCCCCCACCACGTCCGTGTCGAGACGGCCCGGGACGCGGCCCTCGCCCTGGGCCCGCTCGCCGGGCGCTACGCGGCGGCGCTGTTCGCCTTGGGAATGATCAACGCGTCCCTGTTCTCCGCGTCCGTCTTGCCGCTCGCCACCGCGCACTATGTCTGCGAGTCGCTCGGGTTCGAGGCCGGGGTGGACCGGACGATGCGGCAGGCCCCGGTCTTCTACGGCCTCTACATCGCCCTGATCGTCGGCGCCTGCGTGCTCGTGCTGCTGCCGCGCGCCCCGCTCATCCAGATCATGTTCCTCTCCCAGGTGGCGAACGGCATCCTGCTGCCGTTCATCCTGATCTTCATGCTCCTCCTCGTCAACAGCCGCAGGCTGATGGGCGCCTACACGAACTCGCGGGCCTTCAACGCCATCGCCTGGGTCACGGTGGCCGCGATGGTCGTCCTCACGATCGCGCTCATCGTGGCGCAGCTCCTCGTCCCCGGCTGAAGGAGGAGGGGAGAGATCCCGGCGAAGCTGGGTGACGATGGCTGAGCCGAGCCGATCGGTCGAGCCCGCCGAGATCTGGCCCGGGCCGCTGCCCACGATCCGCGACGTCTACGCGGCGCGGCGCGTCATCGCCCCGTACCTGCCGCGGACCCCGCTCGTCCACGCCCCCGCGCTCGACCGGATCCTCGACGCGCGGGTGTACGTGAAGTGCGAGAACACGCTCCCCACGGGAGCCTTCAAGGTCCGCGGCGGCCTCAACGTGGTGAGCCGCCTCTCCGCGGAGGAACGGCGGCGCGGGGTCATCACGGCCAGCACGGGGAACCACGGACAGTCGATCGCGTACGCCGCCAGGATCTTCGGGGTGCGCGCGATCATCGGCGCGCCGCGCGGCAGCAACCCGCTCAAGGTCGCCGCGATGCGCGCGCTCGGCGCCGAGGTCGTGCTCGAGGGCCGGGACTTCGACGAGGCCCGGGAGTGGGTGGAGCGGACCGCCCGCGCGGAGGGGTACCGGTACATCCATTCGGCCAACGAGCCACTCCTCATCGCCGGCGTCGGGACGCTCAGCCTCGAGGTGATGGAGGACCTGCCGCAGACGGACGTTATCATCGCGCCGATCGGCGCGGGCAGCGGCGCGTGCGGGCACTGCATCACCGCCAAGGCCTTGCACCCCGGCCTCCGGGTGATCGGCGTGCAGGCGGAGGGCGCCAACCCGGTCGAGCGGACGCTCCGGGAGGGGCGGATGGTCAGCCTGGACCGGATGGAGACGTTCGCCGAGGGCATCGCCACGCGGGTGCCGTTCGCGCTCCCGATCACGATCCTCCGCCGGCACCTGGACGAGATCGTGCTCGTCAGCGACGAGGAGATCCGGCGCGCGATCCTGTTGCTGGCCACCTCCGTCCGGCAGACCGCCGAGGGCGCGGGGGCGGCGAGCGCGGCCGCGGCGCTCCGCCTGCGGGAGCAGCTCAGGGGCAAGACGGTGGTGCTCGTGCTGAGCGGGGGCAACATTCCGCTCGACGCGCTGTCTGCCATCTACGGGGACCCGGCGCGTGTGCAGGCCGTGGCGAGCCTGCTGCGGGGGGAGGAGCGAGAGCATGACGCATCGGGAGCGCATTGACGCCGCAGTCCGGGGAGAGCGCCCCGATCGCGTGCCGGTCGCCCTGTGGCGGCACTTCCCGGGAGACGACCAGAAGGCGGACCGGCTCGCGCAGGCCCACGTGGCGTTCTACCGGTCGTACGATGTCGATCTGCTCAAGGTGACCCCGGCGAGCGGCTACTACGGCGACGACTGGGGGCTGCGCGCCGGATACCGGCCGAACCGCGAAGGGGTCCGGTCGATCACCGACAGGCCGGTCAAGAGGGCGGCGGACTGGGGACGTCTGCGGCGCCTGGATCCGACCCACGGGGCCTACGGGCGGGAGCTCCACGCCCTGCGCTTGATCGCGGACGCGGTGGGCGGAGAGGTGCCCGTCCTCGAGACCACCTTCAGCCCGCTCAGCGTCGCTCGCACCCTGGCCGGCGAGCAGGCCACCGTCCGCTACCTGCGCGAGGAGCCGGAGGCCCTCCGCGAGGGGCTCGAGATCATCGCCGACGTCACCGCAGAGTTCATCCGGGCGGCGCTCGCCTCCGGCGCGGACGGGATCTTCTTCTCCACGCAGATGGCGACCACCGACCTGCTGACCCGGGAAGAGTACGAGGACTTCGGCCGCCCCTACGACCTGCGCGTGCTGGAGGCCGCCGGGGACGCCCTCATCCTGCTCCACCTCCACGGCGTCCATACGATGTTCGACCTGTTCACCGACTACCCCGTGCAGATCCTGAACTGGCACGCGCGCGAGACGGCCCCCACGATCGCGGAGGCGCGCGCGCAGGTGGCAACGTGCCTCGCGTGCGGCGTCGATGCCTGGAACACCCTGGCGAAGGGCACCCCGGAGGCGGTGGCGCAGGAGGTGCGGGACGCGATCGCCCAGACCGGGGGCCGGGGCCACATCGTGACGACGGGGTGCGTCATGCCGATCGACACGCCGGAGGGCAACATCCGCGCGGCCATCGCCGCGGCGCGCGAAGCGTAGATCGTCGGCGCGGCCCCGTCGCGGCGGCGGCGCTCGGGGGCTCCCTTCCGGTTTGCCGTCGCCGCTGCGAACGCTCGACGGTTCCGGTACGGCAGGGGCGGTGACCACTCGCCTGCCGCGGCGGCGAGGGGTCGCGTCGGGAGGCCCGCGCGCTCCACCCCGTGCTCGAGCTGCTCACTATAATGGAAGCGAGACGTGGCCGAGGGGCTACAGGTCGCCGCGGTGCCGGCGAGGAGGGGAGTCGATGGGCGACAACATCACGCGCAAGATCCTGCGGGCGCATCTCGTGGACGGCCGGATGGTGCCTGGCGAGGAGATCGGCATCAAAGTGGACGAGATCCTGATCCAGGACATCACCGGCACCGCCGCGATGATGCACTTCGAGGCGATGCAGCTCGGGCGCGTGCGGTGCAGAGTGGCCTGCGTCTACGGCGATCACAACGTCCTGCAGGTGAGCGAGGAGAACACCGAGGACCACGTCTACCTCTCCACGGCGGCGCGCAAGTACGGCATCTGGTGGGCCAAGCCCGGCGCCGGCATCGGCCACCAGATCCACCAGGAGCACTTCGCCTGCCCGGGAGACACGGCGCTCGGGGCCGATAGCCACACCCCCCACATCGGCGGCATGGGCGTGTTCGCGATGGGCGCCGGCGGGCTCGACGTCGCGGTGGCGATGGGCGGCGGGCCGTACTATCTCCACATGCCGGCGGTCGTGCGCGTCCATCTGACCGGCCGGCTCCCGGCGTGGTCGACCGCGAAGGACGTCATCCTCGAGATGCTGCGGCGCCTCGGGGCGAGCGGCGGGTTCGGGAAGGTGTTCGAGTACGTCGGGCCCGGCGTGCGGACGCTCAACGTGCAGCAGCGGATCACGATCTGCAACATGGGCGCCGAGCTGGGCGCGACGACCTCGCTGTTTCCTTCGGACGATATCACGCGAGACTACATGCGGCGGATCGGCCGGGAGCGCGACTGGCGGGAGGTGTCGGCGGATCCGGACGCCGGCTACGACGATTCGATGGAGGTGGACCTCGGCGCGATCGAGCCGCTGGTGGCCCTTCCGAGCAACCCGGACAACGTCGTCCCGGTCGCCCAGGCCGAGGGCGTGAAGATCGACCAGGTGATGGTCGGCTCCTGCACCAACGGCTCGTACATGGACCTCAGAGCCGTGGCGGAGATCGTCCGGGGCCGCAGGGTCCACCCTGACGTGACGTTCTTCGTCCACCCGAGCAGCCGCCTGGACCTGGAGGAGCTGGCCCGGGAGGGCCTGCTCACCGAGATGATCGCGGCGGGCGTGAACGTCGAGGCCGCCACGTGCGGGGCCTGCATCGGGGTCGGGCACGTGCCGGCCAAGGGGATGAAAAGCCTCCGCGCGATCAACCGCAACTTCAAGGGCCGCAGCGGGCAGAAGGACGACGAGGTCTACCTCAGCTCGAGCGAGGTCGCCGCGGCCTCCGCGGTGGCCGGGGTGATCACGGATCCGCGGAAGCTCGGGATCCCTGCTCCGGCGCAGCAGGAGCCGTCGCGGCTGCCGCAGGACAACCCGAGCCTGGTGCCGCCGGCGCCCGAGCCCGAGGCCGCCCGCCTGGAGGTGGCCCGCGGCGAGAACATCGTCCCGATCCCCGTGAAGGGCCCCCTCGCGGAGTCGCTCCGCGGCGAGGTCCTGATCGCGCTCGGCGACGACATCAGCACGGACCATATCATGCCGGCCGGCTCGCAGATCCTCCGGTACCGTTCCAACATCCCCAAGCTGGCCGAGTACGTCTTCAACCGGGTCGACCCCGAGTTCGCCCGCCGGGCCCGGGCCCGAGGCGGCGGGTTCATCGTGGGCGGCAGCAACTACGGCCAGGGCAGCAGCCGGGAGCACGCGGCGATCGCGCCGATGTACCTCGGCGTCGTGGGGGTGATCGCCAAGGCGTTTGCGCGCATCCACCTGGCCAACCTGATCAACTGGGGCATCGTGCCGATGACGTTCGCCGATCCCGCGGACCACGAGCGGGTGAGCCAGGGAGATCTCCTCGAGATCCCGGATGTGCGCCGGCAGATCGACGCCGGCGCGGAGCAGCTCACGGTCAGGAACGTCTCCCGGGGCACCACGTTCGCCGTGAAGGTAGCGCTGAACCGCAGGGAGCGCGACTACCTGTTGGCCGGGGGGAAGCTGGCCTACACGAAGGCGCATCCGATTCATTAGCCCGGCCGGTCACAGCCGTGTAACGGGCGGCGGCCGGCGCCGCGGCGCGGGGCAGGATTCCTGCGGGATCCCGTGAATACCCACTCCCGCTTGCTCCGGCGTCGGAGCCATCTCGCTTGGCAGGACCGGGAGGGTGACGCGATGCGCAGGTGGGGTGCTCTGTTGCTGGCCGGCGCGCTGGTCGCCGGCGTCTTGGGCGCGGCATCGGCGCAGGGTGCGAGGCGCGGCGGGACGCTGCGTGCCGGGCTCGACTCGGATCCGCCCAACATGGACCCGCACCGCTCGACCGCGGCGGTGGACCGGCAGGTGTTCCAGAACCTCTACGACAAGCTCGTCGACACCGACCAGAACCTCGCGATCGTGCCGATGCTCGCGACATCCTGGACGGTCAGCCCGGACGGGCGGACCGTCACCCTCAAGCTCCGCCAGGGCGTCAAGTTCCAGGATGGGACCCCGTTTGGCGCGGAGGCCGTGAAGTACAACTTCGACCGCATGCGGGATCCGAAGTTCCCCTCGGCCCGCCGCAGCGAGATCCGGCCGGTCACGGACGTCGTGGTGGTGGATCCATCCACGGTCCAGATCAAGCTGGAGCGGCCCTACAGCCCGCTCCTCTACGTGCTCACCGATCGGGCGGGGATGATGGTCTCCCCCGCCGCGGCGCAGAAGGAGGGGGTGAACTTCGCGCTGCACCCGGTCGGGACCGGGCCGTTCTCGTTCGTCGAGAAGATCCCGCAGGACCACATCACGCTGCAGCGGAACCCCGCCTACTGGCAGCCGGGGCAGCCCTACCTCGACCGGATCGTGTATCGCCCGTTCCCGGACGACAACGCGCGCGTCGCCAACCTGAAGTCGGGCGACGTGGACATCATCAACGTCGTCCCCCTGCCGCAGGTCAAGACGCTCGCCCAGGAGGCGAGGCAGCCGGGCGCGCGCTTTCGGCTGCTCGAGCACGGGGCGTTCGCCTGGCAGGGGATCTGGCTCAACGTGACCAAGCCGCCGTTCGACAACAAGCTCCTGCGCCAGGCGCTGAGCGCGGCGATCGATCGGAACGCGATCGCGAACGTCGTGCTGCAGGGTGCGGCGTATCCCGCCTACTCGTTCTTCCCGAACGGGACTCCCGCGTACGACCCGGCGTGGAAGATCCCTCCCCGCGACATCCGGCTTGCCAAGGAGAAGCTCCAGGCCGCGGGCCACCCCGGCGGGTTCTCGTTCACGCTGCTGACCCTGCCCGGCGAGCAGCAGCAGTCGATCGGTCAGGCGGTGCAGTCGATGGCCGCCGAGGCGGGGATCCAGGTGAAGCTCCAGATCATCGAGTTTGGGCAGATGCTCGACGAGACCGACCACCTCCGCCACCAAGCGGCCCTGCTGGGCTGGAGCGGCCGGCCGGATCCCGACTTCGACATCTACCCGTTCGTGACCCAGTCGGGGATCGGCTCGTTCAACGATGCCGGCTACACCAACCCCAAGGTGCAGGAGCTGCTGGACGCGGCGCGGATCCTCCAGGATATGAGCCAGCGGCGGCGGGCGTACAGCGAGGTGACCAAGATCCTCGCCGACGACATGCCGTACGTCTGGCTGTACTTCCCGAAAGAGTACAAGCTCGTGTCGACGAGAGTGCGCGGCTTCGTCCACGTGCCCGACGGCATGATGCGATTCCGGGCGGTGTGGCTGGCTCCGTAGTGGCGCAGGACTTCGGTGCCGGTGGGGGCGAGGGGCACGGGGGTCCGCCTGAGCGCACGGTGGCCTCGGTCTTGAGCACGCGAACGGAAGACCCCGACCCCTCGGGCCTGCGGCCACGCGGCCGGGTCCGTTCCCCGACAGGAAGCGCAGGGCGGACCCGCCTCCCTGCCGGCCCGGTCACCAGACCCGTGAGGTGCAGCGCCGGGGCCGGCGCGCCGCGCCGGCGCACTCTCTGCGTGGCGTGTCGATGACCCGCTTCCTCGCCCGCCGTCTGCTCCAGATGATCCCGGTGCTGTTCTTTGTGAGCGTGATCATCTTCGTGCTCATCAACCTCGTGCCGGGAGACGCGGCGCGGCTCTTCCTCGGCGAGGAAGCGCCGCCGGAAGCCCTCGCGTCCCTGCGGCGCGAGCTCGGCCTGGACCAGCCGCTGTACATCCAGTACCTCCGCTGGGTCGGCGGGATGATGCGCGGCGACTTCGGCCGCTCGTTCAAGGACAACCGGCCGGTGCTGGCGACCCTGCTGCAGAAGGTGCCGGTGACCGCCGAGCTGACCGCCGCGGCCCTGCTCATCGCGTGGGCCATCGCGATCCCCGCCGGGGTGCTCGCCGCATGGCGGCAACGGACCGCCGCGGACTACGGCGCCTCCGCGACCGCGCTCGTCGGCCTCAGCATCCCCAACTTCTGGCTCGGGATCATGCTGATCTACCTGTTCGCGGTGCATCTGCGGTGGCTGCCCGCGTCCGGCTTCGCGCCGCCCACGGAGGACCTCGGGCGGAACCTCCGGACGATCGTGATGCCGGCGTTCGTGCTGGGCGTCGTGCTCGCCGCGGTCGTGATGCGGCAGCTGCGCAGCAGCATGGTCGAGGTGCTGGCGGCCGACTTCGTGCGCACCGCTCAGGCGAAGGGGCTGGCGGCGCGCGCGGTGCTGGTCAGGCACGCCCTGCGCAACGCCGTGATCCCGGTGGTCACGGTCATGGGGATCCAGATGGGGACGCTGCTCGGGGGCGCGGTGATCACGGAGACGATCTTCGCCGTTCCCGGCCTGGGCCAGCTCGCGGTCAACGCGATCTACACCCGGGACTACCCGATGCTCGAGGGCGTCGTGATGACGAGCGCGCTCGCCATCCTGCTCATCAACCTGCTCGTGGACGTCGTCTACTCGCTCATCGATCCCCGGATCAAGCTCGCCGGAGGCCGATCGTGAGCCTGGCCGTCGGGACGCTGCCCGGCGCGGGCAGCGCGTCCGCGGGCCGGCGGGGCGAGCAGCTCCTGCGCCGGCTCGCCCGGAACCGGTTGGCCCTCGCCGGCCTCGTCGTGTTCAGCCTCGTCGTGCTGCTCGCGGTCCTGGCCCCCTGGATCGCGCCCTACTCGCCGGTGCGAACGGACTTCACCGCGTACCTGCAACCGCCCGGCCCACGGCACCTCATGGGGACCGACGAGCTCGGGCGGGACGTGCTCAGCCGGGTGATCTTTGGCGCGCGGGCCTCGCTGGAGGCCGGCGTCATCGCGGTGGGGCTCGCGATCGGCGCCGGCGTGCCGCTCGGGCTCGTGGCCGGGTTCTACCGCGGTCCGCTCGACGACGGGCTGATGCGGCTGACGGACGCGATGCTCTCCTTTCCCCAGCTCGTCCTGGCGCTCGCCGTCGCGGCGGTCCTCGGCCCTGGGCTGGCCAAGGCGATGATCGCGATCGCGGTCGTGCTCATGCCGGTCTTCATGCGCCTGATGCGGGCGGAGGTCCTGACGCAGCGGGAGCGAGAGTACGTGGACGCGGCCCGCGCGCTGGGCGCCGCCGACCGTCGGATCATCTGGCGGCACCTGCTGCCGAACAGCGTGGCGCCGATCGTGGTGCAGGGCTCCCTCAACGTCGCCGGGGCGATCATCACCGAAGCCACGCTGAGCTTCCTGGGGCTCGGCACGCAGCCGCCGACTCCCTCGTGGGGCTCGATGCTGAACGCCGCCCAGCAGTACCTCACGCAGGCGCCGTGGCTGGCCTTCTGGCCCGGCCTCGCGATCGCGATCACGGTGTTCTGCGTGAACGTCGCCGGCGACGGGATCCGGGAGGTCTGGGACCCCCGGACACGCTGAGCCCCGGCCTTGTCCGGGCCGCGCGCCGCCCGCTATGATGCAGGGGGGCGATCTCTCGCGTCGGAGCAGCAGGCCCCCGACCGCTGCTCCGCGGGCCGTGACGGAGGAGCCGCCGGTGGCATCGATTCGCATCAACGCTGACCGGATCCAGACCCGCCTCGCCGAGCTGTCCCAGCTCGGCCGTACCCCGGAGGGGGGCGTGACCCGGCTGTCCTACCGGGCGGAGCACGCCGCGGCCATCCGGCTCGTTGCGCGCTGGATGCGCGAGGCGGGCGCCGACGTCGGGCTGGATGCCTGGGGGAACCTGTTCGGCGTGGTACCGGGGAGCCTCGCGAGCCTCCCGTCGATCGCCGCAGGATCGCACCTCGACACCGTGCCCAACGGAGGCGTCTTCGACGGCGCCCTCGGCATCGTCGGCGCCGTGGAGGTAGCGGCGGCCCTGCACGACGCGCGCGCGACCCTCCGGCACCCGCTCCTGCTGCTCGCGTTTGCGGAGGAGGAAGGGACGTCGTTCGGGGTCGGGTGCTTGGGGTCGCTCGGGTTCGTCGGGCGGGCCCCGGCGCCGGAGACGCTCCGCGATCCGGATGGCACGCCGCTGTCCGAGCAGCTCCGGGCGTTCGACCCGGGCGTGCCGCGCCGGCCGCTGTCGGCTCCGCTCGTCGCGTATCTCGAGCTGCACATCGAGCAGGGCCCGACGCTGGCGTCGCAAGGCGTGCCGCTGGCCGCTGTCGAGGCGATCGTCGGCATCTCGCGCGCGGCGTTCGTCTTCGTCGGCGAGGCCAACCACGCGGGAACGACCCCGATGGACGTTCGCCGGGATGCCCTCTGGGGCGCGGCGGACCTCGTGGCCGCGGTCCGCACGATGGCCCGGGACACGGGGGGGCAGGCCGTGGGCACGGTCGGGCGGTGCACCGTGTCCCCGGGCGCCACGAACGTGGTTCCGGGCCGCGCCGAGACGGTCGTGGAGCTGAGGAGCCCGGACGGCCACCTCCTGGAGACCCTCCGCGAGCGCGTCGAGGCCTCCGCGCGCGCCTGCGCCGGGCGCTACGGCCTCTCGCTCGAGGCCCGGCCGTGGCGGACGGAGCCCCCGGTCCCGCTCAACCGCGCGGTGCGCGACGAGATCATCGCCGCGGCGGGCGAGCTGGGGTGGCCGATCGTCACGATGCCGAGCTGGGCCGGTCACGATGCGAAGATCCTGGCGTCGGTCGCGCCGGCCGGGATGATCTTCGTGCCGAGCCACGGGGGGGTGAGCCACTCGCCGCGGGAGCAGACCGCGTGGGAGGACGCGGTGCGGGGGGTGCAAGTGCTCTGCCGCGCGGTGGAGCGCCTCGACGACGCCTCGGCGGGGTGAGGTGACCGCGATGCCGGAGGAACGGCCGTCCGCAGAGCAGCCGCAGGCCGGCCCATCGCAGGAGCCCGGCGCCGGCGAGCGCGCCGAGCCGCAGGTGGTGCCGCTCGGGGCGCTTGCGACGCGCGACCTCCTCGTGTCGTTCCTCGGCGTCCTGGCCTCCAAGGCCTGGGAGGGCATGGGGCTCATCCCCAATCCGGCGACCAACAAGATCGAGAAGGATATGCCCGGGGCGCGGACGGCGATCGATGCGTACGCGGCGATCTTCGAGGTCGTCCGTCCGCAGGTCGAGGACCAGCAGCGCCGGGAGATGGAAACGCTGCTGACGACGCTGCGGCTCAACTTCGTCGAGAAGAGCAGCGGCCCGTGAGGCGGGTTATCCACAGTATCCCGATATCCGTCGAACTGAGTTTCCGGATTGTGCGGGGGCGACGGCTGTGCTAGAAGTGGAGGTGGAGGCGCAAGCTCTCCGGCGAAAGTAGCCGACTCAAACGCTCGCGCACGTGGACGCCGAAAGCCGGCTAAGTGTACTTCGGGGGTAACCCCGGAGAACGGCTGGTCCGGCGGTAGGCACCGGCGGCGGAGCCGAAGACGGTGAAAAGCCGGCGGAGGGAGCGCCTCCCGCTTTTCCCCGCGTCCGCTCCCGCCCCTCACCGCCCGCCTTCCCTGCGCGTCCCCGCCTCCACACGCTGCGGGAGCGCGTCCTGTCGCGAGACGGGCCGCCGTCTCGCTCGCTATAATGGGGGACGGAGAGGTGGATGCCGATGCCGAACAGGCTTGCAGCCGCCACGAGCGCGTACCTCAGGTCCGCCGCGCATCAGCCTGTCGAGTGGTACCCCTGGGGCGAGGAGGCGTTCGCCCGGGCCCGCGCCGAGGACAGGCCGCTCCTGCTGGACGTGGGCGCGGTGTGGTGCCACTGGTGCCACGTGCTGGACCGGGAGTCCTACGAGGACCCCGAGGTCGCCGCGATCATCAACCAGCACTTCGTCGCGGTGAAGGTCGACCGGGACGAGCGGCCGGACGTCGATGTCCGCTACCAGAACGCGGTGAGCGCGATCAGCGGGCAGGGCGGCTGGCCCCTGACAGCGTTCCTGACCCCGGAGGGCAAGGTGTTCTACGGCGGGACGTACTTCCCGCCGGAGGGGAGCCACGGCCGTCCCGGGTTCAAGCAGGTCCTCCTGGCCGTTTCCGAGTTCTACCGGACCAGACGCGATCAGGCGCACGCCTACGCCAACGAGCTGCACCAGGCGCTCCACCGCCTGGGCGAGGCGCGGGCGTCAGAGGAGCTGCTGTCGCCCGGCCTCGTGCAGGAGGCGGTGGCGGACATCGAGCGCCGGTTCGACAGGCAGCACGGAGGGTTTGGCGGCGCCCCGAAGTTCCCGCACACCGGCGCGATCGAGCTGCTCCTGCGGCGGTACGACAGGACGCGCGATCCCAAGACGCTGCTCGCCGTGACCCGCACGCTCGAAAAGATGGCGCGCGGCGGCGTCTACGATCAGCTCGGCGGCGGGTTCCACCGGTACGCGGTCGATGCAGCCTGGGTGGTCCCCCACTTCGAGAAGATGCTGTACGACAACGCCGAGCTGCTGCGCAACTACGTCCACGCGTTCCAGGCCACAGGCGCCCCGCTGTTCCGCGAGACGGCGCTCGGCATCGTCCGCTACGTCACGGCGCATCTCATGGACGCGTCCGAGGGCGGCTTCTACGCCAGCCAGGACGCCGACATCTCGCTGCACGACGACGGCGACTACTACACCTGGACCGAGGAGGAGGCCGCCGCCGCGCTGCCGCCCGAGGAGCTGCAGGTGGCGCGCGCGACGTACCACCTCGACGGGCCGGGCGAGATGTCCCACGATCCGCGGCGGCACGTGCTGTTCGTCGACAAGGACCCGGATGTCGTCGCCGCGGTGCTCGGCCGGCCCGCCGACGAGGTCCGCGAGCTGCTGGCGCGCGCCCGCGCGCGTCTGCTGGAGGCCCGTCGCTCGCGCCCGGCGCCCTTCGTCGATCGCACGGTCTACGCCGGCTGGAGCGGGATGATGATCTCCGCGCTCTTCGAGGCGGCCCGCGGGCTGGGGCTCCCGGACGCGCGGGAGGCGGCGCTGCGCGGTGCCGAGCGCCTCCTGCGCGACGCGTATCACCCGGGGCGGGGGTTCCAGCACGTGGCCGGTGCCCGGGACAGCGTGTCCGGGCTGCTCGACGATCAGGTGCACATGGCCCGGGCGCTGCTCGACGCGTTCGAGCACACGGGGGAGCCCCGCTATCTGCGGCTCGCCGCGGAGACGATGGAGTACGTCCTCGCGGAGTTCACGACCCCCGCAGGCGCGTTCTACGATGTGGCGAGGAGCGCCGCGCGGGAGGCCGGCGTCCCCGGTCTCGGCGTGCCCTACGTGCCCGTGCAGGACGCCCCCACGCCGTCCGGGAACGGCGTCGCGGTCATGGTCCTCGGCCGGCTGGCGGCGCTCACCGGGGAGACCCGCTACCGCGAGGCCGCCGAGCGGGCGCTCCGCGCGTGTGCGCCGGGAGCCCTCTCGCAGGGTCTGTTCGCGGCGACGCTCGCGCTCGCGCTCGACCTGCACCTCGATCCGCCGCTGCACGTCGTGGTGATCGGCGCGCGCGCGGATCCCCGGACGCGGCGGCTCCACGGCACGGCGCTGGGGACGTACCGGCCCGGGACGATCGTCCACCTCTACGATCCGTCCGCCGCGGACGGCGCGGAGCGCGGGGGCGTCCTCCCCGCACCGGTCGCGGCGGCCGGCGGCCCGGCGGGCGACGAGCCCAGGGCCTACGCGTGCACGGCCACGGCCTGCGCCGCGCCGGCCACCGATCCGGAGGTCCTCCGCGACACGATCCGCACATTCGGGCGCATCTCCGCCGCCTGACGGCGCCGTGGGGGACGGGTACGTTTCCCTCAAGCATGCGCTCGCCGAGGTGGCCGTCGACGCGATCGCGCGCCGCCGAGGGGTGCGCCTCGCCGGCGTGCTCGCGGCGTACGCCCGGCGGAGCAGCGGCGGAGCGCCTGTCTCGCTTGCGGCGATCGCGGGCGACACGGGGACGACGCCGTCCGGTGCCGGCCGGCTGTTGCTGCGCACGGGCCTCTTCGCGGCGGCGGACGGCGGCCGGACGACTGCGCTCTCGCCGGCGCTCCGTCCTTTCGCCGATTACTTCTACCGGCAGGTGACGCGCCTCGGGGAGGCGCTGCGGCTGGCTCGCTCGCCCCGGCCCTCCGGCGTGTCGCGGGTGATCTGGAACGCCATCGCGATGTTCAACGCCGGGCTGTTCTTCGAGTGCCACGAGTACCTGGAGGACGCGTGGCGGGGCGCATCGGAGCCCGAGCGCACGTTCTACCACGGGCTCGTCCAGGCCTCGGCCGGGCTGTACCACCTCGAGAAGCGAAACCTGCACGGCGCCCGCGTGTTGCTCGGCAAGGCGGTGGCGAAGCTGCGCCCGTACGCGCCGGCGTACCGTGCCGTCGACGTCGCGGCGCTGGCGGACGCGCTCGAGGGCGTCCTCGCCGCCTCCAGCGCGACGCCTCCGCGGCTCCCGGACCGCCGCAGCGACCTCCCCGCGATGCGGCTGGCCGCGGGCGTTCCCGCGCCGGCGCAGGAACGCCCGCGCCGTCCTGGAATCGTCGTGTAGGATCGTTGGCAGGGTTCCTGTGCCCCCGCGCCCCGTCTCGCGCGGGCGGCGCGGGGATGGAAGGAGCGCCGATGGACCGCGTCTTTGGCTACATCGCCGCCCGTCAGGAGGAGTTCGTCGACCGGCTCCGGGCACTCTGCCGCCGCCCCAGCATCGCCGCGCAGGGGATCGGCCTCGCGGAGACCGCCGCGCACGTCGCCGCGCTGATGCGGGAGGCCGGGATCCCGTCCCGCGTGATCCCGGTCGAGGGCGGCGCGCCCGTCGTGTACGGCGCGGCCCGGGGGACGGGCTCCCGCACGCTCCTGTTCTACAACCACTACGACGTTCAGCCCCCGGACCCGCTCGAGGAGTGGGCGAGCGATCCGTTCGCCGCGGAGATCCGGGACGGCAAGCTCTACGCGCGCGGCGCCGCCGACAACAAGGGCAACCTCGTCGCCCGCATCTGCGCGGTCGAGGCGATGCTCCGGGAGCTGGGGGAGCTGCCGGTCACCGTGCGCTTCATCGTGGAAGGGGAGGAGGAGATCGGCAGCGTCACGCTGCCCCGCTTCGTCCGGGAGCACCCGGATCTCGTGGCCGCGGACGCGTGCATCTGGGAGTCCGGCTACCGCGACCTGCAGGAGAACGTCGTGCTCGCCCTCGGCGTGAAGGGCATCTGCTACGTGGAGCTGGAGGCGACCGGCGCGAACCGCGATGCCCACTCGTCCGTCGCCACGATCGTGCCGAACCCGGCGTGGCGGCTCGTGTGGGCGCTCGCGACGCTCAAGGACCGACACGAGAGGATCCTGATCCACGGGTTCTACGACGACGTCCTGGAGCCGACCGAGGAGGAGATGGCGCAGCTCCGCCGGATCGCGGCCCAGCGAGACGACGATGCCCAGCGCCGCGACTACGGCCTCGACCGGTTCTTGCTCGGGCTGTCCGGGGTGGAGCTGCTGAAGCGCCACCTCTTCCAGCCGACGTGCACGATCTGCGGGATCGCTTCCGGGTACAGCGGGCCGGGCAGCAAGACGGTCCTGCCCCGCCGCGCCGTGGCGAAAGTGGACTTCCGGTTGGTGCCCAACCAGCGCGCGGACGACATCTTCGAAAAGGTCCAGGCTCACCTGGCGCAGCACGGGTTTGCGGATCTCGCGGTGCGGGCGCTCGGCAACGAGAACCCGGCGAGAACCCCGATGAGCGCGGAGATCGTGAAGATCGTCGCGGAGAGCGCGCGCCGGGTCTACGGCCGCGAGCCGCTCGTGTTCCCGTCGATGGCCGGGACCGGCCCGATGCACGTGCTCACCGCGCCGGCGGCGATCCCCACGGTCGGGACCGGGGTGGGGTACGCCCACAGTAACAACCACGCCCCCAACGAGAACATCCGGATCGAGGATTTCGTCGACGGGATCAAGCACATCGCGATGATCCTGCACCTGTTCGGCGGCGGGCGTTGATGGAGTCCCCGCTGTCGCTCTTCCCTCCCGAGGCGCCGGCGCCGATCCACGGGAAGATCTACGTGGGTACCTGCTCGTGGGCCGAGAAGTCCTTCGTGAAGAGCGACTTCTACCCGCGCGGCGTCCGGAGCGCCGCCGACCGCCTCCGCTACTACGCCACGCGGTTCCCCACGGTCGAGATCGACGCCTCGTACTTCGCGCTGCTGCCGCCGTCGTACAGCCGGCGGTGGGCGGAGGACACGCCCCCGGGGTTCGTGATGCACGCCAAGGCCTTCGGGCTGTTCACCGGCCACGCGATCTCCGTGTCGCGGCTGCCGCCCGGTTTCAGCGAGCTGCTGCCCGCCCGGCTGCGGGGGGCGGCGGAGGTGCGGCTCCGGGACGTCCCCGAGGAGTTCGTCAACGCCGCCTGGGACCGGTTCCGCGAGTTCCTCTCCCCGTTGGGGGCCGCGGGCCGGCTCGGCTATGTGCTCTTCCAGCTGCCCCCCGGCGCTCGTTACTCGCCCGAGGCGCTCGAGGAGATGCGCGGGTGGACGCGGGAGCTCGCCGGGCACCGCGTCGCGGTGGAGTTTCGCCACCGGGACTGGGCGCGCCACCCCGACGTCTTCGAGTTCCTGGCCCGGCACGGGCTCGCGTACGTGATGGTGGACCTCCCCGACCTGCCTTGGCTGATGCCGCTCGCGGAGGAGGTGACATCCGACTGGGCCGTGATCCGGCTCCACGGCCGGAACCGGGAGGGGTGGGCGCGCGCCGGCGCCACCACGGACGAGCGGTACGACTACGCGTACTCCGACGAGGAGCTGCGCGGGTGGGCGGGGGTGGCCGCGCGCGCGAGCGGCCGCGCGGCCCGCGTCTTTCGTCATGTTCAACAACCACGCGCGCGGCCACATGGCCCGCAACGCGCAGGCGCTGCAGGGGCTCCTGCGATCGCCCGGCACCGCCCCCTGAGGCCGCGGCCGGGGACGAGCCGCTCTGCCGGCGGCGCGCGGCGCGGCTGCGGCGGTCAGGCGTTCCTCCGGCGCGCCGCGTAGAATACCCGCTGCGTGTCCGGGGTCACCTCGGCGAACTCCGGGCTGCTCCAGCGGCCGAGGACCTCGAACCCCGCCGCACCGACGGCGGCGTCGATCACGGAGATCGGATATCCCCGTTCACGATGGACTTCCCGGACCCGCTCGTACAGGTCACCCTGTCGCTGTAGAAACGCGTTCACGCGCAGCGTCGCGATGCCGCTGTCGTAGTCGAACTCGCTCTGGTCCGCCTCGAACGCGTCCTCGGTATCCTGGATGATCCAGACACGGTTCCCCCAGCGGGTCGCCAGGCCGCGCAGCGTGTTCATGTCGAACAGGAACAGCGCGCCCGGCCGGAGCGCAGCCGCGACCGCCCCGACCGTCCGGCGGAGCTCGGCCTCGTCCACGAGGTAGTTCAGGCTGTCGTACAGGCAGGTCGCGGCGTCCACCGGTGCCGGCAGGTGAAGGTTGCGCATGTCCTGCTCGAGGAACGTGACCCGGACGCCGCTGGCCTCCGCGCTCCGCCGCGCCATCTCGAGCATCTCCGGGGACTGGTCGACGCCGGTCACCTCGAGGCCGCGCCGCGCCATGGCGACCGCGAACTCGCCCGCGCCGCACGCCACATCCACGAGCGTCCGCGGCGTCCACCCGTATCGCTCGAACACCGCCGTCACCCATGGGACCAGGCGCAGGCTGAAGCGGGCATGCCCGGCCTTGGCGTAGGCCTCGGCGTAGCGGCGATAGATGCTCATCGCCGGAGAGTTCGTCCGTTCGCCGTGGGGCTCCTTGGCCCGAGACCGGATGTGTCGCGGCCAGCGCCCGGCCGGCGCGAGGCGGTAGAGCCGGTGCCGCGTGGGGGAAAAGTAGGGCGATAGCCTTGAGCCTCGGGATGGGGGAGAAACACCATGACGCAGACGCTCATCGTGGCTCTGCTGATCCTCGCGGACGCGGCGCTCGTGTACTTCAACCTGCCCGCGCTGGAGTCCGCCCTGACGCTCACCGCGCCCGGGATGCAGGCCACCACGTCGTACCTTGCCCTGGCCGCCGGCGCGGCCGGCGCCTTCCTGCTGATCTGGCTGGCCGGGATGGCGGACCGCGCGGTGCTCGAGCAGAGCATCCGGCAGCGCGACGCGACGCTGCACGCGATGGGGGAAGAGCTGCTGCGGATGAAGTCGACCGCCTACGACCAGGAGCGGCCTCCCCTGGCGGACATCCGCGCGCGGCTCGAGACGATGGAGCGGGATCTTGCGACGATCCGCGCGCGCCTCGGCGAGAACCCTCCCGTGATCAGGGAACGCGAGGTCCCCGCCGGAGACCGCAGGCCCCGATAGACGCGCCGGCCCGCCCGGCGCCGCCGCGCCTCCCGCCCCGGCCTCGGAGGAGGAGCATACCCCTCCGTAGAAGGGGCCGCCAACTCGCGTGATTCTCCAACCGAGTGGCAAGAGGAGGCGATGGCCATGCGTCACGCTTGGCGGCATCTCTCTCGCCGCCCGCTGTCCGTCGTGCTGGTCGCGCTCGTTCTCGCCGCCGTTGCCGCCACCGGCTTCTGGAGCACCCCCGTCCAGGGCCAAGGCCGCACAGAGACCCTCATCGTCGTTCGGAACATGGACGACTACGTGACCAACGACCCCAACCGGCAGTACGAGTACACCGCACAGATGTTCGACCAATCCGCGTACGACACTCTGGTGACCGTGGAGGCGCCGGACTTCACGAGGATCCAGCCGAAGCTCGCCGAGCGGTGGGAGATCTCGAGCGACGGCCTCGCGTACACCTTCCACCTGCGGAAGGGCGTCAAGTTCAGCTCGGGCAACCGGCTGACCGCAAGCGATGTCCGCTTCTCCTTTCTGCGGCTCAAGAACCTCCAGGACAATCCCTCCTTCTTCATGGATCCGGTCAAGGACATCCAGGTCGTCAACGATACCACCGTCCGGGTGACCCTGTCGGCGCCCGACGCGTCGTTCCTGGCCGCGCTGGCCGCCCCCCCGACCGGCATCCTCGACTCGAAGACTGTGATGGCCCACGGCGGCACCGACGCCGGCAACGCCAAGAGCGTCGATCGGGCTACGGGGTGGCTGAACGAGCACTCGGCCGGCCCCGGGCCGTATGTCCTGACGTCGTTCAGAAAGAACGAACAGGCGGTCCTGGAGCGCAACCCGAGCTACTGGGGTCCCAAGCCCTACTTCGCGAAGATCGTCTTCCTCCATGTGAAGGACGGGACGACCCAGCGGGAGATGGTCGAGCGCGGGGACGCCGATATCGCCCAAGACTTCGACCCTGACATCGTCGCCAAGATCACGCCGGGCGCCAAGGTCAAGATCGTCGAAGGGCTCTCGATGAACCAGGTCTACATGGCGGTCAACACGAATCCGCAGGTGTCGAAGGAGCTCGCCGACAAGCGCGTCCGGCAGGCGATCTCCTACGCCATCGACTACGACGGCATCATCAAAGGCCTCGTGCGGGGCGCGGGTGTGCGACCGCCGGCGATGATCCCCATGGGGATCCTCGGCGTCGACCCGAGCATGGCGCGGCATCGCGACGTCGGGAAGGCGAAACAGCTGCTCGCCGAGGCGGGTTACCCGGCCGGCTTCGCGGTGAAGTTGAACTACTGGACCGCACCGCTCCTCGGGGTGCCGCCGGAGCCCCTCGCGGCGAAGCTGCAGGCCGACCTCGGCGCGGTGGGCATCAAGGTCACGCTCGAGCCGAAGGAGCGATCGGTGATGCTCACGGAGTACCGGCAGGGCAAGCCGCAGCTCATGCTCGCCTCCTGGTCCCCGGACTACCTGGATCCCCACCCGTGGGCCGACGCCTTCTATAAGAAAGGCGGTCCGGCAGCCAAGCGCGTGTTCTACGACGACCCGAAGGCGACGGAGCTCGTGGCGGCAGGCGACCGGGAGCTCGACCCGAGGAAGCGCGCTGCGATCTACAAGGAGCTCACGCAGGTCGCCCTCGACGACGTGCCGTTCATCATGCTGATCCAGCCCAAATCGTTCGTGGGAGTCAACCCGGCGATCAAGGGCTACGCGATCCACCCGATCTGGTTCGTCACGCTATCGAAGCTGAGCCGTTGAGGCGACCGCCGGCAGAGAGGTAATGTTCCTCCGCTACCTGGGGCAGCGACTCGCGTTCGCGGGGATCGCCCTCTTCGGGGTGATCCTCGTCGCCTTCCTGGTCGCCCACATGGTGCCCGCGGACCCGCTCGCCGTCGTGCTGAGCGACACCGCGACCAAGGACCCATCGATCCGGGCCGCGTACATGAGGCGCTGGGGGTTGGACCGGCCGCTGCCCGAGCAGTTCCTCTTCTACCTCGCGAACGTCCTCCACGGGGACCTCGGCGAGTCGTTCACGACCCGCCGGCCGGTGCTCCGGGACCTCGCGCAATTCCTCCCGGGGACGATCGAGCTCTCCGTCGCGGCGTTCGCCGTCAGCGTCGTCTTCGGCGTGCCGCTGGGCGTGTGGGCGGCGCTCCGGCACAACCGGTCGGGCGATCACGCCGCCCGGCTGATTTCGCTGGTCGGCGCCGCCTCCCCGATCTTCTGGACCGGCCTCATCGCGCTCTACATCTTCTATTACTTCCTCCGATGGGCGCCCGGACCCGGCCAGCTCGATCCGCGCCTCGCGCGTCCGCCGGTCGTGACGGGATTCCTCCTCGTCGACAGCCTGATCGCCGGACGCGTCGATGCGTTCCTGTCGGCGCTGAGGCACCTCGTCCTCCCGGCCCTGGTGCTCGGCTGGTTCATCATGGGGCTCACCGCCCGGACGACGCGCTCGGCGCTGCTCGAGGTGCTCGGGGCGGACTACCTTCGCACCGCCCGGGCCAAGGGCTTGGGCGAGGGGCGCGTCATCGGGCTCCACGCCCTCCGAAACGCGCTCATCCCGGTCCTCACGGTGAGCGGCCTGGCGTTCGCGAGCCTTCTCTCGGGCGCGGTCCTCACGGAGACGGTGTTTGCCTGGCCCGGGATCGGTCGCTACGCGGTCACCGCGGCGACGCGGCTCGACTACCCCGCCATCCTCGGCGTCACGCTGCTGACCGCGGTCGTCTACCTCGCGGTGAACCTCGTCGTCGACGTGCTCTACGGCGTGCTCGACCCGCGCATCAGGGTCTGACGCCGTGGCCGGCGCGGCGCGGCCCGTTGCGATCTCCGCGACGCGTGGCCCGACCGCGCCGGCCCGGTGGGCGCGGGTACGCCGCAGCAGGGCGCTGTGGGCGGGCGCCGTCATCGTGGGCGCGTGGGCGCTCCTCGCCGCGATGGGGCCGCTGCTCGTGCCCTACAGCCCGCTCGATCTCGACGTGATGAGCCGGCTGGAGCCGCCCAGCGCGCGTCACCTCTTCGGCACGGACGAGGCAGGCCGCGACAACTTCTCGCGCGTCGTCTACGGCGCCCGTGTCACGATCCCGGTCGCCTTCGGCGCCGTCGTGGTGGCGAGCACGTTCGGGGTCGGCGTGGGGGCCGTGTCCGGCTACGTCGGCGGGAGGGTGGACGAGGTTCTGATGCGGGTCGTGGACGTGGTGCTCGCGTTCCCCTCGATCGTCCTCGCGATGGCGATCACGGCAGCGCTCGGGCCCGGCTTGCCCCACGCGATGCTGGCGATCGTGCTTGTCGGGTGGGCCGAGTACAGCCGCCTGATGCGGGGACAGATCCTGGCGGCCAAGGCCAACGACTACGTCCTCGCCGCGCGGGCCCTCGGCGCTCCCGCCTGGCGCGTGCTCCTGCGGCACGTGCTGCCGAACGCGTTCCCGCCCGCGGTCGTGAAGGCCACCCTCGACATCGGAAACGCGGTCATCCTCATCGCGGCCCTCTCGTTCATCGGGCTCGGCGCCGTCCCCCCGGCGCCCGAGTGGGGCGCGATGATCGCGGCCGGCCAGGCGAAGTTCGAGTACTGGTGGGTGGCGACGTTCCCCGGCCTCGCGATCCTGTCCGTCGTGCTGGGGTTCAACTTCCTCGGTGATGGCCTCCAGGATCTGCTGAACCCGAGGCTGCGCGACGATTGACCGGCGCGCGGTCGCCGAGGTCCGCGAGCATCGCCTGGGCGGCGTTGTACCCGGGCGCCCCCGTGACCTCGCCTCCCGGATGAGCGCCCGCGCCGCACAGGTAGAGGCCCCGGATCGGGGTCCGGTACTGCGCCCACCCCGGCATCGGGCGGGAGGCGAGAAACTGGCCCGGGACGATGTCGAGGTGCCGGATGTTGCCGTCGGTCAAGCCGACGCGCTCTTCGAGATCTCGCGGGGTGAAGAGCTGCCAGTCCACGAGGCACTCACGAAAGTCGGGCGCGTACCGGGCCAGCACGTCGATCAACCGCTCCCCCACCTCGTCGCGCCGCTCATCCCACGTCCCCTCCTCCAGCCGGACGGGCGCATAGAGGGCCCAAATGGACATGGTGTGCGTCCCCTCGGGGGCCATCGTCGGGTCGTAGCCGGTGGGGATCTGGATGTCCATCACCGGGGCCCGGGGCACGCGGCCGTGCCTGGCATCGTCCCAGGCCTGCGCGAAGTACTCGACCGAGGGCGAGATCCTGGTGTAGCCGAGGTACCGCGCATCGTAGTCGGCGCCCAGGTACCGCGAGAGGTCTGGCAGACGGCTGAGCGCCGCGTGAAACTTGAGATACGCGGTGCGCGTCTTGAGCCGCAGGACGCGCCGGCGGAAATCGGCGGGCAGATGCTCCTCGCCGACGAGTCGCAGGAACGTGCGCTTCGGGTCGGCGTTGGACGCGACGAGGCGCGATCGAATCTCCGTGCCGTCCGCCAGGCGAACGCCGACCGCGGTGCCATCCTCGACGAGGATGCACGCGACCGGCACACCCGTTTCCAGCGTCGCCCCGCGTGCGCGGGCTGCTGCCGCCATGGCCCGGGTAATGCTGCCCATCCCGCCGGCCACGATGCCGATGTTCTCGGGAGGAGTGAAGGTGTTGCACTTGATGTACGCGTAGCACCATGCGCTGCCGGGAGCGGCCGGATCGCCCACGTCGTGCGCCTGAATGAACGCGCCGCGGACGGCCTCGTCCTCGAAGAACTCGGTGACGATCTCCTCCATGCTGGCGGTGAGGAGTCTGTCGAAGAACGTCCTGTCCTCCGCCGTGCGCAGTCCGGCCGCCAGCTCTGCCAGCGTGGGCGGCGGCGCGAGGAAGTAGGGGTAGATCAACCCCGCCGCCCGCTCCCAGAAGGCCAGCCAGGCGGGATACGCGTCGGCGTCGTGCTTTGAGAACCGCCCGATCGCATCCTGCGTGCGCTCCACGCTGTCCCACAGCAGGAGGGCCCGGCCGTCCGGAAACAGGCAGCACTTCTGCGGGTCAATGTGGTAGACATGGAACCCGTGACGGCGCAGTTCGAGGTCGTCGATGATCTTTGCCTGCAGGAGGTGGCAGTAGTAGGAGCAGGCGGAGAACCGGTACCCCGGGAACAGCTCCTCCGTGATGCAGGCGCCGCCCAACATCTCGCGCCGCTCGAGCAGCAGCACGCTGAGCCCTGCCCCGGCGAGGTAGGCCGCCGCCACCAACCCGTTGTGCCCCCCGCCGACGATCACCACATCGTACGAGGCCGACCTCATCGCACGTCCGCCCTCCGCATCGCGAGGCCCCCGGTACCGGCGATCTCTGCCGATCGCGCTGTGCACACCCTACGTCGCTGCGATGCGCTCTCCTTTCGGATGCCCGCCGCGCGCCGGCGGCGCGCCCGCGGGCGGCGCGTCGTGTCGCGTCGGAAGACCGCGACGTGGCCGCAGCGGCAGTGTTCGCGAGGCAGCGCGATGCCCCAGCCCGGGGCGCGGCGGCCAGCGCATCCGGCCGCGGATGCCAGCGCCGCAGGAACCGGGGAGGATGCGGGTCGAAGACGGGGATGACCCCGGCCCGCAGTCGAGCGCCGGGGGACTTCGCATCGCTGGAGATGGGATCATGGCCCCGAGGACCGGCCCGGTGCGTGTCGCGCGGCTGGCGGACGTGCGCGCGGCCGGGTGCCTGCCGGTGCAGGTGGACGGGCACAGCATCGCCCTCTTCGCCCGCGACGCGGGCATCTTCGCCGTGGACAACCGCTGCCCGCACATGGGGTTTCCGCTGCACCGCGGCACGGTGCAGGACGGCATCCTGACCTGTCACTGGCACCACGCGCGGTTCGACCTGGTCACCGGCGGGACGTTCGACCCCTGGGCCGACGACGTGCGCGTCTTCCCCGCCGAGGTGCGGGGCGACGAGGTGTGGGTCGACCTCACCCCGGGCGGCGATCCGGCCGTGCACCATCGCCGGCGCCTGCGGGAGGGCCTGGAGCGCAACATCCCGCTGGTGATCGCCAAGAGCGCGATCGGCCTCGGCGCCGGCGGCGAGGATCCGGCGGCGCCGTGCCGCATCGGCCTGGAGTTCGGCGCCCGCTACCGCCGGGACGGGTGGGGGCAGGGCCTGACGATCCTGGCGTGCACGATGAACCTGCTCCGTTGGCTCGATCCCGGGGACAGGCCGCTGGCGCTCTACCATGGGCTCTCCGCGGTGGCGGCGGACAGCGACGGCAGGCCGCCCCGCTTCCTCCTCGCTCCCCTCCCGGGGGCTCCGGCGGAGATCGGCACGCTCAAGCGCTGGTTCCGGAGGTTCGTGGAGGTCCGCGACGCCGAGGGCGCCGAGCGGTGCGTCGTCTCCGCGGTCCGCGCGGGCGCCGGCGGCCGGGCGCTGGCGGACATGCTCTTCGCCGCGGCCACCGATCACCGCTACATCGACACCGGCCACGCGCTCGACTTCACCAACAAGGCCCTCGAGGCGCTCGACGCGGCGGGGTGGGACCTGGCGGACGTGGTGCTCTCGGGCCTGGTGCCCGCCTACGCGGGCGCCGACCGCATGGAGGAATCGAACCGCTGGCGCCACCCCGTGGACCTCGTCCGCATCCTCGAGGGGGCGTTCGACGCGCTGCCGCGCGCGCTGGCGGAGGGCTGGCCGCGCCGCGCGGCGTGGAGCGGGGCAGCCGGCGGCCCGCGGGATGTCGAGGAGCGCCGCGCCCCGCTCGTCGCCGTGCTGCTCGGCGAGGACGCGCGTGCCATCGCCGACGCCCTGCTGGACGCCTTGCGGGAGGGCGCCCGCGAAGTGGATGTGGCCGGCGCGGTGGCCCACGCCGCGGCGCTGCGCATCGCGCAGTTCCCCACCAGCAACGAGTTCGGCGACTGGGACACCGCGCTGCACACGTTCACCTTCGCGAACGCCGTGCACGAGGGACTCCGCCGGGCCCCCTCGGTGGAGCTGCTGCGGGGCGTCTTCGACGCGGCGGCGAGCGTCTACCTGGACCGGTTCCTGAACGTCCCGCCGGCGAGGCTGCCCCAGCCGGACGAGGTCGCGGAGCCCCCCTCCCCTGGGGGGGCCGGCGCGCTGCTGGACGAGCTGTCCCGGCTGCTCGACCGGCAGCAGCAGGTCAACGAGGCCGGCCGGCTCGTCGCGCGCTACCTCTACGGCGGCGGCGACCCGGACCGGCTGGTCGCCGTGCTCGTCCGGTTGCTCCTACGCGAGGACCGCAACTTCCACACGATCCAGATGGTGGAGGCCGCGGCCCGACAGCACTCGGCGCATCCCGGCGCTGCCCCGGGCCCGGCCGCACCGATCCCCCGTGCCCGCCGCGCCGCGGGCGCCCCCTTCCTCGTCGCCGCGGCCCGGTACCTCGCGGCTCACGCGCCGACCGTACGCGCGCAGGGCCAGACGTACCGCATCGCGCAGCGTCTCTCGCGGGGTGAGCAGGTGTTCGAGGGCGAGGCCGACAGGGCAGGGAGGTAGGCTGGCGTGCCGCCCTGCGCGGAGCCCGCCGGGCGCACCTGGGGGGGACGGGTAGGTCAGGGGATTATCGCCCCTCGAAGCCGCCTTCGTCGTCTCCCGGGTGCCGGCGTGGACGGCCAACGTTCGCAAGCGGCCGCGAAGATCCCCGGGATCGTGGTGAACGCCAACGGAGCCGGAAACGGGTGTCGACGACGGCCGTCTGGCGGAGGGGGTGGGATTCGAACCCACGGGGGGCTTTTGGCCCCCACGGTTTAGCAAACCGTTGCCTTGGACCGCTCGGCCACCCCTCCCGGGTCCCAGTATAGCATGCCACGGCGTGAGCGTCTTTCCGCTGCGCAGCACCACGGTCCCGGCGTTCGGCGACCGGCGCCAGGTGGCCCGGGCGCGCGGTGCAGCCCCGGCGTCCGGGCCCTGAGCCCGTTTCCCGCTCAAGCCCCGCGACGCGGGATAGGTCTCTAGGATGAGACGGCCGCGCCCACCTCGAATCAGGAGCACACGCCCGGGCGATGGCGACACCCGCCCAGGGCCTCAGCCCGAAGACTTCGCGAGACGGGGGTCGCGCGTGCTGCACCCCTCACGTCGCAGATGGCACCCCGCGCGCACCCCGGCCGGCGTGGACCGGGGTGCGGGAGGGAGCGCGCGAGCATGAGCAAGGGGCTCCTCCTGCTCGGCCTCTGCTGCCTGCTCGCTGCCGCGCCCGCAGGCCTGGCGACCGCCGCGCCGCCCGCCGGCACGTTCGTCACGGTCGTCTCGGAGAACCCCGACAACCTCAACCCGTACCTGCACAGCCTCCTGGCGAGCCACCTGGTGTACCGGTATGTGTTCGACAGCCTCTACACGATCGACTACCGGGGGCAGTGGCAGCCGGCGCTCGCGACCTCCTACAAGGTGAGCCCGGACGGGCTCACCTGGACGTTCACGCTGCGGCCCGGCGTCCGCTGGGCCGACGGCCAGCCGTTTACGTCCGCGGACGTCAAGTATACCTGGCAGCTCGTCACCAACAGGGACATCCACATCACGTACGCGACCGGCTTCGACAAGATCGCCTCCGTCGATACCCCCGACCCCACCACGGTCGTGTATCGGCTCAAGGAGCCCTACGCGCCGTTTAGGGATCAGGTCGTCGGCGCGCCGATCGTGCCCCGGCACGTGCTGGGGGCTCTGCCCGGGGACCAGATCAACCGGGCGCCGTTCAACCAGAAGCCGGTAGGCACCGGCCCGTTCGCGGTCTCCGAGTTCGTCACGGACGACCATGTGACCCTGGTGGCCAACCCGTCCTACTGGAGGGCGAGGCCCCGGCTCCAGCGCATCATCGTGCGGATCGTCCCCGACCGGAACACGCAGGTCAACCTGCTGCGGGCCGGCGACCTCAGCCTTCTGGCGGGCGTCCCCCCCGCGCGGCTCGATGAAGTGAGGCGCATTCCCTCCGTGGTGATCAAGCGGTACCTCTCCCCGGTGTACGCGCTCGTGCAGCTCGACGAGTACGAGTTCCTGCGCGACGTCACGGTGCGCCAGGCGCTCGACTTCGCGACGCCCAAGGCCTCGATCATCAAGAACGTCATGCGGGGCCAGGCCGAGCCGGCGGTCAGCGACATGGTGCCCAACGGCCCCTGGGCGAACAAGAGGCTTGCGCCCCGCCCGTACGATCCGGCCCGGGCGCGGAAGATGCTGCTCGAAGACGGCTTCACCCCGGGGCCCGGCGGTTTCCTCGCCAAGGGCGGCAAGCGGCTGGAGATCCCGCTGTGGACGCTGTCGTCGAGCCCGTATTTCGTGCAGGCGATGCAGATCATCGCGCAGGCCTGGCGGGCGGTGGGCGTCTACACGGAGACGCACTCGGCGAGCGCGGCGGCGCTGTTCGGGCAGAACGGGCCGCAGTGGAACGGGCGCGACGCCGCGCTCATCTTCTCGTGGGGGCAGGGCGTGCTGCCGCAGAACAAGATCAACTGGCACTCGATGTACATTCCCAAGGACGCGACCGCGCCGGGCGAGAACGCCGAGCGGTACAGCAATCCCGAGATGGACCGCCTGCTGGACGCGGTGGACCGCACGCTCGACGAGGCCCGGCGGCACGCGCTCTACGATCGGATTCAGGAGCTGGAGCACCGCGACGTGCCGGTGATCTTCCTGTTCTGGTTCACCAGCAACGACGCGGTGACGACGCGGGTGCGTGGCTACGACGTGACGACGTTCGGCACCACCCCGCCGGAGGAGTGGAGCACGTATTAGAATCGGCCCGGCACGATGCGCCGCCCACGCACCGTAGCGCCCGCGGACGCTCTCCCCCCGGCCGTGCCCCGCCGACCTCGCCGGGCCCGCGGCCGGGGCGGTAGCGGAGCGCTCGGGCGGGCGCGGGCCCCGCGGCCGCGATGATCGCGTACGTCGCCCAGCGCGCCGGCCAGGCGGGCGTGCTGCTTCTGCTCGTCTCCCTGGTGAGTTACGGGATCATGAACGCCGCCCCCGGCGGCCCGCTGGCCGTCTACCTCCACAACCCGCAGGTGACGGCCGACAGGATCGAGCTCCTGCGCCACCAGCTCGGCCTGGACCGGCCCTGGTACCTGCGGTATCTCGCCTGGCTGGCCGGCATCCTGCAGGGCCACTGGGGATACTCGTACTACACCGGCCGGCCGGTGCTCCAGATGATCGCCGAGCGCGTGCCGGCGACCTTCCTGCTCATGCTCAGCGCGTTCGTGCTCGCGATCGCGCTCGCGTTCCCCCTGGGGGTCTTCGCGGCGACGCGCAAGTACTCGTGGGCGGATAACCTGCTGTCGTTCGGGTCGTTCTTCGCGTGGGCGATGCCGACGTTCTGGTTCGGCCTGATGCTCCAGCTCGTCCTCGCGGTCCAGCTGCGTCTGCTGCCCGTCGCGGGCATGCACGAGATCGGGAGCGCCTCCCCCCTGGACCTGCTGCGACACCTCGTGATGCCGGCGATGGTGCTGGGCCTGGGCTCGATCGCGAGCTGGAGCCGGTACCTGCGCAGCAGCGTGCTCGAGACGCTCGGGCAGGACTACGTGCGGACGGCGCGTGCCAAGGGCCTCCCGGACCGGCGCGTGCGCCGGCACGTCCTGCGTAACTCGATGATCCCGATCGTGACGCTCATGGGGCTCGATCTGCACGTGCTCTTCAGCGGGGCGGTGATCACCGAGTCGATCTTCGGCTGGCCCGGGATGGGTCGGCTGTTCCTCTCGGCGCTCAGCAACCGCGACTACCCGCTCCAGATGGCGGGGCTGATGATCAGCGCCTCACTGCTGATCCTCGGCAACCTGCTGGCCGACCTCACCTACGCGGCGCTGGATCCGCGTATCCGGTATCGATAGCGATGGCCCCGCGCTGATGGCCCGGCCGCTCGCCGTCCGCGATGCCGCGGAAGCGGCGCTCGCCGCCGGCCCGAGCCTGTGGGCGCTCGCCTGGGCGCGCTTTCGCCGCCACCGGGCGGCGGTCTTCGGCATGGCGGTGCTCGGGGCCGTCATCGCGAGCGCCGCCCTCGCGCCGCTCCTCACGCCCTACAGCCCGACGGCCCTCGATCCCGATCACAGCTTGGCTCCGCCCAGCCACGAGCATCCGCTCGGCACGGACGACCTGGGCCGGGACGAGCTCGCCCGGGTGCTCTACGGCGGCCGCGTGAGCCTCCTCGTCGGCCTGACCGCCATGCTGCTGGGCAGCGCGATCGGCATTGCCTTGGGCTCCGTCGCCGGCTACATGGGCGGCTGGACCGACGCGCTTGTGATGCGTCTCGTGGACCTCGTGCTCAGCTTCCCCGCGATCTTCCTCCTGCTCATCCTGATCAACTGGACGGGCGGGCGCGCCCCGGTGGTGATGATGGTCGGTTACCTGGGCCTGTTCGGCTGGACAGGGCTCGCGCGCATCGTCCGCGCGGAGTACCTGTCGTTGCGGGCGCGGGAGTTCGTCGAGAGCGCCCGAGCGCTGGGCGCGGGCGCGGGCCGCATCGTCTTCCGCCACATCCTGCCGAACGCGATGGCGCCGATCCTGGTGCAGGCGGCGTTCGCGGTGGCGGGCGCGATGCTGGCGGAGGCGGCGCTGGACTTCCTCGGCTTCGGCCTGCCGCCGGAGATCCCGACGTGGGGCAACCTCATGACGCAGGCCGAGGACTACATCACCACGAACCCGATCCTGGCCATCGCCCCCGGAGCGGTCGTGACGCTCACGGTGGTCGCGGTGTTCTTCATCGGCGACGCGCTGCGCGACGCGCTCGACGTCAGATCCCGGTAGCGCATGATCTCGCAGTCTGCCGAGGAGCGCACACAGACGGATCGGCGGCGGGGCTGCCCCGCGCGTCCGGTCGGGGACGGCGTCCCGCCCCAACGCATCGCGGGAGCACGGCGAACCGTTGCGGGCCCCGGGAGGGCGCGCAGCGCAGGCCCGCCGCGCCCCTCGTCGCAAGGGCGCGACGCTCCATTGGCGCGGCCGCGCGGAGAGGGACGGGCGCGCCTACTGGGACCCGCTGATGAAGATGTCGCGGTAGTGGCCGGGGTTGAAGACGAAGATGACCGAGACCCGGCTCCCCAGCGCGCCGCTCTTGTCCACGACGAAGGCGACCCCGAGCTTATCGTAGACCAACGTCTCGTCGTCCTCGTGATTGTCCACGGAATCCTCGCGGCCGTAGGCGGTGCGGACCGCCTCTAGCTCGCTACCGGCGGTGACGCCCTTGTCGGTCTTGTAGGTGTCGTCGAGGGAGACGACGAGGGCGACGATCTTGTGCGTGGACTTGTCGGCGATCGCGCCGAGGCGCCGGAGCGGCCAGTAGTACCCGATCAGCCCCTTCCCGGAGAGGTCATCCTGCGAGTGCAGCGGGCCGAGCGACGTCACGACGGCGTCCACGTCCTGGCCGAGTTGGAAGCTGCCGAGCGCCTGACCGGGTACGATGGGAGCGCCCGCACCCGCCGGGGTGCCCTGTGCCGCAGCCGTGCCGGCGAGGGCTCCAATGAGCAGGACCGCCAGACCGAATCCGATCAGCCGCTGCATTGCTCGCGCCTCCCTCTGCCTTCCCGGTTAACCTTCAGTTACCTGTATACCCCGTCAACGCGGGCCCGCCCGATAGTATTCCTGGCTTGAAGACGCTCGGGCAATCGGTGTAAGATGGCTAGTGCTGGCAGTTGCTGCCGGGTGCGCGCCCGTAGCTCAGCGGATAGAGCGCCGGACTACGAATCCGTAGGTCGGGGGTTCAAATCCCTCCGGGCGCGCCAGGTGTTTCACGGCCTTGGGCGTTTCGGGCCATCGGCCAGAACCCCCCGGGAACGTAGCAAAGTGGTAGCAACCTACCGCGCCCGCCGGGCGACGGCGGCCTCTCCCTTGGTCTACGCGGGCGATGCGTGTCGGGCACGCCTGCATCGCCCGCGAGCATCACCGGGCCCCCGAGGAGTTGTCGCCGCGACGCAGGTGCCGCCGGCCGCGCTGCTGGTCGAACGCCGCCGTAATGAGCGTCGGAAGCGCCGGGTGCTGTGCAAGTCGTCGTCGATGGAAATCGTTCACCCATCTCCCTCGCGCGCGCAAGCTTGGTTATCCTAGGGCTTAGTGGCGGTGCATCCGAGAGGCTATGCGCACCAATGGCCAACGTCATGGACGGGGATGACCATCGGGTGGCCGTGGTTTGCAACGCCTTCAGGACGGCTGGAACGGTTGGGCGATCGGGTCGCCGTCCAGCCTGCAGCTCAACCCCGCCGGTGCTGGACGAGGCTACGGCGTCCGGCAGAGGCGTGAGCCCCCTTGTTGGGGGATCCAGTGATGTGGGCATAGGTGGCGCGCAGCAGGTTGACAAAGGCCAGCGCCACCGGCGACAGCGGTTGGCGGCGAAGGTGAAGAATATCGAGGCTTCCCCGTGGAAGGTCTGCATCGATCACCTGAATCACTACGACTCTCCCACGGCGAACTTCGTCGGCCACTGTGAGGCGAGGCAGTAGCGCCAAGCCCATACCATACTCAACCATGCGGGCGGCCAGCTCGACGGTTTCTACTTCCACTGCAATGTTCGGGGTGAGACCGGCCCGACTAAAGAGGCCGTGACTCAATGCCCAGTCGGGTGAGTCCCTGTCGAAGAAGATGAAGGGTTGGTCGGCCAGGTCGGCAAGCCGCACGGGCCTGGTCGGCGTCATTGGCGAGCCGAGGGGCGCCACCAAGACCAGCGGGTCCTCGCCGAGGCTAATGGTCTCGACGTCAGGATGGTGGAGCGATCTCGCGATGCCGATCTCCGCATCCCCGCGGAGCACTGTATCCAGGATTTCCCTGGGGTGCCCCGACCGAACGGTAACCATGACGTTCGGATGGATCGCACGGAAACGCTTCAATGCCTGCGGGAGGAGGCACGTGCAGAGTGGGAGGACGGCCGCAAGATGGAGCGCAGCAGCGCCCTTCCCAGGGTGGTTTTGAACGGCGAGGCGCGCGAGCGCAGCAGCCTGCAAGATCCGCTCGGCATATGGACGGAATTGCCGCCCTGCGCGAGAGAGGGTAAAGCTGCCCCGTCCTCGCTCGAAGAGTTGCACTCCCAAGGAAGTCTCTAACCCTCTGATGCGGGCGCTAACGGCGGGTTGGGTGAGATTCAGAGACTCAGCGGCCCGGCGAAAGCTTGCGAAGGTAGCGACCGCTAGGAAGGCTTCGACCTGAGCGATCTCCACAGCCCGACCGGCTCCTCGGCCCGACAAGATTTCCTGCGCTGGCATTATACCATCCGCCATCTAGGCTGAGTGCCGGCCTATACGGGTTTCTTCTCAGGCGATAGAAAAAATGAGTTTGCGTCAGCGTGCCCAGCTTCTTACCATGATTTGGAAAGGACGCTCGGAGCTGAGGAGCACGGGCAGCCTCGCCAAGCCGCCAAGCGGCTTAGGGTAGTCTCGGGGATGGCCCCGAGACGAGGGAGGACGACAGGCGAGTCGGCGTTCGAGGGGAAAGTAGGGAGGTATGATGCAGCCACTCGATGATCTCGTCGTCGTCGATCTGACCCGGGCGCTCCTGGGGCCGTGCTGCACGATGATGCTCGCGGATCCGGGCGCGCGCGTCCTTCCGGCGGGCCCGATCTACCAGATGAGCGAGGTGATGGCGGACCCGCAGGTGCGGCACCGGGAGGTGGTGGTGGAGCTCGAGCATCCGCGGGCCGGTCGGATCGCGGTGAACGGGGTCCCGGTGAAGCTGTCCGCGACGCCCGGCGCGGTGCGCACGCCCCCGCCGGTGCTCGGCGACCACACGGAAGGGGTCCTCCGCGACCTGGGCCTGTCCGCCGATGAGATCGCGGCCCTGCGCGAGGAGCGGGTGGTGTAGATGTTCCGGCGCACCGTGCCTCCCCCGAACCCGATCGCCTGCCCGTCCTGCGACCTGGAGCATCCGCCGGAGGCGCTCGCGCGCCGGTTCCCGCGCGGCGGGGGCCCGTGGCGCCGCGCTAGAGGACTCCGAAGAAGCAGGAACGCACGTCTAACCTACTCCTTGAGGTGCCCGACTGCCCATGGACATGCCCACTATGATTGAAAGGACCACAGGGGCCCCTCGGACCGATAGTCCCTCGCGCGCCGAACTCCCAATCCGCGTCGGGGTGATCTCTCCTCTCACCGGCCCGTGGACCGCGTATGGCAAAGCGCATTTGCTCGGCGTCATGCTGGCCGTCGACGAGATCAACACGGCGGGCGGGGTGCTCGGTCGGAGGTTGGAGATTGTTGTGGCGGACTCCCAAACCCAGCCGCGGATCGCACGAACGCAAGCCTACCGCCTCATCCAGGAGGAGGGAGTCGACTTTCTGATCGGGACGTTCAGCAGCGCGGAGCGAAACGCTGTCGGCCACGTCGTTCGCTCGGCGGACAAGCTGCTCCTGTACCCCACGTTCTACGAAGGGCAGGACCGCGCCTATTACCCGGGTGTCTGCAACGAGAACATCTTCATGCTCGGTCTGGAACCAACGCAGCAGGTGTGGCCGCACGCTGAGTATATGATCCGGAAGCACGGACGGAGATTCTTCCTCATCGGTTCTGACTACATCTGGCCACACGGGACGAACCTGTTGTCGAAGCGACGCATCTTGGAACTGGGCGGGGAGATCGTAGGAGAAGTCTACGTGCCGCTCTCGACACGCGAGTATGACGCCGTGCTTCGGGTCATCAAGACCGCCAAGCCGGATATCATTCTGCACAGCCTGACGGCGTACGATAGCATCAACTTTCGCCAGCAGTTGCACGCCGCCGGGATGCGGCAGGATATCGTGCTCTGGAGCCTCGATGACGAGGAGCTTGTGACGAGCAGGATTGGCCCGGAAGCCTCGGCCGGGGACTACGCCACCTTCGATTACTTCATGTCGATCGCGCATCCCAACAACGAAGCATTCTTGCGTCGGTTCCGGACAAAGTTTGGCGAGAACGAGCTGATCAACACCGTGGGGGTTGCCATGTACAACGGCGCTCACATGGCCGCGATCGCGGCAGCCAAGGCAGGAGCGGTGCGTACTAGCGCCCTCCGCGAAGCCCTGCGGGGCCTGGCCTTCGACCGGGCGCCTCAGGGCTCGATCCGGATTCGCGCCCAGGACAATCAGGCTGTGTTGCCGTCGTATCTGATGCGGGTCCGCCAGAACTGGACCGGTGTGAACGACATGTTCGAGGAAGTGCAATCATTCCAGGCGGTCGAGCCGATGCCCGCTTGGCACGACCTATCGCAACGCGCGTGAGTCACCGCCGACCCTTGGCGCGCGGGTGTCTCGCTCGGCGTGGGCGGGCCACATGGAGACACCCGACCGGTGGCCTTCTCCGTGTTCGTGACGCAGACAGCAACGGCCAGTTCTGGGGCCACTTCTAAACTCGAATCGACGGAAGGGTCGCCGGCTTCGGACGGCGGCCTCGGCGAACGGTTACCCCTTCCGGGCTGCGGGGAGTGTTTCCTGGTTCAGCGGGCCACGTGTGTCCCGGGCCAAATCGAAGTTTGGCGGGACAACACCGGACGCATCCTCACGCCACCGCAGCCTTGGTTCCGTTCGTTCGTCCCATCCTGAGCGTCTCGCGCAGTTGCGGCAACGCTCGACAGCCCCGCACGCGGCGTAGCCGCGGCTCGACGTCCGGCAACACCACAAGCCACCCCTGCTCCTGGTCGCTCGTGCGTCCGCGGTCGACTTTCCCTGTCCGCTGCTCGGCCTCGGCCAAGTAGCCGCGGATACATTTTGGACGCTTGGATCAAAGTTCTTTATCGGCCTATAACGAGAATAGGTTTGACCACGGCTCCCTCCAGCCGCTTAGATGGTGATATAGGCGCGAGGCTGCGCGTGCTGGGCCTCCGGGGAGCTGTGCAAAAGGAATCCAGTGTCGGCGCAATCGCGAGTTGAAGATGACGACGGCGGCGGGTCGCTCGTGACACCGGCGCCCGAGCTCACGGCGGCGGGCCATCTGCCGCGGACCGTCCGGTGGAGAGGCCTCGCATTCGCTTTGAGCGGCTGCACAGCGGCCTACCTCGCCGGCCCATTTGTGCTCGGGACCTTCGGCCAGCAGATTCTTTCCCAGGCGTTCTTCTATGCCATCGTGGTGGTGACCGTGGACTTGCTGTGGGGGCACACGGGCATCCTGACGTTTGGCCAGTCCGCCTTCTTCGGGATCGGAGCTTATGCCATCGCGATCACGCGCGCGTACTACAGCAGCGGAATCCCCGTTACGGCGCTGGCGCTGATCGGTGCCATGGTGGTGGCTGCGTTGGTTGGCATCGCGGTCGGTTGGCTCTCGTTTTGGGACCGCGCGTCTCCGATCTATGTCGCGGTTGTCACGCTGGCCCTTCCAGTCGTCTTCACGCAGGTCATCCTGAGCGGCCACGCGTTCACGGGGTCGAGCAGCGGCCTACCGTTTCCCGTGCCCGATATCTCTATCGAACAATGGTACTGGATATCGGGGGGTCTCCTCCTCCTGATCGGCGCTGCGGCCTACGTGTTCGTCAAGAGCGACGCGGGCCGACTGCTCGTTGCAATCCGCGAGAACGAGGAACGCTGTCGCTATCTTGGCCTCAAGACGTCCCGCATCAAAACCGGCCTCATGGCCGTATGTGGTGCCGTAGCGGCTCTCGCCGGGGCATGCTACGCGATGTTTGCAAACGTTGCAGCGCCCGCATACGGCGACTTCGTCTTCGGTACGCAGCTGGTGGTGTGGACCGCGCTGGGCGGCCGGGGCACTCTCATCGGCCCGATTCTCGGCACCGTGTTCATCAACTACGTCTCGGCGGTCCTCGGCGGGAACTTCCCATTCGTCTGGCTTCTCCTCGTTGGGCTGATCTTCATCGTAGTCGTGGTGTACCTCCCTGCGGGCCTCGCGCCGCCCGTGTTCTCGGGCGCCCTGCGACTGGGCCGCATCGTCGCCGACGCGCTTGGGGTGGCCCGGGTACGGGCTGTCGCGAGCGAGGCACCGGAGTCGATTGGCCGCGATAGATTCTCCGTCGTCGTACGACCCGAGCCCGCAGGCACGCCGGTGCTCCACGGCGGCTCCCAGGTCGCCCTTGAGCTGCGAGGTGTCAGCAAGCACTACGGCAGCCTCCGGGCGCTGGAAGACGTGACGTTCCGGGCCCACCGGGGTGAGGTTGTGGGCATCGTGGGCCCGAACGGCGCGGGGAAGACCACGCTCTTACGGTGCATCAGCGACGGCCGGGAGCGCTCGGCCGGGGAAGTGATCATCAACGGGGCGCGGATTGGTCGTCTGCCTCCACAGGACGGCGTGGCCTTTGGCCTTGGTCGGAAGTTTCAAGCTCCGAGCGTCTTCGAAGCTCTGACGGTTGGGGATTGCCTGCGTGTCGCACGATCCTATCGCGCCACGCCGTCGTTTTGGCGGCGGTCGCGGGCGCTCGAGCTGCCGGAGGCGGCGCAGCGCACGATCGAGGCGACGGGATTGGCGGCTCTGATCGATGAGCCGGCCGGGACGCTTCCGCACGGAATGAAGCAAGCTCTTGAGCTTGCGATGGTGCTGGCGTTGGAGCCGGCCGTCCTCCTCCTAGACGAGCCGACGGCGGGGCTTACGTCCACCGAGCGGGCGGCAATCGGGGCGGTGCTGACCGGATTGGCGCAAAGCCACGGGCTCTGCATCCTTGTCATCGAGCACGACTTGGACTTTGTCCGGAACATCAGCTCGCGGCTCGTGGTGTTGCATCTGGGGAGGATCGTGGCGGATGGTCCGGTCTCGCAAATCGTCGGGTCCGAGGTCGTCCGCCAGGTGTACGTCGGCGGAGGAACCGTCACGTAGCGGCTGGCGGCACGGTATGACTGCGCACGCGGCGGAGACGCCTTGGGTGGGGAGCAAGGGCGACGGAGGGCCCGCGCTGCGCGTCCGCGGATTGCGGAGCGGATACGGGGAGTCGGATGTCCTGCACGGCGTTTCCCTCTCCGTGGAACCGCGGACGATCTACGCCATCCTCGGCAAGAACGGGATGGGGAAGACCACTCTGCTCAAGACGATCATGGGGTTCCTGCTTCCCAGGAGTGGCCGCGTGGAACTGCTGGGATACGACGTCACCCGATGGCCGACGTACCGGCTGGTGAGGCACGGCGTGAGCTACGTGCCCCAGGAGAAGTCGATCTTCCAGGACCTCTCGGTGGGGGACAACCTCCGGCTCGCACTCCCGAAGTCGTCGGACTTCCATAGCAGGTTCGAGGCGGTCGCGGCGCGCTTCCCCGTGCTCAAGGAGCGCTTCCAACAGCGCGCAGGCACACTCTCGGGAGGCGAGCAAAAGATGCTCCTGATCGCACGGGCGCTTCTCGCTAGGCCCCGGTTGCTTCTCGTTGACGAGATCAGCGAGGGGCTGCAGCCGCTCATGGTCTGGCGGCTGCGCGAGATCCTCGCCGAGGAGCGCGGGCGGACCGGCCTGACGATCGTGCTCGTGGAGCAGAACGTCGACTTCGCCCTCGCACTCGCGGATCACTACGCGGTGCTGAAGCTGGGGACCATCGTGGAGGCAGGGCGCGTATCCGACGCGGGTACCCGTGAGGCGGTCGAACAGCACCTCGTCATTTGAGGCACCGCCTGGCACGCGAGAGGCGAAAGCGTCACGAGAAGGGGGTGTGCCATGGGGAGAACGCTCGCTCGAGGGTTCAATATCGTGCTCGCAATCGGCGCTCTGGTGGCGGTCGGCGTGGGACTCCCGCCCGCCCACGCGGCGCGGCCGATTGTAATCGGTGTCATCGCGGGCCTCAGCGGTGTGAATAGCGTCGTCGCGCCCGCGGTTGTGCAATCTGCAGCGCTCGCGGTCGACGAGATTAACGCGAAGGGAGGCGTGCTTGGCCAAAAGATCGAGATGGCAACCTTCGATGACAACAGCGGTCCGGATGGCGCCGTGAAAGCCTTCAACACGGCGATCTACCAGCGCAAGGTCAACGTGATCATCGCCATGGAGACCAGCGCGGCCCGGAATGCGGGCGCCCCCATCGCTGAACGGGCGAAGGTGCCGTTCATCTACACTTCCTTCTACGAGGGGCACGCATGCGGGAAGTACCTGTTCGTGAACGCCTGGGTCCCAGAGCAGGTCGTTCCGCCGACGATCAACTACATGGACGAACGCTACAAGGCGAAGCGGTGGTTCGCCGTCGGGAGCGACTACGCGTTCGGCCGTGGGATGATCGCGGCCGCGGAAGCATTCATCAAGCAGCACGGCGGGACCGTGGTGGGTGAGGAGTTCAACCCCCTCGATCAATCGGACTGGACACCCATCCTGAGCAAGGTACGTGGTGCGCATCCGGACGCCATCATCTACTCAACCTCGGGTGGGGCGCCCAACATCGACCTTATGAAGCAGTACAGGGCTGCGGGATTCAAGCTACCGGTGGGCAGCCTCAGCATCGATGAGCTAACCGCCCAGAAGGCAGGGCAGGCGGCACAGGGCGTGTACTATGCCGCCGACTACTTCACCACACTTGACAATCCGGAGAACAAGAGGTTCCTCGCGGCGATGAAGCGCAAGTTTGGCGAGAAGCTCCTGACCCCCAACGACCTGTCCGAGCCGGAGTACGATGGCGTCTACGCGTATGCGATGGCGGTCCAGCAAGCGAAGAGCACGGCGGCGGAGGCGGTCATCCAAGCACTACCGAAGGTGGCATTCAAGGGACCCCGGGGCGTCGTCCAGATGAACAAGCAACACCACGCGCCGCTGCCGATGTACCTCGCCCAGGTCCAGGCCGACGGGAGCTCCAAGATCATCAAGAGCTATGGCCTCGTCGACCCGGGGAACCAATGCCCGACGTTGAAGTGAAGGCTCTGCGAACACCTTCACCGGGTCCCGGCGCGTGTGTGACTCGGGCGCGCGGTAATCGGCGGGGAGGTCGGTCCGCATGACCCAGTTCCTCGATATCGTGACCTTTGCGGGGGAGCTGTTCATCGTTGCGATCGGCCTCCTGCTCGTCTTCGGTATCCTCAAGATCATCAACCTCGCGCACGGCGCCTTCCTCGTGGTCGGCAGCTATGCCACCGTCGTGGCGACCCGGCTCAACTGGGACCCCTGGCTGGCCCTCCTTGTCGCGCTGGCGGTCGGGATCGCGCTCGGAGCACTCGTCGAGCGAAGCGTCCTGCGGCCGATCGCCGCGCGCCCGCTCGATACCATCCTGGCGACGTGGGGTCTCAACATCGTCATCGTCCAGCTCATCACCCTGTACTTCGGTCGGCAGATGCAGTTCGCGAAGAGCGCGATCACGGGCGCGGTGACGCTGGGAGGGCTGACGTACTCGGAGTACCGTCTCATCCTGCTCCTCATCGCCGTGGCGGTGGGGGCTATGGTGACCGTGGTAATGCGAACGACGCAGATGGGGCTAATCGCTCGTGCCGTGATCATGAACGAGGAGCTGGCGCAAGGGCTGGGCATTAACACCCGGCTCGTGCGCTTTGTGACCTTCTGTCTGGGCGCGGGGCTGGCGAGCCTCGCCGGTGCCCTGCTCACGCCTCTCGTGAGCGTGCATCCTCTCATGGGGGTGCCCTGGCTGATCAACGCGTTCATGCTCGTTCTGGTGGCAGGCGTGTCGCTCGGCAGTCTGGCCGTCGCGACGCTCTTGCTGGGCGGCGCCCAGGTTCTAGTCAGTTCCTATGGGAACCCTGTCCTCGGTGGGCTGACGATCGTCATTCTCTCGGTCGTCATCCTGCGGTTTCGCACACCTGCGTGATCGCATCCGCAGCTGCGAGCGTGCCCGACGGAGGGGATGGCTCACGCATGAAGGTGGCCTTCGGGGCGGCGGCGGACCTGGCTGGGCACCCGCTGTCTCGTGAGGACCTGGATGCGGTCCGTCGCTTCTTCGAGCTCTATCTCGCGGAGATTCAACGGCTGCGGGAGCTGGATCTCCCTGATGATATCGAGCCTGTCACGCAGGTGCGTATGGAACCTTGGGAGTGACGCCTGAGGAGGCCGAATGCCGGACCCGGGATGGGCGTACAGATCCCTAGCCGACGCCGCGCACGCGATCGAGGCGGGGCAGGCTTCTCCTGTCGAACTGACCCGGGCGTGCCTTGATCGGATTGAGCGCCTCGATCCCGCCGTTCACGCATTTGTATATCTCGATGCCGCTGCCGCGCTCGCCGCTGCGCGCACAGCGGAGCGAGAGATCCGGGGAGGTGGATACCGGGGTCCTCTCCACGGGATTCCGGTTGCGCTCAAGGACAACGTTGAGGTCGAGGGAACGCCCACCACCAACGGCTCGCAGGTGTTTGCGGACCGCACGGCAGCGCGCGACGCTGCGGTGTGGCAGCGGCTTCGGGAGGCCGGCGTGGTGCTCCTCGGCAAGGTGCATATGCACGAAGTCGCGTGGGGGGTCGACGTCCCTCCCACCCGCAATCCGTGGGACATCGGGCGCACGCCCGGCTTGTCGAGCAGCGGGTCAGGTGCCGCGGTCGCAGCGGGCCTCTGCTTCGCAGCCCTGGGGACCGACACCGGTGGTTCCATTCGCATCCCCGCTTCGTGCTGTGGCGTGGTGGGACTCAAGCCCACGTACGGACGCGTGAGCCGCTTCGGGGTACTCCCGCACAGCTGGTCGCTGGATCACGTGGGGCCGCTCACCCGCAGCGTCGAGGATGCGGCGATCGTGTTGCAGGCAATCGCGGGGCCCGACCCTCGGGATCACAGCGCGGCGACCGTGCCGGTTCCTGACTACCGGGCCGAGCTCCGGCGGGGGATCGCCGGTGTGCGGATCGGAATCCCGCGCGAGCACTTCTTCGAGCGCCTGGAACCGGGTGTGGAGAGCGCGGTGCGGCAGGCCTTGTGCGACCTGGAAGAGCGCGGCGCCCGGCTGGAGGAGGTTTCCATTCCCCACATCCAATACGCGCTTGCCGCGGTTCTCGTTATCGAGCTGGCCTCCGCCTCCGCCTGGCACGAACGATACCTGCGCGATCCCGCGACCCGCGGACGGTACACACCGGAGGTCCAGGTGCTCTTGAACGCGGGGAAGTTCGTCTTTGCAACGGACCTTCTCAAGGCCCAGCGGCTCCGGCAGATCCTTATGGACGAGGTGCGGGCCGCGTTGCGCACCGTCGACGTCCTGGCCACGCCGACGCTGCCGCTCGTCGCGTGGCAGATAGATCAGACGACCGCACGGATCGGTGACCAGGACGAGCACGTCCTGCACGCCTGCTGGCGGTACACGCACCCGTTCAACCTGACCGGGCTGCCGGCTGTCAGCGTGCCGTGCGGCTTCGCGGACGGCATGCCCGTGGGGCTGCAGCTTGTGGGGCGGCCGTTCGATGAAGCTGCGGTGCTGCATGTTGCATACGCATACGAGCAGGCGACCCCGTGGCGCAGTCAGCATCCGCCAGATCTTGAACTCTAACGGGAGCGTCTCCGAGGAGGAAGACCACATGCCGCTCGACCGGCGTAGCGCGTACGTACCGGATCTTATCCCCGAGAGCGATCTGGCGATGTACCGCAAAGCTGGCTTCGGGCATCGGATCGGGTTTGGTCAGAAGCTCGGCATGCTGGTCGTTGACATGACGCGCGCATTTGTGGAGGACCGCTTCGCGCTGGGCAGTGCGAAGATGGGACAAGTAGCCCTGGGGGCGATCCGTGAACTCCTGACCGTTGCTCGAGAGATCGGCCTCCCCATCTTCTATACGCGCATGGTGCCCTTCAAGACCCGTGCTGAGGGAGGGCGATGGCTCGACGCCGCCCCAGGCATCTTCGGCAGCGCCGAGGATCCACAGGCGGAAGAGGGCAGCCAGATCCCTCTGGAGATCGCGCCACGGCCGCATGAGCCGGTGATCGTGAAGGCCAAGCCGAGCGCCTTCTTCGGTACGCAATTGCACAGTATGTTGACCTTTCATCGGGTCGATACGCTGATCGTGACTGGAATGGTTACGTCCGGGTGCGTTCGCGCGACCGTTGATGACGCGTTTGCGTATAACTATCGGGTCATCATACCGGTGGAGGCCGTCGCAGACCGGGCAGAAGTGCCCCATCAGGTGAACCTCTTCGACATGGACATGATTAGCGCCGATGTGATGCCGCTTCACGCCATCTTGGCATACCTCCGCGAACTGGACAGGGCCCTCTATGCCCGGTGAGAGGGAAGAACCCGCAGAGACACATGCCGCGAGAAGAGGATAGAACCTATGAGAGCGAGATCGCTTGCTGGACGACCGCTCATGTGTCACGGGAGGCGATGGGTGTGAAGGGTGATCATGAGCGCATGCGTGGTTCTGAGAGTCTGATCACGGTCGCGTGCATTCAGTTCGAGCCTCGCGTCGGGCGCAAGGAGGAAAACGTAGCCGAGTCGGTTCGCCTGTTGCATTTGGCGGCCGACCGGGGCGCAAGACTATGCGTCATGCCGGAGCTTTGCAACTCGGGCTACCTGTTTAATACCCGGGCTGAGGCATTTGCGCTGTCGGAAGAGGTGCCTCAGGGCTCCACGACCCAGGCATGGATCGAGGTCGCTCGGACGCGGGGCTTGTTCATCGCCGCCGGGATCGCGGAGCGGGCCGGCGGACGTCTATATAACTCCGCCGTGCTCGTCGGCCCGGACGGTTATGTTGGGACGTATCGCAAGATGCACCTGTGGTACGAGGAGAAACTGTTCTTTGAACCGGGGGATCTGGGGTTTCCTGTCTTTGCGCTTCCATTGGGGCGCGTCGGTATGGCCATCTGTTACGACGTCTGGTTCCCTGAGACGATGCGGTTGATGGCCGTGCAGGGCGCTGATGTCATCTGTGTCCCGACGAACTGGGTTCCGATGCCAGCGCAGCCGCCTGACGAGCGGCCCATGGCGGTATACTTGTGCATGGCGGCAGCGCACTCTAATGCCGTCTACGTTGCAGCAGCCGATCGTGTTGGAACGGAAAGAGGACAGCTATTCCTGGGGCGCAGTGTCGTCGTCAGCCCGGCCGGTTGGCCGCTGGCGGGCCCGGCAAGCGCAGACGAGCCGGAGACGATCTATGCCGACTGCAACCTCGCCGAGTCGCGGCGCATGAAGACGTTGAACGAACTGAATAGCATTATGCAGGATCGGCGAACAGACTTCTACGACAGGACCCTCGGGAGCCGCATCGTGCCGTGAGCGCTCTGGGGGTGGCTCCGTAGCAGGCCGGTGCCTCCGATAACCACTCGATCGATCGCCCGGATCCTCTCGAGCGTGAGACTGAATGCGCGGTTGACACGGACGAGGCTCGGTGGGCGACCAGATGAGGAGTGAGACCGCCGGCAGGTGCGCCCCGCGCGTCCGGGTCCGGAGGTACCGGGCGCGTCGTCGCTCAGCTTTCTCGGACTTGGGGCGCAGCCGCCCTGCTGCATCGGGGTCTCCGGAAGAGGAACCGCACCGGGTATACCCGTGGACGATTGCCGGGCCCTGACGGCCGGGGGTCCCAATGGGACGATGGTCGCTGACCCCGGCCGGTTTGCGCTCGGGTCCTGATCCCCACCCTCCCCGACGTTCATGAACGCGGTCGCGGCCCTCTCCGGCCTGACTGCCATATCTCGGGCGTTTCGGCTTCCCGCCGGGGGCTGTCCGTGGATTTGGAGGCGAGCGACGTCGGGATCGCTGTTCGCTTGATGTGGCGCGCCAATCGGCCGAGGCTGTTCCGCCAGTTGGCCTCCAGGGCTTGTGCAGCTTCTTCGATCCGGTGGTGCCGGAGCGCCTCCAGAATACGACGATGCTCGACTACCGATGGTCTCGCGACGACGCTGCCTTCAAAATACGTGTTTTCGAGGCGGCGGAGCTTTGTCTTAAGGTCTCCAAGGATCCTGGTCAGTTCCACGTTCTGGGCGCGCCGCACCACCACCGCGTGGAAACTGCGATCGGCGTTCGACGCTTCGGGAGCGTTCCGTTGCCGTAGCGCTCGAGCGAGACGGTCGTTGGCCTCGGCCATTTCTCTCAGGTCTTGCGCGTCCAACCTCGCCCCAGCGATCCGGACCGCGAGCACCTCCAGCGACCAAATGATGGGGTACAGTCGGCGGGCGTCGGCTACATCCACCGGAGAAACACGGGTCCAGCGATTCGGCGCGGTCTGGACGAGCCCCTCGTCTTCTAGCCGCTGCAGCGCTTCGCGGACGGGCGTCCGGCTGACCCCGAGCCGTGCTGCGAGCTCCGCATCTCGCATCTTCTCGTTCGGCCTCAACGTGCCTCTGACGATCCACTCGCGCAGCGTCGTATAGACGCGTTCGCGGACTAGTGGCCGTCCAATGCGATCCACGTGCTTCGGCAGCGGCATGCGTCCCCTCTCGTGAGCGGCTTGTGCTGCGGGATGGTAACTGATATACTACATTCTACATCGGCCCGCTGGCAAGGTCGCCCGTCGGCAGCGGGTGTTGCGGCCGGAGTGGGGTGGGGCGACACGAGCGGGACGGTTGTGTGAGTCGGGATGGGTGGGGCTGTACATGCGGGGATCCGTGCCCGGTGCGCGGGAGAGGAGGAGCGGCCATGTCTGTACCGAGAACGGCATCCGTAGGCCCGTCGGGTGAGGCCGTTTGGGCGACTGAGCGTGGCGAGCGTCGACAGCCCGGCATCGTGCACGTTGTGATGCTGGCGCTGTTCATCGGGATCGGGATCGTCGTCGGGACCCTGGGGAGCCTCGCGGTTCCGATCGGCTTCGTCTCCGCGTTCTGGCCGGGGCAGGCCGTCCAGGCCGTCGGCGGGGTGTGGTTTGGCTGGTGGGGCGTGCTCGCCGGGATGTTTTTCCCGTTCATTTCTAACGCCCTGAGCGGATCCGCGCCCCTCCCGGTCTCTGCGGCGTACCTGCCCGCCAACTTCCTGCAGTCGTTCCTTGCCGGGGCCGCATTTCGCTGGCTCAGGGTCGATCCGCGCCTGCAGACTTCTCGCGACTGGTTCGTCTGGGTCGTCATCGGTGTGCTACTGGCGAACTTTCTCGGTGCGTTCTGGGGGACCTACGTGCTGACTTGGTTTGGCATGATCACGGCATCCGCGAGGCCTACCGCGCTGCTTGGATGGTTCTTCGGCAACTCCGTGCCGTCGCTGATCTTCGGCTCGATCTTGCTCAAGTACGTCTCTCCGATGGTGCTGCGCAGCAAGGCCTTTGCCAAAGGGTGGTGGGCGTAGGCTGACGGCCGGGACGTCCTGAGGGGAGGCTGGCGCCGCTTGGGCGAAGCGCAGATCGCCAAAAAGACCCTGCTCGGGATGGTGCCGGCGGACTCGCCGTTCTACCGATTCCACCCGGTCGGCCGCATGGCGCTGCTGATCTTTCTTTCGGTCACGCCACTCTTCATCGATATGCCAGAGGTCAACCTAGGACTGATCCTCGTGACGCTTGGCCTCCTGTGGTGGGGCCGGGTCCGCATGCAGCAGGTCAGGCGGTACCTGCCCCTCCTCGTGACAGTCGCGATCTTCATGTTTGGGGTCGCGTTTCTGGCACCGGGCAATCGCACGGCGCTCACCCCGATCCGGTCCGTTGGAGCGACGTTCTACTTCGAACCCATGTGGTGGGCGTTCGTCAGCTATTGTCGGCTGATCGCCATGCTGTTCGGCGCCATCCTCTACTTTTCGACCAACCGCGAGCGTGACACGCTCGTGGCGCTCCGCTCCCTGGGCGTGCCGTTTGCGGTCAGCTACGTTGCGGCGCTGTCGCTGCGGAGCGCTGGCATGTTCATGGAAGACTTCAAGACGATCCGGGAGGCCCAACAGGCGCGGGGGCTGGATCTGGAATCCCTGTCGGTTGTCGAAAAAGCCAAGCTGTACACGATGTACACGGTACCGCTCTTCGCCGTCGCGCTGCGCCGCGCGGACGAGATCTCCAACGCGTTGTTCGCCAAAGGCTACACCCTGTCCGGGCGTCCCGCAGGGGGCGGGCGCCGCACGGACTACCTCCGCGCGCAGTACCCGGTCCGGGCCCGCGACTGGGCGGTCAGCGTTGGGCTGGTGGGCGCGTTCGCGCTCGTGGCGGCGCTCAGCAAGACCACGGGGGTGTTTTCCGATCACCTCTCGCCGTTGCGCGCTGTCGTCGTCGGCATGGTGGCTGCGCGATGAGGCTCGCCGTCGAGGTGGAGCGGTTTTCGTGGCGGTACCCGTTCGCGCAGCGTGACGCCCTGCGGGAGGTGTCGCTCGCGATCCCCGCAGGCGAGTTCACGCTGGTCGTCGGCCCCAACGAGGCGGGTAAGACGACCCTGATGCTGGCGATCAAGGGCATCATCCCGCACTCGCTCGCCGGACGGCACGACGGCACGGTTCGCGTGTTTGGCGAGCCGGTCGCGCAGAAGAACGCCGCCGTGCTGGCGAGGCAGGTGGGCTACGTCTTCGGCGATCCGGACGCGCAGTTCACGGCGCTCACGGTCGAGGAAGAGATTCTCTTTGGGCTGGAGAATGTCGGCGTCCCGACGTCCGAGATCGGTGCTCGGATCCGACGGGCGAGCGAACTCACGATGATCTCCGACCTCCTCGACAAGCCACCGTATGACATCTCCGGCGGCGAGAAGCAGCGGGTCGCTATCGCGTCGGTCCTCGCTATGGATCCGGAGATCTTGATCCTCGACGAGCCGACCTCGATGATCGATCCGTTGGGCAAGGATTTGATTGTCGACATCTGTGGGAGCCTCAAGCGAGATCGGCGGATGACGGTGATCGTCGTTGAGCACAACGTCGAGGCGTTCGCGCCCCTCGCCGACCGGGTGGTGCTGGTGCGCGACGGGCGCATCGAGCGGGAGGGCGCCCCTCGTACGTTCTTCGACGACGTCGAGTCGCTCATCGACTGTGGAGTGTACCCGCCACAGGTGACGCAGGTGTTTGCGCGGTTGCAGCGGCGCGGCCTCTATGCGGGGCCCCTGCCTCTGACCGACGAGGAAGGCGTCGCGGCGGGCACCCGGCTGCTCCAGGGCGCGGGGCGGTGGCGATGATTCGGGCAGAGCGCCTCGCGTTTCGCTATCCGGACGGCACGCCGGCCCTCGACGGGGTCACGCTGACGATTGCGGCGGGCGAGTTCGTGGCCCTCATCGGTCAGAACGGCGCCGGCAAGACGACCCTGGCGAAGTGCCTTGCCGGCCTGCTCCGCCCGACCCACGGTCGCGTCGTCGTCGGCGGGATCGACACGGCCGCGAAGGGCGTGATGAAGGCCCTTGTGCGCCGGATCGGTTACGTGTTCCAAAACCCCGACCATCAGCTCTTCAATACCCGGGTCTACGACGAGATCAGTTATGGCCCGAAGAACCTCGGTGTCCCTGAGCGCGAGCGCGACGCGGTGGTGCGCGAGGTCGCGGCGGTGGCTGGCGTGCGGCCGGAGCTCTTTTCGGAGCATCCTTTCTTCCTTTCCAAAGGGCTGCGACAGCGCGTGGCGATCGCCTCGACGCTTGCGATCCGCCCCCAGGTGATCGTCGTCGACGAGCCCACGACCGGACAGGATTACCGCCAGTCGATCGACGTGATGGAATTCCTGACCCGCCTGTGGCGGCAGCAGGGCCACACCATCATCATCGTGACGCACGAGATGCCGATCGTGGCCGCGTACGCCCAGCGCGTCATCGCGCTGTGCCGCGGCCGGGTCCTCGCGGATGGTCCGACGCGAGAGGTGTTCGCGCAGCCGGACCTCCTGGCGCAGACTTTCGTCAAGCCCCCACAGGTCACTCGGCTTGCGCGGGCGTGGGCCGGCGCGGGCGTGCGCGCCGACGCGCTGACCGTGGACGAGCTGGTGGATGAGGTCGTGCGGGTCGCCGGCGGGGAGCGCGCGGTGGCCGTGCCGCGTGCCGGACGGCAGGAACCGCCGGCCGGGCCGGGTGCGCAGGCCGATGCCTGAGAGAGAGGCCGGCCGGTTGCTCGTAAGGGGAGGCACGCTGGTGACACCCGCCGGGGCGCGCCGCGCGGACGTTCGCTGCGCGGGCGGCCGCATTGCGGAGATCGGGACAGATCTGGAGCCGCGCGGCGAACCGGTGCTCGATGTCGGCGGTGCGCTGGTCTTCCCGGGGATCCTCGATCCCCACCTGCATTTCGCCCTCGTGGCGGCGCCGCACCGCACGGCGGATGACTTCGCCTCAGGCAGCGCCGCCGGGTTAGCCGGCGGTGTCACGACGTTCCTCGACTTCGCGCACCAGCACGTCGGGGAGAGCCTGACGGCGGCGCTCGAGGCGCGGCTCGAGGAAGCCGCTCGTAGCCGGGCAGACTACTCGCTCCATCTCATCGTGACGGATGTGTCGGCGGGCCAGCTGGGGGAGCTGCCCGCCTTGACACGCCGGGGATTCACCAGCGCCAAAGTGTACACCACGTACCGCGCGGCGGGCTTCTACTGCGACGACGATACCTTGCTACGGCTCATGGAAGCCGCCGCCGCCGCCGGCTGGATCGTCATGGTGCACTGCGAAAATGACGCAATCGTGGAAGGCGCTCGACAGCGGCTGCTCCGCGAAGGCCGCGTCGGCTTTGCGTATCACGCCCAGTCGCGCCCGGTGATCGCCGAGGTCGAGGCGGTGCAGCGGGTACTGCTGTTCGCCCGGGCGACCGGGTGCGCGGTGTATCCCGTGCACCTGTCCGCTGGGGCGTCGGTGCGGCTAGTGGCGGCCGCCCGCGCGGAGGGGACACGCGTCGTGGGCGAAACGTGCCCGCAGTTTCTCGTCGCCGACGATTCCGTCTACGCGACCGACCGCGCGGCGCGGTTCATCCACACGCCGCCGCTGCGGTCGAAGCAGGATCAGGAGCAGCTGTGGCAGGCGCTGCGGGAAGGCGGCCTGCAGACGGTCGCGAGCGACCACTGCGGGTACACCCTCCGACAACGGACGGACTACAGCGACCTCACGCGTGTCGCGCCCGGGATTCCGGGCACGGAGACGCTGTTTCCACTGCTGTACACGTACGGCGTCCGCGCCGGGCGGCTGGAGGTGAGCGACCTCGCGCGCCTCTGCTGCGAGAATCCCGCCCGCACCTTCGGTCTCTTCCCGCGAAAGGGAACGGTCCTCGAGGGGGCCGACGGCGACTTGGTCGTCTACGACCCGTCGGCCCACGGCACGATCGACGATCGGAGCGTGCGCAGCGCGGCGGGGTATTCGCCCTATCACGGCATGGCCGTCGCCGGGCGAGTCGCGGCGACCGTGCTGCGGGGAGAGGTCGCCTACGATGGGACGGACGTGACGGTGCCCGCAGGGCACGGTCGCCTGATCCCTCGCGCGCCGGTGGGGCGAGCGATGCTGCCGTGACGCCGCGCGAGGCACAGCCGTGGTGTTCGATCTGCTGATCCGGGGCGCGCAGGTGTATGCGGGCGAGGCGGCCGCGTATCGGGGCGACGTCGGCGTGCGCGACGGCCACATCGCCGCTGTGGGCAGCCAGCTCCCCGCGGAGGAGGCCACCGAGGTGGTGGCCGCGGACGGGCTGATGCTGTGTCCGGGATTCATCGATCTCCACGCGCACTCCGCACTCCAGCCGTTCGTCGATCCGCGGCTCATCCCGAAGGTTGCCCAGGGGTTCACGACGGAATTGATCAACCCCGATGGCCTCGCCCCCGCGCCCGTGGATCGGGCGCGCTGGACGGAGCGCCGCGCGTACCTGCGGGCACTGGAGGGGGCGGGACCGGAGGAGTGGTCGTGGTCGTCGATCCCGGAATACCTGGAAGCGCTGGCGGCGGCCCGCCCGGCAACCACGCTGGTCCCCTCGGTCGGCCACAATGCCGTCCGCGACTTCGTGATGGGAGCCGACAGGCGCGCGCCAACCGCGGCGGAGCTGGAGGCGATGCGGCGGGAGGTGCGCCTCGGGCTGGAGGCGGGTGCGCGCGCGCTGTCGTTCGGCCTGATCTATATGCCCGGGGCGTTCGCGGCCTCCGACGAGCTGGTCGCGCTGGCCGCCGAGGCGGCGCGCTTCGGCGTGCCGCTGATGCCGCACGTCCGCAACGAGAGCGACGGCGTCCTGGACGCGGTGCGTGAGATGATCGAGGTCGCACGCCGCGCGGGAGCGCCCCTGCACCTGTCGCACCTCAAGGTGGTCGGTCGCCCGCACCTGGTTGAACCGCTGCTGGCCATGATCGATCGCGCCAGATCGGAGATCGACGTCACGTTCGATCAGTACCCGTACGGTGCCGGGAGCACGATGCTCTCGGCGCTACTACCGCCGTGGGCGCACGAGGGGGGCCCGGCAGCGACCCTCGCTCGCTTGCGTGACCCAAATGCTCGGGCGGCGATCGCGCGCGATGTCGCGCAGGGGCTCGCCGGCTGGGAGAACCTCTACCGCGCGTGTGGCCCCGCGGCGATCGTCATCGCACACGCGGCGCCCCCGCGCGCTGCGGACGTCGGCCGCTCCCTCGCGGCGATCGCCGAGACGCGAGGGTGCGACCCGGTGGCGGCGACGATGGAGTTGCTGACCGACACGGCGCTCGACGTGACCATGATCGACCACTATGCGTCGGAGGACACGGTGCGCGCGATCTTCCGGCACCCGTTGCACCTCGTCGGATCGGACGGCATCTTCGGGGACCACCCGCACCCCCGGCTATACGGAACCGCCGCCCGGGTGCTGGGACGGTACGCGCTGCGGGAGCGGCTGATCCCGGCGGAGGAGGCCGTCGCGCGACTCACCGCGCGCGCCGCCGACCGGCTCGGGCTCGGGGACCGGGGGCGGATCCGCGAGGGGCTTCGAGCAGACCTCGTGCTGCTCGACCCGGCGACGTTCATCGATCGGGCGACGTACGACGAGCCGGCCCGGACGCCCGACGGGGTCGTGGGCGTGTGGGTGGCCGGCCGCTCGGTGTGGCGGGCGGGGACCCCGTCGGGGGCGCGGCCCGGAGGCGTGTGGCGGGAGCCCCGCCGTGCCGAGAGGCCGGTCCTGTGAACGGGCAGGCGCGCACGGACATCCTCGCCGCCGACGCGGTGGCGGAGTTCGCCCTGCGCCTGATCCGGGTCCCGAGTCCCTCCGGGCAGGAAGAAGGCGTGGCCGCGCTGGTCCGCGAGGAGCTGGCCCGATTGGGCTTCGAGGCGAGCGTGGACGATTGGGGCAACGTGCTCGGCACGATCGGCGACGGTCCCGGGCCGCGTGTGCTCGTCGACGCCCACATGGATACCGTCGGCGTCACGGATACGACGGTGTGGAAGCACGACCCCCGGGGCGAGCGCGTCGGAACGCGGCTCTATGGTCGCGGAGCGGTGGACATGAAGGGGCCGCTCGCCGCCGCGGTGTACGGCCTGTCGACGCTGGTGGGCCGCCTGGACCGCGGCACCGTGGTTTTCTCGGCGAGCGTCGCGGAAGAGTTCGTGGAGGGCCCGGCGCTCGGCCGCGTGGCGGAACAGGTGGACCCGGACTACGTCATCGTCTGCGAGCCCACCTCGCTGCGCTTGGCGCGCGGCCAACGCGGCCGCGCGGAGGTGCGGATCGAAGTCGCCGGCAGGCCGACCCATTCGTCCCGGCCGGACCTGGGCATCAATGCCGCCGAGGCGATGGCGGACATCATCGTCGCGCTGCGCGAGCTCCCGCCGCCGCGCCATCCCGTGCTGGGCGCCGGGATTCTTGTCCTCACCGACATCAAGTCGGACCCGTACCCGGCCTTGTCTGTCGTGCCGGATCGCTGCGTGGCGACGTACGACCGACGGACACTCCCGGGGGAGCGCGAGACAGACGTGCTCGGCCCGATCCGTGAAGCGGCAGCGCGTGCGGCCGCCCGCAGCGGCGCTACGGCGCGGGTCGGCATCGCGGCGGACGACTTCGCGACATATACCGGCCACCGGGTCACGGCCCCCAACTTTGCGCCCGCATGGTTCTTCGACGACGATGCCGAGATCGTGGCGGCCGCCGTGCGCGGCCTGAGGGAGGCCGGGCTCGTTCCTGTGCTCGGCCAGTATGCCTTCTGCACCAATGGGAGCGCCACGGCGGGCCACTTGGGAATCCCGACCATCGGATTCGGCCCCGGCGATGAAGACCAGGCGCACCGCATCGACGAGTGCGTGGACGTCCAAGAGCTTGCCGCCGCTGCCCGGGCCTATCCCGCGATCGTCCGGCAACTGGTGAGCGCGAAGGGACGGGACAGCCGGTGAGTCGGGCGATCGGGGCCAGCGTCGTGTACGAGGACGGCACGACCCGTCGATTCTCCGATGTCGGCGCAGCCCTCCGCGAGACCGACCGCGGGCGGGTGGAGCTCCATTACCGCTATGACGCAGCCGCGGTGCCGGCGACGCGTGACGAGACGCGAGGACTCTGGCGGTACCGGGCCCTGCTCCCGGTTGAGCCGGGGCCGGTACGCTACCCGCTGCCGGTCGGGGACACGCCGCTTGTCGCGCCGCCGCAGCTGCGCCGGGCCCTCAGCGTGGCGAACCTGTGGCTCAAGGACGAGACGCGAAGCCCCACGGGGTCGAACAAGGATCGCGCCACGGCGCTCATTCTGCAGCATGCGATGAACGAGGGGATCGACACGGTCAGCTGCGCGTCCACCGGGAACGTCGCCGTTTCCCTCGCCGTCGGCGCCGCCGCGGCGGGCAAGCGCGCGGTGGTCTTTGTCCCGACGGGCGTGGCGGAGTTCAAACTCCGACTCATGCTCTCGGCGGGAGCGACCGTGCTCAAGGTCCGAGAGGGCTACGGTGCGGCGTTCCGGCTCTCCCGGCAGGCCGCCGCGTTGTTCGGCTGGTGCGATCGCAACACCGGCGTCAATCCCTTCACGTTGGACGCGAAGAAGACCGTGGCGTTCGAGATCTGGGAGCAGCTCGGTCGGACGGTGCCGGATGCAGTGGTGGTGCCCGCGGGTGACGGGGTGACGCTCAGCGCGATGGCGAAGGGGTTCCGCGAGCTCGTGGCCTGCGGTGTCGCCAGACGCATCCCCCGCATCGTGGGGGTCCAAGCAGAAGGGTGCCAGCCAATCAAGCGTGCCTGGGAGACACGATCCACGCTCGAGCCGGTCCGTCCGGCGACGATTGCCGACGGCATCGCCGTCGGCACGCCGGTGTGTGGGCCGGTGGCTGTGCGGGATGTCCGGGAGTCCGGCGGGAGTTTCGTCGCGGTGGCCGATGCCGAGATGCTGGAGGCCGTGCAGGTGCTCGCGATTCGAGCCGGGGTGCTGGCCGAGCCAGCGGGCGCGGCAGCGCTTGCGGGACTGGAACGCGCGCTGGCCGCCGGGCTCGTCCGAGCCAACGAGCACGTGGTGGTCCTGATCACTGGCTCCGCGCTCAAAGCGCCCCAGCACCTGGTTCCGGCGCTGGATGCCCTCGAAATCGGCGCGGATCTCCATGAGGTGGAGCGCGCGCTCTCCGCGTACGTTCAGTGACCGGGGCGGGCTGCGGGGTTCCGGACCGCAAGGGTGCCGACGCCGTCAGGCGAGCGCACCCTGCCGCCCGAAACGCTCACTTCGTCGCGACGAACACCGCGCGATTCAGGCGGAGGTGAATGCACGCGGCCGCGAACCCGGCCGCGCGCAGCATGGCGACGTGCTCATCCAGGGTCGCCGGGTGATCGTCCTTCGCGGCCAACCGGCCGAGGAACGTCCGAGCGTCCCACCCGCTCTTCTGCGCCGCGCGGCTTTCCTCCCATTCCCACGCGGCCCCAAAGATCGGTGCCAGGCTCGCGGGCGCAAGCCCGATCCGGTCCATGATGATCGCGGTCCCGTCGGCCGGCAGAAGGCTGTAGAGGCGGGTAAGCAGGCGCTCCTTGGCCGGGTGCGGGATATGGTGCAAGACCTGAACCAGCAGCACGAACTGGTAGTCTGCGCGCGGCAACGCGACGGCGGAGAGGTCGGCGATGTCGCCCTGGATGAAGACGACGCGGTCCCCGGTTCCCTGGAGCCGGCGCCGCGCCAGCTCGGTCATCGCCGGCGACGAGTCCACCGCGACGATCCGGGCCTCGGGGACGGCCGCCAGCACGCGGGCCGCCACCAGCCCCGACCCGGCCCCGAGGTCGAGAACGACGCCGCCAGGACGGTACCTGCGTGCCACGAGGTGGGCGAGCAGGTCCAGCTGCTCGGCGCGCGCGGGATTGCCGACGTCCGCGGCGCGGTCCCACTCCGCGGCGAATTCTGCGTCGGTCCACCGGTCCCGCGCGTCGCCCGAGAGTCTCATACCCACCCCCGCACGCCTTGCCTTCGTCGACCCTCTCTGCCCGCGGCGAACGGCACCCATCACGGGCCTCCGAATCGCGTCTTCCACAGCGGCAAAGCCGGTCGCCGTTATTATAGCGTGGCGCTCGCGGTCCTCGGCACAGGCACCCGGCAGCCCGTGCGCTCCGCCGCATCCCTATCGTCCGCGCGCTGAGGTAGAGTGGAGAGGGGCTCGTCCACGTCGGGCTCGACGACGGCCGCGGGCCTACGCTCGGACGTGGCGCGGGAGGGCGAGGGATGTCGTTGAAGGCACGGCTCGCGGCGCGCGAGGCGGAGGGCACGCCGATCCGCGTCGGCATCGCCGGCGCGGGCCGGTTTGGGACGATGATCGTCTGCCAGCTCGCCACGATGCGCGGGATGCGGCCCTCCGTCGTCGCGGAACTCAACGAGATCCGGGGACTAGAAGCGCTGGCGCACGCCGGCTATCCCCGGGACGCGGTCGTGCGCGCCGGTCACCTGGGCCAGATCAACGACGCGATCGCCCGGGGCGTGCCGGCCCTCACCGGCGAGACGGACCTCCTCGTCCAGAGCGACGTCGACGTCGTCGTGGAGGCCACGGGGGTGCCCGGGGCGGCCGCCGCGACGGCCCTCAGGGCGATCCGGCACGGCAAGCACGTCGTGATGGTCACCGTGGAGGCCGACGTGCTGGTCGGGGCGGTCCTGCGGCGCGCGGCCGACCGGGCCGGCGTGATCTACACGGCGGCATACGGCGACCAGCCGGCCCTGATCCACGAGCTCTACGAGTGGGCGACGGGGCTCGGGTTCGAGGTGGTGGCCGCCGGCAAGGGGACGAAGTACCTGCCGGGCTACCGCAAGGGCACGCCGGACGACGTGTGGGACCGCTACGGGATTGCCCCCGGTGAGCGGGACGGCCTCAACCCCAGGATGTACAACTCGTTCACCGACGGTACTAAGTCCGCGATCGAGATGGCGGCCGCGGCCAACATGACCGGCCTGCGGCCGGACTGCCGCGGCATGCACTTCCCGCCGGCCGGCATCCACAACCTCGCGGACGTGCTCAAGCCGCGGCAGGACGGCGGTATCCTGCAGCGGACCGGCGTGGTCGAGGTCGTGAGCTCGATCGACCGCGACGGGCGGCCGGTGCCGAACGACCTGCGGTGGGGCGTGTACGTGGTGATCACCTCCCCCCGGCCGTACCTCCGGCGGTGCTTCGCCGAGTACGGCCTGCCCGTGGACCGTAGCGGCAGGTACGCCGTGTTCTACCGGCCGTACCACCTCGTCGGCATGGAACTCCCCGTCAGCATCGCGCGAGCGGTCCTCCAGCGCGAAGCTACCGGCGCGCCGCTCCCGGTGCCGGGGGCGACGGTCGTGTGCGCTGCCAAGCGCGCCCTCGCACCCGGCGATGTGCTGGACGGGGAGGGAGGGGCCACGGTGTACGGCCTGATCGACGACGCGCGGACGGCCCGGGACGAGCGGCTGCTGCCGATCGGCCTGTCGCACGGTGCCCGGGTGCGCCGGCCGATCGCCGAAGACGGCCTCGTGCACCTCGACGACGTCGCGTTGGAGGCGCAGGGCTCTCCCCTGCATGCGCTCTGGGAGGAGCAGCAGCGGCTCCTCGCGGCCGGGCGGTGAAGGCGCGCGGCCTCCCGCCGGGCGGCGATGCTACGAGAGGCGCGCGAGGAGCCCGCGTAGCACCGCGCTGCTCGGCGGCGTCTCGGGCACGGCCCGGGAGCCCAGCACGATCTGGAGGAGCAGCGTCCGCAGCTCCGTGTGCCGGGACGCGGCCCGCACGAGCCGGTTGACCAGGGGCGGGCGCAGAGACCAGCCTCGGAGCCACCGGCAGAAGGCGAACAGCCGCTCGAAACGAGCGCGCAACGCCCGGCCGTACTCTTCGAACCGCGCCTGCGAGAGGTCCCCGGCCTCGAGCATGCGGACGGCGTGGTCCGCGGCGATCCGCCCGGATTCGAGCGCGTAGTCGATGCCCTCGCCGGTCAACGGGTTCGCCAGCCCGGCGGCTTCGCCGACCAGCAGCACGCGCTCGGCGGACGTCGGAGCATGGGGGAAGTCGACGCGCAGCGGATAGCCCTTGGGCGGCGTTTCCGGACGCCCGCCGCCGAGCGCGCCGAGATGCGAGAGCCTCCGCAGGAAGCTTCGGAGCGCCGCCGGGGGAGGACCGACGCGGCCGAGCCCTGCGGGGCCGGCGACGCCACCGATTCCCACGTTGGCCGATGATCCGGAGACCGGGAAGATCCAGCCGTAGCCCGGCAGCGGGACTCCATCGAAGCGCACCTGGACGCGGTCGCTCGGCCCTGTGATCCCGTTGACGTAGGCGCGGGCCGCCAGCATCATCTCGGGCGTTCGGGCGAGGACCCGCATGCGGCGGAGCAGCGCGACGGACGCGCCGGTGGCGACGATCGCCACCGGCGCGGCGAACGCCACGGGCCGCTCGTGACTGGTTCCTCGCACGATCACGCCGGCGCCGTCCCGGTCGATGTCGCCGACGTGCACGCCACCGGCGAACCCCGCGCCGCTGCGCAGGGCGCGCTCCCTGATCGCGTTGTCGAGCGCGACGCGGGGCACGACGAGCATGGGGACCGGGAGGCCACCCGGGGCGGGGACCGGTGCCGTGGTGGCGGAGCCGTCGGGCGCGACCACCTCGATGCCGGCGATCCGCTGGCCGGTCCGGAGGAGGTCCGGCAGGACTCCGATCTCCTGCAGCGCCGCGATGGCGCACGGGGTGAGGGCATCCCCGCACGCCTTGTCGCGCGGGAAGCTCGCCTTGTCGACGAGCATGACCCTCGCGCCGCGCGCAGCCAGGAAGTACGCCGCCGCGGACCCGCTCGGGCCGGCCCCCACGACGATGACATCGCTCCGAAACTGCAGCCCGGCACCCCGCTCTCTTCAGGCCCTGCGCGCGCGGACGCGCCCGCGCCCTCCGGTGTGGACTCGATCGTCCCTCGCCGCCCGGGACGAGGCTATCCCGCCTCGAGCTCTCGGCGGACGAACGCGGCGAGATGGTCCGCGAGGCGCTCGAGGACGGCCGCGCCGATCTCGGGCGTCGCCAGCGTCGCGTCGCCCAGGATGCCGTTCGGTGTCATCGCCCTGAGGCCTCGCCGAAACAGCTCGTTCGTGTCGATCCGGCCGGTGAGCCCGCGCTCGAGCCGGTCCGCGGCGACGAGGTCCGGGTGCCGAACCATCATGATCGAGGTTTCCGTCGCCTCGGCATGGATCGCGTCGACGTCCTGGGCCGCACCCAGGGACGCCGCGGCGGCGACCATCACCCGCATCATCTCGGCGAGGGCGGATCGGCCGGCGTAGGCCACGATCCGGACGTCCTGCCGCGCGAGCTCCTCTCGGAGGCGTCGGGCCGCCTCTTCGAGCGCGTCGAAGTTTCCGCCATGGGAGGAGAGCAGCACGAAGGTCCGAAAGCCGTGCGGCGCGAGGGACCGGACGTAGGCGATGACCGTCTGGATGAACGTCTCGCGGGGGAGGGAGAGGCTGCCCGGGAAGGCCAGGTGATGGTCCGAGCACCCCGGGCGGATCACCGGCGCGAGGAGCGCCCGGCCCAGCTTGCGCGCCACGCGCTCGCCGACCGCCAGACCGATGGCCGCATCGGTCATCGTCGGCAGATGCGGTCCGTGCTGCTCCACCGACGCTGCGACGATCACGATCGTCCGGACGCCGGCGTCGAGCGCTCGCTGGACCTCCGGCCACGACAGTTCTTCCAGCAGCACGGTGTCCTTCACGTGTCCCAGCCTCCTCCCGGGTATTAGGGACCGTATGCGGCGGGTGCCGGCCACCGACTACCCGTTCCTGCGCCGTGGCTCCATTCCCTTCCCCCGAGCGCGACGGGGACCGCTACGGGAGCGGCCGCCGGGCCGAGCGGCCCTATGAGGGTCGGGAACGAGACAGGAGTTCCGCGTCTCCAGCAGAACGTCCTCGTACGCGCCGCGTGGCCATGCGGCGGCAGCCACGCTCGGCGCGGGCCGCGGTCGTGCCGCCCTGCGCGTGAGGCGAGCCGCGCGGCATGACCGGCCCGATTCCCGACGTTGCCGGCCGGAGAAGGAGCCGACGATGGGCGATGCCCTGCAGACCTACCTGGCCCGCACCGGCGCATCCCGGCGCCTGCACGAGCGGGCGCGCCGTGTGATGCCCGGCGGCGACACCCGGACATCCGCGTACTGGGCCCCGTACCCGGTCTTCATCGAGCGCGGCGACGGGTGCCGGATCTGGGACGCCGACGGGAACGCGTACGTGGACTTTGTGAACAACTACACGTCGCTGATCCTCGGCCACGCGCACCCGGCGGTCCTGGAGGCGGTGACCCGCGAGCTGCGGCACGGCACGGCGTACGCTGCGCCGCTCGGGGCGCAGGTGGCGCTGGCGGAGATGCTCGTGGACCGGGTGCCGTCGCTGGAGTCCGTCCGCTTCTGCAACTCCGGCACGGAGGCGACGCTGTTCGCGATCCGCGCGGCCCGCGCTTTCACGGGGCGCGAGAAGGTCATCAAGATCGAAGGTGGGTTCCACGGCACGCACGATACCGTCGAGGTCAGCGTCTCGCCGTCCCTCGAGGCGGCGGGCCCGGCGGACGATCCCCGGCCGGTGCTCGCCTCGGACGGCGTCCCGGGGCGCGTCCGGGACGAGGTCGTCGTTGTCCCGTACGGCGGCCTCGAGCCGGTCGAGCGGGCGTTCCAGCGGTATCCGGGCCAGATCGCCGCGCTGGTCATCGAGCCTGTCCCCGGCGTCATGGGATACATCCCTCCGCCCCCGGGCTACCTGGCTGGCGTGCGCGATGCCGTCCGGCGCCATGGGGCGCTGCTGATCTTCGACGAGATCCAGACTCTGCGGTTGAGCCGAGGCGGGGCGCAGGAGCTGTTCGGGGTGGTGCCCGACCTCACGACGATGGGCAAGATCATCGGCGGCGGGTTTCCGGTCGGGGCGTTTGGCGGCCGGCGCGATATCATGGACCTGTTCGACCCGTCGCGGCCGGGCTCTCTGCACCATTCCGGGACATTCAACGGCAACCGTGCGACGATGGCTGCCGGCGCGGCAGCGCTGCGCGTGCTCGACGAGGCACAGATCGCCCGCCTCAACGCGATGGGCGAGCGCCTGCGGGCCGGGCTGCGCGAGGCGGCCCGCGCCGCCGGGGTCACGGTGCAGGTGGTCGGCGTCGGCTCGCTCTCCAGCTTCTTCTTTACCGACCACCCGGTGACCGACTACCGCTCGAGAGCGGCCGTCCCGGGGAGCCTCCAGTCCCTGCTCCACCTGCACCTGCTCAACCGCGGCGTGTACGTGATCTCGCGCGGTTCGCTCAGCCTCTGCGTGCCGATGGGTGATGCCGAGATCGAGGAGTGCATCGCGGCGGTCGGCGACGCGCTCGGCGAGATGCGCCCGGACATCGAGCGCGCGGCGCCGCAGTTGCTGGCGTAGGCGCGTGCCGATCGGCGGTGCGGCGTGCCCCTGTCCTCACGAATTCGACCGCGCGCCGGCCGCTGTCTTCTGGGCCGCCGGGGCCCATTGGGCTATCCTTGCGCGAGTCCCGGCTTTCGCGCGCGGACGAACGCGCTCATAAATGTCGCCTCCGCGACCCCTGCGCCCCCGTCGGTATCGATGCCGCGTGCTGCGACGGACTCCCGCGCCTCCCCGGGCACGTAGAGGCGCGTCGGCTCGATGGTGATCTCCTCGAAGCCCGCGCGTGCGAGCTTCGCGATGTACTCGGATTCTTCCAGCGCCCCCGCGATGCATGCGGTCCACAGCGCGATGTTGCGCCGGATCCCGGGAGGCACCGCGCCGCGCACCACGACGTCCGACACCGCGAACCGCCCGCCGGGCCGCAGCACGCGGAATGCCTCCGCGAAGACCCGGTCTTTGTCCGCGGAGAGGTTGATCACGCAGTTCGAGATGATCACGTCCACGGAGCCGTCGGGGAGCGGGATGTGCTCGATCTCTCCCTTGACGAACTCGACGTTCTCGAGGCCTGCCGCCCGCTGATGCTCGCGTGCGAGCTCGAGCATCTCATCGGTCATATCGAGCCCGTACGCCTTGCCCGTGGGGCCGACGCGCCTGGCGGAGAGGAGGACATCGATCCCGCCGCCCGATCCGAGATCGAGGACGACGTCTCCGGGATTCAGCTGGGCCAGCGCGGTGGGATTCCCGCAGCCCATGGAGGCCTGCACGGCTCTGGATGGCAGGCCCGCGACTTGCGCCGCGTCGTACAGGGGCAGGGCGACGGGCTCACCGAGCCCCTCCGGCGCGGCGGATCCGCAGCAGGCGATTCGGCAGCAGCCCGCTTCGGTTGTCCGCACGCGGCGCGCCGCGTCGGCGTACCTCTCCCGCACGGCTTCCTTGATGTCCACGGCGTCCCTCCCCCGGCCTCTCTACCGGTCCTTCCCGGACGGCCGTCCGGTCCACACGATCTCTCGCGGGCTCACGGCGCGGCTTCGCGTGCAGCATTCGGCGTAGAGGAAGCTCAGCAGCTCACGCAGCGTCTCCGTGTTGGCCGCGTATCGGAGGAAGGTGCCTTCCCGCCGGACCGTCACCAGGTCCTCGTGGCGCAGCTTCTCGAGGTGGTGAGAGAGCGTGGAGCTGGGGATGCCCAGCTCGGCCTGGATCTCCCCGACCACCATCCCTTCGGGATGGGCGGACAGGAGGAGCCGCACGATGCCGAGCCGGGCTTCCGTGCCGATCGCCGAGAACATGTCCGCGTAGCGGGCGATGTCCTCTGTGCGGCCCTCCTTCTTCGCCTCGGTCCTCATCGGGACGCCACCTGCGGAGGCCGTGCTTTCTTTATTCTAAAATAACCAAATCATCTCGTCAACGGGCAGCCCCGCTCTGATCCGGAGCGAGGGACGCCGTCGCGGCGTCGGCGATGGCCCGGACCGGCGGCATCGGCGCCGGCGCGGCTGGCGCCTTGGGTGGGGCAGGCGTGGGTGGTCTGCGCCCCTGGCCCGCCCGGGCGTCTGTGGCCACCTCTCGCGGCTCCAGAGGTCGCGTGTGCCGCGCCCACCGGTCGTGATGGGAGCGCGCGGACGGGGCAGGCGCCGATCTCGCGGGGCGCGCGGCGCAAGGAGCCGGCCCCCGTGGCGCCGAAAGCGCGATCGGACGTTCCGGGGAGCCGACGATGAGACGCCTGCGCACCGCCGCCGTGCTCGCCCTCCTGCTGGGGACCGGCGCCGCCTCCGCGGCCCCGCAGGTGCTGCTGGAGTTCTGGACGATCTCCCTCCAGCCGTATTCCACGGCCTACATCCAGGGCCTGATCGGCCGGTACCAGCGCGCGCATCCCGGCGTGCGCATCCGGTGGATCGACGTCCAGCTGCAGGCCCTGGCCGAGAAGCTGCTCGCGGCGATCGCGGGAGGCGTGGCGCCCGACGTCGTCAACCTGAACACCGAGACGACGATCCGGATGGCGCAGGCGCACGCGCTCGTGGACATGGACGCCGCCGTCCCGGCGGCCGTGCGGGCCCGCTACTTCCCCAACATCTGGGCGTCGCTGCGCGTCCAGGGGCGTGCCTACGGGATCCCGTGGTACGTGGAGCCCGATGTCCTCGCCTACAATCGGGCGCTGTTCCGCCGCGCCGGGCTCGATCCTGCCCATCCGCCGGCGACGATGGATGCGTTCATCCAGGCCGCGGTCATGATCAAGCAACGGACCGGCGTGTACGGGTTCATGCCGAACGTGGACACGATCCGGCTGCTCACGCTGTTCCAGGAGGAGGGGCTGCCGGTGCTCAGCGCGGACCGGAAGCGCGCGGTGTTCGACGGCCCGGCCCACGTGGCGCTGCTCGCACGGTATGTGGACCTGTTCAAGCGCGACATGTTCCCGGCCGACACGCTCCAGCGCGGCTACCTCGGCGCGACGGAGCGATACGCGGCCGGACAGCTCGCGATGCTCGTCACCGGGCCGGAGTTTCTGCTGCGGGTGCGCCAGGACGGCCCCGAGGCCTACCGCGAGACCCTGGTCGCCCCGGCGCCGCTCGGGCGCGGCCGCGTGCTCGACCTGCCGACGATGGACCTGGCCGTGCCGCTCGCGAGCCGGCACCGGCCTGAGGCGGTGGAGTTTGCGCTCTTTGTCACGAACGACGAGAACCAGCTTGCGTTCGCGCACGATATCGTGACCTTTCCGTCCACCCGGGCCGCCGCGGCCGACCCGTACTTCACGCGGGCCGGGACCACTCCGGAAGACCGGGGTCGGATGGTCGCCGCGCGGGAGCTCGGGATCGCGCGGGACCTCACCGTCGTCACGCCCCACAGCGACGAACTCTTCCGCATCTTCCGCGAGGCGGTGGAGAACGCGTTCTTCGGCCGCATGACGCCGCAGCGGGCTCTTGAGTGGGCGGCGAGGGAGTGGAACGCCCGGCTGTGATGGCCCTGCGAGCACGCGTTCGGCGCGGTGAGCGCGGCCGCCCGCGGGGTCGCGAAGGGCGCCGGATGCCTGGCCTTTATTCAATCGTCACACACCACCGGATATACTCCGATCGGTCGATGGGAATACCGGCGGCACGAAACGCCGGATCAAGGAGGCAAACATGCGAATGGCTCGGTGGTCGGTGCTGGGAATCGCTGTGCTGGCCGCGATGGCGCTCGGCGCGCAGGCGATCGCGGCGGCGCCGATGGGGATGGCGGACGAGCTCAAGACCGCGATCACGCATGCGGGGTTCGCGGCCAAGTACGATACGATGAAGGAAGTGAGCCTGCACCTGCACCACGTCGTCAACTGCCTGGTGGGTCCGAACGACAAGATGTTCGACAAGGCGGCCGGGAACCCGTGCCAGGGTCAGGGCAACGGTATCATGCCGGACATCAAGGCCAAGATGGGCGAAGACCAGGAGTACCAGGTGGCGTGGTGGCTGGCGCACATCGCCGACCAGGCTCTTTCCATGGGCAACCTTCAGCAGGCCAAGGCCGCGGCGCACATCATCCAGGTGCAGCTCGCGAGCCTGTCGAAGATGTAGGGGCCCCGTCCACGGACGCGGCGCGGGCGCCGCGCGGCGCCCGCGCCGCCCGTTGGCTCGCTGCGCGCGGCGCCCGGCTGGGGGCGCCGGGGAGCGTCACACCGGGTGCGGACCGGGCAGCCGCCCGAGCAGCGGCGCGACGAGTGCGCCGACGCCCAAGAGCACGAGGACGACGCCGGCCGCCTTGCCGATCAGCACACCGCGCGGGACGACCTTCTCCGCAAAGATCAGGCCGGTGAGCAGGATCATCCACCCCAGGTTCATGAGCCCGACCGCGAACAGGATCACCATGAAGCCCCAGCAGCACCCGACGCAGTAGGCCCCGTGCACGATCCCCATGCGCAGAGCCCCGAGGTAGCCGTCCCGCCACCCGTGCACGATGATCGCCAGCGGCGACCGGCAGTGCCTCAGGCAGAGGTTCTTGAGAGGGCTCCACTGGTAGAGCCCGGCCGCGATCAGCACGACGCCTGCCGCCACGGGGCTGTAGGCGCGCAGCCCGGGCGCCCGCATCCCCACAGCCGGGACGGCGAGCGAGAGTAGATAGGCGCCGACGCCGAACAGCGTCCACACCGCCAGGTATCCCGCGAGGAGGGCCCACGTGGGAGCCACCGGGGCGCCGGTCCGGCGGCGCGCTCGGCTCATCGTGGTGAAGAGCGAGGCGACCGGCGCCACCGAGGGGAACATCATCGCCACCATCATGCTGATCCAGACGGCGAGGAACACCGGGGCCGGTGCCGGCGCCATCCCCATCTCGGGCATCTGGGTCATGCTGCGCATGTCGCCGGCCTGGAGCGCCGTGATCGCCCAGCCGAGGCCGGCAAGGAGCAGCAGGGCCAGCCACAGCACGGGCTGCGCGCGGGGCGAGGGCCCCGCGGACGCCGGTGTCGTCTCGCCGGCGGCAGCCGTCGGATGGGGCGGGTGCTGGTCCATCACGGTCCCGTCCAGTGGAAGGGCATGTGCTTGCTCGACTTCCCGCTCCTCTCCCACCGGAACCCGAACGCATCCGCGCGGTCCACCACCGCCCTGCCCCACGTGGCGACGACGTCGGGCCCGGGCCCCACCTCGGATCCCGGCGGGTGGTGCAACTGCACGCGCTGCCCCGGGAGCATCGTCGGCCCGGTCAGCGCCTCTGCCCGGGCCGCCACCTTGCCCGGTACCTCGGCGCGCCAGTGGGCCAGGTCGTCGGCGATCTCGAAGGTGATAGGCGCAACCTCGATGCCGCGTATCTCCCCGAACATCTTGGCGAACTCCGCCGGCCACCCGCCGGCCCGGCCGCCGAAGATCATCTGCAGCGCCTCGCGCTGGCGCTCGGTGGCCCGCGCATCGATGAAGCCCGCGCCCACTCCCCTTGCCCCCGCCCATATGTTGCCCGTGAAGGCACCGACGAACACGAGGTTGAGGCCATCGAGCCGGACGTCGCCGTACCGGCCCTCGCGGATGTGGTAGGCGAGTACGCCGTCGCAGTCGCCGGACGTCGGCGGCTGCGCGAACGTGCACGGGCACGGGATGTTGCACTTGCAGACGTCGAACCAGTCGCCCCGGAGCTCCCACCGCGGGATATCAACCATCGCGTTCGCCTCCTTGCCCTCGTACCCTCCGCGATGCGTGGGAGATCCGTGAGCCGCACGGGCGCGAGGATACGCGCAGGCATCGTCTGTGACCAGGCCTTCGCCGGACGGTGCGCCGCTCCCTTGTCAAGGAAAGGGCAAGGTCCGCGCTCGCGCCGCTCGTTCGTACGTGTACCGTGTGCCGCTGTGGGGCGTGGACGCAAGCTGCCCGCTCGCGCCGCCCGTTGGGCCAGACTGCGCGCTGGCGTCCACAGTACACCCGCCTGGGCCGGTGGCCCGCCGCAACCACGGCGAACAGACGTCCGCTGCCGGGCCCTGCCGGCGGCCTCCCGAGCCCGTTGCCCTGTCCACGCGGCCAGCGTACAGTGGATCGGGGTGATCTCCATGCGGTACCGGGTGATGGCCGAGGCCTACCAGCAGCTGGAGGAGGCGAGCGGCCGACTCAAGATGATCGCCACCCTGGCGGAACTCTTCCGGCACACTCCACCGGACCTGCTCACCCCGGTGACCTACCTCTGCCAGGGCAAGATCGCTCCGGATTTCGCCGGCGTCGAGATCGGGCTTGCCGAGAAGCTCGCGGCGCGCGCCGTGGCCGATGCAGCGGGGGCCACCGAAGACCGCGTGGCCGCGTCGCTGAGGCGGACGGGTGACCTGGGGAGCGCGGCCGAGCACCTGCTGGGCCGGCGGGGCGCGGACGGGCACCCGGCGCTCGGGGTGAGGGAAGTCTTCGAGGAGCTCCGCGCGATCGCGACGGCGTCGGGCAAGGGCGCCCAGGCGCACAAGATTTCCGGGCTGGCCCGTCTGATCCGGCGGGCCTCGCCGCTGGAGGCCCGGTACCTGGTGCGGACCGCGACCGGCAAGCTCCGCCTTGGGGTGGGGGATGCGACGATCCTGGACGCGCTGGCCGAGGTGCACGCGGGGGGCCGGGCGCAGAGGCCTGCGCTCGAGCGCGCCTACAACATCTCGTCCGACCTGGGCCTCGTGGCCGCGACGGTCGCCCGTGGCGGGGCGACGGCCGTGGAGCGGCTCGAGGTGCGTCCCGGGAACCCCGTCCGCCCCATGCTCGCGCAGCGCGTGTCCAGCGCAGGCGAGATCCTCAGGCGGTTCAAGGGCGCGTGCGTCGCGGAGTACAAGTACGATGGGGAGCGGGTGCAGGTCCACCGCCGTGACGAGGAGTTCCTCATCTTCTCGCGGCGCCTGGAGCGGATCACCGATCAGTACCCGGACGCGATCAAGCTGCTCGAGGAGGGGTTGCGGCCCAAGCGCGCGATCCTGGAGGCCGAGGTCGTGGCCATCGACCCGGAGAGCGGCGACCTGCGCCCGTTCCAGGAGCTGATGCACCGCCGGCGGAAGTACGGGATCGAGGAGGCCATGCGGCGGTACCCCGTGGGCCTCTTCGCCTTCGACCTGCTGTATGCGGAGGGGCACGATCTCACCCGCCGGCCGTACCCAGAGCGCCGGGCGGCGCTCGCGGAGGCGATCAAGCGGTCAGACCACCTCCGGATGGCCACGCAGGAGACAGTCCATACGCCCGAGGAGCTTCAGGCGTTCTTCGAGCAGGCCGTCACCGACGGCTGCGAGGGCGTGATGTGCAAGTCCGTCGCCCCGGATTCCGTCTATCAGGCGGGGACCCGAGGGTGGCTGTGGATCAAGTACAAGCGCGAGTACCAAACGGCGCTCCAGGATACGCTGGACCTCGTGGTCGTGGGCGCCCTCCACGGCCGCGGCAAGCGCCGCGGCAAGTACGGCGCGCTGCTGCTCTCGGCTTACGATCCCGCGAACGATGCCTTTCCGACCGTCACGAAGGTGGGCACGGGGTTCACGGACGCGCACCTCGCGGAGATCTTCGAGCGGCTCGCACCCTATCAGGCCTCCCACCGTCCGCGGCGCGTGGACTCCCGCATGGAGCCGGACATCTGGTTCGAGCCCACGCTGGTGCTGGAGGTGATCGGGGCCGAGCTGACGCTCTCCCCGATCCACACCGCGGCGTGGGGCAGGGCGCAGGAGAACGCCGGGCTCGCCCTGCGGTTCCCGCGGTTCACCGGCCGCTTTCGCGACGACAAGGCGCCGGAAGACGCGACGACCGTCGACGAGCTCTGGCAGATGTTCCAGCGAGCCCGCGCGCGAAACCGGAAGGCCTAACCGGTCAGCCTCGCTCGATGCCCCGAGCACCCCGCCGGAGACCCGGGGCCCCACGCGTTCGCCGAGAGAACGCGAATGCGTGGGGTGGCAGAAGCCCCGGCCCCCCGCGCCTACATCTCCGGAGACGATGCGTGGCGTCGGGATCTCCGACTCTGACGAGGGGCGAGATGGATCGGCCGCGGGGGTGCCCCGCGCGTCCGGCCGAGGAACGGCGTCCCAGCGCAGCGAGTCGCGGGAGCACGGCGATTCGTTGGGGACCCCGGGAGCGCGCAGGGCAGCCCCGCCGCGTCCCCTCCTCGACAGTGCGCGACGCGGCACTAGCCGCGCGGCTTGGCTTCGAGGGCGCTCAGCACCTCGCCCGGTTCCGGACGGCGCCCTGTCTGCGCCTTGGAGAAGATCCTGCGCCCGCCGGCGGTGACCTCGAACACCCCGCCGGAAGAAGGAATCAGGCGCAGGGACGCGATCTCGTTCTTCTTGGCTTTCAGGATCTCTTCCGCCACACGGACGGCATGCGGCAGGTACCCTCAGCTCGTGCAATACTCGATGGTGACCTCGATCGGCGCAGCCATCGATTTCACCTCCGCGAGCGACAATCCGTCCTGCTCGTGCCACAGGAGCGGTTTCCGTGGGCGCGCCCGGCGAGCGCCCGCCATACAGTGGATAACGACGGCGGACGCGCCTTTATTGCTGCCGGATGGCGCCGGCGCGGCGCTCGCCGGGCGCCGTTCGAACGATCGAGGCGCCGGTTCCATCGGCGCGGGATCGTCGAGATCGCGAGATCGCTCGCACGCTTGACGCCCGTGTGAAAGTTTGTACACTTAGAGATGAGGGCAAATTCGGTAGTGTGGGGAACGTCTGAGCGAGCACGTCCACGCGTACTCCTTGCACTGATCGTTTCGCTCCCCATGAACGTGGATCACGCTGGCGCTGGTCTGGCCGGCCATATCAGCGGAGGGTTGAGGAATGTCCACGCAGTTGGACCGCATTGAGCAGATGCTTCGCGCGCTGTGCACCCATCTTGGCGTGCGAGACACCGAGCAGGGCGGGAACGGCAGCGGCGAGGGGCTCCCCACGGAGGGTGGCCGCCGCTACACGGGTGTCGTGTCACGGTTCGAGCACGGATGGGGATTCATCGAATGCGAGGCGATGAACCGCAACTTCTTCGTGCACTACAGCGACATCGAGGGGACGGGTCTACGGTCCCTGGACCCCGGAGACGTCGTCACGTTTGAGATCGCACCGGGCAAAGATGGCCGCCCCAAGGCTGTGCGCGTGCGGCGGCAGTCGCAGTTCGGCGGCCGGCAGCCGGTGCGGACGTCGAGGTTCGAGGCGATCCCGCGGCCGGCGCCGGCCTACGGGAACGGGGACCAGGTGCCGGAGCTCGAGGAAGCGGGCGCCGAGCGAAGCGGCGTCCCCGCGGGTGAGCCCGGCGAGTGACGGATCGCTGAGCTAGCCTTTGACGACAGCGAGGGGCCGGAGCCGGGCCACGCTGCGGGTGAGCCCGGCTCCGTCGCTCGCGCGCACGACCTCCGCGACGTCCTTGTACGCCTCGGAGGCCTCCTCCGCCAGCAGCTCCCGGCTCTGGGCTCGGACGACGATGCCACGCCGGGCGAGCGTATCCACGAGGTCCACACCGCGCAGGAGACGCTTCGCCGCGCCCCGGCTCCGTACGCGTCCCGCCCCATGGGGAGTCGAGCCGAACGTTTCCGCGAGCGTGCGCTCCGTCCCGACCAGCACATAGGAGTATCGCCCCATGTCCCCGGGCACCAGGACGGGGTGCCCCACCGCGCGGTACTCCGCGGGGACCCCGGGATGCCCGGCCGGAAAGCCGCGCGTCGCACCCTTCCGGTGCACACATACCCCGACCTGGCGTCCGTCGACCACGTGCTCCTCGATCTTCGCGATGTTGTGCGCGACGTCGTAGACGATATCGAGCCCGAGATCCTCCGCGCTCCGCCCGAGCACCTCCTCGAAGCTTTCCCGCACCCAATGCGTGATCACCTGGCGGTTGGCGAAGGCGAAGTTCGCCGCGGCCGCCATCGCCCCCAGGTACGCGCGCCCCTCCGGCGAGGCGAGCGGCACGCACGCGAGCTGCCTGTCGGGCAGGGCGATGCCGTACTTCGCGAGCGCGCGGCCGCTGGTGGCCAGGTAGTCGTCGCAGACCTGGTGGCCGAGCCCGCGGGAGCCGCAGTGCATCAGGACCGTCACTTGCCCGATGTCGCGCAGCCCGAAGACGCGGGCCACCTCCGGCTCGAAGATCTCGTCGATGCGCTGAATCTCGAGGAAGTGGTTGCCCGACCCGAGCGTGCCGATTTGATCAGCCCCGCGCGACTTCGCCCGACGGCTGACCTGCTCGGGATCCGCGCCCGGGATCACGCCTTCCGCCTCGATGCGGGCGAGGTCGCCTGAGCGCCCCATACCGCGGCGCACGGCCCACGCCGCACCGTGGCGTAGGACGTCGTCGAGCTCGGACGGCGAGAGACGCAGCCGGCCGGCAGCGCCGACTCCGGATGGGACGTTCCGAAACAGGCAGGCCGCCAGCTCCTCGAGCGGCGCCCGCATCTCGTCTTCGGTGAGGTGCGTCGAGAGGAGACGCACACCGCAGTTGATGTCGTACCCGACTCCACCAGGGGAGATCACGCCCTCCTCCGGGTCCATCGCCGCCACGCCGCCGATCGGGAAGCCGTAGCCCCAGTGGATGTCCGGCATCGCGACCGACCACGCAACGATGCCGGGAAGCGTCGCCACGTTGGCCACCTGCAAGACCGCGGGGTCCTCCCGGATCTGCGCGATCAACTCCTCGTCCGCGTAGATGCGTCCGGGCACGCGCATGCCGGGGATGGCCCCCTGCGGGATCTCCCACCGGTACTCATCGATCTGCCGCAGGCTCGGTATCGTCTGAGCCATACCACGCCTCCCCCGGGCACGTCACAGATCGAGGATCACCCGTGCCTCCCACCGTCCGTCCGTGTGCGCGAGCCGGAGCCCGTGGTAGGTTGCGGCCTTCACCATCCGGCGCACGGCATGCCTGGATCGGTCGACCGTGTCCCCGGCGAGCTCGGCGCTGAGCTCGGTATCGCCTATCCGCGTGATGACGCAGCGGCGCGGCAGGAAGCTCCGCGTATCGAGGTGGTAGAGCAGCTCGTTCAGCCACGCGACCAGGAGCGCCTCACGGTCCGCGGCGGAGACGTCTACGGTAAGGCGCTGGCTCTCCGTGAGCCCCTTCGGATCGACGATGAGATCGACCAGGCCCTCGGCGGCGTGGACGAAAACCTCCTCGAGGCTTCGGCCACGCGCTACCAAGCCGATGTCCGCGGTATGCTCGAACGTCTCGAACGGCCGCATGGCTGCCCTCACGGGAGATCCCGCAGCGTGCCCGTCGGTGACCCCTTCCATTTTCCCCTTAGCACGCGTCGCTCGCGCTGGCAAGCGCTGCGCCGCGACGGGTCGGCGCGGCCGTCGCCCGGTCTTGAGAGCTGCCCCGCCACCGGCGATCGGCCTTCAGAGAGCCTTCAGAGATGCTATAATGGTAGCCGCCGCGGGCAGGCCTGTGTGGCCGCGCGCCGCGACTGCTCGGCGGTGTCTCGGGCCCGTAGCTCAGTGGATAGAGCAGGGGACTCCTAAGCCTCTGGTCGGGGGTTCGATTCCCTCCGGGCCCGCCAAGATTCGTGGCAAGCCTTATCAATCAAGCATCCTAGTCTAGCTGGATCGCGGTTCATCAGGCCGGCTCGCTTGTCCGCTTCAGGCCAAAGGATTGCATCTTCCGCGGATGGGACCCGGTCCACTGGCGGATAGGCGTGGCGGCCGCGGTCGGCCACAGCGTTGCCAGCAGCGCGACGGCGAACGTCGCTAAGAGCGGCACCGTGTGCATCCTAAGCCGGGCAGCCCACGCGGACGCATCGAGCCCGACGCTGGCCGCGAGGGAGCCCGTACAGGATCGCCCCTGCGCCAAGTCGACCCCAAGCGCCCTCGCCGCTTCCGGTTCGGCGGTCAGCCTGGTGAGCGCTCGAAGATCGCTCAGCGGTGCCTCGGGGAGTGCGAGATCGTTCAGACGGGCTGGCCCCATCGGCACGGGCTCGGCCCGGCCGAAGCCGCGTCCTTCCCGGCGTCCGCTGCGCGGGCACGTCGCATTTCGGTGTCAAGAGTCCGAAGCGGCCCTTCGAGGATCCGCGTCCGGGGGCGGGTGCCGCCGACATGCATAGGCGGCCGGCGGCCGTGGCCCGGCGACAGACGGACCGGGCTATGACGGGGGATCCGGGGCGGTCGTGTCTTGGGCGCGTCCAAGGGCGACGCGGGCAGCGCGGTGACGGGACCAGGGCGCTCGTGGACGGGGTCCCGGGCCGGGGTGCTCTCCTCACGCGTCGTGATTGGCGTCGCCGGACTGACGAACCCGCGATGCGCATCGGGGACTCGTCCCTCAGTCCCGCTGGCGCGGATCGAGAGCATCCCGCAGGCCGTCCCCCAGGAGGTTGAACGCGAGGACGGTGATGGCGATCATGGCGCCGGGGGCGATGACGATCTGCGGATAGATGGTGATGAACGCCCGCCCGTCGGCCAGCATCCCGCCCCAGTCCGGGGTCGGCGGCCGCACCCCGAGGCCGAGGAACGACAGCGCCGCCTCGAGGATGATGATGTTTCCGACCGACAGCGTCGCCAGGACGATGACCGGGCCGACGACGTTGGGCACGAGGTGCCGCCAGATGATGCGGCGATCGGTGGCTCCGGTCGCCCGCGCGGCCAGCACGAACTCCTGCTCGCGCAGGCTCAGCACCTCGGCGCGGACGACACGCGCATAGGATGCCCACGCGGTGGTGCCGATGACGAGGATGACGTTGGCCAGGCTGGGGCCGAGGACTGCGACGAGCGCGATGAGGAGGACGAGGATGGGAAACGCCATCAGGGCGTCGGTGATGCGCGACAGCACCGCGTCGACGCGGCCGCCCAGGTAGCCGGCTGTGGTGCCGATCGCGACCCCGATCGCGACCGCGATCCCGGTCGCCAGGACGGCGACGACGATGGCGATGCGGGACCCGTAGATCAGCCGACTGAGGATATCGCGCCCGACGTGGTCGTAGCCAAGCGGGTGGGCCAGCGTCGGACCTGCGCCCCGCATCGACGGGTGGACCGCGGTGGGCGAGTAGGGAGCCAGCACGTTGGCGAAGATCGCGACGAGGCCGATGAGCGCGACGACGATCAGTCCGGCGACCCCGGGGCGGTAGCGGGTGAACCGACGCCATGCCCGCCATGCCTCCGACCGCCGGTGCGACGTCGCGGTCGATCGCGTGGCAACGGCGGCCCCCAGGCCGGCTCCCGGTGCGTGCAGCCTCCTCACCCCCGCCCTGCGCTCATCCGATGCGGATCCGCGGGTCCACCAGCGCGTACACGAGGTCCGTCGCGATGTTGGCCACCACCACAATCACCGCGAGCAGAAGGGCGATCGCCTGGACGACCTGGTAGTCCAGGTGGTAGACCGAGTCCGTCAGCAGCCGGCCGATGCCGGGCAGCGCGAACACCGTCTCCACGATGATCGTCCCGCTGAGGAGGAACGCCATGCGGTACCCGAGCACGGTGATCACCGGCAGCAACGCGTTGCGCACGGCATGGCGCAGGACCACCGCCGCTTCGGGCAGACCCTTCGCCCGCCCGGTCCGGACGTAGTCCTGGTGCAGGACCGAGGCGACGGAGCCGCGCATCATGCGGGTGAGCACGGCGGTTTGCTCCGTCGCGAGCACGGCGGCGGGGAGGATGTATCCCGACCAGGAGTGGAGGCCGAACGGCGGCAGCCAGCGGAGCTTCACCGCGAAGAGGATGATGGCCATGAGCGAGACCCAGAAGCTCGGCAGCGCGACCCCCAACGTCGCTCCCACCGTCCCGAGGTAATCCAACGCCGAGTAGCGCCGGATCCCCGCCAGGATCCCCACGGGAATGGCGATCGCCACGGAAGCGACCAGGGCCGCGATGTTCAGCGTGATGGTCACCGGCGCCGCCTGCGCCAGCATCGTCCCCACGGGAACCCCGGTTCGGATGACCGACACGCCGAAGTTCCCGCGCGCCATGTTGCCGAGCCAGGTGAGATACTGCTCGTACCAGGGCCGGTCGAGCCCCCACAGCTGCTTGATCCCCGCGACCTGCTCGGGTGTCACCTCCGCCTCGCCGACCAGGACATCGATCGGGTTACCCGGCGTCAGGCGGAGGATCAGAAACGTGGCCGTCGCGACCAGGAAGATCACGGCCGCGCCCTGCAGCAACCGGGTGGCAACGTAGCGCCACATCGGCCCGCGCCGACGCGCCCGGCGTCAGCGCGTCCCCGCGCCGCGCCCCGGCGCTGGGCCGCTGGGCCGACGGCGTGAGGCGTTAGGCATGGCGGCCGATCGTTGCGTTGCGGGCGCCCGGGTCACCCGATCCACCACTGGTAGGCCTTCCGGTAGAGCTGCGGCCCGTTGAACGCGGACTTCGGCAGCCCCTTGATGCGCTTCGTGAAGATCGTGTACCAATTCCAGTACATGATGTAAAGGAAGGGGACGTCCTCGGCCACGATCTTCTGGATCTCGCTGTAGATCGGCCGGCGCTTCTTCGGGTCGGGCTCCCGGAGGCCCGCGTCGATCAGGCTATCGACCTTCGGGTTCTCGTAATGCGACCAGTTGTTGCCCCCGTTGGAGCGGAGGGTCACGGACGGATCGGGGTCGCCGCCTCCGCCGCCGTAGGTCCAGTTGAAGAGCGACGCGTCCATCTCGCCCTTGTGCATCTTCTCGGTGATGGTTGCCACGGGCGCTTCCGCGAGCTTCATCTCGATGCCGACCGCTTTGAGATCCTGCTGGGCGACCTCGGCCTCCGGCCGCCGCGCCTGATCGCCCGTGATCGTGACGCAGGTGAAGGAGAGCCTGACCCCGTCCTTTTCCCGGACACCGTCGCTGCCGGGCTTCCAGCCCGCTTCGTCGAGCAGCGCCCTGGCCTTCGCGGGATCGTACGGGTACTTGGTGACGTTCGGCTCGTAGTACGTCTTGAATGCGGGCGACAGGTGCGAGGTCGCGATCACCGCCGTTCCTTTGAAGATGTCGTCGATCAGCCGCTGGCGGTTGATCGCATGCATCATCGCCTGCCGGACGCGCTTGTCGGCGAAGATCGGCCGCTTGTTGTTGATCGGGAAGTGGTTCACGCCGGTCGTCACGGTCACGAAGGTGGTGAAGTTCGGGTCCTTCGCGAGCCTGAGGTTGTCTTCGACCAGGAGCGGCCACACGGCGGAATCCGAGGTGCCGGTCTGCAACCCGATCGCCCGGACCGAGGCCTCGGGGACGATGTCCACGCGGAAGAAGTCGAGATACGGCCGGCCGCGGAAATGCTGGTCGAAGGCCTGCACGAGGGTGTGCTCGGCAGGTTTCCACTCCTTCAGCCTGAACGCCCCGGTCCCGATCGGAGCGCTCTTGTAGCCCTTCTCCCCGACCCTGCTGTGGTACGCGGCGGGGACGATGAACGTGGACGCGCCCTTCGCCGGGAACGCCGCGTTGGGCTGCTTCATCCGCACGCGGACCGTGTACCTGTCCACGGCCTGCACCGCGTCGACGTCCTTGAAGTTGTTGGCGTTGATCGCGTGGTTGGCGGGGTTCATGTACCACTCGTAGGTGTACTTCACGTCCTCGGCGGTGAACTCTGTCCCGTCGTGGAACTTCACTCCCCGGCGGAGCTTGAACGTGTACGACAGCCCGTCCGGGGACGCCGTGTACGACTGCGCCAACGTCGGCACGAGGGCGTAGTTTTCGTCCAGTTCCAGAAGCGCATTGTGGATCTGCGTGACGGCTGTCCAGTGCACGGTCGGGCCCGCGTCATCGGGGCTCAAGCTGGAGATCTCCTGATGGCCTGTGACGACCATCGTGCCGCCGCGCCTTGGGGCCTGCGCGGCCGCCGCGCGTGCCGGCCCCACGGATGAGGCGGACAGTGCCATCAACGCCGCCCGCGCGAGGAACTCCCGGCGCGTCGTCCCGCCCTCCGCCATCCGCCTATGCCCCATCCCACCTCACCTCCCCGGTCTCGTGACATGCGGCGTAGCCTGAGGTTTTCGCCTTGGTGCCTGCACTCCTTCCGGGAGTGTGAGGGCCGATCGGGGAGACCCCCCCTGGGGAGTGCGAACGTGCCAGCACCCGAAGGGGCGTCGGAGATCCGCGTGGAGGCGATCGCAACGAATGTAGGAGGATTGGGCCTGTCGGCGGTCAGGCGCACCCGGGCGGCCGGCCTGTCCCCCGCTCATCTTCCGGGCTCAACGACAACAAAGTACCGAAAGTCCTACTACCTGAAAGTACCTCTGTCAGGTACCGGTTGGAGACTCCGCAGAATCCCCCATGCCGTACTCCCGATTCCGATTGCCACGACTTCTCGGCTCGTGTCGTGCTGCTGTCACCACGGCGCTCGTACCCCCGTCTGCGACAAGGGCCCCGGCCCGGCGTGCCGCCGGTGGGGGTTGTAGGACCCTCTCCCCTTCGCGTTGCTTCAGCTTAGCCGCCGGAGGCGATGACGATCGCCCCGAGCCGGCCCGCCGCTTCCCTGGCCGACGGGTGGACGACGAACCCGAAGAGGACCGGGACGGGCGCCGCCGAGAGCTGCGGGCCGAGCTGCTGGGCGCGTCCCACGAGGGCTTCCACGTCACGGTCGTAGATGCGGCTCTTGGCCTCGCCGACGATCGCGACCGGCTGTCCGTTGCGCCGCCCGATGCCGTAGAGGTCGATTTCGACTTCTTCCCCGTCGAGCTGGAAGAACGCCCGGTCCAGGGCGTCGACCTGGATGCCGTAGCGCCGCGCCAGCCGATCAGGCGTCAGGTCGCGAGCGAGGTCCTCCAGCGTAAACCCGATCGTTTCGCCGAGCCGCCCAACCTGCTGGGCGAGCCGCGCCACCGCCTGCTCGGTCCGGCGCTGGGCTTCGGCGAGGCGTTCGACGGCCGCTTCCAGGCGCTCGACCCGCTCTTCGGTCCGGCGCTGGGCTTCGGCGAGGCGTTCGACGGCCGCTTCCAGGCGCTCGACCCGCTCTTCGGTCCGGCGCTGGGCTTCAGCGAGGCGTTCGACGGCGGACTCAAGTCGGCCAAAGCGCTCGTCGGTTCGCCGAATGAACTCGCTGCGCCGCTCCTCCGTCCGACGCTGCGCCTCTGAGAGAGTGCGAAGCTCGGCCTGGGTCTCAAGCTGCGCGTCCGCGAGGCGCTCGAGGGCTTGGCGCACGGGGTCGACGCGCGGCCGGCGGGATGCTGGTGTTGGCTTCGGCATTGGCATCATTGTCTCACGCGACCGCCCGGAAAGGAAGCCCGGGGCCCGCTGGACCACGCGCGTCTGATGGGCCGGGGGATCGCCAGGCGCCCATGGGCCGCGTCGTTCGGTGCGCGGGGGCTACGCGCGCTGGACCGCCGCGCGGGTCGCCGCGCGCGCGCCGGGAGGCACGCGAAAGGGGGACGGGTGGGCGTCGCGGCCGGGCCGTCCGCGTCAACCGATCGGTCGGCCTCTCCGTGCCCTTCCGCAGGCGGTCCAGCTGCGTGTACTGGCGCCGCAGATCCTCCACGCTGGCGCGCCGGGCCGGGCGGAGTCGGGCGATGCCGTCAGCGGGACGATGAGCGGCCACCCGGATGTTAAGCGAGAGTGACCGCGGGGGACCATTAAGAGGGATGAGGAACGCACGCTGGCGGACGCCGATCCTCGTCGCGGTCGGAGGGGCGGTAGTGGTTGCCGCCGCAGCGCTGGGAGGCTGGTCGGTCAGCCGTGCGCCCGGGCGCGTCGGGCCGGCGGCGCTGCCGGCGCGGGCAGCTCCGGCGCCCCCCAAGCAATTCGCTCGGGCGCACCCTGCCGCCGTCAAAGTGGCCGCGGCTGACCGGCGCGGGCGGCACGCACCTCGAAAGCTGCCCCGGGAGATCCGGCTCTCCGCGTCGGGAGAATCGGTGCGTGGCGGGGTCATCCATGTGGCGGTTGCCCATGCGCGCGCTCCCGAGGCAATGAGGTTCGAGGTGGGGCCGGCGCCCCCCAAACCGGCGGTCAGCGTGGCCTGCGGAACGTGCCGGGGGAACGTCATCGAGGTTCGCTTCTAACAGTCCCGCCCCCGCTGACAGTAGCGTGCCAGCGCCTGGATCAGCTCCGCGGACGTTCTGGCCAGGCGTGCGCACGCCTCCCGCCCTACGGCCTCCGGCGGTGCGGTCCGGACTTCTCCGAGGTGCGAAGCATCCGCGACCGCCGCAGGCCCTCGAGGCACGGGATCGGGTCGGCGGCGTCAACACTCATGGTTCACTTCCCCCCGGCGCACCGCAAGCCATGGCGCACTGATCGCAAGCGCGAGCTCGACCGCGCCGCCCGGCGCAAGGACGGGCACTGCGCCGAGCCCTGTCGCGGCTTGACGCGGCAGCCACCGTGGTGCCAGAATCCACCTGTGTCTGCGGCACCCGTGTCCATCGCGCTCCTGGGCCGGTTCTCCGTGCGCCGCGGCGAGGAGGAAGTGCCGTCGGCCGCCTTCGGCGGCCGGCTGACGCGCACGCTGCTGCGATTGCTCCTCACCCGCCGGGGGCAGCTCGTCCCCAAGGACGTCCTCGTGGAAGCGTTGTGGGGAGACCGGCCGCCGGCCGATCCCGTGCGGAACGTCGAGATCCTCGTGGTGCGGGCACGGCGGGCCCTTGGCGACGCGACCATGATCGCGACCGCCCCCGGCGGCTATGTCTTCCGCCGGACCGCCGACTGCGAGGTTGACGCGGAGCGCTTCGCCGAGCTGGCCGACGCGGGGCGCCGGCACCTGCTGGCCGGCCGTCCCGCCGCCGCGCTGGGGGTGCTCCGCCACGCCCTCGACCACTGGGGCGGCGAGCCGCTCCCGGAAGACGCCTACGCGGACTGGGCGCAACAACCCCGCCGGGAGCTCCAGCGCCGCTACGTCGACGTGCTGGAGGGAGCCGCGGCGGCTGCGCTCGCCGTGGGCGAGCCGGCGGAGGCGGTCGCGCACGCGGAGCGCGCCATCGCCGAGGAACCGCTGCGGGAGACCGCGCACCTCCTGCTCGCCCAGGCGCTGGCCGCCTCGGGGGACCGCGCGGCGGCCCTCGACGTGCTCGCTGCGTTCGAGGCGCGTCTCGCAGACGAGTTGGGTCTCGCTCTCTCCCCCGAGTCGGAGCAACTCCGGGCGCGCATCCTTCGTGGAGAACCCCTATCCCCGCCCGCTCCGCTGTCTCCCGCGGTCGGGCGGGCGCGCTCCTCGCCGGCCGCGCCTCAGGAGCCGCTCTTCGTCGGCCGCGAGGTCGAGCTCGATGCCGTCCTGGCCACGGCCTCCGGGGAGGCCCATGCGGTCGTCGTGCTCGCCGGGCCCGCGGGCGCCGGCAAGTCGCGGTTGCTGGCCGAGGCGGCGGCGCGGTCACCCGTGCCCGTCCTCTCGGTTCGTGCGTTCGTGGCCGAGCAGGAGCAGAGTTGGAGCCTGGGACGGCGGCTGGTGCGCGAAGCGCTGGGACTCGATGTCGAAGCGGCCCGGGCCGCGGCGGATCACGCCGCGGTCGCGCTCGCCGAGGAACTCCCTGAGCTCGCGGAGCTACGGCCTCTCCCGCGACTGACGCTCGATCCCGAGAGCCGGCGGGCGCTGGCGTTGGAGGGCGCGGTCCAGATCGTCGCCGCCTCGCGGGCGCGCCTGATCCTGGCGGACGACGCGCAGTGGGCCGACGCGACCAGCCTCCGCCTCCTCACGCTCGCCGCCGAGCGCACCGCGGGCGGCTTGGCGATCGCGTACCGCCCGGAGGAGGTGCAGGTGCGCAGTCCGCTGGCCCAGGCCCTCGAGACCCTGCGGCGGCGAGGATGCCGCGAGATTGCGCTGGGCCCGCTCTCCCTGGAGGCGCTGCAGGGTCTGATCGCGGACAGTGGGCTGGCACAAGTCGTCGCCGAGGAGACCGACGGCACCCCGCTCGCCGTGATGGAGGTGCTCCGCGCGCTGGCCCGGGAGGGCGCGGTTGCGCGCCGCGGCGACGGGCGGTGGTTCGGCCGGGGCAGGCAGGCGGTTCAGCGGGCCCGGCAGGCGGCGCGGGCGGGCCAGCGGAGCGCGATCATCCTCCGCGCCGGGCGCCTCCCGCCGGATCGCCGCGAGGTGCTGGCCCGGCTCGCCCTGCTGGGGCGCGAGGCACCGGCCCGGCTGCTCGCACGCGCCGCCGGGACCACACAGGCCGAGACGCTCGAAGCTCTCGACACCCTGATCCGCACCGGATTGGCGCGGCTGGGCAGCGACGGGTGGGCGACATCACACGACCTCGTGGCGGAGGCGGTGACCGCGATGCTCTCGCCCGCGGACCGCATCGCGCTGCACGGGGGACTGGCTGGCGCGCTACGAGCCGACGGCGCCGACCCCAGCGAGGTAGCGCGCCACCTCGTGGGCGCGGGGGACCGCCCGGCGGCGGCACGGGCCTACGCGGAGGCCGCCGTCGCCGCGCTCGGGCGGTTCGACAACGACGATGCCGAGCGCCTGGCCTCGTCCGGGCTCGCCCTTGGCCCGGACGAGGCCACGGAGCTTGTCCTGTTGGAATCGCGGGGCGAAGCGCGGGCCCGGCGCGGGGAGCTGGCGGGCGCGGAGGCCGACCTGCGCCGGGTCCTGGGACGCACCCCGAAGGGAGCGGGGTGGTCCAGGACAGCGGCCCGGCTGGCCTGGTTGGTGGCGGGGGGACGCGACTACGCCGAGGGCCTGGAGATGGCGGAGGCGGCGATCGCCGCGTCCGGCCGGGACCGAGCGGCCCGCGCGCATGCGCTCGCGGTGGCCGGGCGCATCGACTTGAACCTGGGCGAGCTGCGCCGGTGCCGGACCCGCGTGGAGGAGGCCCTGCGCGCGTTCGAGGACATCGGGGACGCCGAGGGCATCGCGCGTGTCGTCGATATCCAGGCGATCGTTGCTTTCGAGGAGGGACGGCTCCGCGAGGCCGTGGGGTTGTTCGAGCGCGCGGCGACGCTCTTTACGAGCCGCGGCGACCTCTTCCGGGCCGTCATGCCGCTGGCCACGCGCAGCCGGGCGCTGAGCCAGATGGCACGGTACCAGGAGGCTCTGGCCGACTCCGACCGCGCGGTCGCGCTTGCGCGGATGCTCCGCTACCCGGAGGGAGAGTGCTACGCGCTGCTCCAGCGTGCCTATCCCCTCGTGGGCCTCGGCCGCCCTATCGAGGCCGAGGCCGCGGCCGACGCGGCGGTCGCGATGGCCAGCCGCCTCGGGCACCGCGAGTGGCTGAGCGCGGCGAATGCGGCGCGGGCGAGCGCCCGGCAGGCGCTGGGCGCTCTGGCGGGCGCGGAGGCGGACTTCCGATCCGCGCTCGAGCTGGCCAGGGGCATGCCGATCCACACAGCGGTCGCCGCGTCCGGCCTGGCCGCCCTGCTCGTGGCGGTCGGACGATCGAGAGAAGCCTCGACCTACGTGGCGCAGGCCCGCGCCGCGAGCGAGCGGAACCAGAGCGCCTACCACCTGGCGCGGTGCGCCGAGGCGGAAGTGGCCGCCGCGCTCGGAGACCCGCGCGCCGCGGCGCTCGCCCGGGAGGCGATCGTCGCCGCCGAGACCGACGGGCACCTCGATACCGTCCCCCGCCTGCGAGCCGTCCTCGCGCGAGGCCCGGCGTCCGGTCAGGGGCGCAGCTCGAAGATCCGGTTGAAGGGAGTCGCCACCGCGCGACGGAAGCGCGCATAGCCCGCCTGCGTCGCCAGCTCCCGCCAGCGTCTCTCGGGGACCTGGTTGCCGAGGGCGAGCCGGCCCTCTTGAGCCAGCGCCGACGGGACGCACAGGATCGTCGAGCCGGCGTAGAACAACCGGCCGACGGGGTTCAGGTTCTCCTCCAGGGTCTCTCCCGCGTTCGGCTCGATGATCGCCACCGTGCCATCCGGGGCGAGCGCAGCGCGCGCATGTGCGAGAGCGGCCGTCGGGTCCCCCACGTCGTGGAGCGCGTCGAAGTACAGGATGAGGTCGTAGTCCCGGCCCGGGTAGTCCGTCACCGAGGCGACGTCGAACGTCACCCGGTCCGCCATCCCGCCTGTGGCCGCGGCCCGGCGAGCAGCCGTGATGGACGGAGCGTGGAAGTCGAAGCCCCGAAAAGTCGATGCGGGGTAGGCCCGTGCGAGGATCAACGTCGAGGAGCCCAGGCCGCAGCCGACGTCGGCCACCCGTGCGCCGCGGCGCAGCTTCGCCTCGACCCCCTCGAGCGCGGGGATCCAGTCCCGCACGAGCGCGGCCCGGTACCCCGCCGCGAAGAAGCGGTCGCTCGCCCCGTAGAAGTCGGGATGGTGATCGTGCCAGCCGAGCGGTGCTTCGCCCCGGAAGGCACGGGCCAGCCGCTGCCGGTCGTCCGCGACCAGGAGGCCCATGCGGAACGCGCTGACGAGGTCCACCGGAGAACCGGGATCCGCCAGAATGAACGCCTGCTCTGCGGGCAGGGTGAAACGCCCGGCCGTCGGGTCATAGGTGACGATCCCTCCGGCGGCCTGGTTTGCCAGCCACTCGGCGACGAGCCGCTCCTCCGTCCCGGTGCGCTTCGCGAGATCCGCGGGTGTCACAGGACCCATCTCGGCCATCGCCGTGTAGAGGCCGAGGTCATGTCCCAGGACGATGAGGGGGGCGGACCACACCGCTCCCAGCTCCCCAACCATCCGGCCCAGGAAATCGTTTACTTTCGCCTCGTCGATCATCTCCGATCCCTCCCGCCGTCGTGATCCGCCGGGGCCGCCTCCCGCCGCCCCCGCGTGGCGCCAACGATAGGGGGGACGCCCTGCGAGCACCCTGCAGCCGCCCTGCGTGGCCAGGCTGGCGCTGACGGCGCCGCTATCGAGTGGTTCCCCGCATTGACCGCGTCGTGGCACGTTGTGCAGGTGCATGGAGGGGCCCCCATATTGGCGCCGAAAAGCGCATGGATGGGGGCATTTCTCGAGCGCGCCACCTTCCTCCACGACCTGTCGGCCAAGCTCGACGAGGCGAGAAAGGGGAGCGGGGCGCTCGTCTTCGTAGGCGGCGAGGCCGGTGTCGGCAAGACGACGCTGGCGCGGAGGTTTTGCGAAGCCGCCCGCGCCACCGCCCGGATCGCCTGGGGGGTCTGCGAGCCCCTGTCCACGCCCAGCCCGCTCGTTCCGGTGGTCGAGATCGCCGCCGCCCTCGACGCAGACGTCGCGCGGCTCTTTGACGCCCCGCGCCGACGCCGGCTGGCGTTTCGCTCGCTGCTCGACCTGCTCCGCGCCCGGGCGAAGCCCTCGGCGCTCGTCGTCGAAGATGTGCACTGGGCGGACGAGGCGACGATCGACTTCCTGCGGTTTGCCGGCCACCGCATCGGCGAGACCGCGGCGCTGCTCGTCGCGACCTACCGGGACGACGAGGTGGGGGCCGGGCACCCGGTGCGTGTCCTGCTCGGGGATCTCGCGACGTCCCCGGCCGTGCACCGGATCACGGTGCCGCCGCTGTCGGAGGCGGCGGTCCGGGCGCTCGCCGAAGGCAGCGCGTTGGACCCGCTGTTGCTGCACCGCCGCACCGGTGGCAACCCCTTCTTCGTGACGGAGATCCTGGCCAGCGGGGCGCCGGACATCCCGGCCACGGTGGCGGACGCCGTCCTGGCCCGCGCGTTCCGGCTCTCGACGCCGGCGCGGGGGGCGCTCGAGGCCTGCGCCGTGATCGGGGCCCGAATCGAGCCGTGGCTGCTGGAGCGCATCGCGGCGCCGGCCACGGGGGCGGTGGACGAATGCCTGTCGCGCGGGATGCTCCGGGCGGAGGGCACGCTGCTGGCATTCCGCCACGAGCTGGAGCGCGACGCGATCCTGCGGTCGTTGTCCGTCCAACGAGCCCTCGCCCTCCACCGGGCCGTGCTCGCCGCGCTGCGCCCGTCGCCTCTGGCCGCGAGCGATCCGGCCCGGCTGGCGCACCACGCTGAGGCGGCCGGCGACCGGGGTGCGGTCGCGGAGCACGCCCCTGAGGCCGCGCGGCGCGCCGCGGCCCTGGGAGCCCACCGGGAAGCTGCCGCCCAGTACGCGCGGGCGCTCCGGTTCGCCGACACCCAACCGCCGGCGGCGCTGGCCGACCTGCTCAAGCGCCGCTCGTACGAGTGCCACCTGATCGAGCAGCACGACGAGGCGATCAAGGCGCTCGAGCACGCGCTGCAGTGCTACCGCCGCGTCGGCGACCTTCGGAAGGAGGGCGACTCGCTTCGGTGGCTGTCCCGCCTGCTCTGGTTCGCCGGCCCGATCGCGCGGGCGAACGAGGTCGGCCTGCAGGCGGTGACGCTGCTTGAGCGGCTCCCACCGGGGCGCGAGCTTGCGCTCGCGTACGCCAATATGGCGCACCTCCTCTTGAACACGGAAGACAGCGACGGAACGGTTACCTGGGCTCAGCGCGCGCTCGAGCTCGCGGAGCGGCTGGGCGACGTCGAGATACGCGCCTACGCGCTGAGCACCCTCGGTTGCATCGAATTCCGCCGGGGCGATCCCGGTACGCTTGAACGGAGCCTCAAGATCGCGCAGGAGGCGGGGCTCGAGTACCACGTGGGCCGGGCGTTCGCCAGCCTCGCGATGACCGCAGTCGACACCCGCTTGCACGCGCTCGCCACACGATACATCGACGAGGGAATCCGCTATATGGCCGGGCGCGACCTCGACGCGTGGCGCCTCCGCCTGCTCGCGATTCGCGCTTGCCTCGCGCTCGACCAGGGCCGGTGGACCGAGGCCGCCGACGGCGCCCTCGCCATCCTCCGCCAGAGCCACACGAGCTTCTTCCGCGGCCTTCCCCTCATGGTGCTGGGACTGGTCCGGGCACGCCGCGGCGATCCCGAGGTGTGGCCGGTGCTCGATGAGCTGCTCGCGCTCGAGACCGGCAGGGGAGAGCTGCAGGGCCTGTGGCCGGTAGCGGCCGCGAGGGCCGAGGCGGCGTGGATCGGGGGCCGCCCGGAGGCGATCGGTGAGGAGACCGAGAGGGCATTTCGCCTGGCCCTGCGCGCCGGCGAGCCGTGGCCGATCGGCGAGTTGGCCTACTGGCGCTGGCGCGCCGGGATCCGGGAGGGCATCCCGCCCCAGGCCGCTCGGCCGTACGCTCTCCAGATCGCCGGCCGGTGGGAGCGGGCGGCGGAGCTGTGGACCGAGATCGGCTGCCCCTACCAGGCCGCCCTGGCCCTCGCGGAATCCGACACCCCCGAGGCGCTGCGCCGGGCCCTCGGGACATGCGAGCGTCTCGGCGCCCGCCCTATGGCGGCGATCGTGGCCCAGAAGCTACGGAGGCTGGGGGTGCGGGATATCCCGCGCGGGCCGCGCCGCTCCACGCTTGCGAGCCCGGCCGGGTTGACGGAGCGGGAGACGGAGACCCTTCGCCTGGTCGCGGACGGCCTGCCCAACGCCGAGATCGCGCGCCGGCTGTTCCTCGCGCCCAAGACGGTCGAGCACCATGTCTCCTCGGTGCTCTCCAAGCTCGGGGCGCGCACGCGCGGCGAGGCCGTGAGGGAGGCGTTCCGGCGAGGGCTTATCCGGCTCCCCTCGCGGAGCGCCGAGTAACGGCCGCGGCCCCACGTGCCGGACGACGACCACGCCTCAGTGGAAGAGCAAGCCGCCGCTCACGTTGAGCGCCTGCCCGGTCATGTAGCCGGCGTCCGGCGAACAGAGGAACGAGACGACCCCCGCGACATCCTCCGCTCGGCCGAGGCGACCGAGCGGTGTGCCCTGGAGCCGCATGCGCGTGAACTCGCCCGGTGGCAGCCCCACCCGGGGCGCGCCCTCGTCGTTCATCTGCGCCCACATCGCCGTCTCGACCGGCCCGGGGCACACGCAGTTCACGCGGATCCGGTCCGGCGCAAAGGCGACCGCCAGGCTCCGCGTGAGCGAGATGACCCCGGCCTTGCTCACCCCGTAGGGCGCCCACCACGGCGTCGCCAGCTTGCCGGCGATCGAGGCGATGTTGACGATGCACCCGCCGCCGGCGAGGTGGGGGCGGGCGGCCAGGCAGGCGAAGAAGACGGCCTTGCAGTTCACGTTCATGATCTCGTCCCACTCTTCTTCCGTGACGGCCTCGGGCCGGTGCACGCGGACGATGCCGGCGTTGTTCACGAGAACGTGCAAGCGACCAAACGCCTCGATCGCCGCGGCGACGAGACGCCGCCGTCCCGCCGTGGTGGCGACGTCTACGTCCGCGCCCACCCCTCGTCGGCCCAGCGCTGCGACCTCGCGGGCGACCGCTTCCGCGCTCTCGCCGTCCTGGTCGGCCACGAGGACGTCGGCGCCGTCCGCGGCCAGCCTCAGAGCGATCGCGCGGCCGATTCCCCGGCCTCCTCCCGTGACGATCGCGGCCCTGCCTGCGAGGTGTCCTGCCACGCGGCGCCCCCTATGGCTCTAGCGTGGCCTGGACGCTCAGCTCGACGTTCCCCTTGAGCGCCTGCGAGATGGGGCAGCCGTCCTTGGCCGCCTCCGCCGCCCGGCGAAAGCCCTCCGCGTCGAGACCGGGGACCTGCCCCCGCACGGTGAGGGCGCTCGAGACGACCCGCCATCCGCCGTCCACCCGGTCGAACGTGACGGCAGCGCTGACCTCCAGCCTGCGGGGCGGCGTCTTGGCGTTCGCCAGGCCAAAGGACAGCGCCATCGCAAAGCAACTCGCGTGGGCGGCCGCCAGCAGCTCCTCCGGGCTCGTCCGTCCCCCGGGCGCCTCGGTGCGGGACGCCCAGCTCACCGGCAACTCCGTAAAGGCTCGGCTGGAGCCGGCCGTCACCACGCCGGACCCCGAGAGCAGGTCACCCTGCCAGACCGCATCCGCGCGTCGAACGGTGGCCATGTTGGTGCCCCCTTCGGCGTTGATGGCTTCATTATAGGCGCTTGCGGGGCGCGATGGCGAGCGCGGCAGGGGAGGCATTCGCGGGCTCGCAGTGGAAGTGCCGGCTGGCGCGGACCGCCCCGCGCGGTGTCGCAGGCCGGGGCGGCGTCCGCTGCCGCGACGGGACGGGTCGCGGCAGCGGTCTGTCGCGAAGTCGAGGGCGACCCCGCGGGGATGCCTTGAGTGGGGCGGCTCGCGCGCTCGAAACCGGGAGGTGACCGCATGGCGGCCCGCAGTCCTGAGGAGTTGGATCGCTTGTTTGCGGAAGGTCTGAACGCGGGTGACCTTGATGCCCTCACGGCTCTGTACGAGCCGAACGCAGCCCTGACGGCCCAGCCCGGGCACGTCGTCACGGGAACGCACGCGATCCGGGAAGCGTTGCGCCAGTTCCTCGCCGCGCGGCCGACGCTCACCGTGGACGTGAAGATCCTCGCTCAGACCGGCGACATCGCGCTCACGTCAGCGAGATGGGAGCTAGCCGGAACGGCGCCGGACGGCACCCCGGTCAAGATGGCGGGCCACAGCGCCGAGGTATCGCGCCGGCAGGCGGATGGGACGTGGCGGTTCGTGATCGATACCCCGTGGGGGCTCGAGTGGAACGCGTGAGCCCCTATGGCTGCGCGAAGCCGGTTCCGTTCCAGACCCAGTAGAGGCGGTCGGCGAAGACGCTGGACGCGATCGCCGCGGGAGGGTACAGCAGGCTGAGCTCGTCCCCCAGCTTGGTGACCCCCGAGACGAGGCCGGTGACGTTCGTGAAGTGCGCCCACGCGACCGACGCCACCGATGTGGGCTGAGGGAACGGCGCGGTCGGGTAGAAGCCCGCTGCGGCGAGCACAGGAGCGATCGGCACGAACCTGGCGCCGTTGAGCTGGACGGCCGCGCAGGCGGTGGCGTCGCACTTCAGCGCGTCGTAGTTCGCCGGAGCGACGGCGACCGATCCGGCGGTGATCACCTGCGAGGCCGGCAGGAAGGGATCGCTGGAGCCCTGCGCGCGCACGAGCGCGACGGGATCGGTCGTGGGATCCCGCAGGGCGGTCGCGGGCACGAGATCGAGGGTGCGACCCAGGTACGGGAGAGCGTCGTCGGGCGGGCTCACGCCCGGCGCGGACGGTGGCAGCGGCCGCAGGGGTGAGAGGAGCGGCAGCGTCGCGCCCTGGTCGTGCAGGGTCTTCAGCGCCGCCTGCAGGGCGGCCACGAAGTCGCTGCGCACCGCCACCGTGAGGGGGATCGCCGGCTGGGCCGGGCTGCTCGGCCGGTCGTTGGCCAGGGACACCATCGACAGCATCGGCTGCGCGGTGAGCCAGCCCAGGGGCGGGTTGGGGCCGGCCACGCCGAGGATGCCGGCCAGCATCTGCGCCCGCATCTCCGGCTGGCTGAGGTCGGCCAGCAGGTTGAGGTAGCCGCCGATCTCGGTGATGTTCTTGGGCGCCGGGATGCGCGACGGCGTCACGTCTCCTTCGAGGGCGAGCCGGCGCAGCAGGATCGTTTGCGCCTCCTGCGCGTCCGGCGAGCCGGCTGCCTGCAGGATGCTGATCAGCGCGTCGAGCGCGCGCTGCTCGGAGGTGTCCGTCGTGTCCGCCATGGCTGTCTCTCCCTTCCGGCCTGCCGTCCCGAGATGGGCGCCGCGACCGCGCGCCGCCGCCCGGCGTCCGGGCCCCGGCCCGCAGGTACCTGCTAGCTGTTGCCTCCTCCCGAGCCGCTCCCGCCGCCGGTGCCCGAGGAGCCGCTTCCGCCGCCGGTGCCTCCGCTCGACCCTCCCGACCCGCCGGCACCGCTGCCTGATCCCGCCGACCCGCCGGCGCCACCCGATCCGCCTTTGGACTTCGCGCCGCTCGCCTTGCCTGTGCTCTTGGCCGACCCGCCATCGTCGCCGCCGCCTGTCCCGTACACCGCCTTCGCGGCCTCCGAGCCGGCGGTCGGGTTCCCCCCGTAGATCCCGCCGATGATGTTGCCCGCGGTGGCGAGCGCCTGGGCGTTCAGGTCCTTCACCATCTTCACGGCGTCGCTGCGCGCGGAGGTGGCGGCCTGGGTGGTGCTCTGGATGAGGCCGGCGAGCTGCGTGGCGCCCGTGAGATCGGTGCTGAAGTCCTTCTGCGCGCCGCCCGCGCTCGCGAGGGCCTGCAGGAGACCGGTTTGCGGCGTGGGAGCGCCGCCGCTCGCGTTGAAGTTGTTGATCAGCGCCGGCAGCGATCCCAGCGTGCCGGGCGCCTGCGCGCCGGCCACGAGCGATGGTTGTGTCGTCGGCACCGTGACGTCCGCGATCGCGGTCGCGGTGTCGGCCGGCGAGTCGGCCCAGTTCCAGAACCGGGTGAGGTCGATCTTCTCCGCGGACGGGCAGTGCCCGAGCACGGCCTCGCCGAGCACGCCGCGGGTCGGCAGGGCGATCGTGGCCCGCGGCGGATCGAACGCGTTCTTGTGGAACGCGGTGAGCATATCCTGGATCTGGCCCGAGGTGATGCCCATCGTGTCGGCGACGGACCGGGGGATGATGAACGGCATGATCATGGAGTTGCCGTAGAAGCCCAGCACGCGGTTCTCCACGCAGTTGAGCAGCGGGATCGTCTGCGTCTCGTCCTGCACGCCGCCGGGTGGGACGCCGATCGTGTACTGCTCGAGCATGATCGCGCGCTCCTCGGCGGTCAGCGACTGCCAGACGATCTTGGAGTAGGGGATGGTGTTGCGGACGACGTGCTGCAGCATCTGCTCGATCTGCAGCAGCTGCGAGTAACGCAGCTCAGGGGGCAGCTGCGCCGCAGGGATCGGCATCCGGTCGGCCGGCATCTCGATCCCGCCCAGCGAATCGTTGACGTAGGTCTGATGCGGGTCGGGTGTGGGGTGCCCCTGCGTGTCGACCGTCAGGATCTCGGCGGCGAAGCTGCCGAGACGCGGCCCGCCGATGAGCTGCTCGAGGTCCTGCGAGGACAGCCGGATCGTGCGGGCGACGAGCTGCGTCTTGGTGAACGTGGCCGGCCAGGGGAGGCCGAGGGCTGCGTACGTCTGCACCTCTTCGCTGACGAGCTCGTAGGTGAAGGGCTCGAAGCGGCGGCTGAGCTCGAACCCGATGATATCGTTGCGGCCGAGCGACGGCGGCACGGCCAGGCTGCCCCGGAGCGTCGGCGGCGTGGTCGGGATGGGGATCCCGAAGAACGACGTCTCGCCGGCACGGCGATCGCGCAGGTAGCTCACGAGCGCGTCTTCGCTGGAGAAGGCCTTCCCGAGGTCCTCCGGCTTGCCGTGCACGCTCGGGATGGGGTCGATCGGCCCGGCCAGCCGAACCGGCCCGAGGCGGATCCCCTGGCGCGTCACGGCGCTGACGTAGATCTCCTCGAACGGCAGGACCGTGCCGGTGAGCGTGAACTGGATGACGTCCTCGGCGAGGCTGTCGGCGGCCTGCACCGTGGCGGCCGGATCCGCCGCGAACTGCTTCAGGAGCGTGAGCCCGTACCGGTGCTCGCTGGGCAGGTTGGGCGCCAGGATGTCGGCGTGCTTGAGCACCTGCGCGTATCGGTCCAACACCCCCTGCCGGTCGTTGGGCATCGTCGCGGAGGTGAGCGTCAGGTGCTGGCCCGCGGGCAGGAAGCGCACCACCTCCAGCGGCACCATGCAGACGAGCGTGACGCCCTCGACGGTCGTGGTCACCTCGAAGAGCCGCTGGACCTCCCAGTACTGCAGGGTGAGGGCCCGGGTGTGGTTGTGGTTCGTGATGACCTTGGTGGTGACGTTCTCGGACTCCGAGGCGGACGCCAGGCGCATGCCCGTGCGGAAGGCGCTGCGCCGCGCCGCGGCCTGCCGCTGCACGGAGGAGTGCGTCGTCTCCGCCGCCGACGATACGTAGTCGCGCTGGCCCTCCAGCCAGCTCGTGGAGCTGCCGCTGGACGAGGCGCCTCCGCCGCCGCCGCCGAACAGGCCGAGGAAGCCGCCCACGCCCCAGTTGCTCGACGAGGTCTGGAAGCTGCTGCCGCCCCGCGCGACCTCGTTGAACGCCGAGGCGAATACCCCCAGGGCGGACGTGTCCGCCTGTTCCTGGAAGGCCTGCTGCTCCTCGACGGTCAGCGCTTCGGTCTCGAGCACCGTCGAGGTGTCGCGGCGTTCGAAGATGGCCACCCGTTGCTGTTCGCCCGGCGCCAGTGGGAGCGAGTAGACGAGGTCGCCGAGCGCCAGCCCCTTCGGGGTCCACAGCTGCGCGAGGCGCACCACGTACCCCAGGCCGAGGGTCCCGGCCATGGGGACCGTTTCCTGCGAGGAGACGACGTCGCTGTTGCGGACGCCGACGATGTCGTCGCGGAAGCCGTCGACGCTGATCGGCTGCTCCAGCGGGACCCGATCCACGTACTGCGTCACGTTGCCGAACGGGATCTTGCCGCCCCAGTTGGTGATGTCGTAGAAGCCGTTCTCGACGCCGGCCAGGCGGAAGACCGGCGCCAGGATGCTGGTCCGCGGCTCGACCAGCCGCACGAAGACGCCGAACGGGAACCGATCGACAGACGTGTTGTTCTGGTAGACGAGCTGGCAGCCGCCGTCTTCGCCCAGCGTGACCGTCGTCGGCTTCGGCGCGGGAGCGGGCTGCGGGGCGGGCGTCGCCCCGCCGTCGGCCGGGAGGAGCGCTCGCAGGCTGGCGATGACGCTCACCGGCAGCGGGGCGAGGTGCTCCGGCAGCGTGATCGCGGCCACGATCCCGTTGGGCGCGATCCGATCCGCCCTCACCGCCACCGGCGCGGTGCCGTTGGCCCCGTGCACGCTCAACGTCAGCGTGTTGTCCTCGGGGAAGGTCTTGCCCTTGGGCAGGGGCAAGAGGAACGCCCCGTGGTCGTCCGTCAGGGCCGCGCGTGACGTGCCCGGAAGCCCGAAGGGACCGAGATCGATGCTCACCTGGACGCGCGCGGCCGGCGCCCCATCGTCGGGCTGGACGAGCGTGCCCAGCAGTTGCTCGGGGAGGGCGCGAGGCACCAGGAGCTGGGCGATGAGACCCAAGTGGGCCTTGGCCTCGCCGAGGGCCAGGTGGAAGTGGGTGACCGCCTGAATACGGTTCTGCCGCAGCGTCTCGGCGGGGATCGTGGCCCGCGGGTCCAGCAGGTCCACGGACAGCGGGACGCGCCGGAGCAGGATGGCGCCCCCGCGCGCCGGGCCGCTCCCGGCCGCTGCGGCGCTCATCGGCGTGCCGGTCGTCGCCCCGTCTGTTGCCGGAGCCGTCGCATCCGGCGCGCGGCCGGATGAGCCGAGGTTCGCCCCGCTTCGAGTCCTCCTGCCGCGTGTGGGTGGCATGGGCCGGCCTCCTCTGTCGATGCGATGCCGCGGGCCGCTCGGACCGCCGTCGCGGTCCGTCGTGCAGGGTGAACGGCGCGTGCTCGTGTCGGCCGGAGGAAGCGGAGCGTGCCGCAGACAAAAAAGCCGCGAGCGGCGGTCGGCGCACTCGCGTGCATTGTCCGAACTCTCTGATACTCCGGCGGCCCGGCTGACCTCGAGGGTCCCGTGGCTTTGCGTCCCCGAATCGCTTCGGGTTTGCCCTGATCGGAGTGCGACCACGCTATTCGGTTGTCCTCGCCATTCTGCGCCGGCGCGGCGCGGGCTGTCAATCCCATGCGTGTGTTCGCCCCGCGCGGCCTCACATCGCGGCGTGGTGGGAATGGCATGTGGGGCGGCCGCTCGGGCGCGAGCCGGCGAGGGTGGCGCGATGACGCTGCTGATCGGGTACGACGTCGAGAGCGCGCACGCGGAGCTCACGGGCCGGTTCCTCGACGCGCTGGAGGAGGTGCAATCGCGCGCCCGGCCAGGGCCTGCGGCGGCGCCGGCGCCCCGCGGTGCGGGGGCGGCCGACGCCGGTGTGGAAGTACTCCGACGGCACCGCGGGCGGCTGGAGCGCTGCCGACAGACGCAGACCAGGAGGGTGCACGCGCCGCATGGGCGTCGATCTGATCGTGAAGAACGGCACGATCGTCAGCACGGCGGCGAGCTACCGCGGGCACGTGCTCGTCCGGGACGGTCGGGTGCTGGAGATCATGGTCCGGGACGACCTGCCGCCGGCGCGCGAGGTGATCGACGCGGCGGGCCTGCACGTGCTGCCGGGGCTCATCGACCCGCACGTGCACTTCCGGGTGCCCGGGCTCGAGTACAAGGAGGACTTCGACACCGGCTCGCAGGGGGCGGCGTGCGGCGGGATCACCACGGTCATCGATATGCCGAACGTCGTGCCGCCGACCGCGACCGTGGAGGCGTTCCAGGCCAAGGCCGCCGCTGCCCGCGGACGCTCCTACGTCGACTACGGCCTCTATGCGGTCATCGTCGAGGGCAACAGCGACCAGATCCTGCCGCTCGCCGACGCGGGCGTCGTCGGGTACAAGATCTTTTTGGGGGAGACGGTCGGCGCCATCCCCGCGCCCCAGGACGGCGAGATCATCGATGCCTGGCGGATCGTGGCGCAGACGGGTCTCCGCTGCGGGGTGCACGCGGAGGACAACGGGATCATCCTCTACCTGCGGAAGAAGCTCCAGGCCCAGGGGCGGACGGATCCCCTGGCCCACCTCGAGTCCCGCCCGGCCGTGGCCGAGGCGGAGGCGATCTCCCGCGCGATCCTGTTTGCCCGCGAGGCCGGGAGCAAGCTCATGATCTTCCACATGAGCGCGGCCGAGGGCGTCGAGCTCGTGCGCCGCGGCAAGGATAGCGGCGTGGACGTGATGGGGGAGACCGCGCCCCACTACCTCATCATGGAAGCGGAGGACATGGTGCGCATGGGGCTCGGCTCGCTCCTCAAGGTGAACCCTCCCGTGCGGTCGCGCGAGCACGCCGAGGCGCTGTGGCGGGGGCTGCTGGACGGGACGATCGAGGTCATCGGCACCGACCACGCCCCCCATACGCCCGAGGAGAAGATGGCCGAGCAGCCGATGGGCGACATCTGGAAGGCGCTCGCGGGGTGGCCGGGCGTGGAGACGAACGTGCCGCTGATGCTCACCCAGGTGAGCGCCGGGCGGATGAGCCTCAACCACTACGTCAAGGTCCAGGCCGAAGGCGCCGCCCGCGCCTGGAACCTGTGGCCGCGCAAGGGCCACCTGGGCCGTGGCGCGGACGCCGACATCACAATCGTGGACCTGCAGCGGGAGGGCGTGATCGACAAGGACAAGCTGCACAGCAAGAGCAAGGTGACCCCGTTCCACGGCTTCCGTGTGCGGGGCATGCCGGTGTACACGATCGTGCGCGGACACGTCGTGATGAAGCACGGGGAGCTCTACGGGGACCCGATCGGGGAGCTCCTGAGGCCGATCGTGTAGCCGCGGCCCGCCCCGGCCGGCCGCGGGCCGCGCGGGCATCGACCGCCGCCGGCCGCGCGTCCATATGACCGTGAGCATCGCCCCGGTCCTCGTGCTGTCGATCGTCTATGTCCTGCTGCTCGTGGACTTCGTGCTGGCGTACCTCGTTGTCCGCCTGCGCCTGGCCTGGAGCCGTCGGACGATCGTGCTCGTGCTCGCGCTCGCGGGGGCGGTTCAACTGGCCGGGTTCTTGTTCCTCATCGCGGCCGGAATCCGGGGCTGGATCCCGTAATCGATACGGGGTCGCCGGAGGAGGCCCGCAAGGCGCGGGGCGGACTGGAGGGAATATGCGCGCCATGGTGCTGGACGCTCCGAAGACGCCGCTGCGGGAGGCCGATCTCCCGGTGCCGGAGCCGGCGCCGGCTGAGGTCCTCATCCGCGTCCATGCCTGCGCCGTCTGCCGCACCGACGTGCACATCTCCCAGGGCGAGCTCCCCGATCCCAAGCTGCCGCTCGTGCTCGGCCACCAGATCGTCGGCACGGTGGTGCGGACGGGGGCCGCGGTCGGGCGGTTCGCCGCCGGCGACCGCGTCGGCGTGCCGTGGCTGGGGTGGACGTGCGGCGAGTGCGAGTACTGCCGCACCGGCCGCGAGAACCTCTGCGACCGCGCGCGGTTCACCGGCTACCAGATCGACGGCGGGTACGCCGAGTACGCCGTCGCCGATCACCGCTTTTGCTTCCCCATCCCGCAGGCCTATCCCGACCTGCAGGCGGCTCCCCTCCTGTGCGGCGGGTTGATCGGCTACCGGGCGCTGCGGATGACCGGCGAGGCGAGGCGCCTGGGCCTCTACGGGTTTGGATCCGCGGCCCACATCATCATCCAGGTGGCGCTGCATCAGGGTCGGCGGGTCTTCGCGTTTACAAGCCCGGGCGACGCGGCGGCCCAGCGGTTTGCGCGGGAGCTCGGTGCGGCGTGGGCCGGCAGCTCGCTGGATGCGCCGCCGGAGCCGCTTGATGCGGCGATCATCTTCGCGCCCGTCGGACCGCTCGTCCCGGCCGCGCTCCGTGCCCTTGCCAGGGGCGGCGTGGTGGTGTGCGCGGGGATCCACATGAGCGATATCCCCGCGTTCCCCTACGCGCTCCTGTGGCAGGAACGCGCGGTCCGCTCCGTCGCGAACCTGACGAGGCAGGACGGCGAGGAGTTCCTGGCCCTCGCCCCGCGGGTGCCGGTCCGCACGGCGGTCCATGCGTTCCCGCTCGGCGCCGCCAACGATGCGCTCGAGGCGGTGCGCCGCGGCGACGTGCAGGGGACTGCGGTGCTCGTGATGGGGGACGCGGGGGCCACCCCCGCCCCGCGCACCGCCGGGCCCCCGGTCGCGTAGGGACGGCAGGCGGTGACGCCCGTTCCCAGGGCCGCGGCACGGCCTTGACTCTCGGTTCGCAAGCGATATAATTAGCATCAGAAACAATTAGTCCCAGATACATTTTGGAGACGCGGTGACAGTCCGCCTGCTCAAGTCCCGCAGCGGCGATGCGGTCGGCGAGTGCGCGTCGCGCCTCGTCGAGGTGGCCCCCCTCGTCTTCCGGTTCATTCGCGCCGAGATGCGGACGCAGATGCCGGGCCTCACGATGCCGCAGTTTCGCTCGCTGGCGTTCATCTACCGCCGGGGAGGGTGCTCGCTGAGCGAGGTGGCCGAGCACCTGGGGGTGACGCTGCCGACCGCGTCGTCGCTCGTGGATCGACTCGTGCGCAGCGGGCTCGTGACCCGCGATCCCAGCGCGCGCAGCCGCCGTCAGGTGGCCTTGCAGCTGACGCGTGAGGGGGTCGCGCGATTCGAGCGGGCCAAGGACGCTGCCCGCCGGCGGACCGAGCAGCGGCTGTCGGCGCTGCCGGAGCGGGCGCTTCAGGCGCTCCGCCTCGGTCTGGAGATCCTTGCCGCCGCGTTTTCAGAGAAGGGAGGAGAGCCGTCCGTTGACGTCCCCACCAGGTCCACGCGGTAGCGCGGCCGCGCCGCAGGCCGCGGACGGCGCGCAGGTGTCGAGCGCGGCTATCCGCACCGCCGCGCTCACCCGGCGCTTCGGCGACCTCGTCGCCGTGGACGCGGTCTCCATCGCGGTCCGGCCCGGCGAGATCTTCGGCCTGGTCGGTCCGAACGGCGCGGGCAAGAGCACCATGATCAAGATGCTGACCACCCTCCTGCCGCCGACTTCGGGCCGGGCCTGGGTCGCCGGGCACGAGATCTCCGCGCAGCCTGCGCGCGTCCGGCGGAGCATCGGCTATGTCCCGCAGGCGCTGTCCGCCGACGGCGCGCTGACGGGCTATGAGAACCTGCTCCTGTCTGCCCGCCTGTACGACGTGCCGCGCGGGGAGCGCGCCCGGCGAGCCCAGGAGGCGCTGGCGCTCATGGGGTTGCGCGACGCCGCCGACACGCAGGCGCGCCACTACTCGGGGGGCATGATCCGGAGCCTCGAGATCGCGCAGAGCACGCTGCACCAGCCGGCCGTGCTCTTCATGGACGAGCCGACGGTCGGCCTCGACCCCGTCGCCCGGCGGGCGGTGTGGGAGCACATCCGGGAGCTCCGCCACCGGTTCAGGACCACGATCTTCGTCACGACGCACTACATGGAAGAGGCCGAGACCCTGTGCGATCGCATCGCGGTGATGCACCGGGGCAGCGTGGTGGCGGTCGGCTCGCCGGCGGAGCTCCGGGCCCAGGCCGGGCCCGACGCGAGCCTCGACGACGCGTTCATCCACCTGACAGGGACGAGCATCGAGCCGGGAGGAGGCTACCGTGAGGTCCTACGCACCCGCCGCACCGCGCGCCGCCTATCGTGAGCCCGGGGGAGCCGCGCGATTCATCAACCACGTGCTGGCGATCGCGGAGGCCGAGGTCCGCAAGCTTCGCCACGACCCGTTCGAGCTGTTCAGTCGGGCCGTTCAGCCGACGCTGTGGCTGATCGTGTTCGGCCAGGTGATGGCGCGGATCCGGGGGCTCCCCACGGGCGGGCTGCCGTACCTGACCTTCATGACGCCGGGCATCCTGGCCCAGAGCGTCCTGTTCATCGCGATCTTCTACGGCGTGTCCATCATCTGGGAGCGGGACCTCGGGATCCTGCACAAGTACCTCGTGAGCCCGGCCTCCCGCACCGCGCTCGTGCTCGGCAAGGCCCTGTCGGCGGGGATGCGCGGGCTGTCGCAGGCCGTGATCGTCTACTTCCTGGCCCTGCTGATGCGGACGGCGATCAGCGTGCAGCCCGTCCATATCCTCGGGGTCCTGGTCCTGATCGTGCTGGGCTCCGCGCTGTTCTCCACCCTCTCGATGGTGATCGCCTGCCTGGTGAGGACCCGGGAGCGCTTCATGGGCCTCGGCCAGGTGCTGACGATGCCGCTGTTCTTTGCGAGCAACGCCATCTACCCCCTGGGCCTGATGCCCGGGTGGCTGCGGTCCATCTCCTCCGTCAACCCGTTGACGTATGAGGTCGACGCGCTCCGCAGCCTCATGGTGCAGGGCGGGTCCAGCACCTTCGGGCTGGGCCTGGATTTCGTGGTGCTGCTGGCCGCGTTCGCCTGCCTGGTGACCGTGGCGGCGCGGCTGTTCCCGCGCCTGGTCACCTGAGGGACCCTCCCCGCCTACGCCGGGGCGGCCTCCCAGCGCGGTCCGGCGGCGGTGCGCCGGATGCGCCCCCACCCCGGGAAGCGCCCGTGGGAGTAGACGAGGAGCGCCCCGCTGGCGGTCGCATCGGCGACGAGCGCATCGCGCGATGCGCGCAGGGCGGCGCCGTCGCGGCCGGGCGGGGCCCAGTCGGGGTGCTCGACCTCGCAGGCGTGGTGGAAGAGATCGCCGAGATAGTAGAAGCTCGCGGCGCCGGAGCGCACGCGGACGATCATGTGCCCCGGCGTCTCGCCCGGTGCGGGGATCGCCGTGATGCCCGGCGCCACCTCCCGCTCGCCGTCGAGGAGGTCGAGCAGGCCGAGGCGCTCGATGGCGGCCAGGCGCACCGCGAGGTCCGAGGCGGGCTCGGCCCGCTTCGGATTGCGCTCCCAATCCGCGCGGCCGACCAGGTGGCGCGCTCGCGGGAACCTCGCGTGCTGGCGGCCGTCGCGCTCCGCGGTGACGCCGGCAAAATGGTCGGCGTGCGCGTGCGTGATGAGCACGTGCGTGATGCGGTCGGGGGCCACGCCGATGTGCGCCAGCGCCGCGCGGAGGCCGGGGGTCCGGACCAGGCCCGCGAGCGACGGGAACGCCGCGTCGAACCGCGCCTGCCACGCCGATCCCGGATCGTCGAAGCCCGGATCGACGATGACCGAGGCGTCGCCGAGCCGGATGTGGGCGACGGCGAACCCGATCGGGATCCTGCCCTGCGCGTCGGCCTCCGGCAGCGCGCGGCGCCACTCCGGCTCGGGGACGGACAGCCTGGGCGCCCACAGGCACGAGCCCTCCGAGACGAGGGTGATCTCCGCCTCGCCGATCCGGCGGCGTGAGATGTACGCGGACACCGCCTCGTCGCTCATGGCTCTCTCACACGACCTTCGGTTTCATCCCGCATGCCTCGAGCTCTCGGCCTCGGGTGAGCGCGGCGTATCGTGCAGGCTGGGGTTCCCGCCCCGGGGAGTGCACTCCTTCCGGGCCTTCGGTTGAAGGACAACGGGGCTGGCCCCGGTGACCTCCGCACGGTGAGCCGGGTGATTTGGAGCCGGCGTCGCCCGGGGGGTCTACTTCTGCACTTGGATGGTATCCGAGAGGAAGTCGTTGTTGACCCCGTTCGCCATGCGGACCACCGGCGCGCGCCATGCCGCCACGAATGCCTGGAAGGACAGCGGGATGATCGGCAGATCGTCCTGGACCTTTCTCAGCAGGGCTTCGTAGATCTGCTGGCGCTTCTGGCGGTTCTGCTCGCGGCGCCCGGCGAGGATCAGGTCGTCCACGCCCGTGTATCCGATGTAGTCCCCGCTATCCGGCGTTCCCCGGATCTTGGAGTAGAAGATGGCGGAATAGGAGAGGTCCGGATCCGCCGGGCGCCCCTGGGACACCACCGTGGCCTCGAAGTCAAGGTGCTGGCGGCGGTCGAAAGCGCGCACGGGCTCGGTGGGATCCATCGTGACGTTGAGGCCCACCGCGCGCCAGTCGGCCTGGACGATGCTCGCCAGGACGTCCTCGGGGGAGCGGGTCTGAAACATCAGCGTGACGTGGAAGCCGTTGGGATACCCGGCCTCTCGCAGCAGCGCCCTGGCCTTCTCAGGACTGTAGGGGTATCGGGTCACGTTCAGGCTCCCGCCGAACACCTTGTTGGTGCGCACCACGTCCGTCGGGACCTCGAGCCCCGGCAGCGCGGCCGAGATCTGCTGGCGGTTGATCGCGTAGGACAGCGCTCGCCGGACTCGCGCATCCTGGGCGGGCTGGAACTGCGCGCTGAAGGCGACGTGCCGGAGCGACGTGTACACGATCTCCCGCGTCACCGTGACGCCGGGCGCCTGTGTGAGCAACTTGACGGCCTCGGCGTTCCCCCGCGTCCAGATGACCTGGAACTCGCCCTTGATCAGCGCCTCCGCCGCCACGATCTCGTCGGGGATCGGGGCGAACGTAATCTGCTTCACAGGGGGGCGTGCCTTGAAGTACGCGTCGTTGGCGACGACAACGACCTCATGCCCGGGTGTCAGGCGGTCGAACGCGTAGGGGCCGGTCCCGACCGGGTTCTTGGCGAACGCGTCCCCGTACTGGAACGCCGCCCTTTTGGATACGATGAATCCGGGGATGTAGGCGAGGTAGCCCGGAAGGAACGCGGCGTTGGGGTCCTTCAACTGGATACGGACGGTGTACCGATCCGGCGCCGCGATCCGCGCGATTTGTTGCGACTGCTGGTAGTAGCTCATAGCGGGGTGGGTCATCTGTCGTTGGAAGGTGAAGACCACGTCGTCCGCCGTGAGCTCGCCGAAGCCCTTGTGGAACTGGACACCTTTCCGCAGGATGAAGGTGAACGTCCGTCCGTCGGGGCTCACGGTCCACTGCTGGGCGAGCTCGGGTTCGAGGATGCTGCCGTCGGTGCCGGGCTTCCAGCGCACGAGTTGGTTGAACAGACTCGGGTACACGAAGTAGTCCGAGGTGTAGCGCTGCCGGCCGGGGTCGTAAATGCCGCCGGGGTTGGCGAATTGGAGGCGGACGCGCAGCGCCGGCCGCCCGTCGCCCTGCGCGCGGGCCGGGCTCAATCCGAGGGCGGCGTCTCCCAGGAGCAGGATCGTGATGAGCGCGACCGTGCGGACCATCTCGGGGCTCCTCGCGGGCTTTAGTACGGGATGCCGAGGACGTACAGCCGCGTTCCGGTCGCGACCGCCCCCTGGGTGGCCACCTTGATGGCGATCCCCGAGACCGGGGCGCGGATCTCCTCGACCACCGAGTCGGCCAGGTCGGCGATGTGGCCGAGCACCTCCCCCTCCGTGGTCACGTGCGGAATCTCGTGTCGCGGGTGCCAGATCCCGCCCCGGTTGCCGCGAATGGCGACCAGCCGGTCGACGAGCGTCATCGGCCCGTACCGCTCGATCGTGCCCTCGATCATCTTCAGGTGGACGAGGATGTTGCGGATACCCCGGACCAGCACATCCGCGCCGGCGATCGTCGGGGCGTGTCCGGTTTCGAGCACGATGTGGGCCTTCCCCAGCCGCTCTTCGAACGCGGTGGACGGCGGGAAGTACATGCCGGGCCACGAGGACGCCCGGGGCTTGAAGACGTATTCGTACCCGCACGCCTCTCCGAGCTCGTCGCATGTTTTGCGCAGCGCCGGCGACATCTTGGCAAACTCGCCGGCGATGATCGCGCGCGGGTAGTTCGTGCTCCCCTTGGCCGACGAGTGGAGGTCGATGTAGACGTCGCACAGCGGAAGGACCTCGTCCCGCAGGAAGCAGGCGATCCGCTCGGTCAGCGATCCCGTCGGCTCAGCCGTCCAGAGTTGGCGGGAGGCGTCGTTCGACCCGATGTAGTCTTCCAGGACGTTGGTGCGGGCGTTCAAAATGTACGAGGGGACGTTGACGATCGGCACGCCGACCACCGCTCCTCGCAGCGTCGCGGGGTTCAACAGCTCCGCGGTGACGCGGCGCACCGCCTCCGTGCCGACGACCTCGTCGCCGTGAATACCGGCAGCGACGGCGACGATCGGGCCCGGGTCGCGCCCGTGGACGATGCTCACCGGGATGCTGACGGCCGACCCGTCAGCCCACTCACCTACCTTTACCGCGGCGAACGTCTTCTGGCCCGGCGGGACGGAAACGTCACGAACCCTGATCGTCGCCAACCCGAACACCTCCTTCCGGGAATAGGTCGTGCGAAATTCGCTAGCTCCGGTCAGCAGGCGATTCCGGCGGCGGGTCAGACGGCGCCCCGTCGAGCCCGTGGCCATCCTCGACGATCTTCGCCAGCGCCCGGAACGCGTCGATGACGAGAGGGAGACCGGTGTACAGCACGAGGTGCTCCAGGAGCGCCGACAGGGTGGCGAGGGGGATGCCGATGCGGAGCGCGGCGCGGAAGTGGCTCTCCAGTTGGTGCGGTCTTCCCTGCGTGACCAGGCTGGCGATCGTGCATAGGCTGCGTGTCTCGAGGGACAGCCGGTCATCGGCGTAGATCGTCCCGTACAGCTCACGCAGGATCACATCCCGGAGTCGGGGCTCGAATTGGGCGAGCACGGACAGACGCTGCGATTCTGAATCGCCCCAGAGTCGCCGCCGGATCTGCTTGGCGCGCGCGCGCTGCGCGTCGGGGTCCACCGTGTGCCGCGTGTCGACCTCCTGCGACATCTGTCACCTCCGAAGGATCGTGGTGGGGCGGCAGCCGGCTCTGAGCCCGTGGCCAGACGAGGTCTCGCGACGCAAGCCCGAGGTACATACCTTGGTATTCCACAGAATGCCACAATAGTCCTAGGTCGTCAACGGTAGTCGCGCTGGAGCAGCCGGGCGCGCCTCGCCCCGGGGCCCGACCGGAGCCGCCTCATGCGTCATCCTTCGTGGCGCAGCCTCGGGTCGAGGAGGTCGCGCAGGCCGTCGCCCACGAGGTTCAGCGCGAGCACGGTGATCGAGATCGCAAGCCCGCCGAACGTGATCGCCCATGGCGCGATGCGCAGGTAATCACGTCCCTCGCTGACGACCCGCCCCCATGTGGGCGTAGGGGGAGGGACGCCGATCCCCAGGAACCCGAGCGTCGCCTCCGTGAGGATCGCGGTGCCGACGTCAAAGGTCAATACGACGATGAGCGGGCCGATGACGTTCGGGGCGATGTGGCGCCGGAGGATGTGGGCGTCGCCGGCCCCGACCCCCCGCGCGGCGGTCACGAAGTCCTGCTCCCGGAGGCGGATCGCCTCGCCGCGGATCACCCGTGCGACGCCCGCCCACACCGCGAGGCCGATCGCCACGATGACGTTGGCGAGCCCGCTTCCCAGGATCGCGACGAAGGCGAGCGCGAGCAGGATCGTAGGGAAGGAGAGGAACACGTCGATCGCGCCCACGACGCCCCGATCCACCCAGCCCCCGAAGAACCCCCCAAGCAGGCCGGCCCCGGTGCCGATCGCGCCGCCGAGCAGGACGGCACTCGACCCCACGAGGAGGGATGCTCGCGAGCCGTAGATCAGGCGGCTGAGGATGTCGCGCCCGAGCTGGTCGGTGCCCAGGAGGTGGGCGCGGCCTGGCCCCTTGAGGACCTGGGTGAAATCCTGCGCCAGAGGATCCCGGGGTGCCAGCCATGGCGCCGCGAGGGCGACCACGGCGAGCGTGGCCAGGATCGCGAGCCCGAGCGTCGCTCCGCGGTGGCGGAGGACCGGCGGGCGGGACCGCGGAGGTGCCACCACCGGTTCCGCCGCGGCCGGCGGCGCCTCAGCGGTATCGGACGCGGGGGTCGGCGAGCGCATACATCGCGTCCACGATCATGTTGACGATCACGATGCCGAGGGCAAAGACCAGCAGCGTTCCCTGGATCACGGGATAGTCGCGACCCTGCATGGCCTGTACCAGCAGGGTGCCGAGGCCCGTGCGAACGAACACGGCCTCGACGACGATCGAGCCGCCGATGAGGTGGCCGACGCCCACACCGAGCACCGTGAGCACGGGGATGAGTGCGTTCCGGAGCGCGTGGCGAAACAGCACCCCGCGCTCCGCCAGCCCCTTGCTCCGGGCGGTTTGGACGAACCCCTGCTGGATCACCTCCAGCACGGAACTGCGGGTGATGCGGGCGAGCAGCGCGACGCGGGAGAGCCCGACCGCCACGGCCGGCAGCACCAGGTGATGGAGGAGGTCGATCGGGTTGCCGGGAGTCCCCGCGCCGATGACCGGAAACCACGGCAGCCGGACGGCGAAGGTCAAGATGAGCAACAGGCCTACCCAGAACCGCGGCATCGAGTAACAGACGACGGCCGCGGTCGAGACGAGGTAGTCCAGGAGCGTGTTGCGCTTGCTGGCCGCGACGACGCCAAGGGGCACCCCGAGCACGACGGACAGCACCGTCGCAGCAAGCGCCAGCTCCAGCGTGAACCCCGCGCGTGCGCCGATCATCGCGAGCACAGGCTGATGCGTGAAATAGGACCGGCCCAGGTCCCCCCGGAGCACACGATGCGCGTAGTACAAAAGCTGCACGGGGACCGGTCGGTCGAGCCCGAGCTGGTGGCGCACCGCCTCGAGCTGCGATCGTGTCACGGTGACTTCCTCCAGGTATGCTGCTGCGGGGTCACCCGGTGTAAGGCGGACGAGGAAGAACGTTGCGATCAGCACCAAGCCAAGCGTGGGAATCGCAAGCAGCACGCGGCGAACCAGGTACGCGCCCATCGAGCTATGCCTGCGGGCCCGGCGCCAGCGGGGCGGCTGTGGCCCCGCTGGCGCCGGGCCGCCGCGCGGGATCTCTCATCCGCTCTCCGTGCGCACGCCGAGGTCTAGGGTCGACGTATCATCGAGCCGGTCGAACGCGGCCAGCCGCTCGGCGAGCGCATCCCGGTGCGCCGGCCCCACCCAACCATCGAGCAGCTCGTCGAACTTCCTGCGGACGTCCTCCCAACCCATCGGGTTCTTGGGATGTCCTCTCGGATAGAGGACTTCCCGATGCACCACCTGCCCGGTGCGGAGCGCAACCTCCACGCGGCCGAAGCGGGTGGCGTCGGGATGGCCCTCAGGGATCCTGGCATCGAGTGTCACGTGGACCCTCTCGGCGAGACGCAGCACCTCGGGGTCGGTGACTGCGGACAGCAGCGCTTGCGGGCGGGGGCGTCCATCCCGCAGGGCGAGCGCGAGGCAGACGGGCAGGCTGAATTGGGCGCGCACGCTGCTGGTGTGTACGTTCTCCGCGTGCATGCGGCTCGCCCTCGCGATCGTGGCTCGAACTTCGACCACGTCGGCCGCCGTGAACCCGTGCTCGGCCTGCAGCGAGCGGGCGGCATCGATCGGAGCTTGAAAGAGACCGTTGACCGGGTAGTACTTGAGCCAGGCGTCCTCGATCATCAGGCGCGATCCGAGGTCCGCGGTCACCGCCGCCGCGTCGGACGCAGTCGCATAGACCTTGAAGAAGCCGTAGCGCCCCTCGACGATCTCCGTCGGCCCCGTGAACCCCCGGCGGGCGAGCAGGGCGGCGACCACCCCGACCTCCGCGGCCTTGCCGCCGTGGAGGCGACGCGTCATCGTGCCCTCGGCGTGTGCCTGCATCGTGCCGAAGGCGTGCGACCCAGCGATTCCGAGGGCGTGGGCTGTCTGTTCGGGGGACAGACGCAAGGCGCGGGCGGCCGCCGCTGCGGAGCCGAACACGCCGAGCATAGTGATCGGATAGAGCCCGCGCTCGACCCATGTGCCGCGCTCCGGGCGCAGCCCGAGGCCAATCCGCGTCTCCACCTCGTACCCTGCCGCTGCGGCGGTGAGCACCTCCAGGCCGGACCGGTGCTGCCACTGCCCGGCGGCCAGGGCCGCGGGGAAGGCGATGCTGAACGGATGCCCGCCCGAGATCGGGTGCATGTCCTCGTACTCGAATCCCATCGCAAGCGTTCCGTTGGCCAGCGCGGCGGCGGCACAGCTCGTACGTGTGCCGGTGCCGATGATCGTCGCCACGGGTGGCCCCTGGAGCTCGTCCGCCGCAAGCCCGGTGACGATCCGGCCCCACGGAGTGCGGTGGCCGACGAACGACGCCGTCCCGAACAGGTCGAACGCCAGCAGCCCTGCCGTGGCGCGCGCCTTGGGCGAGAGGTCGTGGGGCTGGAGTGACGCGGCGAACTCTGCCAACCGGGTGGTGATCATGGGTGGTACGGTTGGAGGAACCACTCGACGGGCACGTCGGTGCCCAACCCGCGCGCGCGGGCGGCCTCCAGCACCTTTGCGCCCACGGCCGCGAACTGGAGCGCACCGCCCCCCGAGATGTAGAAGGTGATGTCACTCGAAGTGCGGCGGCCCTGGGCCCGCCGCCGCATCACGTCGCCAAGCATGACGAAGCTGTCCATCAACGCTTCATCCTTCCACCATCCGTGGAGGAACTCGGGCTCGTAGATGTCGGCGGCAGAGCCGTTTGCGATCGCGAAGTGCGAGCCGCTGTGGTGCTTCCGGCTGCTGGAGGCGAGCACATCGGCCCTCTGAACGACTCCCTCGTGGGCCTCCGCAACACCGATCACCCCGATGTGCATGCCTGGCCTGACGATCGAGGGGTCGATCGTCGGCGTCCTGGAGTTGGTCGCGGACTGCAAGATATCGGCACCCCTGGCCGCGTCGGCGGCGCTGTCTACCGCCACGACGTCGATCCCGAGCTGCTCGCGCATCTCGGCGGCGAACGCCTCACGGCGAGAGCGCGTCGGGCTGAATACTTTGACGCGATCGATCTGCCGCACGAGCCTGAGGGTCATGAGCTGCGCGCTCGCCTGGAACCCCGCACCCAGGATCCCCGCCGTCTTCGCGTCGGGCCGGGCGAGGTACTTGGCGCCCAGCGCGCTCGTCGCGCCGACGCGCAATCGCTGGATCAACCCGTCGGGCATGACCGCCACCGGCTCGACCCTCTCGATGCTGAACAACATGATGAGACCGCAGTATTGCTGGCCGGTGGCCACCGGGATCTTGTCCCTGCGGATCCCCGTCTCGGTCTCCGCGAAGTAGACCATGTCGGATTTCAGCCGCATCGCGCCCACGCCGTACCGGGGCATCAGCCCGGACTGGATCTCCAGCGTGTAATAGGCTTTGCCTGGATCGGCGTTGGGGAAGGTCCTGTCGGCGAGGCGTGTCATCACGACCTCCCGGCCCAGCATGCTGACCGCGGCTCGATCGGAGAGGTCCGCGTACGCCTCCTCGAGTGCATCCAGGCAGAGCTGCGGTGTGAGGACCTGCGCAATCTGCTCGCTATTCAAGAACGTGACCATCCATCGCCTCCTCGCTGTCGCCGCGCGGCCGCAGGGTCCGGTCCTTCCCTGTCGCAGTGCTCCCGCCGCGGCGCTCAGGGTCTCGTCGTCTCGATCGTGAAGGCGTCGAAGTCGTTGTCGATGCCCGTGACCATCCGCTTGATCGGCGCCCGCCAGGCCGCGACCAAGGTGTCGTTCTCCAGCGGGATGTAGGGCAGGTCGGCCATGACCTGCTTCAGCAAGGCGATGTAGATCTGGTGGCGGCGCTGCGGATCACGCTCGCGGGCCCCCGCGTCGAGCAGCCCGTCCGCGCGGTCGTACTTGAAATGGTTGTCGCCGGGCGGGAAGCTCGCGGTGGACAGGAGGTCCCGCGCGATCTCGTCCGGATCGGGACCCCGGCCGAGTCCGAGGAGCGATAGCTGGAACTGGTTGGCCTGAAGCCGCGCGCTCCACGCACGGTGTTCGAGGCCCTCCAGGGCGACGTCGATGCCGACGCGCCGGAACTGCTCGCCGACGATCTGGGCGAGGACCGGGTCCGGGGAGCGGAGTGTGAACGTTAGGGTGACCTTCAGGGGATGCTGGCCGGCCTCGGCCAGAAGCTTCCTGGCGAGGCCCGGGTCGTGCCTGTAGACGGGAAACTTGCCCGCCCTGGCGGCGTCCCTGAGCCACGGCAGGTTCGGAAGGATGTGGTCGAGCGGCGTCATCGTTCCTCCGCTGGCAGACGCGATCTGTGCCTTGTCGACCGCGTATGCCAGCGCCCGGCGCACCCTCACGTCGCGCAGAGGTGGATAGTCCGGGTTGACGAGGAGGTAGCGGTTGGACCCTGGCCGCGGGACGATGTCTACGGTGACGTTCCGGTTGCTTCGAAGCAGCCGGATTGCCTCGGCGCTGCCGCGGGTCCACATCGCCTGGATCTCGCCGCGCTCGAGGGCGGCCACCGCGACGGCCTCCTCGGCGATCGGGACGAACGTGATCCGGGCGACCGTGGGACGGCCGCGCCAGTACTGGTCGTTGGCGGCGACCACGATCTCGTCGGCGCTCGTCCACTGCTGGAAGACGAAGGGGCCGGTGCCGATGGGGTCGCGGGCGAAGCCCCTGCCCTTCTCGAGGACCGCTTTCCGGGAGACGATCATCGCGGGGCGGCTGGCGATGGGGCTTGCCAGGAAGACGGCACTGGGGTTGGCGAGGGTGATGCGGACGGTGGAGCGGTCGGGCGCCTCGATTTTCTGGACGTTCGCCCAATCGCCGGCGTTGGGGGTGGCGACGGTCTTGTCCTGGAAGCGGTCGAAGGAGAACTTGACATCGTCGGCGGTCAGCTCGCCGTAGCCTTTGTGGAACTGGACGCCCTTTCGGAGGACGAAGGTCCAGACGCGGCCGTCGGGGGAGACCTCCCAGCGCTCGGCGAGGTCGGGCTCCAGCTCGGTGCCGCCCGGCTTCCAGCGGACAAGGTGCTCGAAGATATTCCATTCCACGTAGTAGTCCGCGGCGCGGGTGTTGTAGACGGGGTCGAGGTTTTGGGGTGGGGAGAACTGCAGCCGGACGCGGATCTCGGGGCGGGCCCCCTGTCCGTGCGCCTGGACGAACGGGAGAGAGAGCAGTGCGAGTCCCCAGAGCACCAACGCCACCACGCGGCGAATCATCATCGATGGATCCCTCTTCTGAGCCACTGTGGCCCTCCCTGGCCTAGACGCGCGAGGCACACAGCATGCCAGCCGCCCCGCGGCGATCGTTCACGGCCTCGTCGTCTCGATCGTGAAGGCGTCGAAGTCGTTGTCGATGCCCGTGACCATCCGCTTGATCGGCGCCCGCCAAGCGGCGACCAAGGTGTCGTTCACCAGCGGGATGTAGGGCAGGTCGGCCATGACCTGCTTCAGCAAGGCGATGTAGATCTGGTGGCGGCGCTGCGGATCACGCTCGCGGGCCCCCGCGTCGATGAGCCCGTCCGCGCGGTCGTACCGCGCGGAGTTGATGCCCGGCGGGAAGCTCGCGGTGGACAGGAGGTCCCGCGCGATCTCGTCCGGATCGGGACCCCGGCCCACCCCGAGGAGCGTTAACTGGAACTGGGCCGCGAGGAGACGGGCTGTCCAGGCACGCGGCTCCAAGCCCTCCAGGGCGACGTCGATGCCGACGCGCCGGAACTGCTCGCCGACGATCTGGGCGAGGACCGGGTCCGGGGAGCGGAGCGGAAACGTCAGCGTGACCTTCAGGGGATGCTGGCCCGCTTCGGCCAGGAGCTTCTTCGCGCGGTCGGGAGCATATGGGTAGGTAGGGAACTTGCCCGCCCTCGCGGCGTCCCTGAGCCACGGCAGATTAGGGAGCACCTGATCGGCCGGCGTCATCTGCCCCCCGCTCGCGATCTCGATCTGCTTCTTGTTGATCGCGTAGGCCAGGGCGCGGCGCACACGCACGTCCTGCAGAGGCGGGTACTGGGAGTTGATCGAGATGTATCGCACGAGCCCGGGGCGTGGCACGACCTGGACCGTGATCGCCTTGTCGCGCCGGAGCACCTGGATCGCCTCGGCGCTGCCGCGGGTCCACATCGCCTGGATCTCGCCGCGCTCGAGGGCGGCCACCGCGACGGCCTCCTCGGCGATCGGGACGAACGTGATCCGGGCGACCGTGGGACGGCCGCGCCAGTACTGGTCGTTGGCGGCGACCACGATCTCGTCGGCGCTCGTCCACTGCTGGAAGACGAAGGGGCCGGTGCCGATGGGGTCGCGGGCGAAGCCCCTGCCCTTCTCGAGGACCGCTTTCCGGGAGACGATCATCGCGGGGCGGCTGGCGATGGGGCTTGCCAGGAAGACGGCACTGGGGTTGGCGAGGGTGATGCGGACGGTGGAGCGGTCGGGCGCCTCGATTTTCTGGACGTTCGCCCAATCGCCGGCGTTGGGGGTGGCGACGGTCTTGTCCTGGAAGCGGTCGAAGGAGAACTTGACATCGTCGGCGGTCAGCTCGCCGTAGCCTTTGTGGAACTGGACGCCCTTTCGGAGGACGAAGGTCCAGACGCGGCCGTCGGGGGAGACCTCCCAGCGCTCGGCGAGGTCGGGCTCCAGCTCGGTGCCGCCCGGCTTCCAGCGGACAAGGTGCTCGAAGATATTCCATTCCACGTAGTAGTCCGCGGCGCGGGTGTTGTAGACGGGGTCGAGGTTTTGGGGTGGGGAGAACTGCAGCCGGACGCGGATCTCGGGGCGGGCCCCCTGTCCGTGCGCCTGGACGAACGGGAGAGAGAGCAGTGCGAGTCCCCAGAGCACCAACGCCACGACCCGGCGCATCATGGCCCCCCTTGTGCAACCCGAAACTCTTACATATACTGAAGTATACAACGGCATAGCAACCCATGCCAACGGCGAGAGGAGGTCCGGGGGCGTGGAAGAAGGGGTACTCGCATCGACCACGGTGCGAGGAGGGAGAGCGAACGTGCCACCACGCGAAGCGGCACCCGCCAAGGATAGAAGCGCTCAACTGGTCGCGATCAAGAATCTCTTCGCACGGGAAGGCCTCCGAGGCGAGTTCGTGTACCGCACCCTGCGTGAGGCGATCATCCGTGGCGTGCTCCCCGAAGGGCAGCGGATCCAGGATCGCCTGCTCGCGCTCGAGCTCGGCGTCAGCCGGACACCCGTGCGCGAGGCCCTCCAGCGCCTCGAGGCCGAGGGATTCCTCAAGAACGTGCCGCGACTCGGCCTCATCGTGGCCGAGATCACCCCTCAGGAGATCGAGGACATTTACATCATCCGCATCGCCCTCGAAGGTGTCGCCGCCCGCCTCGCGGCGCAGCGCGCCTCCGCCGGGGACATCGAGATCCTCTCGTCGCTGAACGAAGGGATCGCTCGCGCGACGCACAGCCGCGATGTTCAGCAGCTCACCACCTTGAATCGCGAGTTCCATCAGGCGATCTACCAGGCCGCCCGCAACGCATCGCTGGCCGAGCTGCTGAACCGGCTGCACTATGCCGTGCAGCGCTTCAGGCAGTCGACGCTCTCGATCCCCGAGCGCGCTCAGGAGGCGCTGGAAGAACACGAACAACTCGTGGCGGCGATCCGCGACCGCGACGCTGAACGGGCCGAGGCCATCGCGAGAGCCCACAAGGAAAAGGCGATGAGAGCACGCCTCGCCCTGTACCACCGACAGGCGGCGCCCGTCGGGTAGGCCGTAGTGAGAGAGGGGGGACGCATGGAGGCGAAGCATGTTACGCCAGACGAGTTCAAGGCACAGCCATTCGAACCAGGATCCCGGTCCCGCTACCTCGTCTACGTCGGTGAGCTGAGCACCGGCTCGCCGCTGGAGATCCCGGTGGAGGTCATCGCGGGGAAGCGCAAGGGCCCCACGGTCTTCGTCGGAGCGGGGCAGCACGGCGAGGAGCCGGCGGGCATGGTGGCTGTGTCCTCCGTGATGCGGCGGCTGGCGCCGGAGGATGTGAAGGGGACGGTCATCGCGGTCCCACTGCAAAACCCGCCCGCGTGGGCCTTCCGGTCCCGGCACTTCCCCCTGGACGCGCCGAACGTGGGGGACGTCGCGGGGATGCAGAGCGGCGATCCCGGCGGCGTGATGAGCAGCCGTGTCGTCTCCGCGCTGACCGATGCGATCGCGACGAGAGCGCAGTATGCTCTCGACGTCCATGCCACGCACCTGGACAGCGTCAACTACCCGCGCGCGATGGTGACGATCACGGGTGCCGAGCCGGAGGACGTTCAGGCGCAGCGGCTGGAGCTCGGCCGCGCCGTCGGGTTCGAGGTGATCCACCTGTGGAAGCGAGCGGGACACGGCGGCGTGGATGCCATCCTGAACCGCAAGGGAATCCCCACGATCGCGATCGAGGCGGGGGAGGGTTGGCGGGCGCTGGAGCCGTTTCCTTCGATGATGGCGCGGGCGATCGTGAACTTCCTGAGACATACGGGCGCGCTCGACGGGACGCCGGAGATGCCCGAGATGCAGGTAGAGGTGACGACACGGCACGAGGTCACCGCCAACCGCGGCGGGATGTCCCACCTGAGGGTGAAGCCGGGCGACTACGTCGAGCAGGGCCAGGTGGTGGCGGAGGTTCACAACATGTTCGGCGACGTCATCGAGGAGCTCCGCTCCCCCTTCAACGGGATCATCATCCGCTGTTCGCTGCTGCCGACCGTGGCGACAGGCGCCCGCGTGTGCAACGTGTACCAGACGGATCGCCGGGAGTGGGCCAGGCGCACCCCGCCGGCTCTCGAGCAGCAGATCGTGGTTCCCGGGGTCAGCCGACAGGCGCAGGCGGTGCGTGCCGCGGGATAGCGGCGAGCGATCGACCTGACGGGGCGCCGGCGGGGGCGAGGCCGGGATGTTGCACTACATAGGCAGGCGGTTACTGGCCGCGCTGGCCCAGGTCTGGGTCGTCCTGGTCATTAGCTTCATCCTGATCCGACTGACTCCGGGCGACCCCGTGACCGCGTACCTCTCGCGCGTCCAGAGCGAGGCGACGGTCTCGCCGGAGTACGTGGCGCAGGTGCGGCGCCAATTGGGGCTCGACCGGCCGGTGGTCGTGCAGTTCTGGCGGTACCTCGGGCGCGTGGCGCGTGGGGATCTCGGCATCTCGTACACCCAGAGCGAGCCTGTCCTCCACGTCATCCTGAGCCAGCTCCCCTACACGATCCACTTGGCTCTGGCCTCCCTGCTGACCTCTGTGGCGATCGGGATTCCCCTCGGCGTCTACGCCGCCACCCACCACGGAGGCGTGCTCGACTACGCGGCGACCGCGGCGGCGACCGTGGGCTACAGCGTGCCCCGATTCTGGATCGGCATGATCCTCATCCTGGTCTTCGCGGTCGGCCTCCGGCTGTTCCCCGTGATCGGTGTGGGCGCCCCGGGGAACGCGCCGGACATCCTCTACCACCTCGCGCTCCCCGCCTGCACCCTGGGGCTAGCCGGGGCCGCCTACATCGCGCGGATGACGCGGAGCGCGATGCTCGAAGTACTGAGCGAGGACTACGTGCGGACCGCGCGCGCCAAGGGCGTGCTGGAGCGCAGCGTGTTGATCCGCCACGCCCTTCGTAACGCGATGGTGCCGATCACGACGGTGATCGGTCTCTCTCTCGGCCGAGCGCTCGGCGGGTCGGCGATCATCGAGACGCTCTTCGGCCGGGTGGGCATCGGGAGCTTGCTCGTCGAGTCGATCACGCAGCGCGACTACGCGTTGGTGCAGGGGACGGTGCTCGTGTTTGCGCTGGGCGTCTTCCTGGTCAACGTGCTCGTCGACGTGGGGTACGCATGGCTGAACCCGCGCATCCGCTTCACGTAGCCTGTTGGTGCGCGTGAGTCTCGTCGGGGCCGGCGCCCTCGTTCCTCCATCGGCCGCCCCCCAGTCGGGCAGGCGCGCCGGGTGGCATCGTCTGCTGGGCCACCGGAGCTTCCTGTTCGGGGTCATGATCCTCGCGGCCCTCGCGGTCGTCGTGGCGGCGGGGCCGGCGCTCGCGCCGGCAGATCCGCTGGCGATCAACCCCGTGAGCCGTCTGCAGCCGCCGAGCCCGGCTCACTGGCTGGGCACCGACCAACTGGGGCGTGATCTCCTGAGCCGGATCCTCTACGGCGCTCGCTTTTCGATGGCGGTGGCGGTCACGGCGATCGCCGCAGGGGCGGTCATCGGCTGGGTGGTCGGGTCCGCGAGCGGCTATTCGCGCGGCCGCGCGGGCCTCGTCCTCGGCGGGATCATCGATGTGTTCCTGGCGTTTCCCATGGAATTGATCGCGCTCGTCCTGGTGAGCATCACCGGCTCCGGCCTTGAGAACGTGATCGTGGCGATCTCGCTGGCGATCTGGCCCCGGATCGCCCGTGTCGTCCGCGGCGAGGTGCTCCGGGTGCGTGACGTGGAGTTCGTGGAGGCGGCCAGCGCGCTCGGCGGCACGGTGATCCGGATCATGCGCCGCCACATCCTGCCCAACGTGCTCGCGCCGCTGATCGTCGCCCTCACGTTCAACGTCGGCTCCGCGGTACTCGTGGAGGCCGCCCTGAGCTTCCTCGGGCTCGGGGTCCCACCACCGACGCCCACGTGGGGAAACATCGCCAACGATAGCCAGAAGTACCTCGTGGTCGCCCCCTGGGGCATGATGTTCAGCGGCGCGGCCATCGGCATGGCGGTGTTGAGCCTGAACCTTGTCGGCGACGGCTTGCGCGATGTCTTCGATCCCCGGCTCAGGCATCGCTGAGGACATCGCGCCAGGGGAAAGGGGGAGCGAGCGTGCGGGTCGACACTCCGGTGGCAGCCAGATGATGCCGCGCATCCGCTTCGGCGTCATGCTTCCGATGTGGGACTACCACGTCTACGACGACGTGAGCTTCGACCAGATCGCGACGATGGCCCGCGAGGCCGAGCGTCTCGGGTACGACTACATCTCAGTGGACGATCACCTCCAGCGCGGCGAGGGAGGGCGCGTGTTCGAGTCGCTGAGCACGCTGAGCGCGCTCGCCGTCCTCACCGTGAGGGTCCGGCTCCTGACGACGGTTCTCTGCTCGATGTATCGCGCCCCCGCCCTGGTGGCCAAGATGGCGGCCGTGATCGACACGATCTCGGGCGGCCGCTTGGAGCTGGGGATCGGCGCGGGATGGAAGGAGGAGGAGGCGCGCGCGTACGGGATGCCGTGGGACAGCCCCCGAGGACGCCTGGACCGGCTCGACGAGGCGTGCCGCGTGATCCTCGCGCTGTGGACGCGCGACGAGGCGAGCCTGGCCGGGCGGTACTTCACCCTGTCCAACGCGGTGTGCAATCCGCGTCCCGTCCAGCGTCCGCACCCGCCGCTGTGGATCGGTGGCGCCGGGGAGAAGCGGACGCTGCGCATCGCCGCGAGGTATGCCGACGGGGTGAATTTCGCGGGCCCGGGCATCGGCGGAGGTCCGTCCGATCCCGTCGAGTACTTTCTGCACAAGCGGCGGGTCCTGTTGGACCACTGCCGCGACGTTGGGCGCGATCCCACCGAGGTCGCCCTCTCCTGTGGCGTCAACGCGATGCTGTGGGGCCGTGCCAGGGACGCCGTCGAAGCCCGGTTCCGCCGCGAGGCCGCCGAGCACAGCCTCTCCGAGCCGGAGCGCCGGCGTCTCGCGCACAGCCTGGAGTCTGCTGTGCGCACGCCACAGGAGGCGGCCGCGCTCGTCGAGCGGTATGTGGAGGCGGGGGCGACCTACGTGACCGTCGGGCGGCCGACCCTGGAAGGCCTCCAGATGTTTGCAGATGAGGTGATCCCCCGATTCCGATCCGGCCCCGAGAAAGCCGGCCACGGACCGGTCGGGGCATAGGAGGGACGCGCATGCGAAGCTGGGAGAGGGTGATCCCTGCGACGGACCTGGAGGTCCACGCGGCGGCCGGATACGGGAAGCCCCTCGGACTGGGGACGCATCCCGCCGCGCTCCTCATCGACTTGAACTACCGCTTCCTGGGCCGGCGTCCCGAGCCGATCCTGCGCTCCGTAGCGCTGTGGCCCAAGAGCTCGGGGGAGCGGGGGTGGACGGCGGTGGCCCACGTGCGTCGTCTCCTCTCGCTGAGCCGCGCGGCGGATATCCCGGTCATCTATACCACGGGACAGGGGGATCGTCCGCGCGGCCCGCAGTTCCTCAAGAGCCGCCAGCACGGGGAGGCGCCCCCGCAGGCCGACGACCTGGCCATCGTGGCGGAAATCGCGCCAGCGCCCGGCGACCTGGTCCTGGCCAAGCCTGGCCCCAGCGCGTTTTTCGGGACGGCGCTCCTCGCGCACCTCATCCAGCGCGGCATCGACACCCTGCTCGTGGCCGGGTGTACCACGAGCGGGTGCGTTCGGGCGACAGTCGTCGATGCCGCGTCGTATGGGTTCCGCGTGAGCGTGGTGGAGGAGTGCGTGTTCGACCGATTCGAGATCTCGCACCATGTGGCGCTGTTCGACCTGAACGCGAAGTACGCCGATGTCATGTCGCTGGCAGAGGTCGAGCGGTATCTTGAGAACCTGTCCCGCGAGGTGAGCGAGCCCCATGCCCAAGGCGGTTGTCGCGCGGTTCGATGAGACCGTGGAACGCACGTATCCCGACGGCATCTCGAAGGTCCGGGCGATCATCGGCGCACGCACTGACCTGCCGCTCGGCAAGAACGTTCCCAGTCCGGTCCTCTTCTCGTTCGGCGTCGCGACCGTCCATCCCGGAGGGGAGATCCCACGGCACACACACGAGGATCGGGAAGAGCTGTTCTTCATCCAGGCGGGCAGGGGCGTGCTCGAGGCGGGGGGCGAGACGCGGGAGGTCGGCGCCGGAACCGCGATCTGGTTTCCGGTGGGATGCACGCATCGGCTGGTAAATCGCAGCGCGTCGCCCGTGACGGTGATCTTCGCCGGCCTCACGCGCGGCCCGGAGGCCCCGGCCAGCGAACCGCCGCCGTGAGCCACCGTTGCGCAGCGGGACATCCCGGGCCGAGGAGGGTCTGCGTGTGAGAACATCGTTGCGTGTGGTCGCCGCCACGGTGATCGTGGTAGCGCTCGGGGCCGCGGTGAGCCCCGGCTGGACGCAAGAGGACACACGGCCGGAGCTGCGTGTCCGCCTTCAGTTCGCGCGGCCGGGAGGCATCTTCGATCCGGCGCGGTGGCGTTACACATCGGACTGGTTTGTGTACCCCAGCCTGTTCAATTGGCTGGTACGGTGGAAGCCTGGAACAGGGGGCAGCCAGCTCGAGCCCGACCTGGCGGAGCGCTGGGCGATCAGCCCCGATGGGTTGACGTACACGTTCTTTCTCCGCAAGGGCGTGCAGTTCCACCGAGGGTTCGGCGAGCTCACGGCCGACGACGTGGTCTTCTCGTTCCGGCGGCAGATGGCGGATCCCAAGATGTCCTTCTACGAGGACCTGCAGCAGGTGGCGCAGGTCGAAGCGGTGGACCGGTACACGGTGCGGATCCGGCTGCGGGAGCCCAACGCGGCCTTTCTCGCGACGGTGATCGCCTACCGCCCCGGGGTGATCGTCTCGAGGCGCGCCGTGGACCAGCTGGGGGACGGTTTTGCGAGGAACCCGGTCGGCACGGGGCCGTTTGTGTTCGAGCGGCTCACCGCGGGCCGCGAGGTGACCGTCGCCGCGAACGACCGGTACTATCGGGGCCGGCCCTCCGTCCGCCGGATCACCTTCCAGCACATCCCGGACGAGGTCGTGGCCGCGGAAGCGCTCATCAAGGGGGAGTTCCAGATCATCTGGACCCGGGGCAGCCCGGAAGCCGTCGCGGTCCTGCGCAGGGCTCCGGGGGTGAAGACCGAGCGGGTCATCGTCTACGACTCGCTGCGCCACATCGCCATGAATCCCAACTTCAAGCCGACCCAGGATGTGCGCGTTCGGCAGGCTCTCTCGTACGCCATCAACCGCCAGCAGATCGAGGCGGCGCTGCCCGGGCTCGAGCTGCCGACGGACCTCATGCGCTCCAACCGGCTGCTCGGGGGTAGCGCAAACGTCCCCCGCTATCCCTACAACCCTGAACGGGCGAAACAGCTGCTGGCTGCCGCCGGATATCCGAACGGATTCCGGGTCCGGATCATGTACCAGACCCGCTCCCCCGAGGATATTCTGGCCAACATCGTACAGTCGGCGTGGCGCGCGGTCGGGATCGATGCGAGCCTGGATCCGGCCGAGCCGACGGCCGCGTTCGACCGCCGCAACCGCTTCGACTTCGACGTGACCGTGACGTCGGTCGGCCGGCCGGCAGACCCTGACCTGTTCTTCTCCGATCTCTTTCTCTCCACATCCAAGCCCCCCGGAGGCTCAAACTACTTCGGGTACAGTGGCGTCGACAGCTTGATCCTGGCGGGCAGGCGGGAGCAAGACCCGGCGAAGCGGCAGCGGATCTACGAGCAGGTGAACAAGAAGCTGATGAGCGATCTGCCGATCATTCCTCTCTCGCTGCAGGTCTTTACCGCGGCCTGGCGATCCCCGGTCGTCAGCGTGACCAGCGGTCGGAACAACAACTTCTGGTCCGAGACGATCAAGGTCGGCCGGTAGGGACGGCGGCTTTCTCGCGGTCGCGCGGCGCCACGGCGCCACCGGGCGCGTGCGCGTCCAGAATCATCATGAGGGAGGCGGTGGTCCATGGCACGGAGGCAGGCGCCCTACAGGGAGATCTACGCATATTTCGAGGCCGAAATGAACGGCCGCGCCCCGGACAGCATCCGCATGCTCGAGCGCTACCTCCCGGGCGCGATGGAGGGATTCTACCGCCTCCGGCGAGCCACGACCGTTGAGAGCTCGCTGCCCAAGAAGGTCCGGGAGCTGATTATCATCGCCGTGGAAGCGGCGCTCAAGAAAGATCCGATCGGGCACGCCCGCATCGCGGTGGAGGCCGGGGCGACCCCTCAAGAAGTCCACGATGCGGTGGCGCTCGCGCTGTGGCTGGCCGGGATGCCGGCATATCACCACGGCATGGCGGCCGTGCGGGCCGCCGAGCGGCACGCGGCGCGGCGGCGACGCATGGACGGCGCGGGCGGACGGCAGGCACAACGATGAGCGCCGCGCCCCGCGCGTACCCTGCCGGTCCGGTGACCTTCGTCTCCGCCGCGCCTCCGGGCGGTGGGTGGCACCAGATCTGTGTGAAGACGGCCGACGCGCTGCGAGCGGAAGGGCTGGTGCCGGCGGGGATCGAGGTCGTAGTCACCCCGGGCGGCCTCGCGGTGTTCGAGCAGACGATCGCAGCCCGTCGAGGCGACGACCGCACGCTGATCGCGTTCTCGCCCGGCCTGACGATGCAGATCTTGATGAAGGGAAGCCGACATTCGTACGCGGACATCACGCCGATCGCCGCGCTCAGCACGGACTACGGCGCGCTGGTTGCCCACCCGGGATCTCCCATCTCCACGCTGCCGGCGCTCATAGACACGCTGCGGCGGCGCCCCGCCGAGGTTCCCATTGCGGGTGGCTCGGGGCCGGGCGCGATGCATCACGGCATGGTCAGCGTGGTGGCGGCCGCCGCGGGAGTGCCGGCTGCGGCCGTGCCCTATCTCGGGCAGGGCGGCGTCGCCGAGGCGCTCAGGAGCGTACGCACCGGCCAGGCCCCGGTGGCGGCGCTCGGCGCCGCGGACGTGCTCGGCGAGGTCCGCGAGGGCCGCCTGCGCGTGCTCGCCGTACTGGCGGAGCGGCGACTCCCGGAGCTTCCGGACGCACCGAATGCGCGGGAGCAGGGGCTCGACGTGGTCTTCCCGATGTGGCGCGGGTTCTACGGGCCGCCGGCGATGCCCGCTCGAGCCGTCGCCTTCTGGAGTGAGACGTTTACGCGGCTGTGCCGGACGCCGACGTGGGGACGCGTCCTGCGGGAGAGCAACTGGTTCCCTCTCCTGCTTGTCGGGGAGGCGTTTCGCGCATTCCTGCAGGAGGATACCCGGCGCTACGCCGGGGCGCTCCTGCGGGCAGGGATCGGGCGGGAGGCCACGACATGAACCGCATGCGCACGACCATCGCGATGGTGCTGTCCGTGTTCTTGATCCTCGCCGTCTTCTCGGAGGGAGGTGGGGCGCAGCCGGACGCGCGCCCCGCGATTCGCGTCCGGCTGCAGTTCGCCCGCGCCGGGGGAGTCTTCGATCCGGCCCGATGGCGCTATACGTCCGACTGGTTCGTGTATCCTAACCTGTTCAACTGGCTCCTGAGGTGGAAGCCGGGTCCGGCCCCGAGCGTCCTCGAGCCCGATCTGGCGGAGAAGTGGAGCGTCTCGCCCGACGGGCTTACCTATACCTTTACATTGCGAAAGGGCGTGCAGTTGACCAAGGGGTACGGGGAGCTCACCGCCGACGACGTGGCCTTTTCGTTCCAGCGTCAGATGGACGATCCGAAGATGTCCTTCCACCATGCGCTGGAGAACGTCAAGAGCGTCGAGGCCGTGGACAAGCACACGGTGCGGATCACCCTCAAGCAGCGCGACGGATCCTTCCTGTGGACCGTCATCTCGTACCGGCCCGGGCTCATCGTTTCGAAGAGGGCCGTGCAGCGCTTGGGCGATGGTTTCGCGAGGAGCCCCGTCGGGACGGGGCCGTTCGAGTTTGTTGCGCTGACCCCCCAGGGAGAGGTCGTGGTCCGCGCCAACGACGCGTACTTCCGGGGAAAGCCCGCGGTGCGTCAGATCACCTTCGTCCATATCGCCGACGAGAACACGGCTGCCGAGGCGCTGCGTCACGGGGACGTCCAGGTCATCTGGACCCGCGGCAATCCTGAGGTCGTCAAGATCCTGCGCGGCGATCCCAAGGTTCGGACGGTCCGGGTGATCGAGTACTACAACCTCTTCCAGGTCCAGTTCAGTTGGCGGTTCAGGCCGACCCAGGATGTCCGCGTCCGCCGGGCGCTGGCCTATGCGATCGACCGCCGCGCGATCGCCGGCGCGCTGCCCGGCCTCGATGAGATGGCGGATGTGATGCGCCCGCCGCAGCTCTTCGGAGGTACCCGCGACGTCCCGACGTACCCCTACGATGCGAACAAGGCCCGGCAGCTCCTGCGCGAGGCCGGTTACCCCGACGGGTTTCCCGTGACCTTGATGATTCAGAACCGGGAACCCGAGACCACGGTCGCGCAGATCCTCGCGGCGCAGTGGCGGGCGGTTGGTCTGGCGGTCAGGCTGAGCGTGCTCGACCCCACCGCCGCGTTCGACCAGAGGGACAAGGGGGAGTTCGACATCACCATCTCCGCGACCGCCCGGCCTGGGGATCCACACTTGTTCTTCTGGGATGTGTTCGACTCCGAGGCCTTTCCGCCGTACGGCTCCAACTATTTCCACTATACCGACGCCGACAATCTCATCGAAGCCGGGCGCATTACCCTGGATGAAGGGCGGCGGGCCCAGATCTACCGGGCGCTCCAGCGGAAGCTGATGACCGACCTGCCGATCATCCCGCTGTTCTATCGCGCGTATGTGCTGGCCATGACCGACCCCGTGGTGTCCATGACCCCGGGGGCGTTCAGCATGTTCTGGGGGGAGACGATCAAAGTCCGCCGGTAGGGTGCGGGGAGGAGGGGACGACCCATGGAGTTTGGCATCCGCCTGCCTCATTCCGGGCCGCTGGCTTCGCCCGCCGCGGTCCGGGCCATCACTCGACAGGCGGAACAGCTCGGGTTCGCCGCCGTCCTGACGCATGACCACGTGCAGTGGGGCATGGGGGACAAGTACCACTTCTACTGCGGAGGCCTCGAGCTCGCGGACGCCCATCCCCGCCCCACCGATTTCTACGACGCGTTCTGCACCATGGCGTATTTGGCCGGGATGACGTGCCGCATCCGGTTCGTTTCGGCTGCCATCGTGCTCGCGTGGAGGCATCCTCTCATGCTGGCTCGCCTCGCGCTGACGCTGTACCACCTCTCGGGGGGCCGTTTCGTCTTGGGCGTGTGCGTCGGCAACGTCCCGCGCGACTTCGAGGTGCTCGGCGTCGATTGGGACCACCGGGCCGCGGTGGCCGAGGAGCATCTGGAGGTCGTGGTGCGGGCGCTGCGGGAGGACGGGCCGCTGTCCTACGCCGGCGCACACGTGCGGTTCGCCGACGCAGAGATGTGCCCGAAGGCGCCGGACCTCCCGATCTGGTACGGGGGGACCGCCCCGCGCGGTCTGAGGCGTGCGGCCCGGTACTGCGACGGGCTGCTCGTCGGCGGGCCGGCCCCGGTGCTGGGCCAGCTCCGGTCGAAGGTCGCTGCGCTCCGGGAGCAGTACGGGCGCGGGGGGACTCCCTTCACGATGGGCGCGCTCGCGATGATCAGCATCGACACGGAGCGCGCCCGCGCCGAGGCGACGGCGGAGTACACGCTGCGGGAGCGGGAGCGGGCGGCGTGGCTCCGGAAGCAGCGCCAGATATACAGCGAGCGGGACGCGGCGTTCGTGGGGACGCCGGATGTGGTTGCGCAGAAGCTCGAGGCCTACGCCGCTGCCGGCGTCGACTTCGTCGGCCTGGGGTTTATCGGTCCGTCTCTCGATGCCGTCCATGAACGCATCGCCTTGTTCGCGCGCGACGTGATGCCGCGATTCCGCAGGGCGGCTGCGCCGGCGAGTCCACGGTAACCGGGCCGCGCTCCGCGCAGGGGGGCACCCCGCCCACGGGGCAGCGCATCGCCACACGGATGAGGCCGCGGGATCAAGGAGATCGCTATGACGTCGTCGTCGTGGGTGGCGGCAACGCCGCGCTCTGCGCGGCGCTGTCCGCGCGGCGCCACGCGGGGCGAGTCCTGCTGCTCGAGCGGGCCCCCGAGCACATGCGCGGCGGCAACACCCGGCACACGCGGAACCTCCGCTGCGCCCATGCCGCGGGGGACCCGTACCTCCGCGGCGAGTATACCGAGGAGGAGTTCCTCGAGGATCTGCTCGCGGTGGGCGGCGGCCAGGTGAACCGGGAGCTGGCGCGGTTCACGATCAGGGAGTCCCGGACGCTCCCGGCCTGGATGAGCGAGCACGGGGTGCGGTGGCAGCAGCCGCTGCGGGGGACGCTGCAGCTCGGACGCACCAACCGGTTCTTCCTCGGCGGCGGCAAGGCCCTCGTCAACACCTACTACGAGGCGGCACGAAAGATGGGGGTCGAGGTGCGGTACGAATCCTGTGCGGAGGACCTCCTCCTGGAGGACCACCGCGTCCAGGCGGTGGTCGTGCAGCGCGGGGGGATACGCGAGGTGGTGCCCACACGGGCGGTGGTGGTCGCATCCGGGGGCTTCGAGGCGAACGTGGACTGGCTCAGGCGCTACTGGGGGGACGCGGCCGACAACTTCGCCGTCCGCGGCACGCCCTACAACGACGGGACGATGCTCGCCGTCCTGCTGGACAAGGGCGCGACGCCGGTCGGCGACCCCAAGGGGTTCCACGCCGTGGCGGTCGATGCCCGCGCGCCCCGGTTCGATGGGGGGATCGCGACCCGGCTGGACGCGATCCCCTTCGGGATCGTCGTGAACCGGCACGGGCTGCGATTCTACGACGAGGGCGAGGACCTCTGGCCCAAGCGCTACGCGATCTGGGGCCGGCTGATCGCCGAGCAGCCGGGCCAGGTCGCGTACTGCATCGTCGACGCAGCGGCCATCGGCTGCTTCCTCCCGCCGCTGTACCGGCCGATCCAGGCCGGGACGATCGAGGAGCTGGCCGCGGCCCTGGGGCTCGAGCCGCTCCGGCTCGCCCGCACGGTGGCGGAGTTCAACCGGGCGGCGGCGGGGAACACAGCGGTCCGGCCGGACGTCCTGGACGGGATGTGCACGCGAGGCCTCGTGCCGCCCAAGAGCAACTGGGCGCGACCGATCGATCGCTCCCCGTTCTACGCCCTTCCGCTGCGGCCCGGCATCACGTTCACGTACATGGGCGTGGCGGTGGACGGGGATGCGCGGGTACTCGATCAGCACGGTCGCCCCTTTTCCAACCTCTACGCCGCGGGGGAGATCATGTCGGGCAACATCCTCGCCCGCGGCTACCTGGCCGGGTTCGGCCTGACGATCGGCAGCGTCTTCGGGCGCCTGGCGGGACGGGAGGCGGCGGCGCATGCCCGGGCCTGACGTCCTTCGCGAGGCGGAGCGCCAGCTCACGGTCTGCAACGCGTGCCGGTACTGCGAGGGCTACTGCGCGGTCTTTCCGGCGATGGAGCTGCGGCGGGCGTTCGGGACCGGCGACATCGTGTACCTGGCCAACCTCTGCCACGACTGTCGCGCCTGCTACTACGCGTGCATGTACGCGCCGCCGCACGAGTTCGCCGTCAACATCCCGCAGGTGCTCTCCGACGTGCGGCGGCAGAGCTACGAGCAGTACACCTGGCCTGCCGCGCTCTCCCGGCTGTTTGCGAGCATCCCGCTGGCCGCGGCCGTGGCGGCCGGGGCGGTGGCGGCGGTCGCGGGGCTCGCGCTGCTCTTGGCCGGCCCGGGCCGCCTGTTCGCGGTCCACGAGGGCCCGGGCGCCTTCTATCGCGTGATCCCGTACGCGGCGATGCTGGTTCCGGGTCTCGCGGCGGCCTGCTACGTCGTCGCGGTATGGGGGGCGGGCGCCGCGCGCTTCTGGCGCGAGACCGGGGACGCGATGCGGGCGCCCGTGACGCCGTGGGGGGTGCTGCGGGCACTGTGGGACGCGCTGGCCCTGCGCTACCTGCGCGGCGGCGGCCCCGGCTGCCCGTACCCCCGCGAACGCCCCTCGCACGCGCGCGGGGTGCTCCACGGGCTCGTCTTCTACGGGTTCCTGAGCGCCCTGGCGTCGACGACGCTCGCGGCCGTCTACCAGGACCTGCTGGGCCGGCTGCCTCCGTATCCGCTCACCAGCGCGCCGGTGGTGCTCGGCGGCGTGGGCGGGCTCGCCATGATCGCCGGCACCGCCGGCTTGATCGTCGCGAAGGGCGGCAGCGACCGGGCGCCGGCGGGCGCCGGCGCCGCCGGGGCGGACTACGCGTTCCTCGTGACGATCGGGCTGGCCGCGCTCACCGGGATGCTGACCCTCGCGCTCCGCGCGACGCAGGCGATGGGCGCGATGCTGACCATCCACCTGGGCGTGGTCGCGGCCCTCTTTGTGACCGCGCCGTACGGCAAGTTCGTCCACGCCGTCTATCGCCTGCTGGCGCTCCTCAGGAGCCGGCTCGAGCAGGAGGCATCCCTGCGCGAGGACCGCTGACGGCCCGCGCCGGTCTCCGCGGGGCCCGGGCGGGCGCGTCCGCCCGAGGCCTATGGCCGGCCGGCCGCGGGGAGATGGTCCGGCGGCTTTCGCATCGGGAGGATCCGCCCGGCCGGACGCGGAAGGGCCGGTATTGCTGCCCGGCACGTGGAAAGGAGGGACCACCGATGCGTACCGCGCGCCATACCACGCCCGGCTCCGGGCTTCTCTGGACGATCGTCGCAGCGGTTGCGGTCGGGCTCGCGCTGCTGCCCCTGTCGGGGGTCGGCGCGGCGCAGCAGGTGAAGCTGACGATGTTCATCTGGGCCGGCGCCAACCAGGGCGTGGTCCCCCGAGAGGTCGTGGCCGCGTACCTGAAGACGCACCCCTCCGTCCAGATCGAGTTCTGGGAGTCCAACAACACCGTCACGTATCCGAAGATGGTGGCGGCAAAGCAGGCCAACCCGAGCAACCCGCTCATCAACTTCGGGTTCTTCAACGTCGACGCCACCAACCGGGGCGACGTGGACGATATGTGGGTGCCGCTCGATCCCGCCCGCATCCCGAACATGGCCCGCGTGCACAAGAGCCTCCGGCGGCCGGACAACCGGGGCATCGGGTACGAGATGAGCGCGATGGGGCTCATGTACAACAAGGACGCGGTGAAGGACCCGCCCACCTCCTGGACGGCCCTCTGGGACCCGAAGTGGCGCGGCAAGGTCACATTCTTCGACAACAACTTCATCCCGCTCGTCCTGGCCGCCCGGCTGAACGGCGGCAGCGAGAAGAACATCGACCCGGGCTTCCGGGTGTGGGAGCAAAACGCGAAGAACATCCGCGCGCTCGTTACGAGCAACGACCAGTTGAAGAACCTCATCGTCAGCCGTGAGGCGTTGCTGGGGCCCTGGTTCACGAGCATCTGGAAGTTCTGGGAGGAGGAGGGAGCCCCGCTGGGGTTCGCCAACCCGAAGGAGGGGGTCGTCGCGTTCCCCCTGTACCTGCAGATCGTGAAGGGCAGCACCCCGGAGCAGATCCACGTCGCCGAGCAGGTCATCAACGAGCTGCTCAAACCGGAGAACAACGCGCGGTACGCGCGTCTCACGATCGGGGTCCCGTCCGAGCCGGAGGTCCGCCTGTCGCCAGGCGTCGAGCAGATCCTCAGCCCCAAGCTGCTGGACCACGCGATCTGGCTGGACTGGGCCACGATGGGCCAGAAGGCGAGCGAATGGCGGCAGCGCTGGGAGCGCGAGGTGAAGTCGCGCCTGTAAGGCTGTGGGATGGCGCTGAGCGGCGGGGCACCGGTTGAGGTTCGCCACCTGCTGAAGCGCTTCGGCACCACGGCGGCCGTCGACGACGTGACCTTTACCGTGGGGGGAGGGGAGTTCTTCTCCCTGCTTGGCCCGTCGGGGTGCGGGAAGACCACGACCCTGCGCGTGATCGGCGGCTTCGAGCGGGCGGACGCGGGGCACGTCCTCATCGACGGCCGGCCGATGGGGCAGCTCCCGCCCAACCGCCGGGAGACCTATATGGTCTTCCAGCGCCTCGCGCTGTTCCCCCACTACCATGTCTTCGACAACGTGGCCTTCGGGTTGCGGATGAAGCGGCTGCCGGAGGTCGAGGTGCGGCGGCGGGCGCGAGAGGCGCTCGCGCTCGTGCGGCTCGAGGGCATGGAGACACGGCGGATCAGCGAGCTATCGGGCGGCCAGCAGCAGAGGGTCGCGCTGGCGCGCGCGCTCGTCAACCGGCCCCGGGTGCTCCTGCTCGATGAGCCCCTCAGCGCGCTGGATCTGAAGCTCCGCCTCCAGATGCAGGAGGAGCTGAAGCGGCTGCAGCGTGAGCTGGGGACGACGTTCATCTACGTCACGCACGATCAGGGCGAGGCGATGGCCATGAGCGACCGCGTCGGCGTGATGGACGCGGGCCGCCTGCTCCAGGTGGGCACGCCGCTCGACATCTACGAGCGCCCTCAGACGCCGTTCGTCGCCCACTTCATCGGCGACGCCAACCTGATCCAGGGCACCGTGGATGCCCTGGAGCCGCGGACCATCGCCGTGCGGGCCGGGGCTCTCCGCATCCACGCGCACCGCGATGGGTGGGAGAGGCTCGGCGCGCCGATCAGCGTCTGCATCAGGCCGGAGCGGGTGTGGGTGGCGGCGGCGGGGGACTCCGCCGGCGGCCTGAGGGGGCGCATCGAAGACCGCGCCTTCGTCGGTCAGGCGGTGAAGTACCGGATCGATGTCGACGGGCTCCCGCTTCGCGCCTCGGTGCCGTATCGGAGCGGAACGCCGCTGTTCGCCGTTGGCGAAACTGTGGCGGTGGGCTGGGATGCCGGGCAGGCGGTCCCCGTGCCCGCCGATGGAGGAGGCTTCGAGCATGCAGACGTTGCGGATCGCCGGGATCTCCGTCCCGCCGGGCCAGCGAGCGCTTAGCGAGGTCGCCTGCGGCGAGCTTCCGGACGGCACCGCCGTCCGGCTCCCCCTGATCGTGGTGAACGGGGCGGGGGACGGACCGACCCTCTGGCTCGGCGCCGGCCTGCACGGTACCGAGGTCCCGGGGATGGAGGTGATCCGTCGGATCACGCGCGAGCTGGTCGACCCCGGACGGCTGCGCGGCGCGCTGCTCGCGGCCCCGTTGCTCAACCCCTTCAGCTTCCATCAGCACCAGATGCTCACGCCGCAGGACGGCTACAATCTCAACCGCGTGTTCCCCGGGAGCCGCGTGATGCTGCTCAGCCACCGGCTCGCGGCGCAGATCGCGGAGCTGGCCGACCCCTGCGATGTCTACCTGGACTTCCACGCGAACCCCACGCCCGCGCTCCAGTTCGCGATCATCAAGCATTCGGGGGACGACGCGCTGTGGGAACGGAGCCAGGGGCTCGCCCGCGCCTTTGGGATCACCACGATCCAGATGATCCCCACGCACGAGCAGCACCGAACCGGCACGTTTACGGATCACGTGCAGGAGCGCGGCAAGCCGTGCCTGGTCCTGGAGCTGATCGCATGGCGGCGCTTCGACGCCGCCTCCCTCGCCACGGGCGTGCGCGGGACCCTCAACGTCATGCGCCATCTCGGGATGCTGGACGGGGCGATCGAGCCGCAGCGGGATGTGCCGATGATCGAGGGACCGCTCACCCGGACGGAGGTGACCGCAAACCGGGGCGGGCTCGTCCACCCTTACAAGTACCCCGGCGATCCCGTCACGGAAGGGGAGACGATCGCGGTGATCCGCAACCCCTGGGGGGATATCGTCGAGGAGATCCGCGCGCCGCGCGACGGCTGGATCCTGGCCTGGCCGCTGCTGGGCAACCAGGCGGTCGCGACCGGCGACATCCTCGCGTTCATCGCGTTCAGGCCGTAGGACGCAGACGCCGGAGACGGGCCGGTGCGGATCGAGGGGCGGACGGCCCTGCTCCTGCTGACCCCGGCGCTGGGGCTCATGGCCGTGCTCTACGTCGTGCCGCTCGCCGTGTACCTGGTGAACGGGCTTCACGCCTTCCGGGACGGCCGGATCGTCCCCGTCTGGACGCTGGAGACCACGCGGCGGTTCTTCGCCGACCCGTTTTCCTACCGCGTGATCTGGGCCTCCCTGCGCCTTTCCTTCATCGTGACCGCCCTCACGCTCGGCATCGGATATCCGCTCGCGTACGCGCTGCACACACGCGTCGCGCGCCCCGGGGCGCGGGTCGTCACCGGGCTGTTGCTCTTCTCGCCCCTTGTCGTCAGCGTGGTGGTGCGCACCTACGGGTGGCTCATCCTGCTGGCCGACCGAGGACTGGTCAACACGCTGCTGCGCCAGGCGGGGCTGATCCAGGCGCCGCTCGGCCTCCTGTTCAACCTCACGGGCGTGGTCGTCAGCCTGACCCACATCCTGCTGCCGTTTGCGGTGTTTCCGATCTACAGCGTGCTCAGCCGCCTCGACTGGACGCTCGCGGAGGCGGCCCGCGATCTGGGCGCCGACTGGCAGCAGGTCTTCGTCCGCATCACGCTTCCGCAGAGCATGCCGGGCGTCGTGGCCGCGTCGCTCATCTGCTTCACGCTCTCGCTCAGCGCGTTCGTCACCCCGCAACTGCTCGGCGGCGGCCGCGTGCAGGTGCTGCCGCTGGATGTCTACAACAGCACCGTCGAGATCAACTGGCCCGAGGGGGCGGTGGCGGCGACGGTGCTGCTTGTGCTGTCGCTCGCGGCCGTGTGGACGCTCGGCCGTGCGCTGCGCCTGGTGTCCGCCGCGTGATGGCTGAGGCGCGCCCGCTGATCGCGGAGGCCCGTGGGGCCGGCGCGGCCCGCACCGCGCTGCTGCGCGCCTTCCTCTGGATCGGGGTCGGCTTCACGCTCCTCCCGCTTGCGATCGTGATCGTCTACTCGTTCAGCAGCGTCGCGTACGGGGTCTTCCCTCCTCCCGGGTTCTCGCTGCGGTGGTACGCGAACCTGTGGGCCCAGGCCGCGTTCCGGGGCGCCTTCCTGCGGAGCCTGACCGTGGGCGTGGTGGCGACCGCCGCCGCCCTGGCCGCGGGGTTGCTCTGCGCCCTCGCGCTCGTGCGCTCCGCGTTCCGCGGCCGGGAGATGCTGCGGGCGTTTCTCCTGTCGCCGATCGTCATGCCGAAGATCGTGCTGGGCGTCGGGTGGTTCATCTTCTTCGCGCGGCTCAACATGCAGGGCGGGCTCGTCCCCCTGATCCTCGCCCACACGATCATCGTGCTGCCCTTCGTGGTCACGATCCTCGCGGCCAACCTCGTCGGGCTCGACCCGTCGCTCGAGGAGGCCGCGCAGGATCTCGGCGCATCGCCCGCGGTGACGCTCTGGCGCGTCGTCCTGCCGCAGATCCGCGGCGGGCTGCTGGTGAGCGGGTTGCTCGCGTTCATCGTGTCGTTCGATCAGGTGGAGAGCTCCATCTTCCTGGTCAGGGGCGAGAACAACACGCTGCCGATCGAGATGTTTCTCTATATGGAGAAGTGGCAGGATCCAACGATCGCGGCCCTGTCCACGCTGCTGATCGCGTTTGCCGGCGCGCTGGTCGCGATCGTAGCGCTGGCGGCGAGGGGGACCGATGTGCGGCGGCTGCTGCCGCGCTGACATGACGGGGGTGCCGCCGGCCCAGGCCGGCAGCCGGGGGCGTGGCGGGCTCGCCGCGCGGCCTGCGCAGCACCGTCCCGCCCTGCGCGAAGGCGATTCCTCGCACGGAGGGACCGGGCCGTCGAGGCGCCGGGCCAGATTCCGATAGCGGGGGGGCCTCGATGGGCGCTGCCCGGGCGATCGCGCTCGTCACCGTGGGCCTCGCGGCCTGTGTGAAGCTGCTTGGCCAGCTCTGCCTGGCGGGGCCGGATCCGGATCCGGCCGCTGCGACCGCCGCGGCCCTCGTCGCGCTGATCGTCGCGGCCGCCGGCCTGGCGCTCGCTGCGGGCCTCGCGGCGTTCCGTCTCGGCCGCGAGGAGGCCTGCCGCCGGCGCGCTCACGGGACGGCGTTGCCCTGGCGCGCGCTCGTCGTCGTTGTGATCGCGAGCCTCGCGCTGCGCGGCCTGGGGTTCCTCTGGCTCAGGGTGCACGCCCGCGCCGCCGCTGGTCTGCCCCTGGGGCACACGCTGATGTGGGCGTCCGGCCCGCTGCTTGCGGTCCTCTCCGCGCTCGTGCTGCTCGGTAGCCTGACCGGCTGAGCGCGCCCGCGCGGGTGTCCCCGCTCACCGGGGCAGGTCGGGGTAGAACTGCCGCACGAGCGCCGGCCGATCCCGCCAGTCCCGGCTGACCGCTACCCAGAGGTCGAGGTAGACGCGGCCCTCGATCAGGCGCTCGATGTCCTCGCGGCTCCTCCTGCCGATCTCGCGGATCAGGCGGCCGCCGTGTCCGACGAGGATCTTCTTCTGCGACGGCCGCTCCACGTGGAGGGTCGCGCGGATGTAGGTCAGGCCGCGCTCCGGCCGGGGCGCGATCTCCTCGATGTCGACGGCGATCGCGTGCGGGACCTCCTCGCGGGTCAGCGTCATCGCCTTCTCCCGGATGATCTCCTGGACGATCGACCGCACCGGCTGGTCGGTGAGGTCCGCGTCCTCGAAGTACGGCGGACCTGGGGGGAGGCGCCGGACGATCGCCTCGACGAGCGCGTCCAGGCCCTCGGCGCGCAGGGCGCTGATCCGTACGACCTCCGGCGTGCCGAGGACGTCACGGACCCAGCGGCTCCAGGCCGCGAGCCGGTCCGGGCCCGCCTCGTCGGATTTGTTCAGGGCGACCAGCACGGGCACGCCCGACTCCCGGGCCGCCTCCGCCGCCATCCGCGACTCCTCGCCCGGCTCCCGGGAGGCATCGAGGACGAGCACCACGACGTCCGCGTCGGCCAGCGCGCCGCGCGCGGCCCGCACCATGTCCTCGCCGAGTGCGTGGCGCGGCCGGTGCACGCCGGGGGTGTCCACGAGCACGATCTGGGCCCCCGGCCGGTGCACGATCCCCCGCAGGACCGTGCGCGTGGTCTGGGGCACCGCGGTCGTGATCGCGACCTTCGAGCCGACGAGCGCGTTGAGGAGCGTGGACTTGCCCGCGTTGGGCGGGCCGACCACCGCGGCGAAGCCGGAGCGGAACGCGGCGGCCGCGCCCGGCCGGTCGAGATCTCCGGCCCCTGCGGCCATCATGGCAGGCATGGATCGCTCCGGGGGCCTCCGCACGGCCTGTGGCTCCTCCCGGCCGCTATTATGCCACGCCGCAGCGGGCGGAGGTCCGAGGCCGGGCCGAGTGGGTGGAGGAGTCGGATGTGCTGGCGAGGAATCTAGTCATCTGATGACCTGATGTCTACTCCGGCCCTCCAGCCCATACGGCACCAGACCAGCGCCGCGCAGGTAGTCCAGCGGATCCGTCAGCTGATCCGCGACGGAGGCCTCAGTCCCGGAGATCGCCTGCCATCGGTGAAGGAGCTTGCGGCCAGCCTGCGCGTGAGCACGGCCACCATCCGCGAGGCGATTCAGATCCTGTCGACGCTGCGCCTTGTGGATGTGCGGCAAGGACGTGGTACCTTCGTGGCGCCCCTCGCCGGCGCACCCGACGACCCGGCCTACTGGCTCCCCTGGCTGGAAGCCCACCGCGACGACGTGCTGGCGCTTCTGGAGGTGCGCGAGGTCTTGGAGAGCAAGGCGGCAGCCTTGGCGGCGGAGGCCGTCAAATCCGACGATGCCGGTCTTCCGGCGCGCCTCGAGGCCTTGAGGCACAGCGTCGACGCTATGGAGGCTGCCGCTCGAGAAGGGAACCTCGCGGGGCTGGAGCAGGCCGACCTCCGGTTCCACTCCCTCGTTGCGGAGCTGGCCGGTAATCCGTACCTCGTGTACCTGTCGCGGTCGGTGAACCATATCTTCGCCGACCGCCGTGCGGTCATGGCGCTACCCGGCCGCGCGGCTCAGTCGATCCACCAGCACCGTCAGATCATCGACGCAATCTCTTCCGGGGACCCAGGGCGGGCGGCCGAGGCAATGTCTTGGCATCTTGCATCTACGATCGCGTCGGTCCGGGATATCCGGGCGACGAGGCAGGCGGATGGGCGCCCGGACGAGTCCTCGCACCAGGATGGGCGTCCCGAGACGCCGGTGCGGGCAGTCCAGGCCGTCCACCGGACGGGGAGGGAGGACTATGCGAGCGCGATGGATCTGCATAGCGGTGGGGATCATCGTCTCCGCAGCGCTGGCGGACGGTCTGCACCACGCCGCGGGCGCGCAGCCGGAGAAGGTCATCACGATTCGGCTCAGCTGGAAGGCGAAGGGTGAGTTCGCCCCGCTGTTCGTGGCGGTCCAAAAGGGCTTCTACGAGCGACACGGGGTGAAGGTGCGGGTGCTGGAAGGCACCGGCGCCGGCCCCACGCTCACGGCCCTGGCCAACGGGAACGACCAATTCGCGTACGTGGGCGCTATCGAGACCGCCCAGGGGATCGCACAGGGGATGCCCATCCTGATGGTGGCCAACTACATTCATCGGAGCCCCATGGTCCTGGCCTCCTTCGAGCCACTGCAGACGCCACGTGATCTCGAAGGCAAGAGCATCGGCACGTCGCCGCAGGATACGTTCCAGCGCATCTGGGAGGCCTTCGCGCGTGCCAACGGCGTCGATGCCGGCAAGGTCCGGATGGTCAACCTCGACCCCAGCGCGCGGCTCACACAGTTTCTCCAGGGACGGGTGGACGTGCTGTCGGCGTTCTACACCAACGAGATCCCGATCGTCTACGCGCGCTCCGCGCGACCTCTTCACATTCTGTGGGTCGCCGACTATGGGTTCAACATCCTCGGCCATGGGTTGGTGACGACGCGCAAGTTCGCCGAGCAGAACCCGCAGGTCGTCAGAGCGGTCGTGGCGGGCACCACGGAGGGGTTCGACTATACGCTGCGCCATCCGGCGGAGGCAGCCGACCTGGTCATCAAGCTCTTCCCCGAGGCCCTGGATCGCGAGACAACACCGCTGCAGATCAGCTCGATGCTGCAGTTGCTCCACACGAAGGCCGCCGCCGGTCACCCGCTGGGGTGGAACTCCGAGGAGGAGTGGCGCAGGACGATCGCGATTCTGTCGCGCGGCGGGCTGGTGCGAGGCGTGGAGTCGGCCTCGGCGTACTATACAAACCGGTATGTCGGTCAGTAAGCCGCTCGGCGCGCGACCGGGGCGGGGGATGGCGCACGGCCTCGCCCGCGCGGCGCGGCGGCAGGCGATCGGGGCGGCCGCGCTCGTCGCACTCGTGGCTATGTGGGAACTGCTTGCGCGGGTACTGGCGATCCCATCCTACGCGCTGCCGCGCCCGTCGCAGATCGCGGTGATCCTCCTGGGCCGGTGGGCGCTCTTCGCCAAGCACCTCGTGTACACAACGCAGGAGGTCCTCGCAGGCTTCTTGGTGAGCATCGCGATAGGCGTCCCGGTGGCCATCGGGATTGTCTACTCGAGGATGCTCGAGAGCGTGAGCTACACCTTGATTGTGGCCTTTCAGGCCGTGCCCAAGACGGCGCTCGCCCCCCTGTTCGTCCTGTGGCTTGGCTACGGACTGCTGTCCAAGGTGGCGGTGGCCTTCCTCATCGCGTTCTTCCCGATCGTCGTCAACACGGTCATCGGCATGCGATCGGTGGAGCCGGAGATGCTCTACCTCACCCGGTCGTTGGGCGCGAGCGCCTGGCAGATCTTCCTCAAGGTCCGACTGCCTAAGGCGCTGCCCAGCATGTTCGGCGGCTTCAAGGTGGCGATGGCCCTCGCGGTCGTCGGGTCGGTCGTCGGCGAGTACATCGGCGCCAACGCGGGCCTGGGGTATGTCCAACTGGTTGCCAGCAGCAACCTCGATACACCGCTCGTGTTCGCCGTCATCGTCGTGCTCTCGCTCCTCGGGATCGTGCTGTTCAACCTTGTAGGCCTGGTCGAGCGCCTCGTGATCCGTTGGAAGCCCGGCGAGGCGCAGATGGAAGCGGCGAGGGATACGATGTGAGTGGGCCACGCCAGCTCACGGTCTCGGTGGCGTTGGAGGACGTGCACAAGGCCTACCACGGGCGTGCCCAGCAGATCGTGGCGCTGGAGAGCATCACGATGACCGTTCGATCTGGAGAGTTTCTCGCTGTCGTCGGGCCGAGCGGATGCGGGAAGAGCACGCTCCTGATGCTCATCGCCGGCCTCCTCCCGCCCACGCGTGGCGCGATCGCTATCGACGGCCGGCCGGTGGCCGGACCCTACACCGACGTGGGGATTGTCTTTCAGCGCGACGTGCTGTTCGAATGGCGGACGATCCTCGGCAATGTCCTGCTCCCGGCAGAGATCAAGCGGCTGTCGCTGCCCGCGAGCCGGGAGCGTGCGCTCCACCTGCTCGACGAAGTGGGCTTGGCCGGGTTCGAGGATCGCTATCCGTACGAGCTCTCCGGCGGGATGCGCCAGCGCGTGGCGCTGTGCCGCGCCCTCATTCACGATCCGCCGCTGCTCCTCATGGACGAGCCATTCGCTGCGTTGGATGCCTTCACCCGGGAGGAGATGGGTGCGTATCTGCTGCGCCTGTGGCATGAGCGGAGCACGGTGATCTTCGTTACCCACTCCATCGAAGAGGCCGTGGCGCTGGCCGATCGCGTCGTGGTCATGTCGCCGCGACCCGGCCGCATCGTGGAGGCCGTGGACGTCGGGCTCCCCCGGCCGCGGGGCCTCGACGTCAAGGAGGATCGTCGCTTTCACGACGTCGTGCACACGATTCGGGAGCTATTCAAGGCGCGCGGAATGCTCTGGGAGAAGACGCCGGAGATCGCGGGCCGGGGACGGTGACTTCGGTCGAGAACGCGAGGGAGGGAGCGACGTGCCTGTTGTCACCGTGGAGATGTGGGAAGGTCGGAGCCGCCGGCAGAAGCGCGCGCTGGTCGCCGCCATCACGGAGGCGATGGTCCGGCACGCCGGCGCGAAACCGGATCACCTGCACGTGATCATCCACGAGGTCCCGAAGCAGAACTGGGGCCGCGCCGGCAGGCTGTCCGACGGGACGGAGGCCTGAGTGGCGCCGGAGCAACCGCCCGTCCTGGGGCTCACCCACGTCTTGGTGCAGGTTCGGGACCTGGACGCCGCGGAGCGGTTCTTCGTCGGCGTCCTGGGCTTTACCGTCCGCGACCGCGGGGCGCTGCGGGACGGCCGCCCCCTCGTTGTCCTGCGGCAAGGACTCGGGCTGACCGTGTTCCCGCCCGGTGTCGCGTCCGGAGAGAGGACGGTAGACCACATCGCGTTCCGCGTCCGGGATCTTGCGCCGTTTGTGCGGCGGATGGCACGGGACAACCTGCCCTACGAGGGGCCTGTGACCACGCCGACGTACGGGACCTCGATCTACGTCCGCGATCCCGACGGTAATCGCATCGAGCTTCACGATCGGTGAGCGCGCATGGGGCGCATTCTCATCCGGGATGCCGAGGTCGTCCTGACGGTCGATCCCGCCGACCGGGTGCTCACCCAGTGCTCGGTTCTCGTCGAGGATACGCGCATCGCGGCCCTGGGGCCGACAGCGGTCATCGAGGACCGGTATCGGGGCGTCGTCCTGGATGAGGTCATCGACGGACGCAACCGGCTGGTGATGCCCGGGTTTGTGGACGCTCACCTCCACCTCTCCGAGCAGCTTAGCCGCGGCGTCTTCCCCGATACGCTGGCCACCCGGCCGTGGGTGTTCAATTGGGCCAAGCCCGTGTACGCGGCGATGGGCCCCGACGACGAGTACGTGGCGACGTTACTTGCCGGGATCGAGATGATCAAGACGGGGACGACGTGTTGTCTCGATATGGGCGCGCAGAACGACGTCGGGAACACGGTCCGGGCGCTGGAGGAGGTGGGGATCCGAGCGGTGACCGGGCGTCACGCGGCGGACCGGCTGCCCGAGGTACTCCCGCCGCACTGGACGACGGAGATGATCGAACGCCATTTCTTCCCCAACGCCGACGCGGCCCTGGCGGAGCTGGAGCGCGCCGTGCGCACCTACAATAACGCCGCGGGCGGCCGGATCCGTGTCTGGGTGAATATCGAAGGGAAGGAACCCTGTTCCCCGGAGCTGCACGCCGCCGCGCCGGCCCTCGCGGCGAGGTTGGGCGTGGGGACGACCTACCACATCGCGTCGTCGCTGGAGGAGGCGCTGGTCAGCGAGCGCAAGACCGGGAAGTGGCCGGTGACCCGTCTCAAGGAGTGGGGCGCCCTGCGGGACAACCTCGTGCTGGCCCACGTGGTGGCGGTGCGCGACGAGGAGATCGGCTTCTTGGCCGAGGCGGGCACGAAGGTGGCCTTCTGCCCGGGGACGTCGCTGAAGCTCGCCAAGGGGGCGACCAGGATCGGCAAGTACCCGGAGATGCTTGCCGCCGGCATCACGGTGTCCCTGGGGTGCGATGGTGCGTCCGCGGCGGGCTCGCTCGACATGATGCGCCAGATGTACCTCGCCGCCGGACTCTTCAAGGACGCCCGCATGGACGCGTCCCTCATCGGCGCGGTCACGGCACTCCGCATGGCGACGATCGACGGCGCCCGGGCGCTTCTCTGGGATGACCAGATCGGGTCGATCGAGGTGGGGAAGAGGGCCGACCTGATCCTGCTGAATCTCGACGACTGCGACTGGGTCCCCTACACCGACCCGGTCCAGACGCTCGTCTACTCCGCCGGCGCCCACTGCGTCCACACGGTGCTGATCGACGGTCGCGTCGTCATGCGTGACCGTCGGGTGTTGACCGTCGACGAACGGGAAGTCTACGCGCTGGCACGCGAGCACGCCCGTCGGGTCATCGACCGGTCGGGGGTGTGCGCCGGCCGCACCCCGCTGGTCTCAACGGCCTACGACTGACGTGTCACGGGGCCGGTCGCGGCGGACGGAGGATCGATCTATGCCGGAAGAGATCCGCGGGCGCCAGCGGCAGGCGATGGCGCGTCTGGACCTGGACGGCATGGCCATCATTGCCCCGGAGAACGTCTGCTGGACGACCGGCACGTTCATTCCGTCACAGAAGACGGTGCGCCACCGGCATGCCATCATCCTGGTGCCGGCGGAGGGCGAGGCTGAGATGATCGTGGTCGACGTCGAGGAGGGGTTTGCCCGGGTCCACGCCGACGTCGACCGGATCCACGTATACAACGAGTTCACCCAAGACCCCATGCGTGTCCTCGCCGACGTAATTCGCGCGCGCGGCATGCGGGCGGTGGGGATCGAGGCGGGATACCTGAGCCACGCTGACTATCTTCGGCTCGAGCGCGCGCTCGACGGAACGGCACGCCTCGTCCCCATCGACGCGACCCTGCAGCGTCTGCGCATGGTGAAGGTGTCCCAGGAGATCACCCGCCTGGAGCGCGCCGCTCGGATCGCGGAGGCAGCGGCCCACGAGGGCCTCAGCACTTGGTGGCCCGGCATGACGGAGATCGATCTGGGCCGTCGGGTTGCCGACGCGTTTGCGGCGCGGGGCGGCGGGACGTTGACCATGTTGAGCGTGACGGCGGGGGACCGCACGCCGATGCTCAACGCCCCGGCGGGCCCCCGCGGGATCGCGGACGGGGACGTCGTCCGAATCGACGTGATCGGGATCGTGGATAACTACGTCTGCGACGTGGCGCGGACGGCCGTGGCCGGCGAGCCACGGGCGGAGCACCTGGCGATCTGGCAGAAGCTGGTGGACTGCCGAGACCTCGCACTCGAGATGATCCGACCGGGCGCGAGCACTCGCGGTATCTTTCAAGCCTACAGTGAGAAGATGGACGCTTGGGGGCTGCCGACGCTGCACTTCCTCGGCCACGGGCTCGGCCTGACCCTGCACGAGGAGCCCTATCTCAATCGCTATGCCGATGCGACACTCGAGGAGGGGATGGTGCTCGCGGTCGAGCCGCTGGTCACCTTCCCGCAGCTCGGGATGCAGTTGGAAGACACCGTCGTCGTCACGGGTACGGGATGCCGCGTGCTCACCGACCGGTTCGATACGCGGGGGTTGTGGCGCATGGCGCCCAGAGCGCGGCCGTGAGGATTACCGCATTTCAGGCGTACGTCGTCCAGTTGCCCGCGCGGCGGGCGCATAACTGGGCCACCAAGATGTCGGCGCCGATCGGCCACCACTACGTCGTGCGGCTCCTGAGCGACGCGGGGATCGACGGTTGGGGGGAGGCGCCCGCCATCGCAACGTGGGGCGGGCCGCACGGTGCCTACTTCGGCGAGACGGCGACAACGGTCGATCATGTCGTCGCCGAGTACCTCGTCCCGGCGCTCGCCGATGCGGACCCCCAGGAGATCGTCCAGTGCCACGAGCGCATGGACCGGGCGATCAAGGGACATCCGTACGCCAAGGCAGCCGTCGATCTCGCGCTGCATGATATGGCGGGCAAAGCCGCCGGCGTCCCGGTGTACCGGCTTCTCGGCGGCAAGCTCCGCGACGGCATCCCGGTCTGCCACTCGCTGGGGATCATGGGGACCCGCGAGGCGCTCGAGGAGGCGGAGGCGGCGTGCGCCGAGGGCATCCGTACGATCAAGTGCAAGACCGGCCTCGACCCCGCGCGCGATATCGCCCTCGTGGCCGCGCTGCGGGAGCGCCTCGGGCCGGAGATCGGCCTTCGAGTGGACGCGAACGAAGCGTACCCGTCCGCGAGGGAAGCGGCGCGGATCACGCGCGCCATGGAGCCGCACGGCATCCTGTTCTGCGAGCAGCCGGTCATGGGGTTCGAACCCCTGGCGGAGGTCGCCCGGCTGGTCTCCGTTCCCCTGATGGCCGACGAGAGCGCGTGGGTTCCCCAGGACGTCCTGCGCCTGTGGCAGTTGCAGGCGGCACACATCATCAGCCTGTACTACTCGAAGCCCGGTGGGCTCTACCGGGCCCGGCAGCTCGCGGACGTGGTTCGAGCGTGCGGCATGACATGCGATATCGGCGGATCGATCGAGATGGGCATCGGCGTAGCCGCGAACCTTCACCTGGGCGTCGCGGTCGAGGCGCTGAGCTGGGCTTCCGTCTGCCCGGTGCCCAATGCGGACGGGGCAGGCCCCACGTCGGTCGCGGGCGTCTACTATCAGGATGACATCGTCAGCGCGCCTTTCCGATACGAGGCCGGCGTGCTGCACGTCCCGGATCGCCCTGGGCTCGGCGTCGAGGTCGACGAGCGGAAGCTGAGCCGGTACGGGGAGCGGTTGCGATAGCTCACCCCATGACACGAGTGCTCGTCGTCGGAGCCGGAAACGGAGGGTTTGCCGCCGCAGCGGATCTCGCGAGGCGCGGGGCGACGGTGGCTATGTACAACCGCTCGGCCGAGCCCCTCCGGCCGGTGGCCGAGCAGGGCGGTATCCGCTACAGCGGCGTGTTCGACGCTGGGTTTGCGCCGGTGGCGAGGTGCAGCACCCGTCTCGGCGATCTGATCGGAGAGGCGGACGTGATTCTCGTCTGCACCACCGCCTCGGCGCACGAGGGGCTGGCCAGCGCCATGGCGCCGTACCTGAAGCCGACGCAGCCCATCGTCCTGAACCCCGGCGGCCTGCTGGGCTCGGTGGCGTTCTCCCGGGCCCTCCGCCGCGCCGGTTACCGGGGCGGGATCACGATCGGGGAGACCGGAACCCTGACGTACATCTGCCGCAAGACCGACCCGGGGAGCGTCCACGTGACGAGCGCGCTGGCCGACGTTCCCTTCGCAGCATTTCCGGGCCGGGCGACCGCGGGTCTGGTGGCGCGGGTCCGCGACCTCCTGCCGGCTCTCGACCCCCAGGCACACGTCCTGGCGGCGGGGTTTGCCAACGTGAACGCGATCCTCCATCCCCCCGGGATGCTTCTGGCTGCCGCGTGGATCGAGCATAGCGCGGGCGACTTCTGCTTCTATTACGATGCCGCCACACCGGCGGTCGGGCGGTTACTGGCAGCGCTGGATGCCGAGCGCGTGGCGGTAGCGCGGGCGTGGCACGTGTCGGTTCCGTCCTTCCTCGACCTCTTCGCGCGCATCGGATCCACGACGCGGGAAGCCGCGGCATCCGGCGATCACCGGCGCGCTCTCCAGGAGAGCGCGCCGAACCGCCACATCAAGGCACCGCCGAGCCTCGACCATCGCTACCTCCACGAGGACATCCCCTTCGGGCTTCTGCCCCTTGCGGATCTCGGCCGTGCGGCCGGCGTGCCGACCCCGGTCATGGACGCGGTCGTGACGCTCGGCAGCCTGCTCGGGCAGCGGGACTACCGAGCCGAGGCGCGTACGCTTGAGGCCCTCGGGTTTGCCGGCCTTCCTCCCCACGAGGTCGTGCGGGCGCTGGTGGAGGCTGCTCCGTGAGCCTCGACCTTCACGGCCGCACCGTTGCCGTGCTCGGCGGGGACGGCCGCGATGTCGAAATTGCACGGCACGCCGCCTTGGCGGGCGCCGAGGTGCGCACCTGCGGGTTGCCGGCCGACGCGGTCCGTGCGGTGGGCGCGTATCCCGTCGCCACGATTGCGGATGCCGTCGACAACGCGGATATCGTGATCTGTCCGGTCCCGCTCCCCGCGGCGGACGGCAGCCTGTTCACCCCGCTGACGGGCGCGAGGCTGGTCCCCGATACCGAGGCGCTGCGGGGCATGCGGCGCAACGGCATCCTCATCACCGGCCGCGCGAGCGCCCAGATGCGCGAGGCGGCGGAGGCGCTCCGCCTCAAGCTCCGAGAGTACGAGCAGGACGAAGAGCTCATGCTGCTGCGCGCGCCGGCGATCGCCGAAGGGGCTATTCGTCTGGCCATCGAGCACACCGACGTGACTTTGCACCGCAATCCGTGCATGGTTGTGGGCTTCGGGAAGATCGGTCCCACCGTGGCGGCGGCGTTGGTGGGCCTCGGCGCGCGCGTGACCGTGGCCGCGCGCAACCCCGTGCAGCGGGCGCGGGCATGGGTCATGGGGTGCGAGGCCATTCCTCTCTCGGCGCTGGCTGAGTATGCCCCTCGCATGGCCGTCGTCTTCAACACCGCGCCGGCGCGGCTGTTCACCCGCGACATCGTGCAGCGGTTGGGGCGCGACACCCTGCTGATCGACCTCGCGGGGCCGCCCGGGGCCGTCGACCGGGACGCCGCGCAGGAGTTCGGCGTCCGAACCGTGTGGGCCCGTGGTCTCGGGGGCCGGGCGCCGCGGACGGTCGGGCAAGCCCAGTGGTCCGGCATCGTCCGGATTCTCGAGGCGGAGCTGGATCCGCCCGCCCCGCGTGACGCGGAGCCGTGGGTCCACCGATGAGGGACGGCGCGCGCGGGAAGGACGGCCGAGGGGCCTCGGCTGCCCCGGGGATGGTCGGCTGCGGACCGCAGCTCGAGGTCCGCGCCGGTCGGATCTGCGTGGGGCGTGGCGTCCGCGGATTCATCCGAGGTGCGGCCGCAGGCGACGGCCGGCACGCGAGGGAGGTGGAGCCGTGGATTACAGCCTCGACGTAAGCGACACCGCCCTGCTGGTCATCGACGCCCAGAACGCCTTCCTCCATCCCGAAGGGACGTTGGGCATCAGCGGCGTTGACATGGCCCCGCTGACCGCCATCATCCCGCCCCTGCGCCGCGTGATCGAAGCCTGCAAGGCCCGGGGGATCCCTGACATCTGGAGCGTGCAGCATCACCTGCCCGGCGACCGGACGCCCGCGTTGCACCGCATCCAGCCGCATACGGGGAAGCGGGCCCGGCTGGCATGCCAGCCGGGCACCTGGGACGCCGAGGTCGTGGCCGAACTCAAGTCGTACATCGACGATCGAAGCCACATCATTCAGAAGCACAAATTCAGCGTGTTCTACAATACCCGGCTCGAGGTGCTGTTGCGGATCCTCGGGCGTCGCACGTTGATCATCACGGGATCGACGACCAACGCGTGCGTGGACACCACCGTCCGGGAGGCGTACATGCGGGACTACGACCTGCTCATCGTATCGGACTGCATCGCCGGGGTCCGGCGCGACTGGCACGAGGCCGCGCTGGCCGTCTGGGCCCAGTACTGCGGCCTCGTAGTCACCTCGGATCGGGTGTTGGCGATGCTCGCTGCCGCCTCGACGTCCGGGCAGGGATCCTGAAGCCCGCGGCGGGCTGCGGCAGCGGCGAGGAGGCCAGCGTGCCCAGAGCTGATCTTGTGATTCGCGATTGCCTGGTCGTGGCGCCCGAGACGACCTTCCGGGGGTGGGTCGCCGTGCGGGAGGGGAGGATCGCGGCGGTGGGCGACGGCGACCCGCCCCCTGCCGAGGAGGCCATCGACGGCGGCGGACACGTGCTGCTGCCGGGTCGCGTCGAACCTCACATCCACCTCGGTGTCCACTATCCCTTCGACGTCGACGTGGAGCAGACCAGCGCCTCGGCCGTGGCCGGCGGCACAACCGTGATGATGCCCCACAACCGGGCCAAAGTCTCCTATCTCGAGGTCTACCCGCGGTGGGAGCACGTGGTAGCGGCGCGATCGTACTGCGACGTGGTCGTGCACCTCCAGATCCAAAATCGTCAGCACATCGACGAGATCCCGCTGTACCGGGAGCGATTTGGCGTCCTGTGCTACAAGCTCCACCTGGACTACCGGGCCAAGGCGGTCGCCGAACTGGACATCGAGCCCCTAGACGACGGCGACGCTTACCTCACCATGCAGCAGTGCGCGCGGTTCGACGGCCTCTGCGCGCTGCACTGCGAGGACGTGGAGATCGTGCGCTATACTCTGCCTGCCGTCCAGCTCTCGGGCAGGCAGGACCTCCAGGCCTGGACCGACGCCCGGCCGGCTTTCTGCGAGGTGGCGGACATCCACACGATGGCCTACCTCAGCGAGGTCACCGGCTGCCGGGCCATCGTGCTGCACATGGCCGCCGCTGACGGGATCGACGCCGCCCGGAAGTGGGTGCGCCGCCCCCTGATCCTTGAGACGCTGGTGCAATTTCTCACGGTGTTCCCCGAGGAGGCGGGCCCTCGCATCGGAGCCATCGGCAAGATGAACCCGCCGCTACGCGACCGCGCCAACGGCGAGCGGCTGTGGGCTGGCCTCCGCTCGGGCGCCATCGCCACCGTGGGCACCGATCACATCTCCTGCGAGAAGAACGAGACCGACAACCTCTGGCGGGCGACCGCCGGCATGCCCGGCATCGAGGTCGCCCTCCCGCTGCTCCTCTCCGAGGGCGTGCACAAGGGCCGCCTCACGCTCCAGGATCTCGTCCGGGTCGCCTGCCTCAACCCCGCCCGCCTCTACCACATCGACGACAGGAAGGGGTCCATCGCCGTCGGCAAGGATGCCGATCTCGTCCTGGTCGACATGTACGAGGAGCGCGTGGTGAGCCCGGGCACCACGTTCTCGAAGTGGAAGACCCCGGCGCACGGCATGGCGGTCCGCGGATGGCCGAAGCTGACGATTAAAGGCGGGCGGGTCGTGTTCCGTAACGGCGAGATCGTGGGTCCGCCGACCGGCCGGATCCTGCGATCGTACTGAGGCGAGGGTCCCGGATGGCCCAACGGACACGGGCCGTCGCGCCAGGAGTCCGGCCGGGCGGGAGCCAATGAGAGGCAGCGCCATGGCGGTGCTGTTCCGCGGCGCCCGGACGATCGACCGCGACGGACCAATAGACGTCGCGGTCACGGGCCACCAGATCGCCGAGGTGGGCCGGCCCCTCGAGGCCCGGGGGCGGGAGGTCGTCGATCTCGACGGCGCGCTGCTCCTCCCCGCGTTTGTCGAGGCGCACCTGCACGTCGATAAGGCGTGGACGTGGAGGCCGGACCTCCCGGCGCTGTCCCTGCGGGAGGCGATCGCCCACTGGAAGACGGTGAAGGCGCACCACACCGGCGAGGAGCTCCGCCGGCGAGGCCGGAGCCTGCTGGACCGCCTGCTGCGCTTCGGGACGACCGCCGCGCGGACACACGCCGACGTCGACGGGTACGTCGGCCTGGCGGCCGTCGAATCCCTCCTGGCGCTGCGGCGCGAGTACGCGGGCCGGTTCACGCTGCAGGTCGTGGCGTACGCCTCCTCCGCGATGACCCCTCGCGACCCCGCGGATCTGCGCCTGCTGGAGGACGCCGTCGCGATGGGTGCGGACGTCGTGGGCGGCGTCCCGAACCTGGACGGCGACCCGCGGGCCTGCATCGACGTGCTCCTCGACGTAGCGATGCGGCACGGCCGTCCCCTCGACCTGCACATCGACGAGGGGCCGCCCCGCGCCGGCGTATGGGTCGAGTACCTGGCGGACCGCGTCCTCGAGAGACGTCCCGCCCATTCGGTCACCGCCAGCCACTGCTGCGCGCTCTCGGCCGTGAGCGACCCCGAGGCCTCGCGCATCATCGAGAAGATCCGCGCGGCCGGGATCTCGGTCGTCGCGTGCCCGACCACGAACCTCTTCCTGCAGGAGGCCGACGCGGCGGACCCGACGTGGCGCGGGGTCACGCGGATCCGCTCGCTGCGCCGCGCCGGCGTCACCGTTGCGATCGCCTCGGACAACCTGCGGGACGTCTACTACCCGTACGGGCAGGGCAACATGCTCGAGACGGCGTGGGTGGCCGCGCTGGCCGCGCGCCTGGGGCCGCGGGAGGTCCCCGCGCTGCTGGACATGGTCTCGACGGAGGCCGCGCGGGCGATCGGGCTGGGCCCCTGGGGGCTCGCGCCGGGCGCGGCCGCCGACCTCGTGGCCTTCCCCGGGGATGCCCACCTGCTGGCCGACCGGCCGGCGCCGCTCCTCGTGATGGCCGCGGGCCGCTGGGTGATCTCTCCGCGGTGACGCGCCGGCTGCCTCGCCGCCCGGCGATTGAGATCAATCGGCGGTGAGATCCGGAAACGCGACGATGCGGCAGATCGACGCCTCCCCGCCGACGAGCTTCCACGGGAACGCGCCGACGACGCAGCGGCGGTTGAGAAGCTGGGCGATCTCCCCGCCCAGGTTTTCCGCGTGGATGACCCCATGCCGGAACGGCTCCCGGTGCATGCAGAAGAGGTGCTCCGCGGGAAACCGCTCCTCGACCCGGGCGCCCGTGCGGCGCTCGAACTCCCGTGCCAGGTCGGGCCGCTTGTCGCGGATCGACGTGTTCATCGGGTGGTCGGCGGATCCGGTATCGACGCCGATCCAGCGAAACCGCATGCGCACGGCCCACTCCGCGAAACGGTGGTCCGGCCCCGGGTGCCGGCAGAAGTAGGTCACCAGGTCTTCCTCCGGCATGCCGGCGTAGTACCGGTGCCACCCGGTGTGGATGATGAGGATGTCCCGCGGGCGGACCTCGACCTTGCGCTGCACGAGCTCGGGCGTGTAGACGCCCCACTCGCCGACCTCGCTCAGGTCGGCGATCGCGGCCGGCCCCACGCACTGCTCCAGCGGCACCGTGGCGATGTCGCGGCCGCCGGACACGCCGTGCATCTCGGCGTCCAGGTGGGTGCTGAGGTGCAGCGGGGTCTCGATCATCTGGCTGACGATGCCGTGTGTCTGATGCGTCTGGAAGTACCAGAGCCTGAGGCCCGGGTAGCCCACCCACCCCGGCGAGTGGATCGTCACCGGATGGCTGAGGTCGACGACGCGCATCCCAGACCTCCTCTCGCTGACTCGGCGCTACCTCTGGCCCGCGCCGACGCGGGCCCCCGCCGCGCCGGCGGTGAGCGCGTGGATGCGACTGGGGGAGAGAGGCAGGGCCGTCACCTCGACGCCCCAGGGCCGGAGCGCGTCGGCCACGGCGTTGGCGATCGCCCCGCCCGCCCCGGCCGTGCCGCCTTCGCCTGCGCCCTTCACCCCGAGCGGGTTCAGCGGGCTCGGCGTCTCCTCAAGGATCCTGATGGACAGGTCCTCCGGCATCTCCATGGACGTCGGCAGCAGGTAGTCCATGAACGTCGTCGTGAGCATCTGCCCGTCGGCGTCGTATGCGAGCTCCTCCAGCAGCGCGCCGCCGATGCCCTGCGCCAGCCCGCCGACCAGCTGGCCCTCCACGAGCATCGGGTTGATCGCCCTGCCCACGTCGTACGCGATGGCGTACCGGAGGAGGGCCACCTGGCCGGTCTCGGGATCGACCTCGACGAGCGCGACGTGCGTCCCATAGGGGTACGTCATCTCCGGGGCCTGGAAGAACCGTGTGGCCGATAGACCCGGCTCCAGCCCCAGCGGGAGCGTCCGATCCGGCGCAGCCGCGGCCGCCAGGTCTCTGAAGCCGAGCGCGCGCGCCGGCACGCCGCGTACCGACACGCGGCCCGCTTCGAGCACGAGGTCGGCCGGGGCCGCCTCGAGGAGCCGGGACGCACTATCGAGGAGCTTCTCCCTGACCGCCCGGGCGGCCAGTAGCACGGCGCTGCCCGCGACGACGGTCCCCCGGCTGGCGAACGCTCCGATGCCGTACGGGACACGGTCCGTGTCGCCGTGCACCACCGTGACGTCGTCGACAGCGACGCGCAGCTCCTCGGCGCAGATCTGGGCCAGGATCGTTTCCATGCCCTGCCCGACGGAGGCCAGCCCGGTATACACGACGACGCGCCCGGATACGTCGATCTCCACGCGGCCCATCTCCCACGGCCCGAAGCCGGCCTTCTCGAGCACACATGCCACGCCGATGCCGATGTAGCGGCCCCGCATCGCCTGCTCGGCCTGGTACGCGCGCAGCCGCGGATAGTCCACCGCGCGGAGGGCGGTGTCCAGGGCCGAGGCGTAGGCGCCCGTGTCGTACACGGTGGGCTGCCCCAAGGTCGTGGTCCCGACCCGGTACGGCATCGCCTCGGGAGGGATCAGGTTCCGGCGCCGGACCTCGACCGGGTCCATCCCGAGGGTGCGCGCGAGCATGTCCATCATGCGCTCGCGGACGAACGTCGCCTCGTACCGGCCGGGGGACCGGTAGGTCCCGGTCGGGGTCTTGTTCGTGAGGGCGCACGACACGTCGCACCGGTAGTGCGGGATGCGGTACGGTCCCGGGAGCATGGCGGCCGTCAGCTCGGGCACCGTCACGCCGTGCGTGCGCAGGTACGCGCCCATGTCCGCGGTCACGCGATCCACCAGGGCAACGATGCGCCCGTCGCGGGCCGCGCCCAGCTCGATCTCGTGCGTCTGCTCGCGCGAGTGGTTGGCGGCCAGGAGGTGCTCCCGCCGGTCCTCGATCCACTTCACGGGGCATCCGAGGCGCATCGCGGCCCAAGGAATCAGGAAGTCCTCGGGGTAGAACTCGCCCCTGATGCCGAAGCCGCCGCCGACGTCGGGCTCGACGAAGTGGATCCGGTGGATCGGCACGCCGAGGAGTTCCGAGAGCACCTCGCGGTTGAAGTGCGGCACCTTGGTCGGTCCCCAGACCCTGAGGGCGCCGGTCCCGGTCTCGTAGGCGGCGACCACCCCCCGCGTCTCCATCGGGATGCCCGTGTGGCGCTGGATGCTGAGGCGCCGGCGGATGCGGATCTCGGCGGCCTCCAGCGCGGCCTCCGGGTCGCCCACCACCACCTGCAGCCGCGCGGCGACGTTGCTCGCGGCATCGCTGTGCAGCACCGGAGACGCGGGGTCCAGCGCCTGGTCCGCGGTGGCGACGGCGGGTGCCGGCTCGTAGCGCACCTCGACGAGGTCAGCGGCTTCCTCCGCGACGTACCGGTCGGATGCGACGACGAGCGCGACCGGCTCCCCGACGTAGCGCACCCGGCGCCGTGCGAGGGGGTACTGCAGGAACGGCGCAAGCGACGGGCGCGGTCCGAGCCGGATGGGAATCGGCGGGACATCTCCCAGATCGGCCGAGGTCGCCACGAGCGCGACGCCGGGGAGCCCCCGGGCGCGCCGGCAGTCGACGCCCGCGATCGCCGCGTGCGCATGCGGGCTGCGGGCCAGGGCGGCGTGCCGCATGCGGGGAAGCTCGACGTCCGCGACGTAGCAGCCACGGCCCGTGAGGAGCCGGGGATCTTCCTTCCGCTTGACAGACGCTCCGATGATCACGGCGTGCCCTGGTTTGCCGGGGTGTCCTCGTCCTCCTGCCGTCGCCCCGCCGCTCCGCGCGGCGCCCTCTCCCCGGGTCGTGCGGGCGTCCGCGGCGCGGCAGGAACCGGCCCGTCCGTGCTGAAACTTCTTTCAGTGTCATTGAAGCCCCTGCCTGCGCCCCGCCGCCGAGGCGGGCGCGAGAGGACGACGGTGATCACACCGACGCCGGTGAAGGTGCGCCCGAAGGACGCCGTCCTCAACGGCGCGGTCCGCGAGATCGGGACGCGCATCCGCACGCTGCGCCTCACGCGCCGGCGGACGCTGCGGCACCTCGCGGACGCCACCGGGCTCAGCGTCTCGATGGTCAGCATGGTGGAGCGGGGGCAGGCGAACCCGAGCATCGGGACGCTGATGGCGATCGCCGCCGCGCTGGGCGTGCCGATGGTGAGCCTCTTCGGTGACCCGGCACGGGCGGCCAGCCCGGTCATCCGCGCCGGTCAGCAGCCCGTCATGACGACGCGGCGGGGCGTCAGGCGCCGCCTGGTGATTCGCGAGCCGGACAGCAACATCGAGGTCGCCGAGAACACCTACGCGCCCGGGACGGCCTCCGCGGACGTGCCGGTGCGCCACCTGGGCATGGAGATGGGCGTGCTGCTCGAGGGGATCCTCGCGGTCGAGGTGGGCGGCGAGCGCTACGTACTGCGGCCGGGCGACGCGGTGGTCCTCGATTCCGGGCGGCCGCATCGGTTCGTCAACGTGGGTCGGAGGACGGCACGGACGCTCTGGATCAACGTGCACGGCAGTCGCTGGTCGTCACACAAAGGGGGTCTGTCATGAGGATGGGTTGGCGGCGGGGGATGCTCTGGGCTCTGGCGGCTCTGGTGGCCGTATCGCTCGCGGCCCCGGGCGCGGCGCGGGGAGCAGCGGGACCGAAGGTGGCCTTCATCTATGTGGGGCCCGTCGGGGATGCGGGCTGGACCTTCCAGTGGGATCAGGCGCGCCGGTACCTCGCGCAGCACGTCCCGGGCGTGCAGACGTCGTACGTGGAGTCGGTGCCGGAGACCGCCGACGTGGCGCGGGTGGAGAACGACTTCATCGCCAAGGGCTTCTCGGTCATCTTCGCGACGGCGTTCGGCTACCAGAACTTCACGATCGACGTCGCCCGACGCCACCCGAACGTGACGTTCGTCGGCATCGGCCCGGCGATCAAGCTCGCTCCCAACGTCTCGACCGTGTACGGGAAGCTGTGGGAGGGACGCTACCTCACCGGCATCGTCGCCGGGAAGATGACCCGGGCGAACGTCATCGGGTTCGTGGCCGCCCACCCGATCACGACGGTCGTGGCCGGCGTCAACGCGTTCGCCCTCGGCGTCCGGTCGGTGAACCCGAGCGCCAAGGTCAAGGTAGTCTGGACCGGCACGTGGTACGATCCTCCGAAGGAGAAGCAGGCGGCCCAGAGCCTCCTGGATGCCGGCGCCGATGTCATCGCCCAGCACCAGGATACCCCGAGCGCGCTGCTCGCCGCCGCCGAGGCGGGCAAGTGGGGGATCGGATCGGAGTCCAACATGCAGCGCTTCGCCCCGAAGGCGTACCTGACCGGCACCACGTGGACGTGGGGGCCGCTCGTGGAGAAGATCGTCAAGGCCTCCGAGACGCACGCGTGGGCCTCGCAGGACTACTACGGGAACCTCAGGGACGGCGTCGTGGGGCTCGGGCCGCTCAACCCGGCAGTGCCGGCCGCCGTCCGGGCGCAGGTAGCCGAGAAGAAGCGGGCGATCGAGAGCGGCAGGCTGGAGATCTTCACAGGCCCCCTGCGTGACCAGACGGGGAAGGTGAGGGTGCCGGCCGGGCACACGATGTCGCTCAAGGAGATCCTCACCTTCGACTGGTTGGTAGAGGGCGTGGAGGGGAAGTCGCCCAAGTAGGTCGTCGGGGCCCCGGGAGCCCACGGCCCGGGACCCCGGCCTGTGCTGTCCGCGCGGCCGCCCGCCCGGGCTTCCGAGGGCGAGCACCGGCCGCCGAGGAGCGATCCCCGTGGATGTGTACCTCCAGGACATCCGCAAGGCCTTCCCCGAGACGGTGGCGCTCCACGGGGTCTCGTTCGAGGCCCGGCCCGGCGAGGTGCACGCGCTCCTGGGGGAGAACGGCGCCGGCAAGACGACGCTGATGAACATCCTGGCCGGCCTGTACCAGCCAGACGAGGGCAGCATCTGGCTCGGGGGGCAGCGGCGGCGATGGCGCTCGCCGGCACACGCGATCGCGGCCGGGATCGGCATGGTGCACCAGCACTTCAAGCTGGTGCCTCCGCTGACCGTTCACGAGAACCTGCTGCTCGGCGTGCGGGGCCCGCTGTGGCTGCACCGCCGCCGCGACGCCGCGCGGGTCGCCTCGCTCGCCCGCGAGCACGGCCTCGACGTCGATCCGCTGGCGCGCGTCTGGCAGCTCTCCATGGGCGAGCGGCAGCGGGTCGAGCTGCTGCGGCTGATCCTGCGCGATGCGCGGGTGCTGGTCCTCGACGAGCCCACCTCCGTGCTCACGCCCCAGGAGTCGCAGGCCCTGTTCGCGACGCTCCGGTCGCTTGCCCGGTCCGGACGGACCGTCGTGTTCATCAGCCACAAGCTGGAGGAGGTGCTGCGCGCCGCGGACCGGATCACCGTGATGCGCGGCGGCCGCGCGATCGCGACGCTGCGGTCCCAGGACGCCAGGGCCGCGGACCTCGCGGCGCTGATGGTGGGCCGTCACGTGACCCCGCCGCAGCCGTCCCCGCCCCCGCCCGGCGCGCCCGTGCTCGAGGTGGACCGCCTGACCGTTCCCGGAGACCGCCGGCCGCTCGCGGTGCGCGAGGTCACGCTCACGGTTCACGCCGGCGAGATCGTCGGGGTGGCGGGCGTCGCGGGCAACGGCCAGCGGGAGCTCGCCGAGGCGCTCGCCGGCCTGCGCCCGATCGCCTCCGGCGCGGTGCGGCTCGACGGCCGGCCGCTCGAGCGGGCCACGGTCAGGGACCGGATCGAGGCCGGGCTCGCCCTGATCCCGGAGGACCGGCTGGACGTGGGCCTCGTGGGCGAGATGACCGCGGCGGACAACCTGATCCTCAAGAGCTACCGTCAACCGCCGCTCTCCCGCCGCGGCGTCCTGGACCCACGCGCGGTTCGGGCCCGAGCGCGGGCGGCGCTCGGGCGCTTCTCCCTCGCCGTGCCCGCCGAGGCGCCCGTCCGGCTGCTGTCCGGCGGCATGCTGCAGCGGCTGCTCCTGGCCCGCGAGCTGGCCGAGGCGCCGCGGGCCGTCGTCGCGATGAGCCCGACGCGCGGGCTCGACGTCGGCGCGGCGGCCGACGTGCACCGGGCGCTGCTCGAGGCGCAATCGCGCGGGACGGCCACGCTGCTGCTCTCGGAGGACCTGGACGAGCTGCTGCTCCTGGCGGACCGCCTGGCCGTGATGTACGACGGGCGGATCTCCGCGATCCTGAAGCGGGCGGAGTTCGACCGGCCGCGCATCGGCCTGCTCATGGCGGGAGGCGCGGCGTGATCCGCATCGAGCGGCGCGCGCCGATGTCCCGGGAGGCGGCGGCGGGCCTGCGCCTCGCCGGAGTGGCGGGCGCGCTGCTGGCGGGCGCGGCGTTCCTCTCGGCGACCGGGCACGACCCCGGCCAGGCGTACCTCGACATGCTGCGCGGCGCGGTGGGGTCGCCCTACGCGGCGCAGCAGACGGCGGTGAAGGCGATCCCGCTCGCCCTCACCGGCCTCGGCGTGGCGCTCGCGTTCCACGCCGGCCTGTGGAACATCGGGGCGGAAGGGCAGCTCGCGATGGGCGCGTTCCTGGCCTCGTGGGCGGCGCTGGGGCTCTCCTGGCCGGCGTGGGCGCTGCTGCCGGCGATGGGGCTGCTCGGCCTCGTCGGCGGCGGGCTGTGGGCGCTCCTGCCGGCCGTTCCCCGTGCGCTGTGGGGCACGAACGAGATCATCACGACGCTCCTGCTGAACTACGTCGCGCTGCTGTGGGTGGACTACCTCGTGTTCGGGCCCTGGGCCGACCCCTCCGCGTTCTCGTTCCCGTACTCGCGCCCGTTCCCGGACGCGGCGCGGCTGCCGCTCCTCCCGGGCACGCAGGTGCACGCCGGCGCGCTGTTCGTCGTCGCGATCGCCGCGGCGCTCGGCTTTGTGCTGCGCCGTACGGCCTGGGGATACGAGATCCGCGTGACCGGACACAGTCCCCGAGCGGCCGCCTACGCGGGCATGCCGGTCCGGGCCAACGTCCTGCTGGTCATGGTGCTGTCGGGCGCCGTCGCCGGGTTGGCCGGGATGGGCGAGGTGTCGGGCGTGATCGGCCGGATCCAGCAGGGGATCTCGCCCGGCTACGGCTACTCGGCCATCATCATCGCCTGGCTCGCCCGCCTGAGCCCGTGGGGGACGGTGGGCGTCGCGGTGCTGTTCGCCGCGCTGATCAACGGCGGGTTCGCGCTGCAGACGAGCGGGGTGCCCGCGGCGATCGCCTCGATGCTGCAGGCCCTCGTGCTCTTCAGCGTGCTCGTCGGCGATTTCTTCGTCTCGCACCGCGTGGCCGTGCGGCGCGGGCGCGCGGCCGCCCTGCCGGCGCAGGAGGCGGCCGCCGAGCCGTGACCGTCCACGTCGTGCTCGCGTGGCTGGCCAGCGCCGTGGCGGCGGGCACTCCCCTCGTCTTCGCCGCGGTCGGCGAGATCGTGGCTGAGCGCGGCGGGGTCTTCAACCTCGGGGTCGAGGGGATGATGCTCGTCGGCGCCGTCAGCGGCTTCATCGTCGCGGTGCACACGCGGGATCTCGCTCTCGCGATCGCCGTGGCGATGGGCGCGGCGGCGGCCGTCGCCCTGCTCCTGGCCGTGCTCACGATCACCCTCGGAGCCGATCAGGCGGTCACGGGGCTGACGCTGACCCTGTTCGGGGCGGGGCTCTCGAGCTTCCTCGGGAAGCCGTACATCGGGATCCCGTCCCCGGTCGTCTTCCGCCCGGTTCCGCTGCCCGTGCTCGGCGACGTCCCGGGGCTCGGGCCCGTTCTCTTCCAGCAGAACCTCCTCGTATACGCGAGCTACCTGCTCGTGCCGGCGGTGTGGGCCGCGCTGTCCCATACCCGGCCCGGCCTCGCGCTGCGGGCGGCCGGCGAGGACGCGGCCACCGCCGATGCCCTCGGCCTCAACGTGGCGGCGTTGCGGTACACCGGCGTGCTCACCGGCGGCGCCCTGGCCGGCCTGGCCGGCGCGTACCTGTCGCTCGCCTACACGCCGGCGTGGACGGATAACATGACGAGCGGCCAGGGGTGGATCGCGATCGCGCTCGTGATCTTCGCCACCTGGAACCCCCTGCGGGCCGCCGCGGGCGCGTACCTGTTCGGCGGCGTGGAAGCGCTGGGCTTCCGGATCCAGGCGGTGGGAGGAACGACGCCGAGCTACTTCCTCCGGATGCTGCCGTACCTCTTCACGCTGGGAGTGCTGCTCGTGGTGACGATGCGCTCGCGGCGGCCCGGCGTGCCCGGCAACTTGGGCCGCCCCTACTTCCGCGAGGAGCGGTACGGCTGATGCATCATCGCGTTAGTTGGGCGGCAGGAGAGGGGGGTGGGGGCTGGCCCGAGCGCCCTTTGGTCTCGGTCTTGATCACACAAATCCGCGGAAGACCTCGACCTCCCGGGCCACTCGGCCCCGCGGTGGTCTCGATCGAAGGCATGAGCGCAAGGCCTCGCCCCCGTCGGGCCCTCGGCCCTCCGGTCGAATCGGTTGCTCGAAGGAAGGCGGCGGACGGCCCCCACCCCCCGCCGCAGCCGTCGGGGAGCTGCTGCTCTGCTGGGCGAGCAAGGAGCGCGACGTGGGGAAACGGCGGTGGAGTTGGAGCAGCCCGGCTCGGTGCGATGGGGGCCCGGGCCGTGAGATCAGGAGGTGGCCGCGTGTACGCATACGTCTACGGCGAGAAGCGGACGCTGCCCGCCGGGTTCGATGAGTTCTTCGATGTCCGCCGGACGGCGGTCGTGTCGATCGATATGCACCGAGGGCACCTGGAGGACTCCCCTGACTGCCCCTGCCCGGCCCCGCGGGCGCGGCAGATCGTCGAGCCGATCGATCGCTTCCACGCGGCGTGCCGCCGCCTCGGCGTGCCGGTCATCCACGTCGAGACGACCCTGCGGCGCGGCGGCGTGGACGACGTGAGGGGGAACGTCGCGGCGTGGCGCAAGGTCTTCCCGCTCTACGCCGGCCCCCTTCCCAACGCCGACGAGCACGGGATCGAGGGATCGCGGTGGACGCAGTTTGTCACCCACGTCGATCCCGAGCGCGACCTCCTGGTCACCACCAAGAAGCGCCTCTCCGTCTTCTACCCGACGGACTTGGAGTTTCTGCTGCGCAATCTCCGGAGGGAGACTCTCGTGCTCGACGGCGGCTTCACCGACTGTTGCGTCCTCAACGCCGCGTTCGACGCGTCGAACCGTGACTTCCGGGTCGTGGTGCTGCGCGATCTCGTGCGAGGAACCAACCCGGAGATGGAGGACGCGGCGCTGCGCATCGTCTCGCTCCACCTGGGGCTGGTGACCGACTCGGACGAGGTGCTGCGGGTCTGGCAGGCGCAGGTGGTGCCGTCGTGAGCCGCCCGGACGAGATCCGGGTCCTGCGCGTGGACCGCGACTACGTGCCGCTCCCGCGTCCCGGCGACGTGCGGGCGGTCGTCTGGCCAGGGATGGGCGCGCGCCACCGGAGCATGCACTACGTCAGCCTCGCCGCGGGGGAGGCCGGCGCGGAATGGCAACACGAGGGCGAGGCCGTCTACTACGTGCTGAGCGGCTCCGGGTGGTTCGAAGACCGCGCGACCGGCGCGCGCCACGAGGTCCGCGCGGGCCTCATCGTGCACGTCGAGGCCGGCACGCCCTACGCGATGCGTGCGCGCGAGCCGCTCGTCTGCGTCGGCGGACCCTGCCCCCCTGACCCGTCGCTCTACGCGGCGGTGCCCCGGGCGCGGCGAGCGGGGCGGGGGGAGCCGCGATGATCCGCGTCTTCGACCCCGCCCGCGAAGGCGTCGCGGTGCCGATGATCAGCCGACAGGCCAGGCTGGTCGCCTGGCCGGGCGTCGGCGCGCGGCAGGCGCAGATGAACTACGTGGTCCTGGAGCCCCGCGAGGCCAACGTCCCGCACCGCCACGAGCAGTCCGAGGACACGATCTTCGTCGTCGAGGGCAGAGGCATCGTGACCAATACCGACAACGGCGGCGTGCAGCCGGTCGAGGCGGGCTGCATCGTGCACGTGCCGGTCGGCGTCGGACACGCTGTCACCGCACAGACGCGGATGGTGAGCGTGGGCGGGCCGTGTCCTCCGGACGAGGCGATGATGCGGCAGTTGGGGTTGCGCTCGGAGTAGGGAGACGCGGCCGACCGCAGGATTCCCCTGCGCGCGAGACGAACCCCCCGCTGTCCACGCGCGGCGGGATGTTCCGGGGGAGGGATCGTGATGCCGTACCGCACGATGAGCAGGCGCGAGCTTGTGAAGGCGGCGGGTGTGCTCGCCGGCACCGCGGCCGCAGGGGGCCTCGGGGGCTTCCTGCCGCCCGGACCGGCGCCCGTGCCCCGGGCTCGCGCCGCCGCGCCGTCAGGGGCTCCGCTCCGCATCGGGTTCGAGGTCCATCGAACCGGGATCGGCGCGGTGTACGGCCGGTGGTTCGAGCGGACGACGCTCGCGGCGGTCCGGCTGATCAACGAGACCGGCGGCATCGCCGGCCGGCCGGTCGAGATCGTGGCCGAGGACGACGGCACCGACCCGGCCCGCGGCGTCCTGGTCATCGACAAGCTCGTGCTCGAGCACAAGGTGGACTTCCTCTTCGGGACGCTCTTTTCCAACGTCGTGATCGCGACCGCGCCCCGCGCGGGCGAGCTCAAGGTGCCCTACTTCGTCGTGAGCGAGGGCTACCACGTGGCCTCGGGCAAGCTGAACCGCTACGTGTTTCAACCCGGGATCACCGACGTCCGCGCGCAGGTGACCTCGCTTGCGCCGTGGATCGTGAAGAATCTCGGCAAGAAGATCACCATGATCTTCCCCGACTACGCCTTCGGCTACGATCACCGCGATTTCTTCAGCCGCGCCGCGGAGCGGCAGGGGGGCCAGATCCAGGCGTTGATCCCGATCCCCCCGACGGAGACGTCGTTCACGAAGTACTTCTCACGCATCCCCGCTGACACCGACGTGGTCTACCACGTGATGGTGGGACCCGGCGTGCTCACGTTCGTAAAGGAGATGGGGGAGTACTTCGGCGCGCGGAAACCGAAGCTCTTCGGCTTCATCGACTCGCTGGAGGGCGTGGATGTCGCGAGCCCCGGTCTGGAGTTCCTCGAGGGATCGTACATCTGGGAGGCCTTTCCCCGGTACGCCGGCAACGTCAACACCGCGGCGGAGCGGACGTACCGGCAGCGGGTGGGGGTCGACGCCAATGGGGCGAGCATCCGCGACCCCAAAGATGTCTCCACGTACTCGCACATGTTCGGGTGCTGGGAGACGCTGTTCGTCATCAAGCAGGCGGTGGAGAAGAGCGGGTACAGAACGCCAGGCCCCGCCGCCTACAAGGCGCTGATCGAGACGCTGGAGAAGGTAGAAGCCTTCCCCGAGGGGCTGCAGCACCCGCAGGGAGCGAAGCGGTTCGTCGGCCGCATCCACCAGTGCTTCGGCCGGCAGTTCATCTCCCGGGTGGAGAACAAGAAGCTCCGGGTTGTGTACACCACGCGGATCGAGGACGGGATGTACCCGCCGGAGGCGGACTACACCAAGCAGCCCCTTTAGTGCACCGCGGCGGGCGTTCCGTGCCGGAGACGGGAAGGTGTGGGGTCTGCGCGTCGCGGTCCACACCCGCTGTCACCTCCCGCAGGCCCGACGCGGTAGGGCACCGGGGGAGCGTCGCGGACGCGTGGTAGCAGCGACGGCGAGGGGGCGGGGGCCTGCCCCTCGCCGATGAGCCTCGGCGGCCAGCTCGTCCTCGCCCTGCTCGAAGGGCTCGTCTCCGGCCTCGTGCTCGCGCTCACGGCCCTGGGCCTGTCGCTTGTCTTTGGCGTGATGCGGATCGTGAACATCGCGCACGGCGAGTTTTTCATGCTGGGCGCGGTGCTCGCATGGTACGTCTCCACGGCCTCGGGCAGCTTCGCGCTGGCGGTGCTCGCCGCCCCCCTCCTCGTCGGCGCGATCGCCCTGGTCATCGACCGGTTCGTCCTGCGGCCGATTCGCTATGCGCCCGAGGCCACGATCGTCGCGACGATCGGCCTGCTGTACATCCTCGAACAGCTCGTGCTGATCGTCTACGGCCCCTACGCCCGTCCGGTCGCTCCTCCGTTCTACTTCCGCGTCGACTTCCCGTGGTTCGGCTACTCCGGGTACAAGCTCGTCATCGCCGGGGTCGCGGCGGCGCTCGTGGCCGGCACGTGGCTCCTTGTCACCCGGACCCGGCTGGGCCTCTACATGCGGGCGACCCAGCAGGACCGCGAGGTGGCCCAGGCGTTCGGCGTCCCCGTGCAGCGGATCTACGCGGCCGCGTTCGCGCTGGGCGCGGTACTGGCGGCCGTCGCCGGCGCCCTCGTCGTCCCGGTGCAGCAGGCCCACTACCTGATGGGCCTCGACGCGTTGCTCCTCTCGTTCATGGTCGTCATCATCGGAGGCCTGGGCGACCTCGGGGGCACGCTGGCGGCCTCGTTCCTGATCGGGCTCACGGACGGCGCGGTGTCGATCTTCTTCTCGCCCACGCTGGCCCGGATCGTTGCCTCCGTGCTCGTCGTCCTGGTGCTGCTGGCGCGGCCCGGCGGCCTCGGCGGGGAGGCCGCGCCGTGAGACATCCTGTGTCAACCCCTGATGGCTCAGGCACTCGCTGCGGCGATGTGTGGGAGGGAGTGGGCGGATCTGTGATGGGCGGCATCGTAAGGCAGACGGTCCTGCCAGCAGCGCCAGAGCACCC
>Ga0209810_1000122_pt1 | contig 234474 bp, 192 predicted proteins | sample Coa_R1_7_FD_187159 | JGI IMG/M metagenome (GOLD analysis project Ga0209810, IMG submission 187159) | Surface soil microbial communities from Centralia Pennsylvania, which are recovering from an underground coalmine fire - Coalmine... | ecosystem: Environmental > Terrestrial > Soil >...
GCGTGCACAATGGACCTTGCGGCCATCAAACAGTCCCTGGAAGAGAGCGGATTGCGTTGCACCTCGCAGCGCTATGCCGTCATGGCCTTCCTGATGCAGTGCCACGGTCATCCAACGGCCGCGGAAATTTATAAGGCTGTGAATCGCGTTGACCCCCGCTCCTCCCGCGCAACGATCTATAACAATCTGCGGGACCTCGTTCACGCCGGTCTGGTGCGGGAAGTTGCCGTGGAAGGGCGCGCGGCTCGGTTCGACGCGAGAGACGCGCGGCACCACCACTTTGTCTGCGATCGCTGCGGCGACGTCGAGGATATCCATTGGTACGATGTGCCTAAACCCAGGCCGGCGTCACTGGGCAAGCGCGTTGTGCGCGAATGCGAGCTGATCTTTCGTGGCCTTTGTGCCAAGTGCGCCCGGCGGCGTGTCTCTCGCTAGCGATTTGAGAAAACGTGCGGGTTTGTGTTGGTTGAATTGAATTGCACCGAACCGAGGAAGGAGCAACACCGTGTCAACCGAAAGCAAGTGCCCGTTCTCTGCTGGAAAAACCAGTCCCAGCAACCGCGAATGGTGGCCCAATCAGCTGGATTTGAGACCCCTTCACCAGCACTCCCCGCTGTCTGACCCCATGGGTCAGGATTTCGACTACGCGAAGGAATTCAAAACCCTCGACTTGCACGCTGTGATCAAAGACCTTCATGCGCTCATGACCGATTCCCAGGATTGGTGGCCTGCGGATTTCGGCCATTACGGCGGCTTGTTCATTCGCATGGCTTGGCACAGCGCCGGCACGTACCGCATCGGCGATGGCCGCGGCGGTGCCGGCGCGGGCCAGCAGCGGTTCGCTCCGCTCAATAGCTGGCCGGACAACGTGAGCCTCGACAAGGCGCGCCGCCTTCTCTGGCCTATCAAACAGAAATACGGCCGCAAGATTTCCTGGGCCGACCTCATGATTCTCGCCGGCAATGTCGCTCTCGAATCCATGGGATTCAAAACCTTTGGTTTTGGCGGCGGTCGCGCGGATGTCTGGGAACCCGAAGAGGTGAATTGGGGACCGGAGCATGCCTGGCTCGGCGATGAACGTTACTCTGGCGATCGCGAACTTCAGAATCCGCTCGCCGCCGTTCAGATGGGCTTGATCTACGTCAACCCCGAAGGCCCAAACGGCAAACCCGACCCCGTCGCTGCCGCCAGGGACATTCGGGAAACGTTCCGCCGCATGGCCATGAACGACGAGGAAACCGTCGCATTGATTGCAGGAGGCCACACCTTCGGCAAAACACACGGCGCGGCTCCCGCCTCCTACCTTGGCCCGGAACCCGAAGCCGCGCCCATCGAACAACAAGGCCTCGGCTGGTCCAACAAATATCGGTCCGGCAAAGGAGCCGACACCATTACCAGCGGTCTGGAAGTAACCTGGACCAAGACCCCCACACAATGGAGCAACAACTTCTTTGAAAATCTGTTTGGCTTTGAATGGGAACTCGCCAAAAGCCCCGCCGGTGCTTATCAGTGGGCGCCCAGGAACGGCGCGGGCGCTGGTTTGATTCCCGATGCGCATGATCCTCAGAAGCGTCGTGCGCCGTCCATGCTGACGACGGACCTCGCTTTGCGCTTCGATCCCGCCTACGAGAAGATTTCCCGGCGCTTCCTGCAACATCCGGATCAGTTTGCCGATGCATTCGCTCGCGCCTGGTACAAGCTCACTCACCGCGATATGGGCCCCATTGTCCGTTATCTCGGCCCCCTCGTTCCCAAGGAAGTTCTGCCATGGCAAGACCCCATTCCCGCCGTGAATCATCCGCTGGTCGAGCAGCAGGATATCGCCGCCTTGAAGGCCAAAATCCTCGCCTCCGGACTCTCCGTCGCTGAACTCGTCTCCACCGCCTGGGCTTCCGCCTCGACCTTCCGCGGTTCAGACAAACGCGGTGGCGCCAATGGGGCGCGCATCCGTCTGGCTCCGCAAAAAGACTGGCCCGTCAATCAGCCCGTCCAGCTGGCCAAAGTGCTGCAAACACTTGAGAGTATTCAAAGAGAGTTCAACGCTTCAGCCTCGGGCGGCAAGAAAGTTTCTCTCGCCGACCTGATTGTTCTCGGCGGATCTGCCGCGGTCGAAAAAGCCGCAAAGGCAGCCGGCGTCGATGTCAGCGTCCCCTTCGCGCCGGGCCGCATGGATGCCTCCCAGGAACAAACCGACGTTGCTTCCTTCGAACCACTCGAGCCAAAAGCGGACGGCTTCCGCAACTACCTCAGTGGCAAACCGCTCCTTTCGCCCGAAGCCTTGCTCGTGGATCGCGCCCAATTACTCAAACTCACCGCCCCGGAAATGACCGTCTTGGTCGGCGGATTGCGCGTTCTCGGCGCCAATCATGCCAGGTCGTCGCACGGCGTTTTCACGCATCGTCCGGAAACATTGACCAACGATTTCTTCGTCAACCTTCTCGATATGCGTACCGTATGGCAGCCGGCGGCTAGTTCCAACGGTCCACAGCAAATCTACGAAGGCCGCGATCGCAAAACGAACGAACTCAAGTGGACGGCAACCCGCGTCGATTTGATCTTTGGGTCGCACTCCCAGCTTCGCGCGATTGCCGAAGTCTATGCGTGCTCGGATTCGAAAGAGAAGTTCGTGAAAGACTTCGTTGCTGCCTGGACAAAAGTCATGAATAACGACCGTTTCGACCTGGCCTGACATTTTACGTAGCGCATCCCCGAAAAGGGCGCTGATCAACCGCTAGCCGGCCCATCGCGCGCCACCACGCGGTTCGCCGCCGCATTCGTTCTGGATAGCGGACAATTTCGACTCCCACTCGGCCCGCCGCGCATCGAAGTAGATATGGCGAAACCTGCTCAGCGAAAAACTGCGGCTGCTCCCGGCCAAGCCGGCGCAATTCGCAAGGACTTCCGCGATCTTGTCGAGGAAGCTTCCATCGAGTCGTTCCCCGCCAGCGACCCTCCCGCCTTCAACCTCGGCGACCGCCGCCGCTTGCGCCCCGCGCCCCAAACCGCGCCCGGTCCAGCCATTCCGCCCGGTCCCTCCGTCGAACCCTCCCGCTGACCGCTCTCCGAAGCTAAAAGCGAGCGAATCCCTTCCGAGGCGACCGCCCGCCAGCATCCCCGGTCGCACCGGCCCTCCGCCCGGAAAGATTGCTTGACATCCTCAGCCGCACAGGTATATAGGTCCAGTTGTCTATACAAGTTTCCCTTTCGGTTCCTGGCAATGGGCGAACTTTACCGCCTCCCCGCTTCCCCCGGTCGCTTCGGCGGAGCGGGTTTCAGCTTAGGCGTCACGCGCGGGAGGAACGGCGTTTTGGAAATGCTGTCGCTCGACCGGCAGAGCGTTCTGCCGCTCTACTACCAGATCCGCCAAAAGCTGCTCGAGCAGATTCGCTCCGGCGCTCTCCACGCCGGCGATCCTCTGCCCTCCGAACAGGAAATCGCTGCGCGCCTGCGCGTCAGCCGCATGACGGCCCGCCAGGCCCTCAAGTCCCTCTGCGAACTGGGCGTCGTCTATAGCCAGCGCGGAAAAGGCACCTTCGTCTCGCACGGAAAGCTCGAAAAGAATTCCCGCCAGGTCCTCTCCTTCAGCGAGGAAATGCGCGCTCGCGGCACTCGCCCGCGCTCGCAGGTCCTCGAATTCGCGCGGGTCCGCCCTTCGCGCGAAGTCGCCGAAGCCCTCGGCCTCGCCGATGGCGACGAAGTCTATCGTCTCAAGCGCATCCGCCTCGCCGACGCCGTTCCGCTCTGCCTTGAAACCACCCACCTGCCCGCGAGCCTCTGCCCCGAGCTTACCCGCACCCTCGAGCCCACCGGCTCGCTCTACCAGGCGCTCTGGGAAGGCTACGGAATCCAGATCGACCTCGCCGACGAAATCGCGGAAAGCAGCGTCGCCACCGCCGCGGAAGCCAAGCTCCTCCGCATTCGGCCCAAATCCCCGGTTTTTCGCTTTACGCGCACGGCCTATTTGCTCAGCGGTCAACCCGTCGAATACGTTCGCTCCGTGTATCGAGGCGATCGCTGCAAAGTGGTCAGCCGCCTGACGCGCCAGACGGTGCCGGGGGTGACCAAACGCTAGCTCGCCGTGCCTGCCAGCGAACCGTGATTCCCACGGACCAGTGGCTGGTCGCCACTTGCCGTGGTGCCGATCTCCGAATCGGTCACTGGGGAGCTTGTCGGCAGTGGCACTCGCGCTGTGCAGCTGCGGGTGGCGAGGGCCTTCGAAGCGGCCGGCGTCTCCGTTTTGGGGTGGCCTTGCCGCTGGGTGCGGCAGACTCTTTTGGGGGTGTGTCATGAAATCCGATACGTACCGAAGTCTCAGTTTCGAAGCCTCGGGTCACGACGGCGCTGGTCCGCTGCCTGCCCGGAATCGAAAACAACTGCCGGCAGGTAGACAGCAACGTCGAGGACCACATCCAGTCGTAAAGGTCCTGCCGCTCCTCCTGATGACCATCTCTCTTCTGATTTTGCTGGTCATTCCAGCATCGGCTCAGGAAATCACTGGTGACATTCGCGGAATCGTTCGCGACACATCGGGCGCCGTCGTCGCGGGCGCCACCGTGAAAGTAATCAATACGGATCGCAACGAAATCATGCGGACGCTGGCAACTAGTTCCGATGGCACTTACGTGGCGCCGTATTTGCCAGTCGGTCACTATGAAATCAGCTTCCAAGCCAATGGCTTTAAGGAGTTCGTCGCCTCCGGCATCATCCTCAATGTGAACGATCACCGCACCGTGGACGCCACCCTGTCGGTTGGCGCGGTGACCACGTCGGTTGTCGTTGAGCAATCCCCCGTCTCTGTCGATCTGGACACCGCCCAGGCCGCCGGACTCATTACTGGCGCCCAGGTCCGCGAGCTGGCGCTTCCCACACGAAATTACGAGCAGCTCCTAGTTTTGCAACCCGGCGTCTCTACTGCTCTCGCATCCGATCAGTTGTACGTCGGAGTCTCCAATCCCGTCGGCACTTCGAATCAAGTGAATTTCGCCGTGAATGGAAATCGGCCCACGCAAAACAACTGGACTGTTGACGGAGCCGACAATTTCGACCGGGGCGCCAACCTTACTTTGCTCAACTATCCCAGCATTGATTCCATCGCCGAATTCAAAGTGCTCCGCTCGAACTACCTGCCCGAAAATGGCCGCAGTTCCGGGGGCATCGTCAACGTGGTCACCCGCTCGGGCACCGATGCTTTCCACGGGAGCGCCTACGAGTTCTTCCGCAACGACGTGCTGGCAGCCAACAACTTCTTCAATAACGCCGCCGTTCCAAAGATCGCGAGGCCGCCGCTGCGCTGGAACGATTTTGGCTTTACCATCGGCGGACCAATCGCCAAGACGAAAACCTTCTTCTTCTATTCCCAGGAGTGGCGCCGCGTCATCACCTACCAGACATTCACGAGCGGCGAGCTGCCCACGCCAGCCGAACTCGGTGGCACTTTGCCCATTCCGGTTTGCACCTCCTATGATTCCGCCGGCAACTGCTCCACCACCGGGACTTCCATCCCCAACGTCAATCCGGTGGCCGCCGCCTACATCAAGGATATTTTCGCGAAGCTGCCAGCCCTCACCAACATCGCCGACCAGACCATCACCTCGGTCGGCCGCAATACCTTTAATTACCGGGAAGAATCGCTGCGGATCGATCACACCTTCTCCTCGAAACTCAGCCTTTTTGGACGCTACCTCGACGACTCCATTCCAACGCAGGAACCAGGTGGTCTGTTCACTGGACTCGGCGTCCCCGGCGTTGCCACCACTTCCACCAATTCCCCAGGACGCAACTTGGTCACCCATGCCACGTTCGCCATTCGCCCAACCCTCGTGAACGATGCGGGTTACGCCTTTTCCTGGGGCGCGGTTTTGAGCGATCCCGTTGGCCTGCTCAGTTCCTCCAAATCGCCCGACATAGCGCCTAGCCTCGTCTTCAATACGGGCGTCAAGCGCGTTCCGGATCTCGATTTCTGCACCCTAACCGCGAACGCTTGCGGTCAAGGCCTGACCGGTTTCGGTCCCTACCGCGACTACAACAAAAATCACAATCTCTTCGACAACATCACCTGGGTTCGCGGCCGCCATTCGCTAAAATTCGGCGCCAGCTATAACTACTACACCAAAGATGAGAACGTAAATGGCGGCGGTGGCGCCAACGGCACATTCTTCTTCTTTGACGGTAGTGGCAAAGGAAACGGGCCTGCTGAAGGCACCTTTGAGCAAATGTGGGCCAACTTCCTAATCGGTAGCGTCACACAGTTCAGCCAAACCAACGTTGATTTCCGGGCCCTCGTGCACCAGCACGAACTCGAATTTTATGCTCAGGATGAGTATCGCATCCTCCCGAATCTGACCCTCGACTACGGCCTCCGTTATTCCCTGTTCTTTGCCCCCACCTACGGCAATGGAGCGCTCTCCACCTTCGACCCGGCGCTATTCAATCCGGCCGATGCGCCTGCCCTCAATCCCGATGGCACCTTCCCGGGCGGCGTTGACTCCGGCACTTACGTCAATGGAATCATCGTCGGCGGCAAGAACTCTCCTTTTGGCCAAGCCGTCGCCAAAACCTTCCATAAGGGATTTGCTCCGCGCATCGGTTTCGCCTGGGACCCCTTCGGCTCCGGCAAGACCAGCATCCGCGGCGGATACGGAATCTTTTTTGATTCCCCTGCCGTCAATTCCGTCGAACAGTTCGCTGGCGGCAACCCCCCCATCGTTCAGTCGATCACCATATCGAACCCAAGCTTTTCCAACCCCGGCTCCGGTTCCACCGTCGTGAACCCCTATGCGCGCTCGATTGGCGGGCCCTCGCCCAATGACTGGACCTTGCCTTATACCCAGATGTTCAATCTCGACGTTCAGCGCACACTCGGCTCCAAAACCATGATCGACGTTGGTTACTACGGCTCGCTCGGCAGGCATCTCATCGGTGTCATCGACGTGAATATGCCCCGGATCGGGCAGTTCGTAAACGCGGGCATAGCCGCCCCGTTTGTCGGCAGCTTCGCAAATCTCGAACAGTTGAATCTGGTCCGGCCCTTCAAGGGATTTGACGCCATCAATCTGTTCACGCCCGCCTTCACCTCCAATTACAACTCGCTGCAGGCCCAATTTCAGAAGCACCTCACCGGAAACTCCATGCTTGTCGTGAACTATACGTGGTCGAAGAACCTCACCACCGCGTCAAACGACTACCGCGCTCCGCAATATTCCTATGATCTGAAAGCCGATTACGGCCCTGCGGACATCGATCGGCGCCACGTCTTTACCGCCAGTTATATCTACACCCTTCCCTTCTACAAAAATCAGCAAGGCTTCGCCGGGCACCTGTTGGGCGGCTGGGAGTTGGCTGGCATTGCTTATCTCAACACTGGCCTGCACTACACCGCATCCGCGTCTTGCTTCTCGCAGGACAAGGGAGGCCTCGGCCTGTGCTCCGCCACGTTCTCCGGAGCACGCCCCGACCTGGTCGGCGACCCCCAATCCGGGGCTCCTCATACCATCAGCGAGTGGTTTAATACCAGCGCGTTTGCCTTTGTTCCCAGCAGCGAGGTCCGCCCTGGCGATGAGCCCCGCGGCACAATCGTTGGTCCTCCCACCGCCCGCTGGGATGCGGACCTCTACAAGAACACCAGAATCAGTGAACGCTTCAGCCTTCAGTTTCGCGCCGAGGCCTTTAACGTCTTAAACCACACCAATTTCAACTCGTTCCTGAGCACTCGCCTTGGTAGCAGTCTCTTTGGAAAGATTGGCAGCGCGCGAGACCCGCGTATCATGCAGTTGGGCTTGAAGTTGAATTTCTAAGGGCTTCTTCCCGTGTCTCGCTTCTTGAACTCCTTGGTCGTTTCGCCGCCACAAGGAGCTTAAGCTCCCCGCATCCGCGGAATGCCGGTTCGCGCTTGCGGTCGCAACGCACGGGGCTTCGGGCTTTCGGGGGTTTGTAGTCGTTTCAAAGCAGTTCCGGGGGTGAAAACATGAGCAAGCGAAGTGTGTGGTTGGCAATCGCGGTGTTGCTGGCGGGCTTGTGCGGCGCGGTCGCGTCCGCCCAAAACGTCACCGGCACCATCCAGGGCACGATTTCCGATGCAAAGGGCGGTGTGATTCCGAATGTGGAAGTCACGGTGACGAATCAAGACCAGAACGTCGTGGTCCGGAGGTTAACAACCGATCAGCGCGGGCAGTATGTGGCGGCACAACTGCCGGTGGGAACGTATCGCATCACGGCGGCGATGAACGGATTCAAAAAGGCGGTGCGTTCCGGCATCGTGCTCAACGTTGACGACCGGCTCTCGATCAACATCTCGCTCGAAGTGGGAGCCGTGGCGGAGACGGTGACGGTAGAGTCCGAAGCCGTTCATGTGGATACCGACAGCGCGACGGCCACGGGGGTCATTTCGGGCCTGCAATTGCGCGAACTGTCGCTAAACAGCAGGAACTATGCGCAACTCGTCCTGCTGGTTCCGGGCGCGTCGGATTCGGGCAATGCCGACCAGATTTTCCCCGGGGCGACCGCGCCGGTCGGAACGAACGTGATGACCTTCCAAATCAACGGAAACCGCCGCGAAGAAAACAACTGGCAGGTCGACGGGGCGGATAACGTGGATCGCGGGTCGAACCTCACCTTGCTTTCTTTCCCCAGCATTGATGCCATCAGCGAGTTCCGCGTGGTTCGCGGCGCCTATGACGCCGAGTCCGGACGTTCCGCTGGCGCCCAAGTCAACGTGATCACCCGCTCCGGCACCGCCGACATTCACGGCGGCCTCTACGAGTTCTTCCGCAACGACGACCTCAACGCCAACAGCTTTTTCAATAATTCCGTGAACCCAGCCGTTCCGAGACCCAAGCTGCGCTACAACGACTTCGGAGGAACGCTCGGCGGACCTGTGTGGATTCCCAAAATCTATGAGCAACGAAACAAAACCTTCTTCTTTGTTTCCGAGGAAGCCCGCAGAATCATCACTGCCACTAACCCGACCGCGACCGTCCCTTACGCGGGCATGGCCAACGGCCAGTTCGATCATGTCGTCTGCACGCAATGGGCGAATAACAACGGCGCAGCTGGTCCTTGCACCGCTTACGGCACCAGCATCACGAACATCGATCCTATCGCCGCCGCTTACGTCAAGGACCTCTTCTCCAAGTTCCCCACTCCCAACGCGCCAACCGCCAGCAATCCCTTCCGCGACGTCACCACTCTCAACAACATTTTTGATTTCCGCGAAGACATGGTGAAAATCGACCATGTCTTCGGCCCAAAGTTGACCGTGAACGGCAAGTTTTTGCATGACACCAACCCCACGCAGGAAGCGGGAGGTTTGTTCACGTCGCTGCCAATCAATGGGATTGCAACGACCTCGTCGCAAGCCCCGGGGCACCAGTACAACATCGCGGCCACCTACACCCCGACAGCCAAGCTGGTCGTCGAAGCCGGTTACCGGCATTCCTACGGCGCGATCTTGAGCCACGTCATCGGCGCCGAAAACTACTCGCAATCGCCCGATGTACAGCAGGCGATCGGAAACTCCTTGCCGTTTTCGAACCTGCTGGGCCGCGTGCCAACGGTATCGTTCTCGGGGCTGGGCACCGGTATTTCCACCTTCGGTCCCTACAACGACTACAACGTGAACAACACGGTTTACGGAAACGTGACCAGAGTGGTCGGCGCGCACACCCTGAAGTTCGGCGCCATCTACTACCACTACAACAAGCATGAGAACCAGCTGACCGGCAGCAACAACGCTGCCTACACCTTCGACGCCACCAATGCACCCACCGCATCCACGCTCTTTAACGGCGCCCCCGTTTGCACCGGGCCTGCGGCAACCGGCGGCACTTGCCCCTTCTCCTTCGAACAGGCCTATGCCAACTTCTTGCTCGGCCAGCTCAGCTCCTTCTCTCAGGCCTCTCTCGACGTGACCGCCAACATTTTCGACAACCAGTTCGAATACTTCGGACAGGATACCTGGCGCCTCCGCTCGAACCTGACACTGACCTACGGAATCCGGCATTCCTTCTTCCGCCAGCCCACCGACGCCAGCGGGCCGGGCGGAACCAGCCGGCTGGTAAACTTCGATCCGGCGCTCTGGAATCCGGCCGAGGCGCCATGCATCACCTCTTCGGGTGCCATGGATGTCACGCTCACCAACGGTGTGCCAACCAGCAGCGCCTGCAATCCAAACTACAATCCTCTGAACGGCCTGATCTTCGCTGATCCGCCCAACTTCCATGGATTCCAGGGCACCAAGTCGCCCTTCGGCAGCAAGGTCGGCAAGGAATTCAATCGCGCGATCGCGCCCAGAATCGGCCTCGCCTGGGATCCTTGGGGCAACGGCAAGACATCGGTTCGCGCCGGTTACGGCATGTACTTCGACAACGGACTCGAGTTCGGGAATCCGGAACTCAATGTTGGCCTGAGTCAAGGCTTTCTGACCAACCTGACGATTAACAACAGCACGCTCTCAAACCCTACAGGGGCTACCACGACGGTGGCGACAACGGCGCCGTTCACCATTCAGTCGCGCATGCCCATCGACTACAAGTCGCCCTACTCCCAACAGTGGAGCTTGGATGTGCAGCGTCAGTTCGGCGGCACTTGGCTGGTTGATGTCGGCTATTACGGAAGCAATGGCATTCACCTGCCCGGCTTCGAGGATTTCAATCAAGCACCCGTCGATGCCTACTTGAATTGCACCGCCGCGACGCCTTGCACGGCGGGTCCCGCTCCGAGCGCGTCGGACCATGTAGTCATCACCGGACCCATTAACGGAACGACGAACACGAACAAGCTCAACGTTCTGCGTCCCTATACGGGGTATGGGCCGGGGTTGTTCTTCGCGGATCTCTTCACCTCGAACTACAACTCGCTGCAAACGCAGCTTCAAAAGCGCTTCTCGGGAAATTCGATGATCAACATCGCCTACACGTGGTCGCATGGCTTGACCACCGATCCCGCCGACCGAAGCACCGGCGGCGCCGCCCTGCCGCAAGTAACCGGAGATTTGCGGAGCAACTACGGACCAACCATCGCCGACCGCCGCCACGACTTTACGGCCAATTTTGTTTGGGACCTTCCCTGGATGAGAAGCCAGCGGGGGGTCGTCGGGCACTTGCTTGGCGGGTGGGAGATTTCCGGCATCCAGACCTTCCAGACCGGTCTGCCGCTGACAGCGGTGCTCGGCAACGGACAGTGTTTTGGCACACCGGGGGCCACCTGCGTGGATCCCACGGGTTCCGGATGCCTGTCGAGCGCTTCGCCTTTGGGTTGCCGCCCAAACCAGGTTGGCGATCCCAATGCCAACGCTCCTCACACCTTCAGCAGTTGGTTCAACGCGTCGGCGCTCGCCGCGCCCCCGGGAACGCAAACGACGGAAACGACCGAGCGTCCGGGCGCGATTCGCGGGCCGGGTTTCTGGCGCACGGATCTTTCGCTCTTCAAGAATATGAAATTCAGCGAGCGCTTCACCGGCCAGTTCCGGCTGGAGACCTTCAACACGTTCAATCACACCAATCCGATTTGCTGTGCCTCTCTGTCCATGACGTCCACTTTGTTCAACACCATCACGTCCACGAGGGATCCGCGAATCGTGCAGTTGGGCATGAAGGTCAATTTCTAAAGCGTCCCACCCCAGGCACCCAAGGGCTGAAGGCGCGCGCAGCGATGGGCGCGCCTTCGGCGGAATCATGAAGGGGCATTTCGTCAAACTCTCGCGAGTTTGGCGAAGGTGGTTTTGAAGTAGTCGATGGTGGAGGCCAGCCCTTCTTCGAGGCTGACCTTGGGTTGCCAGTTGAGGATGCGGCGCGCTTTGGTGATGTCAGGGCAGCGCTGCTTGGGATCATCCTGCGGGAGGGGCTCAAAAACAATTTCCGGCGCGTTCGGAAAATGCGCGCGGACGCGTTTTGCAAATTCGAGGATGGTGATCTCCTGCGGATTGCCGATGTTGGTGGGGAGATGCTCATCGGAGAGCATAAGGCGGTAGATACCCTCGATGAGATCGGAGACGTAGCAGAAGCTGCGGGTTTGGCGGCCGTCGCCGTAAACGGTGAGCGGTTTGCCCAACAGCGCCTGATGCACAAAATTGGGAAGAGCGCGGCCGTCGTTGAGGCGCATGCGGGGCCCGTAGGTGTTGAAGATGCGGACGATGCGGGTATCGACGCCGTGATAGCGGTGATAGGCCATGGTCATGGCTTCGGCGAAGCGCTTGGCTTCGTCGTAAACGCCGCGAGGGCCGATGGGATTGACGTGGCCCCAGTATTCCTCGTTCTGCGGTGAAACTTCGGGATCGCCGTAGCATTCGCTCGTGGAAGCGAGCAAAAACCTGGCCTTTTTTGCGAGCGCAAGGCCGAGAGCGTTGTGCGTGCCGAGAGCGCCGACCTTGAGGGTTTGGATGGGGAGCTTGAGGTAGTCCACGGGGCTAGCGGGCGAAGCGAAATGGAGCACATAATCCACAGGGCCGGGGACGTCGATGTAATTGGAGACGTCGGCGCGGAGGCTGCGGAAGCGCGGATGCTTGAGGAGATGGCCGACGTTGGAGTCGTCGCCGGTGACGAGGTTGTCGAGAGAAAGCACGTCCCAGCCTTCGGCGATGAGGCGATCGCAAAGATGCGAGCCGAGAAAGCCGGCGCCTCCGGTGACCACCGCGCGCATGGAGCCTCCCTGGAAAAATGCAGGAAGAGTGTAGCGTGCGGGGCGCGGCACGGTCCAGTTGGCGAGGGCGTGGCGGAGGGATGAGCGGGGAGGGGTGAAGGGGAAACGGGAAGAGCAATTGGGGGGAGGCAGCAGAGCGGCGTATTGTTGTAGCAGGGCGCAGCAATGGCGCGTAAGGTATTGAAATAACAGTAGATAGAAGAGGTTGGCTGGGGGAGAGGGAGGTCGGTCCACCCCTCCCCGCGTTTTTTGTAAGTGCGGATTCTAAAGGAGTTGCGGACGCAAATTTTGTAAGTGCGGATTCCAAAAGGGTTAGGAGCGGACGATTTCGGCTGATTTCGGCTAAAACGCGGAATTGGCTTGCAAGTGTTGTTGCGAAAGGAGTTGCGGCGGGAGGAACGGAGCAGGCGCGAGAGCCGGGACGGCGGCGCTGGAGGTAAAGGGGAGAGGCGGGAAGGGGCGAACGGGACGAACATAGGGCATTTTAGTATCCAGAACGCACGTTGTCAAGAGAGTACCATAGCGAAGCGGTACTCGAAATGGCAGGACCGTCACCGAGAACCGAGCGGGGAAAGTGGCAGGCGGCTAGGGCGACGAGGGAAGCTTGAACTCTTGAGGGGCGGTTTGGTGCCTAAAACAAAAGGCGCCCGGTACGGCGCGGGCGCCCAAGGTCGCTTATGCAGCGGAGCCTGCGAGAGCAAAAGCCCCTTACTAAGATAAGCCGGGACAATCGCTCCTGAGATACACTAACGGCACTTTACTGATTTCAACTTCCGGTGTCAAGAGGCCTAGCCATGTCCAGCCGCGAAAACGGTGCCTTCGTTCTCGGGATTGATCTCGGAGCCAGTTCGGTGGGGTGGGCGCTCATTGAGCGCATTGACGACGTGCCGGCGCACCTGGTGCGGGCAGGAGCGCGCGTGTTTGATGCGGCCGTGGGCGGCAAGCCCGGCGCTTTGGAAGCGGGACGCGAGAAGTCGCCTGGAAAGGCGCGGCGCGATGCGCGTTCGCAGCGGCGGCAGACGTGGCGGAGGTCGCGGCGGCTGCGACGAGTGTTTCGACTGCTGCAGCGCTGGGGTCTGTTGCCAGCGGGACCGCTGGCGGAACGGCAGCGCATTCTTGACGAGCTGGACCGGCGGATCGTTTCATCGGCTTGGTTTGCTGCAAAACGAAAGGACAGCGCGATTCCCGAACCGTTTCAGGTGCTGCCTTATCTGCTGCGGGCGGCGGCGCTGGAGGAAAAGCTGGAGCGGCATTTTCTCGGCCGGGCTTTTTATCACCTGGCGCAGCGGCGGGGGTATCGCAGCAATCGAATCGACCTCGCCGGGGACAAGAAGGATGAAGAGCGCGGGAAGGTGGAACCGGCAATCGCGGGCCTGCGCATGGAAATGGCGCAAGGCGATACGCGGACGCTGGGCCAGCACTTCAGCCGCCAAGCGCCGGCGGAGAAGCGAATCCGGCAAAGGTATACGGCCCGGGATATGTATGAACACGAGTTCGAAGCGATATGGAATGCGCAGCAGGGGCACTACGCGGAGGAACTGACGACGGAGCGCAAGCGGCAATTGCACAAGGCGATCTTTTTCCAGAGGCCGCTGCGGTCGTCGCGGCATTTGGTTGGATTTTGCGAACTGGAGAAAGGCAAGAGGCGGGCAGCGGCGGCGCTGCTGATTTCTCAGGAATTCCGGCTACTGCAAAAAGTGAATGACCTGCGTGTCGGCTTGCCTGGAGAGGCGGAGCGTGAGCTGACGGCAGCGGAACGGCAAGCGTTAATCGAGCGATTGCAAAGCGAAGGGGACCAGAAATTCAGCGCGATACGCAAGCTGCTGCGCATGCCGGCGAAGGAGCGATTCAATCTGGAGAGGGGAGGCGAGACGAAGCTTCCGGGGAACCAGACCAATGCGGCGCTGCGGAAGGAGCTTGGGGCGCGGTGGGATGCGATGCGCGGGGAAGAACGAGACAAAGTTGTCGCGTATCTGCGCAGTTTTCAAAAGCAAGAGAAGCTGGCGGCGGCGCTGGCGAGAAAGTTCGGTTTTGACGAAGAAACAGCGAAGCGGGTCGCGGAGATTTCGCTGGAGCCAGGATACATGAGTTTTTCGCAAGCGGCGCTGAAGAAACTGTTGCCGCTGATGCGGGAAGGAAGGGCGCTGGCGGAAGCGAGGAAAGAGCTGTATCCGGAAAAATCCGCTGAAGCACGTGATGTGCTGCCGCCGGTGGTGATGGCGGGGAAGGAACTGGGATCCATCAAGAATCCGGCGGTGGTACGGGCGCTGACGGAACTGCGGAAAGTGGTGAACGCTATCATCCGGACCTATGGGAGGCCGGCGGAGATTCGGATTGAGCTGGCGCGGGATTTGCGGAATTCGCGAGTGCAACGAGAGCGAATGGCGAAGAGCTACCGGGAGAATGAAAAACAGCGGTCGGAAGCGGCGAAGAGGATTCTGAAAGAGACTGGGAATGCACATCCATCGCGGGATGACATACAGCGAGCCCTGTTGTGGGAGGAGTGCGGGGGAATCTGTCCGTACACGGGCAAGGCGATTCCGTTCCACGCGCTCTTTGGGCGGGATGCGGCATTTGACGTGGAGCATATTCTGCCGCTGAGCCGGTCGCTGGACAGCTCGTTCGCGAACCTTACGCTGTGCGACGCGGAACACAACCGCCACGTGAAACGCAAGCAAGCGCCGTGGGAGGCGTACAGCGGAGATGCGGCGGCGTATGAGGCGATTCTGGACCGCGTGAAGAGATTCCAGGGCGGATACGCGGAGGAGAAGCTGCGGCGATTCCGGATGACGACCGAGGAGATCGCAACGTTTCTTGAAGACTTCACGGAGAGGCAACTGAACGACACGCGCTATGCCACACGGGTCGCAGCCGATTACCTGGGGCTGCTGTATGGCGGGCGGGTGGACGGGGAGGGCAAGCGCCGGGTGAAAACGACGGCGGGGCAGGTGACGGCGATTTTGCGAAATGAGTGGAAGCTGAACGAAATATTGAACGATGGGCCGACGGCAAACGGCGGGGAGAAGGCGAAAACGAGGGACGATCACCGGCATCACGCAATCGATGCCATCGTGACGGCGCTCACGGACGACGGGTCGATTCAGGCACTGAGCCGCGCGGCGGAGAATGCGGCGGAGTTCCGGCGGCGGCGGTTCGCGCCGGTGGCGGAGCCCTGGCCGAACTTTCTGGAGGATGTTCAGAAGGAGATTCAACGAATGGTGGTGTCGCACCGGGAACACCGGCGGGCGCGCGGGGCGCTGCACGAAGAGACGATTTATTCGCATCCGATCGGGAGGGGCGGCGAGCAGCGAGGCAAACGGGGCAAAGGGAGGAGCGAGGAATTCCGGGTTCGCAAACCACTGTCCAGCCTGAAAGCGACGGAGGTTGGGAGAATCGCGGACGACGCGGTGAGAAAGCTGGTGGGAGCGAAGCTGGAGGGTTTCCCTGGGCAAGAACCTAGCCGGGTTTTCTCGAACGCGGAGAATCTGCCGTATTTTGAGACGAAGGATGGCCTGAGGATTCCGATCAAGAAAGCGCGGCTGCGGACGGATTTGAAACATCCGGTGGTGCTCGGTTCGGGCGGGGCGGCGCGGCACGTTAAATCCGAAGCCAATCACCATGCGGAGGTCTTCGCGGAAGTGAACGAACGCGGGCAGGTCACGGGATGGGATTGCGAAGTGGTGTCGCTGCTGGAGGCGGTACGCAAGAAGCAAGCGCGCGAGCCGATTGTGAGGAAGGAAGGTTCCGAAGGACGGGAGTTTCTCTTTTCGCTGGCGCCTGGCGACATACTGGAAATGGACGGCCAAGGCGGAACACGCGAATTGGCCGTGATTCGGGCGATCAGCCAAGAGCCACGCATCGCCTACGTGAGTGTGCGCGATGCACGGAAGAAGTCGGAGATGGAGGCGGCATACGTTCGCAAGACGCCCAATGCGTTATTCAAGCTTAACGCCCGAAAGGTGAGGGTAAGCCCGCTTGGGGACGTGAGCGAAGCGCATGACTGACCGGATTGTGGATCTTTCGGAGAGGCCAGCGCGGCTGCGTGCGGATAACGGGCGGCTGGTGGTGGAGTCGGAGGGAGAGACGCTGCTTTGCGCGCCGTTTGGGGAGCTGGCGGCGGTGATTGCGACGCATCCGCAGATTTCGTTCACGCAAGCGGTGCTTTCGGGTCTTGCCGATGCAGGGTGCGCGTTTATCACCTGCGATGAGAAACGGCGGCCGGTGGCGATGCTGCTGCCGCTAATCGCGCATTCGCTGCAAGCGGAACGGTTCGCGGCGCAAGCCGCGCTTTCGGCTCCGGCGCGGAAACAGATTTGGAAACAGATCGTACAAGCAAAGCTGCGGGCACAGGCGGAGCTGCTCGCCGAAGTCGCGGGAGGCTCGCGGGGACTGGAGCGAATGGCCGAGCGAGTGCGGTCCGGGGATGCGGGAAACCTGGAAGCGCAAGCAGCGCGCATTTACTGGAAAGCGCTATTCGGGGCGCACGATTTTCGGCGGCACGCGGAGGGCGACGGGTTTAATGCATGCCTGGACCATGGGTACGCGGTGCTGAGAGCAACGACGGCGCGGGCGCTCTGCGGGGCGGGCTTGCAGCCGACGCTGGGCATCCATCACCACAACCGGTACAACCCGTTTTGCCTGGCGGATGACCTGATGGAGCCGTTTCGGCCGCTGGTGGATCGTGTGGTGCACCGGCTATCCGTGAGCCGGGGCGCGACAATGGCGCTGGACGCGGAGGCCAAGGCGGAGTTGCTGGGCGCCCTGCTCGGGCGATATGAATGGGAAGGGGAAACGCGAACGCTATTTGACTGGGTCGCGAGGGCGGCGTTCAGTTTATCGGCAATGATCGCGGGAGAGAAAAAGAAGCTGGAGATCGCGAGGCTGCGGGATGCCGCGCCATAGGTTCGCGCTGTCCGGGTATCGCGCGATGTGGCTCTTTGCGATGTTCGACCTGCCGATGGATAAGCCGGAGCTGCGGCGGGAATACGCGCAGTTTCGCGCGCGGCTTTTGAAAGAGGGGTTCACGATGCTGCAGTATTCGGTGTACGCGCACTATGTGCGAAGCGAGGAATCGGAAGAGGCATACCGACGGAAGGTGGTGCGGGCGCTGCCGTCACACGGGCAGGTGCGGCTGATTTCGATTACCGACCGGCAGTTTGGGAAAATGGAGGTTTACGTGGGACAAAAACGTGAAAAGGTCGAAGATCCACCAATGCAACTCATGCTTTTTTGAAAGCGAAACGAAGAAAACCCCTCGGAAATCAAGAGTATCCGAGGGGTCGAGTGTATCTCAGGAGCGGTTCCCGGCAAACCCTAGCGCGCTATGCGCGGCAAACCCCATGACCATAGTGTATCTCAGGAGCGGTTCCCGGCAAACCCTAGCGCAATTTCCCGGCAAAACGAATTACGCAAAGTGTATCTCAGGAGCGGTTCCCGGCAAACCCTAGCGATTCGTCGCGGTGATTTTTATCTCTGTGTAGTGTATCTCAGGAGCGGTTCCCGGCAAACCCTAGCATTTTGTTCCGTGCATCGTCGCAATCATCGAGTGTATCTCAGGAGCGGTTCCCGGCAAACCCTAGCGCTTCCGGGGGTATGGGTTTCATCGCATCAGTGTATCTCAGGAGCGGTTCCCGGCAAACCCTAGCCTCTCTTCCGGGGGAGCGAGCACGCGCGGAGTGTATCTCAGGAGCGGTTCCCGGCAAACCCTAGCCGATGGCGCCTCTGAAGCCAACGCGACGGGGGCCGGATTGGCGGGAGGGCTGGTGCTAGTCGAAGCGTTTGCGGATTTTGACGTCGATGCCGAAGGTGCCGTTCTGGTCGCGGAGGGCGACGATGGAGACGTTGCGATTGACGTTGTATTCGACCTGGATGACCTGCTCCTGGGTGGAGGAGACATTGGATTCGTAGGTGATGGTGAGGTTGCGGGTGATCTGCTGCTCGACGGTGACGCGGGCGCCGGCGTTCTGGTTGGTGGCGGTGGCGCCGAGGCCGACAAGGCCGGGATCGACGCGGAAGCGGGTGATGCCAAAGAGGCGTTCGAGGCGGCCGCCGACCTGGCTGGAGATGGCTTCGGAGAGGAGGGCGGTGGCGCCGGCGGTATTTTGGGCGCCGCCGGCGCCGGAGGTGCGGACGGTGGATTCGCTGGAGGTCTGGCCGAGGGCGAGGAGGGTGACGATATCGCTGGCGGGAAGGGGCGGATCGGAGCGATAGGCGAGAGTGAGCTTGCTGGCGGGACCGCTGAAATTGAGGGTGATTTCATACTGCTGAATGGTGGTGACGGCTTCGACGTTGAGGACGGGGTCGATGCGGAAGGGGTTGGCAAAATTGAGGTCGCCGCGATTGACGGAATAGCGATTGCCGGCGAACTGGAGATTGCCGGAGAGGATGTGAATGTGGCCGAGGAGAATGGGGTGCTCCCAGGTGCCGCGGACGCGAAGCTGGGCTTCGGCTTCGAGTTCGGCGCTGGGCCATTCGACGCGGGTATCGGGAGTGGAGACGCCTTCGATATCGAACTGGAGGTTGCGGAGAAAGGCGGAGCTGGCGGAGGGGGCGGTGAGGCCTTCCTTGGCGGAGACGAGCATGCCGGCGACTTCGAGGCCCTGGGCGAGAGTGACGCGCCGGACCTGGACGCGTCCGGCGAGGAGGGCGGCTTGCGGGGTGCCGGTGAGATGGAGAGAGCCGCCGACGAGCCAGCTCATGCCTTCGGGATAGCGGATGCGGACCTGATCGGTTTTGGCGGAGATGTCGTAGCGGAGGGGACGCTCGGCGTAGCTGACGCTGCCGGTAATGGCGAGAGTGCCGCCGCCGGCTTCGGCGGTGAGATTGGAGAAGGAGAGGCGGTTGGCGTCAAAGAGGAGGTCGCCGGTGACGTTGCTGAGGCCGGTGGGGAAATCGGCGGCGCGAGCGGAGGCGCTGGCGATGCGGACTTTGCCGGTGATGCGAGGGCGGTCGAGGGAGCCCTCGACGGCGGCGTCAATCTGGGCGAGGCCGGCGATGGAGAAAGGGCGAGTGGCGGCGGTCTGGTCTTCGGCGCCTGGGAGGAAGGTATTGAGGAGGCGGAGGTCCACGGCGCCATTGAGCTTGAGAGCGACGGCGCGGGAGCCATTGAATTGGGCGGAGCCGGAGATGGCGAAGTTGCTGTCAGGACCCTTGAAGCTGGCAGGGTCGATTTCGAGTTTTTGGCGGGAGGAGCGGAGATGGACGGGGCCGGTGTTCTGGAGGGAAATGGTTTCCGCGCCGGCGCCGAAGCTCATGAGGAGGCGGGAGAAGCGAGCGTCGGCGAGGAGAGAGCCGGGATTCTGGAGGGAGCCGGAGACGGAGATTTCGCCGTCGGCGACGGCGTGGCCGATGGGTTTTTGGGCGTGGACGGCGGTGATGAGGAAGGGTTCGAGATTAATGTTGCGGATCTCGATTTTGCCGGTGACGGGAAAGGGCGAAGCGAGAGCGATATCGCCGCTGCCGGAGATTTCGCCGGTGGTCATGGCGGAGCCGAGCTGGAGATGGGCGTTGCGGCCATCGGAGACGAGAGAGCCGTTGAAGCTGCCGATGACTTCGTTGCCGACGCGGAGATCAACAACGCGGAAGGTGCCGTCGCCGAGGGGAGCGCGAAGAGGGCCATCGAGCTTGAGACGGAGATTGAGCTGGCCGCCGACGGGGAGGCGGGAGGTCTGAAGGCTCTCGAAATTTTCGAGCGGGAGGCCGGCGCCGACGATATCGGCGGAAAGAGTTTGACCGGCGAAGCGATAGGCGGCGGAGCCGGTGATGATGCCGGCGCCGCGCGCGGCTTCCTTGCCGGGAGGGAAGAAGCGAAGCTCGGCATCGGCGATGCGGGCTTCCTGCGGGCTGGCTTCGAGGCGGCCGCGGAGGCGATTGAAAGAGAGGCCGTAGATATCGGCATCGGCGAGATCGAAAAGGCCGGTGAGGGCAGACTCGGCGCGAGTGCCGCGGCCATGGAACTGACCGGTGAGACGGCCGCGGACGGGATAAGAGAAGCCGGCGAGTTGCTCGAGGCCCTGAAGGGAGGCTTGGTCGAGATTGATGTCGGCGGACCAGGCGTTATCGGGGAGAAATTCCCAGCGGGTGAGGCCGATGGTGCCGTCAATGCCGGCGCTCATTTCGGCGCGGCGGGCGCGGGTGTTGGCGAGCTGGAGAGAGGAGGGAGAGAAGACGACATCGCCTTCGAGGGTATCGAGCGAAAGGCCGCCGTAGCGAAGCTGCTCGCCGCGCAGATGGCCGGTGAAGGTAGGATTCGCGGTGGAGCCGGTGACGCGGCCGTCCCAGCGGGCGCTGCCGGCGAGCGGTTTTTTCGCGGCCGGGGAAGAGGGGGGAAGGTCGCGAAGGGCGTTGATGAAGTCGTGATAGGCAGCGAGTGAGGCGGCTTCAAATTTGAGGTCCATGCTGGTGTTGCGGGGGCTGAGGGCGCCGGAGGCGGAGACGCGAGAGGTGGGGGTTTCGAACGTGCTGGACGAAACGGTGAGCAGGGAAGGCACATCGCGATAGTGAAAGGTCCAATTGCCGGTGACGGGCTGGTGGCCGGGAGCGAGAGTGGCGGGAGGAACGATGGCGGCGGTGCCGCCGACTTCAAATTCGCGGAAGGAACGAGTCCAGGTGGCGACGGTATCGGCGGTAAGGATGCCGTCCCAGTGGAGTTCGTCGATGGGGAAGTTGCGGTGTTCGAGAGCGGGAAGAGTTTGCGCGAGGCGAATGTCTTGCGTGTGAGTGACGGCGCGGAACTTGACGCCTTGGAACCGCAGGGTGACTTTGCCTTTGACGCTGCCTTGGAAGGCATAGGCGCTGAAATCGGGAATTTCGAGGCCGTTGCGATCGAGGCGGTAGGTGCCACGGCTGGACATGCCGCCATAGTGAAAATCGATGAGACGGAGAGCGATGTCGCGGCCGCTGAAACTCCCGGCTCCGAGCATGCCGGCACCGCCGCCGAAGGCGCCTTCGCCATGCAGGTCGACGCGGCCGGAGGGCACAAAGGGTTCGCGGAAAATTTCACGGCAATCGAGGAGGTCGAGCCAGCCGCGGTATTTGTATTTCCAAGTGGGATGGGAAAAATCGGCCATTTCCGCCTGCATATCGAAACGGGAGCGGAGGAAGCTGAGTACGCCCTGCTCGAGGGAGAAGCCATCGCGGGAAGCCGTGAATTTGGCGGAGATCTTGATCGGGACGGGGAGATAGCGGCGCGCGGTGAAACGCAGGTCGCGCCACTCAAGGCGGCCAAAGTAGAGCGGATGATCGAGAGGGCCGGTTGCGTTGATGGCGATTTGCAGGTCGTCGCCTTCGAGGGCGAGCGGGGCGGCGACGTCATTGTAAAGGATCCAGCCGTTGTTGAGCGCGACTTGCCGAGCATGGAGAGCGAAAATCGTCTGGGCGAGCGGCTTGGAGGAGGCGCGGTGGGCGGGGACGGGGACATTATTTGAACCGTTGGAAGCGACACGAATATGGAGCTGAGGCTTTTCGATGGCGAGGGAATCGAGAGAGATTTTGCGGCCCCAGAAGGAATCGATGCGCAGGCCGGCATTGATTTCATCGGCAGCGAAGAAGGGCGGTGTGCCGGGAGGTTCGCTCCCGTGAATAACGAGGCCCTTGAGCGAGACGCGCAGAGAGAGCCAATGAATAGAAATACCTTGCAGCTCGGCGCGGCCGCCGGTGGACTGCTGAATGCGGCGAAGAATGGCACGGCTGATGAAGGGATTGCCGGCGCCGCTGCCGAAAAAGGCGATGACGGCAAGAAGAGCGAGAACGGCGAGCACCCAGGGCGTATGGATGATCCAAGTCCAAACGGGATGGCGGCCAGAGCGCTTCATTTCGCGTTTTCCTGGAGCAGGATTTCGATGTGCAAGCGCGCACGGCTCTCCTTGAGCCACTGATTGGCTTGTTCGGTGATGGCCGTTTGGATGAGAGCTTCCTGAATGGCTTCGCGCGAAGCGTCGAGGGTAGGGGGCTGCTGGCCGCGGGCCTTGGCGCGGGGAACGAGAGCGGAATTATAGAAGTCCTCGATTTGCCGGGAATCCACGCGGGCAGAGGGGCGGAAGCGTGAATCGAGATAGTCGCCGAGGTAGAGCTGGGAAGCCATCATGGCGCGAATTTCCGCGTCGGTAAGGCCGCTGGCTTTTTTGCGGGCTTCGTATTCGGCAGGGGAATCGAAAGATTTGCGGAGACGCTCGAGGCCGCGGTCAATTTCGTCGCTGCCGGGCTGAGGGAAGCGCGAGGCGGAAGCTTCGGAACGAACGATCCACTGATCGATCAAGCGGTCGAGCGCAAGAGCGTCGGATTCCTGCTTGCCGTCGACGAGCAATTGATACCGCTGGAGGTCGCGGAGATCACTGAGGAGGATAACGTCATTTTCGACGCGAGCGATGATGCGATCGATGACTTGCTGCGGGGACGCGGGGCAAGCGCAAACAGCGTCCCGCGGGGCGGCAAGAGCCAAGACCAAGGCGGCGAAAGCGAGTTGGCGGAAGCGAGGCATCAGAAGCTCGAACCAAAGTTGAAGAAGATTTGGAACGCGGGCAAGCGGGTGAGCTTGAAGCAAGCGGTCGAGCCGGTCTGGCAGGGGACGACGATTTCCGGGCGGTTGATGAGATAGCCGAGGTCCACGCGAATGGGGCCGACAGGAGTGGCGTACCGCAGGCCCAAGCCAACCGTATTGGAGAAGTAGTTGAGCGAATTGGTGCACTGCGAAGGGATGGTGCAGAGGGGATTTTGTGTATTGGGCGGCTGGGGAAGCAGCGTGGGCTTTGGCAAGGTGAGGCGGAAGCTGATTTGATCGAGTCGCGTGTAGACATTGCCGGCGTCGTAAAAAATGGCGCCGCCCAGGGAAGTGCCGACAAAGGGAAGGCGCATGGGAAAGCGAATTTCCTGGTTGAAAATGAGCTCGGCCTGGCCGCCAACGGGGAATCCGGTGACGGAATCGCGCGGACCGGCCTGATTGAGGCCGAAGCCGCGAAGGGAGGTGCCGCCGCCGGCGAAGAAGCGCTCCGGGAGCGGAATGACGGTAGGCAAGGGCGGAGTGGTGGGAGCGGGGAAAGTGAGGGAAACGGTTTCGCGATAGGGAGCAAGGACGCCAAAGCGAACGGAGCGAGCGAAGCTGAAGCCAGGCTTGATGGGATGATAGGTGGAATTCTGAAAGTAGAAGCGCAGGAAGCTGGCGCTCGAGCCGATGTAGGTATCGGCATCGCTCAGCTCGACGCTGTTGAAGGTGCCCTTGGTGGCTTCGGCTGGGTTGTCGCGAGAATCGCGGACCCAGGTGATGCCGAATTGAGAAACCAGATCGGGCTGCTCGAAGAGAGGAATTTCCTCGGGAGCAATGTGCGAATTGAGGTTGGAAACGAGGACCTTGCGGAAAGAATAGCGGTAGAGGAGGGAGGTCAAGCGAGTGGGCCGGTAGGCGAGCTGGACGGTGCCTTCGTAGCGGGTGGCGGTGAAGGTGTTAATGTCCTGGGTTTTTTCGGTATAGGCGACGGCCTCAAAGCCGTAATGAGGATTGGCGAAGGCGTTTGGCAGAGAGTAGGCGAGCAAGGCGCGATCCTCGATGGTACTGCCGCGGACCTTGAAGGAGAGGGAATCGGCGCGGCCGGTGAAATTATTTTTGGTGATTTCAAAGATGCCGCGCGGAGCCGCCTGGATCTGGCCGGCGGTGGGATTGGTAGTGCTGCCGAGGCGCTGGACTTCGAAGCCGCCGCCGTAGGTCATGGTGTAGCGCTTGGCTTCCTCGACGAGAACGACGACGTTTTTATCCGGGTCGGCGCCATTCGGGTTCTGCGGCTCGACAGTGACGCGGTTGAAGATACCGAAGTTGTAGAGGCGGCGTTGCGTTTCGACGACTTCTCCCTGGCGGAGGGGCTCATGGGGCTTCACGGTGACTTCACGGCGGATGACGGAAGGCCGGGTGTGCTGATAGCCGGCGATGAAGACGTTGCGAACGCGGAGCTGCCGGCCTTCCTCGATGTGATAGACCAAGCTGACCGGAGGAGCCTGAGCCACGGGCGGCTTGGGTTGGCCGGGCGGGGCGGGTTGCTGTTTTGGCGCTTCGGACGGGACCTGATGCACGCCGGCGGTAAAGGAGGCATCCGGGAAACCGTCATTGAAGTAGAGGGCCAGGATGTTGTCGCGGTCCGTGGCAACGCCGAACTCCGAATAGGGCTGGCCAGGGGTCGAGCCGATGACGTCGAGCAACTGTTGGTCCGTGAAATTGTGATTTCCGGTGATGGAAAGGGAGGCGACGCGGGTTTGCGAACCTTCCTTGATTTCAAAGGTGATGAAGAGGTTGCCGGGTTTGCCGCGGTAGTTATCCTGAATGACGGGCTTCACCTCGGCGGAGAGGAAGCCGTTTGAGAGATAGAGGTTGCGCAATGAGGTGACGTCGGTGTCAATCAAGCGGCGGCTGAAGCGGTCCGGAATGCCGAAGGCGCCGGGAGTATCCTGAAGATGGCTGCGCAGAATTTCGTTGCTGAAATATTCGTTGCCGACCAGAGCGATGCCGACCAGGCGGTGGTGAATGCCGCGGTCGATGTGGTAGGTGACGACTTCTTCGGCGCCATGGCCGTTGCGGCCATTGGGGGCCTCGCGATTTTCCGTTGTGAAACTGACCTTCGCATCGAAATAGCCCTTGCGTTCGAAGCGCTCTTGCAGGTTGCGGCGGCCTTCTTCGAGGAGGTCGGAGTCAATGGCGCCTTCCTGATAAATGGGAACAAGCTTTTTGAGTTCGCTCTGTGAAATCTTGGCGCCGGTTACGGCAAGCTGAACGCGCGGGCCTTCGGTGACCTCGAGATTCAATGGGACGGTGTTGGAGGAAGCGTCGTATTCGCCAAGGCGCACCTGAGCGCGCGCGCCGAGGTGGCCCTTTTTGACCAGGAATTTTCGGATGCGAGACGTGCCGCTTTGGATGCGCGCGGAGGTGATCTCGCGGCCGGGTTTCATCTTGAGGCGGCGAAGCAACTCCGCATCGGGGTACTCCGTGCCGTTGGTGATTTGGACGGCGCCGGCGCGAGCGCGCGGGCCGGGCGAAACCGTGGCGATGATATCCATTTCCCGCGTGTCCGGATGGGGAACGGTTTCGACAGAAACGCGCGCTTGATAGAGGCCCTCGTTTTGGAGCGTGTCCTTCAGACGGGCAACGGCTTCGTCAACGATCTGCGCGCGATAAACATGGCCGAGTTGGAGCTGCATGGCCGCTTCGGCGGAAGCCAGGGTGGGAGGAGGAGTAAGGCCTCGAATTTCCACGACGGAGAAGAAGAAGTTCTCCTCGACGATGAAATCCAGCCGGACGCCGCCCGGGACATCGGTGGTGACGGCTTTGACGCCGGCGAAGTTGCCGCTGGCGTAGAGGGAACGCAGGGACTGGGCGACGGCTTCGCGATCCAGGGGCTTACCGATCTCGATGGGCAGTTCCTTTGGCGATGTGGAGAGGATGGCGCCACCTTCTTTTAGGATGCGGACCGAGACGACGACAGGAGCAGGTTGCGAGGCTTGCGGATTGGCTTGCTCCTGCGGCCGAGCGGGGCTTTGCCGGGCGGGCTGGGCACAAAGGGGCAGCACCGCTGCGAACAGCGAAGCCGCGAAAAGCGTTACTGGCCGAGCAGAACATGCCGCATTCATGCGTGTCTAAAGGCTCAGACGAAGGGTAGCATAGCGGCGTTGCTCGGCTGCGTTTGGAGCTATGATGGTTGCTTGCGCACGCAAGAGTGCCCGGGATCGCCGGTGAGCGACACATTCCAGGAAAAATATTCAAGGCAAATGCTCTTCGCGGGGATTGGGCCGGCGGGGCAGCAGCGGCTGGCGCAATCGAGCGCGGTGGTGGTGGGGTGCGGCGCGATCGGAGCGGCAGCAGCAAGCCTGCTGGTGCGCGCGGGAGTGGGACGAGTGCGGGTGATTGACCGGGATTTTGTGGAGGCTTCGAACCTGCAACGACAGATTCTCTTCGACGAAGCGGATGCGCGGGAGGAGCTGCCCAAAGCGATTGCCGCGCGGCAAAAGCTGGCGGCGGTGAACTCGAGTGTGGCGGTGGAAGGCATTGTGGCGGACGTGCAACCGAAGAATGCGGCTGAACTGCTTTCCGGCTTCGACGTGGCGCTGGACGGAACGGATAATTTTGAAACCCGGATGCTGGTGAACGACTTTGCGGTGCAAGCGCAGCGCCCGTGGATTTACGCGGCAGCGGTGGCGAGCTACGGCGTGACGATGACGGTGCGGCCGGGGCTGACGGCGTGTCTGGCCTGCCTGGTGGAGACGCCGGCGGGGCACGGGATCGAGGAGACCTGCGACACGATTGGAGTGCTGGGGCCGGCGGTGAATCTGATCGCTTCGCTGGAGGTGGCGGAGGCATTGAAACTGCTGGCCGGACGCGACGAAGCGCTGCACGGGCGGCTGATTTCGTGCGACGTCTGGAGCGGAAGGTTTCAGTCGATTGGCATCGAGCGGAATCCGATGTGCAGGGCTTGCGGACGGCGAGAGTTTGTCTTTCTGGAAGGACAAGCGCAGCCGCACATCACTCTGTGCGGCCGGGACTCGGTGCAGATTCATGAGCGAGACCGGAAGCTGGATCTCGGGGAATTGCGGAAGCGGCTGGCTGCAACGGCGGAGGATGTGCGCCACAACGAATTTTTGCTGCGATTCCGGGTGCCGCCCTATGAGATCACCGTGTTTGCGGACGGACGAGCGATTCTGAAAGGAACGAAAGATCCGGCGGTGGCGCGGACCCTTTACGCGAGGTATCTCGGAGCCTGATTCCGCGGGAGGAATCAGGCAGGGCGGTATTCCGGAAACCGGGAGGGCTTCAAGTCACGATAAGCGCTTCCACGTTTCGAGCGGCAGCGTGCTCGGCAAGCAGCGAGGAGAGGCGTGCGGTCCAGTTTTCGAGATTGGCCGCGCCGCCGAACGAAATGATGATTGCCAGGATGCGGCGAGTTTCGCCGGTGACCATGGTGCGTTCGGAGTCGCTGGTCGGACTGCCATGCGGGCCTGCGTCGTCGGAGAAGACCGGGAGTCCCTCGAGATTGAGATCGTACTTGCCGATTCCCTTATAGGTTTCGCCGGCGCGTCCGGGACGAAAGACAACCTCGCCCTGGAGGCGCGCAAGGTCATAAAGGCCGATGGAGAGCCGGCTCTCGACGCTGAGCAGATTGATGGTATCAACGACATTGCTGACGCGGGGCAGTTCCTTGCCGCCGATGATTCGGCGAAGAAGCGCCTCGGCTGAGCCGCGATAGCGAGCGGGGTCCTTGCCGAGCGCCTTGTAAGCGGCGCGAGTGGCGAGAATTTCCCGCGATTCGAGGACTGCCTTCGGGTCGGGCAAAGCCAGGATTTTCGCGGCGCAGGCCCGGAACTGATTCTCGAGGGATGGCGAGGCCGGGGCAGCGAGGATTTCGGCGCTCAGGCAGCCGAGCGCGACCGCGGGACACTTCCTTTTCATCTCCGGGTCAATCTTCACACGCACGAGAGTCCCTCCCAGGGATGGGCACGGTCAGGCGCAGCGGTTCAAGCCAGCGCCTGGCGCAAATCGGCAATCAGGTCCGCAGCATCCTCGAGGCCGACGGAAACGCGAACGGTGCCGGGAGTCACACCGGCGCGGCTGAGCTCCGCGCGGCTCATGCGGTAGTGCGAACTGTAGATGGGGAGGACGACGAGGCTTTCCACGCCGCCGAGCGATGCGGCAAGCAGGAAGAGCCGAACGCGGTCGCAGAAGCGGCGGGCCGCGGGGAGACCGCCCTTCAAATCGAAGGCCAACATCGAGCCGAAGCCGCGCATTTGACGCTTCGCCAGCGCGTGGTCCGGATGCGATTTCAGCCCGGGATAGTGGACACGGGCAACTTTGGGATGCGTTTCGAGGAACTTGGCGACGGCGAGGGCGTTCGCGCATTGGCGCTCGACGCGGACGCCAAGAGTCTTGAGGCCGCGGATCAGGAGGTAAGCGGCGCCCGGGTCCATGGAACCGCCGAGATAGATCACGAAATGGCGAATGCGCTCCATCCAATGGCGGCTGCCGACGACGGCGCCAGCGATGATGTCCGAGTGGCCGTTGAGATATTTGGTGGCGCTGTGGACGACCATGTCGTAGCCGAGGGCGATGGGATTCTGCAGGACAGGAGTGGCGAAGGTGTTGTCCACGATGGAGACGAGCCTGTGCTTTTTGGCGAAAGCCACGGCTTTGCGTAAATCGGCGAGACGCAGCGTAGGATTCGTGGGCGTTTCGACATAGAGCGCTCTGGTGCGCGGCGTGATGAGATTTTCGATTCCGGCAAGGTCCATGGGGACGTGACGGACCTTGATGCCGATTTCCGGGAACCAATCGCGCATCAGGCGATAGCTGCCGCCGTAGAGCTGGGAGGTGGAGATCAGTTCGTCGCCGCCCTTGAGCGCGGAAAGCAAGGCGGAAGAGATGGCGGCCATGCCGGAAGCGGTGACCACGGCGGCTTCGGCGCCCTCGAGAGCGGCGAGTTTCTCCTCGGCGATGGAGAGCGTGGGATTGCCATAGCGGGTGTAGATGTAGGCGCTGCTCTTGCCTTCGGCCCAGCGCTTCATTTCGGCGGAGGAGGAGAAGGTGAAGGTCGAGGAGCGAGTGATTTGGGGCGCGACCGGTCCGGCGGCGCCGTGGCGGCGGGGTTCTCCGGCATGGATGGCCAGAGTTTGGGGTGAGAGTGCGCGCTGCCGTGACCTGGGCATGGCGACGATTCTGCGCCGGAGGCAGGGGAAAAGACAGCCTCCAATTTGGCTCGCCGCCGGGGAACCAGGAAACGCTTGACTTTCCCCCGGCACTAGAACAGACTTGACATAGTCATGACTGACCTAATTCTGTTGGCGAGCCTCTTTGCCGGCCCGCGGCACGGTTACGCGCTGAAGAAGCAAGCCGGGATGCTCTTTGCGGACCAACCCGTGCACAACAATCTGGTGTATCCGCTGCTGCGGCGCTTCACGGAAAACGGGTGGGTGGCGCACAAGGCGGCCAAGGGGCTTCGCGGCCAAACGCGCGAGGTGTACTCGATCACGGCGAAAGGCAGAGCGGAGCTGTTGCGCAGGCTCGCGGCGTTTGGCGAGAAAGAGGCGGCGTCCGAGGCGGAATTCCGGCTGCGCGTGGGGCTGTTTGCCTTGCTGGAGCCGGCGGCGAGATTGCGGATTCTGGCGGAGCGCGAGCGAAGGCTCGCGGCGCGGGACGCACGCTGCGCGCATTTGGAGGAAAACGTGAATTTGGGTGAATGGGGCGGGGAGGTGGTGCGATTTCTGCGTCGGCAAACGCGCAGGGAACGCGAATGGATTGCGTCGCTCGAGGCCAAGGCAAAACGAGGCGGCCGGAGATCCGGAGAGAGAGGAAAAGCATGATGGCAGCCTCACCGTTCGTTTTGGCGCGTGATTTGTGGGTTCTTTTCGGCGTCTACTGGCTGGTGGCGGCGCTGAAGCGAAAGCAAACGAAGAAGCGGGAGAGCAGCGGCCAGCGGCTGGCATACGTGGTGCCGCTGATTTTGGCGTTCATCCTGCTTGCGGAACCGTGGATGAGTCGCGGCTGGCTGGGGGCGCGGCTGTTTCCCTTCAGCGAAACGGCGGCGTGGATTGGGCTGGCGCTCGTGGCCGCCGGAGTAGCGCTGGCATTCTGGGCGCGATGGCATTTGGGGGCGAACTGGAGCGGTTCGGTGACGCTGAAAGAGGGGCACGAGCTGATTCGTACGGGGCCGTACCGCGCGATCCGGCATCCGATTTACACGGCGATTTTGCTGGCGATTGCGGGAAGTGCGGTGCAGCTTGGAGAAGTGCGGGGCGCGCTGGCATGGGTGGTGGCGTGGAGTTCGTTCTACGTGAAGGCGCGGCGGGAAGAGGATTTCCTGAAACAGGAATTCGGCGAAGGCTTTGAGGCCCACGCAAGAAACACGGGCATGTTCTTGCCGCACTTTTCCTAGCGTCCCCTGTACTGGGCCTGGGCAGTAAGACAGCCGGCGTTAGGAACGCTCAGAACGTTGGGACTAGCTCGACGGACGCGAGAATCGGTCCGAGGCGGGAAGCGGCGGCGCCTCGGGTCGCGCCCAGCGCCGTCAGGCTTCGTCGGCGACTTCGGCGTGGGCGGGTTTATGGGCGGCGATGACCTTTTCAGCAAGCTCGTTGGGCACGTAGTCGTAGTGCGAAAATTCCATGGAGTAGGTGGCGCGGCCTTGGGTTTTTGAAGTGAGGTCGGTGGCGTAGGTGAGCATTTCGGCGAGCGGAACGAGCGCCTTGATGACGACGTTGTGGCCGCGCGTTTCGCTGCCTTCGATGCGGCCGCGGCGCGCGCTGAGATCACCCATAAGGTCGCCGGAATACTGGTCCGGCGCATACACCTCGACGCGCATGACGGGTTCGAGCAACGCGGGACGAGCCTGCTTCATGGCTTCCTTGAAGGCAAGCGAGCCGGCAATCTTGAAGGCGATATCCGAGGAATCGACATCGTGATACTTGCCATCGTAGAGGACGGCGCGGAAGTCCACGACGGGAAATCCGGCGAGATAGCCGCGGGCGGCCGCTTCGCGAATGCCTTTTTCGACCGAGGGAATCCAGTTCTTAGGAATGGCGCCGCCGAAGATATCGTCGACGAACTCGATGCCTTTGCCGCGCTCGACCGGCTCCATCTTGATGCGGCACACACCGAACTGGCCGTGGCCGCCGGACTGTTTTTTGTGCTTGCCTTCGGCATCGGCTCTGCCGCGAATGGTTTCACGATAGGGGACCTTGGGCGGCTTGAGGGTAAGGTCCACGTGATAGCGCTTGTGGAGCTTGGCGACAACGACTTCAATGTGCTGCTGGCCGGAGCCGGCAAGGAGGAACTCCTTGGTTTGGGGATCGCGCGAGAAGCGCAGCGCGGGGTCTTCTTCCATGATTTTGTGGATGCCGACGCCGATGCGGTCCTCATCGGCGCGGGTTTTCGGTTCGACGGCGAAGGTGATGGAAGGTTCGGGCAACTGCGCGGGCGTGTAGAAGATCGGGGCGTTCTTATCGCCGAGCGTTTCGCCGGTTAGGGTTTCCTTCAGCTTCGCGATGGCGCCGATATCGCCGGCGTGCAACTCGGGAACTTCGCTCAAAGCCTTGCCTTGAACGACCTGGATATGCTGAAAGCGCTCCGGAAGATTGCGATTGAAGTTTTGCAGCGTGGCGTCGTTTTTCAGGACGCCGCTTTTGACCTTGAAGTAGTTGATGCGGCCGGCGAAGGGATCGGCGAGGGTCTTGAAGACGAAAAGGGAGAGCGGCTGGGCATCATCGTATTTGCGTTCCACGCGGTCGCCCTTGCCGTTGGGTTCCTTGAAACCGACCTGGGCATGCTCATCGGGATGCGGGAAGGAATCGGCAAGGAAATTGAGCAGACTGGCGGTGCCGATATTTAGGGTGGAGGAAACCATCAGCACGGGGACAATCTTTTCGGCGACGATGGCTTTGCGAACGCCGGGGATCAAGTCATTGATGGGAATGGTGCCTTCGCGGAAAAATTCTTCCATAAGCGCGTCGTCGCCTTCGGCGATCATTTCTACGAGTTTTTCGTGCGCTTGGGTGGCGGCATCCTGCATATCGGCGGGAATTTCCTGGATGGAAGGCTTGCCGTCGCCGCCGGGTTTGTAGACGTGCGCTTTCATGGCAACGAGGTCAATGACGCCGCGAAAATCCTTTTCCTGGCCGATGGGGAGCTGGAGGGGGACAACGGTGCGGCCGAAGACTTGGGTGAGCGAATCGAGGGAACGCTCGAAACTGGAGAGTTCGCGATCCATCCAGGTGAGAACAAAGGCGCGGGGAATATCGTATTCAACGCAGTAATCCCAGACTTTTTCGGTGGTGACTTGCACGCCGACATGGGCGTCGACGGCAATGAGCGCGGCGTCGGCGGCGATGAGGGAAGCCTTGGTTTCCGTGATGAACGTGCCGTAGCCTGGCAGGTCGATGAAATTGATTTTGACTTTATCGGGGCTGACAGGGGTGGGCCATTCGGCGTGGGCGAGGCCGGTTTGAATGGAGATTTTGCGCGCGATTTCCTCTTCGTCCCAATCGGTGACCGCCGTGCCTTCCGCAACTTTACCCCACCGCTGGGTCATGCCAGCGGTGTGGAGCAACGACGACACCAGTTGCGTTTTGCCGGTGCCGCCGTGGCCTACAATGCCCACGTTGCGGATGTCCTTGGTGAGATAGGTTTTCATGCAGACCTCCAACGGGCGAAGGTCCGCTCCCTGGGAGCCTGACAAGTAAGACGCGGGCCTGCGCCTTAGTGAGTTTTGGCTGAGGGGGAGAACGTGGCCTCTACCTGGGGCCCTACCGCGGCGGCGGGAGGATCGAAGGAAGTGAAGCTACCCTGGTCCGTTCTCCAGCGGCGGAATGCTAGCACAGGGGTTGGGAGGCTTCAATCGAGGGGCGGAGGTAGCGGCGGCCGCGTTGCGCGGCGCGGCCTGCAACGGCGCGTTTTGGCGGCTGGCAAAGGCCTTCTTCCGAGGGCGGAGGCCTTCGGTTTCGAGCAGCATTGCGGAAGCGGAAGCTTAGGGCTCCCAAGGAAGCAGCGTGTCGTATTTCAAGCAGGCTGGTCCTCGCCAAGCGAGAGCACGTCGCGGGCGGCGGGCACATCCTGCTCGCGCACGAGGACTTCAAAGCCGCGACCGGACCAGGCCAGGTGTTCGCGCATGCCGCCGGCGGTATCGGCCTGAAGCATGGCGGGAATTCCGGCCGATTTTAGCGTGGTGACGGCCAATTCCGCCTCGAGCCGATTGGTGTAACTATGGATGACGACAAGCTTGGGATGCTCCATGCCGCTAGGATACGCCTGAAGTCCGAAACGCGGTTCTCGTGCGGGCAATTGGCTTGAGTGCGTCCGGCACCGGCGCGTATAGTCGCGATGGCGAAGGAGAGGCTGGAATGCCGACCGTGTTGCTGTGGCTTCTATGGCTGATGGCCGCGGGGCAAGACGCGGTGATGGTGAATCCGCGGATTGCCCGCGTGGAATTTGAGAACGACGCGATCCGGATTGTGCGAGTGCACTACGGCGCGCACGAGAAACTGGCGATGCATGCGCACCCGGCAAAAGTGGCTGTGTGCGTGACCGGCGGATTGGCTCGCATCACGACGGAGGAAGGAAAGACCACGGAAGCGCGCTCCGCCGCCGGGGATTTCTCCTGGGCTGAACCGACACGGCATGCGGTGGAGAATCTCTCCGACGGGCCGCTGGAGTTTGTGGAGATTGAGCTGAAGCATGCAACTTCCCCGGGTGCGGCGGCGAGGATAGAGCCGCAGCCGGGCTATGCGGAGGAACCGAAGGAGCCCGTACCGGTGGAGCTCGAGCCGCACCATCATCCGAAATTTCAGAATCAATATGTGCGCGTGCTCGAGGTGGTGATTCCGCCGGGAGAGAGCACGTATTTTCACAAGCACATCCATGATTCCGTGGCGGTGATTCTGGCGGATGGGACGTCGCAGAACCAAGTCTTCGGAGAGGAGTGGAGCGCGCCTGGACCAATGAAGGCGGGGCGCGCGGGATTCACGGAGGATTCGAAGACGCCGCGAGTGCACCGGCTGAAGAATGCGGGGAATACAACGCTGCATATTATCGACCTGGAGATTCTGCAGTGAGTTGCTCGCAAGAACGGGACACCGCGGAGGACATCCCCGTGGCGCACGGCGCACCGCGAATGACAGCTTTTTCGGTTTTTTTCCGGGGCCGTTAGAGGAGGCTGCGAAGGGCTTTTGAGACGTACTCGGCGGTGACTTTCTTGCGCCAGCTCATGTCGAAGTCGGTGTTGTCGAGCGGTTTGGCGATACGCGCGGCGAGCGCGGCAGCTTCGGCGATGGCATCGCCGTCGAGCAACTTGCCAAGCAGCGATTTCGCGGCGGTCTCGGCGAGGAGCGGGCGGGAAGCCGCGGAGCCGATGACGATGCGAGCCTCTTCCACCACGCCACGAGAGAACCGCGCGGCGGCGGCAACGGAAAGCACGGGAAAATCGAAGGAGCCGCGGCGACGCAGCTTGCAATAAGCGCTCTTCCAACCCGTGAGGGCATCCAGCACAACTTCCGCAAGGATCTCCCCGGGCTTTCGGGTAAGGTAGTCGAGCCCATCGTTGTTGTAGAGAGAGGCAAGCGGAATCTCGCGTTCGCCGTTGCTGGACACGAGTCGGATGCGCGCGCCGAGGGCGATCAGAGCGGGCGCCGTGTCCGTGGAAGAGACGGCCATGCATTTGGGACTTCCGGGCGCGACCCAGCAGGTGGAACCATCTTTTTTCAGGCAGAAGCTGATGGCTTTGCGCCATTCGTAGGTCTGGTCGTAGTAGTTGCAGCGGGTATCGAGACAGAGGTTGCCGCCGAGCGTGCCCATGTTGCGGATATGCGGGGTGGCGACGGAAGCGGCGGCCACGGCGAGGGCGGAGGCGCCGTTGCGGAATCGCGGGTCCGCGGCGATTTCGCTGAGGGTGAGACAAGCGCCGAGCCGCGCGCCATTGGCGGTGTGCCGCGAGCCGCGAAGGGACTCGATCTGGCGAAGGCTGACGACGGTGCGCGGAGTCTGCTGGCGGCGCTTCATGTTGGGGAGCAGATCGGTACCGCCGGCGAGCGGCATCGCATTGGGCCCTTCGCCATCAAGAATGCGCGCGGCTTCCTCGAGTGCGCGGGGCGCGCGAAACTCGAAAATCGGCAGGCGCATCATGAGCTGAGCACCTCGCTGCGCGCGGGCACGGCGCCGACCGGCTTTTCTCCGCGCGGGTTTTTGCGGCGCGGAACGTCGTTGATGGCATTGCCGTCGCCGCCTTCCCACGGCGGCGGAACGCGGAGCGATTCGGGCCATTGCACGGCGGGAAAGTGCGTAGGACCGAAGCGCGGGGTGCGTCCGGCGGCCTTCTCCGCGAGCGCCTTCATGATTTTTTCCGGCGTGATGGGCGTTTCGTCAATGCGCACGCCAACGGCGTCGTAAACGGCATTGGCGACGGCAGGCATAATCGGGAGCAGCGGACCCTGGCCGACTTCCTTGGCGCCGAATGGGCCGCGCGGATCAGGCTCCTCGATTAACTCGGTGAAGACTTCGGGCATATCGAGCGAAGTGGGACTTTTGTATTCGAGAATGGACGGGAACTTGTGAACGAGCGCGTGTGAAAGCCGCTTGGGAAGGCGGCGAAAGAGCTGCTCTTCCATGAGCGCTTCGGCAAGGCCCATGTACACGCTGCCTTCGATCTGGCCGCGGACGAGGGTGGGATTGAGGGCGCGGCCAATATCGTGCGCGATCCAGATTCTGGGGACGGCAATCCATCCGGTTGCCGGATCGACCTCGACCTCGACGACCGCAGCGGAATAGGAATAGGTGGGCGAGGGGCCGACGCCGCCGCCCTTGTACAGCGCGGGCGACTTTGGCGGCGTGTAGGAACCAACGGTGCCGATGGTGCCGAAGCGAGCTTCGGCGAGACAGACGGCTTCCGCAAAGCTGACACCATTTTCGGAGGCGGCGGAATCGAAGACGCGATGGCCGGCAAAGCGCAAGCGCTCCGGCGGGACCTGCAGACGGTCCGCGACGGCCTCGGCGAGCAGCGCTTTGGCGCGCTCGGCGGCTTGAAGCGCAGCGTTGCCGGCCATGATGGTGACGCGGCTTGAGTAGGAGCCGAGATCAACGGGCCCGAGATCGGTATCGCCGGTGAAGAGACGAATGTCAAAGGTATCGATGCCCAGGACTTCGGCGACGATGCCGGCGAGGACGTCGTCGGAGCCCTGGCCGATTTCGGTGGCGCCGCAAAAAACGGCCACGCCGCCGCCGCGGTCGAGCTTCAGTTGCACGCCGGAATGCGGCATTTTGTTCCAATAGATGGGGAGGCCGGCTCCGGTGAGATAGGCGGAGCAAGCCAAGCCGACGCCGCGGCCCTCCGGCAGCTTGCGAAACTTCTGGGTCCAGCCGGAACTCCGGACGACGCGGCGGATGCATTCGGCCAGATGGACGGTGCCGAGGCGAAGGAAATTGGCGGTAACGGCATTCGAGGATTCAACGATGCGAAGCCGGAGTTCGGCGGGATCGATGGCGAGCTTTTCGGCGATTTTATCGAGCTGAATTTCCTGGCCAAAGCGGGGCTGCACGGTGCCGTGGCCACGCTTGGGTCCACAGGGCGGTTTGTTAGTGAAGGTGCGACAACCCTGAAACTTGTAGCGCGGGATGTGGTAGGTCGTGGTTTGCAGCGCGCCGGTATAGAAGGTGCTTGCGACGCCGTAGGAGCCGTAGGCGCCGCCGTCGATGAGGGTTTGCAGATGCATGCCGGTGATGCGGCCGTCGCGTTTCACGCCGGTCTTGAACTTCATGAGGACGGGATGGCGGCCGCGATGGCAGTAGAAGACTTCTTCGCGCGTGAGGCAGATTTTGACGGGACGGTCGAGAACGAGCGCGGCTTTGGCTACGACAATTTCGTGGTTGAAGGGATCGCTTTTGCCGCCGAAGCCTCCGCCATTGGGAGTGGCAATGACCCGAATGTGAGCCGGGGACATCCGCAGGACTTTGGCGAGAGCGCGGTGGAGATAGTGAGGCGTCTGCGTGCTGCTCCAGATGGTGAGTTTGCCATCGGGATCCTTGGTGGCGACGGAAGCGTGCTGCTCGATGGGCAGGTGCGTATTGCCCTGATAGAAGAAAACGTCCTCGAAGACTTCGTCGGCCTCGGCAAAGGCCTGCTCGACGTCGCCAAATTCGAGCGCGACGCGCTTGTGAATATTGCCTTCGTCGCCGTAGTCGTGAATGCGAGGCTCCGGGTGGGCGATGGCGTCCTGGGGATCGGAGATGGTGGTCAGGATTTCGTAGTCAACGTCGATGAGATCGAGCGCTTCGGCGGCGATCAGCTCTTCGCGCGCGATGACCGCGGCGACCGGGTCGCCAACGTGGCGGACGTGATCGAGACAGAGCGCTTGTTCATCCTGACTGACGGGAAGGATGCCGTATTCGATGGGCAGATCCTTGCCCGTGAGGACGAGATAAACGCCGGGATGAGCGAGCGCGCGAGTTGCGTCGATTTCGCGGATGCGGGCGTGGGGATGCGGCGAGCGGAGGAGCTTGCAATGGGCCATACGGGGAAGAACGATGTCGTCGGCGAAACGGGTCTGGCCGGTGACTTTGGCGCGGGCATCCACACGGCGGCGCGGGACGCCAATGATGCGGAGATCCTTTCCGGTTTCCCCGGCGGTATTGACGGGAGGCTCGGCCGGAGGCTTGAGAGTGGTCGCCATGCGTGCTCCCTCACACCTGAGCGGCGGGCAAGGCGCCGGCGGAGCCGGATTGCCCGGCGATTTTCAGCACGGCCGCTTCGACGGCCTCGAAAATTTGCAGGTAGCCGGTGCAGCGACAGAGATTGCCGGACAGCGCTTCGCGAATTTGCGTGCGAGTGGGATGAGGATTGCTTTCCAGGAGCGCCTTTGCGGTGACGAGAATGGCGGGCGTGCAGTAGCCGCACTGAGCGGCGCCGAGATCGGCGAACGCTTCCTGAAGCGGATGCAGATGGCCGCCGGTGGCGAGGCCCTCGACGGTTTCGATGATTTTGCCATCGCATTCGAGCGCGAGCTCGAGGCAGGAGAGGACGGGCTTGCCATCGAGGAGAACCGCGCAGGCACCGCATTCGCCGAGTTCGCAGCCGTGTTTGGTGCCGGTAAGGCCGAGATCCTCGCGCAGGAGTTCCAGCAGAGTTTTATACGAGGCGAAAGCGGCCTCGACGTGCTCGCCATTGAGCGTGAAGCGGATGCGGGCGTTTTTCTGCGACTCGATGGGAATCAGGTTCATGCGTTCACCTCCGCCCGGAGAGGCAGGTGGCCGGGCAGCGCAGCGGCTCGTCCGGGCGCGCGTTTGGCCGCGGGCAGCGACACGGCGTTGTGGTTGGAAGCGCGATGGTTGCTCAGTCCGCGCAGCAGGAGCGTGGCGAAGCTTTCGGCGATTTCAGCCGCAGTGAGCGCGCCGCCGGGGCTATACCAGCGGACGCTCCAGTTGAGGGCGCCGAGAATCGCGCGCGTGGCAAGGGCAGGATCGCACGAAGCGAAGTCCCCGTTGCGAATGCCGGCGGCAATGAGGCGGCGCACGCCGCTTTCGTAGCGGTCGCGCTTGGCCAGCAAACGGTTTTGCAGGCGCCGCGGCAGTCCTCCGGCGAAGAGGTGGGCCGCGGAGCCCTCGACTTCATCGAGCACGCACGACAAATGAGCGACGATGATGCCGCGCAGCTTTTCCGCAGCGGGCGCCCGGCTGCGCCGCGCGCGCTCCAGAGCGAGAAGCAAGCGATCGAGCGAAACATCCTGGCAGAAAAAGAGAATTTCATCCTTGCCGCGGAAGTAGTTGTAGAGATTGGCAGGAGACAGATCGGCGGCGGCGGCGATATCGCGCATTCCGGTTTCCGCAAAGCCGCGCGCGCGGAACTCCTTCCCGGCGGCGCGCAAGATCTCGAGGCGGCGCGCCAGATAGCGGCGCTGCGCCCGTCCATTTGCGCGTGAGGCGGACCGAGCGGATGGCAAATGGCGCTCCTCAGAGGCAGTCTCTCCTACAGATACCACTGTGCGACGGGCGAGTCCACTGAAATCTGAACACCCGTTCAGAAATCAAACATCTGTTCACCAAGACATCGCGGCAGAAGCCGCAAGGGAAAAAAGGGCACGCTAACCGGCGCAAAAGGCGGGCCACGGCCCGGGGCAAGCTAGCGGGGGAAGAGGCGCGCGGCGTTGTCGTAGAGGATCTTGCGCTTGGCCTCATCGCGAATCGCAAGCGCGTTGAATTTTTCGATATTGCTTTTGATGGCCGGAACGCCGGGGCCGGGCCAGTCGGTCCCCCAGAGGACCTTGTCCGCGATTTCCTCGATGCGCGGAAAGTATTCGAGGAGCTTTTGGGGCGGGATGCCGGAAATATCCATGTACATATTTTTGTGGCGGCGAACCAGAAAAAAGGCTTCCTCCATCCAGAGGGGGCGGCCGCCATGGGCGAGAATGACGACCAGATTCGGATAGTCGATGCAAATATCGTCGCAGAGCAGAGGCTGGGCGTGAAGATTTCTGGCGCCCGGAAAGATGGAAGTGCCGGTGTGAATCATCACGGGCATGGAGTTGGCCTGCGCGCGTTCGTAAACGGCGGCAAGGCCGCGGTCGCCATGGAGGTAAGCGTTGGGCGTAAGCACCTGATGCGAAGGGTGCAGCTTGATGGCGCGTATGCCGATCTTGTGCATGCGGTCCACTTCGGCGGCGGGATCGGGGACCGTGCCCGGCAGGACGCCGCCGAACGCGATGAGGCGGTCCGGCGCCGCTTTGCAATACCGCGCGCTCCAGTCGTTCACCTCCGGGGTGAAGCCGATGATTTGGGGAGCGACGTAGTTGATGAGGCCGGCACGCTCGACGCCGAGTTCATCGAGCAGCGCGAGAAACGCCTTGGGATCGGCGCAATAGCGCTCGATATCGGCGTAGTCCTTGCGGCCGCGGCGGATGAGTTCCAGCGCAGCAGGCTTCATCATGTGATAGGGCATGATGTGGACGTGGATGTCGATGATGGGTTGCACGCGGGCGGCCCTCGAAGATGGAGTGCGTGATGCCAGGCTATGCTAGCGGACGAAGAGAAGCGGCGCCAGTTCAGTTGAAACGAACGTACTCGAAATTGAGGGGCTTGCCGTTGATGCCGCGGATGGGAGGCGCGATCCAATTGGCAAATTTGCCGGGCTCGGTGACGCGTCCGCTCATCAGGGATTGCACGTATTCGTAGTCTTTCGGGCTGGGCAGCCATTCAAATTCGCGCTTTTTCCAAGCTTCCTCGGTCAGCACCTCGCCATCCGGGCTGATGAAGTGTCCGGCGAAATTGCCAATTTCGCGGTGGAAGCCCTTGTGCGGCAGCCGCAGCTTGAAGGGAATGCCGGCGTTATCGATGATGCGCTGCCAGCGCGCCACGCCATCGGCGATTTCCTCGATGTAGTCATCGCGCAGGCGTTCGTTGAGCGCGGTGAGGGCGGGAACGTCCTTGGTAACGATTTTGCCGCCGATAACTTCGGAGACCGGATATTGCGCATCGCTCAGAACGTGGTCGTCCTGCAATTTGGTTTCGCGGAAGCGGCCCTTGAGTCCGCTGGTGAAATAGTTGGCGGCGTTGGAGGAAACGTCCGATCCGTACAGGTCGAGCGTAACGCTGTAGTGGAAATTGAGATAGCGCTGAATGGTTTGCAGGTCGATGACCCCCAGCGCACGCACGTCCGAGGGATCGTCGATTTTGTTTTGCTTCATGACTTCGCAGGTGCGCTGAATAATCCGGCCGACGCCCGTTTCGCCGACAAACATGTGGTGGGCTTCTTCGGTGAGCATAAACCGGCAGGTGCGGGAGAGGGGATCGAAGCCGGATTCGGCGAGCGCGCAAAGCTGGAATTTGCCATCGCGGTCGGTGAAGAAGGTGAACATGTAGAAGGCGAGCCAGTCCGGGGTGGGCTCGTTAAAGGCGCCGAGAATGCGCGGATTGTCTTCATCGCCAGAACGGCGGGCGAGAAGGGACTCGGCTTCCTCGCGGCCATCGCGGCCGAAATAGCGGTGCAGCAGGTAGACCATGGCCCAGAGATGGCGGCCTTCCTCGACGTTCACCTGAAAAATGTTGCGAAGGTCATAGAGGGAAGGGCAGGACATGCCAAGCATCTTTTGCTGCTCGACGGAGGCGGGTTCCGTATCGCCTTGCGTGACGATGATGCGGCGAAGCGAGGAACGATACTCGCCGGGAACTTCCTGCCAGGCGGGCTGACCCTTGTGGATGCCAAAGTTCACTTTGCGCTGCTCGTCCCGCGGCTGGAGGAAAATTCCCCAGCGGTACTCGGGCATTTTCACATAGCCAAACTGGGCCCAGCCATCGGGCTCGACGCTGATCGCGGTGCGGAGATAGACGTCATAGTTGTGGCTCTCCGTCGGGCCCATGTCGTACCACCAATTCAGATACGCCGGCTGCCAATGTTCGAGCGCGCGCTGCAGGACGCGATCGCGGCCGAGGTCCACGTTATTCGGAATTTTTTCGGTGTAATCAACCATTGCAGAATCTCCTGGTGAGGATCAGTCCCCGTCCCACTCGTCAAACTCGTTCCCAGGTGAATTTCACCGGAGCGCCCGTGCCATAGACCTTGAGGGCGCCATTCGGTCCAACGGCGTTGGGGCGGATGAAAATCCAGTTTTGCCAGGCGGAGAGCCGGCCAAAAATGCGGGTTTCAAGCGTTTCGGCGCCGCCAAATCGCAGGTTGGCTTCGAGACCCGTGAGGGCATCGGGCGATTGCGCCGTGCGGGATTCGATGGCCTGGCGGAGCTCGTCCTCCCAGTCAAGATCGTCGGGCGCGGCGGTAATGAGGCCGGCCTCGAGTGCTTCGGGCGGCGAAAGTTTGGCGCCGATTTTCTGGCGAAGCGCCGCAAGTTTGCTCTCGTCCTGATAAAAGCGGGCCGAAAGACGGGAGAGGCGATTGACCATGGGGAGGGCGCCGAAATTGATCCTGGAGAGCGTGGCGGTGGCCATGGATTCGCTCTCTTGGGTGTCGCGCATGTAGGCGCGGTCGGCGGCCAGAGCAAGTTCGAGCAGCGTGCCCGCAAAGCAAGAGCCCGGCTCCAGGACGGCGAAAATAGAGCGCGAGGTGACGTCAATGCGCGCGAAGGTGCGCCGCATCATGCCGAGAACTTCGCGAAGGAACCAATCTTCCTGATGGGCAAGCAAAAATTCGTCAAACGCGAGGACCGCTTCGGGATTGCCGGCGGTCTTGATGAGCCAAAGGCCGAGATCAAGCTCATTGGTGCGCAGGCTGAGAATCGCGTCATCGAGTTCGCGGACCATCTGGAGCGGCCACCAATTCGCGCCAGCGGCGTGAGCCTCTTCGACGGACAACGCGGAAGGAGCTTGCGGAGCGCGGACCAGCAGCGTCGCGGTTCGCGCGCCGCGGTCAAACCGCACATCCACGTACTCGTAGTGCAGGCCGGCGTCATCGGCCGCACGTTTGAGAGGCGTGAGCAAGACGCCTCTGGCGTTGGCGGGACGGTCGCTTTGTTCGGCGAGCCTGGCGGCGCGCTGTTTTACGATCTCGGCGAACTGCTGCGGCTTGGCGATTTCGTCCACGAGCCCCCAGTCTTTGGCACGCTGGCCGCGAACGCCATCGGGATTGGTGCAGAACATGTCGGCACGGTCCCGGCGGACTTTGCGCTTGTCCGTCACGCGAGTGAGGCCGCCGGTGCCGGGGAGAACGCCGAGGAGGGGCAACTCGGGCAGGCTAACGGCGGAGGACCGGTCGTCCACCAGGACAATTTCGTCGCAGGCAAGGGCGAGCTCGTAGCCGCCGCCGGCGGTTGTGCCGTTACAGGCGGCAAGGAATTTCAAGCCGGAGTGCGCGCTCGAATCCTCGATGCCGTTGCGCGTTTCGTTGGTGAACTTGCAGAAGTTCACCTTCCAGGCGTGAGAGGAAAGGCCGAGCATGTAAATGTTCGCGCCGGAACAGAAAATGCGGTTCTTCGCGCTGGTGATGATGACGGAACGAATCTCCGGGTGTTCGAAGCGAATCCGCTGCAGGGCGTCATGCAGCTCGATATCCACACCCAGGTCATAGGAGTTCAGCTTGAGCTTGTAGCCGGGGCGAAGACCGCCGTCTTCGACGACGTCCATGGCGAGGGTCGCGACAGGGCCATCGAAGGAAAGCCGCCAGTGCTTGTATTTTGAGGGATCGGTCTGGAAATCCACGAAGGCCGATTTCTCTTGCGTTTCTTGCGCGGTTGCCGCGTCCACAGGTTCCTCCTAAGCGAGCCTCGCCTGCAGAGCCGACTGGAGTTCGGCAAAGCTTGCGTCCACGGATTTGCCGGATGTGTCCAGGGTCAGATCCGCCTTGCGATAGAGAGGTTCGCGCGCCGCGAGGATGTGCCGCAGATCGTCCATGGCCTGATCATTGCCGGCCATCGCGCGAAAATCGCCTTGAGCCACCACACGGGCCATGTGCTCTTCCGGCCGCGCCTTAATCCAAACGGTAAACCAGTTGGAGAGCAGGTAATCGTAGGTTTCTTTTTCCGAGACGATGCCGCCGCCGACGGAGAGGATGGCTCGTTCATGGTCGCGAACGACCCGCTCGAGGGCGCGCTTTTCAATGGAGCGATAGCCGGACTGGCCGTAGAGGGAAAAAATTTCCGCGAGCGGCACGCCCATCTCTCTCTCTATCTCGCGATCGAGTTCAATGAAAGGCACGGCAAGCGCCTGAGCGAGCCGTGCACCCAGTGTGGATTTGCCCGCTCCGCGCAGGCCGACGAGAGCGATGCGGCGGCGGCGGGCGCTCTCTTCCGAACTGAACTCGGCGGCCAGGCGCGAAAGCGCTTCCTCGATCTGGCTGGCGGGAAGCCGTTCCAAGAGGCCTTGGAGCCGCCGGCGCGCCACGTCGTCTTCGCTTTCGGCGGCGAGCAACTGAGCGAGCGGAACATGCAACGCAGCGGCGATTCGGCGGAGCAACATGACGGAGATGTTGCCATCACCCGCTTCGAGCTGGGCAAGATAACGCTCGGAAACATCCGCTGCTTGCGCGACGCTGCGGCGCGTCATGCCGCGGCGGCTGCGCTGCTCGCGAACACGCTTGCCAAGAAACTGAAGAAATTCTTCGTCGGAGCCGGAAAGCGTGGGAGGAGAGGCGAGGTGGGAAGGCAATGAAAGTGGGGCGATGCGGCTCACGTGCAATATAATACATGTACGCACCGGAAAGTCAACCGCGGTTCTGCATTTTATTGCATATCCGGAAAAGGTCTAATGCAATTGGTTGAAAATAATAGGCCAGTCGCTTACAGGGGGAGCTTGTTGCCGGTGGTTTGCAGATCACGCAGCTTAAAGCGTTGCAGTTTGCCAGTTGCGGTTTTGGGGATTTCGGCGCGAAATTCGACCCAGCGGGGCCGTTTGTAAGCGCCGATACGGCCGGCAACCCAAGCTTGCAATTCCTGGGCGAGGACGTCACTTGCGACGCAGCCGGGCTTGAGTACGACGCAGGCAGCGGGCTTGGGCAAACCGGCTTCGTCGCGGCGCGCAACTACGGCGGCTTCGAGCACCGCGGGGTGGGCGACCAGTGCGCTTTCCACTTCGGAAGGGCTCAACCAGCGCCCGTTGACCTTGAAGAGGTCGTCTGCGCGGCCGGCGTACCAGAAATAGCCGTCGGCATCTTGATAGTACTTGTCGCCGGTGCGAAACCAATGGCCGACGAAGGTTTCCTTGGTGCGTTCATGCTGGTTCCAATAGCCAGCGCAGATGGAGTCGCCCTTGATCCAAAGATCACCGATTTCGTTGGTGGCGACCGGATTTCCGTGTTCGTCCACGAGCTTGGCTTCATAGCCGGGGATGAGTTTGCCGCTGGAGCCCGGGCGTGCCTCGCCGGGACGATTGGCAATGACCATCTGAAGCGATTCGGTGGAGCCGAGAGAATCCAGGATTTCGATGCCGAAGCGCTGCTTGAAGCGTTCGAAGAGGGGCGCCGGCAGGGCTTCGCCGGCGGAAACAGCGTGACGCACGCTGGAAAGGTCGAAGTCTGGCCCGGTTTCCGGCTGGCAAGCCAGCAGCGCAGCATAGTTTGACGGAACGGAAAAGAACAGTGTGGGCCGGAAACGCTCGATATCGGCGTAAATCGCGGCGGGTGCCGGGCGAGAGGGAGAAAGAATGGCCGTGGCGCCGCAACCGAGCGGAAAGTATCCGGCATTGCCGAGACCATAGGCAAAAAAGAGGCGGGCGACGCTGAAACAGCGGTCGCGCTCGTTCATGTTGAGAATGCCTTTGGCGTAAGCCTCGGTACAAACGACCATATCGTGATGAAGATGGATGCAGGCTTTGGCGGCGCCCGTGCTGCCGGAGGAGTAGAGCCAGAAAGCCGGCTCGTCCTTGCTGGTAGGCTCGGCGGCGAGTTCCGGGGATGCCTGATGGAGCAGATCACGGAGAGTTGATGCGTTCGCCATGGCTTCGCCCGGGAGTTCGCCGGAGGGGACGATGTGCCGCAAGTAGCGGAGCCGCTCGCGGGGAATGCCTTGCAGCAGGGGCAGGAGGACGTCGCTGACGATGGCGACGCGGGCCCGGGAGTCATTCAGCATGTACTCATACTCGTGAGGCTTGGCCAACGTGCTAACCGGAACGGCCACGGCGCCGATCTTGATGGCGCCGAAAAAACAGTAGAGAAAGTCCGGGCCATCCAGCAGGATGAGCATGACGCGCTCCTCAGGCCGAAGGCCGAGATCGCGAAGGGCATTTCCGGCACGGTTGGTGTTTTCGAGGAGCTGCTGATAGGTGATTTGCTCTTCGCCGCATTCAATGGCGATTTTCGGGCCGCGGCCTTCGTGGACGTTGCGGTCAACGAAATGAGTTGCTACGTTAAAGGTGTCGGGCAGGTGTATCACCGGCTTGCTTGCTCGCCGAAAAAACCAGCGGAGTTGCGCGCTAAACGCGCGGAGTATAACACCCTGGCGCTGAGACAGGGAGCAGGCGCCGAAAAGGCGATCAGAACGTGATGCTTAGCGATTCGAGCGGCGCCGGGCCGCATTCGGAGCGTTCCGAGAAAAGAAGCATCGTCCGGCATCCGCTTTTGTATTCCTCGTGCATTCTGGCGATGGCGGCCCTTTACGCAGGATGGATTGTGTTCTCCCGGTGGTATGAGAACCGGGAGATCGAGCGCCGTTCGGAGCAGGAGCGAGCGGAAAAGCAGCGCGAAGCGGACCGCGCCGTGGTCGAGCAAATGGGCGGCAAGGCGTTCGGCATTCAGATGTTCTACGCCAGCCCGAAGAGCATCCGACGTGGGCAGTCGGCGGAGCTATGCTATGGAGTTGCCAACGCCAAGAGCGTAAAGCTGGAGCCACAGGAGAACCCGGTTTGGCCCTCGCCGAGCCGCTGCGTGGACGTATCGCCGGCAAAGACGACCACGTACACGCTAACGATCGAGGATGGAGCGGGCCACACGCAAAGCCAGAGCGTGGAGCTGCAAGTTCGCTGATTTCCAGCGCATCACTTGTCGGCCGGAAACGGCTGCCCCTATAATGTCGCAGAGCGGGGCCCGGCGGGCCTTCCAGCAGTGCCGGGCCCCGCAGTCGTTTTTGGCACAGGGTTTGGAAAATCGAGACCATGTCTGATCCGCTGAAGAAGATTAAGCAAAAACTGCAAGAGGAAATTGACGCGCTTGAGCACGAGCTGAATGTGGATCTTCCGAAGGAAATTGCGGTGGCGCGCGCACATGGAGATTTGTCGGAGAACGCGGAATACAAGTTCGCCAAAGAGCGGCAAAGCTTTGTGAATGCGCGAATCGCGCAGCTCAAGAAGCGCATGGGCGACCTGGGAATGCTGAATCTCAGCAATATTCCCAAGGACCGCTCGGGATACGGTTCGCGGATCGTGGTGATGGACTTGCAGAAAGACGCGAAAATCGAATACAAACTCGTTTCGAGCGAAGAGGCCGACGTGGAGAAGGGCCTGATCTCGACCACCTCGCCGATCGGGCGGGCGCTGCTGAACCGCAAGGTGGGCGACGAGATCGAAGTGACGACGCCCGCGGGAAAAAAGGAATTCGAGGTAGTTCGGCTGGTTACCATCCACGAAGACGAGTAACCGCCAGACGCCTCTGGCCGTCCAAAGCAGCAAGAGCAAAAACATTGGGTTTGCCGTGAGGCGCCATGTATTGGGGAGCAGGTCCCGAGCTTGGTGTGTTGACGCTGGCCGGCTATCTGGCGTTCGTGACGGGAGCGGCCATGGTTTGGCGCAAGCGTTCGAGTGCCGTGGTTTTGGTGTATGACGAAGTATCGGCTTTGCGGCAACTGTTCTCGCGCTACGAATTGGTCGGACCGTTCTACATGGTTCGCGGAGAGTCGCGGCTGAAGGCGGTGCCTTCGAATTTCCGGCGCTCGGTGCGGCGATGGTTTGGCGCCGGCATGCACAGGCCGGCCATTCTGCTCTCGCTTGGCATGCTCATGTTTGTCCTCGATTTTTTCATCTAGCGAATGAAACCTTCCCTGATCGTTCACGGCGGTGCGTGGGACATTCCTGATGAGGCCGTCAGCGCATGCAAGTCCGGGTGCGAGCGAGCGCTGCAGGCGGGCTGGGCAGTGCTGTCGGCCGGCGGCTGCGCACTGGACGCCGTGGAAGCGGCGGTGATTGTCCTCGAAGACGATCCGGTGTTTGACGCCGGCTATGGCTCGCATCTGAACCGCGACGGACATGTGGAATGCGACGCCATAGTGATGGAAGGCGCCACGCTGCGGGCCGGCGCAGCCGCGGGACTCCATCGCATCAAGAACCCGGTGCGGCTGGCGCGAAAGATTCTCGAGAACTCGCCGCACATGATGATCATTGCGGAAGGAGCGGAGCGGTTTGCGAGGGAGCATGGGTTACCCCTGTGCAAGCCGGAAGAGCTGGTGAGCGAAGCGGAATGGGAAGCGTGGATGAAATGCAAGCAGGACAAGCACGCGGCTTCTCACCACCGGGGCCACGAGCAAGGCACGGTCGGAGCGGTGGCGCTCGACAGCGAGGGCCGACTGTTCGCCGCCACTTCCACCGGGGGAACCTGCGGCAAACTGCCGGGACGCGTGGGCGACTCGCCATTGATCGGGTGCGGGTGTTACGCGGACTCGGAGGTCGGGGGAGTCTCTTGCACCGGGTATGGCGAGGCGATCATGAAAATCGTGATGGCAAAAACGGCGGCGGACTTGCTGCGGCGGCCGGGCGAAGGCGGCGCGCCGGAAAACAGCGCCATGCGCGCCGCGAAGGAGAGTATTGAATTATTGTCCCGCCGGACCCAGGCAACCGGAGGATTGATTCTGCTCGACCGCGACGGCGTTCCGGGCTTCGCTCACAACACGCCGAGAATGGCGTATGGGTACGTTGCGGAGGATGGCGCGTTTGTGGTGCGGGCGTGAAGCCGTGGCTGCGCGGAAGATTCGCGGTTTTCACCGGGATGAGCAGGGCGACTGGGTGGCCGATCTTGAATGCGGCCACACGCAGCACGTGCGGCACAATCCGCCGTGGGTGATGCACGCGTGGGTGGTGACGCCGGAAGGACGCGAGGCGCACGTCGGCAAGGAGCTAGCCTGCAAGGCTTGCGACGCGGTCCCGGGCGGGCCGGACTCAGAACGGTGAAGCGGGAGCTATGGCAGACGCAAGGTGCCGCCTTCAGGCACCGCGGTGGCCTGTTCGTCGCCGCGAAAACGGTAGATCACAATCAGGACTTTGTCGCGCCCGACTGCGGGGTCGCCGCCGAGCGAACCGTTCTCCACATGAAAGTAGAGGGAGCCGTCGCGCACCATGCGGCGAAGCAGGTCCGTGACATTGACGGTGCGGCCTTGAACTCCGTAATAGGCGCGAATGATCTGCACGCCGCGAAGGTCGCCGCGATCGCGGTCATGGTCGTCCCAATCGTCGCGGTCCGGCCGGCCGGGGAGGGCGAACATGCGCACATCCACGAAGCTGCCTTCCGCGAAATCGAATTCACGCTCTTCGTGCCTGCGGTTCTGGGCAAAGACACGCAGATTCTTGTCCTTGCCCACGGCGGGATCACCGCCCATGGTTTGATTATTTACCGCCACGCGGCCGTTGACGCCGCCGCGGGCGAGCAAATCGGCCAGTAGATTTGTGACGTCGTTGCGCTGATTCCTCCAGCCATAGTCGGCGCGGACGAGGCGCCATTCCGAATCCTGCGCCGTCAGAGCCGAGGCAAACACTCCGGCAAGAAACACGGCAAGCAGGAATCGCATGCGAATACGAGATGGGCTCACGTTACCCTCCGGCGATGGTGATTGAAGGCCCTTCCTCTACTTTACCCGCGCCAGCCCGGCGGCAGAGGAGTTTGAGCTGGCGGCTTTGACCGGAATGGCAACACCCGGGGAAAGCGGCATTTTGGTTTATTCTCATAGGCGCACACGGGAGTTTGGAATGTTCCGGGGCAGGCCTTTCGCAATTGGCGGCTGGCGCTGGGCGCGGCTGGCGCTCGTTTTGGCGGCTTTTAGTTTTGGTGCCCGGGCGCAGGAGCGGCATGTTCCGGTGGTGTTGATTTCCGTTGACGGGCTGAAGCCGGAATATGTGCTGCAAGCGGATGCGCACCACCTGCAAATTCCTAATCTGCGGAGATTTCCGCGGGAGGGGAGTTTTGCCGAGGGGGTCCGGGGCGTTGTGCCGACAGTGACCTATCCGAGTCACACGACCCTGATTACGGGCGCGTCGCCAGCAAGACACGGCATCTACGCCAACACGACTTTTGATCCACAGCAGAAAAACCGGGGCGGGTGGTATTGGTATGCGGAAGACATCCGGGTGCCGACGCTATGGGATGCAGTGGCGGAAGCGCATCTGACGACGGCGAACGTACACTGGCCGGTGAGCGTGGCGGAACGGCACATCACCTGGAATTTGCCGCAATACTGGCGCGCGGGCACACCGGACGACCGCAAGCTGCTGCGGGTTCTGGCAACGCCTGGCTTGCTGGATGATCTTGAAAAAGAGCTGGGGCCTTATGCGGACGGCATGGACGAGGAGATTGGCGGCGACGAAAACCGGGCGCGATTCGCGGCGCGGCTGATGGAATGGAAAAGGCCGGATTTCATGACGGTTTATCTGACTGCCCTGGACACCGCGGAGCATCAATTCGGACCGTTTTCGGCAGAGGCTAACGCGACTTTGGAGCGGATCGACGCTGCACTGGGACGAGTGGTCGAAGCGGCGGAGCGGGTATACAAGGGACAAGCAATCATCTGCGTGGTTTCCGATCATGGATTTGCGGGGGTGAGCAGGGACGTAAACCTGGGAGTTGCGTTGCGCCAAGCCGGGCTGATGAACCTCTCCGAAAAGGGCGAGGTTACGGGCTGGAAAGGAGCGGTTTGGAGCTCGGGCGGTTCGGCGGCCATCGTGCTGAGAGATAGCGCTGATGCCACGACCAAATCTCGCGTCTCCGCGCTTCTTCAGCAGATCGCGGCGAATCGGGCAAATGGGATCGATAGAATAGTGCCGGCGGAGGAACTGCGCGAGCGTGGCGGGTTTCCGAATGCTCAATTTCTTGTCGCCTTGAGGCCGGGATTTGAGATCGGTGAAGCTTTAACGGGGAAATTAATCACCGATTCCGGCTCGAAAGGTACTCACGGCTATTGGCCGGATATTCCGGAAATGCGGTCCTCCTTTTTCATCGCCGGGCCGGGCATAGCAGCCGGGCGTTCGCTCGGGACCATCGATATGCGCTCGATCGCACCGACCCTGGCGCGCTTGCTGGGAGTGCGGCTCCCGGCCGCCGAAGCGGAGCCGATCGAGCTGGACCGCTAGTTGCGGGCCGGGAGGCCAACGGACCCAGGGCAACGCAAATGGCGGGCGGGGCGTCTGGTTCTAGGATGGTGAGCACGGGTTTGGCGGGGCGGACAGGGAGGGCAAGCGCTTGAGATTTCTTGCAGCCATCGTGGGAATCATCTTTTTGTTTCCTGTAGCAACCCTGTCCCAGACAGCAGAGGAAATCGTCGCTAAATCACTGGCGGCGCGGGGCGGCGTGGAGAAATTGAAGGCAGTCCGGGCGTTGCGGTTCACCGGCAATGTCTCCTTTGGGCCGGGAGCTGAGGGACCGTTCGTGCTGGAGCTGGAGCGTCCGCTGAAGATGCACATGGAATTCACAATTCAGGGACAAACGCTGGTTCGCGTCTATAACGGCAAGGGACAAGGCTGGGTGATTTACCCCTTCGGCGAGAACAAGGACGTGCAGGAGATGGAGGCCGAAGACCTGCGAAACATCTCCGATGAATCGGACTTCGACGGGCCGCTGGTGGATTACGCTGCGAAAGGGAACAGGATTGAGTTGCAAGGCAAAGAGGATGTTGATGGGAATTCCGCTTACCGGCTGAAACTTACGCGGCAAAACGGAGACGTGCGAAGCTACTTGATCGACACTGCCACCTTCCTGCCGGTGAAATGGGAGGACGCACGAACAGCGGACGGCAAGGAGTACGTCGTGGAGAATCACCTGGGCGACTACCGCGACGTGAATGGCCTGAAATTTCCTTTTGAGATGCAGGCCAAATCGGCGGAGTCCGAGCGTTCGCAAAGGATTTCGCTCACGAAAGTGGAGATCAATCCGCGACTCGATGAGTCGCGCTTCTCGAAGCCGCCATCTCCAGGCCAAGGCCAAGGCGCCCCACCGAAGCAGCCGTAAGACATCCCGGGCATGTAAAGCGCTTTCGGAGGAAGGCGTGGCGCGGCATTTAGGGTTGCGTTTTCGCTTGCGCAGAGCGCCTGGCCTGTTACCGCGATACAATTCGACTCAGTGCAATGGTTTGGGCTGATTCCGCCATGGCCTGTGACCGCGAAAAAGAGGGTTCCGAAGCCGGAGCGGAGGTGCGGCCCGGCGTGAACGCCGGACTTTGCGGGAATTGTTTGCACGCGCGCCGAATCGAATCGGCACGTGGCTCCAGCTTCCTGCTCTGCGGGCTTTCCGCTATCGACCCCAGCTATGCAAAATACCCGCGCCTTCCGGTGCTTTGCTGTGCCGGCTATGAAGCGGCGGGCGGCGCAGGTTCCGAGCAGTAGATTTCCATAAAGAGCAGCTTCCTCTGTGGTAATATCGCCGCCGGAACGATCCCGCCCGGAGGCCCCGTGTTGCGCTCATCCAAATGGCTCGGTCCCCTCGCGGCCTTCCTGGCACTTGCGGCTACGCCCGCGGTAGCCGACACGCTGCATATTACGAGCAGTCCGTCCGGGGCAACCGTCGAGATCGATGGAAAAACGGGCCTGACTCCGTTCGAATGCGAATATCCGAGCGGCTATTTTCACGATCCGATGAGCCTTCTTGGCAAGCGGCTAAGCCATCCGATCACGGCACGGATTTCGCTGGCCGGCTATATCACGAAAGAGATAGCCCTTACCGTGGGTCCGCGCGAATGGGTTTCGATGAGCGGCCATAAGCGGTTTCAATACTATTTATTTCGCGCCTACCAATTCCACGTGGATCTCGAGGCCGCCGGAACGACCCTCACGGATCGGGTGAGCGGCAGGACTTCTTCCGATCGCTCAATTCTCCCCGACCTTTCCCTCGAGGAACTCGTGCAGCGAGCCAAACCCGCTGTTGTGTACCTGAAGGGTCCTGAGAAAGCCGGCTCGGGCTTTTTTGTCACCGACACGGGCGTGATCGCCACAAACGCGCATGTGGCGCGCGGGCAAGAAACGCTGACGGCAGTGCTCACGAATGGCGAACAACTTCCGGCGCGCGTGGTTTATATCGACCCGGAACTGGACATCGCTCTGGCGAAGGTGAACGGCGGCCGCTTTGCGCATCTGGTGCTGGCGGAAGCCGGAACCGTCCGGCAGGGCGAAGCGGTCGTGGCCATCGGGAATCCCGGCGATGCCATGCTGTTCAGCGTGACGCGGGGAATCGTGAGCGGCGTTGGCAAATTTTCGAGCGCAGGACCGGGGACCTGGATCCAGACGGACGCGCCCATCAATCCGGGCAACAGCGGCGGGCCGCTGGTGAACCTTCAGGGAGAGGCCATCGGCATCAATACTCAAAAGCTGATCGGAGAGAATGTGAGCGGCATCGGCTTCGCACTCAGCGCCTCGGATTTGCTGGCCGTGCTGCGCAAATTTTATCCAGAGCCCAAAGGAAAGCATCTGGATCTTTCGGAACCAACACAACAGGATGAGCGCGCTTCCGAGGCCGCCGGATTTTGCACGGTTGAGTTTACCGAGCCGGAGGGCGCGCGAATTTACGTGGACGACGCCTTTGTCGGAAAGGCGCCCGCGACTCTGAAGCTCCCTGCTGGAAGGCATACCATCGTGATCAGGTCTCCTGGCCGAGCGGATTCGGTTCAGAGCGTTTACCTGTTCAAGGGCAGCCATATCAATCTGAATCCAGACTTTTGAGGGTCAAAATGGCGAGAAGTGTGGAAGAGAGAGGGAAGGGCAACACAGAATGCTGCCATTTCATGGCACACACTTCACTGGAGAGAGAGCCCTTGATGACCAGGATGCAGGCTGATGGTCCTTCCCTTCCAGACGAATTCTCCTGTCACGCCAGATGGAAGAGAAACCTCCGCATTCATGCCGGAAGGGGTTGAGTCGTACTTTACGTCAATCGTTCCTTTGGGGGTGGGAACGGAGCAAATCACATGACCCAACTTCCCGAGATGAGGTTCGACCCTCACGACGGAGTATCCGGGCTCCTTAGGCCGAACTCCCGCGACTATCGTGAGGAAATCAAAATTCGGATGAGCGCTCCAGGCATGGGAATCAGAGCGAGCAGGCTCAGGCTGCTCAGCCCAGGTTGTGAGTCCGAGCGCCACCATGTCCCGCCACGGCTTTAACAAATCGAGATATCGGCCGCCCATACCTGCGTGTTCCAAGGCGCGAGCGAGGTAGAACCGGAAGTAATAAGTCGCCTTCGTCATTTCCGGGAGGGATGCGGACGATCCCGAGCCTTGGTCGCTCGCTGACAGGATTTTCGTCAAAACCTCCTGTTGTCTTTCGCGGGGAATGACATCGAGCCAGACGCCGAGAATATTTGCGTGCTGGCTGTAGTGCTTCCGTGCCGGAGTATCCGCAAGAAGGCCAGAGGCTTCATTCCAGCACAATTCGCGGACAGCGCTCACAGCGCGAGCTTCTGCTTCGCGATAGAGCCGCGTGCGGGCCGGGTCGCCGAAGCGAGCTTCCAAAGTTTCGGCGTAGCGGAGTGCTTCGACAAATTGCAGCGTAATGATGGAAGACCCGCCGTTGGCGTCTTGCGGAGGCATACCGAAGGCGAAGTCCTTTCCCCAGTCGACGAACGGCCACCACGGGAGATCCCCGATAAGCCCATCCTGTCTTTGCCGGCCAAGGAACCAGTCCAACACCGTCCTCGTGCCGGCAATGCGGGCTTTCACAAAGTTCTCGTCCCCGCGATACAGCCAGAAATCGTGAACCATCCCGACCCACAAAAGCGAGAACGTTGGGATGATTTGCGTCACGGACGAGGGATAGCGGCTTCGAGTTATGCCCTCGGCGACGCGACTGTGGTCAAACGCCTCAATGGCCTGACGAGCAAGGCGATCATCGTTTGCTACGGTATAGGAGATCAGCGCCTGGATGCGCGTGTTGCCGATATACTGCATGCGCTCCCAATACGGCGTATCCATGTACGTATCATGCGCATCGAGCCGAGCGGTGCGCCAGCCAATCTCCCAGATCGGCTTAAGAGACGGATCATCTGATTCAAAACGAGCGCGTTCCTCAAAGGGGTATGCCGTAAACCAAGAACGAAGTCTCTCGAAGCGCAGCGGCTGGTCCGCCGTCGCGATGCCGATCTGCAAATAGCGCCAGGTCCTCCAGCCAAGAGGCATGAAGCTGCGGGCCGCGAAACCGCGGATTTGGCTAAAAACGGGTTGCATATAGGACTAATCTTGTCGTATTTTAGTTGCGAATGATTTGCATCAGCATTTCCCACGAACGGCTCGATCGGTCTTAGGGATTCTTGCTGGTGTGAAATGCAATGCGGCCCCCGCGGAGGTCTTTTGGCAAAGGACCGCGGGAGCCGCGAGCCGTCAACCGGTAGGCCGGCGACCCGCCTCAGTATAGGGTCATGCCTGCCACCCTTTCAACAAACGGAGGATACGATGGGCAGGCAAGCGGGCCATTTGTGGTGGTTTTGTGTTTTGAGTTTTTTCGCGCTGATTTCTCTTGAAGCGTCCGAGCAACTTCTTGCGCAAGGGCTGGATGTGAACGGCGGCGGCAATAGCAGCGTGCACGGCCGCATTGTCGACCCGCGGGGCCTTCCCGTTGCCGACGCCGAAGTGACGGCGCGCAGCGTGCTGTCCGGCGCAACACGCACGGTGAAGACCGCAGCGGACGGAACGTTCTCCATCGCCGGCTTGGCCAATGGCGCGTACGCGATCAGCGCGACCGCGCCAAATCTCAAAACCGATGCCAAGCACGTCGAAGTTGCCAGCCGGCAAGCCGTGGACGCAGGCGACCTGCGCCTTTCGCTGGTGCAGAGGGGCGAGCAAGTCATCGTCTCCGGCTCGCGTCTCAACGAGCAACTCGAACAGGCAACCACGAAGGTCACGGTGGTGACGAAGGACGAAATTGCGGACACAGCATTCGAGCGTGTTGGCGACGTTCTAAACGAAGTGGCCGGCGTGGTGACCCGGGCGCCATCGTATGGCGTAGGTTTGGCCGGCGGCGAGCAGATTGACGGCATGGACTCCAAAGAAACACTGGTGCTGCTGGACGGCCTGCCGCTTGTAGGCGCGCGCGGCATCAACCAGGGCTACATCGATTTGAACCAGCAAGACGTTGGCAAAATCGAGCGCGTCGAGGTCGTAAAAGGTGCCGCGTCGGCGCTCTATGGAACGGATGCGCTGGGCGGAGTCATCAACCTGGTCACCAAGGAACCGGCGAATCCCTTCGAAGCCGAAGCAACGGTTTCCGGCGGATCGTTGAGCCAATTTGACGGCCGGGTGTCAATCGGCGGTCAATACAAGGGCCTCACCGGCCTGCTGGACGCTGAGCACCACGGCCACGATGCCTATTCGCTGATCCCCGGCGATCCGACAACGGTCGGCGCGTATGAAAATCGCCAGGATCTGTTCTTCAAGTTGCGCTATGCGTTCCACCCGCGCGCGGCGATTGGATTCACATCGGCGGCATACGCCGCACACAATCACGGCTTAGGCGAGACGCTGGGCTTCGATCCCGCTAATCCCGCGAACGTCACGGAAAGCCCGACAGCGCTGCGCTCCAATGACAGCACGCAAACCTACGCGGTGACAGGCGATTTTGCTCCAACGAATAGCACCACGGTGCAAGCGAGATTCTTCACGTCGAAATACAACGAAAATTCCGCCAGCCGGCTGTTCGACAGCAATGGGCAGGAGGGCGATATCTTCGATCAAGGCAATTTGACCGAGAACTACCGGCGCGCCGATGCCACCGTTGGCCAGCAATGGGGCCGCTATCAATTCATTCAAGGCGGCTACGAATGGGTACGCGATTACTACGCCGGCGACAATCGTATCGTCGGAGGAAGCAGCGGCCAGGAACTGCGCACCAACGATTTGTGGGTTCAGGATCGCATCCAGCCCGTTTCGAAGCTGCTCATCACTCTGGGCGCGCGCTATCAGAACAATTCTTCCTATGGCAACCACGCCGTTCCTAAAGTCGGCCTTAACTACCGCCTCAGCAATCACATAACCTTGCGCGGCTCTTTCGGAGAGGGATTCCGCGCGCCTAATCCTGGCGAGCTCTACTACCATCTGCTGCATCTCGAGTACGGCTATCAGGTCATCGGCAATCCCACCCTTCAGCCGGAAACGAGCCAGAGCTATTCCGCCGGGGCTACGTATAGGCAGGGCCGCTACACGCTCTCGCTGAATCTGTTTCGGAATAACCTGCGCAATTTGATCAACAACGTACTGGTCTGCGACGCCACCAGCGGACAAAACTGCTCGGGCGCCGCCCTGACTCAGTTGCTGTCGCAATACGGCGTGCCGTCCAGCTTCGACTACGACACCACGGGCGCGGCACTCTTCACCTTTATCAATTTGAACGCGGATCGCGCCTACACCGAAGGCTTCGATGTCGATAGCCGCGTTGCCCTTACACCTAGCATGCTGTTCACCGGTGCGTACACCTACCTCGAGGCCATTGATGCCACAAGCCACTCGTGGCTACCGAATCGCAACCGCCACCAGGGACACATCAAACTGGAATACGCCAAGCCGCGCCTCGGATTTGTCGCCAACATCCGCGGAACATTTTTCAGCAGTTGGTACACCGGAGCGGCCAACGCTGGCGGCACGCCAGATAAGGCCTTCGGCTATCAAATCTGGAGTATCTACAGCTCGAAGGAATTGAAGTGGGGCGTTCGCGCATTCGGCGCCATCGACAATCTCGCCGATAGCCGCGATCCGAAATTGAACGATCCGCAACCGTCGTTTGACCGTCCTGACTACGGCAGGACGTATCGTATCGGTTTGCGGTACAGCTTTCCGAGCCGGGAACGCTAGCCGACGCCCTTTGCGCGGGCGCATCGAGTCGACGCGCCCTCCAACACTAACTTCGGACGTGCTTCAGCTTGGAGACAGAAACGGAGCGAGAAAGATGGGAAAACGGATGATCCAGGACGCGCTGCTCGTCGCATCGGTGCTACTTCTATTGGCCGGTAAAAGCGCGGGGCAAACCGGCGGGAATGCAGCCGGCGGGACTTCTCACGTGGGTATTCTGCTGGTGGCGCACGGTGGCAGCAAGAATTGGAACGGCAACGTGCAATCGATCGCCGCGGAAGTCGATAAGAACCAGCCGACCGAAGTCGCGTTTGGGATGGCCGATCGCACGACGCTTCAGGCGGGGATCGACAAGCTAACGGCGCGCGGCGCGACAGAAATTGTCGCGGTTCCCCTGTTTATTTCTTCTCACAGCAGCGTCATCGAGGCGACAAAATTCCTGCTGGGCCTGCGACCTGACGCGCCCGCGGATTTGAAGGACTTCGCGTCGATGGACATGGATCACGGCCGCGGCGATTCATCACACGCCGGAATGAACGGGGAGCCCAGCGCCGCAGACCAAGCGCTGAAAATGATGCCTGTGAAGACGACGGCGAAAATCCGCATGGCGCCCGCCCTTGATCATCATCCGATACTCGCCGACATTCTTGCCGACCGCGCCATGGCCATCAGCCGCAATCCAGCGAAAGAGGTCGTCGTGTTGGTAGCCCACGGCCCCAACGACGATCCAGAAAACGATCTGTGGCTGGCTGACCTTCGCGAAGTCGCAAAGATGATCGCGGCCAAGAAACCATTCGTCCGGGTGGAAGCGGTTACCGTTCGCGATGACGCCGGAGCGCCCGTCCGCGAAGGGGCAACGCGGGAATTTCGCCAAGTAGTAAGCACCGCCGTTGACCAAAGCCATCGCGTTTTGATCGTGCCGGTGCTGCTTTCGTATGGCGGAATCGAAACCGGAATTCGCGCCCGCCTGGATGGCCTGGATCATGTGATGAGCCCGGCAGGCTTGCTGCCAGACCCTCGAATCGCGCAGTGGATCATGCTCGACGCCGGATTGCGACGGCAATGACCCGGAAACCTGGTTACTTCGCGGCGTGACGCGACGGTCGACGAAACAAGAAACAGCAGGCTGAATTCGCCGCCGGAGGCGCTCGCTTTTGCTGCGAGCGTCCAGACGTTCGTCAGCGTCAATGAAATGTCAGTGGAAGTCATGAGACTCTGGCTCGGCTTTGGTAAGCGTGAGGGGGAGGACGCGCCCGGCTTTGACGGAAATAACATTGTCCTGATTCTGCAAAATGCCTTCGATAAGCAGAAAGGGATGATGAACGACGACGGTGTGATCCTGCGCAAAAAGTTGCGGGGTGATAATCGCGTTGGCGATGCCGGTTTCGTCTTCGAGGCTGAGGAAGACAAAGCCTTTGGCTGTGCCTGGCCGTTGACGGGCAATGACCGCGCCGGCAACGCGGACTTGCACGCCGCCGCGCTGAGACTGCAATTGCGCCGCGGTCAGGACGCCAAGCTTGACGAGTTCGGCGCGATGAAAAGCGAGCGGGTGCGGGCCAATTGTCAGGCCAGTGCCCTGAAAATCGGCGACGAGGCGTTCTTCCGTGGTCATGGAGAGGAGCGGAGAAGAGAGTGGCGGATGCGGCTCGCGTGATTTTGCATTTTCTTCCGTTATACCGCCGATTTCCTCGAGAAGAGGGCCGGGGGGGCGAGCGGCACGCTCGACCTGCCAGAGAGCATCGCGGCGATGCATTCTCTGTTTTGCGCCGGCGATGAAATTGAGCGCGCCGACTTCAGCGAGAGCTTCGAGTTCCGATTTCCGCAAGGACGAAACGCGCCGGCGCAGATCTTCGATGGAAACGAAGGGAGCGGATGCACGTTCGCGGACGAGCTGCGCGGCCGCTTCCTGCCGGAGGCCTTTGATGCAGCGCAAGCCGAGGCGCACGGCGAAGCCGTGGCCGCTTTCTTCAAGAGTGCAATCCCAGTCCGAGCAGGTGATGTCGATGGGCTTAAACTTCAAGCCGTGGCGCTGCGCGTCTTTTACCAGCGTGGCCGGGCGATAAAAGCCCATCGGCTGGTTATTGAGCATGGCCGCGGTGAAGGGCGCGAGATAGTGGCACTTGAAATAAGCGCTGGCATAGGCGAGAAGCGCGAAGCTGGCGGCATGAGATTCAGGGAATCCGTAGAGAGCAAACGAGGTAATTGACTGCACGATTTTATCCTGCGTTTGGCCGGTGATGCCGTTTTTCTCCATGCCGCCGCGAAGCTTCACTTCGATGTCTTTCATGCGCGCTTCGGAGCGCTTAAAGCCAAAGGCGCGGCGCAATTCCTCGGCCTCGCCTCCCGTGAAGCCCGCGGCGAGCATGGCCATGCGCAGCAATTGCTCCTGAAAAAGGGGAACGCCAAGCGTGCGTTTGAGGACGTCTTCCAAAATCGGATGCAGGCACTCCGCTTTTTCCCGGCCCTGACGCCGTTTGAGGTAAGGATGAACCATTTTCCCGACGATGGGACCCGGGCGAATGATGGCGACCTGGACGACAATGTCATAAAAGCATTTTGGCCGCAGGCGGGGGAGGCAGGCCATCTGGGCGCGGCTTTCGATTTGAAACATGCCAACCGTATCGGCGCGCTGCAGGGCTTTGTAGACGAGGGGGTCGTCGGCAGGCAAGCGACCGAGATCGATTTCCTGGCCATAGTGGCGGTGAATCAGGCGAAGCGTGTCTTCGAGCACGGCCATCATGCCGAGGCCGAGCAAATCCACTTTGATGAGGCCGAGATCGGCACAATCTTCCTTGTCCCACTGCACGACGACGCGGCCGGGCATGGTGGCGGGTTCGAGCGGAACAACGGAATCGAGCTGCCCCTGGCAGACGACCATGCCGCCGGAATGCTGGCCGAGATGGCGCGGCAAGTCCTGCACAGCAAGGCACAGCTCGAGGAATTTGCGAATTTGCGGATGGCGCAAGTCGAGACCTGCGTCGCGGAACTGCCTTTCGAGCGTATCGCTGGCATCGCGATATTCCCAGGCGCCGACGAGACTCGCCAGGCGATTGAGGGTTTCCTCGTCAAAGGAAAGCACTTTGCCCATTTCGCGCGCGGCGGATTTACCGCGATAGGTGATGACGTTTGCGGTCATGGCCGCGCCCAGCTGGCCATAGCGCTCATAAACATATTGAATGGCGCGCTCGCGTTGATCCCCGCTGGGGAGATCGAGGTCGATGTCGGGCCATTCGCCGCGTTCCTCGGAGAGGAAGCGCTCGAACAGAAGGTCCATGCCCACGGGATCGACGGCGGTAATGCCGAGCGAATAGCAGACCGCGCTATTGGCGGCCGAACCCCGGCCTTGCACGAGAATATTTTTTTCGCGGCAGAAACGGACGATATCCCAGACGATGAGGAAATAGCCTTCCAGGCGGAGCTTTTCAATGAGCGCCAGTTCGCGCTCGATTTGCTTCTTTGCGCGGCCGTTGTCCGGGCCGTAACGCCAAATCATGCCGTCGTGGACGCGCTTGCGGAGAAAGCCGATCTGCGTTTCGCCGGGCGGGACGGGATAATCCGGAAAGCGATAGCCGAGATCGGCAAGAGTGAAGCGCAAGCGCGCGGAAAGCTCCTGGGTATTGGCGATGGCTTCGGGCAAGTCCGCGAAGAGGCGGATCATTTCCCGCGGCGATTTGAGATGGCGTTCGCAGTTCCGGCTCAGCAAGCGGCCGGCCGTGGCGAGCGTGCGATGGTGGCGAAGGCAGGTGAAGACGTCGAGCACTTCGCGCTGGCAAGGGCGAGCATGGGAAACACCATTCGTGGCGAGCAGCGGCAAGCGGAGTTTTGCAGCGATGGCAACCGCGGCTTGATTGCGGGCTTCTTCGCCGCGGCAGAAGTGGCGCTGGAGTTCAATATAGACGTTTTCGCGGCCGAAGATTCCGCAAAGCTCCTGAACGCGGCGAAGCGCGGCGCCGGCATCTTCGTGAACGAGGGCGTGAGCGAGCGGACCTTCCGCGCCGCCGGTGAGGCAAACCAGACCTTTCGCGAATTGCCGGATTTCGCCGGGGGAAACCGCGCCATCGCCTTTCGCGCCGCGGAGCTTCATGCGCGTGATCAAGCGGCAGAGATTCTGGTAGCCTTCGCGCGTTTCCACGAGCAACGGATAGCGCCAGCCGCCTTCAGCAGTGACTTCCGCGCCAATATGCGCTCGGAGTTGACTCTTCTTCGCGGCAAAGTGGAAGCGTGGCGCGCCATAGACGCCGTCGCGGTCGAGCAGCGCCATGGCGTTCATGCCGTGACCGGCGCAGATGCTAACCAGTTCTTCCGGCACGGAAGCGCCTTCGAGAAAGCTGAATGCGGAGCGGGCGTGAAGTTCGGTGTACATGGGTTGGCATGAGTCAGTCGTAAATGCCGCGAATGAACCAGGCCATCGCGCGCGCGTCATAAACAACGCGAAAAACAGCACGCCCGCGCGATAGGCGATCCGGCGCAGGCCGGTTCGACAACGGATCAGTAAAATGTCTGGAAGAAAACACGAGTTCCAGATCCCACTCTTCGTATTGCCAGGCCTCTTTGCGCCACCAATCGCCTGAGGATTTCCATGGGCCGGCGGCGGTCACCACTTTTCCGGAGAGTCCCTGAAAAAACACGCGAGCGGGATGCTGCTGCGAAAGCTCGACGCGCGCGGGAAGGGGCGGCCGGAAAATCCGGCAGCACTGCGACGGCTTTGCGGCGGCGGGTGGCTCTTGCTGAACGGAAACGGCGGACTCCTGCCGAGGAGAAAATGCTGTCATGCAAAAGGCATCCGGGCGATGGGAATCGAGCAGCACCGGCGAGCCGGCATTTTGCTCACCGACGATGTTCGCGAGACGCATGAGAGTGAGTTCGAGCTTTTCCACATCGGCATAGCTCGAGAAGAAAAGGGCGTTCTGAACGGTGCGCGGGCGGGCGGCTTCGGCGGCCATCCAGATTTTGGTGATGGGCGCCCGAGGGGGGCTGGACTGCAAACGAAGCCGAAGCAGCTTGAGGAGCGTTTTGGAATCGCGCATGGGGACGGGCAATTGCAGATCGCGGATATAGAGTCCAGGAGTTTGTTTTTGCCGAACGATTTCCTTCCCGGCTTCGACAGCTTTTTCAAAGGCGGGCTCCAGCTCGAAGCGCAGGCGCAGGACGCTCGCCGCAAGCGCGCGAGCGGCAAGACGCGCACAGAGCTGATCAAGCAAGCGGCCAAGCAAAAAGGAAAGAGGCTCAAGCTCTTCCACGGCGTCATCCAGCTGCATTTCTTCCAAGAAGGTGCGGGCGGCTTCGGCGACCACCAGGGTGCGCGTCCCAGCGCCTTGCGCAAGAGCATGCAGACGGACGCCTTCCCGGCCGAGCCGCTCGGAGAGTTCGAGCACGGGCAGAGCGGCCAGCGCGCCGCAGGTCCGAATGCCCCAGCGCTCGAGTGTCGCGGCGTTTTCCGGAGAAAGAGCGAGCACGCTCACAGGCAGAGAGCTGAGTTGCGCGGCTTCCTCGCCAGCAGGAATGACGCGAATGCCGGGGAATCCGCGTGCCGCAACGACGGCGGCTTCGATGGTTTCGGCGATGGCGACATTCAGGGAAAGGCCGCACGCTTTTCCGCGCATGAGAAATTGCCGGGCGATGGCGCCGGCATCGCCCAGCAAGGTTTCAAGGCCTTGCACATCCGCGACGATGAGGTCAGCGGCAGAATCCTCGATGCGCGGAGAAATCGACCAGCCGAGGTCCAGCAGCGCGGCGTGCGCGCTTCTTTCAAAAGCCTGCGAACGCGTGCGGATTTCCAGGCCGGCGAATTGCGCGGCGGTGGATTTGGGCATGCCCAGCCTGACTCCGGCGCGGCGCGCGGCTTCGCTCATGGCAACGACATGAACGAGAGGCGGCGTGCCTTCGATCAGCACGACCGCGCGTCCGGAGAGCTCCGGCTCCTGCCGCAGAACGGCTTGCACGGAAAACTCCGGAATGTGGACGGCAGCGAACATTGCTCAATGTGCCTGTGGGTGCGCCGGATATTTGCGCTTGGCTCGCGGCGGCAGGGGGAACGGATTTCCGTATGGGGCGGCGATTTGAGTTGTGAAACGAATGCCGTCCTCCTCTGCCGGACGGCGCGAATCGATGCGGCGCGGGAGCGATTCCTTTTTTTTCGAGCGCAGCCGCTCGGCGCCGCTCCGGAGACTCTCGAGGAGGAGCGCTTCGGTATGCCGAAAATTCGGGACGGCTTGCGACCAGCAGGCGGCCTTCGCTTGCATGCGCAGCACCAGCGATGCGCAGGTTTTTGCGTTGGACTCCTGCTCGAGCGCGAGCAGAATCGTGCGCGTATTTTCGACAGCGCGGCGCCATCGAAACCAGACGTTGAGCGGAATGTGGCGAACAAGCCGCGGCGCGAAATCGCTGAAATCGACAGCGACGAGGCCGAATCCGCCGCCCTGAAGCAGCAAATCCGCGGCGCGCAGGACTTGCTCGAGTTCAAGGCAGCGAATCCAGAGCAAGCGATGCAACTGCACGCCGGCGGCTTGCGCCGAAGCGGGATCGAAGGCGTCACGGCCATCGATAAGGGCACAGAGTTCCGCGGCACGGGTGCGTGACGCAAGGATGGCGGCAAGCGCGCTCGTTTTGCCGGAGCCAGGAGGGCCGAATATTTCCGTGAGCGCTCCGCGCGGCAAACCCTGGGTGAGCACGTCAAGAGCGGCACTGCCCGTCGAGGCGGTTTCCGCGAATTGCTGCTCGCGAAATTGGAACGGAGCGGAAACGCGCCCCACCAGGGCTGCTTCGACTTCCAATCGCAACGCGGCGGCTGATTTTTGGCTCATGGCGACGGCAAACCGGCGGCCCAGCCGATATGGCCAGGGTCGCTGTGGTGTCGAGCACAGGCTCGTTTTTTGGCGACTTCAGCGGGTGGAGGAGAAGAGGAGGAACGTACTTCGCTTTTATTTCGCCATAGACATTCTCGCACCGGCGAAGAGTCGCGTCAAGAGTAAATTGCAGCTTTTTCATCCGCCGCGGGTGGTTTGAAGCGATATTTCCAGCGCCGGCTCGGCCGGCGGAGCCTGACGGCTATTTCGAGGCCGCCGGCCCTGCGGGCAGATTCGCTTCGAGATAGCGCAGCAGCAGGCTGAAGATGTGGTAGGTTGTGCCTTCGCCCTCGCAAATGCAGTGGGTCCGATTGGGATATTCCATGAAATCGACGGGCTTGCCGAGTTCGATCAACCGGTTGAGCAGCAGTTCGCTGCCGGAGTAGTGCACGTTGTCGTCGCCGGAGCCGTGCACCAGCAGAAGGCGGCCCTTGAGGCCTTGCGCGAAGTTGACGGGCGAACTGTTCTTGTAGCCTTCCACGTTCTGGAGGGGAAGACCCATGTAGCGCTCCTGATAGATGGAATCGTACAAGCGGAGCTCAGGGACGGGCGCGACGGCCATCCCGACCTTATAAACGTCCGGCGAGCGGAACATCAGGCTGAGGGTGCTGGAGCCGCCGCCGCTCCAGCCCCACACGGCGATGCGCGAAGCGTCGAGGTAAGAGTGCGATTTCAGGAGCGACTGGATGGCCGCGGTCTGATCCTTCACGATCACCGGCTGAATCGCGCCATACACAACCTTGCGCCAGGCGCGTCCTTTCGGCGCGGGCGTGCCGCGATTGTCGAAGCTGACGACGATGTAGCCTTCCGCGGCTACGGTGTGATGGAAGCCAAAATCGCCGCTCCAGGCGTCGCGCACGGTCTGCCCGGCAGGCTCGCCATAGACGTACACAAGCACCGGATACTTCTTTGACGCGTCGAAATGGGGCGGGCGAATCATCCAGCCGTCGAGGGTCACGCCTCCGCCGATATCCACTTTCAGGAATTCGTCCGGCGTCTCCGCCACCATGGCGGCGACTTTCTGCCGCAGGCCGCCGTTATCCACCAGCATGCGCTCAACGCTGTGCGCGGGCAGCCGCACCAGGTCAACGGCAGGCGGCGTTTGTGAAGTCGAATATGTGTGAAAGGCCCAGCGCCCGTCCGGCGAAACGTCATACGAGTGCGTGCCGGTGGCACTTGCGGGAGTCAGCCTCTCCGGCTCGCCCGAGCCGTCGAGCCGCGCCCGAAAGAGATAGGCCTGCGTGGCGTTCGCGGGCGAGGCTGTGTAGTAAAGCCAGCCTTCCTTTTCGTCCAAGCCTTCGTATTTGATGACGTCGAAATCGCCGTGGGTGATTGCGCGCGAAGCTCCCGTTTCGCGCGAGACACGGTAGAGATGCCGCCAGCCGGTGCGCTCGCTTTCAAAGAGAAATTCCTTGCCGGAGCGGATCCAGACTATGGTTTCGAGGTAGTCCACCCACGCCGGATCCTTGTCCTCGAACACGGTTCTCACGGCGCCGGTATCCGCGTCCGCAATCAGCATGTCCTCGGTGTTTTGCAAGCGATTGAGGTGTTCGATGAGCAGCTCGCGCGTGCCGGGGCACCATTCCATTCGCGCGATGTAGTTGTCGCGCGGATCGCCCGGCACGGCGAGCCATCGTGTTTCTCCGCCGGTTGCGCTGATGACGCCCACGCGCACGGCCGAATTGGGCGTGCCCGGGATGGGATAAGGAATGTTGAGGCTCGCCGGATAACGGCCCAGGCCGGGATAGGGGAAGCCCGTTACGATCTGCTTTGGCTCGCCCAGGTTGTAGAGCAGCGTGAAATCGCCCACGCCGCTCTGATCAAATTGCCAATACGCGATGCTGCGCCCATCCGGGCTCCAGCGAAACGCATCGCGCAGCGAAAGCTCTTCTTCGTAGACCCAGTCGGTGGTGCCGTTGATGATGGTGTCCGAGCCGTCGCGCGTCAGTTGCGTGATCGCGCCGCTCGCTAAATCTTCAACGTACAGGTTGTGCTGCCGGGCGTAAGCCACCCTGGCGCCGTCCGGCGAGAACTTCGCGAACATCAGCGTGGAAGGTGGCGCATCGCCGCCCAGTTTCCTGAGCGCGCCCGAGCGACGGTCCAGAACCCAGTAATCGCCGCGGGTGCGCTGCCGCCAAACGGGCTTTGTGTTTGTGAAGATCAGCAGATGCGTCTTGTCCGGCGACCAAGTGTAGTCGGCAATCGTCAGCGGGTTCGTTTCGCCCGCCGGAGTCAATTGCGCCGCGCTGACCAGCACCGTGCGTTCTCCGCTTGGCGTCGCGTAACGCACAATCTCCTTCGCGTTCTTGACGGTGGCCGAAGGCTCGAGCGTGGTGTAGGCATTTCCCTCTTCGAGCCACCGCGCGGGGCCAAACCGTTTCGGCTCGAACTCATCGGTTTTGAACATCCTGCGGAAAAGCTCCTGGACCTCCGGCTTGATTTGCGCGCGGGAACGGGGCGCAGATGTCAGCAGCGCGCCAGTCGCAACACACCAGACGCAAAGCGCTCGCATTTTCATGACTCGCCTCTTTCAACAAGCAACAAAAAAATGAATTGCCGCGCGGCTTTGCAAAGGGGGTCAGTAGGCCCATCGGAGCAGCATGCCACCGGAGGTGTAGCCCGCTCCGACGGCCACTAGCATCACCAGGTCGCCCTTGCGCAGCCGCCCCTGCTGCAATGCGTCGCAGAGTCCCAGCGGAATCGTGCCCGCCGTTGTGTTGCCGTACCGGTCGATATTCACGAGCACCTTGCTGTCATCCACGGCGAGCCGTTCCTGCATGGCGCGAATGATCCGCAAATTGGCTTGGTGCGGCACGACCAGGGCAAGGTCGTTACTGGTCATGCCGTTTCGCTCGAGCAGGTCCACGGCCATTTCGGCCATACGCCGAACGGCGTATTTGAAAACTTGCGAACCTTCCTGATGCACGTAGTGCATTCGTTTCTCGACGGTTTCGTGCGTCGGCGGATGCAGCGACCCGCCGCCCGGCATGTAGAGGAACTGTCCGCCGCTGCCGTCCACGTCGTGCGTGAAGTCGAGTATGCCTTCGCCGTCCGCGGCCGGCTCGATGAGCACCGCGCCCGCTCCGTCTCCAAAAAGGACGCAGGTGGCCCGGTCCGTGTAGTCCAGAATTGACGTCATCGTATCGCTGCCGATGACCATGACTTTCTTGTGGGTTCCGGCACCGACAAATTGCGCGCCGACGGTGAGGGCATAGACAAATCCCGAGCACGCCGCGGAAAGATCGAAGCCCCAAGCCTTCTTGGCGCCAATGCGATCCTGGATCAAACAGGCCGTCGCGGGGAAGAGCATATCCGGCGTCACGCTGGCCAGCACAATCAAGTCAATTTCTTCCGGGTCCGTGTTGGTTTGCGCGAGGAGCGCCTTTGCCGCGGCGGTGGCCATGTGTGAACTGGCCATGCCGGCGTCCACTCTGTGGCGCTCGCGGATTCCCGTCCGCGTGCGAATCCATTCATCGCTCGTTTCGACGATCTTCTCCAGGTCCGCGTTGGTGATGACCTTTGGAGGGACGTATCCGGCAACCCCGGTTATCTTTGCGGCGATGCGATGGGACATGAAGCTCCTTGTGCGCGAACGTGATTTCAGGAACCCAGAAGTCTATGCGATGGGCGCACGAAGGCACAAGCAGAGGTCTTTGAGAAATGGTCCGCGGAAAATCAGGAAGGAGCGGCGTAGCGGCGTTCCAAAGCGGCGATCACCTGAGCGCGGCTTTCTTCCGGGGGCAGCGCTTGCTGTTCCACCGCGGCCACTTCATCCGCGAGCGGCGCGTCCTTCACAAAATCCCGCAGCCAGCGCGAATAGTCACGCTGCCGCAAATGAAAGAGCCAGGTGTCATCGTCCACGCCTGAAGCAAGCTGGACAAAAACCTTCATATTCTGCGCCCGCAAATTGAGCTTTCCGGCGGGACCCCGAAAATAGAAACTTTTGTCCTTCCCCAATTCCCCGGCGGCGTACTTCCGCCGGTGGCGCCGCAGTTCCACCTTCGCCGGCTCCAGCGTGAAGGCCACCGGCCCGGCCGATTCCGTGAACATCCATCCCAGAATCCGTCCGGACCCGCAGTGCGCTGCGTCAGGAGCGGGCGGACTCAGGCACATTCCCGATCCCGCGTTGAACTGCTGAATCACTTCACCGGGATTCGGTCCAATCGCGATAATTCCATTCACTCCGCTCAGCACGGCCGGGGAAATCCGGTCGGCGTGAACCGTAATCAGCGCAAAGCTTGGCAGTTCGCGCGGAATCGACTGCCGGGCCGACTCCAGGTCCGCGGGCAGGAGATGATGCGCTTCATCAATGACGATCCAGTGCGGCCGCCCGGTTCTCGAGCGCATCTCCTGGAGCCGCGGCAAAAGCCCCAGGAAGAATGACGGTCTGTCCGCTGTCGGCACGCCGAGCAGATTGACGCTGATCGAGGTCTCGGGATTGCGCAGAATCTCGAGCACCTCGGAAGCCGCCGGGATGCGGTCTTCGCCGCCCAGAGTTACGAAAGGTTCAAACTCGTCATAATCTCCCTCGGGATCGATGAGACAGACTTGGTAATCACTCTCTGTCAGCCGCTCGATCAGCGCCGCCACCGTGGTTGATTTGCCGCTTCCCGAAGGTCCCGCAATCAAGAGCCGCGAATCGTAAGGGTCCAAGTCAAATGGCCCATTGGCTGGTGTTCGCCCCAGCCGGACGCGACGCCGCGTCAGCCGCGGTTCGAGGCTCGTCAAATCGTCGCGCAGCAACAGCTTGATCAGTTCTTCGACGCCGGCGCCGTGGTCTCCCTGCGTCACCATGTCGGCGCGTTCCTTCAACGCGGGCAGCGCGTTCTGCACGGCAACGGAGCACTCACATAAATTGAGGAAGACGTGGTCGTTCTCCGCGTCCCCTATTCCCACCACATTGTGGTGCGAAAGCCCCAATTCATGGAGTGCGATCTTCAGCCCGCTCGCCTTGTTCACGCTTGAAGGCAGAATCATCACCGCGTTCTTATTGAAGATCACCTGCAGGTCCAGGCCCGACTCCCGGATCGCCCTCAACACCTTCGTCTCATTGGGCCGCCAGGTCGCCACGATGGAGTGGCCCGTGTCCAGGGGGCGAACGCCGCGGCGCATGAGCGTTTCCAGGAAGGCCGCAGGTGGCTTGCTGGCCAGCACCTTGTGGGTTTGCTGCGACGGCCGGTAAATCACCGCGCCGTTCTCAACGATCAGCCGGTCAAAGATTTTCGCCTCGGGGAAGATCCGTAGCAGGTCGTCCAGTTGCCTCCCGGTGGCCAGCAGCAATCGCCTGCCCGAGCGAGTCACGCGCTTCAGCGCTTCGACTGTCGAGGGTGGCACCACGCCGTCGCGCGCCAGCGTGCCATCGTAGTCGCAAACCAGGGCCATATACCGCATGTTGCTGTTGGGTAGATGCGTTCTCGGGGAAAACAGGTTCGCGCTGCGGGCAGACGGGATGAGCCCGCTGGGTGCGGCGACTTTTTCTAGTGGTCCTGGCGCAAGCTGCCCGGCAAATCGCGGCGCACTCGCCGCTACGACTTCGCGGGCAGAATTTCGTGCCGCCAAGTCAACGTGGCCGTCTTTTTCAGCGTCGCCGAAACAGAACAGTATTTCTCTTCGCTCAGTTGAATCGCCCGCTTCACGGCGTGATCATCGAGGCGGCCCGTCAGCCGGAATAGAATCTCGAGCCTGACCCAAACGTGCGGATGTTCCGCGGCGCGCTCACCCGAGCAAATCACCTCGAGTGCCTCCAGCTTTTGCCGTTGCTTCTCCAGGATGATCACGACATCGGTCGCCGTGCACGCGCCTAAGGCAACTAGCAGCAGCTCCATCGCTCCCGCGCCCTGATTTGACGAGCGGTCGGAATCCAGTGTGAGCTTGTGCCCGGAGGGAGTAACTGCTTGAAATCGCTGATCGCCGATCCATTTCACGGAGGCTGTTTGCATGGGAGGAGTTCGCTTCGCCAGGATAGCAGACTTGGGTGGCACCGAACTGAGGATTAGCGCAAGCCCGGTCCGGCTGTACAATACCTTGCCAAACTAGCACCGACTACTCTCGTTCGCACGGAGGACGTTATGCGACTTCTGGCTCTGGCTCGCCTCTGCTTGAGCGGATCGCTGCTTTTGCTTTTTTGCTTGCAGCCGGTTTCCAAGGCGCAGCCAAACAGGAACGAGCAGCAATCCGCCGGGCAACCGTACGCGATCGAGTACTTCTATAAGGCGAAGTGGGGCCATGCCGAGGAATTCCTGGCGCTCTTCAAGAAAAATCACTTGCCGCTGCTCCGCAAGGAAATGGAGCTCGGCCGCATTCTCAAGCTCAGTATGGCTGCGCCGCGCTACCACGGCACGGAGGACGGCCGCTGGGACTATCGCGTCACCATCGTGTTCAAGAATGCCGCCATAGCCAACGACGACTTCGACAGTCCCGCCCTTCTGAAGCAACTCTTTCCCGATCAAGAAACGCACAAGAAGGAAGAGCAGCGCCGGTTTGAAATTCTCGAAGCCCACTGGGACGTGCCCGTGAAGGAAGTCGATCTGTCCTTGAATAAGAACGCGCCAGACTCGCGCGCGGCGATCGCCTAGGAATTGCGCGAGGAGACGGACGCGACCTCGATCACGGGGTTCGGCAACTGCCGCATCGTGCGCACGAAGACCTCGACAATTCGTCCGTCGAACTGCGCGTTTGCGCAACGCTCCAGTTCCGCCAGCGCATCGGCGGCATTTCTGGCCTTTTTGTACGTGCGGTCGCTGGTAATCGTGTCGTAGGCGTCCGCCACGGCGATAATGCGCGCCCCAAGCGGGATGTTCTCGCCGGCCAGCGCCTCGGGATATCCGCTCCCGTCGAAATATTCGTGATGATGCAGCACCATTTCCCGCACCCGGGCCAGCGGCGAAAGCGGCTCGAGAATTTTCGCGCCGAACTTCACGTGGGACTTCATGGTTTCCCACTCTTCCGGATTCAGCGGCCCGCTTTTGTTCAAGATATTTTCCGGAATGCCGACCTTGCCGATGTCGTGGAGTACCGCGCCGAGCCGGATCTCCTCGACTTCCGCATCGGACATATTCATCGCTTCGGCGATCAGCGCCGCGTAGGCTGAAACCTTTTGCGAATGGCCCTGCGTGTAGTGATCCTTCGCATCAATGGCGAACGCAAGGGAAGTGACCGTCTCGAGCACCGCCTGCGGCAGCGCCGAAGGAGCATCGGCGGCCGCGCTGCCGGATTTGCCACTGAAGTCTTCGGTGGCCGCGAGTGATGAGGTGAATTGCGTCAGCCGCTGATAGATTTCCTCAAAAGCTTCCGGGCCGGTAGCAAAGAGTCGCTTCAGTGTGACACCCAGATAGGCTTCCAGCACATCGCGCTTCCACTTCTTGGCCTCGTTCGGATCGAAGTGGTCCGCCGTGGAAACGGTGTTGCCGCCCTGATGCTTCGATAGGTACATGGAAGCATCGGCCACCTGGATGAGCTCCTGAGGGGAGGAACCGTGCAGCGGGTAACACGCAATGCCGAAGCTCGCGGAAATGTTCTTTTCCCGGAGCAAGGGGTCGGCGCAGACCCAGCCGCGCAGCTTGCTCGCCAGTTGCCGCGCCTGCTCCATGGTGGTTTCCGGCATCAGAATCACGAATTCGTCGCCGCCATAGCGGGCCACTACGTCCGAGCGGCGGCAATTCGTCTCGAGAATATGTCCGACGCGCTGCAGGACGAGATCGCCTTCCAGGTGTCCGTAAAAGTCGTTTACGAATTTGAACCGGTCCAGATCCATCAGCACCAGTGCAAAGGCGCGGCCCGCGCGTGTCGAGCGTTTCCATTCGGAAGAGAGCGCCTCCATGAAGAAGCGGTGGGTCTTGACTCCGGTCAGGCCGTCCGTGATGGCCTGTTCCTGCGCTTTCTGGAACGTCAGGGCGTTATGCAGGGCTCCGGCGATCAGGTCCGCCAGAGTCCGCAAGAGCAACACTTCTTCGTCGGAAAAGTCCACCGCCTCGGACGATTCCACGTACAGCACGCCGTGCAACTGTTCGCCATAGAAAACGGGAAAGGCAATCGCCGCGCCGGAATCCGGCAAAATGGGCTTCAGAGCCGAATCCGCGGGCGAGGACGCCCGGAAGGAGGCCATGTTTCCGGTCCGCGCGACCTGGCCCACGACTCCGCTGCCGAGCGGCACTCGCTGGCCCAGCGCGCCCCGTCGCTTGCCCGCTTCCGCCTGGATGACGATCTCTCGCGTCGAATACTCCAGTTGCCCGATGCCGATGTGGTCGTAAGTAAGCCCTTCCTCGAGCTGCTCCGCGATTTTCGCGAGCATCTCGTCGGGATTCAGGGTGGCAATCGCGTCGCGGGAAATGTTGTTGAGCAGAGAGAGATGCCGCGCTTTGGTGCGTTCCTCGTGGAAGAGCCGCGCGTTCTCGATAGCAATGCTGGCTTCGCTGGCCAGGACGCGCAGCAACTCGAGATGTCCTTCATCGAAGGCGCGGTCGGCGTCCGAGAAGATGGCCATCGCGCCAATCGCGTGGTCGTAAGCCACCAACGGAACGCCGCAGAAGCAGCCTCGCGTCCGCGTCGGCTCTACTCCAAGCTTCTTCATTTCTTCGGCGTAATGCTCCCGAATGAGGATCGGCTGGCGCGTCCGTATGATGTATTCGGTGATGTGATTGCCCACGGGCTGCGACCGCTTCGGCATGAGCATCCCGTCGATCACTTCGAGATCAAAAGCGAGTTCGTCGCGAACCGGGTCAAGCGAAGCGATATAAAAATTCTCCACGTCGAAGAGCCGCCGCAACTCCTCCCAAACCTTCCGCAGCAAATCTTCCTTGTTCAAGGTGGAGCTGAGCGCGCGCCCGATTTCGTTCAGCACATGCAACTCTTCCGAGCGGCGCGAAGTCTGCTGAATCAAATAGCTGTTCTCGACCGCCATCCCGATCTGGTGGCCCAGCGCGAGCAGCAGCCGCAATTCGGCCGGAGTAAAGCGCCGGCTGTCCGGCGTGCCGAGCAACAGCACGCCAAACGCCTGCTCCTTCGCCTGCAAGCTGATGGCAACCACGCTTCGCAAGCCCTGCCTCAGCGCCAGTTCGCGAAATCGCCGTATGGATTGGTCTTTTTCAAGCGCGGCCAGCGAATCGTCTCGCAGATCGCGGAAACCCAGCAGTCCGCCGAGGCGCGCCACCAGCCCCACCAGGTAGTCATCGAGGCTTTCCTCTTGCGCGGCGCGGCAGAATTCGTCGCTCAATCCGACCGCCACCACGGAAGTCGGCCCTTGGGTATCGCCGTGGTGCAGAAAAAGAGCCCCCGCCGGCAAGCGCACCACGCCCAAGACTCGATCCAGCGCCTGCGCCAGCATCCGCTGGATCTCTCCTCCCACAAAACTCGAAGTCGCCAGATTCAGATTGGAGAGCGCCAGCATGTTGCGCTCGATGCGGCGCTTCTCCTCTTCGTAAAGCGCCATCACCATGAGCATGGCCACAAAGGCGGAGGGGGCCGCGCCGATAGGCCAAGCGCTCAGTTCCAGCGCTCCCGGGTTGTGCCGCAGTCCGTAGTAAAGGCCGAGGCGCAGGACGGCCCACACGAAAAAAGAAACCGCCAGGAGGCGATCTGCGAGAGTTTCCTGGCGGCGGCTTTCCTGCCAGAAGATCGCAGCCACCGCCACGAAAACCAGGGTTGAGGGAACCACCACGGGAACCGCCACGAGCCAGTTCAGCCCATTGGCCAGCGCCCACAAGCCAAGCACCGCTCCAGCCGCGCTTCCAAGAACTACCCAGGGCCGCCGCTGGGCATAGACTTGCGCGCCGAGGAAAAAGAAAATGCCCGCGAGCGCGTAGATCCAGCGGTTCAGTGCCGTCTGCAGCGGGGCTGCCACGTCGGCGGGAGTGAGAGCCGGACCGAGATAGTGAAGCGCGAAAAGCGCCCAGCCAGCCGTCCAATACAACAGGTACGGTTGCCGCTTGAGGCTGTAAATGTACGCGAAGAAGCCAGCCACCAGAGACATGGCCGCCAGCAGCGCCAGCACGATGAGGTTCTGTGGTATCAACTCTTAGCCGACCCCACTCCGAACTCCGCACCTCTCCCGCCCTCAACGAAAGCCCGCGCACGGCGAATCGAAGCCGACTTTCGGCAGAGGTTCACCGAAACGCCGTAGAAACCTGCGGCGGGAATACACAAAACAAAGTACTTGCGATTATGGATTAGCGTTTTTTTGAGAAGCAAGCGTACCACGGTACTGGTGGCGTAAGAGGCAGCCCGGCAGGACGTAACCGATTGGCAACAGAGCCGGAGCGGCGTCCTCTATCGCCCTGCTTTGGACTTTGCTATGGCCCGCGCAGCTTCGTCAATCTTGGTGCTGCTCCGCTTCGCAACAAAGGGAGCCGGTGAAGCACTGTTGCCCCCAAGGGTTTCCGGCAGTTTGAACCGCCTCGGCACCTTTCGCTAAACTGAGTGTTTCAGCTTGAGGCCAAAGAAGCGGCTATGAGCGGGACTACACTGAATTCGGGCCAGAACGTGCGTGTGCGGTTTGCGCCTTCTCCGACGGGCTATCTGCACGTTGGCGGCGCGCGCACGGCTCTCTTCAACTGGCTCTTTGCGCGCCAGCGCGGCGGCACGATGATTCTGCGCGTCGAGGATACCGACGCCGAGCGCAACAAGCCGGAGCTGGTCAACGGCATTCTCGAAGGGCTCAAGTGGCTTGGCGTGGATTGGGATGAGGGTCCAATCTACCAGTCGCAGCGTGCCGCGCTCTACCGCGAAGCCGCAGAGAAGCTCCTCGCGAAGGGCAGCGCGTTTCTTTGTTACTGCGCGGCGGAGAAATATGCCGGCGGCGACCATGCCGCCGAGGGCCAAGCGGAGAAGACGCGCCGCATCACTCGCTGCGAGTGCCGGGAGGGCAAACCTTCCGATCCGGTGAACAAACCGGCCATCCGCTTCAAGGTTCCGCTGGGCGGTACGACGAAATTCACGGACCTGATTTTCGGCGAGCGGGAATTCGCCAATGACGAGATCGAGGATTTTGTGCTGCTGCGCTCTGGCCGGGACTCCGAAGAGTGGGGACTGCCCACGTACCAAATGAGCGTGGTCGTGGATGACATGGACATGCGCATTACGCACGTGATTCGCGGCGCGGACCACATTTCCAACACGCCGAAGCAGGTGCTGCTGTACGCCGCCCTGGGCGCTCCGGGGCCGGTTTTCGCGCACGTTCCGCTGATTCTCGGGCCGGACAAATCGCGTCTTTCGAAGCGTCACGGCGCGACCAGCGTCACTTCCTACGCCGAGGAAGGCTTTTTGCCGGAGGCTTTCCGCAATTTTCTCGCGCTGCTGGGCTGGTCACCGGGAACGGACGAGGAATTTCTCCGCACCAGGGACTTGCTGGATAAATTCTCGCTCGAGGGCGTCAGCCGCACGAACGCGGTCTTCGATCGCGCGAAACTCGAATGGTTCAACACGCAGTATCTGCAAAAACTCCCCATCGAGGACTTGCTTCCCCAGGTGGCGCTCGAGCTGAAGCGCAGCGGCTTGTGGAAGGAAGAATGGGCGAGGGGCGCGGGCCGCGAGTGGTTCGCGAAGACGGTGGATTTGTTGCGCCCGCGCATCCGCCTGCTCCCCGATTTTTCCTCGTGGTCGCGCGCGTTTTTCAGCGATGAGTTCTCGCGGGATCCCGCGGCCATCCAGAAATTCTGGAAGGACGAGCGCGTTCCGGAATTGCTGCGTCAACTCGCGGATGCTCTCGAGCCGCTGCCCGAGTGGAATCACGACGCCTGCGATCACGCCCTGCGAGCTCTCGCCGAGCAAGCGGGCGTCAAGGCCGGCCTCCTCATCAACGCGACGCGTGTCGCCATCGTGGGCCAAGCCGTGGCGCCGCCGTTGTTCGACACCATGGTTGTTCTGGGGCAGACTCGCGTTGTCCGCCGCCTGCGCGACGCCGCGGCATCTTAATTTCCGCAGGCGGGCAATCATCCGATGCGGTCCCGGGAAGCGGCCGGATCGTGCCATTGCATGCAAACCGTAGAATTCGACCGTTTGCTATAGTAGCGCGCACAACGATGAGTCCGCGCGCGAGTTTCCTCAGGACCGTTCCCCGCAAGTCTCTCGTGGTTTTCCTGACCGGTGTATTCCTGCTCTTCAGCATCTTCGGCATCGCCGAGGACATGGCCGCGATGGGGCAGCAGCCGCTGACGCGCTACGTGCTCACTGTTCTGGTCATCGGAACGTGCGCTGTGGGTTATGCCGCGGCCGGGTTTGCCCTGCGTGGCCGCGCGTGGAAAGTGATGATTCCGCTTTTTCTGGTGGAAGCCGCGCTGATCAACCTGCTGCACCAGTGGTTTCCATCGGCGCCGGCGACGAGCCGTCTGGATCCATCGGCCCTCGCGGCGCTGCAGACGCGGCTCAACCTGGATACGTTCTCGATCATGGCCATTACGTTTCTCGGCTACGGCTGCTTTCTGTATGCGTCCACTGTACACCGATGGCTTTCTCGAGGCCACCAATGCGGCAGGCGAAGAATACGGCTTGCCGCGCCTCAAAGCGGAGCTGCTGAGGCATGCCACGGAGCCGCTCGAGGCAATCTGCGCGGCATTGCAGCAAGCAGTCGCGCGGCACGGGGCGCAATCCGACGACCAATCCATCCTCCTGATCCGCAAGCGATAGGGCTAAGGACGGGCCACGAGGTATTGGCGCCTGTTTTGGAGGACCGATTCGGCTTTCGATTTCCCGCAAGACAATGCCAAACTTAAGCATGCAAAAGACGATCCTGGTAACGGGTTCGAGCGGACTGATCGGCTCGGAAGCCGTCGCGCACTTCGACCGGCAGGGCCATCGCGTTTTCGGAATTGACAACAACATGCGGCGCGTTTTCTTCGGCGCGCCGGGGGATACGCTCTGGAACCTGAACCGGCTGCGCGAAACGACGAAACACTTTACGCACGCGAATATTGACATTCGCGACCGCGCCGCGCTCGAAGAGCTGTTCCGAGGGCGGCGGTTTGACCTCGTCGTTCATTGCGCGGCTCAGCCTTCCCACGACAAGGCGCGCGAGATTCCCCTTCTCGACTTTGAGGTGAATGCGCTCGGAACGCTGAATCTGCTGGAAGCCACGCGGCAGCATTCGCCGGACGCGGTTTTCGTTTTTCTGAGCACGAACAAGGTTTACGGTGACGCGCCGAACGAGCTGCCGTTAAAGGAGCTGCCAACACGCTGGGAATACGCACGGCCCGAAGACTACGAAGGCATCAGCGAGAACTGCCGGATTGACCGGACGCTGCACTCGCTTTTCGGAGCTTCGAAAGCGGCAGCCGATCTGGTCGCGCAGGAATACGGGCGCTATTTCAAGATGAACGTCGGAGTCTTCCGCGGCGGGTGTTTGACGGGGCCGCAGCATTCCGGGGTCGAGCTGCACGGCTTCCTGTCGTATCTCGTCAAGCAGACCCTGACCGGCGGGAGTTACACGGTCTTTGGATATCGGGGAAAGCAGGTGCGCGACAACATTCACAGCTATGACGTGGTCCGCGCCATCGAGGAGTTCGCGGCCAATCCGCGGCCGGGCGAGGTTTATAACCTGGGCGGAGGCCGCGCGAACAGCGTTTCCATGCTGGAGGCCATCGAAAAGATCGAAGCGCTTGCCGGGCGGAAACTGGCGTGGAGGTACGTGGACGAGAACCGGACCGGCGACCACATCTGCTACATCTCCGACCTGCGGAAGCTCAAGTCGCATTTTCCGAAGTGGAGCATCACGCGCCCTCTCGATACGATTCTTGAGGAAATGGTTGAGTTTCAGCGCGCGCAGTTGACGCGGGCGTGAGCAAAGTGCCGCTTGTGCCGCCAGTGCGTTCCGCCGGCAGGCTTCTGATATTTACTTAAAATCTACTTCCATCTATTCTGAATATTGTTTACTATTCCGGACCGCTAACAAGACGGGCATTCGCCCGGTCCGGAAGGAGCGCCCGATGAGCCGCCCCCCAGCCACCCCATCTGACGCGGCACAACTCAATGCGCCGGTCCAAAGAGAAACACGCCTTTCGCTCGAGAAGGCAGGGCCAACGCCAACTGCCGGAACCGCAGGCGCCAGGAGCGGGGCATCGGCAACCCGCGAAATCACGATCCGGCTCTCCGTGTTTGACCAGCGGCACTACCGCCGCTTAATCGAGGCGCGAGAGGAAACCATCCGGCGAGTGGTGCGCAAGCTGAAGCCCGCCCTGCAACTGCAATCAAGCGTGGATGCCGGCTGCGGCGTGGGCTTCTTCGCGGCAACCCTGGCGCAGTGCGGCCTCTCGGTCCGGGGCTTCGACGCCCGCAACGAAAATGTGGCGGAGGCGCGGAAGCGCTTCCCGAATATCCGTTTCGACGTTGGGGATGCGGAAGACCGCGAAATCCGCCGGTTTGGGAAATTCGACCTCACTCTTTGCTGCGGACTGCTCTACCACCTGGAAAATCCGCTGATGGCCATCCGCAACCTGCGGGCGATAACCGGCAAGTGCCTGCTGCTCGAGAGCATGTGCCTGCCGGAAGAGCGAATGGAAATGCTGCTCCGGGAAGAGCCGCTGCAAGAAGACCAGAGCGTTCTTCGCGGAGCCGAAAAGCTGCTTACGGGAGCGTATCGTCCCGTGGTTTTGGCCGAGCTGCAAGATACGCGAACGCGGCCGTGGGGCTATGCCGCGCGAGAAATTGTGAAGCATCTGACGGCGCGAAACTATGAGTGGTTCGCGCTGACGCCAGGGGGCGGGCTGGTGCCGGCTTCCTGCGAGGGAGAAAAATACGACGCCAATCTGGTGGCAATCCCGGCGGAGCGAGTTCAGGAATTGGCACACCTGCTGGCGCGCTGAGACCCGGATACGGCCGGACTGAGCCGAACTTGCAGAACGACGGCGGTACGCCTCGTCTCTTGCGAAATCTTGCTGACAGCTTGTCTGGCAACCGCCCCGCAACTTCCTTATAGTCTAATGGCACGGCAGCGCGTCGCGAGACTTGCGCATACGGGAGCTTGGGAGTGCGCCCCTTCGTCAGCGTTCTGATCGACACCTACAACCACGAGCGCTTCATCGAGCAGGCCGTCGCCAGCGTGCTGGAACAGGACTTTCCGGCAAGTGAGATGGAAGTGCTTGTCGTGGACGATGGTTCAACCGACCGAACGCCGGAAGTTTTGCGCCAATTCGAGCCGCGAGTCAGAGTCATTCGGAAAGCAAACGGGGGCCAAGCCTCGGCGTTCAACGCCGGCATTCCCCAGTGCCGCGGCGAAGTCATCGCGTTCCTCGATGGCGACGACTGGTGGCTTCCCGGAAAATTGCGCAGAGTGGCGGACGTTTTTGCCTCGGAAGCCTCGGTCGGAATGCTCGGCCACGCGTTCCGCGAATTTTTCAACGATGGCACCTATCGAACCGTTGCACTCGATACCGAAAAGCGCCTCCAGCTGAAAAATGTCGCCGCCGCGTCATTTTTCCGGCTGAATCGCTGCTTTTTCGGGACGAGCCGAATGGCAATGCGCCGATCCGTGGCGCTTTCGCTTGGCTCCGTTCCGGAGGGCTTGATCATCGAGGCCGACGAGTACCTCTTTACGTTGGGCGCGGCGGGCTCGGAAAGCGTCATTTTAACCGAACCGCTGACAGTTTACAGGCTCCATGGCGGCAATCTCTTCATGAACGACAGGGCTTCTCCACATGGCCTCGATATCAAACGGAGATCCCTGGCCGTCTTGGCTTCGAGCTTGCCCGTCGCTCTGGAGAAGGCAGGCGTACCGGAAGACGCCAGGCGGTGCATCCTGGAACTGGTACGGGCAGAAGCTAATCAACTTCAACTGATGACCTCAGGCGGAAGGCGGTTAAGCGCGTATAAGGCTGAGGCTGTGCTCTATCGCGTTCACCACCAGAACGCTACCGCGGGCCAGAAGCTCTTTCACGAAGCCGGCATGCTGGCCTCCTTGCTGCTCCCTCCCCGGCTCTTTTACGCAGCAAAGCATTGGCTGGGAAGGCAACGGTGGTACCAGACGGGTCGCGCAAAACTGTTACCCATTCCGAAATTCGCCGCAGGTGAAACGGAGAAACTGGATGGCGCTGACGGCTAGCTGCGAGGCGCCCGTTTTTGTTGATCGGCCAAGTGCGAGCAGTCAAACACAAGAAGGGAGAGGGCGTTGGACGCGAAGACCAGGATGCGGGCGGATTGGGAAGAGCGGGCGCGTCGCAACGCATTCCACTACATCGCGAGCTGGAAGGAGCGATGGGAAAGCAGCGACTTCCTGCGCTATGGCGAAGAAGACTCCCTCCGGCTGGTGGCGCCCATGCTGAAGGCTTGTGGAGCAGAGCAGCCGAGCGACTTGATGCTCGCGATCGATCTGCTGTGGTCCGGTGGAATGCCCTGGCTTGGCCGATCCCTCGCGGCTTTATTCGGAATGGATTCAGCAGCAGCCGGCCGGACTTGGCGGGGCGCCGCGGTATCCGCGCCAAAAATTATTTCGCGTGTGCAGTCGGTTGGAGGCGAAGTCCGTCTCAGCACGGGAGAAGAAACACCCATGGCTTGGTGCTGTGGAATCAAGAAGACCGGGCCAGCGTCGGTATGCTAACACTCGGTATTAACTATTCCAGAACGCACGATTCCGCGGCCTGCGTCATCCGCGACGGCCAACTGCTGTTTGCCGTGGCAGAGGAGCGCCTGAGCCGGGTAAAACACGATCCAGGCTTTCCTGTCCTTGCCATCCGAGCCTGCCTCGACTTCGCCCATGCCGGTGCATCCGACCTTGACGACATTTGCTTCGGATGGCAGAGAGCGTGGCCCACGTATCGTCATGACCTGACGTGTTACGCGGCCGGCCGGATGCCTTTAACGTATCTGAACGGGCTTAACTCGACGCTGCACTTCCTGAGCATGTGGCATCAGGGCGGAGGCGCCAAGCGCCTGGCGCAGCACTTTGGGCCGACAAAGGCGCGCGTGCGATTTGTGGACCATCACCTTGCCCATGCCATCAGCGCGTACGCGTATTCGGGTTTTGACGACGCGGCGGTAGTGGTGATGGACGGCCGCGGGGCGTGGGAGGCGACTTCCATCTGGCATGGCCGCGGCGGCCGCATCGAGCATGTCCTTACGATTCCGTTTCCGGACTCCGTCGGGCATTTCTACAGCGAATTCACCGAGTATCTCGGCTTCCAGCGAAACAGCGACGAATGGAAGGTGATGGGACTTGCGCCTTACGGCAAGCCCGGCGTGGACCTTAGCGCCTTTATCGATCTGCGAGCGGAACCCTACCATGTGAACACCCGCCTCCTGATGAGCAATGGCGACCCATTCGCCGAAATCACGAAGCGCTTCGGCCCGCGGCGCGTGCCCGAGAGCGAGATCTCGGAACGCCACAAGGATGTGGCATACGCCGTTCAAGATGCCTGCGAGACCGCGATGCTGCGTGTGGTCCAGCTGGCCCTGAAAAAAACCGGCAGCAAAAATCTCTGTCTGGCCGGCGGTGTCGCCCTGAATTCGAAAGCAAACGGAAAAATCGCCGCTTGCGGAGCGCTTGAGCAGCTTTTCGTTCAACCCGCGGCCTCCGATGACGGCGTGGCATTGGGAGCCGCGCTGGCGCCATACATGGATAACGGCGGGAAGCTGCCGAACCGCGCTATGCGCCACGCTTATTTTGGGCCCGCGTTCGACGATGCCGCCATTGAAGCCGCGCTCCGCACCTACAAAATCCGCTGCTCGCGCACCGAGGATCCCGCGGCGGTGGCGGCGGAAAAGCTGGCGCAAGGCAAAATCCTCGGCTGGTTTCAAGGACGCATGGAGTTCGGACCACGGGCTCTGGGAAGCCGCTCCATTCTGGCGGACCCGCGCGATCCGGAGATGAACGCCAAGGTAAACAGCGCGGTGAAATTTCGCGAATGGTGGCGCCCCTTTGCTCCCTCGATGAAGAAAGAAGCCGCGGGAGAATACCTGGAGAGCGCCACGGATTCGCCGTTCATGATCCTGACCGCGCAGGTCAAACCGGAAAAACGCGGCGTCATTCCCGCGGTGACGCACGTGGACGGCAGCGCCCGCCCGCAAACGGTGGAAAGGGACATCAATCCGCTCTACTGGCGGCTGATCGACGAGTTTGGCAAGCGGACCGGTGTTCCGGTGGTCCTGAACACATCTTTCAATTTGCGCGGAGAAGCCATTGTGCACACGCCGACCGATGCCATTCGCACTTTTTACAGCTCCGGCATGGATGCGCTAATCATCGGCAGCTTCCTCATCGAAAAGTAGGGCGTTTCGGCTGCCGCCCGGAACAGCGATGCGGAGCGTTTCGCGTTACGCGCGGCCGGGCTCTATTCTCGAAGCCAGCCTTGCGACAGAACCTGCCCGCTCGGACCGAACGTCACGCGATAGGTGAACGAGGGCGGCCGGCCGGGACGCTGCGGAAAACGCAAGTCCGAAAATTCCACCACGGCCTGATTGCCAAGCTGCCGGAAACGGGTGAGCGGAAAGCGCGAAAACCACAGCACCTTTTGCACTTCCGGCAAGCGCCGCGCTTCCTCAATGTAGGCGTTCGTCCGCGCATCGGGGAAATAGCGGTATTCGATCGCGTCGTTTGCCGAGGCTTTGCCGCCAATCGGCCACTTCTCCGCGAGATCCATGCGCAATTCGTAGACACCGCGCTCCGTCCGGATGAGTCCATCCCATCGCCAAAGCGAAGGAGGCAAGGGCAAGGCGCCGAGGGCTTCCGGCTCGAGATGCTCGAAAGCGGCGAATTGCCGCACGCGGTCCAGCGCGCTGCGATGCGCCAAGAATGCGGCGGTCATGTACGCGCAGGTGACCAGAAGGCCCGCCCGGCTCCAAGTCGCCGCCGACACGCGGAATCCCCAGCCACGAATGCCCGGCAGAAGAAACACGGCGGCCAGGAGCAAGACAATCGCCACCGCCGTATGCGAAGAAATCGGCGCGCCGACATTTTGCAAAAGAAGATAGAGAACGAGCCATAGCGCCAGAAACACCGCGCACAAGGCCAGCGTTCGTCGCCGGCTCCTTTCAGAATCGGCATAGGCCCACGCGATCCATTGCGGCACGAGCAAAATCGCCGCCAGCGCAAGGTCCACGATAAAGATCATGTCCCAGGACGGCCGCGACCACCGCAGCGGCGACCAGATCATGGTGCCGAAGCTGGTGACCAAATCGAGCAGGATGTGGCTAAGGATGCCCAGCGCATAGACTCCGGCCAGAAAACCAAACGAGGGAGCATCCCACTTTCGCCACCGCGCGATCCTGCGCGTGAGCGCCGCCAGCAGCACCGCCCATATCGGGAGGCACACGAGGGAATGGGTGATGCCCCGGTGCCACGTGAGAATCAGAAGCTGATTCCTTGAAAACATTTCGCGGGCGATGTCGCTGTCGGGAAAAATCGCGCCCAGCATAAGCGCCCAGGTCACGATGCGCCGGCGGTTCATGGGCCGTAGCGCAAAAAGGTCCTCGCCGCCAAAGCCTGCCTTTCCGATGAGCGCCCCGGCAATACCGTGAGTGATGGTGTCCATTTCGATTTCGCCGCCTTCGGCGAAGCAGCGAAAAAAGATTCTAGCGCGAACCGAGAAACAGCGTTGCCAGCAACGGCAAACCGTCCACGAGATTGTGAACGATGATCCCTGGCCAAATGGTTCCAGTTCGCTCTCGCAACCAGCCCAGCAGAGCGGCTGGGATGAAGGTCATCACGATGCTGAAAAAGCTGAACTGGAGATGCAACCGGCGGTCAAATATGAAGCCGTGCGCGACGCTGAAGAGAACAGCCGTGAGCACTGCGCCCCAACCGAACGCGGCTCCCGCGAAATGCCAGCGGCGCGGAAACACCTGGTTGAGCAGCGATTGAAAAATGCCGCGAAACACGAGTTCCTCCGAGATTCCGGGCATGGTCAATTCGAAAAGTAACGTCTCGCGGTCCGCCGGCAGGCGCATGCCCTGAAACCAGAAGAGCATCGGCAATGCGCACGCCGCGAAAGCGGCCGCGAGAGTGGGCAAAGCCGATTTCGCTTCGGGCCGCCAACGTAAGCCATACCGCGTCGCTTCCCCGCCAGCCATTAGCAGGAACAGGCAGGCCCACGCGCACTCCAAAAGCTTCCCCTGCCAGTTCCAGTCGAGGCGGCTGAAAGGACCTGCTTTCGGCGCCAGGACACAGGCCAGGTCCAAATAGAGCAGTCCGGCAACCCACGCCAGGGGCCACCAGCGACTGACCGATTTACCCTGCGGCGGCGAGTCCGCGGACGGAATGGATCGCGCGGACCAAACACCCGGCAGGGCAACCGGAAGCACAGCAACAATCCAGGTGGTACCCGTGGCAAGGACCCGCATGAGAAAGAGTGAGGCTGTATGCACGGCACGTCACCGCTGCGGGCAGGTACGCGTCCGGTCACGCAGAAGTTCCCGCCGTTACCGGGTCAGGAGACCGCGAGGAGTGGCGACCCTTTGGCGATGACCCGGCCGACCCGCCTGGCCTCCACCTGGTGCCGCTCGAACGAGCGCAGGGCCGCGCCGGCATACTCCGGCGCGATGGCCACCAGCAAGCCGCCGGAGGTCTGCGGATCAAAAAGCAGGTCCTGGTATTCCGGCGGAACGCTCGATGCAAAGGCGGCGCAATCCGAGATAAACGCCCGGTTGTTCTTGAGGCCGCCGGAAAGGTGCCCCTCGCGGGCAGCTTCCGCCGCGCCAGGGAAATACGCGAATGCCGCGTGGTCGATCTCGAAGGACACCGGCGGAAGGCCGCGCGCCGGGTCCCCGAGTGCCATCTCTCGGGCATGTCCGAGCAAGCTGAAGCCGGTTACATCGGTTACGGCATGAACGGGCGACGCGCCGGCCGAAGCATGGTCTTCGATTTCACGCAAAGCGGCAGCCGCATCGCGATTCAAGCGTGTCATTGCGGCAATGGCAGCCGCGAGCGATTCCGGTGAGGCGCAATTCTTCTTCAGTGCGGTGGTGATAACGCCCGTGCCCAGCGGCTTTGTAAATAGCAGCGCGTCTCCCGGGCGCGCCCCGACGTTGCGCCAGTAGCGCCGCGGGTCCACCACACCCGTCACCGCGTAACCAAAGAGCATGTCCTCATTGCGGATCGAATGCCCGCCGATCACGCTGCATTTCGCTTCCGTCATTTTTTCGAGGCCGCCGCCGATGATCTGTTCGAGAATCGCCGGGTCGCCCTTTTCCGGAAAGCCCACGAGTGAAAGCGACGAGATGGGCGTGCCCCCCATGGCATAGACATCGCTCAGTGAATTTGCCGCAGCGATCTGGCCGAAGAGCCGCGGGTCATCCACAATAGGCGTGAAAAAATCGACCGTTTGTACCAGCGCCAGCGTTTCGGAAATGCGGTAAATTCCCGCGTCGTCATTCGTGTCAAACCCCACGAGAACATTAGGATCGGTTTGCCGCGGCAGCTTGCGCAGGACCGCGTCCAGCGTGGCGGGGTTCAGCTTGGCCGCGCACCCCGCGGCTTTGGCCATCGCGGTCAGTTTAACGGCGGTTTCGGGCATGAGACACCTCTCCTCCGGGAGCATTATAAGGATGCGGCGGTGCGCTTGCGCGTGACGCGTTCGTTCGGTCAGCGAGGCATGGGCCAAAGGGCAGGTTGCGCGCGCGGCGGAGACATGGTTTCATCGCGCGATGCAATGGGACATCTGGCTGCTCTTCTTTGTGCTCGTGGTGCTGCTGCCGTGGCGCGGGCATGCCCGCCTGCGCAAGCTGCTCGCCACCCCGAGAATGAGCAGTGTCGAGCGGCTCAGCCTCTACTATTCAACCATGGCGTTCCAGTGGGTGCTCGCGGCCATCGTGGCGTGGCGAGCTTGGGCGCGTCACTACGGAGCGGCGGAGCTTGGCCTGCTGATTCGAAATCCGGCGAAGATCGCAGCCGCCAGCGCCATCGGGACCGTGCTGTTTGTGGCTTTCCAGTGGATGAATCTGCGCCGCATTGGCCGGCTGAAATGCGAGACGCGCGGCTTTTTGCAGACTCTCGCCGATAAGATCTTGCCCAGGACTTGGGTCGAAACGATCCCCTATCTCGCTTTGGCTGTTACCGCAGGAATCTGTGAAGAATTCATTTATCGCGGCTTCGTGATGGCGGCGCTGCGGCGCGCTGGACTGGGGAGCTGGGCGATCGTCGTGATCTCCGCCATTCTGTTCGGTCTCGCGCACCTGTACCAAGGCAGAGGTGGACTCGTGAGCACCACCGCGATCGGATTGGTGTTCGGGACGGCGCGCATCGCTTACCATAGCGTTGTTCCGGTGACGTTCTGGCATACGGCGGTGGACGCGGTCGCGGGAATAGCCGGTCCGCGGTATCTGCTCCCTGCAGGGAATTTTGGAGAAAACGAACGGGAAGCCGGCTAAAAGTTAACTAAAATGCAAACACAAACGACTGAACCGCCCTCAGCCGAAACTGTGCAGCGCGCACTCCGGGAATTTGGCGTAGATGGCACGGAACAGCAAGTGCAGCAAATTCAATTATATATAAAGATTCTATTAACCTGGAACGATAAAATAAATCTCACCGCCATTCGCGACCCGCTAGAGATACTAAATCGTCATTTTTGCGAGAGCATGTATGCGGCTACAGCCGTGCCTGTGGAAAATGGTCGGCTGGCCGACGTTGGCTCCGGCGGAGGCTTCCCCGGCCTGCCTCTGAAGATTCTTCGCCCGGAGCTACAAGTCTTTTTGATTGAGTCAAATGTGAAGAAGGCGACGTTTCTGGCGGAGGTTATCCGTGAACTGGGCCTTCAGGGGGCCAGAGTGCTGGTTAGCCGCTACGAGGAGTTAGCGGAGGAGGTGGCGCCCCTTGATTTCGTATGCTCCCGAGCCCTCGGGGAATTTGCGCCATTTCTCGAGTGGGCCAGCTCAGAAGCCGTTGCGACAAAAGAGGTTATCCTTTGGGTGGGGGCCCGGGACGTGGACGAGATTCGTCGCATCAAGACTTGGAGTTGGCGTGAGCCGATTCCGGTCCCTCATTCCCTGCGCCGTCTCCTTCTTGTTGGAAAAAAGTCTTCCGCGGTCGGCGCAACGACTTGAAAACAAAAAGTTTGTTGTATGGCCGCGGCAGGCTTGGCATGGATACGAGCTTTGCGGATAGCCGCCATGCTGGTTCGGGCAGCCGTCACCAACCATGCGAGTGTTCCACGTGGAACATAGAGGAACTCGCCCGGAGCTGAACCCGGCCGCGCCGTCTCATTCGGTTGTGGAATTTTTTCGCACGAGCACGCCGACGAAAACGTTCCACGTGGAACGTTCGGAAGACAATTCGAAGCGTGTCAATTCAGCAGGCCGGGAGGCCGCCCTTGGCCCTGAACTGGCTTGGTGCCGTATCCGCGTGTTGCCGGTGAAACGACTGAGCGAGCACGAACTGATCCGATGTTCCACGTGGAACATTCGTTCTGAAGTCGCGACGCGGTGGCCATTCGTCCGCGTGCTTAGGGCTTTGCCACCCGTGCCACAACCCAATTCAAACCACAGGCCCAGATGTTCCACGTGAAACATCTTGCGCGATCGCATTTCATTTGCTAGATTTTCGCCCGCAACCATCCCCATCGGGACAGAAAACCGCTTGACGCGCATCATTGCCGTAGCAAATCAAAAGGGCGGAGTAGGGAAGACGACCACGGCTGTAAATCTGGCCGCGTGTCTTGGAGCCGCCGAACAGGCTACTTTGCTCGTGGATTGCGACTCTCAGGCGAACGCCACGGCAGCTATCGGTTTCGCTAAGGACCCGTCCCGCCGGACGCTCTATCACGCCCTGATTTTGAACGAACCGTTCGAGAAAATCGTCCAGAAATCGCAGGTGGACCGGCTGGATGTCGTCCCCGCCGACAAAAATCTCGCGGGAGCCGCCGTCGAGCTTGTTACGGCTGAAAACCGCGAGCATCGTCTCCAAGCCTTCCTTGAACCACTCCAAGAGCGCTACCAGTTCATTATTCTTGACTGCCCGCCCGCGCTCGATCTGCTCACCCTGAATGCCCTCGTGGCCGCGAACGCCGTGCTCGTGCCGATACAGTGTGAATACTTGGCCCTCGAGGGCGTTTCCGAACTGTTGGACACGCTCATGCGGATCCGCCGCACGCTGAATCCTAGACTTGAGATCGAGGGTATCCTGCTGACGATGTTTGATGAGCGGACTACGCTTTCGCGCCAGGTTGCGACCGATTTGCGCAGTTTTTTCGGCTCGCAAGTCTTTCAGAGCCTGATTCCGCGTAACGTGCGCCTCGCGGAAGCACCAAGTTTTGGAAAACCAATTATTTTCTACGATCTTCACAGCAAGGGCGCGGAGGGCTACACGCAACTCGCCCAGGAGGTTATCGCTAATGCCGAGAAACGCGCTGGGGCGGGGACTCGGGGCGCTTATTCGGGAGCCTGAGGGAGCCGCACCCGCGAATCCCGCGGTTGATCCCGGGCAAGCCGTGGGGCACGGCGCCACTGCAGCCGCTCCCGCACGCGAAGCCGCGGGTCCACAACAGGTTGACATTGACCTCATCGAGCCGAGCCCATACCAACCTCGCACACGCTTTCGAGAAGAGGCCCTCGATGAACTGGCGCGGTCAATCCAAGCCAGCGGCATCATTCAACCCCTCGTGGTACGCCCTGTCGGCAATCGCTACCAACTCATCGCTGGCGAACGACGCTGGCGGGCCGCTCAGCGCGCCGGCTTGCAGAAGGTTTCCGTCATCGTCAAGCACGTGCCTGACGAACTCGCGCTTGAAATGACACTGGTCGAAAACATTCAGCGCGAGGACCTGAACGCCATGGAAGCTGCCCGCGCCTTCGAGCGGCTGATGGACGAATTTCACCTTACGCAGGAAGCCGTGGCCGAACGAACCGGCAAGGACCGCGCCACGGTGGCCAACGCGATCCGCCTGCTGAAGCTGGAGCCCATCATCCAGGACTGGATTGAGGAAGGGAAGCTCTCGGCCGGACATGGCCGCGCTTTGCTGGCCGTGCCTGACTCGCAGCTCCGCACGCGGTATGCGCAGCGCGCAGCACGCGGCGGACTGACGGTCCGGCAGATCGAGCGGCTTGCCTCGCGGCGCTCCCGCCAAGCGGCAGCCGGCGCAGCAGCCGAACCTCACGTTGATCCCAACATTCGCGAGGCGCTCGAGGAGCTCCAGCGCCATCTCGGCACCAAGGTCATTCTTCGCAGCAAAACCAAGCAGCGTCCGGGCCAGCTTGTCCTCGAGTATTACGACGAGGCACAGCTCATGGGCCTCTACGACCGCCTCATGAAGTAGACTTGGGGGGCGGTCTAGCCGCGATCGTCGCCCATGCTGCCTGGACCGGCCACGGCTCATTCCGCAGGCCGGCAAGTCAGAGAAACAACTGTCGCATCATTCGACAACTCGCCTTCGCGCGCGCGTTGACTTACGCCCGGCCCCCGATAAAGTAAAAAGTCTCCGGGGGTGGTGTCATGCCGTGGAAGCTGTTCGGTGCCGCGAAAGAGGGTGCCAGTGAAGAGTGGACTGGCTTTATTGACCAAGGAGTTACTCTTGAAGGAACACTAAACATCACCGGCACCTTTCGCATAGACGGCAACATCAAGGGCAATATCATCTCGGAACAAACCGTGGTGCTTGGCGAGCGCGCCAAGGTTGAAGGCCAAATCGAAGGCAACCGCGTGGTGATCTCGGGCCGCTTCGACGGCGTCATTTTTGCAAAAGGGCGCGTGGAAATTCAGGCAAAGGGCGTGGTCACCGGCGAGGTGCATTCGCCCTGCATGGTCATTGATCCGGGCGGCATTTTCGATGGCCGCTGCCACATGCTGGCATCTTCCGATGCCGCAGCCACCGTCACGATACCTATCCGCGCTTTGAGCCAGGCCTAAACTTTAGTTTCGGCCTTCGGGTTCTCAGTCGCTCGCGCGCAGGCCAGCCTGGGGCGACGCCGTTCAAAACGCCGGGGCACGCGCCGAATGGGTTATGATTCATCCGGCACGATTGGAGCTGCACTTCCAACGGGCAACCGCGTTCGGTCAAACCGAACGGGCTTTTGCGGAGCGCGGCTCGCTCTGGGAAGAGGCACGGAATGAAAGTTCTGGTGATTGGCGGCGGCGGGCGCGAGCACGCGCTGGCCTGGCGGCTGGCGCAGAGCGCCTCGGTCGAAAAGGTCTGGTGCGCGCCAGGCAACGTCGGCATTGCCGCCGACGCGGAATGCATTCCGGCGGAGCCCGGCGACGTTCCGGGCCTCGTGGAGCTTGCGCAGAAGCTCCAGCCAAACCTGACGGTTATCGGCCCGGAGCTCCCTTTGGTCAATGGCATCGCCGATGCGTTTCGCGACCGGCGCTGGCCGCTTGTCGGGCCTTCACAACTAGCGGCGCAGCTCGAAGGCAGCAAAATCTTCGCAAAGCGCTTTCTCTTGCGCCACGGCATCCCAACCGCGGGGATGCTCGGCGCGTTCGACAATTCGCGGGAAGCCATGGCAGCGCTTCGCGATCTGAAATTTCCCGTGGTCATCAAGGCGGACGGGCTCTGCGCGGGGAAAGGCGTCGTGCTCCCGGCAAACCGGGACGAGGCGCACGACTTCATCGAGCGGGCCATGGACGGCAACGAACTCGGCCCGGGCGGCCGCCGCATCCTGATCGAAGAAGCCCTCGAGGGCGATGAGCTTTCCTTCATTCTCCTGACCGATGGCAAGCAGTACGTGCCGCTTGTCCCGACGCGCGATCACAAGCGTGTCTTCGACGGCAATGAAGGCCCGAATACGGGCGGGATGGGGGCGTACTCGGTTGACGATCTGCTTCCGGCTACCCTCCGCGATACCATCCACAAACAAATCGTCGAGCCAACCATGCGCGGCTTGACTGCCGACGGCATCCGCTATCAGGGATTCCTCTATGTTGGTCTGATGGTCACCAAGGCGGGGCCCAGGGTGCTCGAATTCAATTGCCGCCTAGGTGACCCAGAAACGCAAGCCATCGTTGCGCGCATGGACTTCGACCTCGCAGAGGTGCTGCGAGATGTCGCCTCGGGTCGCCTCGATCCCGCCAAGCTCCGGTGGAGACCCGGCGCGAGCGTATGCGTGGTTCTCGCGTCCGGGGGCTACCCCGGAAAGTTTGAAACCGGCAAGCCCATCGCTGGGCTAAGCAGAGCCGAGGAGATTCCCGCTGCGAAGGTTTTCCACGCTGGGACGAAGCGCGAAGGCGATCAAATCGTGACCAGCGGGGGCCGCGTCCTGGGGGTCACCGCTTCGGGCGCGAATCTCAACGCTGCTCTCTCCGCCGCCTACGAGGCTGCTGGGCGAATCCACTTCGAGGGCATGCACTACCGCAGAGACATCGGCGCGCACTCACGCCAATACCACGCCGCAGGCAACTGATCGGCGACCCACGGACTGGGCGGTCCGCTAAGGATTCGGGTTGGGTTTGCGCCGCAGCGTCGGGGCATCCGACGGCCGGTTCTTGTCATCCTTCGCTTTCTCCACGGGCTCTTCCGGGGCCACCACCCACTTGAAACCGTGCTCATCCATTATCCCCATCACAAAGGGCGCGTCTCCGGCGATGATCGGAACGAGCGCGCGCATGAAGTCGGCGGATTCCTGGGGCGGCGCCTTCTGCGCCTCGCCCTTTCGCAGGTCTGCCAGCACTTTGGCATAGCGCTGATCGCCCGCAGCGAGCTTGGCGATGCGCGGATCGTTGCCTTGGACCAGGTCATTCACCTGCGGACCTTTCAGGTCCGGGGGATACCGCGTCTCGAGGATGGTGTGCGGCGCGTGCTTTTCCGGCGGATAGATTTGTTCGAAGCGCGGGCGCAAGATGCGCGTCTGCCAGAAGTCGCCCCGCGTGGCGATCTCTTCTTGCTCGATCCGGTATTCCACCGTCCATACCTCGGGCCCGTAGTCGCTGGGACCGTAGCCTATGACCACAACTTCAAAGATCGGCTGATCGCTCGGGAAGGAAATCTTGTGATGGAGCTGATCCACCAGGGGACGCAGCTTTTCGAGAAAAGCCGTGCCCAGCGTCTCCAGGTCCGGTTCGGCTTCGCTGTAGGGCGCGTAATTGGGGTCCTTTGCTCCCAGCCGTTGAAAGTTTCGGTCCAGCCGAATGGGATTCGGGTCCGCCGGCCGCTGCCATTCGGATGCGCCAAAGAGGATTCCCACGTGCGCTCCGTCAATATCCATCACGCGGGGCGGAGGGCCGTGCTCTTCCACCGGCTGGTCAATCGCCGCAAAAATGATTTCGTCGCGCGCCACGTGGATGATCACGCGGCCGCCCGCCAGGTTCGCGACGATTTCCTCGTCCGTCCGGTCTTGCGCCGGAGCCGACGCCGCGAAAAGCAGCAGCACCAATGCAGCGAGCAGCGTTCGCACTTGGGCCAGCTTCACTCTTTCACAGTAGCAGATTTCGCCGCTGCTTTTGCCGGCAAAAGCAGCCCGCCGAGTGCGGCCAGATCTCGAGAGCCTTCCTCTTGCTCTTGGTTGCGAGAAAGCAGGACAGGAAGCTAAAGCCGCCATGGACGCGCAGGCCGCTGCGAATTTCCGGCATTCCGCGGCCCGGCTCTTCTTGCCGTCAGTGCCTTCCGGTAAAATATTGGCACTTCCTTTGATTTGGGAAAAGACATGGGACTCCGAAAACTCAAATCGCTTTCTCACAACGGCAAGCGCCTCGCCGAAATTCTCGAAGCGCACGAGCGCTATTTTCTCGGCAAGGAAGGAGGCGTCCGCGCCGATCTTAGCGGCGCGGACCTCTCCGGCGCTGATTTGCAAAACGTGAATCTCAGCGGCGCGATTTTGCGCAACGCCAATCTGGAAGGCAGCGACCTGCGCTATGCCAAGCTGACCTACGCGGATTTCTCGCAAGCGAATCTGCGCAAGGCCGACCTCCGCAATACCGACATGACTGAAGCCGTCCTCGCCGGCGCCGATCTGCGCGGAGCGCTCGCGAGCGGCATTGAATTTTTCCGCTGCGATCTCTCGAACGCCGATTTTCGCGGCGCTCTGCTGCGCAACGTGAATTTGCGGGCGGCTAACGTCAAAGGAGCGAAGTTCACCGGCGCGGATATGGGCGTGGCCATCCTCCGCGAAACGGACTTGACCGGCGCCGACCTTAGCGGGGTCGATCTCTCGACCGCCCTGTTGCCGCCCGGGTACGCTCAAGCGCAGGCGAGGTAGGCGCGTCCGGATATCAGCGCTCTGGCAAGATGCGCAGATGGCATTCCCCGCCCGCGCGTGGTAGCCTCTCGCGCATAAGCCCAATCCGTGGACCCCGTGGCTGCTCCCAGCGCACAACTCGACCGCTCGGACGTGCGCGACCGCGTGCTCGATCTCCTTCGAGCGCTGCTCGAGGAACTCGGCAGTCGCGGCGCCATTCCGATTCTCAACCCATCATCGCACCTCGATCGCGACCTTGGCCTCGGCAGCCTCGAGCGCATCGAGTTGCTTGCGCGCCTTGAGAAGGCGTTCGGCGTTCGCCTTCCCGAAAGCGCCGCCGGCGAAGCAAACACGCCGGACGATTTGGCAACGGCCATCTTTGGCGCGCCCGCCAACGCCGGGGAAGAACAAGGCGGCATCTCGCCTCTGCGCGCCGTCATCACCGCGCAAACGCGGCAACGCCAGGCTGCGGAGAATATAGTCGGGTCCGCGGAGACTCTGCTGGACGTCTTGCGCCTTCGCGCGGCGCATGATCCCGCCGGTACGCACCTCCTCATCACGGAAGATGGCCGCGACGACGAATTCCCGCTCACCTATTCGGAACTTTACGCTGCCGGTCAGCGCGTCGCGGCCGAACTCGCGCGCCGGGGCGTACCGGCGGGCGGTCGCGTTGCCCTCATGCTGCCCACTTCACGCGCGTTCTTCGTCTCCTACGCGGGAATTCTCCTTGCCGGGGCCGTTCCCGTACCCATCTATCCTCCGTTCCGCGCCGATCGCATCGAGGAATACGCGTCCCGTCAGGCCGCCATTTTGCAGAATGCCGAAGTCTGCCTTCTCCTCACATTTCGGCGGGCCGAGGCCGTGGCCAAGCTGCTGAAGCCGCGCGTGCCGTCCCTCACCCTTGTTGCGGACGCGGAAAAATTCATCGAAGCCGCCGAGAAAGCGCCCCCGCCTGCTCCCGGCGCTCTTCCTCTTCATCTCTCCGGCAGCCGCGCGCGCAAGCCCGGTGACATCGCGCTGCTGCAATACACCTCCGGCTCGACCGGAAGCCCCAAGGGCGTCATCCTCACGCACGCCAACCTGCTCGCCAATATGCGCGCCATCGGCCAAGCCGTGGAGCTCGGCCCGGCCGATGTCGGCGTGAGCTGGCTGCCGCTCTATCACGATATGGGCCTCATCGGCGCGTGGCTCACTCTGCTCTTGCACGGCATTCCCGTCGTCGTCATGTCGCCGCTCGCTTTCCTCACGCGCCCCGAGCGGTGGCTGTGGTCCTTTCACAAGCATCGCGGCACCATCACGGCCGCCCCCAATTTTGCCTATGAGCTCTGCGTCCGGAAAATCGCCGACAAAGATATCGCAGGCCTGGATCTCAGCTCGATACGAGCCGCTCTGAACGGCGCGGAACCGGTCAACCCGGAAACGCTCGAGCGCTTTGCCCAGCGCTTTGCTCGCTACGGCTTTCGCCGCGAAGCGCAGCTTCCGGTTTACGGTCTGGCCGAGGCCTCACTTGCGGTCACCGTTCCTCCGCTCAATCGCGGGCCGCTGGTGGACCGCATTCAGCGCGCGACATTCGCGTCGGAAGGCCGGGCTATCCCCGCCGATCCGCGCGACACCGCCGCGATTGCCTTCGTCTCCTCCGGCAGACCCATTCCTGGCCACGACGTGATGATCGTGAACGAACGCGGCGCACCGGTGCCGGACCGCACCGAAGGCTTCCTGTGGTTTCGCGGCCCCTCCGCCACATCCGGCTATTTCCGAAATGCCGCCGCGACCGCGGAGTTGTTGCCGAAAACGGAAGCGGAGGGGCTCGAGGAATTTCCCTGGCTCGATTCCGGCGACCGCGCTTATCGCGCCGAGGGGGAAATCTTCGTTACTGGCCGCGTCAAGGACATCATCATCAAGGGCGGCCGCAATCTTTATCCGCACGAAGCCGAGGAACTTGCCGCTCGCGCCGAAGGCATTCGCAAAGGCTGCACCGTCGCCTTCGGCGTAAGAGACGAAGCAAGCGGCACGGAAAAACTCGTCGTCGTTGCCGAAGCGCGCGAAGCCGATTCCAAACGAAAGGCAGCCATCGCATCGGCGGTCCGCGACAACGTCACACAAGGGCTTGGCCTGCCTCCCGACCAGGTCGAGCTTGTCCCGCCCGGCAGCATTCCCAAGACCTCGAGCGGCAAACTCCGCCGGGAAGAGACCAAGCAGCTCTTCCTGGCGGGCAAGCTCTCCGCTGCCAAGCCTCCGGTCTGGATGCAAATCGCGAGGCTCGGAGCGAGCGCCGCGACCAAGGGCTTCGGCCGCGCCGTTCTCTCCGCTGTCAGAGGAGCGGCCCGCCTTGCCTACGGCGTCTATTTCCTGATTGTCTTTGTGCTCTGGATTGTCCCCACATGGGCGGTGGTGCAGCTTTTTCGCGATCATCGCGCGGCAGGGAGCTTCACTTCGCGGGCGCTCAAAGTGTTGTTCGCGCTTGTGGGCATTCGCGTCGAAGTTCATGGCAAGGAACACATGAATACGCCCGGCGCAAAAATCTACGCTTCCAATCATGGCAGCTATTTCGACGTGCTTCCGCTCATGCTCGGGCTCGGCGTCCCGTACCGCTTTGTCGCCAAAAGCGAAGTGCATCGCATGCCGTTCATCGGAACCTTTCTGCGGCGCATGGGGCATCTCTCCTTCAATCGCAGCGATTCCGCCGCGCGCCTCCAGCAAGCCGGAGAAATCGAGGACTATCTCCGGCGCGGCGAATCCATCTTTGTATTCCCGGAGGGCACGTTCACGCCCGAAGATGGCGTTCGTCCCTTTCAGCTCGGCGCCTTCCGCGCTTCGGTGGATACCGGCGCTCCGATCATCCCCGTGTCGCTCGAGGGCTCGCGCCGCGTCCTGCGCGACGCGACGTATCTTCCCCGGTTCAGCCACATCCGCATCACTCTCTCCCCGCCGATTTTTCCGCGCGCCGCAGGCGACGATCCGAATGCCTGGCAAGAAGTCATTCGCCTGCGCGACGCCACCCGGGAACAGATCGCCCGCTTCTGCGGTGAACCGATTCTCTAATCCAATCCTCTTGCGCTATTCGCAGCTCTCTTGCGTCGCGAAGCGCGGATATTTCCCGGAGCCTCTCCGCCCTATTCCCTCCTTGCGCCGCTTACAACTTTGCGCCGTCCTCCCGCATCTGTAAAAGTAACCAAAAACACTGGAAATCGCGGCCCGCCTTCCTGCCTGGGGCGGCCGCAAAGCGCGCAGCCGCGCCAATACCTGCTGGCTTGCGCAAAACTCACTGGAGGCTCTATGAAATGGAAGGTCGTGGTGTCCTTATTCGCGGTTCTCTCGTTTTGCGGTGTTGCCGCACAGGCACAGGATGTTCCGAAAGTAGATCTCTTCGCCGGCTACTCGTATTTCCGCGCCAACCCCGCCACCTCCGGCGTGGATAGCTTCAGCTTGAATGGGGGAAGCGGATCGATCGCGTACAACGCCACGAGCTGGCTGAGCGGCGTGGCCGATTTCGGCGGATATACGAGCAACAACGTCCTGGGCACCCACACGGGCGGCACGCTCTCGACGTATCTGTTCGGCCCTCGCGTGTCCATTCGCAATGCGAGCCGCGTGACGCCGTTCGGCCAGGTGCTTTTCGGAACCGCGCACATTGGCTCGACGATTTTCGGCGTCAGCAATTCAGCGAACGCCTTTGCGATGACGGTGGGCGGGGGCTTTGACGTCAACCTCAGCCATCACTTTGCCGTGCGGCCGGCTCAGGTGGACTACCTCCTGACCCGTTTCGACGAGTCCACGAACAACGCGCGCTCGCAAAACAATCTGCGCGTTTCGACGGGCATCGTTTTTCGCTTCTGACGCACTGGCAGCAAAGCGCTCGCCGCGACTCTCGCGTTACCGCTCGCAAGGAGCCGCAAAGCAGCGGCTGCGCGCGGGACGCGGCACAGGTTCTTTGAACATGACGCAACTTTCTGGCAGCTATCGTTCAATTGTTCAGGGGCGGCGCCTATGCTGCTCCGCCCCTCACGAAAGTTGGTTGCATGGTGCAGGCAGAAGGGCCGCGTCTCAGGCAGGGCGCGGCCCCGCACCATTTGCGCATTCCCCTCACTGCCCGAGCGTGTAAATCACCGTAATCGTCGTATCCACTTGCACGGGCTGCCCATTCAGCACCGTGGGCCGATACCTCCAGTGCTGCACAGCCTCTAGCGCCGATCGCCGAAAGAGCACATCTCCGCTGATCACCTCGAGCGACTGTACGGTGCCGTCCGTCGCGATAATCGCATGCAACTCCACTCGGCCTTCCCTGCGCGTCTGCCACGCCAGCGGCGGATACTCCGGCTGAACGCGCCATATCAGCAGCGCCGGATCGAGGTGCGTCACGTGCACAATTCCGGGCGTTCTCCTCTCGGTTTCCTGTGGCGGCGGAGGCTGCATCCTGGCATCGGAGCCGGCAATCAGGGCGTCTCTTAGGTTGAGGTGAGAGTTGCCGTCGAAAGTCACGCCGGTAGGCGCGGTCGCTGCGTCGATCCGCGTGACGATAACCGTTGGAACGTGTGCCGGCGGACAAAGCCAGCAAGGCCTGTGCGTGTGCTCGTGCCGTATCTGGCTAATCTGCCGTTCCGGCGCGGCATGGAGATATAGCGGAATCGGAATAAAATCCGGCCTCAACGTCAGCGCCGGCTTTGCAAATAGCGGCGCGATCGCCACGGCCGCGAGCAGCAGACTCTGACCCGCCACCGATAACGTCAATGCGCGTCGCTTGATTTTCCGTTGGCGCGCCCTCTGCTCCGCGTCGCCATCCACAAGGCAGCCCCGCAGGGCACCAAAATCTCCTCGTTTCCGTTCTTCTCCGGACATCACACACCTCCGCAAGGCCCTTGCGAACGTTCTGCATTTGCGGCGCAGGCTTCCTGGATTGCTCGAAACGTTGCAGGAAGCCGGCGCCGCGCTCGCAGGGATGTGAGGTTGCGCGCGTCCTCATTGCGTTGGACACCGCGGCCGCTGCCAGGTTCCCTCGGCCGCCAGACCGTGTTTGCTGTCGAGCACCGCTGCCTCGGCGCAGGTCCTCGTCCCGCACCGATTCCGCCGCTCGGATCGCATTAAGCGGGCAGCTACTTACCCTTTTTGCACCGTCAGTCCACCTTGGCGCATCTGATGCGCTAAGGACGTGGATTTTCGGGAGGCATGGGCCATGGACCGGATCGACAGACACTATTCAGAAACGGTTGGGATGCGCCGCACCGGCTGGGCTGCTCTGGACCGCGATCCGCAGTTGGACAAGATCGAGTTCGTCTGCCCCCACTGCGGCGCACGCGACACCAAAAACGCCCGCCACGAACGCACGCGCTATCATTTCACCGACGGCTTCCTGCAGGACCTGCAGGGCGAAGTCACGCAGTGCCACGCCTGCAAGCACTGGCTCCGTGTGGTTCCGATCGTTCTTTTGCACGACCAGGATGAGACCCGGCGCTTCGAAGCGGTTTTCTCCGGCGAGCTCTCGGAATCCGCGACGCCCGGACGCTGACTCTTCTCTCGCGAAACTGGTTCCCCCGGAGCTCGATTCCACGCTTCAGGCCAGCTTCAAGATCCTGCCGCCCATCCGCCCTGGACCCCTTGACGATTCCCTGCTACCTTCAAGACGAAAATCTCGAAAATAGGAGAAACTCCGTGTCAGGCATCGAGAAAATCTCAACCATCACCATCGCCGTCAAGGATGCCAATGAAGCCGAGCGCTGGTTCACTGAAAAGCTTGGCTTTGAAAAGCGGCGTGACCTCGCCGGCCCAGGGATTCGCTGGCTTACGGTCGCTCCAAAGGCTCAGAAGGAAGTTCAGTTTCTGCTCGCAACTTGGTTTCCGGATCACGTCGGGAAAAATGCCACCTGCGTGGTGGACACGCCGGACTGCCGCAAGGCCTACGAAGAGCTAAAGCAACGCGGCGTGACTTTCAGACAGGAGCCCAAAGACAGGCCCTACGGAATCGAAGCCGTCTTTGTGGATCTCTACGGCAACCCTTACGCCCTCGTCCAACACAAGCCCGTCTGAATCGGTATTTCCCGCGCCGATCTCGCGGGCTGGAAGCAGTGGCTTGGGGAGCAGGGCATTTCGCCAAGCGGTCGAGCAGCGCGTCGAGGTCGTCCACGATGTAGTTCACCATTTAGGAAAATATCTGGTGAGCACGCAAACGGCGCAGACCAGACGGTCTGCGCCGTTTCTGCACCAACCATTTGTACTTACCGGTAGTAGCGCCAGCAGTGATACCGCGCATCCCAGAAACGGTGCCGCACAATTACCACCCGCCGCGGCCCGTAAAATCCCGGCCCCACATAGACCACGGGCGGGGCGTAGAATCCGCCGCGCACTACAACCCGCGTGACCGGCCTGTCGCAGAAATATGCCGGATGCGCCGCGGCGCTTGCGGATCCCAAGGTCGCCAAAAAGCCGCCCAGCAGCATGCCGGCGAGCAGCAATTTCCCCGTGGTTTTGCCGATTGCGGATTTCAAAAGATGCAGTTTCATCGCATCCTCCTCGGAACGCCTCGAAACGACCTTACACCTCTGAAAACACCTCAGCGCCCAAAATGTCGCGCCGCAAACACCCTCCTTTTTGGCTCTTTTTTCGCGCCTCGAGCCGGCGCCGGTTAGTAGGTCTGGAGGAAATCGTCCACCTGCATGTGGTATTTCTCGAGCCCCGTTCGAATCTGATTGAACGCGTCGTCCACGTTGTCCGCGAACTTCAGCAGCTTGAACTCTTCGGCGTTGATCGTCCCCCATCGCACCATAGCCTTCAAATTCAGCACTTCGTCCCAATATTTGTGCCCGTAAATCAGAATCAAGTTATGTCTCGGCAGCTTGCCCGTTTGCAGCAGCGTCATCATTTCCCAGAATTCATCCATCGTGCCGAACCCGCCCGGAAACACAATCAGCGCCTTGGCAATCTGAGCGAACCAGAGCTTGCGCATGAAAAAGTAGTGGAAATTGAAGCTGAGCTCCGGGCTGATATAAGGGTTCGCAAACTGCTCGTGCGGCAGCTCGATCGAGAGTCCGATCGATTTTCCTCCGGCCTCATACGCTCCGCGGTTGGCCGCCTCCATGATTCCCGGCCCGCCGCCCGAGCAAATCACAAACCGGCGGGGCCGCGGCCCCAGCGTGCTTGCCCACGCGGTGATCCTCTTCGAAAGCTCGCGCGCCTCCTCGTAATACCGCGCCATTTCCACGGCGCTCTTCGCCTGCCGCACCGCCGCGCGATGAATCGCCAAATCCGCCTTCGAGAGCCGCTTCGTCTTCACTTTCTTCAGCCGCTCGAGCCGGGCTAGCGCCACATCTCGCGGTCCGATCCGCGCTGAACCGAACATCACGATGGTGTCTCCGATTCCCTGCTTCTTCAGTTGCACCAGCGGATGCAAATATTCCGCCAGAATCCGCAGCGGCCGCGCCGGCGTGCTCTCCAGAAAAGCGGCGTCCTCGTGCGGCGCTTTCGGCGCGTGCTGCGGTTTCAGTTTCCCGTTGCGTCCCGTTTCCGACATGCGCGGCTCTCCAGAATGCGAACCTCCATTCTAGGGACGCCCCTTTCGCGCCAGCAACTCCGCCCCTTCAAATTGCGTCGAATCTTATACGCTGTCTCTCGCTTCGTTATTCTGTAGCGGAGCGAAGACCCGGGCGCCCGGCTCGTTTCTGGCCGCGCGGAGGAACCATGAAGCGTTACGTCGAGGCCGCCTTCTTCAGTTTTCTGCTCGTCCTTTTCGCCAATCCCGCCGCCCGCCCCCAGGCCAATGCAGGCCCTCTAGCACCCGTTCCCGGCACTGCCATCCAGCAAGCTCCGCCGCAAACCAAATTGCAAATTCAGGTTTCGCTGGTGAACACGCCGGTCACCGTGCGCAATTCCAAGGGCCAGATGGTCCACGACCTGGACGAGTCCGAGTTCCGCATCACGGATAACGGCATCCCGCAAAAAATAGTTCACTTCGATCTCGGCGGCGACCCGATTTCTCTCGTGGTCTTGGTCGAAACCAGTTCGCACATCGCCCCGCTGCTTCCGCAGATTCGAAAGACCGGCATCCTGCTCACGCAAACGGTCATGGGCCCGACCGGCGAAGGCGCTATCATCTCTTTCAACGACGACATCAATAAAATCCAGGACTTCACCACCAGCGCCGATACCATCGAGCACCAAATGGCCCAGCTCCAGGCCGGCACTTCCGGCCTGCGCCTCTATGACGCCATGGCCACCGGCATCGAAATGCTCACCAGCCGGCCGCAGGCCACGGCCGATGCCGTCGGCCGCCGCCGCGTCATGCTCATCCTTTCGGAAGCGGCCGACCGCGGCAGCCAAGCCAAGCTCGGCGAAGTTCTCCGCGCGGCGCAACTCGCCAACGTCGCCATCTACAGCGTCGGTCTCTCCACGACACGCGCCGAACTGGAAGCCCCGCCCGAAACCATTCAGCCGCAAATCACGCCGCCTGGCACTATCAGCGGCGTTCCGTTTCCCGGCTCGGCTCCCACTCCGGAAAACATGGGCGCGCGCTACGGCTACGGCAATCTCATGAACGCGGTCGTCTGGGCCGTCACGCACGTCAATGACAAGCTGAAGGCCACGCCGCTGCAGATCGCCACCGCGGGCACCGGCGGAGCCGATTTCCCTGCCTACAGGGATCGCTCCATCGAGAAGGCCATCGACGAAATCGGCGGCGAGCTTCACTCCCAATACACGCTGAGCTACAAGCCCACGGACCTTAGCACCACCGGCTTCCACAAAATCGAAGTCACCGTCAACAAGAAAGACCTTAAGGTCCGCGCTCGCCCCGGCTATTACCTCGGCCAGTAACTCCGCGCGCCAGTTCGTCGCTTTTTTGCTTTTGCATCGGGCGTTTCCCAGCGGAATGTGCCGGCTTATGAAGAAGCCGCGCTTCTTTCCGGAGGGCTTCGTTCATCGTGGACGAGTATGCGGCCGGCTTGGGCAGTGCCTCGATATACCTTCGCGCGATCGGGACTTCTCGTGGCTCAATACGCTGGTTGCAGCCTGGGACGAAGCCTTTCTCACAGGGGTTTAGCTTGGGGCGCGGAGAAAATCGAGGGCATCACGCCACCTGCGTCCAGAACCCCGCCTCGCGCGACGCCAGCAGCGCGTCCTTTCGCGCATTCCACCGCAAAAAATGGTCCGTCCGCGTGTGTTCCGTATGATGCTCCCGGCTCGCCCAGACTTCGTGCAGCAAGAATGCGTTTGGCGCATCCAGCGAACGGAATAAATCGTAGCGGATGCATCCTTCTTCTCTTCTTGTCGGCGCAACCAGCGCTCGCAGTTCCGCCTCGAGCAGCAATTCCTGCCCTTCGCGCGCGCGCAACACCACTATTAGAGTGACAGCCGATTTCGGCAGCTTCCCGGCGCCGCCTTTTGCTTTTCGCGAACTCCGCCGTCCGCTCGCCCTGCCGCTACCTGACCGCTTCGCTTTGCGCGTCGCCATAGTGGCCGGGATTGTAGCGCATTATTGCCTCAGCGCAACTCGGCAACCGCGCCGCCTTGGGGTGCCACGCCCCTCCGGGTTTACTTCGCTTCCTTCCTCCCCGCGCCCAGGCTGTCGAAATTCATGATCGCGTTCAGCACCATGGCGTAGGTGCCACGCGTCTCTCCGCGATAGACCGGATTAATCGAAAAGAGCACTACGTGGCCCTTCCCTGAGGGAGCGTCAATCACCGCGGGATGTTGCGCGATCTCGTTGCCGCCTTCGACCAATCCAGAGACCAGCAGGTCCTTGTTGTCCGCGTAGCGGAAAATCACGCGCGGCCGGTCTTGCTCCGGAATCACGCGGTATCCGTTCCGTTTCTGTTCATCCGTTACGGGCGGCGCTTCCCAAATCTCCGATTTCGGTTCCTCTGGAGGCGTCTGGTTCACGCGTCCCACGGTGAAGTCGGGATCGTCAATTCCTCCGCGTCCTGTCGGCCGTGAGTGCATCTCCTCGCCGAGCCGCCGCCGTCCCCGCGCTCCGGCGATGCTGGTCAGCGAAAATACGGGCCCGTTGTCGCAGTAGACGGAAACTTTGTCGTCGTAGCCGTAGGCAATCGGGCTCGCGCCGTCCACCAGCCGCGCTCCCAGCACCGATCCGATGATTTTCATCTTCTCGCCGCCGCCCGCTGTCACTCCCTCCGCCATCCCCAGCGAAAGCGCCAGCCGCGAAGTGTCGGTCGCCGTCAGCAGCAATCCGCCGTTCTGCACGAATCTCTGCAAACTGGCCACGCCCTCCCATCCGAGCCCCGGGCGTATGTCGTCCGTCGAATCGTTCTTGCCCAGGTTTGGCGTTTCCGGCGTGTTCTTCCACGGCAGCGGATTCCCCCATGCGGTTGGAATCCCGTTCACAACCGCGCTGGCGCTCGAGAAAAATCCCACCGGCGGAAACAAAATCACGTCGTATTTCGCGTTCAAGTCGCCGACCTTCGCAATCACTTGGGTGCTGACGTAGTCATATGGGACGCCGATGTTGTCCAGCGCCAGGCGCCACCAGCCCTCCGTCTGCGTGCTCAGCCACGTATGCACCAGCGCGATCCGCGCCGCACGCACCGCATGGCTCTTCACGCCCGGGGCGCTCTCTAGCGCCACGGCCTGCAATCCCGCTTCGCGCGCCGCGCGGTCCAGCTCCTCCCGGCTCACGCCGCGAATCAGGAACGTTCCGCGATTGAATTTCGTTCCCGCGCTTTCAAACGGCTCTTCCGCCGCTTCGATTGCCGCATTCTTCAGCTTATAGCGCAGCGTCGCCAGCGCCGGCTCCGCGTGGTTGTTGACCGCAAAGACGGCCCCTTCTCCGCTCGCTCCGCCCTCCGGCGCCACCTCCATCACGCGCTCCATGGGCACGCTCAGCACCTTGGGATCCGTCACGCGAGCCACCTGCACGTTGAACAGCTCGCCGAACGTCCAACCCGTGTCGTCGTAGGGCGTCTTCTGCGGATCCTCCGGGCTCCAATACTGGTGATCCAGCAGCGCGTCGGCGATCCGCGAATACGGCTGGTCCATCCGAATGATGTAACTCCCCGCCGGAAATTCCTTCGTCACCGTCGCCGGCTGCTGTTCCTTCTCGCCTTCTTTCCCCTTCGCTGATTTGTCCTTCTTCGCCGGCATGGCCACGCTAAACGCCGTCTTCGCTCGGGAGATTTCCACGGCTTGCTTGCGCATCACGCCGAGCAGTTGCGCTTGCAGGGTGGTCCGCGGATCGTCCGCAGGCAGCACGTAAGCCGCCGGACCCTCCGCTTGCGGCTTCTGGATCGAGCGCTTCGCCTTCAGGTAGAAATTCTTGAGAAAAAGCCGCTTGTTTTCGTTGAAGTAGTGCAACGAAGTCAGCAAGCCCGTTTCTTCGTAATTGTTGTTGTCCCGCTGCGACCACAGCGCCTTGGCCAGCGGCGGATTCTGCCGGTACCAGGTCCGCGCGTACTCCTCCGGCTCGAGCGTCCGCTCCTGCGTGTCCGCTCCGCCGTTCCCAAACGTCTCATAGAGCCGGCTGATCCCGTTGTGCATCGCCGCAATGAACATCAGGTAGCCGGGCGACCAGGTGTCGAAATCTCCGTGCGCGAAAACGCCGGGCATCCCGAATCGCGTCAGGTCCGCCACATTCCGCGAACCGATCATCTGCCATTCATCCGCCAGAATCGGGTCAATCCAGGCGTTGTAGGGCCCGTCGCCGATCGTGTTGTCGTAGAGATACGGCACCGATTCGTGGAGGTCGTGCAGCACTTGTGCTTTCCAGCCGACGTAGGTGTTGAGCACGTTCTCCGTCAGCTTTAGCGTGACGCCCATGGCGTCGCGATTGTTGTCGTGCGCCACATACTTGCCCCAGTAAATCAGCGGCGGATAGAAATCCTTCGGATGCGCCAGATGCCACCGGTACAAATCCACCATGCGGTCGCGCCCGTCCACCTCCACCACCGGCGTGATCAGCGTGATCACACCGTCGCGGATTTCCTTGATGTACGGGCTTTCGTCCACCGCCAGCCGGTAGGCCAGCTCCATGAGCGCGGTCGGCGCGCCTGTTTCCGGCGAATGGATCGTTCCGGTGATGTAGTAAACCGGTGTGGCTTGCGCCACCAGCCGGTCCGCCTCCGCGTCGTCCAGTTTGATCGTCCGCGGGTCCGCCAGCTTCGCCAGACGCGCTTTGTTCTCGTCCAGCCTTTTCAGATTTTCTTCGGAAGATACCGCCACCGCGATCATCTCGCGGTTCTCCTCGGTGCGTCCGATGGAAAAAACTTTCACCCGTCCCGGCAGCGCCTTTTCCAGCAGCCGCATGTATTTGTACACGTCTTCCGCGTATGGCAGGATTCCCGGCGCTCCCGAAACATCGCCCAGCACTGCTTCCGGCGTCGGCACGCCCTTCGCCGCCGGCAAATAGTCCACCAGGGGCGACGAGAAATACGGCGCCGTCGTGTACTTCTTGATCTTTGCCGTGTACGCCTCATCCACCGGCTGCTTCAGATCGCGTCCTGGCGGGGTCTCTCCGTCGCCGCCCGGGCGGCCCAGCGCCACCGCCGAAGAACCCAATGCACCGATTAGGAACAGAGATGCGTACAGACACGTACGGCGAAGCAGCCTGACCATGGCGGTCCCCCTTTGGAACGAACGCGGATTGTAGCGCAAAATGCCGCGCGGAGCGCTGCCTGGTCTTGGCTCCCGAGCCATTGCACTCACGCGCTTGCCGCAGGAACCTTCGAGCGGACGCTTCCGCTTGCGGATGGCTGCGCCTGCATCGGCAACTCTCAGCAATTCGCGGGTGCGCTAGTTCTCGGCTCGCGCAAACACCAAGCACACAGGCGAGGCCACCGCTGTCTCTCCACTCTCCCGCGTGAGATCCCCTGTCGCCAGATTAATCTTGAACGTCACCACGGTATCGCTCCATTGATTCTCCGCCAGCAGATACCGTCCCGCGGGATCGAGCGCGAAGTGCCGCGGCTCCTTGCCGCCCGTTTTCACCCGGCCTTTTGCCGTCAACGTTCCGGTTGTCGGATCCACCGCAAAAATGGCGATGCTGTCATCGCCGCGATTCGAGGTATAGAGAAATCTCCCGCTCGGATGCATGGCAATCTCCGCCGCGTCGTTGCGTGCGGCGAATCCCTGCGGCAGCGCGGAAATGGTCTGCACCTTTCTATATTTCTCCCCTCCCTCATTCGCAAACACCGTGACTGTGGATTTGATTTCGCCGAGCACGTACAGGAACCGCGCATCGCGCGAAAATGCCAGGTGCCGCGGCCCTGTTCCGGGCGCTAGTGCCGCTGAAAATACACCGTCTACGCCGCGGGAGTCGCCGCGTGCAAGCGTTCCGTTCGCGGCGTCGAATGTGTAAATCAGCACGCGGTCCAGTCCGAGGTCGGATACATAGGCGAACCGGTTATGCTTTGAGACCTCGATCCAGTGGGCGTGTGCACCGTCCGCCTGCTGCTTCGCCGGACCGTGCGCGCCTTCGTCGCGAAGGTTCGAGGTCGCAGCTCCGAGTTTCCCATCCGCCAGGACCGGGAACACCACCACGTTCCCGGAAGTGTAGTTGGCCACCAGAACATACTTCCCCGTTCGGTCAAACGAAAGGAAGCAGGGATCCTCGCCAAGGGCGGGTACTTGGTTGAGCAGCGTCAGCGTGCCATCCGCGTTGCGTGAAAACGCGCTCACCATGCTGGCTTTGCCCGCTTCGTTCACCGCGTAAACGTGCTTCCCGTCGGGATGTACGGCCAAAAACGAAGGGTCGCCGGTCCTCGCGGCGACGCCCATCGGCCTCAGCTTGCCGGTCGCCGCGTCGTAGCGGAACGCGTAAATCCCTTCGCTCTTCGTCTTGGTCGTGTACGTCCCCACGTACGCGATGTACCGCTCCGCGCCTATATTTTGTGGAGTGGCCTTGCTCTCTGGAGTGAATGTCCTCGACGCAAAGAAGGGCGCGAGGACCGCGAAAAACCATGCGGCAAACCGCACTGTAGTTTTCATGGCAACGGAATTGTATCAGTGCCTGCCGTCAACTTGCAGCGCGACTCCGTGCTGCCCGCTGAAGATTTTTGGGCCCGGCACCTCCGTGCTTTCCGAATCAGCGGCGGCTTACTTCTTCTCCTCCTCGTGATTCTCTTCCTGGATCACCGCGGCCCCGGCCACGGAGTCGTTTTCGTCGAGCCGCAGCAGCCGGACGCCCTGTGTTGAGCGGCCCGCCTCGCGAATTTCATTCGCGTGCACGCGGATCACTTTGCCGTGCTCGGTAATGATCATGACATCGGACTCTTCCGTTACCTGCAGTGTGCAGACGACCGAGCCGTTGCGCTCCGTGGTTTTCATGTTCACCACGCCCTTGCCGCCGCGGGATGTGATGCGGTATTCCGCAAGAGGTGTGCGTTTGCCGTAGCCCTTCTCCGCCACGGTCAGCATCAGCGTCGAGAGGGAATCCTTGATCTGCTCGTTCTCGAGCTCCTCGAGATTCTGGCTCGTGTTCTTGTGCTCCTTCGCGATCACCGCGAAATCCGGCTGCACCGCGTCCATCGAGACGACGTAGTCTTCCTTGTCCAGGTCCATGCCGTTCACGCCGCCGGCGTTGCGCCCCATGGGCCGCACTTCCGTCTCGCGGAAGAGGATGGCCTGCCCTTCATGGCTCGCCAGGAAAATCATCTGTTTCCCGTCGGTGAGCTTCGCGCCAATCAGCTCGTCGTTCGCTTCCAGATTGATGGCGATGATGCCGCTCGGGCGCGGATTCGAGAATTCGACAAGCGCCGATTTCTTCACCGTGCCGTTGCGTGTGGCGAAGAAGACGTACCGGCCTTCTGCCTCGAGGTTGCGCGCCGCGACAATCGCGCTCAGCTTTTCGTCTTCCTGGAACCGCACCAGGCTGGTGATCGCCTTTCCGCGCGTCGCCGCAGCCGCTTCCGGAATTTCGTACACCTTCTGCCAGTAAACGCGGCCCTTCGTCGTGAAGAGCAGAAGGTAACTGTGCGCCGACGCGATGAACAGGTGCTCGACGAAATCCTCTTCCTTCGTGCGCGCGCCGATGCGTCCCTTTCCGCCGCGTGACTGGTGGCGGTAGGTATCCACGGAAGTCCGCTTCACGTATCCGGCATGGCTCACGGTGATGAGCATGTCGGTGTCCGCGATCAGGTCCTCGAGCTTGATCTCGTCCACTTTGTCCACAATCTGCGTGCGGCGGTCATCGCCGTAATCCTTGTGGATTTCCTTCAGCTCCGCCGTGATGACTGATTTCAGTTTCTTCTCGCTCGCCAGAATCTCCTCGAGTTCGGCGATGCGCTCGCGAATCGCTTTCAACTCCTTCAAAATTTCGTCCACGGAAAGCTGCGTCAGGCGGTGCAATTGCAATTCAAGGATGGCGTCCACCTGGATGGGCGTGAGCCCCAGCGTTCCACGCGGCGGCATGTTCTCGCCTTCGAGTCCCAGTTTGTACTTCCGCCCGTCGAGCTTCACTCCTTCCAGCTTTTTCTGTTTTCCGTTCTCCGTGATGGAGACATCCTGCTCGGAGAAATACTTGAGCAGGTTTTCCTTGGCGTCGGCGCGGCTCGCGGATCCGCGGATGATGCGAATCACGTCGTCGAGATGGTCGAGCGCCACCTGGTAGCCGACCAAAATGTGCTCGCGTTCGCGGGCTTTGCGCAGGTCGTAGCGGGTGCGCCGCAGCACCACGTCGCGGCGGTGCTCGATGAACAGGCGGATCATCTCGAGCAGGCCCATTTCGCGCGGCTGCCCGCCGGCAATCGCCAGCAGGATCATGCCGAACGATTCCTGCATCTGCGTATGCTTGTAAAGGTTGTTGAGGACGAGCTGTGATTCCTCGCCGCGCTTCAGCTCGACGACGATGCGCATGCCCTCGCGGTCGCTTTCGTCGCGGACATCGGCGATGCCGTCGATCTTCTTCGTCTGCGCGAGCTCGGCAATGCGCTTGATCAGCGTGGCCTTGTTCACTTGATAGGGAATTTCGGTGATAACGATGTTTTCGCGGTCCTTGCCGGCTTCCTCGATCGCGGCCTTCGCGCGCATGGTGAAGCTGCCGCGCCCGTTCTTGTACGCCGCCTCGATTCCCTCGCGTCCGGCGATGTAGCCGCCCGTGGGGAAATCCGGCCCCGGCACGAGCTTCATCACTTCCTTCAGCGTGGCCTCCGGCTTCTCGATGAGCAGGATGGTCGCGTCAATCACTTCGCGCAGGTTGTGCGGCGGAATGTTGGTGGCCATGCCGACGGCGATGCCGCTGGCTCCGTTCACGAGCAGGTTCGGCACGCGGGTCGGGAGGACGACCGGCTCTTTTTCCGTCTCGTCGAAGTTCGGCGTGAAATCTACGGTTTCCTTTTCGATGTCGGCGAGCAGTTCCTCGGAGATGCGCGCCAGGCGCGCTTCCGTATAGCGCATGGCTGCCGGCATGTCGCCGTCAACGGAACCGAAGTTTCCCTGCCCGTCCACCAGGGGATAACGCATGTTAAAGTCCTGCGCCATGCGCACCAGAGCGTCATAGACAGGCGTGTCTCCGTGGGGGTGATACTTGCCGAGCACTTCGCCGACGATCTTCGCGCATTTGCGGTAGGGCCGCGTGGAAGTCAGGCCCAGTTCGTACATGCCGTAGAGAATGCGGCGATGCACAGGCTTCAAGCCGTCGCGCACGTCCGGCAGCGCGCGCCCGATAATCACGGACATCGCGTAGTCGAGATACGACTTCTTCATCTCGGCTTCGATATCCACCGGAAGCATTACGGATAGGTTTTGTTCGTCCGCCATTGTTCCTCGTTCTCAGACTGCCGGCGCGTTTCGCGAGGCCGCCGGCGCAGCCTTCAGGATTCGGTTTTGTTGCGCTCTCCGGACCGCACTCGTGCCAGGCAACCCCGGTGTCCGCGCGGGGCCTCGCGCTAAATGTCGAGGTTCACGACCTCGAGGGCGTTTTCCTCGATGAACTTGCGGCGGTCCTCGACGTTTTCGCCCATGAGCGTCGTGAAAATTTTTTCGGCCTCGACTACGTCCTCGAGCTTGACTTTGAGCAGCGTGCGGGACTCCGCGTTCATGGTGGTGGCCCAGAGCTGCTCGGGATTCATTTCGCCGAGGCCCTTGAAGCGGGTGATGGTGAAGTCCTTCTTGGCATCTTCCATCACGTAGTTCAGGACATCTTGCGCGCTTTCCTTGGTCGCCTTGTCGCCGTTGCGCGCGATGGTGAAGGGCGGCTTATTGAATTCCTCGATCTGCCTGGCGAGAGCGCGCAGCCGCTTATATTCGGGCAGGGCAGCCAGCGCGAAATTGATTTTCTGGTGATGCGGCGCGCCGAATTGAATTTCGTGCAGGCTGTGCTCTTCATCGAAAATGACCTTGCCTTCGAGCTTCAGCTTGGCTTTGTCGATCTCTTTCAGCAGCTTTTCGACGGCTTTTTTGTCCTCGAAGTCGGCTTTTTTATCCAGGCCGCTTTCCGCAAGCACTTCGACGAGCTTGGCGTCGTGCAAGCGGCGCGCGAGTTTGGCGGAAACGGCATCGTATTCCTGCACGTTGAGCAGGAAGGTGGTGAGGCCCGCGCCTTGGAGCGTCAGGCCCTCCTTGCCCTTGACGACGTGATCTTCCGTGGCGCGCTTCATCAGTTCGCGCGCAAATTCGCGCTCGTCGCGGATGTAGCGCTCGCTCTTGCCGCGCTTGACGCGATAGAGCGGCGGCTGCGCGATGTAAATGTGCTCGCGCTCGATCAGCTCCTTCATGTGGCGGAAGAAGAAGGTGAGCAGCAGGGTGCGAATGTGCGAACCGTCGACGTCCGCATCGGTCATCAAGATGATTTTGTGATAGCGGAGTTTGCCGGCGTCGAAATCGTCCTTGCCGATGCCCGTGCCGAGGGCGGTGATGATGGCGCGAATTTCCTCGTGGCCGAGCATTTTGTCGTAACGCGCCTTCTCGACGTTCAGGATTTTGCCCTTGAGCGGCAGAATGGCCTGATAGCGGCGGTCGCGGCCCTGCTTCGCGGAGCCGCCCGCGGATTCACCCTCGACGACGAAGAGTTCGCAGCGCGCGGGATCGCGCTCCTGGCAATCGGCGAGCTTTCCGGGCAGGCCGCCGGAGTCCATGGCGGATTTGCGGCGCGTCAGCTCGCGGGCTTTGCGCGCGGCTTCGCGGGCGCGCGCCGCATCGATGCACTTGCTGATTATGCGGCGGGCCACGGTCGAATGTTTGTCGAACCATTCGCCGAGTTTTTCGTTCACGAGCTGCTCGACGTCGCCCTTGATGTCGCTATTGAGCTTGCCTTTGGTCTGGCCTTCGAACTGCGGCTGCGGCAAGCGGACGGAGACGACGGCAACAAGGCCTTCGCGCACGTCGTCGCCGGTGATGCTGACTTCGTCCTTCTGTTCCTTCAGCATGCCGGCGGCGGAGGCAAAGTTGTTGATGGTGCGCGTGAGCGCGGAGCGAAAGCCGGAGAGATGCGTGCCGCCATCGATGGTGTTGATGGTGTTGGCGAAGGCAAAGACGTTTTCGCCGTAGCTGTCGTTGTATTGCAGCGCGATTTCCATCTCGACGTTGCCGCGCTTGCCTTCCATGTAGATGGGCGAATCGTGCAGGGTGGTCTTGCCACGGTTGAGGTGTTTCACAAATTCGGCGATGCCGCCGGTGAATTTGAACTCGACGGATTTTTCCGTGCGTTCGTCGGTGAGCGTAATCTTCAGGCCCTTGTTCAGGAAGGCGAGCTCGCGGAGGCGCTGGGAGAGCGTGTCGAAGCTGAAGACGGTTTTCTCGAAGATGGAGGGATCCGGGTGAAAGGTGATTTTCGTGCCGGTTTTGCGGGTTTTGCCGGTTTGCTTGAGCTTCGAGGTGGGCTTGCCTCTTTCGTAGCTCTGTTCCCAGACGGCGCCGTCGCGCTGAATTTCTAGTTCGAGCCAGTCGGCAAGCGCGTTCACCACGGAGACGCCGACGCCATGCAAACCGCCGGAAACCTTGTAGGTCTCGCTATCGAATTTGCCGCCGGCGTGGAGCACGGTGAGGACGACCTCAGCCGCCGGACGCTTTTCCGTCGCGTGCATGTCCACGGGAATGCCGCGGCCGTTATCGAGCACGGTGACGGAGTTGTCCGCGTGCACGGTGACGTTGATTTCGTCGGCGTAGCCGGCCATGGCTTCGTCCACGGAATTGTCCACGACTTCCCAGACCAGGTGATGCAAGCCCATTTCGCCGGTCGAGCCAATGTACATGGCGGGACGCAGGCGCACGGCTTCGAGGCCGCCGAGGACCTTGATGGACTTGGCGTCATACTGGTGGCCGGGAGCTTTTCCGGTGACGCTTTCTTTTTCTTTGTCGCCCATGTGTTCTCCGAAAAGACTTTTACAATCCGGCGCACGCGGCAGGTGGCGGTGCGCAGAGAAAACGCAAACTTCGTTGAAGCGAGGAAGGCGCTCTGGCGGAAAAGTCCCGTTGAGATGTTCGGCGGCCGCTCGCGCGACCGGCGTTCCGTGCGATCCCGCAAACGCGAGACCGACGCCTTTACCCTGTGATCCCGGCACGCTGGGCGTTCCGCCGGAACTCGTAGGGTTTCCCTGCTCCATCCCGCCCCGCACAGCGGGGCGCGGCGAAGACTTTTTGCAGGACTAAATCCTGCCGGTTCAGCTTCCAAGCGGCGGCTCAAAAGCTCCTGGCGCAGAGCATTACAGCATGAGCAACCGCCCGGACGACGTGGCCTGGCGAAGCCAAGCCGGGCCGAAATTAGAGGAAACCTGCTGCAATTACAGCAAAAATAGTATAGCGGAATCGGGCCACTATCTCAAGGCGGAAAAACGGCCAAAATCGCTGTAAATCGCTAATCCTAAAGGTTTTGTTTATGTGGGGCGCTCGAGGCCGGGCCAGCCGCGCGAGATGGCGTTCACGTCAGAGACTGCGACTTGGAGCTGGGCGTGTTCCGTCGCCGAGAAGCGGAAAAATGAAGCGCGAAAGGAGTGCAGAATAGTTAATCAGATCCGCATGGGCATGATGATGTAGCGATAGCGGTAAGCTTCGTCGGCAAGCGGGCGCATCTGACCGGCGGACTGCTCGTCTTTGAGTTCAATGCTGACGGGGCCGTCGGCCGCGGCGGAGAGAAAATCCAGCATGTAGCTGGAGTTGAAGCCGATGGCGATGGGATCGCCTTTGTATTCCTTTTCGAGACTTTCCTTGGCTTCGCCGTATTCGGGGCTGGAAGCGGAAATCTCGACGCCTTCCTTCGAAATGGCGATTTTGACGGCGTGGGAGCGCTGATCGGCGAGCTGCGCCACGCGGCGGACGGCATCGCTTAGCTCGGCGCGATCGATGACGATTTGCTTGTTGTTCTCGCGCGGGAGGACGGCTTCGTAGTTGGGGAATTGGCCGGTAAGGATGCGCGAAATCAGCAGGCGATGGCCAAGCTGGAAAAACAGATGGCTTTCGTCCTTGGCGAACTCGACTTGGGCTTCGGAGCCGGCGACGCTCGCCAGCTTTTCGATTTCGTCCATGGCCTTTTTGGGGATGAGGACTTTCACTTCGCCGTTCAGGCCGGAGAGTTTCTGGTCGGTTTCAGCAAGCGCGAGGCGGTGGCCGTCCGTGGCGACCATGGCGAGCGTATCGGGCTTCATGATCAGCAGGCCGCCGTTCAGCGTGTAACGCGATTCCTCCATGGAGATGGCGAATTTGGTTTTGGCGATGAGGCTTTCGAGAACCGCCGCGGAAATTTTCACCAGCACGTGGGGCATAGCCGGGAGCGCGGGAAAATTTTCCTTGGCCATTCCGACGAGCTTGTATTTCTTTTTGTCGCTGACGATTTCGACCCAATGATTTTCGAGAAGGCGGACCCTGATTTCGCCTTCCGGAAGAAGGCGGACAAGCTCGATAAGTTTTTTCGCGGGAATGGTGCCGGCGCCTTCTTTTTTGACCTTGGCTTCGCAGGAAGTGCGAACGCTCAGCTCGAGATCGGTCGCTGTGATGGTCAGCCGGCTGCCCTTGGCTTCGACGAGCAGGTTCGAGAGGATGGGGATGGTGGTTTTGCGCTCGACGACGCCTTGCGTGGTGCTGAGCTCATTCAACAGCGCTGCTTTGCTGACGCTGAATTCCATCGCTTGATGTTCCTCGCGTGCGGTTCCTGGTGCGGTCATGAGTCCTCGCCATGAGTTCAACCGCTGCCTGGAGACAGGCAGGCCGTACTCTACTCGTTTTCGCGAAAAGTATAAAGCCTGAAGGCCAGGGAAGGGCTGTGGAAATGCAGATTTCCGGGATGCTTGCGGCGCGGAAAGCCGCGCCGCGTCGGCCATTTTTATTCACAACCCAAAGCAACAAGAAGCAATTCCGCCAAGAGAAGTTTTTCGAGCGAAAAGCAGAAGAAGGAAGCCTTGCTGTTGTTGTGAGTGCTGTGAATCTGTGGAAAGGCTATGGCGCGGGCCTTACAGGCTGCAAAGCGGCAAGGGTGTGCGTGAGGACGCTGTGTGGGAAGCGCGGAAAATTCGAGGCGGAAGCGGCATGGCCTTTCCCTTGCCCAAAAGTTTCCACACGGCATCCGCTGCAATTTCAATGGAAATTCACAAAGGTCTGCAGCAGGCGGCACCGCGCGATCGCGATAGCGATGACAGGATCGATTCCAGCTGGCGACCGCGCAGGCAGGATTCGAGAAGCAGACCGTTGCTACGTTGGCGCGGACCGCAAGACCGCGCGGGAGATCGCGAGTCTATTGCAGCGCGTCCATCAGGCGCGTGATGGTGCGGTTGAGTTCCTTGTCGGAGCGGCGCATCTCCTCGATTTTGTTGATGGAGTGCAGCACGGTGGTGTGGTGCTTGCCGCCGAATTGCCGGCCGATTTCCGGCAGCGAGGCGGTGGTGAGCTGTTTGACGATGTACATAGCCACCTGGCGCGGGAAGGCGATCGCGCGCGTGTTGCTGCGGAGCTTGAGCTTCTGCTCGTCCAGATTGAAGTGCTCGCTGACGCGTTTTTGGATCAGGTCGATGGTGACGCGCTTTTCCTGCGTGGCGATGACGTTGCGGAGCACTTGCTGCGCGGTGGCAAGAGAAACGGCGGCGCCCGTCAGCGAGGCGTAAGCCATCAGGCGGGTGAGGGCGCCTTCGAGCTCGCGCACGTTGGATTTGATGGCGCGCGCGATAAACTCCGCGACGTCGTCGGGCAGATGGAAGCGGTCGTTCTCCGCCTTTTTCTGCAAGATGGCGATCTTGGTTTCGAGGTCAGGAGGCTGAATATCCGCAATCAAGCCCCATTCAAAGCGCGAGCGCAGGCGCTCCTCGATGGAGTTGATGTCCTTGGGCAAGCAGTCGGAGGAGATGACAATCTGCTTTTGCTGCTCGTAAAGCGCGTTGAAGGTATGGAAGAACTCTTCCTGGGTGCGCTCCTTGCCGGAAATAAATTGGATGTCATCCACAAGCAGCACATCGACCGTGTGGAAGCGGTCGCGGAAGCTGATCATGCGGTCAAAGCGCAATGAGTTGATGACTTCGATGGTGAACTTTTCCGCGCTGACGTAGCTGAGGCGCATGGCGGGATTGCGCTTCTTGATCATGTGCCCGATGGCGTGCATCAGGTGCGTCTTGCCCATGCCCACGCCGCCGTAAAGGAAGAGCGGGTTGTAAGCCTTCGAGGGCTGCTCGGCCACGGCGCGGGAAGCGGCGTGCGCAAATTCATTGGACTTGCCGACGACGAACGTGTCGAAGGTGTAGCGCGCGTTCAGTTGATGCTCGCTGCTGTCGAAATCGAGCTTGGTCTGCTTGCTGCCTCCTGGAGCCAGAGCGGGCGTTGCTGCCGGAGGAGCCGCGACAGGGACTTCCTCGGTCCAGACGTATTGCACCTTGCGATTGGGGGTGCCCAGCTCGATGAAAACAGCCTTGACGATGTCACCGTAGGTTTGGGTGAGTACCCGACGGAAAACCGCGTTGGGAACCTGGATATAGAGCGTATCGCCCTCAGCCCGGTTGAGCCGGGTAGGCTGAAACCAGGTGCAAAAGGTATTGATGCTCACCCTGGACTTGACGCGCTCCAGGAACTTATCCCACGGATTGAGAGCTTCACGGCCTGGTTGAGTCGCAGTCGTCATCGTTAAGGAAAAACAGACCCCAGCTATTTCCACAGGTGTGCAAATCTTGTGGATAGCAGGTCTCGGTAATCTTTACTTCAGGCTTCGGGAATCACGCCCGCGCCGGAACGCCTTGTTAGCCCCTGTCGCTCCGCGCGCGGCCGTTCAGGAATCGTTCGGCCCTCGTGCCGCCGCTCTGAGACAGCGCGGGATTGTCTCCGATTGGCCTGCAGCGGGCAAGCGAAAAATGTGCGAAGGCATCCGCGTGCGTTCACATGCGATACACAACTTTTCCACAAGCACAAAAAGAGTGCAAAGCGCCGCGCGGAGCGGCAAAGCACGGGAAATTGGCGCAAAAACGCGGACAAAAACACGCGTCCACCGGAAATTTGCGGCGCGCGGCGCCAAGGCTGTCAATAGCTGCTGTGGAAAAACTTGTGAAGACGCGGGCGCCGAGCGAGGAGGCGCGCGCGGGAAATGCGCTCGCGATCACCTCACACTCGCGCCGACAGGAGGGAATCCGCCAGCGGCTTACTGAACGTCTCCAAAGCCGCTGCGAAGCGCCGGTCTGGCGAATTCATACACGCCGAGCGGGTCGCTGCCGATGATGAGCTTATCTTTCTCGATCAGGATCGTGTTCGCTTCGAGGCGCGCGTTAGTGGGCGTGTAGAGATGGTAGGTCGCGCGCCGGCTGCCTTCCTTGTCGAAGTGCAAGAGAAACTGGTGAAGGCCCATCCAGACTTCACCCGTATCGGGATCCACGCCAACAGCCGTCAGAACGCGCTTAAATGTGGGAACGCTGTTGCGCCTTTCCTGCCTCTCAATCTCCTTGCGCACGGCGCGGGCCTCCGGGAACGCGTCAGGATTGGTGTACTGGATGTCCTGCCCGGCGGTATAGCCGAATCGGTCGAAAGTGCGGACGGTCGGCTCCGGGAAATACTCGAATGCGTAATAGAGGCGGCCGGCTGAATCCGATTGGATGCGTCCGATGTTGAGGAACCGGTTCAGATCGGGGCGTTCGGAGAGATCCTCGGGATTGCCGAATTCGCGGGCCTCGCGGCCGTTTTTGTCGTAGACGATGACGAGATGCGGCTGGGTGAGGGTGGCGACGGCAACTTCGCCGTCCGGCAAAGACGCAACGGATACCGGCGCGTTCACACGTATGGTTTGGAGCAACGTCGCCTCAGGAGAAAAGACCAGGACGGCGTTGGCGCCGCGGTCCGCGATGTAGATGCGGCCGGAGGGAGCGACGTCGCAATCTTCTCCAAAAACAAGGTTGAATGGGTGCGCTCTCGTGGCGGGGTTAGCGGCGAGTGCGGCGCCGATCTGGAGAATGGGCTTTTCGTCCGGGGAATAGACAACGAGGCCCGGCGCAGGCGATTGCAGTATGTAGTAGCGGCCGTCCACGCCGCGGCGAAGCGCGCGGAGCCCGGCGCCGACTTCTGGAAACATGCGGCGCTTCGCGGTCAGGTCGCCCTCCTGCGCGCAAAGCGCGGAAGCGGCGAGTGCCGCGACGCACAAGGCGGCAATCCAGCGGACTAGGACCGTGGAGCTCGGCATGAAGCCTCAGATTACTACGAGCGCGGAGCGGTTGCCCGCCTGGGCGACCGGTGTTTCCAGAGGAAAGCGCCTTTCGCCGATTCAGTCGAGCCGGAAGCGGAGGCGTTCAATCGAGCGGGCACGAAGGCGGCCGGCGGCATTGCAGGGGCTGCCGTCATCGGTTTCGATGAGCACGGAATTCATTTGAACATCGCCCTGCGCGACCTCGAAGCGCGCGGGCAGCCCGTCGAGGAAGCGCTTGATGATGGCGTCGCGGTCCATGCCAATGACGCCGCCATGGGGACCGGTCATTCCGACATCGGTGATGTAGGCCGTGCCCTGCGGGAGGACGCGCTCGTCAGCCGTGGCGACGTGCGTATGCGTCCCGACAACGGCGGTGACGCGGCCATCGAGATACCAGCCCATGGCGATTTTCTCGCTGGTGGTTTCGGCGTGCATATCCACGAGAACGAAAGCGACATCGGGCGGCAGAGTAGCGAGCAGTTCGTCAGCTTTGCGAAAGGGATCATCGATCGCGGGCAAAAAGACGCGCCCCTGAAGATTGACGACGGCGTAGCGGGCACCATTGTTCGCCCTGCCGATGTAGAGGCCGCCGCCGGGGTTGCCGTCCGGAAAGTTGGCCGGGCGCAGGAGGCGCGGCTCGTGCGGCATGAACTCGAGTATCTCCTTGCGATCCCAGCTATGGTTGCCGCCGGTCAGGACGGCGATACCGGCTCTAAGCAGCTCTTGAGCGAGCTTGGGGGTGATGCCGAAGCCGGAAGCGGAGTTTTCGCCATTGGCGATGACCAGATCAATCTGGCGCTGCGCCACGATGTCGGCAAGCCGGTCCTGGACGATTTGCCGTCCAGGCGAGCCGACGATATCTCCGATGAAAAGGACGCGCATGGCGTAGTGACAGAGAGCAGCTTACAGAAAAATGGAGCGGACCGCTTGGCCGTGGGAAGCTAGGCCGTGAACCTCTGAATAAGGTGGGCGCCACGAGCCAGCCATTAGGCTTTCCTGCCCCCTTCGCGAGTCGGGCCGGGAGATCCAGTTCGGCGAACCCGCCAAGGGGACAGGCCGTGCACACAGACCGGCTATCCGCAGCACCCCAGAGATTCGTTACGGTTCAAACGGCTTTCGCGTCCGCACCTGCTTCGAAGTACCGCTCCACGGTCATTCTAACCGCCGGGGCGAAGCAACGTCCAACCCGCCGGGCAGCCGGGGCGGCGAAAGCCTTATCGGGGCCTTTGGGAGCAAGACTTGGGAGTAAGATTGTCGCCATAGCGTTGCAAGCCTTCATCCGATCGGAGGAGGCGGACCATTGGAGAAGCGTGCCGCCTCTGCGCCAAACGGGTTCTCGCCGCTCTTCGCTTTCGTTTTTGGGCATCACGGGGTTTGGCATTTTCTCCGAGGAGCGGCATAGGGCTACACTCAGTGAGCTCCCAAAGCCATGCTGCCGGCCCAAATTGAATCAAAAATTGCGTTTGGACGCGAAGTTTGCGGTGTTCTGGAACAGGCGGAAGAGCGCGAGTGGCTGGTCACCAATGGCATTGGCGGGTACGCTTCCGGCACGATCAGCGGCAATCTGACGCGCCGCTATCACGGGCTTCTGGTCGCCGCGCTTCGTCCGCCGCTGGGGCGCACCCTATTGATTGCCAAGCTGGAAGAATCGGCCATCTATGATGGCGCCGAATATCCGCTCTCGGCGAACCGGTGGGCCGGCGGCGCCATTGAGCCCAAGGGATTCGTGAACATCGAAAGCTTTTGCCTGGAAGGAAGCGTTCCCGTATGGCGGTTTGCCTTTGCCGACGCGTTGCTCGAAAAGCGTGTCTGGATGAGGCGAAACGAAAACACGACGTATGTGAAGTACACGGCTTTGCGCGGCAGCGGGCCGATTCGGTTTGCGTGCAAAGCGTTCGTGAATTATCGCGATTTTCACGGCGCGACCCATGCGGGGAATTGGAAGATGTCCATTGAGCCGGCGGCCAGTGGCTTGAAGATCATCGCGTTTGAAGGAGCCGTGCCGTTTTTTCTGCTCGCGCAAGGCGCTCAAGTGGCTTGGCAGCACGAGTGGTATCGCGGCTTCTTTTTGCCGCTCGAGGCGGAGCGCGGCCTGGACGCATCCGAAGATCATTTGTTTGCGGCGACCTTCAGCCGCGAGTTGCCATCGGGCGAGAGCGTGACCTTCGTGCTGAGCTGCGAGGAAAAACCGGAATGCGACGGAGAGAAAGCATTTCGCGAGAAACGCGAGCACGAGCAAGCCTTGCTCCGCGCCTGGGCTGCTCACGATCCCAGGGCCGCGGCAACCGCACCGCCGTGGATTCGCCAATTGGTTCTCGCGGCGGACCAATTCATTGTGAAACGAAGCTTGCCGCAAGAACCGGACGGCCGCTCGATCATTGCCGGATATCACTGGTTCGGGGATTGGGGACGCGACACCATGATCGCTCTGCCCGGCCTGACACTGGTCACGGGCCGCGCCGAGATCGCCGCAAAAATCCTGCGCGCCTTCGCCTGCTGTATGGATCGCGGGATGTTGCCCAACAACTTTCCCGATGCGGGCGGGATCCCCGAGTACAACACTGTTGACGCGGCCCTGTGGTTCATCGAAGCCGCGCGCCAGTACTTTGAAGCAACCAGGGATGCGCGAACGCTCCGATTTCTTTATCCCGTGCTTGCGGAAATCATTCGCGCATACAACGACGGCACGCGACATCAGATCCGCGCGGACCACCGCGATGGCTTGCTGCACGCCGGCGAACCCGGAGTGCAGCTCACTTGGATGGACGCCAAAATCGGCGACTGGGTGGTGACGCCCCGGATTGGCAAGCCGGTCGAGGTCAACGCGCTTTGGTATAACGCGCTTCTGGCCATGGCGGATTTCTCCGTTGTTCTCGGCGTCGCGCCGGATCTCTATCGAGAAGCCGCCGGCAAGGTGCAGCGGAACTTTGGCAAGTTTTGGAACGCCGGCGCCGGGTATTGCTACGACGTGATTGACGCGCCGGGGATCGGCTGCGATGCGACGGTGCGGCCCAATCCGATTTTTGCCGTGTCTTTGGTGCACAGCCCCCTTTCCCATGAGCAGCAGCGCGCCGTCGTGGATGTTTGCGCGCGCCGATTGCTCACCAGTTTCGGCCTGCGGAGTCTCGCGCCCGGAGAGAGCGGTTACGTTGGGCGCTACACCGGGGGACCGCGCGAACGCGACGCTGCGTATCACCAAGGAACCGCGTGGGGCTGGCTTCTCGGGCCGTTTGCGCTCGCGCATCTGCGCGTTTATCGCGACGCTCGCGCCGCCGCGTCGTTCCTCGAGCCTCTTGGCAACCAAGTTCGCGCGAATGGCTTGGGAGCGCTGGGCGAGATCTTCGATGGGGATGCGCCGTTCGCACCGCGGGGCTGCATCGCGCAGGCCTGGACCGTGGCCGAGCTGCTGAGGGCTTGGCGAGCGACGCTAGCCGAGCCCGAGACGGATCGGGGCGAAGCGACGGCTCGTGATCGGGACGCCGCCATCTGAGCGAGCAACGCGTTCTTCCCGGACAAAGCGATAAAGCGCTTGGCAGGCGCGGTGTCCATGTGTAAACTAATATCAGACTAAAACAGTCTTATTTCGACTGTTCTGCCGCAGGATGGCAGTCTGAACGGTTCGGAATGGTAAGGATAGACAAATTAACGGATTACGGGCTGGTTTTGCTGACCTGCATTGCGCGAAGCCACGCGGTGGACTTGCGGACGGCGCGCGACTTGTCGCTCGAATCGGGTCTGCCTTTGCCGACGGTCAGCAGGCTCTTGCAGGTACTGCTGCGCGGCGGACTGCTGGTATCGCACCGAGGCACGAAGGGCGGCTACGCGCTGGCCAAAGGCCCTTCCGAAATATCCATCGAGAATGTGATCGCCATTCTGGAGGGGCCGGTCGCTCTAACGGTTTGCAGTTCGGGCGCCGCGGGTTCCTGCGATTTTGAGTCGCATTGCACCATCAAGAACAACCAGCGGGTGATCAACGATGCCATTCGCGGCGTGCTGCGCCAGCTTACGCTGGCCGACCTGATGCAGCCGCTGGAATTGCTGACCATTAAGGATGCGGGCGGGCGGGCCCTGCCCGTGGTCGCCAACGGGTCGAGGAGGATTCAGTGAGTACGGATAACCAAGTGATCCGCGATCTTGCGGAGCGCGAATACAAATGGGGCTTCGTCACGGATATTGAGGAAGAGCGGGTGCGGCCCGGCCTCGACGAAGAAGTCATTCGTCTGATTTCGGCGAAGAAGCATGAGCCCGAATTCATGCTCGAATGGCGCCTCAAGGCGTTTCGCCATTGGACCACGCTCGAGAAGGCGCAAGCCGAGCCGAAGTGGGCGAACGTGAAGTATCCGCCGATCGATTATCAAAGCATCGTGTACTACTCCGCGCCGCGGAAGAAGCCGGCGCTCAAGAGCCTCGACGAACTGGACCCCGAGATTCTGCGTACCTATGAAAAGCTCGGCATCCCCCTGCAGGAACAGAAACGGCTTGCCGGCGTGGCCGTGGACGCCGTCTTCGATAGTGTCTCCGTGGCCACGACGTTTAAGGACAAGCTCGCCGAGCTTGGGATCATTTTCTGTTCATTTTCGGAAGCCGTGCAAAATCACCCGGACCTCGTTCGCAAGTATCTCGGCACCGTCGTGCCCCACACCGACAATTTTTTCGCCGCTCTAAACGCGGCGGTCTTCAGCGACGGCTCCTTCGTTTACGTGCCCAAGGGCGTGCGCTGCCCGATGGAGCTTTCCACGTATTTCCGCATCAACGCGGCGGAAACCGGCCAGTTCGAGCGCACGTTGATCGTGGCCGACGAAGGCGCCTACGTCAGTTATCTCGAGGGCTGCACCGCGCCCATTCGCGACAAGAACCAGCTTCACGCCGCGGTCGTTGAGCTCATCGCGCTCGACAACGCACAAATCAAATATTCGACCGTGCAGAACTGGTATCCCGGCGACAAGAACGGCCAGGGCGGAATCTACAATTTTGTCACCAAGCGTGGCAAAGCCGCCGGCGTGAACTCGAAGATTTCCTGGACGCAAGTCGAAACCGGCTCCGCCATCACGTGGAAATACCCCAGCTGCATTCTGCAAGGCGAAGGCTCGGTGGGCGAGTTTTATTCCGTCGCGTTGACCAACAATTATCAGCAGGCGGACACCGGCACGAAGATGATTCACATCGGCAAGGACACGAAGAGCACCATCGTCTCGAAGGGTATTTCCGCGGGTCACGGCCAGAATACCTACCGCGGCCAGGTGAAGATCCTGCAAGGCGCGACGGGAGCGCGAAATTACACGCAGTGCGACTCCCTGCTTATCGGCGATCTCTGCGGCGCGCACACGTTCCCGTATATCGAAGTTAAAAACTCCACGGCGCGCATGGAACACGAAGCCTCCACGTCGAAAATCGGCGACGATCAGCTTTTTTATCTGCGCCAGCGCGGCCTCAAAACGGAGGACGCGGTCTCCATGATCGTTAACGGCTTCTGCAAGCGTGTATTTCGCGAATTGCCGATGGAATTTGCGGTCGAGGCGCAGAAGCTTTTGAGCGTCAGCCTCGAAGGAAGCGTTGGCTAAATCAGCTAAAGAGGAAACGGATGAGTCTTCTGGAAATCAGGAACCTGCATGCCAAGGTCGGCCAGCACGAGATCTTGAAGGGCATCAATCTGACGGTGAACGCGGGCGAAGTGCATTCCATCATGGGACCGAACGGCTCCGGCAAGAGCACGCTGGCGCAGGTTCTTGCGAGGCGCGAGAGCTATGACATCACCGAGGGCCAGATTCTCTTCCAGGGCAAGGACCTGCTGGCGATGAAGCCGGAAGAAGCCGCTTGCGAAGGCGTGTTCATGGCCTTTCAGTATCCGGTCGAAATTCCCGGCATCACCAACGCTTACTTTCTCCGCTCGGCCCTCAATGCCGTTCGCAAATACCGGGGCCTTGATGAAATGGACGCCGTGGATTTCATTCCGTTGCTGCGAGAGAAAGCCGCGCTGCTCGAAATGGACGACAAACTGATGAACCGTTCGGTGAACGAGTCCTTTTCCGGCGGCGAGAAAAAACGCAACGAAATCCTGCAGATGGCGGTCCTCGAACCCAAGCTGGCGATTCTTGATGAGACGGATTCCGGTCTGGACATCGACGCGATGCGCATCGTCGCGCGCGGCGTGAACGCCATGCGCGGACCGGAGCGGGCCATGATTTTAGTGACGCACTATCAGCGTCTGCTGAATTACATCGTGCCGGACCGCGTTCATGTGCTGATGGAAGGCCGAATCGTCAGCTCCGGCGGACCGGAACTCGCGCGCGAACTCGAGGAAAAAGGTTACGGCTCTCGCGAGCCGGTCACGCGCGGCGCCGTGCCGGCCTGATTCCGGACGAGCGAATCGAGAGGAGACAGGAACTCAACGTGAGCGCAACCGCGGGAATTCGGGAATCACGGGCTTCGGACCGCTACCTCGGCCTGTTTAGCCAGTTCAACGCTTCTGCCCCGGGGAACGACCTGGCGTGGCTGCGCAAGCTTCGAGAGGATGCCTTCGTGCGCTTCTCGGAGGCCGGCTTTCCCTCGACGCGGGACGAGGATTGGCGCTTCACGAATCTGGCGCCGCTCGTGCGAACCGATTTTCAGCGTGCCTCGGAATCGCAACGCCTCCCGGATGCGGCTCGAATCGCGGCCCTGGAGATTCCAAAAGCCGCGTGCCAGCTCGTCTTTATCAACGGGCGATTTGCTCCGGAGCTTTCCCGGAAAGAAAATGTGCCAGCCGGAATTCGCGTGCGCAGCCTCGCGAGCCAGATCGGCCATAATCCCGAGGCGCTCGAACCGCATCTCGGGGGCTATCTGGATACCGGTCGCGATCCCTTTGCCGCGCTGAATACCGCATTCCTTGAAGACGGCGCGTACATCCACATTCGCAAGGGCGCGGTGATCGAAGCGCCTATTTCGCTGCTTTACATTTCCCTAGGCGACGGCGCGCCGGTCATGAGCCATCCGCGCAACCTCATCGTGGCGGAAGAGAGCAGCCAGGCGACGATTGTCGAGGACTACGTTTCGCTCGATGGCGCCATTGCTTTTTGCAACGCCGCCACGGAGCTTGTGGTGGGCGACGGCGCGGTCGTATCGCACTACCGCCTGGAACGCGAGTCCGCCGCCGCGTTTCACATTTCCACTCTGCGAGTGCAGCAGGGAGCCGCGGCCAATGTTTCGTCGCACTCCATTCTTCTGGGCGGCGCGCTGGTGCGCAATAACGTGAATCCGGTCCTCGCGGGCGACGGCGCGGAATGCCTCATCAACGGTCTTTTCATCGGGGCCGGCCATCAGCACCTGGATAACTACATGCTTGTCGAACACCGGCGGCCGCACTGCGGCAGCCGGCAGTTCTACAACGGTATTCTCGACGATCAGGCTCACGGCGTTTTCCACGGCCGCATCATTGTGCGCCGCGAAGCGCAAAAAACGGACGCCAAACAAACCAACCGCAACCTGCTGCTTTCCGATGGCGCGCAAATCGATACGAAGCCGCAGCTCGAAATTTTCGCCGACGACGTGAAGTGCACGCACGGCGCCACCATTGGGCAGATCGAGGAAAACGCGCTTTTCTACCTCCGTTCGCGCGGCCTCGACGAGGCCGTGGCGCGACGCTTGCTGCTGCTCGCTTTCGCCAGCGAATGCGTGGACCGCATGCACGAAGGCTCCGCGCGCTCGTTTGTCGCCGAGATCATCCAGAATCGCGTGTTTGGGATGGCTCAACGTTCGCCGAGCGAGTCGCCGGCTGGTTTGTCCGCAGCCGGCCGCCGCAATTTGGGTGAGGCCTTATGAGCGCGGCCGCCAATCGCTCCTCCCTTGGCGTGGCGCCGCTCGCGGCTGCCGGCTCCGCCACGCCGTATGACGTCCAGAAGATTCGTGCGGATTTTCCCATTCTTTCGCAAACGGTCAACGGCAAGCCGCTCATCTATCTCGATAACGCCGCGACTTCGCAAAAGCCCCGCGCCGTAATCGACGCGATTACCCGCTACTATGAAACGACGAACGCCAATGTGCACCGCGGCGTTCACTATCTTTCGCAGCACGCCACCGACGAATACGAATCCGCGCGAGAAACGGTGCGCCGCTTCCTCAACGCCGCCGAGCCCGGCGAAATCATTTTTGTCCGGGGCACAACCGAGGGCATCAACCTGGTCGCTCACAGCTACGGCCGTTTGAAGATTCAGGCGGGCGACGAGATTCTGGTGACGGCCATGGAGCACCACTCGGATATCGTGCCGTGGCAAATTCTGGCGCAGGAAAAAAGCGCGCGGCTCCGCGTCGCCCCCATCAATGAAGCCGGCGAGCTGCTCATGGAGGAATTCGCGCGCCTTCTCGGGCCGCGCACGAAAATCGTCGCGGTGCCGCATGTCTCGAACGCGCTCGGCACCATCAATCCCGTTCGCGAGATCACCCGCCTGGCCCACGAGCATGGCGCCGTCGTCCTTGTGGACGGCGCGCAAGCCGTTCCGCATATCGCGGTTGATGTGCAAGCTCTGGGAGCCGATTTTTACGTGTTTTCGAGTCACAAGGTGTACGGGCCCACGGGGATCGGCGTCCTTTACGGCAGGTCCGCGCTGCTCAACGCCATGCCGCCCTACCAGAGCGGCGGGGACATGATCAGTTCCGTCACTTTCGAGAAAACCACCTATAACAAGCTGCCGCACAAGTTCGAAGCCGGCACGCCCGATATTGCCGGCGTCATCGCGCTCGGCGCGGCGATCAACTACGTGAACGGCATTGGTATTGACCGCATTGCGGCGCATGAATGCGAGCTCCTTGCCTACGCCACGGAAGTTATCTCTGCCGCGCCTCACGTGCGGATTGTCGGCAAAGCGAAAGAGAAAGCGGGCGTCCTCTCCTTTGTGATGGACGATGTTCACCCGCACGACATCGGCACGATTCTCGACCAGGAAGGGATTGCTATTCGCACAGGCCACCACTGCGCGCAACCCGTGATGGCGCGCTTCGGTGTGCCCGCCACGGCGCGTGCTTCCTTCGCCCTTTACAACACGCGGGAGGAAATCGAGGCGCTTGCCGCCGCGCTGCGCAAAGTTCGCGAGGTGTTTGCCTGATGCCGGACCTCCGCGAGCTCTACCAGGAAGTCATTCTCGAGCACAGCAAGGCGCCGCGGAACTATCGCGAAATCGGCGGCGCCAATCGCAAAGCAGAAGGCTTCAATCCGCTCTGCGGCGACCATTACACCGTTTATGCCCAGATGGAAGGCGACACCATTCGCGACGTCAGCTTTCAAGGAGCCGGCTGCGCCATCTCGAAGGCCTCGGCTTCGCTGATGACGCAAAGCGTGAAGGGCAAGACGCTGGCCGAGTTCGAAGGTCTCTTCAGCAAGTTTCACGACATGGTCACGGGCCACGCTTCCGCTGCCAACCGCGGCGAGATCGGCAAGCTCTCGGTTTTCGCCGGCGTTTCCGAATATCCCGTTCGCGTGAAATGCGCAACGCTCGCCTGGCATGCGCTGAATGCCGCGTTGAAAGGCAGCCAGGATTCCGTTTCCACGGAATAGCGTCCTTTGGGAAAGACAGCGACCATGAGCACCACGGATCCCATCAAGCTCACCCGCGAAACCGAGGTTCTCGAGATTCCGAGCGGCGCGCGCGCCAGGCTGAGAGAAGGGGCGGTGGTCCGCCTTCTGCAGTCGCGAGGGGGCGCTTACACCGTCACAGCCGCCGATACCGGGGCGATGTACCGCATTGAGGAAAAAGACGCCGATGCCCTTGGCCTTTCGCCATCCGCTTCGGCACAGGCAGCCGTTGCCGGCCCGTTAACAGAGAAGATGGTCGCCGATCAGTTGCGAACCGTCTTCGATCCGGAAATTCCCGTCAACATTGTCGATCTTGGTCTCGTCTACTCATGCGTCGTAGCACCGCTCGAATCGGGGGGCAACCGCATTGCGGTGAAGATGACCATGACAGCTCCCGGCTGTGGCATGAGCGGCGTGCTGAAATCCGACGTCGAAAGCAAGCTCGCGCGCCTGCCCGACGTGAAGGAAGTCGCCGTCGAAGTCGTCTTTGATCCGCCCTGGCACCCCGGTTTGATGTCGCCCGCGGCCCGGCTGCAGCTCGGCTTTGATATGGAGCCCGACGCCTCGCCCGTCTTCCCCATTTTCCGCCCTTAGCCTAACGAGCTTGCTCGCGCGAGTTTTCCTGGGACAACAGCGTCCGCGCGGCCACCGCGAAGGGTGACTCCTGCTCGTGTTACACTTCCGCCGCTCATCGTCCTTCGCAATATGAAAGCGCTGCTCCTGACGGCTTACAAAAATTTGCAAATCGCCGAGCTGCCGACTCCGTCGCCCGGCCCCGGCGAAGTGCTGCTCCGCGTGGCTGCTTGCGGCATTTGCGGCAGCGACGTTCACGGTTATGACGGTTCCAGCGGCCGCCGGATTCCGCCGGTTGTGATGGGCCATGAAGCAGCCGGCCGCGTCGTAGCCGCGGCCGAAGGAGTAACCGGATTCGCCGCCGGCGATCGCGTCACGCTTGATTCCACCGTGTTCTGCGGCGAATGCGTGCATTGCCGCCGCGGCGAAATCAACCTGTGCGATAGTCGCCAGGTCCTCGGTGTTTCCTGCGGGGAGTATCGCCGCGCCGGCGCCTTCGCCGAATTTGTGGCGGTCCCGGCCCGCATTCTGCATCATTTGCCGCCCAATCTGCCGTTCGAGGAAGCGGCCATGCTCGAAGCCGCGGCCGTTGCCATTCACGCCGTCTCTCTTGCCCCGCTCGCCGCGGGAGATACGGCGCTTGTCGTGGGCGCGGGAACCATCGGCCTCCTGTGCCTTCAGGCCCTTCGCGCCGCCGGATGCTCGCGCGTCCTTATTGCCGATGTGGATTCAACGCGCCTTCAACTTGCCGCCAGCTTCGGCGGTACGCCGGTTTTTTCCGCGGATTCCAATACCGCCGCGCAGGTCCTGGCGTTCACCAATGGCCGCGGCGCCGATGTTGTCCTGGAGGCTGTCGGCCTCGACGCCACTGTTTCCGACAGTGTCGACAGCGTTCGCAAGGGCGGCACGGTCGTGCTTGTCGGCAACATAACGCCCGAAGTTCGTCTTCCGCTGCAGAAAATCGTCACGCGCCAAATTCGCCTGCAAGGTGCCTGCGCCTCGTCCGGCGAATATCCGCGCGCCATTGAGCTGATGGCCTCCGGCGCCATCAACGTGAAGCCATTCATTTCCGCGGTCGCGCCGCTCGAGGAAGGTCCGGTCTGGTTCGAGCGCCTCTATGCGCGCGAGCCCAATCTCATGAAAGTGGTCCTCCGGCCGGGAAGTTTCTCGTGAGCGAACTCTTCCATCTTGGCGGCCGCGTTGCCATCGTGACCGGCGCAAGCCGCGGCCTGGGCCAATCTTTCGCTCGTGCTCTCGCCAAAGCCGGCGCTGATGTGATCATCACCAGCCGCCATCGCGATCATCTCAGCGCCTTCGCGTCGGAAATAGAGTCGTTTGGCCGGCGTGCCATTGCGCTCGAACTCGATGTGCGCGATCAGCGGAGCATCGAGCGCTTTGCTGCCGAAGCCGAAGCCGCTTGCGGCCATCTCGACATCCTGGTGAACAATGCCGGCTGCAACATTCGCAAGCCCGCGGTTGACGTCACCTGGGACGATTGGAACACCGTTCTCGATACCAACCTGCGCGGGAGTTTCTTTGTCGCCCAAGCGGTAGCCCGCCGCATGATTCCCCGGCGGTACGGCCGGATTATCAACATCGGTTCGGTCACCAGCGTAGCGGGTTACGCGGGTCTTGGCCCGTACGGCGCAAGTCGCGGCGGGATCCGCCAGCTCACCATGAGTCTCGCCGACGATTGGGGCAAATATGGCATCACCGTGAATTGCCTTGCGCCAGGGTGGTTCCGCACCGAGCAAAACAAGATGCTCTATGAAGACAAAGAGTGGGTCGAGTATCTCTGCGACCGCATCCCGCTGAAACGCCCCGGCGCGCCGGAGGATCTCGAGAGCGCGATTGTTTTTCTCGCCGCCGAATCGAGCCGGTACATCACCGGCCAGACCCTCCTCGTGGATGGCGGCATTTCCACCGGAGCCACCCGCGCGCTCGTACGGCCCAAATCGCAGCGCACTTGATTCGCTTCGGAAGGTCGCCCGGCGTACCGCGCAGCGGCAAAGTCTGCTCTTGCGAGTTCGCGCGCAGTTTGGGCTACGGTTGCGTGATCCTTGCCGCCCAACCGCCGCCGGCTGCAAGGTGGATCCTCATTTTGGTGGCCTTGCTGACTGTCGTTTTCCGCATTTTGTAATCGCTTGCGTTCAGGTCGGCGTTCAAGCCGTCTTCAAACGATTGCATGGCGTAGTTCCCATCGGGGAGGAAAGAGAAGTCAATTTCCAGGTCGCGTGGCGTCCAATCCGTCATTGCCCCCACGTACCAGTCGTTGCCGCTCTTCCGGGCGACCAGCACGTACTCCGCGATTTTTCCGTCCAGCACTTTCGTATCATCCCAGACCGAAGGAACCGGTCCGAGAAACTCCATCATCTCCGGCTCGCGCAAGTAATTCGAAGGGCTGTCCGAAAGCATTTGCAGCGGGCTTTCGTAGACCACGTACATGGCCAGCTGATGGCAGCGCGTTCCGAGGCTCATCGGCCGCTCGAACACCGGCCGGAATGCCCGCATCGAGGCATTCAGCATGGCGCCTGGCGTGAAATCCATCGGCCCCAGAAACATTCGCGTGAAGGGCAGCGTGACGTCGTGCTTCGGATCGGTCTCCGCGCTCCATTTGTCCCATTCCAGCCCGCGCACGCCTTCCGTGCTAATGAGGTTCGGCCACGTCCGCGTCATCACCGCCGGCTTTTGGTCGCCGTGGTAGTCCACAAGAAGATGCCGCTTCGCGCACTCCCGCGTGACTCGATAGAAGTACTGAATCAGCGGCTGGTCGCTCCGCTGCATGAAGTCCACTTTGATGCCTTTGACGCCCCACTTCTCGTATTGATCGAGCGCCGGAATCAGCTGATCGCCGAGGGTCTTCCAGATCACCCAGAGAATGACGCCCACGTTTCGCTGCTTGCCGTATTCGACGATTTCCGGAATGTTGATCTCCGGCACGACGTCCAGGACATTGCCTAGCTTGTACCAGCCTTCGTCGAGAATGATGTAGGGGATTCCATACTTCGAGGCGAAATCGATGTAGTACTTGTAGGTTTGCGTGTTGATCCCCGCCTTGAAGTCCACGCCATACAAATTCGTGTCGTTCCACCAGTCCCACGCCACTTTGCCCGGCTTAATCCAGGAAGTATCCGCGACGCGCGAAGGGTCCTCGAGCAGCCATACCAATTGGTTCGTCAGCAAATCTCCGTCATGCTCCGCGATTCCAAGCACGCGCCACGGATACGCGCGCGCCCCTCGCGTCTTCGCGATGTAGTCCGCGCTCTGGGTTACGTGCAGATCGCGATCCCGCACCAACTCTTCCTTCAGCGGATACGGCGGAAATGTCGCCGCGAGCGCATTGGTGGCTGTGCCGGTCAGCCACAAGCCTGGATAGTCCTCCAGCGCTGACTCCGCGATCGCCACCTTTACGCCATCCGCATCCACGACCGCAGGGAGGGTCGCCAGTTCGCCCGCTGCAATGTCTTTCAACGGATGCGGGAGATACTTGCGTTCGTTGTGCGACATGAAGCCGTCTTCCTGCGGGTAATACACGGTCCAGTCGCCGGCGAAAGGAAAGCGCGCCTGCTCCGAATAGACGGTTACCTGATCCTCCGGGAGCGTGGTCTCGAAGCGATAGGCCACTCCCTCCGGATACGCACGGAAAATCACCGCGAAGTTGCCCTCGCAAGCGAGCCGCAGCTCGTTGTAGCGCTCGTGTACCTTTGCGAACTTCTGCCTGACCACTGGTTCCAGCCAACTGTCAGCGCTGCGCTCCTTGGTTCCTTTCACTTTTGGGTCCACGCCCAGCGCGTGGTGATCCACATCCATAGCCAGCGTCGCCCCGGTCAACAGCGCTCTCCCTTTCAGGGCCACGTCGTACGTGAGGCTTTCACCCGCGTGGATCCGCACCTCGATACGCTTGTCCGGCGAATCCAACGTGTAGTTTTCCTGTGCCAGCGCGCCGAGCGCGCAGAACAGACAGCACACCGCCGCCACCGCGGCTGGTTTCGCAAACAGTGTCATGGTTCGACCTCGGGGCGGTAATCGCTGGTTAAATCCGCCCTGAACGGGCAAGAGTATCAGGAATCAGGTTAAGCGTTCCACCTCATCTCAAGTCTCCGCATCCGCCCCCGGCCCGATCGCCACCACAAAGTAACTCGCCGGCCTCGCGCCCGCATTGCGCACAGCATGCTCATCATTCGCGTGCACAAATCCCACTCCGCCCGGCCCGATCTTCTGGCTTTTTCCGTTAATCGTCAGCTCGATGGTTCCCTCGCGCACCAGCCACATCTCGGAATGCGCATGGTGGTGACCAGGGTGTGGCGAGCCGCCTGGCGGAAGCGTGGTTTCATGCACTTCCAGCGCTTCCCCGGTTGCGAGTTTTCCCTTCAGCACCGGCCGAAACTGCGTTTTTCCGCCGTCCTCCGTGGCGACCCGCAATTTCTCGAACGGAAAGACTCTCGACGGCAACGAGCCATCCTGTTCCGTCGTTTTTCCCGGTGCATTCGCTCCCGGCAGCGCAAATCCGGGCAGCAACAGGCACATTTCTCTTCGCGTAAGAACCATACCGAACCTCCTCGCGCCAAAGGGTTGCGATTCTCCCTGGCTCATTTTCGCTTCAGCGGTATGCCGATGTGAATTTCTCGTATGCCGATTCGGTGCTCTCGGGGTTCGCGATTCCTTCGCGTATGAGAACCTCATAGCGAAACGTCGCGCTTTGCTTCGGCGCCAGAACGAACTCCCGCTCGTCTCGTCCATTGCTGAAAATCCTGGCGCCCAGCGGATTCACCGCGAAGAGGCCGTAGCCACGCGCGTGCCAATACGCGGGGAATCCCGGATTTGCGGGGTTATCGAAGATCGTGATGGTCACCGCCTCATCGCCAATTCTTCCACTGAGACTGCACCACCGCGCGCGCGTGCCCCATGCCGCATCGCCTGTCGCGCCTTCGCTTGTCCGGTACATTCCGTTCACGCCCGTGTTGTCCAGCTTCGCGACGGACGTCGCCCGCCCCGAGCCATCCGTGAACACGAGCGGCTCATTGGAAGGCATTTCCAGAGCCCGCACCACGCGCATTCCCAGCAGTCCTTCCTTGTCGTCGTGAAACCGGAGCGTCTCGCCGGCGGCTGTCAGTGTCGTCACGCGAACGATGCTGCGCCAGGTCTCTCCGCCGCTGAATACAAACCGGGTCCTTTCGCGAAGCATCGCTTTCCTTGCGAAATTGAGCCATTCGGTTTCCACTTCCAGTTCGCCCGCTTGGGCTCCATTTTTCGCCGAGACGATGCGAGCGTGCCGGATGACCCCCATTTTTGGCGCATCTGCCGCGGGAATTGCGTCCGAGTTGTTCCAGAAATCCACGCCGTTCACATTCCCGTAGCTGAACCACAGCCCCGCCTGATGCGGATGGTCCACGCGCTCGCCAGGCCGTGGCTCAAGCGGATAGCCGCGCGTCACCGCCGTTCCCTTCGCCGTTCGCAGCGGATAGAGCACGGGCTTTTTCAGTGTGGCCGGCCAGATGTAGGAAGTGAACGCTTTGCCGTCCACCAGAATGTCCACGCGATGCTCCGCTTCGTTGGCCACCACTTGCACGTGCTCGCCGCTCGCTTTCTGTTCCCTGCCTGGGCCGCTCGCCGGCACCGTCCCCATCACCAGCAACAGAACGACTCCCAGGCTGCCTGTGCGCATCGCTGGTTTCCTCCCCTTGAGACTGGGTGATTGTAACGGGACCCTGTGCGGGCAACGTACCTCTTTCTCGTTTTCCTGCAATTCGCGCTATTCTGCTGCTCAGTCCCAAGGGGAATCCATGGCTACTTCCGTCAAATCGTCGGAGCCCGGTTCAAACGAGCCTTCTGACGTACCCTTAAGCCGCTTGCAAATCGGCGCCACTGTCGAGCAAGTCCTTGCTTCCACTCCTTTCATAGACATTCACACACATCTATTCGCGCCATCGCTCGGCAGCCTCGGCTTGTGGGGCATCGACGAGCTGCTAACCTACCACTATCTCGAGGCCGAGTTTTTTCGTTCTTCCGATACTTCGCCAGAGGAATATTGGACCTGGTCCAAGCAGCGGCAGGCCGATGCCATCTGGCAAACGCTTTTTGTGGAAAATACTCCCATCTCCGAATCCACGCGTGGCGTCACCGCCGTCCTTCGCGCCTTCGGCCTGCCCACGCGAAGCCCGGATCTCAGGGAAGCACGAGCTTTTTTTGCCGCGCAGCCGCTCGAGTCTCACATCGAGCGCGTTCTCCAGATGGCCGGGATCAGTTCCGTGGTGATGACCAACGACCCGCTCCACCCAGAAGAAGCCGCTCTCTGGCTTGGCGGCGCCGCGTCCCATCCGCGATTCCATGCGGTGATTCGCCTCGACCGCATTCTGTGCATGTGGCCCGCGCATTGGCGCCAACTTGCCGGACAGGGCTGGCAGGTGGATGAGCACGCCTCCGGCAATTCCTGCTCTGAAGTCCGGCGCTTCCTCGCCGATTGGGTTGCCCGCATGAAGCCGCTGTACATGGCCGTATCGCTCACCCACGAGTTTCAGTATCCCGAGGAGTCGCTTACTGCCCGCCTTTTGCGCGATGCCGTGCTTCCTTCCTGCCGCGAATTTGGTCTGCCCATGTCGCTGATGATCGGCGTGCGCCGGCAGGTAAATCCCCGCATTCGGCTTGCCGGGGATGCCGTGGGGAAATCCAACATGATCGCGATCGAAAATCTCTGCCGCGATTTTCCCGGGAACCAGTTTCTCGTCAGCGCGCTTAGCCGCGAGAATCAGCATGAGCTTTGCGTCTACGCTCGGAAGTTCAGCAACCTGATGCCCTTCGGCTGCTGGTGGTTCCTCAATAATCCATCGATCGTTGAGGAGATAACGCGGGAGCGCATCGAAATGCTGGGCATGAGCTTCATTCCGCAACATTCCGATGCGCGCGTTCTCGAACAGGTGATTTACAAATGGCGCAGCACGCGCCTCATTTTGCGCGGCATCCTCGCCGATTTTTACGAGCGGCTCTTCGACGATGGCCGCACTCCCACCCGGGACGAAATCCAGCGCGACATTACACGGCTCTTTCGCGGCAATTTCGAGCGCTGCGTGGGCCGCTCCGTCGCCTGAACACGGCTCAGGCCGCGGTCGCCGATGGCGCGGTTTCGCCTGATGAAAGTCGGCGGTCAAATTCGGCTCATTCGCATTTCTAAAGGTTATGCCCCGGCACGGCCTCGCGGTAGAATTTCCGCCTCGTAACCGGCAGCAAGGAAATTCGCATGGCGATGAACATCCGGCCGAAGCAGGAGTGCCGCTGGGACCTGGTGAGTCTCGGCGAGGTGATGCTGCGGTTCGATCCCGGCGAAAAGAGAATCTGGACGGCGCGCTCCTTCTCGGTCTGCGAAGGCGGCGGCGAATACAACGTCGCGCGCGGCTTGCGGCGCTGCTTCGGCCTGGAAACCGCTATCGTCACCGCGTTTGTGGACAATCCGGTCGGCCGGCTGCTGGAGGATTTGATTCTCCAGGGCGGCGTGGACCAGTCGCAGGTCAAATGGGTGGCAGATGATGGCGTGGGCAGAACCGCCCGCAACGGCCTGAATTTCACCGAGCGCGGATTCGGCGTGCGCGCCGCGCTGGGCTGCTCGGACCGCGGTCACAGCGCCGCGTCACAGCTCAAGCCCGGTGAAATTGATTGGGACCACATCTTCGGCAATCTCGGCGCCCGATGGTTTCACACCGGGGGAATTTTTTGCGCCCTTTCCGACACGACGCCTCAGGTCGCGCTCGAAGCCATGCGGGCGGCTCGCAAGTACGGCGTGATTGTCTCCTACGATTTGAATTACCGCGAATCCCTTTGGAAAGCTTTTGGCGGGAAGGAGCGCGCGCAGGAGGTCAATCGCAAGCTCGCCCCCTACGTGGACGTCATGCTCGGAAACGAAGAAGATTTTTCCGCAGCGCTCGGCTATGCCGTCAAGGGCGTCGACGAAAACTTCGCCGCGCTCGATGCGGCTACCTTCCAGAAAATGATCGAAGCCGTGCTCGCCGATTTCCCGTTCCGGGTGGTGGCCACGACGCTCCGCCACGCCAGGACCGCAACTCGCAACGACTGGAGCGCAATTTGCTATCACGATGGCAAATTCCATCGCGCCGCGCACCGCCCGGATCTCGAAATTTTCGACCGGGTTGGCGGCGGTGATTCCTTCGCCTCAGGTTTGATCTACGGATTCCTCAGCGGCCAAGACGCGCAGTGGGCTGTCGAATGCGGGGCGGCCCACGGCGCCCTCGCCATGACCACGCCCGGCGATACCTCCATGTCCACGCTCAAGGAGGTCTTGCAAGTGATGAAGGGAGGCGCAGCGCGCATTTCGCGATAGGATTGCGCCGAAAGAGTGCAGGCTGTTTTTTTCTCGGTCCTCCCAGCGCGGCGGCGCGTGCGCCGCGCCGAGAGCAGTGAACTTAGGTGTCCCCGGGGGCCAGGTCATGATCAAGGCAGATGTGAGAAAGAGGATTCAGGATATTGGGATTGTGCCGGTGATTCGCGCATCTTCGCCCGCCGAGGCGCGCTTCGCGGCGGAGGCCATCTGGCACGGCGGCATTTCCATCGCGGAAATCACCATGACCGTCCCGGGCGCAATCGAAGTTATCTCCGAGCTGGCGCGGACCACTCCCGAAGTGTTGGTCGGAGCCGGTACGGTGCTGAATCCCGAAGCCGCCCGCCGCTGCCTGGATGCGGGCGCCCAATTTCTCGTGACGCCGGGCCTCAGCCTCAAGACCATTGAGCTGGCGGCCAAGGAAGACGTCCCGATCATGGTCGGCGCGCTGACACCGACCGAAGTCATCACGGCATGGGAAGCGGGCGCCGATTTCGTGAAGGTGTTCCCATGTTCCCAAGTCGGGGGAGCAAGCTATATTCGCGCCTTGAAGGGACCATTGCCGGATATTCCACTGGTGCCGACCGGCGGCGTGAATCTCGATACGGCGGCGGATTTCCTTGCCGCAGGGGCTGTAGCCCTCGGCGTGGGAAGCGAGCTGCTGCAGAAAGAGGCTCTGCGCACGCGCAACGCGGAAGCGCTCCGCACGCTCGCCGGGAAGTTTGCCGCTATTGTGAAATCGATGCGCCAGCAACAGTTGGCGTGAGCCCGCGTTACAATACCGCGCCATGAAAATCACCGACGCAAAGGTCGTGGTCTGCTGTCCGGGGCGGAACTTCGTCACACTGAAAATCACGACGGAAGATGGCATCTACGGTCTCGGCGACGCCACCCTCAATGGCCGCGAACTTGCCGTCGCCGCCTATCTCACCGAGCACGTCATCCCGCTCCTGATTGGGCGCGACGCGCGCCGCATCGAAGATACCTGGCAGTATCTCTACAAAGGCGCGTACTGGCGCCGCGGGCCGGTCACCATGGCGGCGATCGCCGCGGTTGACACGGCACTATGGGACATCAAGGGCAAAAGCCTGAATGTTCCCGTCTATCAGTTGCTCGGCGGAGCGTCGCGCGACGCGGTCCTCGTCTATGGCCACGCCAGCGGCGCCGACATCGAGGAGACCATCCGGGCCGTCGCGGACTACATCGAGAAAGGCTACAAAGCCATTCGCGCGCAATCCGGGGTCCCGGGGCTAGGCTCCATCTACGGAGTCGGCCGCGGGAAAATGCACTACGAGCCGGCCCAGAAGAATGCTCCCCCCGAGGAAACCTGGAGCACCGAGCTGTATCTGAATTTCGTTCCGCAGCTCTTCGCCCGCCTCCGCAAGGAATTTGGCGAGGAAATCCCGCTGCTGCACGACGCCCACCACCGCTGCACTCCCATTGAAGCGGCGCGGCTTGGTAAAAGCCTCGAGCCTTATCACCTCTTCTGGCTGGAAGACGCGGTGCCCGCTGAAGTGCAGGAGAGCTTTCGCATCATCCGGCGGCACACCACCACGCCTCTCGCCGTCGGCGAAGTCTTCAACACCATCTTCGATTGCCAGCAGCTCATTCAGGAGCAGCTCATCGACTACATCCGAACTGCCGTGGTTCACGCGGGCGGCATCTCGCATTTGCGAAAAATCGCCAGTCTGGCCGAGCTGTATCACGTTCGGACCGGCTGCCACGGCGCGACCGATATGAGTCCCGTCTGCATGGCCGCCGCTCTTCACTTCGATCTCAGCGTCCATAATTTCGGCATTCAGGAGTACATGCGCCACACCGAGGAGACCGACCGCATCTTCCCCCATGCGTATCGTTTCGAGGACGGAATGATGCATCCTGGGGATAAGCCGGGCCTCGGCGTGGACCTCGACGAGTCGCTTGCTGCAAGTTGCCCCTATGAACGTGCCTACCTTCCGGTGAATCGCAGGTTCGACGGCACGGTGCACAGTTGGTAGGGCAAAAGCGTCGCCTCGTTATCCGAGCGTTCAGCAGTCGGCTGCGTCCGCTCGCTCCGCCAATTTTACCAGCGTCGCCAATGCCGCATTCACCGGCGCCGGCACACCGAGCGCCGCTCCTCGCCTCGCGATAAACCCGTTCAGTGAATCGATCTCCGTTCGCTTGCCGCGCTGGAGGTCCTGCGCTGTCGAGGAATACGCTTCCGTAAGCTGGCTCGCGATTTTCAGCGCGCCTGCCAGGGCCGCCTGGGGATCCTCGAAACCCGGCAGCCGAACCCCTGCCGCGCGCGCCACCGCCAGAATCTCTTCCACGAGCGCCGCCACCAGCTTTCGCGCATTCTCATCCGCCGCAATTCGTCCGTACTTTGCGTTTCCCAGTGCGGAAATCGCGTTCAGTGAAGCATTCCACACCAGCTTCGTCCACAGCTCGCCTTCGATATTTTCCGAAATGCGGCAAGCAACGCCCGCTCGTCCAAAGATGGCCGCGATGCGCCGCGTCCTCTCGGTTTCCGGGCCAATCACCAAATCACCGCGTCCGGCGTGCTTGATGCGGCCCGGTGCTGGAACTGAAGCAGCCACGTAAACCACGGCTGGCAGCGCTTCGATAGCGGCCGCCGCCCTGATTTGCTCCACGTTGTCCACGCCATTTTGCAAGCTCAGCACCATCGCATCCGCGTTCAGCACTGGAGCAAGAGCGCGCGCCACTTCCGCGTTGTCCACCGTTTTCACGCAAAAGAGGACCAGCTCCGCGCCCCGAACCGCGGAAACGTCCGTGGACGCCTCGATCCTCACGCGCTGCTGAAATTGCAGCGTGTCCAGAAATAGCCCGCCTTCCCGTTCGACCGCCGCCGCGAACCGCGGCCGTCCGATCATGGTCACGGGGGCACCCGCGCGCGCCAGCAGTCCGCCGAAATAGCCGCCGACGGCTCCGGCGCCAACGACCGCGATGCGCGGCCACTCCTGCGCGGCGCTCATGGGGTGACAACCGAAATCAGCCGGTCTATATCCGGCGCGCGGTTGTAAAGATAGGGCGAAACCCGAATGTTTCCTTCCCGCAAACTGACTACGATGTTTTCGGCGCGCAGACGCTCGTACAGTTCCGTCGTTTTTTCCGGTGAACGCGCGCGAAAGCACGCGTAAGGGCCCCGCTGGCTTGCCTCCAACGGGCTGGCCGGCACACAACGGTCCTTCGGCAGCCGCTCGTACATCAGTTCGATCAATGCGCGATTGTGCTCTGCGACCGTTTCGACGCCGGCGCGCAGCACAAATTCCACCGACGCATCGAGCCCCACGAGATTGAAATTAAAATAGCTTGCCCATTCCGGCGTGTCCCAGCGCTTGGCGCTTGGCGCCGGTTCGGGATCGGCGAAGTTGAGCTTCGCGAAATTATCCGACCCGGCCACGGCCATCCAATAGAACGGCGCGGGGCGCACCTTGGCGAGGTGATCGAGCTTCGCCCAGAAAAATCCCGTTCCGAACGGCCCTAGCAGCCACTTGTATCCGGCGCATATCAGAAAATCCGCTCCGAGTGTATTCACGTCCAGAGGTGTCGCGCCGCAACATTGGCTTACGTCCAGCGCCAGCAGCGTGCCCTGCGCGTGACAAGCGGCGCCCAGCCGCCCGGTGTCCAGCCTTACCCCGTCGTCAAACCGGGGCGAACTCACGGAGACGACGCGTGTCCTCGGGGTCAGGGCGGCGATCAGATCCTCGGAGGTAAGAAACCGCTCGCGCGGCCCCACTACCTTCACGCGAATGCCCTCGCGCTTCTCCATTGGTTTCCACACGGTGTATTGCAGCGGGAATTCGCCTGCGGCCGTAATGACCTCATCGCCGGGTTCCCACTCGAGCGCGTACGCCAGCGCTTGCAGTCCGCTCGTCGCGCCTGCGGTCAGCGCGATTTCTTCCGGCTTCGCGTGAATCAGCCGCGCGAGATTCTCCCGCAGCCGGTTGGGTATCTCAAAAAAGGTCGAATCAGGCTTGCGCTGCGGAAATTTCTTCGCCTCAATCGCCGTCTGGATCGCCTTCAGCGAAACCTTTGGCATCGGCGCTTGCCCAGCCAGATTCAGGTATGTTGCGTCCTCAAACTCAAACCATTCCTGGCGCCAATCGGTCTGAGGTGTCGTGGCGCTAGCCATGGATCTGCCTCCGCGGTCGGTTGGAGCGCCTAGCCTGAGGCCGTATCCGGCTTGACGCAACATCCAATTTGGGCACGGGCCTCAGAAATGAGAGCGCAACTCCCGGAACGCCGGCAGAATCACCAATTTCCCCGATCCCGCCATTACCGGCTCGTGTTCAAGCTGCCAGGTATGCTGGTGCGGGATGTACACGGCGTTCAGCCCGATTTTCATCGCCGGGTTGATGTCGCTGCGCGGGCTGTTCCCGATCATCCAGCCTTGCGACTTTACGATCTTATGCTTATGAACCAGCCTTCCGTATGTGTCGTGATCTTTTTCCGGCACAATTTCGATGAACTCGAAAAATCCCTGCAAGCCGGAGCGTTCCACTTTCGCCGCTTGCTCGGCCGGCTCGCCCTTCGTGAAAAGAATCAAACGGTGGCGCTCGGTGAGATACGCAAGCGTTTCCGGAACGCCATCGAGAATCTTCGGCGGCGTACGCTCGAGCTCGACCACCCGCGAGTGAATCAACGCCAGCGTTTCTCGTTTGGCCCGGTGTTCCGCGAGTTTCAGGTAGGTTTCTTCCAGTGACCGGCCAAAGCTCCGCGCGCCGTAACCGTACTGCCGGATGTTCCTGCGTTCCGTCTCGTTCAGCACATGCCGGATGTACGCGCGCGTGAAACCGTAAGGCTCCACCAGGGAGATAAAGTCCTCGATAAGCTTCTCGAAGAAAACATTGTTCTCCCAGAGTGTGTCGTCCGCGTCGATGAGCAGCGTGTTGCGTCTCATTGATATCGAGAGCCGCGCTGCGCCGTTCAAAGGGCGCGTGGTTCCTGATGGGGCGGCGGCCCTTCAGTCTAGCAGCCGCAGGGCATCTTGCGCGATGTCTGCGGCCGCATTTGGGCGCGCAAGGAGCCGCGCCGCATCGCGCATGGAAGCCAGCCGGTCCGGCGCGTCCAGCGGTTTCGCGATTTTCCAGGCGGCCGCCGGCGGATTGTTGCAGCGGACCGCCGCCTGCAGCCGGTTCGCCAGCTTTTCCAGATCGCTCTCGTCCGTGTGGAATACCACGTTTCGCCGGGTAAACGCGCAGATCGCTCTTGGGATTGGCGTGAATGCGCTTGCGGCGGCCCGCGTTTGCGGACCGCTACGCGGCCGTTGGAAGGAATTCGTAACGCTCGATCTTTGCGGCGATTCCCACGCGCTCGTCTTCCGCTTTTTCCACTCGCACAATTTGTCCCTGACAACGGATATTCACATCGCCGGCTTGCGCCACTTGCTGCGGAAGCGTGATCACAAATTCGATTTCCGAGCCGATCTCAAATTTCGTATCGGCCACGAAATATAGTCCGCGGTAACTGACGTCGCGCGTGCGCGCCTTCAGTTCCGGCCCGCCATGATCGCGCGGCAGTACGCGCATCGGCAAGCTCATATTGAAACGCCGCGCCTCCCGGCGTTCGGCTCCATCCGCCATGCATCCCCCTGGCCACGCGGCACAAGTCGCTCGAAGCTACCATCGCTTCGCGCCGCTCCGCAACGGCGAAAATATGGCTTTTTTGTCCTAGTACGACCCTTGCCCTTTTACGTCCGTGCGCCATATACTCTAAGTTAACCCCGCCCTCTAGCAGTACGGTTACTCTCATGGATAACCGCGCCTATCGCCGGGTGCGCCTCCGCCTTCCGGTACGGTTGCGATGGACCACTCCTTTCGGCTGCGGTTCCCAAATCGCCGAAACCATTGATGTTTCCCGAGGCGGCCTGCTGATCGCCGCGCCCGAGACGCACTTGCCCGGTTCGCTGGTTTGGGTGACGTTCCCCTATGATCCGCTAGCGCCGTCGGCCCAGCCAGAAATGCTCGCCAGCATCGTCCGGCTAACGCCGGCCTCTGCCATTTCACAAGCCGGCAACGGCGCGAATGGCAGCAAGCCTCGAGGCATCGCGCTCCGCATCGCGGACGCGCCTGCAAGGCAAGCCGGCCCCAAGCCTGCGCATCAGCCAGAGCGCCGCAAGGCCGCGCGACGACGGATCGCGGTTCCGGTTCTGGTGCGCCCGCCACGGATTCCCTGGTTCGAAGAAGCTATGACCTTCGATGCATCGACAGTTGGCGTATGCTTTGTCACCAGTCGCGAGTATCAGCCGGGAGATGCGCTGCTCCTTCGCTTTGCGAAGGCAGCTCCGGCAGGCTGGCCCAATCAAAGCGATGTGCGCACCAGCGTGATGCGCGTCCAAGCGCTCACGAGTGGCGTATCGCTTGCCGTCGCCGCGGAAAAATCCTGAAAGCTTCCGGCGATCCAGCCCTTCGGCGGATTCCGCGCGCGTGCGCTACACTCGTGCTCCGGGAAAATCTGGAATGAGCGCTCCGCGGCACGAATCGCGCAATCTGTTTCTGGCTGGTCCAGCCGGCCGGCTCGAAGCTGTGCTCTGGCGTCCTGCCGGAAAATTGTCTCCCGCGCTCGCGGCGGTCGTCTGTCATCCGCACCCGCTCTTCGGCGGCACACTCCACAATAAAGTCGTTTATCAGGCCGCCAAATCGCTCGACGCGCTGGGTCTCGCCGTCCTGCGCTTCAATTTCCGCGGCGCCGGGCTTAGTGCCGGAGTCCATGATCAAGGCCGCGGCGAGGAAGGAGATGTGCGCGCGGCCATCGATTTTCTCGCACAGGAGTTTCCTGGCGTGCCACTGTTGCTCGCCGGCTTCAGCTTCGGCGCGTGGGTTGGCCTTCGCGCGGGTTGCGGCGACGGGCGCGTTGCTGAGCTCATCGGCCTCGGAATTCCCGTGAACCGGTCCGATTTCTCCTATCTCGGGCGCTGCCCAAAGCCCAAGCTCTTTGTCCATGGAGAGCTCGATGAATTTGGCGAAATCGAGAGGGCGCGCGCGTTGGTCGGGTCATTGCCGGGACAAAACGAATTTATCGCCGTCCAAGGCGTGGATCACTTCTTCGCGGGCAAGCTGGGCGAAGTGGATAAAGCAATTCGCGAATGGATGGTCACGCGTCATCCTGAACTCGCGCACGATTGATCGCCCGGCAGGTGTCCTTTCTCTACGCGGATTCGCCGCGAGTGAAAAGGTTGGTGAACTGCTCGATGGTCGCCGGCGGCTCCTCGACGAGCCTGGCGTTCATTCGGACGTGCTCGGTCTTGGACATTCCCACCAGCGCCGTGGTGATTCCAGGCGCCGACCGCGCAAACTGCAAGGCATTCGCGGCATCCGTTTCGAAACCGAGGGCCGCGCCCACAAAGGGAGGCAAATTCCGCGCTACCTGCCCTTGCAGCAGCGCCGCGCTCGCCACTAGCGTGATCCCCAGATCGCTGGCCGCCTCCATTACCGTCTTGTGCTGGCCGCCAGCCGATTGATTCCCCAGCGTCAGCGCTTCCGTCATCCCCAAATTGAAAGGAAGCTGCACAAAACGAAAATGGTGCCGGTCTCCCGCAATTTCACGCGCGATCTCCGCAATTTCGCTGAGTTGCAGCAGATCGCGCGCGTGCAATTCCTGCCGAAAGCCGTTCCAAGTCGCCATGCCGTAGAAACGGATCCTGCCGGCGGCTGCTGTGGATTCGAGAAACGCGAAGGCGTCGCGCAGGCGCTTCAGGAAATCCGCGCGCGAAATTTCGCCAAGCTGTGTTTCGGGATTATGCAAGTAGAAGACATCTATGCTCGCCACGCCCAGATTCGCGAGGCTACGCTGCATTTGATTCTCGAGAAAGCGCGGCGTCATGCAGTGGCTGCCCGCGACGATGTCTTTTGCGGCCAGAATCCCCGCCTGGATGTACTCGCGAAAGAAATATTCGTTTGCGTCGGAAGGCATTCCGCCATCCGGAGTGAGGTAGCCGGCTTTGGTGCAGAGAACCAGTTCCTCTCGCGGGATGCCCTTCGCGGCCAACTGCCGCAGCGCCGCTCCGACGCTGCGTTCGCTTCGCTGAAAGCGATAGTTAATCGCTGTATCGATGACGTTGACGCCGTTTTCCGCCGCCGCCACGACAGCGGCAGTGTACGCGGCATCCGTTTTCGGATCGGGTGCTCCCAGATACGTCCCGATCCCCAGCGACGAGACGGTCAGGCCCTGCGCATCGCGGAAGTGCCCTTCCGCCGCTCGGCCGACGAAGCGGCGTGCATAGGCGCCGGTATTCCGCGATTCGGCGTTGACGGCCACTTCTCTTTATCCTGTCACTCCTGGCTCATTTGCCCGCGTGGTGCTTGACGAAGCCCGAGTATAACAAAGGTCATTTCGAGGGCCGCGCCGAATCCGAAAGCGCCCGCTTGGCCGGATCGCCCGCCGATTTCGCTTCCTCCGCGGGAGCGAGCAGCCGCGAACACGCCCGAAGGATACGCCGGTACGGCCAATCCTTCTCGCGAAACAGGATTTCGCCTTCGCGCGGACTGCTGTAATACCAACGCGCCAGGAGCGCGAGCTGCTCACCGAGCTCCCCGCTTGGCGGCGGCTCGCCTTCCAGCCGCTCTCGAAAAAAGTGCTCCACTGATCGCGGCTGGCTGGCGAGTTCCGCAAATCGCACGAAGAACGGTTCCGCAATGCGTCCGCGCCGGACGATGAAAGCGGCGATCGATTGTTCCTCGGCCGCGCGCTGCAGCACCACAGCGTCAAGGTCCTGAATGCGGCGCGCCAGTTCGGGGCTAGTCCGCAGCGTGTCCCTGAGCTTGTCAATCCTCTTGTGCAGCGCGGCCGCCTTTTCAAAGTCCAGCTGCTCGCTTGCCAGGTCACGCTCGGCTTCGTAAGCCGCCAGCAGCGATTCGCCGCTGCTCTCGAGAAACCGGGCCAGGCGCTCCACTTCGTTGTCGTAGTCTTCCTTCGTGCATCCGGCAAAGCATGGCGCAAGGCACATCTTCATTTCCGAATACAGGCAGCCGGGAAAGGAAGGATCGCGCCGGATCTTGATTTGGCATCGGCGTACCTTGAAGAAATCGAGCGCCTGGCCGGCAAAGGCTTCCGCGGCTTTTCGCGTCGGGTAAGGGCCGTAGTACACGCCGCCGGTCGGCTCGCCATCGGCATTCACTGAAATCCGGCGTGTCACAAAACACCGCGGATAGGCATTTTGCAGATTGAGCTTAAGCACCGCGGGAGGACGCAGCCGCATCAGCTTGCGGTAGGTTCGGGGAAAGAGCAGCCGAGCGTGCTGGTAGTAACAAAACGTTTGCTCCAGTTTCGAGCCGGTGAGCCGGTAACGAATGCCGGCGGCAATCTGGCGCAGATTGAGGCGCTTGCCGGCGGAATCCGCCGGACCGAGCAGGCGCTCGAGGCGGCTGCGCAGGTTTTGCGTGCGAATGAGGAAAGGTTCGGCGCCTTGGGCGCGTGCTTCGACAAGGCAGACCGCAGGGCGTGCCGGCAGTCCTCCGAAAAAGCCCTGGTCCTGCTCCGGATCGAAAGCTAGCCCGCAGTCAAGTTCCAGCACAGAGACAGGATATCTCGAACGACCCCGCGCCGCGACCCGGCGTCCACGCCGGAAAAGTCCCGAATCCCATCGGAGGCGAACTTCCGGCGAAGCTGGCGCCTTGCGTGCGCGTTGAGGCCAATTGGACCGGGAAATGATATAGAGTAAGCCGCTCGCATGTTAGGCTGGGCGGGCCTTGCCCGGCTTGCATTCACTCTCAGGAAGGATCGCCGCCGGCACGCGACTGTTTGCTGAGATGGGCGGCAGGCATGACTCCCTACGCTTCAAATCACCGGCCCGCGTATGCCGAGAACACGCATATCGTGGCCTCCGCCACCGCGCTGCCGCCTTACAAAATCACGCGCGATGACGTGAAATATTACATGGGCCGCGTGTTCGACATCGCGGAGCGCCGGCTCGAAGCGATGATGGCGATTGTGGACAACGCGCAGGTGCAGACGCGGCACACCATCTTTCCGATTGACTACACCGTTGAACCGCGAGCGCTCTCGAAAACGAATGACGAATATATCGAACACGCCATCAAGCTGGGGCGCGAAGCGGCGGAAGAGTGTCTCGAACGCGCCGGAATGACGGCGCAAGAAATCGACCTCATCATCACCGTCTCCTGCACCGGGTTCATGATTCCGTCGCTCGATGCGCATCTGATTCATCTGATGGGGTTTCGCTCGAACGTGCGACGCATGCCGTTCACGGAACTCGGCTGCGCCGCCGGAGCCATGGCGCTTGGCCGCGCAGCCGATTACTTGCGGGCGCATCCCGGCGGAAACGTCCTAATTGTCGCGGTGGAGCTGCCCTCGCTGACCTTTCAGCGAAGAGATATCTCACAGGCGAATCTGATCTCTTCGATTTTGTTCGGGGACGGCGCGGCCGCGGTAATTGTCAGCGGGAAGAAGTTCAGCGGTCCGAAGATTCTGGTATCCGAGACGCATACATTTCCGGACTCGCTTGGAGCCATGGGCTTCGACCTTCGCGACTCAGGCTTTCACATTTTGCTGTCCAAGGACGTGCCGGAAATGATCGGCGCGGAAATCAAGGATCTCGTTCACGGATTTCTCGAACGGAACGGCCGCCGCCGGGATGAAATCAAGGGTTGGATTCTGCATCCGGGTGGAGCGCGCCTCTTGGGAAACGTCGAAGCGGCCCTGGGCCTCTGCAAGTGCGACACCCAGCCCTCCTGGGATGTGCTGGCCAAGGTGGGCAATCTCTCGAGCGCGACCATTCTCTTCATTTTGCAGGAGTGGCTCGAAAAGCGGCCGCTCCAGACGGGAGACTACGCGCTGGCGGCGGCTTTCGGACCGGGCTTTAGCGCGGAGTTTTTGCTGCTGCAATGGGCCTGAACCTCACTCCCAGCGCGATGGCATACCTTGTCCTGCTGCTTGCCGTGGCGTCCCTCAGAATATTCGAGCTGCGAGTCTCGAGGCGGAATCAGGCGGCGATGGCCGCGCGCGGTGCGGCAAAACTCGATAAACCCAATTTCCGCTGGGTTGTGCTGGTGCACACAGGAGTTCTCATCGGTGCCGCAGCGGAGGTCCTGTTTCTGCGGAGGCCCTTCTATCCGGCTCTAGCGGGAGTCATGTTTGCGCTTTTCCTTGCTTCCAACCTGCTGCGCTTTTGGGTGGTCCGTGCCATGGGCCAACTTTGGAACGTGCAAGTAGTGGATTCCACGAAATTAGGGATTATCACGACTGGTCCTTTCCGCTATGTCCGGCATCCTAATTACGCGGCTGTCTTTGTCGAGATGTTCTCTCTGCCGCTGATCCACACGGCCTGGATCACGGCGCTCACTGCTCCTGTTGCGTACGCAGCAGTCATCTCGCAGAGAATCGCCGTCGAAGAACGGGTGCTCCTCTCGGATCCGGAATACCGGGCCGCGATGGCAGGCAAACCACGCTTCCTGCCGGGACTATTTTGATTTAGGGGAATAATGCTGGAACGAATGGGCTTGGCTCTTCTATTGCTGATCCTTTCCGCCGCGGCTGCGCCGCACTCGCTTTCGGATCCGCCTCCCGCCTTCATGGAAGTGCCGCAACTGACCAAAGGTTTCGATCTCATGTATGAGCAGAGGTTTGTGGAAGCTCGCGCGCAATTTGCCGACTGGGAAAGGCAGCACCCGGACGAGCCATTTGTGCATGCGGGAGTAGCGGCAACGTATCTGTTCGAGGAGTTTTACCGGCAGGGCGTGCTAACCAGCGAATTCTTCCTTGACGACAAAAAATTTCTCGGCGGAATCGATGGCAAGCCGGACCCGGTGCGGTTGCGAGGGTTCCAGACGGCGATCGCCGAAACCCGCGAGCTGGCGCGAGACCGGCTGAAGCGCGATCCCAAGGATGCCGAGGCCCTCTTTTGCCTGACTCTGGCCGCGGGCATGGAATCCGATTCCCTCACCATTTTGCAGAAGAGGCATCTGGACGGACTCAAGCGCATGAAGGAAGCGAACGACTTCGCGAGGGAAACCCTGGCTTTGCGCCCCGACGCCATCGATGTGTATGTTGCGCCGGGATCCGCAAATTACATCATCGGTTGCCTCTCGGGACCGGCCCGGTTCTTCTTGTGGTTTGGCGGCATTCACGGCGATAAAGCGCTCGGCATGGAAGAGGTTTCACGTACCGCCGAGGATGGACGCTACTTGAAGCCGTTTGCGAAGATTCTCCTCGCTCTCGCCGCTCTCCGAGAGAAGCAGTATCCCTTGGCACAGCGCATGCTCAAGGAATTGAATCAGGAATTTCCAGAAAGCCCGCTCTTCGCGGCGGAATACGCGAAGATTCTCGGCCGCCCAATACCCGCGACGATGCAGTCCCGGCCGTAGCGGAAGATTGCGGCCGGTGAGGCTTCGCCACGAGCTTGCTCACGGTAACGTCCGGGTTACGCACGTGCGGCGGCGAATAGCAGGCCCATGGCATAGAATCGCGTTGCCGTTTCAAGATCGCTGCAGCAGAAAACGGCGCGGTGCGAGCGGGCGGTGTGGGAATGTTCCAGCGGGAATTGCTACGAGGTAGAGCGATTTTTCTGACCGGCGGTGGGACGGGGCTGGGGCGCTCGATGGCGCTGCGCTTCGCGGGCCTAGGCGCCCGGGTGTTTCTCGCCGGCAGGCGGGAGGAGCCGCTGAAGGAGACTCGCGACGAGATCGTGCGCCAAGGCGGCGCCGCGGACTACGCTACCTGCGACGTGCGCGACTATGCGGCAGTCGAGCGCGCCGCGGAAGCGGCCGAAGCGCAATTCGGAAACATCGACACGCTTGTGAACAACGCTGCCGGAAACTTCATGGCGCGGACGGAGAAGCTCACCCCAAACGCCTTCCATGCCGTGGTGGGCATCGTTTTGTACGGCTCGTTCAACTGCACCCAGGTTTTCGGAAAACGATGGATCCTGCGAAAGCAGCCCGCGAACGTCCTGAACATCTCCACTACTTACGCCGCGGCGAATTGCGGCTCGGGGTACGTGGTCCCATCGGCTTGCGCGAAAGCCGGCGTGCTGGCGATGACCACTTCGCTGGCGGTCGAGTGGGCCAAGTACAAAATTCGCGTGAACGCAATTGCGCCGGGGCCGTTTCCGACCGAGGGAGCCTGGTCGCGTCTCATGCCATCCAAACAGTTCGAGCAGCGCGCCGTCGAAAAGCATCCGATGAAGCGGTTTGGACGGCACGAGGAACTGACGAACCTCGCTGCGTTTCTGCTGAGCGATATGGCCGAATACATCAACGGCGAGTGTGTCGTCATCGACGGCGGCCAATGGCTGCGCGGCGCCGGGGAATTCAACGATTTGGGGGAGCTGCCGGATTCCGTGTGGGAAGAGATGGAAGCGGCACGAAAGAAGTAAGAATGCGCCGCAGGTCTGGCTGGATGCCAGCCATAAGTTTCGCCCTGTTCCACACGGACGACCGGTCCAACCGGCAGCCGGTAGTCATCGCTGCTCGAACCACTGCGGTCCACGGTCGCGTGTCTTGCGGAGCGTGATCCCGGATCGAAACGCAATCGCCGACTATCCCGCGAAACAATGGTTTCTGGAGTTGCGAGAGTGCGACGCTGCGCAGGCAGCAGTCGTTCTTGAGGCTCGCGGGCTTACCCGCTCATCCGGCCGAAAGGGCTTGACAATTCGAGGTGGTAAGATTATACTTACGGTTAGTGGCTGCTTACCATGAACGCCAACTCGATGCCTTGGGTAACGCCGTCAGGCGAGCGATCTTGGTCCGCTTGGCCGCCGGTCCCCTAGCCGTCGGCGAGCTCTCGACGCACTTCCCGATGAGCCGCCCGGCGATCTCGCAGCACCTGCGGATCCTGAAGGAGGCCCGCTTGGTCACCTGCACGGCGGCCGGCACCCGTAGCCTGTACGCGATCGACCCCGACGGCTTCAACGAGCTGCGCCGCTTCTTCGATCAGTTCTGGGGGAGCGCCCTCTGGTCCTTCAAGTCCAAAATCGAAAGGAACGAAGCAATGACAATTGACGCCGACGGATCCGTACGCCAGTCCGTCACCGTGGCTGCTCCGCCGCACCGTGCCTTCCACGTGTTCACAGCGGATTTTGACTCGTGGTGGCCACGAACGCACCACATCGGGAAATCACCGATGACGAAGGCCATCATCGAAGGGCGGGTTGGCGGGCGCTGCTACTCGCAACAAGAAGACGGCACAGCCTGCCCCTGGGGGCAGGTGCTGGTCTGGGAGCCGCCACATCGGCTGGTCATCGCTTGGCAGATCACGGCGCAGTGGGGATTCGAGCCCGACCTGGCGCGCGCGAGCGAAGTGGAAGTGCGCTTTGTTGACGCTGGCGGCGGCCAGACGCGCGTCGAACTTGAGCATCGAAGCTTCGAGCGGATGGGTCCCGACGGCGCGACGATGCGGACGGCCGTCAGTGCGGAGGGTGGCTGGGGCACCCTTATGAACCTGTTTGCCGCGCGCGTTAAGGTGGCGACGGCCGGCCAAGGAGCGATCACGCAATGAGTTCAATGACGATGAAGACATCGACGTTCTGGCTTCGCGCCGCATCGGTCGTGGCGTTTCTGCTCGCTGTAGGCCACACGCTTGGGGCTCCGTGGACGCCGACGCACGGGGCCGCCGCAGCGGGAGTGGTTGAGGCAATGAAGTCCGTCCACTTTCAGGCCATGGGCCGCGACGCAACTTATTGGCACTTCTACTACGGATTTGGCCTCAGCATCACGTGCTATCTGCTGGCGCTTGCGATCCTCACATGGCAGATTGCCGCGCACGCGCGGTCCGAGGCGCGGCGATTGCGCACACTCATCCTCACGCTCGCGGCGCTGTACGCCGCCGTCGGCGTCCTGTCCTGGACGTATTTCTTCGCGGCGCCTTTGGTGCTCGCAGCCATCGTCTTCGTTTGTCTCCTCCTCGCCCTTCTTTGCGCCCGGGGAAGCGCGCCTTCGGGGGCCGCAGTGGCAGGCGGCAGCGGCCCTGCCCGGCCGGGGGCCTGATCGGAGTTCCGGCTGTGCGGGCGGCCGCCCTTGCGTTCGTTGGATCGCTTCAAACGATCGGATCGGCTTGACAAGAGACCACGGCGCTTCGCCGGGCTGGCCGCAAACGCCCGCGTTCCGGAGACTCGTGGTCTCAGCCCATACCCAAGAATCGACCCGCCGGGCAGTTATCTTGACCGTCCGCGGAGCCGCCGATAAGCTTAGTCTTTCTCCTTCCGGGTGAAGGGCTCATGGAACAGATTCGCGTCACATTGCCTGATGGCAGCGTTCGAGATGTTCCCAAGGGGACCACACCCGCGGAGATCGCAAGGAGCATTTCTCCGCGGCTCGCCGAGGCTGCGCTGGTGGCTCGCATCGCCATGCCCAACAACGGTGAGGGGGAACTAATTGATTTGCGGCGCCCTCTGGACCGTGACGTCAAGCTGCAGTTGCTCACCGACCGCGACGCGGACGCGCTTTTTGTCTTCCGGCATTCGGCTGCCCATCTCCTTGCGGCTGCTGTCATGGAGCTTTATCCGGACGTCAAGCTTGGCATCGGGCCACCCGTGGAAAACGGATTCTTCTACGAGTTCCTGCGCGAAGAGCCTTTTACCGCCGCCGACCTGGCCGCAATCGAGAAGAAAATGCACGAGCTGGCGGCGCAGGACATTCCGAACGAAAGGAAACTGATTCCGAAGCCCGAAGCGCTCGAGCTCTACAGAAAATCGAACCAGGTCTTCAAGTGCGAGTTGGTGGATGAAAAGGCCGCCGAACCGATGGTCTCCTTCTATACCACGGGCAAGTTCATCGACTTTTGCCGCGGACCGCATATTCCTTCGACCAAACGCATCCAGGCGTTCAAGCTGATGAACGTCGCGGGCGCTTACTGGAAAGGCCAGGAAGGCAATCCGCAGCTGCAAAGAATTTATGCCGCCGCGTTCTTCACGCAGAAAGAGCTCGATGAGTATCTGCACCGGCTCGAGGAAGCCAAGCGCCGCGATCACCGCAAGCTCGGCGCCGAACTCGACCTCTTCAGCATCGAGGAGGAAGCCGGGCCCGGGCTGATTTTCTGGCATCCGAAAGGCGGCCTGATCCGCAACATCATCGAGACCTGGCTGCGCGATGAACTGCTGAAACGCGGCTACGATCTCGTATATACGCCGCACATTATGCGCCGCGATCTGTGGAACACCAGCGGCCACACCGGCTTTTACAAGGACAATATGTTCGGCCCGGTGGAAGTCGAAAAAGCCGATTACCAACTGAAGCCCATGAATTGCCCCGGGCACATCTTGATTTACAAATCGAAACTGCGAAGCTACCGCGATCTGCCGGTGCGGCTAGCCGAGCTGGGCACCGTGTATCGCTACGAGCGCAGCGGCGTGCTCCACGGCTTGCTGCGCGTGCGCGGATTTACGCAGGACGACGCGCATATTTTTTGCACGCCGTCCCAAATCGAATCGGAGGTCGAGGCCTGCGTCGATTTTGCTTACGCCGTGATGAAAAATTTCGGCTTCGAAAAATTTGAAGTGGAGCTTTCCGATTGGGATCCGGCGCACCCGGAAAACTATGCGGGCAAGCCCGAGGACTGGCACCGTGCCACGGCCGCCTTGGCCGCCACCATGCAGCGCATGAACATTCCTTTCAAGAAAATGGAGGGTGAAGCCGCCTTCTACGGACCCAAAATCGATATCAAGCTGATAGACGCGATTGGCAGGCCCTGGCAGCTCACCACGGTGCAATTCGATTTCAATCTGCCGGCCCGCTTCGCACTCGAATACGTCGGCGAAGACGGCGCCCGGCATCAGCCGCTGATGGTGCATCGCGCCTTGCTTGGGTCGGTCGAGCGCTTCTTTGGCATTCTCATCGAGCATTATGCGGGCGCGTTTCCCGTGTGGCTGGCTCCCGTGCAGGTGCAGGTCTGCCCGGTCAGCGAAAAGGTTCTGGACTACGCGAAGCACGTTGCCGAAACGCTGAAAAATCACGGTTTCCGCGTCCACCTTGACGACCGTAACGAAAAGCTTCCGGCGAAAATCCGCGACGCCCAACTCCAGAAGGTCCCCTATATGCTCGTCGTCGGACCCAAGGAAGCGGAAGCTGGCGCGGTAAGCGTGCGCCATCGCAGCAAAGGCGATCTCGGCCCCCGGCCGCTGGTTGACCTGCTTGCTTCGCTGCAGCGCGAAGTGGAATCGCGCAGCCTCTCGAACTAAATGCTTGACGGACTTTCGCGCCGCGGCTTTCTGGCGTTTACTTGCGGGATGCTCCTTGCGCCCGCAGGAGAGCTCGCAAGCGAAAAAAAGGACAACGTGCCCGCGGTGCTGGATCATATTTTGCTTGGCTGCGCTGACCTCGAGCGGGGGATTGCGTTTGTCGAGCAAGGCACAGGCGTGCGGGCAGCGTTTGGCGGGGTGCATCCCGGGCGCGGCACGCAGAATGCGTTGCTCTCGCTCGGGGAGCGGCGCTATCTCGAGATCATCGCGCTCGATCCGAAGCAATCCGGCACAGCAGACCGCTACGGTCTTGGGAAACTGACCGAGCCGCGGCTGGTAGGCTGGGCTGCGCATCCCGGCGCCCTGGCGGAATTTGCCGCTCGTCTTAGGCGGGAAAGGATCGCCTTCGAGGGGCCAACGCCCGGGTCGCGGAAGCGGCCCGACGGCCGTTTGCTGCAATGGTCCACGCTCAATCTCAGAGACGACGCAAGCGGCCTCCTGCCGTTTTTTATTGAATGGAGGGCTGGCTCAACCCATCCCTCGGCCGATGCGCCGGGCGGCTGCCAGCTTCTCCAGTTCGAGATTGCAAGTCCGAACCCTGCGTCCTTGAGGAAGCTCACTTTGCAGCTTGGCCTCCAAGTCCGGATCCGCGAATCGCCGGCACCGCAGCTGTCTGCCACGGTTGCGGGCCCCCGCGGCGAACTCTCCCTGCACTCGTGAAGCGCCGGGCCTGCGCTTGCCGATGGCCCGCTTTTGCATGGTATACTTTGAAGCCCGTCCCTCGGCGAGGCCTTGCCGAGACGGGGTGGGTTGGATTCGGGCCATTCCCTGAACAGCGCAGGGCAAGAGGGCCTTCATTTTCTCAAGGGGGAGTTATCGCAGATCGGAATTTCCGGCAACAGAATGACCGGATCCGGGTGAACGAGCGAATCCGGGCTCGCGAGATCCGGGTGATTGACGAAGAAGGAGCGCAGTTGGGAGTCATGCAGCCGTTCGAGGCCCTGCGCATGGCTCGCGAGCGGGGACTTGATTTGGTGGAAATTTCGCCGACGGCCGACCCGCCAGTTTGCAAGATCACCGATTACGGCAAGTATCTTTATCAGGCCAACAAGAAAGCGCACGAGCAGCGCAAAAGCAGCCGCGGCTCCGCCCTGAAAGAGGTGAAGTTCCGGCCGAACACCGCCGAGCACGACTATCAGGTTCGCAAGAATCAGATCATTCGGTTTCTGGGCGACGGCCACAAAGTCCGCGCCATGATTTTTCATCGCGGTCGCGAAATGGCTCATCAGGAAGTGGGCCGCGCGAAAATGACGCGCCTGCTTGGGGAGATCGGCGAGTACGGCCAGATTGAAACCATGCCGCGCATGGAAGGAAATGTTCTCGTGGCTCTCCTGGCCCCGAAAAAAGGCGGCGGTGCGAACAAGCCGGCGCCGCAAGCCCAAGCCACGGCCTAGGCCAAGTGTTTCCGTTGTTCCGGGCGGCGCGGAACGTCTCCTTGAGAAGAGCGCGTCCGGCGGTGATGCAGTAAAGGACTCGATTGGGAAGCGAGAGAGGATTCAGGCAATGCCACGCAACTCGACAAAGCCGAAACTGAAGCTAAAAACGCATCGCGGAGCCCGCAAGCGCTTCAAGGTCACCGCGACCGGCAAGATCAAGCGCATGCACTCGGGAAAGCGCCATCTGCTCGGCACCAAGAAGCCCGGGCGTATGCGCAAGCTGAAGAAGCTGACGCTCGTGAATCCGGCGGACGTGGCTGGCGTGAAGCAGATGCTGCCGTACGGCGCCTGAATCGCGCCGCGGCAGCACGCCTTCGAGTTTCGTTGTTTTGATTTTCGTGCCAGGCAGCGCGTCACGGGTGCCTGCCGGCCGAAGGGCCCGGCGCAAGCCGGGCAAGGCAGGGAGCGAAAGCTTCGGACTCTTCGCTGCAGCAATGCCGCGGAGATAGCGCATTCCGCGTGAGTGCGTCCTGCATGGCGGTACACCGGAGACAAACCCGTTGCGCTGGCGCGCGCTTTTGCGTTAGCGTGCCCTGTTTGTCTCCTTACAAGCGGTCGCTCAGTGTAGTGGCCGGTCTTCAGACCGGCTTCCGCGACTGGCGCGTGCCGCGACTGCGGGAAATCCAGGAACAAGGAGCAAACCCATGGCACGCGTAAAACGCGGCACCAAGCGCCGGGCGCGGCGCAAGAAGTACCTGAGAAGAACCAAAGGGTTCTTTCTCACCAAAAGCAAGCTGTACCAGTCCGCGCAGGAAGCCGCCAATCGCGCCGATCGCTATGCCAAGCGCGACCGCCGCGCGAGAAAGCGGCAATACCGCCGCCTCTGGATTCAGCGTGTCGGCGCCGCCGCCCGTCAGAATGGCATCAGCTATGGCCAGTTCATCCACGGGCTGAAAGCTGCCGGCATCGCGCTTGACCGCAAGGTGCTCGCGGATATCGCCGTGAAGGACGCTGCGGGCTTTGCCGTATTGGTCGAGAAGGCCAAAGCCGCCGCGCCTCCGCCGGCGAAAAAGGCCTAGCGGAGGCGCAACCGCGCCGCCGCGCGCCGTTCGGTTCAGTTCACAGGCGCTCTTGCCTGCACTAACGGAAACGCTGCCACGGCTGCGCGGAGCAGATTTTCGTAACGGCATGTCAACCGAGAGCAAAACCGCGGAATCGCTGCTCGCGCTGGGCGTCGCGCGGCCCGAAGAGGTCGCGCCGCTCTTCGCCGAAGTGCGCGCGCGTTTCGATTCCGCTGGCGCCGCTGTGAACGACGAGGCGGCCTGGAAGCTCTTCCGCGACGCGTGGCTCGGCCGCAAATCCGGTGTCCTGACGCAAATCACCGACAATTGGCTGAAGCCTGCTCCTCCCGAGCTGAAGCGTGCCGTAGGTGCCGCACTCAACGATCTCCGCGCGCACGTCGAGGCGCAAATCGAAGCACGGCGCGCAGCGCTTGAATCCGGTGCGGAGCAAACTGCCCTTGCGCGCGATCGCGTTGACCTTTCCCTTCCAGGCGTCATTCGCCCGGCGGGTTCCCACCATGTTCTCCGCCAGGTCCTCGAGGAGATCGAAGACATTTTCGTTTCCATTGGCTTTTCTGTCGTGGAAGGCCCCGAAATTGAAACGCCCTACTACAATTTCGAGGCGCTGAACATTCCCGAGCATCATCCCGTCCGCGACGATATGGATACGTTCTATATCGAATTGCCGCCCGCGGCGGCCGGGAAGCCGCCGGGCCAGCTTCTGCTCCGCACGCACACCTCGCCGATGCAGATTCGCACCATGGAAAAGCAGAAGCCGCCCGTGCGCGTCATCGTTCCCGGCAAGGTCTATCGGCGCGACAATCCGGACGCCACCCACTCCTTCGCATTCCACCAAGTGGAAGGTCTTGCCGTTGATACGGACATCACCTTCTGCGATTTCACCGGCACCATCGAATATTTCGTCAGGCAATTCTTCGGCGCGAACGTCAAGACGCGCTTTCGCCCCAGCTACTTCCCGTTCACCGAGCCTTCCGTCGAATTTGACGTCTCCTGCATCTTTTGCGGGGGTTCCGGCTCCGGCGCAAGCGGCGTCTGCGGCAAGTGCAAAGGCGCGGGCTGGATCGAGCTTTTCGGCGCCGGCATGGTGGACCCTGCCGTCTACGGCTTCGTCGGCTACGACCCGAAAAAGGTCAGCGGCTTTGCCTTCGGCATGGGCATCGACCGCCTGGCCATGCTCAGGTACGGCATCGAGGATTTGCAGGTCTTTTTCCAGAACGACATCCGTTTCCTGCGCCAATTCCCATGAAAATTGTTTACAACTGGCTCAAGGAATTCGTGGACGTCACCGCCGCGCCGCAGGAGCTCGCCTCGCGCCTGGCGCTTTCCGGCACCAACATCGGCGGCGTGGAAAACGGCCCGCACGGCGCCGTGATCGACGCCGAAGTCGGCTCGAATCGTCCGGACTGTCTTGGCCACCTCGGCATCGCGCGCGAAGTCGCCGCCGTTTTCCGCCTGCCCTTGATCTTCACGCCGCCGCGGCCCGCGGAAGATTCCGCCGCCAAGGCACGCGATGCGGCGCGCGTTTCCATTCAATCGCCCGAGCTGTGCGGCCGTTTTACCGCACGGGTGATTCGCGGCGTCAAGGTTCAGCCCTCGCCCAAATGGCTGAAAGACCGCCTCGAAGCGTCGGGAGTGGCGAGTATCAGCAATGTGGTGGATATTTCCAACTACGTGATGCTCGAGTTGGGGCATCCGCTGCATACGTTCGACTACGACAAGGTCCGCGACCGTGCGATCGTCGTCCGCCGGGCGAACGCCGGCGAGAAGATTCGCACGCTCGACGGCGCCGAACGCACCCTCGATCCGAATGCCGTCGTCGTGTGTGATGGCGACGGCACGCGCGCCGTGGGTATCGGCGGCATCATGGGCGGCGCGGAGACCGAGATTTCGTTTTCCACGAAGAACGTTCTGATTGAATGCGCCTGGTTCGATCCCGTGGGAGTTCGCCGCACGGCCCGCTCCCTGAAACTGCACACGGAGGCTTCCACGCGCTTTGGCCGCGGCGCCGACCCGGAAATGGCGGACGTCGCTTCACGCCGTGCCGCCGAACTGATCCTCCAGCTTGCAGGCGGCGAACTGCTCTCGGGCGCCGTTGACGTTTATCCCGGCAAGCGTTCGCCGAAGAAAATCCGCCTGACGCGCGCGGAAATTCTCCGTGTGATGGGCGCGGATGTTCCCGACAAGGAAATCGAAGGCATTCTCGGCGCCCTCGGCTTCGCCCCGGTCCGCGTGGACGAAAATCGCGGCGCCGAAGGTTCCCTCCTGGCCGCCTGGGAGTGTGTCCAGCCTTCCTGGCGCCCGGACGTCGAGCGCGAAATCGACCTGGTCGAGGAAGTCGCTCGCGTCCGTGGCCTCGAGAAATTTCCGCCGCGCTTGCCGGCCGCGCGCCAAGGCGCTCTGCGTTTGCCGCACTACGAGGCCGAAGCGCGTGTGCGCGAGCGCCTCATCGGACTGGGCTATCACGAAATCAACACCATTCCGCACGTTTCGGAAGAGCGCGACGCGCTATTCCGTCCACAGGGGATCACGCCCGCGCGCATCGCCAACCCGCTGTCCGAGGAAGCGAACGTGCTCCGCTCCACGGGCGCCGTCACCATGGCCACGGCTCTCGAATGGAACCTGAATCATGGCCAGCGCAATCTCCGCCTCTTCGAAATCGCTCGCCACTACCGGTTGAGTCTTGCCGCGAATGGCGCCGAGGTGCATCCGGTCGAAACCCGCGTTTTGACACTCGGAGCCACGGGAGAAGCGCGGGAAAAAGGCCTTTACGATTCCGCGCGCGACTTCTCCTTCGCGGACCTCAAGGGCGATCTCGACGCAATCGGCTCGCTCGCCGGCGGGTTGCGGTGGGAACATGGTGGTCCCGACTGGCTTAATGCCGCTAGGCGCGGCCGAATCCGGCTCGGCGAAGGGGAAATCGGCGCTGCGGGTCAACTCGCCCGCCGCATCGCCGAAAAGCTGAAGCTGCGCCAGGACGTGTTCCTTGCCGAGCTGGCCCTCGGTCCGCTCTACTGCATGTACTACGGCGTGAAAAACGCCCGCCGGTATCAGCCCATTCCGCGTTTTCCCGCCGTCGAGCGCGATTTCTCTTTGCTCCTTGCGGATGGTACCGCCTTTGACGACGTGCGAAGGACCATTCAGTCGCTCGGCATCGCCGACCTTGTCTCGATCGAAGCGGCGGACCTGTTCCGCGGCAGAAACGTCCCCCAGGGAAAGTATTCCCTGCTCGTGCGCGTTACCTTCCAGAGCCGCGAAACGACCTTGACCGATTCCCAAGTTGCGGACTACTCCGTAAAAATTGTGGCCGCGCTGGAAGCGAATCTCGGCGCGCAGCTCCGCGCCGGCTAGCAATTAACTCCGCAAAGCTTCACTTCGCGGCGCTGGCGCATACCGGCCCGTTCTTCACCGATGGAAATTCGGCGAAACACGTTTCCTGCCGAAGGCCATTCCAAAGATCGATCCACGACAACCCCGCATTGCGCTACAATTCCCGCCATGAGCGGTCCGGTAAAGATACAAATCTTCGGGCAGAGCTACTCGGTTCACGGCGAGCTCGAACCCGCTTACGTCCAGAAACTCGCTGCATTTGTGGACGAAAAAATGCATGCTATCGCCCATGCCACCGGCACCGTAGATACCCAGAAAGTCGCCGTGCTTGCGGCGCTTGCCATGGCCGATGAGCTGCACAGTGCGCAGCGCGATCGCCGTGAACGCGAAGAACTGCTCCGCGAGCAAGCCGAGCGGTGCCTGACCCTCGTCGAGCGCGCCCTCAAGCAAACAGCCTGAGCTCCGGCCTTTCGTCGCGATCTCGAACGCGGCCAACGGGAAGTGCACGGGGAATCGCTAGCGATGCGTGGCGCCAAAACCGCCGCTGCTCAACGTTTGACTTTGGCCTTGAACTGTTTCGACACTCCGGCTTCCCTGGATCGAGGCGCCGTCCGTGCTATTGGCTCCACGACGTGGGTGTCCGGTCCCAGCGATGCGAGCGCAGTTGCGTATGCAGATCGGCCGGCAGCGGACCCTTCTCGCTCGCGGCCGCGTTGGCTTCCACATGCTTTCGTTTGCGCATCCCGGGAATGATGGTCGCCACGTCGGCGTTATTGAGAATAAACCGCAGCGCCATCTCCGGCATGCTCATGCCGTCCCGCAGCAGCGGCTTCAGCGCCTCCGCGCGTTTCACGCTCGCCTTCAGATTCTCTGGAACAAAATAGGTGCTCCGCCAGTCATTTGCCGGCCATTTGGAATCGAGCGTAAGCGTCCCCGTCAGCGTGCCTTCGTCGAAAGGCACGCGCGCGATCACCGCCACGTCATGCTCCCGGCAAGCCGGAAAGAGTTCGTCCTCGGGGTTTTGGTCGAAGATGTTGTAGATCACTTGCACGGCATCGATCAGCCCGGAGCGCACCGCCCGGATGCCGTTCGCCGGCTCCCAGCGATTCAGGCTGATCCCGAATGCGCGGATCTTGCCGCTTTTCCGCAACTGTTCGATGGCGCGCGGCAGCCGCGGATCATCCATCCAGGCATCTTCCCACGTGTGCAGTTGGATCAGATCGAGCGCGTCCACGCCGATATTTTGGCGGCTTTTCTCGACATATTCGGCGATGTACTCGGGCGGAAAACAATCGTCCAGGGAGAACTCGCGCCGGCTCGGCCATTTGCGGTTCTTGGGCGGCACTTTCGTCGCAACGAAGAGTTTCCCGTCCGGCCCGCCAGCGTTTGCCTTTCCCGCAGTCGCTTTCAACAGCTTCCCCAAAAGCTGCTCGCTGTGCCCGTTGCCATAAGCAAAGGCTGTATCAAAAAAATTTACGCCGCGTTCGACCGAAAGCTGCAGCGAATCAAGCGACTCCGCATCATCGCTGCCCGTCCAGCCACCCATCCCCCACATCCCGTAGCCGATCTCGCTGACGCTCCATCCGGTGCGCCCAAATCGCCGATACTTCATCTCGGAATCTCCTCGACAGGAGCAGACATTATACTCGGCGCTTTCGGATCGCCCAGCAGGCTGCGGAAAGCGCGAGTCACACTGCACCGCGACAAAACTGCCTTTGGTTACTTTGCGTTGCCGGGCGTCCCTTGCGCGGCAGGACCTCTCTGTGTGGTTGCATCTGGTCCTTTCGAGCGACCCAGTCTCCTGCGGTCACGGTCCGCTCCGTCAAAACCAATCGCTGCGGTAGGCAATCCACCAACTCGCCGCCAGAATGGGAATGGTCGCAGCCACCGCCCACCAGAAGGGCAGCGTCAAATCCGCCAGTATGCCCAGCGCGCTGAACGTCAGCCAAAAAATCTTCCGCTGCATGCGCTGGATTCTACTCCTGCCTTGCCGGCGCTGGCATTCATAAGCCGCCGCTTCGCGCGGAGTAGTTACGGTTCGCAACGGCGCCGCTGCGCGCCGCGGCTTCAAGGTTCCGCAGTTTCAGGGATTTGAAATCTGAAAGGAAAGGCTGTTCTCGCGCAGCGTCTCCCACTTCTTCGCCCACGCTTCGTGCAGCGGATTTTCCGCGTAGTCCGCCGCTGCTTCCGCGTTCGTGAACTCAATCGCATAGACCCCGCTGAAGTCCCGGATCTGGTTGCGCTCCGTCTTCAGCCAGATATTCTTGATCCCCGGAATCTTGGCCGCCATCGTACGAATTCCATCCAGTGCCTGCTGGCGATCATTGTTGGAGACCGTGTCCCGGAACTTATAAACCACCACGTGCAGCACCGTTTTCGGCTGCCCGAAATGGTTCTGCACCGCGGCTGCGAGCGCGTGCCCCGATCCCACGGCGACCCCGGCGAGAAACAGTCCCGCCCCGCCCAAAATCTGCAACAGCCGCATTCTTCCCATTGCCATGCTCATCCCCTTTCACCACCAGTGTATGCAGGAGCCGCCGCGCCAGCAATGCGCGCCGTTTCGTGAATCGCTTTATTGGTTTGACGGATGCCGCGCTGCGCCGTTACGCTCAAGGCAGGGACAAAATAAGCTCATGGATATCCCAAAGGCCGAAACCCACCGCCCCGAATGGCCCGCGGCCTTGCCGCGGCTGCCCCAGATTTGGATCGGTTACCTCCTCGGCTTCGCCACCATCGCAGGCGAGTTCGTTGCCGCCGCGCTGCACCCCGAACTTCCCGCGTCTCTTTTCGTGATTCCGCCGGTCTATGTCTTCCTCCCGGCTTTTGTCGGTTTTGTTTACTGGCTGGTTTGTGTCCACCGGTACCACCTCATTCTGGCGGACGTTCCAAGTGTTCAATATCCGGTCTCTCCGGTCCGAGCCGTCGGATTCCACTTCATTCCTCTCTACAATTTTTATTGGCTCTTCAAATGGCCTCAGGAGATCGCAAAATTCATCAACGCCCGTCTCGGGCGTCGCTTGATGAAACCGGGCGGCGTCGGTTTCGCCGTCCTGACCGCGTTCCTCGTGCGCTTCCTCGTTGATCCGGGCCTGGGTCTCATTCTCATGTTTGTGACGGCTTCTTACATTTCCGCTTGCCTGCGCCATGCGCTGCTATCCGCGCCGCATCAGGCCGCGGGCGAACCCTGATCGCAAAATCATCGAATGAGGACCTGAATCGTGCACCGACCCTTCTGGACCGCTTGTGTTGGTCTTGGCCTGGCCATGGCCGCGGGCACTCAAGCGCAGGAACATCGCCCCGCTGACGCTCAGGCACGCGCAATCTTCCAGCAGCTCATCGAGATCAACACCACCGACTCGGCCGGCAGCACCACCGCGGCCGCTGAGGCCATGGCCCAGCGCTTCCTCGACGCGGGCTTCTCTTCGGCGGACTTGAAGGTTGCTGGCCCCACGGATCGCAAGAAAAATCTCGTCCTTCGTTATCGCGGCACGGGTGCTCGCAAACCCGTTCTCTTCATAGGGCATCTCGATGTCGTTGAAGCGCGCCGTGAAGACTGGACCACCGATCCATTTCAATTCATCGAAAAGGACGGCTACTTCTACGGCCGCGGCGCCGAAGACATGAAGTCCGGCGACGCCCTCCTGGTCGCCAACTTCATTCGCCTGAAAAAGGAAGGCTTCGTTCCCGGACGCGACTTGATTCTCGCCCTCACCGCCGACGAGGAAAACGGCGACGACAATGGTGTGGATTGGCTGCTGAAAAATCACCGCGATTGGATTGACGCCGAATACTGCATCAACTTGGATGGCGGTGAATTTGAGAAAGACAAGGGCAAACGGTTGCAGGCCGCCGTACAAGCCAGCGAAAAGGTCTACGCCGATTTTCAGCTCGAGTCCTTGAATCCCGGCGGCCACAGCTCCGTTCCGAGCGCGGACAATGCCATCTATCACCTGGCCGATGCGCTCGGCCGCATTCGCAGCTTCTCATTCCCGGTCGAGGTCAACGAAATCACCCGAAATTACTTCACCCGCATGGCGGCACTAACACCAGGCCAGCTCTCTTCCGACCTCAAGGCCGTGGCTCAGGACCCGCCGGATGCCGCCGCTGTGGCTCGCGTCTCCGAAAATCCCTACTTCAACTCGCTGCTGCATACTACCTGCGTAGCCACCATGCTCTCCGGAGGGCACGCGCCCAACGCTTTGCCGCAAACGGCTCGCGCCAATGTCAATTGCCGTATTTTTCCAGGCGAAGATCCCGAGCAGGTTCGCAAAACTCTCGAACGCGTCATCGCCGATCCCAAGGTCTCCGTTACCGCGGTTCGACAGAAAGCGGCCGATGGCAGCGCGATTCCCATTGTTCCGGTTCCGCCCTCGCCGCTCCTTCCAGAGGTTATGAGGGCCATGAAATCGGCCGTCGAGAGCATGTGGCCCGGCCTGCCCATTGTCACGACCATGGCCACCGGCGCAAGCGACGGCAAGTTCCTGCGCATCGCCGGCATTCCCACCTACGGAATTGCTTGCATGTTCTTTGACCTCGAGGACAATCGCGCTCATGGCAAGGACGAGCGCATCGGCGTGCAGGACTTCTACGACGGAGTCGAATTCAATTACCGGCTCATCAAAGCGCTTTCCGCGAATCCATAGCGCTCCGCGCGTCTCGGAAAACGAAACGGCCCGGCGAACCAGATTCGCCGGGCCGTCGGTTTTTCCGGGAAACTTCAGTTCGGCTTGGCCGCCGGATCGCCTGGCTTTGGTTCCGCTGGCGCTGCCGCGCTTGCCGCAACCGGCTTTTGCGCCGCTTCCGAACCATAGCGCACGAGGTACGGCATGAAGGGTGTCACCTCAAACGGCATTTTCTCGCGTTCCGCAATGACGCCCACGGGCTTGCTCTTGATCAGTTCCAGTTTGTCGTTCCAGGGGTCCAGCTTCACGCGTCCGCCAATCGGGAGCGCCGCGATCTGCTGTGGATTCTGCTTCAGATCCGGAGGCGCGGGCATGGTCGATTTGAGCGATCCCATCTCCGGCACGCGGTCGCCCAGGTGCGGGCTGATCAGATTCGGAATCTCCTTCTGGCGCGTCTCGAGCGCTGTCAGGAAAAGCGCGGCGGTTCCCAGTTGCGCCTTGTAGGGCGATTTCGCCAGCAGTTCCGCCGCTTTTTCGTTTGCGGCCTTCTCCTCGTCCGGCGTGCGGCCAAACCCGAAATGCCGGAACGTCTCCTTGTCGTCCACCAGCAACTGATCGAAGAACGCATACGAGGAATCCAGCCGGTGACCCAGCACCACATGGCTCAGCTCGTGCGCCAGCATTGTCGCGAGGCTCGCTTCGTCCGGCAGTACGTCGATTAAGCCGCGGCTCAGCACGATGGTGTGGCCGATCGTGTAGGATTCGAGCGTCGAAGTCATCATCACGCGGCAGCGCACATCCGGCTCGATGTCCAGGTTGTTCGTCACCTCCAGGTTGTTCACCACGGTGTCGAGCACCTTGTCCACTTCGCCTTTCGGCGCGATCAACCCGATCCGTTGCAAGCGGTCCACCACGTTATCTTCCGCTTGCCGGTCCCACGAGCGCTGCGCTTGCACCGGCGTCAAGTCGTTTGCCGTCTTGGTGTCGTCTTGCACCGGAGTTTCCACCAGAATCTTGCTCAGCTCCTGCTCCTGTGCGGCATGACCCAGGTTGTAACCCCAAAGCCGCGTCTGCGCCTTGAAGTCCAGCTTCTTGGCCACGGCGTAGTGCAATTCCTTCTCCTCGCTGTACACAAAAGAAGGCATCCACATTCCGGGCTGCACGTTCGTGCGCCAGCTGTCGAAATGGAAATAGTAGCTCGTGCGTCCACTTCCGCCGTACGCGCCGTTGAACCGCACGATGTTGTAATCCTGATCCTCCACCCAGATGCGCCCAAGGAAACGCCCCTTGCCGGACTTCGGCAGCGGCGTCACATCGAACACGAGACACCGCACCTCGCCCAGAAATTCGCGCCGCACGTAGTCGAATTTATAGTGCTGCTTGTCGAATCCGTTCGTGTCCAGGAAGATCATCTGCAGGAATCCATCCGGCAGATACTCCATGGCGAACGAAAAGAAATTTCCGATCGAGCTGAAGACTTTCTTTCCGCGGTTCTCGGTGTCGGTCAGCGATACGAGTTGCACGCCCTTGGAAAAATCCGCTCGCCCCAGGAAGTACTTGTCGCCCGCCGGCACGAAGCCCAGTTCCTTGTCGGGCTTCAGATTTTGAATGTAGGTCTCGACGAGCGGCGAATATTGCCGGATTTGCCCGTTCAGCTTGTTCTCGTTGGCAATCACCCGGTCCACCACTTCGTCCATCGTTCGCGGCTGGTCCGCGGGCCTCGGAGCCGCTGCGGCGGTCCACGTTCCCGCTCCACTGGCGACCATCAATGCCGGAACAATGAAGTATTTCGCGGCGCGTGCCGCGATCCCCGCTAACTCGCCCATTTTCTCTTCCCCCTAGTAGGCCAATTGGAATGTGATCCGCACGCGTGCCGGATAATCCACCGGCTGGCCCTCGCGCTTTGCTGGCTTGAACTTGATTTGTTGTGCCGCCCGCTCCGCGGCTTCATCGAGCCCGTGACCCAACCCGCTCACGACCCGCACCATCTGCACCGAGCCGTTCGCGAGAAAAACCACATCCAGCACCACGTCGCCTTCGATCTTTAGACTACGCCCTTCCGCCGTGTATTCAGGCCGCGGTTTGTCCAGGATGTCAACAGGCGTCGTCGCGCTCTCCGCCGATTCCGCCCTTTTCTTCGGCGCGTCCGTCGCCACGCTTTGGTTCGAAAAACCTGAGCTTTGCAGCGTTCCTTTCCGTGCGCTGCTCTCCGGAACAATCGCCGTTCCGTTTCCGAAGCCTCCGCTCACCACCGTGCCGCGCGCGCCTTTCGCGCCGCCCGTTCCGTTTCCGTACCCAGGTCCGCCCGGCAGGGCCGGCGAGCCGAGCACATTCATATTGACCGCTCGATTCGGATTGCTCTTGTTCGCGGGCAATCCATGCTCGTCACCGAATCCGCCGGTCTGCACTTTCTCGATCGGCGCCTTCACCGTCGCTGGCGCGGCGCTGCCCATGCTGGCCATGTTGTTCAGCTTCACTTCTTCGCGCGGACGTTTCGGCCCGGCTTGCGTCGTTTCCATCTTTACCACATCGAATTGCGGATTCAGTTCCGGCGCCTTCGCCTCCAGCGTTCTTGGCTGCGGTATGGCGGCTTTCGGCGTAATGAAAATGTGCGGCTGCTTGGGATTCAATTTCACCGGCTCGGGCACCACCGGCGGTGGCGTCTTGGCCTTGATCTTCGGCGGCGGGGGTGGCGGCGGTTGCGTCGGTACCATCGTTACCGGCTGCGCGAGCTCGATGATCGAGTAATTCAGCGCCGTCTTCATGCTGTTCGGATACAGCAGCGGCATCAGCAGGAGGAAAAAGAGCAAACCGAACTGGGCCGCTGCGCTCACTCCCATGCGGTCCCAGCGCGGCTTCTCTTCGGGAAGCAATGCCAAGCGAGCGGCTATTGGCCGCGTTCCGATCGCTTTTTTCCAGGCTTCGGGATTCCCGGCCCGGCGACGGTTCTCGAATCCCACGCCCAGCGTCGTGTTCGGTGGTGGTTCTGCAATCATCGTTGTCATCCGTGCCGCCTCAGCCGGTCCCTCGCCCGTTCGTTCGTAGGCAGACAGCGCTCCCCGGGAATTGCAGGAATTGAGGAAGCTGCGTGACCCCTACCAGTACCAGAGTACTGACGCGGATTCAGTAGCCCGAATAGGACTTTCGTACCAACGTCGCGAAGTCGCTAACGTTCCCGCGTTCGCGCTCGAGGCACCCTTTCTGAACGAACCCGGCGAGGCGTTTTCGGTTGCTGGGGGGTGCGCAACTCCCCTGTAGGATACATGAAAGAGTGAAGGGGTTGCGCGGCTTTTCCGCCGGACCACTTCCGCCAGCCCCGCCCAATGTTCTAGGATGCTCGTTGGAGCCATTTGGGGTGCCGTTGCGCTTGCGCAAGCAACCTTGGTGGCCAGTTCCAGCTCTTTGCATTCACGCATGCCTGACCAAGCCATTCGCGGCTCCGACCGTTCCGGGTCCCGCCCCAGGCCGTTGCTGGCGTCGTTCCCCAGTCTCCGCAAATCCTTATACGAACAGTCCGGCGCTGCCGAATGGGGGCTCTCGCTGGAGCAATTCGACGCCGTTCTCGAACTGAGCGCCGCCAAAAATTTCGGCGAATCCCCGCCTGACCCGCCCACGATCGAGCAATTTCTCTGCGCTCTCCATCTCCAGGATCTTGCGTTGGCCGCCGCCTGCGCGCAGGGTCGCGAAGCCGCCTGGGAGCATTTCGTCGCCGTCTATCGCCCCTATCTCCGTGCCTCGGCCGCCGCCATCCTCCGTTGTCCCCGGGATTCGCCCGAGGCTCGCGACCTCGCCGATTCTCTCTTCAGCGACTTGTATGGAATCACGGCAACGAGCGGCCCCACCCGCTCCCTGTTTCGCTATTTTCACGGCCGCAGCTCGCTCAAGACGTGGCTTCGCGCCGTGCTCGCGCAGCGCCATATTGACGCCATCCGCTCCGCGCGCCGCTTCGTCCCTATCGATTCCGAAGCGCAATCCGAGCACCCCGTTCCCCAACTCGTCAGCGACGCTCCACCTGCCGATCCGCATCGCGAGCGCTATCTCGCGCTTTTCCGCCGCGCCCTCGAAACCGCTATTGCCGGCCTCGACCGGCGCGACTCCGAGCGCCTCCGTTCCTACTACCTCGAGGACCGGACTCTGGCCGCCATTGGCCGCGCTCTTGGTGAACACGAATCCAGCGTCTCCCGCAACCTCGACCGCATTCGCCGCCTCCTTCGCCAGGAGGTCGAGACCTTGCTTCGCGCGGGCTTCTCTCTCGCCAATGGCTCTGCCGCCACGCCTGGCCTCAGCGACCCCGAGATTACTCTTTGCTTTCAATATGCCGCCGAGGACGCGCCCATCAACCTCGATGCGCTCTTCGCCACATCTCCTGCCTCCGGCGCCGAGCCGGTTCGCTCCAGAAAGATTCCGGCGACCGGCGCGCCAGAAACGGAGAACCCCGACCCATGAGCCTCTCCTGCAAGGCAACGCGCCGGTTTCGTTCCATCTATAGCGGCCGATCTTCAGATCGGCCATCCGAGTACTGCCATGGCCGCTGACGACCGCGAACAACTCTTCGAGAAGGCGCTCGCGCGCCAATTGCGCCGCTCCGCCCGGCTCGGCGAATTCGGCTCGGCTCCCCTCGATTCTGCCTGCGCCGATGCCGAAACTCTTGCCGCCTATCACGGACGCCAGCTCCCTCTCGCGGAATTGCATCGCTGGAAGCAGCACTTCGTCGCCTGCGAGCGCTGCCGGGATATCCTTGCCCAGCTTGAACTCACCGACGAGGTTCCCATCGCTCCCTTACCCGATCCCACCGCCGATTCTGCCCAGGCACTCGTATCCGTGCACGCAGAGGCTCGCCACCCTGCGGCGGCCAGCTTCGGCATGGCCTCGGCCTCCGGGGACGCCGCTCCCGTTTCATCCGCCGCATCGTCGAAAACTGCCGTCATGCTTTCGCGCCGGCGCTACTGGCATTGGATTGCTCCTGCGGGCGCCGTCGCCGCCGGTCTCCTCATCTGGATCGCCTGGCACGAAAATCGTCCGCTGCATCTCACGGTCACTCCAGCCAACTCTCCGCATCAGGAGCTTGCCGCCGGCCCGCAATCCGGCGAAACCTCCCTCCCCGTGCCCTCCTTGACGCCGCAGCCGAACGCTGCAAGCCAACGCGACCGCAATTCGGCCAATTTCATCCCTCCCTCCGCTCCTCCCGCCGCCGTTTCGGACGAAAAGAAAGCGCTCGGTCTTCGCGAAAGCGAAATCGCCAAAGCCAAGCCCGATGCCGCCGAAAGCAACGCCAATTCCGATTACACATTGCGCAAGGGGGCCGGGCAGCGAAGCTCTGTCGCCCAGTCACTCTCCAATGGCGCTTTTGAGCAGCTAAGTGCCAATGCCCTTCAACAGAACGCGCCCCGGCCAGACGAACTCACATCTTCCGCTGGCGCCATCAGCGGCGGACCCTCCACTGCTCCTCCGAATGACTCGATCAGCGCCGCCAAACGTGCTCCGCCTCCAGCGCCTGCGCCGCCCGCGAAGTTGGCTGCGTCACAGCCCGCCCCCGCTGATTCCGTGGTTGCTCAGCAAGCCGCGGGGCGGAAGAACGCCGGCGGGCTGGCGCGAACTCGATCCGGCATCGCCGCCGAATCCACCCAGCCGTTTGCCGCGATGGACTATACCTCCGCAACCGTTGCGCCTTCGGGCACTCAGCTCATTCCCGCTCCTGGCCAAAAGATCGTCTGGAAGATTGACCAAAATGGCGAGGTCACTCGCAGCGCCGATTTCGGCAAAACCTGGCAGCCGCAAGATACCGGCTCCGCGGCGCGCCTCCGGGCAGGTTCCGCCCCTTCCGGCCTAATTTGCTGGCTCGCCGGCGATTCCGGCACCGTCGTTCTCACTACCGATGGCGGCGCTCACTGGACAGCCGTAACTCCGCCAGCCAACAGCACCATCAGCGAAATCGTCGCGACCGATGCTCGCGTCGCCATCGTCACCCTCCAAGGCTCCAAAATCCGCTTCATCACTTCCGACGGCGGCCAAACCTGGCGCACGGTCGAACGCTAGCCTGCCGTTATTTGCAATCCTCTTAAACCTGGCACGACCTTCGCCTCGAACCTCAGTCCGGTGACAAGTTCGGCGGCGCCTTCGCGCCACCGTTTACCGTTTTCTCCATCTCCCAAATTCATGCAAGAAATCCTCCCCGCCCCGTTCTAATCTCGAACGAACACATCGCCAAGAGGTGAATCACGAATGTCCAATCCCTGCAAGTTGCCCCGCAAACGCTCTATCGTTCTTTTCAGCGCCGCTGGCGTTCTCGCCGGCGCATCCGTCTTGTTTGCCGCTTCGGGCGGTAACGCTTCAGCTCCCGGCGGGCAAGAACCCGGGCAAGCTCCGGCGGCCACCGATCAATCCACTCTCGCCGACCAAACCGACCTGAATCTCACCGTCTATAATTCCAATATCGCCCTCGTCCGCGACGTCCGCCAAATCGCTCTGCCAGCCGGCGCTTTCCGCCTCAAACTGATGGACATCGCCGCGACCGTCAATCCCGCCACCGTTCACTTCCGCTCGCTCACCGATCCCGAAAAGCTCGGCGTCGTGGAACAAAATTACGAATACGATCTCCTCGAACCCGCCAAGCTTCTCCACAAGTACGTCGGCAAGGAAATCACTCTCGTTCGGTCCTATCAGGAAAACGGCACTACCAAGCACGAGGAGATCAAAGCCACTCTGCTCGCCGATAACAACGGCCCGGTCTGGAAGATCGGAAACGACATCGTCACCGGCATGTACGTCGAAAGCTATCGCTTCCCCAGCGTGCCTGCCAATCTCTATGACCGCCCCACACTTCTTATGTCGCTTGAAAATTCTGGCGCCCGCAAGCAGCAGATTGAAGCTTCCTATCTCGCCTCAAATCTCAATTGGAACGCCGACTACGTCCTGACCGTCGCGCGCGACGATGCATCCGCCGACCTCGACGGCTGGGTTACCCTCACCAACAACAGCGGCACCCCGTTTCACAACGCCCGTCTCCAGCTCGTGGCCGGTGAACTCAACCGTCTCCCGCAATCCGCCAACGGCTACGTGGCGCGCGACATGGTTGCCGCGAAGGCCGTTCCGGCTCCGGCCCAATTCGCCCAGGAAAATTTCTCCGAGTACCACCTGTACACGCTCAACCGAAAAACTTCCGTCGAGGATAAAGAAAGCAAGCAGATCAGTTTGCTCGAAGGCTCCGGCGTTCCCGTCGAGAAACTCTTCGTGGTCAACGGCCAAAACTACTACTACCACCAGCGCCAAAATCCCGGCTCGCCTCTCAAGGACCCCGTCATGTTCTATTACAAGTTCAAAAACGATCAGAAAGCGGGCCTCGGCATTCCTCTTCCCGCCGGCAACATTCGTGTCTATCAAAAGGATTCCAAAGGCGGCGTCCTCTTTGCCGGAGAGGATCACATCGATCACACGCCCAAGGACGAAGACGTTTCCGTCCATATCGGCAACGCCTTCGATGTGGTCGCCGAACGCAAGCAGACCGACTTCAAAAAAATCGACACCAGCACGTGGGAAATGGAATTTGAAATCACCTTGCGCAATCACAAGGACGCGCCCATTGTCGTTCAGGTCAACGAACCCATCGGCGGCGACTGGCGCATCCTCGAAACCACTTACAAGGCCGAGAAAACTTCCGCCTTCTCCGCGCGATTCAACGTCCCCGTCGCCAAGGACGGCGCGTCCGTCCTCCGCTACCGCATCCAGGTCCGCTGGTAGCATTGGTCTTTCTTGTCAAACCAAAAAGAGGGCGCCCGCTTCTGGCACCCTCTCCCTAGTGAAACAACTGGCGTGAAACAACTGGCCCGGCTCTGTCTTCCTCGTTCCCCGCCAAAATCTTATTCAAGGGATTCCATCCGTTCTCTCGTGCCATACGCCTTGCGGGCGCCGGCAACGATCGAACCTGGCGCGTTGCGTCCCAAGTCCTACTCCACCACCGCGTCCGCCTCAATCTCCACGAGCATCTCCGGCGAAATCAGCCTGCTCACCTGCACCATGCTCGTCGCCGGCCGTATCTCCTTAAAGAATTTTCCGTGCGCCCGCCCAATCGCTTCCCAATCCGCAATGTTCGTCACGAACATCCGCGTCCGCACCACGTCCTTTAGCGTCGCCCCGGCGCTGGCGAGCGCCGCCTCGATGTTCTTAATCGTCTGCTCCGTCTGCGCACCCGCGTCTCCCACCCCTACGATCTTGCCGTCGGGCCCCGTCGCCGTCGTTCCGGACACGCTGATCACTTTCCCCACCCGCACCGCCCGCGAATAACCCACAATCGGTTCCCAAGGCGTCCCGCTCGCGAAATTCTGCCTCGGCATCTTTTTCCTCCCTTGTCTATTGGATTCGCTTCTGCCCTCATTGCCAAAAGAGGGGTCCTGCAAGGCTTCGCCCGTCCCCATTGGCAAACGTCCTCCCGCCACGCTTCCTAGCTGCTTCCTTGATGCTAAACTCTGTTATCCGGAGGCAGACTGGCGAACTCCATGAAATGTAACAACATCCTCGAAGCCGTCGGCCACACTCCGCTGGTGCGGCTCAATCGCATCAACCAGGACCTTAAGCCGCAGATCTACGTCAAAGCCGAATTCACCAATCCCGGCGGCTCCGTCAAGGATCGCATCGGCATCAGCATGATCGACGAAGCCGAACGCAAAGGCCTGCTCAAGCCGGGCGGTACCATCATCGAAGGCACTTCCGGCAACACCGGCATGGGGCTTGCCCTCGTTGCCGCCGTCCGCGGCTACAAATGCGTCTTTACCACGACCGATAAGCAGTCGAAAGAAAAAGTGGATCTGCTCAAGGCTCTCGGCGCCGAGGTCATCGTTTGTCCCACCGCCGTCGAACCCGAAGACCCGCGCAGCTACTACTCCGTCGCCAAAAAGCTCGCGCGCGAAATTCCCAACTCCTACTATCCGAATCAGTACGACAATCCCATGAACCCCGAAGCCCACTACCGCACGACGGGCCCGGAAATCTGGGAAGACAGCGAAGGCAAAATCACGCATTTTGTCTGCGGCATGGGGACCGGCGGCACCATCAGCGGCGTCGGCAAATTCCTCAAGGAAAAAAATCCCGCCATTAAGATCATCGGCGTGGATCCCTACGGCTCGCTCTACTACGATTTCTTCAAGACCGGCCAGACCGGCAAAGCCAAAACGTATGTGGTCGAAGGCATCGGCGAGGACTTTTTTCCGACCACAATGGACCTGAAAATTCTCGACGACATCATTCAAGTTAACGACGAGGAATGCTTCGTCGTCGCCCGCCGCCTCGCCAAGCTCGAAGGCCTGTTCACTGGTGGCTCGGGCGGCGGCTGCATCTCCGCCACGCTTCGTCTCGCCAAAGACCTCGGCCCCAACGATTTTGTGGTCGCGCTCCTCCCCGATACCGGCATGCGCTATCTCAGCAAGGTTTACAATGACGAATGGATGCGCGAGCGCGGCTACGTCGATTCCACCGTTCCCATCACTGCCGCCGAAATCATCAATGCAAAGCGCCAGTCCGGCAAAGTGCGCGAGCTCGTGATCGCCCGTCCCTACCAAACCGTTTTCCACGCGCTCAAAACCATGCAGGAGCAGGACATTTCGCAGATCCCCGTGTTCGAGGAAAATCTTCCGATCGGCACCGTGTACGAAGACCAAATTCTCACGCTCGCGCTGCAAGGCAAAGACCTGCGCAAACTCGTTGTCCGCGAAGTCATGAGCAAGCCTTTGCCCCGCATTCCGAGGTCCGCCCCCGTCGAGCGCGTCACGCACATCCTGAGCCACGAAAATCCCGCCGTCTTCGTGGAAATGGATGACGCCCGCTTCGAGATCCTCACCAAGTACGACCTGATGAGCACGGTCGCTCATCTCATGGAACAAAAGCGCTAGGAGAGAGGACCAAACACCGTGCCTGGATCGCTTCCCGGTCTGCCTGGAGCTGCCGCCTTTGCCGGCCTGAAATTCGGCGGCTATCTTCTCGCGGGTATGGCCTTGCGGAAGTGTGTCCCAACCATTCAAAAGAGCGCGTTGCGAATCGCCGCCACGCGGACGGGACTCGGCATTTTGCTCGGTCCGCTTTTTTCCGTCGGCTATATCGCCCTGTTGGAAGCTTTGTTCCCCAATCCGTCGCAAGGGCCGCCTGACTATAGCGGCTATCTTTATTACGCTTTGCTCGCCGGACTGCGCGTTCTCGTCTGGGCTTTGGTGATTTATCTGGCTGCGCGCGAGGTCGGCCTTAGCCGGGGAAAACTGTGGGCTTATGCCTCTGCCGGCGCGCTCTGGTCTTGCCTGCTGGACGTTCCGGGCCTCGCGCTCGCCTGGGTCGCTCCGGGGAAAATTGGCTTTTGCTAAAATCTCTATAGTGCGGACTTACGACCGCTCCCGATGAAAATTCTCGACTTCAACGACCGCCTCAAGAATTCCATCCTCGTTGCCGATGGCGCGATGGGTTCGCTGCTGCACGAAGCGGTGGGCGCGAAGCGTTGCTTTGATGAGCTCAATTCCACCGAGCCGGAAGCCGTCTTTCGCGTCCATCAGGCTTACATCGAAGCGGGCGCGCAAATCATCGAAACCAATACGTTCGGCGCCAATCGCTTCAAGCTGGCGCCCCTCGGCCTGGCCGATGAAGTACAGCGGCTCAATTCCCGAGGCGTGAAAATCGCGCGAGAAGCGCGCGAATCCGCCGCCCGCGAAGTGCTGATTGCCGGCTCCATCGGGCCGCTTGGACTTGGCGTTCAGGCGCGCCATCCCGAGCCTGACGAAATTCAGGACATCTTTCACGAACAAGCGCTCGCTCTCGAGGAGCGCGGCATCGATCTCTTCTGCCTCGAAACTTTTTCCTACATTGAGGAACTTGAACTCGCCATTGACGCGATTCGTTCCTTCTCCGGTTTGCCGATCATCGCGCAGCTTACTTACTCGGAAGAAGGCACCGCCTACGGCGACCTGCTGCCAGCCGCCGCCGCGCAGCGCCTCAAAAACAAGAATGTCCAGGTGATCGGCGCCAACTGCACGCTCGGCCCGCAAGCGCTCCTTCCGGTCCTTCAACAGCTCGCGGGTGTGGACGACTTGCGCGTCAGCGGCATGCCGAATGCCGGCTTCCCCAAGCGCGAAGGCGACCGCATCGTTTATCCGCGCTCTTCGCCCGAATACTTCGCGCTCTTTGCGCGGGAGGCCGCCGCGCTCGGCGTCCGCATTCTCGGCGGCTGCTGCGGCACGACGCCCGCGCATATCCGGGCCATGGCCGATGCCGTCAAGTCCTTGCGTCCCGCGAAAACGTCCTCGGGTGCCGTGGTCCTCGAGCCCGCGGAGAAGGCCGCTCCGGTCGCGCAACGCGAACCACAAAGCCGTTTCTGGAAAAAACTTCAGCGCCAGGAATTTGCTGTTTGCGTGGAAATTGATCCGCCGAAAGGCATCGCCCTCGACCGCATCTACGAGCAAGTGGACAAAATCATGGCCTCGCGGAAGGTCGATGCCATTGACATCAACTCCGGCGCGATGGCCCGCGTAGGCATGGACGCTTTGGTTGTGGCCGGCGCGCTCGAGGCGCGCGGCGTAGAAACCGTCCCGCACCTGACCACCCGCGACCAGAACATCATCGGCCTGCAAGCCGCTTTGCTCGGCGCGTGGACCGTTGGCGGCGTTCGCAACGTCCTAGCCATCACCGGCGATCCACCGTCGGTCGGTGACTATCCGGAAACTTCCGGCGTCTACGAAGTCGATTCCGTCGGCCTGGTCAAGGTCCTTTCTCGGCTCAATTCGGGCACCGACTGGGCCGGCAAAACTCTCGGCGGCGCCACCAATTTCGCCATCGGCGTCGCCGTCAATCCCGTCGCGGACGATCTCGATTCCGAAATCCAGCGTTTCCGCGCCAAAATCGAAGCCGGCGCGCACTTCGCCATGACCCAGCCCCTCTTCGATCCCGCCCACTGGCATGCCTTCGTAAAAAAACTCGGCGGCCCGCCGCCGATTCCCGTGCTTATCGGCATTTGGCCGCTCAACAGCTACAAGCAAGCGTTGCGCCTCAACAACGAAGTCCCCGGCATCGTCATTCCCGATTCGCTCTTGAAGTCCATGGAGTCGGCTGGCGCCAGTGCCCGGGACTGCGGCTTTCAGGTCGCACGCGACATGCTCGCGTGGTCGCGCAGCGAACTCGCCGGTGCCTATCTCATCCCGCCCTTCAAGCGTTACGAGGAAGTTCTCGACGTCCTGTAGTCTGTGTCATCCGTGCGGGGCCGCCGCGGGTTTGGCCTGCTCCCGCCGCAGGGCGCGCCGTAAAGCTGGACGGAGCGCCGCGTAGAGCGCCACCGCGAAGAGCGGTGCGACGAGGCTCCAGGCGACCATCGCGTGCCAGACCGTGGTCCAGAGCAGCCGAAGCGCCGTCCAGAGATCTGCATCAACCATCGCGCGAACCTGCTCCACGGAAAGCGGCACGTGCTCCGCGCCAAACAGCTTCTCCCCTGCGCGAAAAAACGGCAGCAATAGCGCAATCTGCGCAGGATACACTGCGTAATTCGCGAGCTGAATCGCCGGCAGGTTCAGCCCCAGCGCCAAAGCCAGCAGCCCGCAGATAGCGGTCGTTGTTCCCAGAGCCGGAAACACGCCAATGGCAGCGCCCAATGCGACGCTCAACGCGAGCTTTTCCGGCGTCGCGCCCTGCCGCAGCAGTTCGAGAATCGGCCGGACGAATCGCCTTTCGAAAAACTGCCTCATGAAGCATTTCTCCGCAAGCGGCGGGCGTTCCTTCATTTGCGCATTGCGCCCGGCAATGGTTGAGCAGTGCCTAACCGGCGCATACCCATCCTAAAGCATCGGCATGCTCGCTGGATTTTCCAAACAAGGAATGGCCGCCGCTCTGTTTTTCCCAACGCCCAGCCGGGTTGGCACTTGCGTCCCGGCCGCAAAAACAATTTCCCAGGCTCGCGCATCCTACAAAAGGAGAGCTTCCGCCGCGGCGGCGAAGGGCTCTCGGCCCGGCCCATCCATCGGGAAGGCGACCTGCTCATGAGCAGCCCGGATCGCGGCGCCAAAAAACTTTTCCTCGGCTCGCTCCAGAAGCTGCGGGGCGGTTTCCTTGAAGTGGTTTGTCCAAAAGAGACCTGGGTTTTCGGAGACTCTTCTTCCTCCCTGCGCGCCATGGCCGTCATTCATGACGAACGCTTCTTCGGTCGCGCGGTTACCGGCGGCGACGTCGGCATCGGCGAATCCTACGTGGATGGCGACTGGAGCTCGCCCAACCTCGTGGCGCTTGTGCGGCTTTTCGTACGCAATCTGCGGGTGCTCGAGTCCAGCCGCAGTCTCCTCGGCGCCTTTCGCGCGCTCGCGCTGCGGCTGGATCACCGCCTGCATTCGAATACGCTCCGCGGCGCGCGTCGCAACATTCGCGCCCACTACGACCTCGGCAACGATCTCTATCGTCTTTTCCTCGATTCGCAGCTTGTGTACTCCTGCGCGTATTTCCGCCATGAAGATGATTCGCTCGAACTCGCCCAGATTCAGAAGCTGGACGTCATTTGTCGCAAGCTCCGCATCGAGCCGGGCGACCGCCTGCTCGAAATCGGGTGCGGCTGGGGAGCTTTCGCGCTGCACGCCGCGCGCTACTACGGCGCTCACGTCACCGCTCTGACCCTGAGCAGCGCGCAGCATCGCTTCGTCGCCGAATTGCTCGAGGGCGCCGATGTCGCCTCCGGCTGCGTGCGCGTTCTGCCAGTGGACTACCGCTCGATCGGCGGCCAGTTCGACAAAATCGTCAGCATCGAAATGTTTGAAGCCGTGGGCTTCGATCACTACGACGAATTTTTTTCCGCCTGCGATCGCCTGCTCGCGCCGGATGGCTCGATGCTGCTGCAAACCATAACCATCCCGGACCAGGAAGTTCCCGCGTACCGGAAGCGCGTGGACTGGCTGCAGACTTACATCTTTCCCGGCAGCGAACTGGCCTCTCTTCAGCAAATCGAGCGGTCGCTCGCAAACACCACGCGCCTCGCGCTTTGCAATCTGGAAAGCTTCGGCCTCCACTACGCCCGCACGCTGGCCATGTGGCGCGAGCGCTTCTTCGAGCACCTGGATGACGTCCGCCGCCTGGGCTTCAGCGAGCAGTTCCTGCGCATGTGGGATTTCTATTTGGCCTGGTGCGAGGGCGCTTTCCGCGAACGTTATATCAACGTCGCCCAGCTCCTCCTCGCGAAGATCGGCACCCCCCGCCATCTCCTGGGCGATCCCATCGTTTCCGCGGCCCTCCCGTCGCAATCCATCTCGAACTAAAACTCGCTACTTCGTTTTTTCTTCCACCGCGCTCGTATGGTCGTGGATGATCTTCCAGCCCTCGGGAAATTTCTGCCAGACCAGCGAGAACACGCCGCCGATATCGCCCGTTGCCCGCTTCAGGTGCCATTTGCCCAGGACGAGCGCTGCATCGGGACCGAGAAACCGGAACTCGAGTCCGGAAAATTGCAGTTCGCCCATGGCCTCCCGGTCCGGATAATTTTTCTTGTAGCGCGCCAGCACTCCATCGAATCCGCGCGCCACCCCGCCGCTCCCGGAAAACGTTAGCTCCGGTGATTTCCAGTAGCCTTCGAGAAAGGCGATAACGTCGCCGCGATTCCAGGCAGCCTGCTGCGCTTGCAGGACCGCCGTGATGGCGGCACGGTCAGCCACCCGATCGGTTGCAAGCCGGCTGGCCTTGAGCGGTGCCTGAGCCGAGCGCAGCTCTGTCGCACCGAGGACTGTTCCAAGCCATGCCAATCCGAGAAACAACGCCAATTCTCTTCGCCGCATTCTGTCGCCTCCCAAGTCTTCCGCAGCGCCTTCGTATCGCCGCGCTCTTGGCGCCGCATCGCAGGGACTGGCGCCCGATTGTGCGAGGAGAACGCCGTTTTCACAAGGTGGCCAGCAAACCCCATGCCGGCAGTGGATTACGGCGCAGTCCTTAGTTCCACCCCGCTGGTACCCCCGGCCTATTGGCCCTGTAAAGCCGACCAGCAAAAATACTCCCCGAGGCTGAGGATGTTCGCCGCCATGCTATTTGCGATCTCGATTGTAGCGCTCTCGCAATTCGCGCTGTACTACTGGAGAGCAGTGTTGGCTGGAGTGGCTGCCGAGCCGGTATCCCCCCGAGTGCTGGAAGCCGCGCAAGTGCGCGACGGCCAGCTCTCCGGCGCGGATTTCGACACGCTGGTCGGCCTGCATGATTTGACCCCTGAGCTCGACAGCGCTCAGGGCGGACTCTTCCTCGTGCGCGTTTACTTCCGCGTGCTCGAGGTGCTGGGTGCGATTGCCGGCTCCCAGGTGCCCTCGCTTGCGGCCTGGAGCCAGCGCGAACGCGCCACCTGCGCGCGTTATGCCGCCGTCCAAGTCGACCGCCGTCTCCAGGCCAATCTCGCTCTCGTGGCTTCGCTTCGCTCCTGCTAAAGCCGCCGAGAGTCAGCTCCCCTGTTCGTATCGCGTGGAACTTGCGGGTCTGGCGAGATCGGCCTCAGCGGTTCTCTTTCCCTTCTGGTACATTGCGCCATACCGGTACAGCCCGGAGCCGGGCAGCTCCTCCACATGCTTGATGCACGCTGCGACGAAGATGGCGGGACCGCCAGGTGAATACGGCGCGGCGACTTCAATAAGCGAATCCTGGAAATACCGCTTGCGGCTGTGGAAGCAGAGGCCGCCTTTTGAGACGTTCTCGCATTCGACGACTTCCTCGCCGGAGGCGGCGTGGCGGATGCACGCCGTGAAGCTGACGCGCGTCCGCACATCCCGCCGCCGGTTATCCTTGCGCGCAGCTTTGGCTTCGCTATCCGAATGCCGGGTCGCGAGCGGGGGCGCCTCAAAGCTCACCGCGATTTCCGGGTTGCCGAATTCGGCGGCGTAGGCGCTGGCGGGTGAAACGCCGCCGGAAGCCGAAGGGCGGGAACCGGGGGTGCTGAAAGCAAGAGCGCTGGGCGAAATGGGTTGCGTCGGCGCGGACAAACCCGGCGTAGCCTTGTCACCCGCCTTCGCGCCTGCCGCCGGCTCGCGTGGCGCGCCCACGGCAGCCGGTGTGCGTGCGGGTTCGGCCAGCTTCCACGGCGTGGTCATGCCGCAGTTTGAACAGTAGCGAAGGATCGAGCCATTGATGGCGAAAACGTCGGCTTCGATTTCGGTCTGGCGCAGCGCGTCGCGCTCCTCGCAAAAACTGCATTGCAGCGAAATGCGGGCGGGGCCGGGAGCAAGCTCCTCCGGAGGAGGAAATTCGATCTGCCAAAAATCGAGCTGGGGATCGACAAACTCGACCCCGTAAACGTAGAGGCCCTGGCGCTCACCCATTTGGCCGACGGCGCGCACTTCGGCTTCCCGGCCCGCCTGCGCGGGCAACGCGGAGGCAGACTGGGGCTTGGGAAGCAGGCGAAGTGTCAACGGCTCTTCCGGCGCAAACCGGTGAGCGGAGAGGATGCCCGCGCCGTGGCGACTCAGCACAACCGTGGTGGTCTGCTCGGAAAAGACGCGGCCCAGCGTATCCGTTCCGAGAAGCAGGATGGGAATTTCGCGGGCAATTCGCCCGCTGCGGCGCATGGCTGCCATAAACACACGGCCCCTTTGGGGCCTGCTCAGGTCTATCGGCAGGAAGACGCTGGCCTTTACTGGCGAAGGCAGTGAGCTTGGCTAACTCGCGGTGGCTCGTGACGACGCGGATGACTTTGCCGCTCACGCCAGTTCCATGGGTCGCAGCATTCGGAGAAGGAGGCGCGTGAAAAGCGGAGTACCGAGGTACTACCGTGGAGTACGCGAGGGAGGCGCGGAGAGTACTGGGGCCAATGGTCCGCGCGGCCTATCGACGGCGAAGCGTCCGGCACCGAAACTGAAGGCGTAGTCGGGAGTTGAGTGAGGCGCCGGGAGTCGGCCCCTGGTTGAGAGTTGCTCCTGTACGTCTGCTGCTCGCGAGCGCAGCGGAACGCTGACGACGCCAAGCTGAGCTCCAGTCTACGTACCCTCCATCCCCCACGCCCGAGCGGCCGGCACCCCCACCGGCCGCTCAATTTTTTTGAATAAGAAATTCACAGGTACTGGACCTGCGCCGAAAGTCGTCCCTGCGGGAAGCAAAGAGGCGAAGGGCAAAAACGAAGGGGGCGGACTCTAGTCCGCCCCCTTGCGAAACCACTTCGAGGACACACTCGCGGGTGACACCACCCCGGAATGGAAAAGGGGGCTGGTGCAAGCCCCCTTCTCTGAACTGACCCCCCAAAACCGGCCTCTGAGTCGAGGATCAGAGCCGGCCACCCCGGGAAGCCAATCTCTTAAGTTGCAGGTAATGATGCAAGACTCGTGCCACGCACTTTTGCCAGGAGAAATGGCTGGCTCGGAACTGAAACCAGAGGAGTTAGGCAGACGATGCGGTCTGGAGCAACAGAGAAGGCTACAAATTCTCACAGAGAAGCCGACGTTCCCTACATTCTTTGGGAGTCGTTCCGCAAGGGGACTGTCCGAAAGGACATACGTGAAGAGAGCAGCGCGCCCGTGCAAACTCTAGGCGCCGATCGAGGAGCGGAGGGCATTGGCAAGGGATTGCGAGAAGCGCTCCACGTCGGCATGGTGCTCCGCTTCTACCATCACGCGGGCGAGCTGCTCAGTGCCGGAATAGCGGAGAACCACGCGGCCGTTCTCGCCTAGCGCGGACCGGGCTTCGGAAAGGGCACGGTTGACCTCCGGGAGTGAATCGAGCGGCGGCTTCGAGCGAACCCTTACGTTGATGATGGTTTGCGGATAATCCTTGAGGCCTTCGATCAGCTTCTCGAGGCTTCCATGGAGCGCTACCAGGGAAGCGATTTTAAGCGCGGTCAACAGGCCGTCGCCGGCGGGACTATCTTCCAGAAAAATGACGTGGCCGGATTGCTCCCCGCCGATGACGTTGCCGGACTTGAGCATTTCCTCGAGAACGTAGCGGTCCCCGACGGCTGTGCGCGCCAGAGAAATACCTTCGCGGGCCAGCACGCGCTCCAGGCCGAGATTGGACATGGATGTGGCCACGACGCGATTGCCCTTGAGCTTGCCCTGGGATTTCAGGTACCGGGCCACGGCGAGCAGCACGGCGTCGCCGTTGATGACGCGGCCGGAAGGCGAAACGAAGAGAGCGCGGTCGGCGTCGCCATCGAAGGCCACGCCGAGCGAGGCCTTTTCGGCGACGACGCGCTCCCGCAGGCCCTCGAGATGCAGCGAGCCGCAGTTTTCATTGATGTTGCGGCCGTTGGGCGCCGCGCACATGGCAATCACACTGGCGCCCAGCGAGCGGAAGAGTTCGGGGCCGAGCTTGTAGGCCGCGCCGTGCGCGCAATCCAGCACGACGCGCAACCCCGAAAGGTTCGCGCCCGGAATCACGCGGCTGCGCAGAAACGCGAGATATTCCGCGTCCAGGGAAGGGTCCGGCGTCAGCGAAAGCGGGACGTGCGCGACGGCGCCGCTGCGGGAAAGCTCTCCCGCGCGGTGCCGGAAAATGCGCCGCTCGATTTCTTCCTCGGCGGAATCCGGAAATTTCATGCCGGCATGGGAGAAGAGCTTCACGCCATTGTCCTGATAGGGATTGTGCGAAGCGGAGATGACCACGCCGGCCTGGAAATCGTTCTGGCGGACCAGGCAGGCCACGCCGGGCGTGGTGATTACGCCTGCAAAGGCCACGGTGGCGCCGGTCTTCGTCAGGCCTTCGGCCAGCACAGAAGCGATGTGCGGACCCGATTCGCGGGTATCCATGCCGATGAGGACATGCGCGGAGCCGTGCTCCTCGCGCAGGTATTGGCCGAGCGCCAGGCCGGTGGCGTACAGCGTGGGGTCGTCCAGGGGAGGAGCGCCGGGGACGCCGCGGATGCCGTCAGTGCCGAAGAGTTCTTTGGGCATGAGAGGGAACGTTGACCGAATGTGAGCGCGACTGAGCGCCGGACCTGGCGCTGAAACACAGTCTAGCACGCGGAAACCCGCGGGAAGCAGAAAGGGAAACAAGACATGCGCAGAGCGGCAACAGACGGGAAAAGCGAAAGTGGCGCTGAGATTGCGGAGAAAAACGCGCGGGGATGTGGCGCGGCGGGCGGATAGCGCATCGAAACAGCATTGCCGCCCGGCGAATCGGCCATCGGGGAGTGTGCTAAGGTGTGGAGAACGGAGCAGGTTGTGTCCGCAACGGAAACGCCGCCATCCATTGTCCGAATTACGGGATCCACGTTCAGTTTGCGCGTGATCGCGGCGGCGATCATTCTGCTATTCCTCTATTATGCGCAGGGCGTTGTCGTCACCGTGCTCCTTTCGATTTTGCTGGCCTACTTTCTGGACCCGGCGGTGGAGTTTCTCGAGCGGGTGCGCGTGCCGCGGACGATCGGCGCAACGGCGATGGTACTGGTGTTGCTGGCCGTGGTTGGGGGAGCCGGCTACGGGCTATGGTCGCGCGCGGCGGACTTCGCGGCGAGCTGGCCGAAATACGCGGAAACGCTGCATCAGGCGGCGGCCAGCGTGGAAACGAAAATCGCGGGCGGAATCGAGCAGATTGCACCGCGCCCGAGCGACGGGAGAAGCGCCGAGCCAACCGTGGAGAGCAGTATTCTGCGGAATCTGATTTTGCGCGTGGTCGGCTCCTCTTCGCTTTACGCTTTCTTCCTGGAAATCACCTTTGTGCCGTTTCTGGTGTTTTTCATGCTCGCCGGAAAACGCGACTTGTGGCACGGGACACTGCAACTCTTCCCCGCGACCCGGCGCACCGCCGTCAAAGAGACCCTCGAGGACGTGCGCGACGTCTTGCGCGACTACCTGACCGGCATGACCATCGTGACGATTCTGGTGATCGCGGCCAGCGCGCTGTTCTTCTGGATTGCGGGACTCGACTATCCCGGCCTGCTGGGCATCGCTTCCGGCCTGCTGAACATGGTGCCGTACATTGGCGCGGTGCTGGCCTGGCTGCCACCCTTTGTGATTGCGCTGGCAAAATGGAAAATGCTCGGCTCGTATGTGCTGGTGGCGGGCGTGCTGACGGCGATTCACGTGCTGGCGCTGAACCTCGTGGCGCCGAAACTCGTGGGACGGCGCGTGCGCCTGAATGCGGTGTCCATCACAGTGGCGCTGCTCTTCTGGGGATGGGTGTGGGGCGGCATGGGGCTGCTGCTGGCTATTCCGCTGACCGCTTCGCTGCGCGTGGTTTGCGATCACACGGAATCGTGGCGGCCCGTGGGGCGCTGGCTGAGCGCCTGACAATCCGGTAACATCCGGCGTATTTCCTGAGCGAAGGTTCGTTCTCGGCTGTTTTGCGGAACGCGGCGGATACGCTGGCTCCGCTCGCGTCACTACCAGCCAAGACGGATTGGAACGGAATTTGCCGAGGAGCTTGCCTATGAAGCGCGCGCTCATAGCGGTGTGGGGATTTGCGATTTGCTGTGGCTTTGCGGTTCCGCGGGCGAAGGCCTGGGGATGTAAAGGGCACCAGACAGTGGCCTATCTGGCGGAGAAGCATTTGACTCCCGAAGCGAAACAGTTCCTCACCAAGCTGCTCACGGAGAATCCCATTGATCCATCGCTGAAGCGCTACTGCGGCAATGCGCTTGCGGACCCCATGGCGGACGCGGCCACCTGGGCGGACGACTATCGCGCGCTGGACCGCACCGTGAACCAGGAGCATCCAACGGCGCAGTGGCACTTTATTGATATTCCGCTGAATGCCCCGGCCGGAGAGGTCGAGCAATTCTGCACGCCAACGGGCTGCGTGACGCAAGCCATCACGCAGCAGCTCGCAATCCTGAAGGACAAGAAGGCCGGCGCGGCCGAGCGCGCCATGGCGGCGCGATTTGTAATTCATTTTCTTGGCGATATTCATCAGCCCTTGCATTCTTCGAACAATGGAGACCGCGGGGGAAATTGCGTGCCGCTGAAATATTTGCGGCGCAATCCGCATCAGTGGCACGGCTCGTATTCGCCGAACCTGCATCACATCTGGGACACGGAACTGGTCGAATACGACATGCAGGGAGCGGACCCACAGGATTTTGCGGAAAGGCTGGACGCGCAGTTCGCGGGTTCGGCCGCGGACTGGGAAAAGGGCGGAGTGCAAGTGGACGCGTGGGCGCTCGAAAGCTGGCGTCATGCGGTGGACACGGCGTATGGCGCGTTTGCCGTGAAGATTCCGCTGGAAACGGGCAGCCCAAGCTGCTCCGCGGTCGAGCAACAACTTCTGCACAAGCACATCACCGCAACCGCGGCTTACGCCGATGCCGCAACTCCGGTGATCGAAGAGCGGCTCGCGCAGGCCGGCATTCGCCTGGCGATGGTTCTCAACGAGGCGGCAACGGGGAAATAGAGGCCGCTCCAGAACCGCCGGGCTTCGAGGATGCGCCGGCAGGGGGGAGCACGCCGAGCGACTTAATGAAAGCGACGAGCTGCCAGCGCTGCGGCTCCGGCAGCTTGGACCAGACGGGCATTCCCTTGCGGACAACACCCGTGGATAACAGCCAGAACAAAGCGCCCGGCGCAGCGTCCTGTACCTGCGGCACGCGCAGGCTAGGACCTTTTTTGCGGCCCTCGCCGTCCTCGCCGTGACACTCCGCGCAATGCTGATCGAAGAGGTTCGCGCCTGCTGCGACCGAGTTTGGGTCGCGCTCGAGAGGATTCACCTTGGCGCGAGCTTTCTCCGGCGCTTTGGCCAGCTCGGCGTAGTCCGAGGTCTTCCTTTGGACGGCGGAGGGCTTCGTTTGGGCGGGCGCGGATCGCGCCGGCACAAGAGCGATCGAGAGTGCCAGCGGAAAAGCGGCTCTCATCGATGGCCTCCAAAGAGGCGGCTCACCATGGAGCCGAAACCTGAAAATTCGCGAGAGAGTCCCCAGCGAAAGATGAGACGGTGACTGTTGTCATTGAGGCCGAAGCCAGGGGAAAACCGCAGCGACCAATCGGAAGGCAAGTTCCAAACCAGGACCGGTGCGAGGTATTGCGAGGTCTGGTGGAGGCCAAAGCTGTAGCGGTCGCCGAGGCCTCCGTACATCTCGACACCGGCAATGAAGTTCTGGCGGCAAAAGGAGCAGCGTTTGGGGGAAGCCTCGAGAGCAAGAGGCCGGCTGACGCCTATGGCGTAGCCGAATTCCCAGGGTTCGTTCGATAGGTTTTTGGTTGAGATGATGTTTTCCGAAACGTTCCAGCCTTTAAAGTTGCTGCCCAGGATCAACTTGGTTTCGATCTCGCGGCTTCTTTCGCGGCGGGCGTCAGCGTTGGGCGCGGCGAAGTCGCTCTCCACATCATGACCTTCGACTTCTTTCAGAATCTTGTCAGCGCCATTGATGTTTTCATATTCGATGTAGAGCACTGGATTGATGAAGTGTTCGCGTTTCAGAGGACGGAATCGATTCTCCCAGCGAAATCCGGTGAAGACGGTGCTGTCGTGAAAGGTCGTTTGTCCGTCCAGGTAGAACTCGGTTGTCCACCAGGCGGTGGCTCCGTACTCAAACTCCGTCCAGAAAGAATGGAAGTTGTTGCTGCCGCGCTGGGTGCCGAAGGTGGAGAAATATTCGACTTCGAGATTACCTGGCTCTTCGAGATGCTGATCGTAAGTAACGATGTATGGACTTTCCTGCGCTGAAGAGACGGTTGGGAACACAAAGAACAGAGTGAGGAGAGCAACCAGGACACTCGCAAGGCGATGCATGAAGGATCCTCCGAATAGGACTGAAACGGTCTTATAGGACTGAACAAGTCCGTGTTGATTATGCGCGGGAAGCCGCCCTGTTGCAAGTGGTTTGCATCAACGCCAGGGCTCTGTTAACGCTTTGGCGCTCGCCGGAGAGCGCGCCCGATTGACGCCGAGGTTGAGTGGCATAGAATGGAGCCGAAACTAGCCGCCAAGGCTTTGGCGGTCGGAATCGCTTACGGCTTGGCCCCTCCCTCTTGCCAGCCGGTAACCCTTGCCCCTTTCAGCGCGCAAGAGAACACATGCCGCACGAAATCCGGCCAGAAGATTTGCTGGCTGTGCTTTTGGAAACGAGCGAAGCCGCGGTGATCGCCTTCACGCTGGATGGACGCGTTGCGTGCTGGAGCGGCGGCGCGGAAAAGCTCTATGGATACACCGCGAGCGAAATGACGGGGGAGAGTCTAGCGCGGCTTACGCCGATCTACGAAGTCGCCGCGTGGGAAACCCTGCTGGAGCAGGCACGCAGAGGAGAATCGCCAGCCGAGGGGCAGACCGAGCGGCTGCGCAAAGACGGGACGCCAGTGCGCGTCATGACGCGATACCGGCTGTTGCACGGATCCCAAGGCGAGGCGGCTGGCCTCGTGGAAATCGGGAAGCTCCTCGAATGGCGGGGAAGCGAAGCGCCGCCGGAACTGCAGCTTCGCACGCTGATGCGGCAAGTGCCGGGAATTGTGTGGACCTGCGACCAGAACCTGCGAATCACCTCTCATTGGGGCGCGGGAATCCCGGGATTAAAGATTCGCCCGGGGGATCTCGTGGGGCGGAGCGTTTGCGAACTGTTGGAGTCGGCGAACCGGGGTGCTTCACCGCTGAGCGAACACTATGACGCGTTGGCGGGAAACAGGCGGCAGTTTGAATTTCGCCGGAAGGGGCGCGTGCTGGGTGGGCATGTAGCGCCGCTGCGGCGAGCAGGGGGCGAGGTCATCGGATGCGTAGGCATCGCACACGACATCACGGAACGCAAGAAGAGCGAGGAGAAAATTCACTACCGGGCGACGCACGATGCATTGACGGGATTGGCGAACTATCGCGAGTTCATCGATACACTGGAGCGAGAGACCAAGCGAGCGGACCGGGGCCGCGGCAGCTTCACGGTGCTCCTGCTGGACCTGGACGATCTGAAGAGGATTAACGACCGCTATGGGCACCTGGCGGGGAATCGCGCATTGCGGCGGCTGGCGAAGGTGATGACCGAGCATTGCCGGTCCACGGACCTGGCGGCGCGCTATGGAGGAGATGAATTTGGCGTGTTGCTGATTGACTCCGACGCGGCGATGGCGGAGCAAGTAGCGGAGCGCATTGGGCACTACCTGCAGAACGACGAGGAGAAACCGAAACTGAGCGTCAGCATTGGGATCGGCGTGTTTCCAGCGGATGGCAGAACATCGCAGGAATTGCTGGAAGCGGCCGACCGGCAGCTCTACAAACAAAAAAGAGCCACGCACGCGAAGAGCGGGATGAGCGTGGCGCTGGGGAAGCAAGGGTGAGCGCGGGAGAGTAAACCCTTCCAATCGAGGCTCAAGAAGAAAACCGGATCTTACCGTCCGGCCTTTTGTGGCGTGGTTCCCACCTGGAATCGAGAATCGCTGATAGTTAGTTAGCGCATGTGGCAGAAGCTGGCTTTTTCGCCGCGCGTGCGGGCGGGAGGGCAAGGGAGCGGCCTCAGGCGATATTTGCTTGCGTGGGGCGAGCTATCGTTTAGGATGGCGGTTGGCCGCACGGCGGACGGAAGATCAATGCGAAGTTGAATTTGGAAGGTTGAAGAGCGACGGATCACATGCGCGTCGCCGGGCGGGAGTGGCGCGTAGTCGTTTGCCGGGCGGAAGCGAAGAGGAGAGCAGGTGACTGGACAAAAGCTGACGAGCGGTGAGAAGCGGGCGCTGGCGCTTTGGGTGCTGGCGGGAATCGCCGGCGTCGTGTTTGCGTACAAGTACTACTTCCAGGCGTTTCCGGAAGCCTCGGTGAACTTCAAGATTTCGCGAAGCGAAGTGGTGAACCGCGCGCGGGATTTTGTAACGGGATTGGGCGGTGACCTCGCTGGGTACCGCTCGGCGGTAGCCTTTGACGTAAATGAAAACGCGAAAACGTATCTTGAGCGCGAACTGGGATTGCAGCGCGCCAACGAGGTCATGGCGTCGGAGGTGAACGTCTGGTACTGGGACGTCCGCTTTTTCAAGCCGCTCGAAGAGGAGGAATATCACGTCCGGATTAGCCCGGGCGGGCAAGTGGTGGGCTACCGGCACCACATTCCAGAAGCGCAAGCGAGCGCATCGCTCGAGCGAACAGCCGCGCTCCAACTGGCGGAGAAGTATCTGGAAGCGAAGCAGCACGTGAACCTAAGCGATTGGAATTTTCTGGCGGTGGAAGCAAACGAGACGCACAAGCCGAACCGAATTGACTGGGGATTTACCTGGGAGAAAAAGAATTTCCGGGCGAAGGACGCGCCGGACCGGCTGGGCGTGACAGTGCAGGGGGCGGCGATTGGGGACAGCACGGAATATCTGAAGGTGCCGGAGGCGTGGGAGCGCAGCTTCAAGCAATTACGTTCTGGAAACGACACGCTGGCACTGGCTTTCACGATTCCCTATTTGCTGCTGCTGGGCGCGGCGGTGTGGTTCGGCATCCGGCTGACGCAAACCGGGCAGACACGGTGGAAACCGGCGATTTGGGTCGGCGTGCTGGCGGCGACGCTGCTCATTTTGCAGAATTTGAATGATTGGCCGCTGTGGGGATCGAGCTACGACACAACGCAATCGTATGGAAGCTTCATCGCGCTGAAGATTGGGCTGGCGATTCTGGTGGCGGCGGCGACGGCGGTGACCATCACGCTGGCGCTGCCGGCGGCCGAGCCGCTGTATCGCGCGTCGCAGCCGGGGCGCGTGCGGTTGTATGAGCTGTTAACGATGCGCGGGATGCGAACCAAGGAATTTTTTTCGAGTGCGGTAGTGGGCTTGTGCCTGGCGGCGGCGCATATCGGCTACGTGGTGGGATTCTATGTGGTTGCGGGGCACTTCGGCGCCTGGGCGCCGCAGGACGTCAACTACGAGGAATCGGTGAACACGCTGTTTCCCTGGATTTCGGGGGCGGCGATCGGGCTGCTGGCGGCGACAAACGAGGAATTCACGTTCCGGCTGTTTGCGATTCCTTTTTTCAAGCGGGTGACGCGGCTGCGCTGGGTGGCCGTGATTCTGCCGGCGTTTTTGTGGAGCTTCCTGCACAGCAACTATCCTCAGGAACCGCCGTACATCCGCGGGATTGAAATTGGGTTGATCGGCATCGTGGCCGGGCTGGTGATGCTGCGCTGGGGAATTCTGGCGACGCTGATCTGGCACTACACGGTGGATGCGTCGCTGGTGGGATTGCTGCTGATTCGCTCGAACAGCATGTATTTCCGCGTTTCGGGAGTGGTTGTGGCGCTGGCAGCGGTCGCGCCGCTTTTGTTTTCGGCGATTTCGTATCTGGCGCGAGGAGCGTTTGAAGACGATAGCGACTTGTTGAATGAGCGGAAGCCGGTGGATTTGACGCTCGGAGCCAGGCCGGTGAGGGTTGCAACGGAGGCCGCGACGGTGCGGTACCGGCCGCTCTCGAGGGCCTTGGCCGGCGTGGCTGGGCTTTGCATCGCGATTGGCGGACTGGCGCTGTGGAAAGCGAAAACGCCGGGAATCGGCGACTACCTGCGGCTTTCCACCCATCCAGCGAGCGTGCGCGCGGTAAGCGACGCCCTCATGCGGGATCGCGGCCTGGATCCGAATGCGTTTCACCATGCGGTGACGCTGGTGGATACAACGGACCCGAGGACGAACGAGTATTTGCGGGAACGGATAGGGATCGCGGCGCTGAACCGGATTTACGAATCGCGGGTGCCGGGCGCGCTCTGGCGGGCGCGCTATTTCCGCGACCGTCAAGCGGAAGAGTTCGCGGTGGTTTTGCGTCCGGATGGCTCGCTGCACTCCTTCCATCACGTGATGGCGGAGGATGCGCCCGGGGCTTCGCTGACGAAGGAAGAGGCGATCCGCAAGGGCGAGACTTACCTCAAGAAGGAGAAAGCGATCGACCTGGCGCAGTGGAAGCTGGTGGAGGCGACCTCGGACAAACGGCCGCATCGCGTGGACTACACGCTGACGTGGCAGGCGAATCGCGCGCTGGATGAGGATCCGAAAGAAGGCAGTGCGAGCGATGCGGAGCGCGCACACGAGCGAATCGAGTTGCAAGTGCTTGGGGACGAAGCGACGAGTTTTCGGACGTACATCAAAATTCCCGAGGAGTGGCGGCGAAAGCATGAGGAGCTCTCGCTCGGGCGCGTGTTGCTTTCCTGGGTGCTGCCGGTCGGGCTCCTGCTCGGCGGGACGCTGACGGTCCTGGTTCTATTTTTGAAGAATTTGAAATCGGAAGCGGCAAAATCGATTCCGTGGAGAAGGATTTTGTGGTGGTCGGGCTGGGGACTGGCCGCGTATGCCGCGGCGTTTTTTTTGGGCAACCGGATTCCGGCGCTGCTTGCTGCTTACGATACAGCGATACCGCTGAAGGCGGCGCTGGGCATTTTGGCGGTCGGATTCGTGGTGGGAGGGCCGCTATACGTGGGGTTGATCGCGCTGCTTTTTGGAATGGCGTGGTATTTCGCGCTTGGGGCGATGGATCGAGAGAGCTTGCCGGCGTGGGCGAAAGCACCGGGAGCGTACTATCGCGATGCGCTGCTGATTGGGATTGGCGGCGCCATCGGCTTCGCGGGATTGATGCGCCTGCTCGGACTTGCGGGACAGCTTTGGCCGACGGCGCATCGCTTGGCGGACGCGTCCTTCGGGCAGGATTTGGACGCCATCCTGCCGGCGGGAGCGGTGTTTGCCAGCTCGATTTTGCGCGGGCTGGTGGGTGCCGGGCTGATTTGCGCGATTGCGGCATTCATCGTGGGACAAGCAAAGCGGCCCTGGCTGAGAGCCCTGCTCTTTGTGCTGGCGGCGGTGGCACTGGTCGGAGGGGGCTGGGGAGGCCCGGAGGATTTCGCGAAGCAATTTTTGGCGAGGATCATTCAACTGGGTGCAGTGGCACTGGGCGTTCGGTATGTGATGAGAATCAACGCCCTGGGTTGCGTCCTGGCGATCGTTTTTCTGACGCTGCTGCAGGGCGCGGCGGAAATGCTGCACCAAGCGGACAACTTCTACCGGCTGAACGGCTATGCCCTGGTTTTGCTGTTACTTGCCGTGGTTTCGTGGCCGCTCCTGAGATGGATTCGGCAGCCGGGCGCCGCCGGAACAGCAGGCGGCGGGGACTCGCAGGCAGCTCGAAACAATGTGGGTGCGAATCCGTTATAAGAGACAGGGAAGCGGTGCTACCCTTCAGCGTGGAATTGCGTCCAAATTGGTGTCCCGGACTGCGCTCCGGCTGAACGGGCTTGCGTTGGATTCAGGCGCTGCGGAAGCGCGGCGCAGCGCGGGATGCACGAAGAGAAAGCGAAATAATGCCGCTCCCGAGATGGGTTTTGGCTCCAGCTGACAACTCCGGTCCGAGTGTTGCCGCCACTCTGGCCACGGTGACCTCCTTGCCCCACCTCGATGAACGGGAGCTGGTGACGGAAGCGCAGGCGGGAAGCCGCGTCGCGTTTGAGGAATTGGTGCGCCGCTACGACCGGGATGTGCTGCGCCTGGCATTGAATCTGATGAAGCGGCCCGAGGACGCGCGGGACGTTTACCAGGAAGCCTTCCTTAAGGTTTATCGGAACCTGCACCGGTTCCGGTTTGAATGCAGCTTTTACACGTGGCTTTACCGCATTGTGACGAACGTGTGCCTCGACCAACTGCGGCGGCGGCAGTCGCGGCCGGAAGATCAGGCGCCGGAGGCGAACTCAGCGCAACACGAAGAGGGGATCGGCGATTTTTTTGAGCGGCAGCGGGAGCATCGCGCGACGCTGGATCCGGAGCGGAGCCTGATGGGGACGGAGATCCGGGCGCGGATCGAGAAAGCGATGGAACGGCTTTCACCGCGGGAGCGGATTGTTTTCGAGATGAAGCACTATCAGGGACTGAAGCTGCGAGCGATCGGCGACGCCCTGGGAACGACGGAAGAGACGGTGAAGAATTCGCTATTTCGCGCGACCCGAAAACTGCGCAACGAGCTGGGAGTGCTGCGATGAGCGGGGCGGAACAAAAGCGTTGCAACGAAATCGCGCCGCTGCTGGTCTTCTACGTTTGGGATGAAGTGACGGAAGCGGAGCGGAAACGCATTCAGGCGCATCTGGCGGCTTGCGCGGAATGCGCGCGGCAACTCGAGGAAGAGCGCGCGTTTTCCGAAGTGGTGCTGGCGGCGCCGCAAGCGGCGGATCAACTGGACGCAGGCGGAGTGCTGCTGGCGCAATGCCGAAGCGAGCTTGCGGAAGCTCTGGACGAAATAGCGGCGGAGCCGGCGAAGGCGCGGTGGCAACCTTTTGGATGGATGCGCCGGTGGATGGCGTTGCATCCGGCGTGGAGCGGCGCGGCGCTGGTGCTTTTCGGAGCGGTGATGGGAGTGGAAGTTCTGCCGGTTTTACGGGCGACGGCGCAATTTGAGAACGGCCCCGCCGTGAACGTTTCGGCAGGCCCGCGGATTACGAACGAGGAGTTGGCGCATTTGGCGGTGGCGGGAGTGAACTTTGCGCCCGGGGGCGATTCCGGCGGGGGGACGGTGCAACTGCGATTGAGCGCGGCGCAGCCGATGGTGCTTTCCGGAAACGTGCAGGACAGCGATGTCCGGCGCGTGCTGACCTACGTGGTATCGAACGGGGAGCGCTTCGATCCGGGCGTGCGGCTGGATTGCCTGGATGCGCTGGGAGCGGCGGCGCGCGATCAGGAAGTCCGCAAAGCGCTGCTGACGGCGGCCCGGAAGGACCCGGTGCCGGCAGTGCGGATGAAGGCGCTCGAAGCGCTGCGTGACTCCTCGGACGACGATGCGGTCCGCAACACTTTGCTGGATGTGCTGGAGCATGACGACAATCCGGGCGTACGGGTGGAAGCGATCAATTTGCTCGTGAATTCGCTCGGGCATGATGCGCCGGAGAGGAAGAGCTTCCCCGCGCTGGACATGAATTCGCTGCCGGCGGACGCCAGCGTGGAGCGCGCGTTGCGGATGCTCGGAGCGCTGCAACAGCACGATCCAAACCGCTACGTGCGTTTGCGCAGCGCCGCGGCTTTGCGGCAGATTGGACCGCGCGAGGTGCAGTAGGAAGCGGTCGTTCTTCCATTGAAAATATGACTGAAGGGTGGAATCCAATTCGCTTGCGGGTTTGCGGCGGCTGGGGCGGGGCATGGCTGCCTGCCGCTTGGCTGGCAATAGCATGCCTCGCGGCACCACGTTTGAGTCTGGCGCGGCCGGAACCAGCGCCGGGCGGAAATCCGGGGCCACATCTTGCGACGGAGCGGACAGGAACAGTGGAGAGCCGCGAAGGCCAGACGCTCCGTCTCACGACAGACCTTGGGTCGGTGCATATCGTCAATGCCGGGCGCGGCGCGCGCACGGTGCAATACCGAGTGCATATCGAGACCGATGCGCGCGGCGCATTTGGCCAGCGGCTGCTCGATGCATATTCACTGAGCGCGAAGGCGACAAACAGGGGAGTGGAGATCGCGGGAAATCTGCCGGGGCCGAACGCGAAGGGCGGAAACGCGCAATTCTGGGTGCAATACGAGGTGGTGGTGCCGGTCTCTTACAACGTCGAGGTGCGAACGGCGGCCGGGGACATCACGACGCAAGACATCGGCGGAACGGCGGACCTCGTGACCGAAGGCGGCAATATTTATGCGGGCCGGCTTGGCGTGAACGGGGAAGAGAACGGATGGTCCAGCCATCGCGCGGCGCATCTCGAGACGCAGGGCGGGCACATCCAAGTGCAGGACGTTACGGGCGATCTGGTGGCGTTCACGGCGGGCGGCCACATTCGCGTGGGAAATATTTCCGGAGACGCGTGGTTGCACAGCGGGGGCGGGCACATTACGGCGGGGAAGATTGACGGGCGAGTGGACCTGGAGACGGACGGCGGGAATATTACGGTGGCGCAGGCGGGCAGCTTGGTCACGGTGCGGACGGGCGGCGGGCAGATTGACTTTGGCGAAGTGCGCGGATCGGTGCGAGCGCAAACAGGCGGCGGCGGCATTCGCGTGATGACGGTATCCGGGCCGATGCAAGTGGAGTCCACGAGCGGGAGCATTTGCCTGACGAAGGTGGCGGGAACGGTGCAGGCGTCGACGGGCGACGGGACGATAACGGCGTGGATTAATCCCGAGACGGAGAATGCTCGCGGAACAGTGCATTTAGCCGGAGCTTCGCAACTGGCTTCGGGAAATGGCGATGTGATCGTCTTTCTGCCGCGCAATCTGGCGGCCAATATCGAAGCAGTGGTGGCTTCGGGCGATCCGCATCACATTGAGTACGATCCCTCGTTGCACTTGAACGTGCAATGGGCGCCAGGAGGCTCCGGAGCGGTACACGCGACGGGAGCACTGAACGGCGGAGGAGCGCCGCTGAGATTACGCACGGCGAACGGCGTAATCCGGCTGAAATTTCTGGACGCGGATAGCGAGCTGCGCGCTTCCCTGATGCGCGATCAGGAGGCGCGAATGCAGCGGCAGGGCGTGTGGGCCATGCCCGTGGCAGATGCGTTGCCGCCGGCGCCGGCCGGGGACACGGACAACTCGCCTAGCGAGAAGAGCGACTGGCTGGAGACGTGGATCAGCAAGCTGGAAGTGGCGCTGACGGGAGGATTGCGGGAAGACCCGACGGACTTTCGGAAGCGGCTGACGTATTCGCCGCCGCCAGCATACCCGCCGATTGCGCAAAGGGCGGGCGTGCAGGGCTTGGTGCGGCTGCAAGTGCGAGTGCTGAAGAACAAGACGATTGAAGTGCAGAAAGTGCTCGAGGGAGAGCCGTCGCTGGCGGACGCCGCGGTGGCGGCGGTGAAGAGATGGCGGGCGAATCCGGCGTGGATTAATGGAGAGCCGGTGGAGGTCATCTCCGTGGTGACGTTCAATTTTCAGTTGCGCTGATTCCGCTGCGCTGCAGCGGCGCGGCGGGAAGCAGTGCCGCCAGGTTTCGGTCGAACGGTTGATTCGCGAAGGGGGTAACTCGAGATGTTTCGTCACGGATGGCGTGCGGCGGTATTGGCAAATGTGCTCCTGGGGATGGCCTGGACAGCATCGGCGCTGGGGATCAGCAAGGACTTTGATCAGAAGTATCCGTTGCAGCCGGGAGGCACCTTCGAACTGCAGAACGTGAACGGCACGGTGGAGGTGCAGGGCTGGGACCGCAACGAAGTGGAAGTGCGCGCGGTGAAGACGGCGAAGCAGCGCGAATCGGATCTGGAGCGAGTATCGATTGACGTGCAAGCGCGGCCGAACGCGATTTCGGTTTCGACGCGCTATCCGCAAAACGAAGGCGTCGAGGTGGCCGTGGAATACACGATCCACGTGCCGCACGGGACCAGCGTAGAGCACCTGGTGACGGTGAATGGGACGCTGCGAATTTCCGATGTGGACAATATCGAGGAGCTGCGCACGGTAAACGGAAACATCGAGGTTTTCGAGGGCGGCGGAGCAGTGCGCGCCCACACCACGAATGGAACGATTCACATCGAGTTGCCGCGGCAAACGAAAGCTGTTGTGGCTGAGACGATGAACGGCTCAGTGATTCTGGCGCTGCCGGCGGACGCGCAAGCTGACCTGGAAACGCGCTGCCTCAACGGTAATTTTTCGTCCGAAATTCCCATCTCGATGGAAAGCACGGCGGCGCCCCGCGAAATGCGCGGACGGCTGGGCGCCGGGGGAGCAGCCATTCGCCTGCGAACCGTGAACGGGGCCATCCGCATCGTGAGTTACCGGTCGACCGTTTAAAAGTTGGCGCGTCTAAGGGTTCAGGAGGAAGCAGCACCATGAACAAGACAGGATGGATGCTCGCGGCCGGGGGCGCCGCACTGGGGCTAACGCTGATCGCTGGCCCTGGCCGTTCGGCTACGCCGCAGCAGACAGATGAAGCGATGCAGCGGAAGCTGGCAAAGATCGAGGCGAAGCTGGCGAATTTGGCCAGTTTGCAGGAGCCGGTGGTAATTTCCGGCGAAGTCCAGGAGCCGGAAGCGGGAGCGGTGCTGCTCGGCGATGAAGGCGCGAGCTGGCTTGGAGTGGAAACGCACGACGTAACCGCGGAAACCGTGAAGACTTACAAGCTGCCCGCCGAGCGTGGCGTGGTGATCGGCAAAGTGATTGCGGACAGCCCGGCGGCAAAGGCAGGACTGAAAGAGAACGACGTGGTCACGGAGATCAACGGACAGCGAGTGGAGAGCGCCGCGACGTTCCGGCGCATGATTCGCGAGATTCCGGCGGGACGCACCGCGCAACTGACGATCTGGCGCGACGGCCATTCGCAGTCGCTGAGTGTGACCCTGGGACACTCGGCGGAGCGGCAGCGAGTATGGACTTTGCGAGCAGCGCCTGGGAGCTTCGCTTTCCGCATGCCGGAAATTCCGGAAGTGGAAATTCCAGAAATGGACTTCGGAGGCATCGGGATTTTTCCTGGCCAGCCGCGACTCGGCATTGATGCGGAAGATCTGAACGGGCAACTCGGCGCCTTTTTTGGCGCGCCGGATGGCGAAGGCGTGCTGGTGCGCAGCGTGAACTCCGGTTCACCTGCGGAGAAGGCTGGCCTGAGAGCGGGAGACGTGATCACCTCCGTTAATGGCGAACGAGTCCGCGGGGTGGGTGAGTTGCGCGAGAAGCTCTCCGCGAAGCGCGAGGACAACAAGGCAACCAGCGTCAAGCTCGGCGTCCTGCGGAACAAGACGGAACTCTCGCTGACCGCGGAATTGCCGGCGCCCGAGAAGGCGGCCAAGCCGCTCATCAGGCATCGCACTAATATTTGAGCAATTCTCGTCTCTCGCGGCGAAGGGCCCGGGCCTGAGGCTCGGGCCCTTTCCCATTATGGTTGCTCTCCGCGGCGGTACTTGGCGGCCAGCCGCAAGAGACGGCGCGGCGAATCTAAAAGCCGGCCGCGCGGTGCGCCAGAGCGCCAGTCGTCCTCGGTTGGTGAAAAGGTGAGCCGCAGAAGATAGGGAACACCGGAAAGAATGCCGCCGCGCATGCGAAGGCGAAGGAGCGCGCGCTGAGCAATATGGAGTCGAGGGGCTTCGCCGGGCTGCGAGAGACCATTCATTTGCGCGGCGAGTTGCCCGGCGAGCTTGGCCGCTCCGGAATCGCGGCCGGCTTCCGCTCCTCCGGCGGGCAGCGGTATTTGCAGGACACGGGCAGCGAGCAGCAAGCCGATATTCAGCATGCGCAGAGCGCCGAGGCGCCGGGCTTCGGCAAATAGGAAACTCCAGTCCATCGCCGGTTCGCGATGAAGAAGTCCGGCAATGTCGGCGACCCAGATCAAACGCTCCCACAAATCCTTTGCGCCGTGAACGCAGAGCATCAGCAGATCATCCTCGGGCGAGAGTGCGGCGACGGGCCTGCCGTCGAGAAGGATGGGCTTGCGCCGCAGGAAAAGCTCATCAAATGAAACGCGGCGCGGGTAGTAGCGGAGCGTGCGCTCGGTGTGCAATTCCACGCGCAAAGAGGACTGGCGGTGCGTGAAGGCGTATTCGCCGGGAATCCGTTTCCGGGCGATGTTCTCGAGGGAAACCCCGGGGTTATAGCCGCACGCGACCAGCAGTTCAGTGGCGCGTGCGACCTCGGAATGCCTGACGAGCAAATCCAAATCGCCGTAATGACGCATGCCTGGGTCGCCGTAAGCTCGCAGAGCGAGGACCGGACCCTTGACGGGAACGGCGTCGATTCCTGCCGCGGAAAAGCGATCGAGTAAACGAAGCAGTTCGGCGGTCATGGCCATCGCGGAGAAGAGGAGATTGCGCTGGCGGTCTTTGAGCTGAGTGAGAGCCGCCGACAGGAAGGCAGTGCGCGCACCGGCGAAGGTTTGAGCGACCCCGGAGAGGCGGGCAGCCAGAAGATTCGTAACACCATGTTTCTCGGCGGCAGCGAATAGGTGGTTCCAATTCTGGTCGCGCGCAAGGTTCAAAATAGTTTGCGGTTGCGGCGCGGGGGAGCAACAAGCAGTGAGCAGAAGCCACTCCGGCGGCTCGCGACGCGTTGTGCTCACGGACTTGGCCAGGAGGTTCCTCCGGAGGTTTGTTGAGGAAATTTGCCGGCGCCCGCGGAGATTCTATCGCGAAAACTTTGCCGCCAGCTCGATGGCGCACTCGAAGGCCTGTTGCCATTCCGGAAACAGGGTGGGAAAACGAGCGGCAGCTTCTCGGGCAATCTCCGCGAGGGATAGTTTGCCATTCATGGCCGAGAGCAACCATAGGTGGGCTTGGCCCTCCCGAGTGAGTTGAGGCACGTAATCGGCGGAGCGGCGGCGCAGAGAGGGGGGCGAGAAGATGGCGCCCTCCAATGTGGACTGGCGGAAATGAATGGCGGGCCGGCCGTGAGCGGGTGCGATTTGCGTTTCCCAGCGCCAGACGTAGTCTCCGGCAACATGGCTGGCGTCCAAAGCCACCAAGACGTGCTCGCCTTCGCCGAGCGCGACGGGCTGGAGCCAGGGCAAAAAGACATGGCCGTAGATTGTTGCGCTGCCGCCTGGGCCGGAAGAAAAGCCGATATCGCCGAGAAGTCTGGCGTCAAACCACAGGACCAGGCCGTGAGCGACTCCGCTGCGAAGAACCTGAAAATTCAGGGCTGCTTCGACACGTTTCGCGGCCCCCGCCATGTAGTCCAGAACACCCCAGGTCCGCGGCTCGGTGAGCAGCTGTTCTTTCTGGAGAGGCGGGCCGTATGATTGATTCAGCACGCTGGTGAGCGAAGAAGAAAGGTCGAGGCCGTGCGGGGAGCACTGCCAGGGCGAAACCAGGCGGGTGTAGAAAGCTTCCGCTTCCGCGACGGCGGCCTTGAGCGTATCGCATGCCGGTATCAGAACGCCGCCCGGCGCCAGGAATCTCTCCCGCGCATCGTTAAGAGAGGCGATACTGTGACCGTACAGGGGCAATGTGCCGCGGATGTCCGAGAGGACGACGTTGGCACGCTCGGGAAGTACGACGCTGCGCGAATCACCCTGGAAAAACTCAATGCGGTCCGCGAATCCGTTAGCCGCCGCGAGTTGCCGCGCGACTTGAATGCACTCTTCCATCTCGATCGCAAAAACGCGCCGCGCTCCGGCCTGGCATGCCAGCAGGGAGAAAACACCGGGGCCGCATCCGATTTCGACGAAGACGTCTCCGGGCTTTACAGCGGCAGCGATGGCCCGCGAGTAAGCCTCGAATCGCCCCGCATCTGCATTCATGGCGCCGTAATCGTTTAGCGAATACATCTCAGTGCCCGCCCGCCAGACCAGCCGGGACTCTTGCGGAAAGCAGCCGCCCGGCATCCGCAAGGATGAGTTCGCAAAGCGCTCCAGTCTTCGCCGCGCTCGCATGCGGCACGATTCGGCGGACAGGAACCTGCTCGACAATTCGGCCCAGCACTTCGAACTCGGCCGCGCGTTGGTCCTTGTTCAGAAGCCAATTCATATAAGTGTTCCGCACCAATTCAAGGAGCGCTTCGCGCGGATGCATTTCCTCGATGCGCGGAGCATTGTCCTGGTCCGCTCGGGCGGAGAGCAGGTAGATGACGCCCAGAGGGGTGCGCTCCGGCGCGAAGCAGGCACGCGCGCCATCGAGGGCGAGATATCGTTTCTCCCAAGAGGGTGTGAGGCGCGGCAAGGCTTCAGCCTCTCCGAATAGCATTTCGACGGCAGGGGGCCACAGGCATATCCTGGGGTACCCCGGCTGAACGTAAAACTCCTGGTGTTCACGCGCGAGTGCGGCAATATCCTCGCAGAGCACCGGAAACCCGCGGAGTGCCAGAGCGGCAGCGGTGGTTGATTTACCAGCCTCGGTCGCTCCGCAGAGAACCACGGCGCGCCCGGCAAGGGAGGCAGCGCTTGCGTGCAGGGCGGTTACGCCGCGCCGGCGAAGCACGTAGCCGCACACCGGGCCGAGAAGATACGTGGCAATGTCCTCGATCGTGAGCGGAGGCGGAGAGGACGCCCAAATCCGGGTCACCGCGCTATCCATTACAAAACGGGTTCCGTCGGGGTAAGCCAATTCGAGAAACTCGCCGTGACCGAACGATGTCAGGGCCAGAGTTGGGTCTTCGTTGCCGGTGTGGACGCTTCGGCCCGGGCGTTCCACCCGGCGCACCAGGCGGGCAGCCTCCCGCACCCAGCCGGGGGGCGCGCCAAATTCCAAGGCGATGCGGCAGGCTTCACCGGAAGCATCGCCGGATTGCAGACCTGGGACCGAAGTATCGGAGGCGAAAGCGAGGCCGTACGCGCGGTAAAGGTGGGTCACTGGGGCGGGAAAGGCAGAAGGCTGGAACGTGCTAGGTCTTCATGTTCATGGCGCCGGAGGCATCCATCATTAAAGTCCGCATTCCGGCGCCCTGCGTGAGTTGCGTCAGGTCGCCATAGATGATCAGCCTCGGCGCTTGGTAGGGCTTCTTCTTTTCGGCGATATTCGGGGTCATCTTCGCAAGCGGCTGGGTCTGACTCCCATTCACTCTAGCGAATCAAGTCCGCCTTTTCAATGGAATTTGCCCAGTGGTGGAGAGAGATGGGACGCAAGGCTTCCCAAAGGGAAGAATCCTTGGCGTTATCGAGAATCTTGCTCAGGGTGCGCCAGTCCACGAAGCGGCGCACCGCCTCGGCGGGTTCCGCGGGAGCGCTGGGTTGCCACCGGCCTGACGCCCGAAGCAAGACGAGGGGATCGCCGAGCAGCGGAGTCTTCCGCCGGGCAAGGATTTCCTCCGGAAGGGTGCCACGCATGGCCTGACGCAGCAGGTGCTTGTGCATGCACCAGGGTACCGGGGGCAGGCGCAGCAGGTATCGAACGACACGCTGATCCAAAAGAGGAGAGCGGACTTGCACAGGCTGGCGAGTCCACTCCGGCTCTTCGGCTTCGAACCAGGTTGACCAGAAATGGCTCCGCAGTAATGCGTAGGCGATGGGATGCCAGGGGTGAGGATTCGCTGGAGGCTTGTGCATTTCCTCCCAGCGGTCCCGCAGCGCGTATTGTTGTGAAAAGCCGGGAGCGAGCCAGCCGGGGAATTCGGGGACATCGTCGTGCTTGAGCCAGCCGAATAGCTTTCCGCGAAACCCTCCGCGCAATGGAGGCAGGCGCTTGTGTTTCCAGAGATAGGCGCCGAACGTTCGGATTGCTGCCGCAAATCTCTTCCCGCGAAGGAGATAGACCAAGAAAGGCCACGCCTGTCCGGTCAATATGTCGTCGCCGCCGTAGCCGGTCAAGACAACCCGCGAATGCGCAGCTGCCTTTTGATACTGGAGCTGGCCGGCGAGAAGCAGGGGATCATTGTAGGGTTCGGGAGTACAAAGGCCGTCGCGATTCCAGCCGTCATAGGGCAGGCAAACGGGCCTGGGCAGGATCTCGATGGGGAGGCCGAGACGCTTTGCGGCGATTGAGGCGAAGCCCGCTTCCTCGTCGGCAAACAGCGGGCGGCAGTCAACCGTGAGGGCGCGCAAGTCGCCGCGTCCGCGGTCACTGGCGACCATTTGAGACGCGGTTGCGGCCACACTCGTCGAATCCAGGCCGCCGCTCAGGAAAATCGTGCAGGGCCCATGCGGCAAGCGGTCTTGCACTGCCTCATGAAGAAGGCTCCGAAAGCCTTGGACGTACTCCTCAGGGCGCTTTAAGGCGAGAGGCTCTTCAATGGGCAATTCGGCGTAACGCCGGAGGGCAATTCGATTATCCGAATAGCTAAGGATGAAGCCGGGCGGCAGGCGGCGGAGGTGCTGGTAAACGGTGCGTTCGGCATCGAGGCACCATTCTTGCAAGAGGAAGTCGCCCACGAAGACTTCGTCCAGGTCCTGGGAAAGTCCCGGCGCCTTGCGAAGCACGCTGAGGGAATTGCTGAAGTAGAAGCAGTTGTTCACGTGCGCGTAAAAGAGAGGCTTGCCGCCCATGAGGTCGCGCACGCAGAGCAAGTGACGCGCTTCCGAATTCCAGAGCGCAAATGCGAAGTCTCCGAGAAGCCTCTCCATGCCGGCTTCTCCCCAGGCGCGCCAGCTCAGGAGTATCAGGTCTTCGTCGGTGGCGGAGGCGGGGAGCTCGCCGCAGGCGATGCGCAGCTTTTTACGCAGCTCCTCGCGCGCATCCAGGCGGACATCGCCGATCAGCCAGATTCGGCCATCAAGGGACAATGGCTGCTCCGCGGTCTGTGGAGCCGGGCCGGTCTTCAGAAAGGCGAAGCAGAAGCCTGCGCCGGGATCGATGCGAAGCGAAGTGCGATCCGGGCCGTAATCCCGCAAGGCTTCGGACCAGCGCTCGAGCAGCAGCCGGTGACCATCCTCTCCATCAGCCGCAATGATTCCGGCGAATCCGCTCATTCCACGCTCGAACCCTGGCGTGGGAAGCCGGCTTCAAAGGCCGCATAGTGCCGGTGCGGAGCTTCTGTTTCGTTCAGGGCTACTCCGTTGCGTTCGATCCAGGCGTGGGCGGCGAATGCGCTTCCGGCTCGCGGGTCGTTGCGAATGCCGATCCGAATTTCCGAGCGCACGCCTTGCCGTGCAAGAAGCCACCAGAGCGCGAGCGACTCTTCGAGGCAGGAGGCTCGACGCAAGCCGTGACGTCCCGCGGCTTTGACCATGCGGGCGGTCAGGACAGCGCAATTTTCCGCGGCGGCAGGGAGCACCGGGCGATGCGCCGCGAGCCGCTCCAGCGTGGCCTGAGTGGCGCGAAATCCACGCCATCGCAAACTCAGGCGGATGAGCGGCAGGGCCATGGCCGCGCGCAGGAATAAACGTCGCGCCTGCCCTTCCAGCGCCCTAAATCGCCGGAGTCGTTCCCACATTGGCGGGAATTACCTGCAACAAGCCGTTCTCCAGAAGACGGCCTGTGAGTTCGGCGAGATTGGCGCGAAGCTGTTCGGGGTCGGCGTCGTATTCGGCGAGCAGTCCCTCGAACGCGGCTTGAATGTTTGGAGAAGCAGTGAGCAACTGCCACATGCGGGTACCCGTCGCGTCGAGTCCGAAATACCGCTCGGTCTCGAGATTCAGCAGAACGGATTCCCCATCCAGAAATCGCACGAGGACATGAGAGGGGACGCTGGCACGATCGGCAAAGGAAAGCATAACTGGCACCTGCAAGCTAACACCCAAGATAACCCCGCGCAGCCAGCCTGGTTTGCCTGCGCCTCACGGATTTTACCGGGGTTTCGCGCGCTGCGCCACCTGCCAGACGAAAGCCGAGGGGCCCCGCGCCGGGCAGCGGCGAGTGGGCAAGCGGAGATTCGTTGTCAGCCTGAAGCAGACACGCTATAAACTTGCGTCGTGTCCGTAGCCGCGATTACGGTTGATGGCGTCGACAAATTTTTTCCGCCGGCCCGCAGCGGATGGCGGGCATTGCGTCAGCCATTTGAAAAGCATACCTGCCCCGCTCTTTGCGGATTTTCCCTCGAGGTGCGGGAAGGCGAATCGGTGGCGCTGCTCGGAACAAATGGGGCGGGAAAGTCCACTCTGCTGCGAATACTGGCTACGCTGTTGCTGCCAACGAAGGGATGCGCGCGAGTGGCGGGTTTCGACACCCGGAGGCAATCGAGAGAGGTGCGGCGCTCTCTCGGTTATCACGCCGGAAGCGACCACGGATTTTATCCGCGGCTCACGGCGCGGCAGAATTTGCTGTTTTTCGCGCGGCTGAATCAGTTCGAGCCGGGGCGCGCAGAGGCACGCATCGCTCAGCTCGCCGCGCGATTTCATCTGGAAGACGCGCTGGCGAGGCAGGTGCGCACGCTCTCTTCCGGCACGGTGCAGCGCCTCAGCCTGGTCCGCGCGCTGCTCCATGCACCCAAAGTGTTGTTGCTCGACGAGCCGACGCGGAGCCTCGACGTGGCCGGGGCGGGGGAATTCCGGCGCTTTCTAAAATCCGAAGTGCTGCGCAACGGTACAACCACGTTGCTCTTTGCATCCCACACGCTTCCCGAGGTGGAGTTGCTGGCCGATCGAATCGCGATCATTGACGCCGGGCGCTTGCTCGCCTGCGATACGCTGGCTGCGCTGCTGCGCCGCACGGGCGCCGCGACGCTGGAAGACGTCTTCCTGCGGGTCACGGGCCGGGACCGGCAGCCCGCGCCCGATGCCGTCGTTGCGCCGGAAACGGAGATCGGATGATTCGCGCGCTCCGCCAGCTGCCAGTGTTTTTCTGGCGCGATCTTGCCATCGCGTCCACCTATCGCACGGCTTTCGTTTTTGAAGCGGTGGAAGCGCTCTTCGGCGCCGCCACTTTTTACTACGTTGCGCGATTTGTGGACAGTCCGGAGCTTCAGCGTTCTCTCCCCGACGGAACCGGCTATTTCGCCTTTTCCCTGATCGGCTTCGCGTTTCTCGACTACCTCAGCGCGGCTCTGGACGCGTTTGACCGCAGCCTCGAGGAAGCGCGCGATTCGGGAACGCTCGAACACATTCTCGTGACGCAAACGTCCTTGCCGGTCTTTCTTGCGGGCTCGGCCATATATCCTTTTGTGGCAAGCGCCTTTCGCATCGGCGTTTATATCTTCTGGGGAGTGGTGCTTTTTGGCTTTTCCGTGCGCTCGGCCAACTGGCCGGGCGTGGTCGCGGTTCTTCTGGCGTCGCTGCTGGCGTTTTCGGGTCTCGGCATTCTCTCGGCCGCTTACGTTCTGCTGTTCAAGCGCGGCAATCCGGTGAAGTGGTTGCTGCTCGGGATTTCCGGAATCGTCGGAGGCACGTTGTTTCCGGTACGCGTCCTTCCTGGCTGGTTGCAATGGGTTGCGCGAATCAATCCCATTACTTATTCCCTGGACGCTATGCGGGCCGCGCTCACCGAGGGCGCCGGTGTCGCTTCCCTCTGGCGTTTGCTGGCGATCTTGCTGCTGTTTGCGGCGGTGTTGCTGCCGGTTTCCGTGGCTGCGTTTGGCTGGGCCCTTCGCCGGACCAAGGAAACAGGCACCCTGGCGCACAGTTGAGGGAAAACAAAACGGCCGGCTCCGCGAAACGAAGCCGGCCGCCAAACAGGTTCGTTCCCGGCTATGACTTCTTTTTCTTTACGTTCACCTTGGTATCGATACCGCTGGCGCCCATCTGCTGCAATTGCTCGAGGCCCTGTTTGGCCTGGGCGCCAAATGGACCATTGGGATCGAGTTCGATGGCCTTCTTATAGGCTTCCACGGTGCCTGGAGCCAGCACGATTTCCTCTTTGTCGCCATTCTTCTTGGTGGTCATCTTGTAAACCAGGGACGCGCCCAGGAGATACCACGTCTGCGCGCTATTCGGGTCCAGTTCAACGGATTTTTGAAGAGGCTCGACGGCGTCGCCGAGGCGGTTTGCGTTGTAGAGGCTGATTCCGAAATTTCTCCATGCGGTTGCTGCGTTTGCAGGATCGGCTTCGGCGCTCTTCGTGTAGGCGGCTTTCGCCTCGTCAATCTTGTTCAAGTGCGCCAGGGCATTGCCAAGGTTGTTATAGTAACCGGCTAATTGAGCCGGGGTTACCTTAGGATTTGACTGCGCGACATCAATGGCTTCCTGGTAAGCCTTCGCTGCCTCCTCATTGCGGTTGGCGAGATCGTACGCGGTGCCGAGGTTCGCCAGAATCAGCGCTCGGTTGGGATCCTTCTCGCCCGTGCCAGCCTTGGCCTCCTGGAATTTCGCGGCGGCCTGGTCCGAAAGGTCCGTCAGCTTTTGCTTCAGGGTGTCCCGTTGGTCCGGAGTGGCTTTCTGCAGCTCCGTCTTGGCCGCCTTTTCCTGGTCCAGCAAGGCGGTTCCCGCGGTGAAGGCCGCTTTCATCCCTTCAAATTTCTTTCGCTCTTCTTCTTGCTTCTTCACTTGCTCCTGCGCCGCGGCGCCCTGCTTGGCCAGAATCTCCTTGAAGTTCGCGTCCACTGTGACGCTGGCTCCGGTTTGCACCTGCACCTTTCCGATCTGGTAAGGCGGCTGCTTGTCATTCGGCGGAGGAAATTGCGTGATCGTCACATCATAAATTCCCGCACGCAGGCTGTTGCACAGGTAGCGGCCGTCGTTGCCGGTTTTGACGTCCTGTTTCGCGCCCTGGTCGCTAACGCACTGAATATTCAGTCCGGCCCACGGCTTGGCATTCAGGTCCAGAATCACGCCGCTGATCGACCCGGTATTCTGCGCGCCGGCTTTCGGCGCTCCCGCGAACAACAACGCGCTTGCCGCCAATCCCGCGAGCGCCCGCCGATTCATCATTCGCTTCATGGCATTTCTCCTTGTGGCGGGAGCCCCTGCCCGCCATCGGGTGATGAGCCATTATCGCTCATCTTCCCCGGATTCCAAGCTAACGCTCCGCGGCTACGGCACCGCGATACGCGATTGGATCCGCGATGCCGGCTTCCTGGAAGGCTCGAAGCCGCAGCAAGCAACTGTCGCAGACTCCGCAAGCCGCGTCCTCGCTTTGATAGCACGACCACGTCAAATGCAGCGGCGCGCCGAGCGCCATGCCGCGACGAATGATTTCGTGTTTCTTCATCCCGATGACCGGGGTCACGATCTCAATTTGCGTTTCCGGACGCGTTCCCACGCGAATCAGTTCCTGGAACGCCCGGTAGTATTCGGGCCGGCAATCCGGATAGCCGGAGCTGTCTTCGGCGACGGCTCCAATGTAAATCGCGCCGGCGCCAATCGCCTCGGCCCAGCTCACCGCGACGGAGAGAAAGTGAGCATTGCGAAAGGGAACATAGGTCACCGGAATCGCGCTTCCCTGCGGGCCGCCGGCGTCCAGTTTGTTTTCCGGCACGGCGATGTTTGCGTCCGTCAGTGCCGAACCGCCAATGGCGCGGAAGTGATCGAGCGAGACGAGCAGCCTGTCCGAAATGTTCCAGAAATCCGCGATTTCGCAGAACGCGCGCCGTTCGCGCGTCTCGGTGCGCTGGCCATAGCTTGCATGGAGCAGCGCAAGCCCGTGGCTGCCATGCCGCTCACGCGCGATTGCCGCGCTCACGCAGGAATCCATGCCTCCGCTCAGCAGCACCACCGCTTTTGTTCCCTTGTTCATTTCTTGAATGGACCGCGTTAACGTTCCGTGTTCAGACTCCCCGGGTGGCCGGTTCCCACACGAATTTGTGCAATTGCAGGCCCAGCCGCACGGGCAGGCCATCCTCGAGAATCCATTCCACCAGCCTCCGCGGCTCGAGTCCCGTCCACTTGCCCTCGGGATCGTCAAACACGGGAGAAAAGAGCACTTGCTTCACGCGTTCGGCCAGCCCGTGCTCGCGAATGAAGTCGCGTGCGAATTCATAATCGCGTCGCGTCATGAGCACGAATTTGACCTCGTCCTCGCGTGTCAGTTCCTCGAGATTCCGTATGTCGAAAGTGTCCGCTTCTCCGGAATCGGGGCACTTGACGTCCACGATTCGGATCACCTCGCGCGGCAGCTCCCCGATATAGCGTTCGCCGCTCGTCTCGACCATCACGGTGTAGCCCGCGGCGAGGAGCCCCTCAGCCAGCGGATAAATCTCCTTTTGCAAGAGCGGCTCGCCGCCCGTCAGTTCGACCAGCGGAACAACCGGCTTGCCATGCCGCTCGCCCGCCAGTTCGTTGACCCGCGCCAGCACATCCTCGACGCTCATTTTGTTGCCGCCGTGGAAGGCATACGCCGTGTCGCACCAGATGCAGCGCAAATTGCAGCCCGTCAGCCGCACGAAGACGCAGGGCAAGCCCGCTCGCGTGCCCTCTCCTTGAATCGACCTGAAGATTTCGGTTACGAACATATCCAAAGTTCAGCTTGGCTTTGCTCGAGTGCGTCCGCGGCGTGCCAGCACCCAGATGGCTGCCCCGAGAACGAGCGCGAACAGGAGCAAGGGCCAGAATCGTGTCCCAAGGCCCAGAGCCCGCATCAACACCAGATACCCGGCGGCCGCCAGCAGCGTTGGCACCACCACGATAGCGATAGCGCGATTCATCGGCGTTGCCCGGAAGCCCAGCGCAAAGCTGGCAAGCAGGACGTCCGAGTGGGCTTACTGCGGTCGGTACTGCGCACGGCTCGTGTCTGTCTCCCACAGCACCACGTCGCGGACGCGGGCTCCGGGAGGCAAATCCGTCAGTTCCCTGGCCACGCCTTCGTAGAAAAATTTCGCGAGGTTCTCGGCGGAAGGATTAACGCTCTGGAACGGCTCGAGATCATTGACAAACTGATGATCCAGGCCGGCAATAATTCCGCGGAGAACCTGCTTCACGCGCGTGAAATCCACGAGCAGCCCGATGGAATCAAGCTGCGGACCTTCCAGAGTCACGCGCACGCGGTAATTGTGACCATGTACGTTCTCGCATTTCCCGCGATAGCCGCGAAGAGCGTGCCCCGCCGAAAACGTTTCTTCGACACTCACTTCGAACATGCCTTCCGACGTCCTCTGATTCCAGGGCTTTTGCGGAAACGGCAGCCCTCTCGTTCGTCTACTTCCGCCACGCTGCCTGCAAGAATCGCTTCACCTCGGCTAAATCGTGTGTAAGCCGGTATTTAGGGAGCGATTCGATAAAAATTTTACCATACGGCATCCGCTGAATTCGCGTATCGAGCAGCGCCAGCACGCCGTGGTCCGTCTTTGTTCGAATCAGCCTGCCGAATCCCTGCTTCAGCGCCAGCACCGCTTGCGGTACCTGAAATTCCGCAAAGGCGTTCCTGCCCTCTTCCGTCAGCGCGGCCACGCGCGCCGCAACAATCGGATCGCCGGGCACGGCGAACGGCAGCCGGTCCACGATCACGCAGGAGAGCTGCTGGCCCGGGACGTCGACTCCTTGCCAGAAACTCGCGGTCGCAAAAAGCACGGCGCCTTCCGTGTTCTTGAACCGTTCAAGCAGCGCCGAGCGCGGAGCGGTCCCCTGCAGCAGCAGCGGAAAACTCACACGCTCACGCACCCGCTGATAGAGATCGTTCATTTGCGAATAGCTGGTGAACAGGCAGAAGGCCCGGCCCTGCGTCAGCTCGAGCAACTCCACGATGTGGTCCGCAGCCGCCCCGGGGAACGCTGGGCTCCGCACATCGGGTATGGTTTTTGGCAGGTACAGTACGGCCTGCTTCTCGTAGTCGAACTCCGGCGGCAGCGCGCTTTCCTTCGCGTGATCAAGTCCGAGCCGCCGGCGGATGTATTCGAACCGGTTGCCTACGGTGAGGGTGGCTGAAGTCATGACCACGGTATCGAACGCCTCGAAGAGGTGTTCCCGCAGAATCTGACTGACGTCAATCGGAGTGGCCGCGACGAAGACGCCCTTGTTGCGCCGCTCGTACCAATACACATAGTTTCGCTCGTTCGATTCGAACAGAAACGAAAGCTCCTGCCGAATCTCGAAACTTCGCCGCGAAATTCGCAACAGTTCTTCCGGTTTCTGGGCCATCGCCGCGAACTCCGTCTCCAAGGCTTTCAATGCGCCGGCCAAGGCCTCATAGGATTCGCGGTTTTCCTCGATGAACGCGGACCGTTCATTCCGTGAAAAAGCGTAGCGGCCGTCGCGAGCGGGGAATTGCTCGAAGAACGTCCTGCTCTTTTCCCGAAGTTTTTGCGTCTTCCGCAGGAGCGCCGGAGAAGCCAGGCGCGTCAGGCGCAGCATGGCATCGGCGTCGCGCGCCAATTCCTCGAAGCGATAGTTCGAAATTTGCCGCCCGAAGTAGTCGCTGGCCACGTCTTCCATCTCGTGCGCCTCGTCGAACACAACCGCGGAGTAGTCTGGGAGGATGCTGCCGAAATCGTCCTGCTTCAGGGCCAAATCCGCGAAAAACAAGTGATGATTGACGATGATCAGGTCGGCCTCTTTCGCGCGCTGGTGCATTCCGGTGATGAAACACGGGTTGAAAGAGGGGCATTTCTGCCCGGCGCACGTGTCGCGGCGCGCGTCCAGGCGGCTCCACAATTCCGAATCGTCCGGCAGAAAGGTGAGTTCCGCGCGATCGCCGGTTTCCGTAAGCTTTGCCCAATCCTTGATTTGGCGGAAAGCGTCAAGCTCGTCCATGCCGTTCAGCAGAGCTTGGTCCTGCATTTGGCTGAGCTTGGAAACGCAAAGGAAATTCGAGCGGCCTTTCATCACGGCGACGCGGAGGTTGGGCGCGAAATGCTTCTGCAAGAAGGGAATGTCCTTCTGGTAGAGCTGCTCTTGCAGCGATTTGGTGGCCGTGGAAATCACCACGCGCCGGCCGCTGCAGATGGCTGGCAGCAGGTAGGCCAGCGTTTTACCCGTGCCTGTTCCGGCCTCGACCACGGCGTGATGCTTGTTTTCGAAGGCGTCCTGCACGGCTTCCGCCATCTGCAGTTGGGCGGTCCGATGTTCATAGCCGCCGATCATGCAGCGCTCCAGGAGTCCTCCCGGCCCGAAGACTTCACGCATGCTTGGGCGCTGTGTCTCTTGCGGGTTGCGCGCATCGCTTTCGAGCTCCTGCGGCGTTCCTTCCGTCGAAGGGCGAGCGGGTGTCCTTCGCATAGCCGCGCTTTGGTCGTAGCCGGACCTGCCGGAGTCCGCTTCGCCTGCTGATTCATCGGCAGCCTCGCACTCCGATTCCGCGGCGTCCTCCAGCGATACGTATCTGCGCTCCGCACCCTGCTCGGCGCGTTGCGCCGCATCGGCCCTGCTCAAACGTCTAGCCAAGTTCTGCCTCGTCTTGATTCCACGCAATCCATCAGCCCTGTCCGAAACCGCAACGATAACATAGCGCACCGTGGCTTACCCGCGGGGTGACGATTGGCAGGGCTGCCTGGCGGTTGCCGAAAGCAGCGCGAGGACCGGAATTATACGCTTCAGACCTGCGTGGATTCGCTTGAGAACATTGTGTTTAGCTACGACGCGCCGGCACGAACGCCGATGTCAGTTGTTTCGGGCGCCTCCGGAAAGTGGCGTGGCCGTTGTGTTGTGTGGTTGTGTGCCAAGCAAACCTTGACTGGCCAGCAGTACTCGCGAACAGCGTTAGCACTTGGGCACCGCCGCGCGCTTTTTGCACGTCGGCAGTGTCCGCACGGGATACATTCGATTGGAATTCTGCAAACATTTCCGGGCTGGCCACTGTTCCCTCAAGGGGTGTTCTATGAGTCGTCATCGGTTCAATTTGCTTGCCACTTTGGCTCTTGCCGGGTCGCTTTCCGCCTGTCACGGCCTGCCGTTGCCCGGTGGCGGGGGAGGGGCGGGTGGCGGCGGAGGTACGGCAACAGTCAGTTTTGTTCTGGTCGCGGATACGCCCCCGGCGGCCATTTCCGTGGTCAGCTTTCGCGTTACCGTAACGGGAGTGCAGCTAACTTCTTCTGGCGGAACCAACACCACTTTGACGCCAAATAGCGCGAATGGAGGTCTCGTGGTGGACCTGATGCGCTTGCAATCGGATTCCGCTTTTCTCGGGGCGCTTTCCGGCGTGCCGACCGGAACCAACAGCACGATCACCGTTTCCTTCGCGAATCCGGTTTTGAGTTTCGTGAATACCAGCGGCGCGGCTATCACCAATGTGAGCCCGGTTTGCCAAGCCAACGCGATCTGTACCGTAACGTTCGCCAGCGCGGGCGCTCCGGTAATCAGCTTCTCGCAGGCGATTAGCGGGAATACAGGCTTCGGAATCGACTTCAATCTTTCCAACGCCATTACGCTCTCGAACGGAAACTTGAGCCTGAATTTTACCAATTCGGGAAACACCAATGTGGTTACGGCCTTTACGCTGCCGCGGCAAAACTCGAACCTCTCCGCCGGCCAGCTCGACCTTATTGAGGACTTCACCGGAGTGGTCGGCATTTCGGGTCAAAGCGTCACCGTAACTCCACCGAGCGCCACGGGCAGGGCGGCGATTACGGCGGCTACTTCTTCATCGATGAATCTCGACCCGGACCCCTCGGGGGCGCTCTGCGTGACACCCACGGCGGGTAACGTTGCGAGCTGTGTTTCGAGCAACCAGGTTGCAAGCATGGATGCCATTCTCAAGGCTGATGGGACGCTCGTGATTCAGGAAATCGAACCGCTGCTAGCCGCTCCGCAGGATGTGATTGAAGGTGCGGTTGTTTCCGTTGGTTCCGCAACTCAGTTCACCATAGTGACCAGCGACTTTGTTACCGCAGCGCAAAATTCCCTGATTGGAAGCGTGCGGGTGGGCGATCCAGTCGTCGTAAATATTGTGAACAATCCAAACCCCTTCCTGGTGGACACCAAAGGACTCCCCATACAAAATTCCTTTGCCACCAGCTTTCAAGCGTTCGCCGGGGCCACCAATACGGGCGCCCTGCACCTGGGGCAAACCGTTGCCCTTCACGTGACGGCTTTCACGCCCGCCAATGGCAACACCGCGGCCTCGGCGAGCACCGACACGATCACGCTGCGCTGGTCCCGTTTGAGCGCGGCGGCCATCGCCGGTTCCTCACAACAGTTTGGCGTCACCGCGATTCCGGCTTTCTTTGGGTTTACCCAAGCGAGCAGTTTCGGCGTGGAGACCTTTACCGGCACGCCCGGTCTCGACGGAGTTACGAACCTTGACGGGATTCCGAACGGCAACAGCCCGAGCACTTCACCGCCGCCGCTCGCCATCCGCGCCCTGTTCCTCGAGGATCCTTCAAATAGCCTGAATCCAGCGTTTTTTGCCGCAAAGGTCCGGCAGCACTAAGAGCTGGCCGAGTCTGAGACACATCCGGCGGATCTGGCACTGGAGGACACGAAGCCCGCCGCGAAACGTGCCGCCGAGGGCCGGATTCGGCGCTTCAAAGGCGGGTTGAACGCATTGCCCTGGCCAACGCGCACCGGCAGACCGCCGTCCCGATGGTTCTCTCCGCAGCCCGCCAGATTCGCGGTTTATCGTTACGCCATGCCAAGGCCCTCGGAGCACCCGTCGCGCTCGCGGCACCCGTAAACTGACGCTGGATTTATGTCCATCTCCCGCAGAGTCGCCTGGCTGGCTGGCGCGTCGCTCCTGGTCCTCGCGACGTACGCCGCTCTCTCCGTTTACCTGACGCACACGCGCAACCGCGAAGCGCTGACGAACTTCGGAGACATCGTGCAGTGCATTGTGCCTTTGCTGGCCAACGCCGGCTTGCTCGCCAATGCCGGCACGCCGCACTGGCGGCGGAACCTCTTCTGGATGCTGCTCGCGCTGGGCTGCACGCTCTGGATGATTGGACAATTTGAGTGGACCTACTACGAGGTCTATCTTCACAAACCTTTGCCCAACCCCTACACGGGCGATATCGTCTTTTTTCTGCGCGGGATACCGCTGATGGCGGCGCTGGCCCTGCGGCCCCATCGCAGGCCCGAAGAATTGCGGCTCCGCTTCGGCTACCTCGATTTCATTCTGCTGCTCACCTGGTGGACGTACCTTTACGTTTTCATTGTGCTGCCATGGATGTACGCGACGCCCGAAGCAGCGCAGTACAACTACACTTACAACCTGGTTCTGAACGCGCAGAACGCCCTCATCGTGGCGGGCTTCGCCTTCTTTTGGCTTCGCGCGACGGGCAAATGGCGCATCGTTTATGCCAACCTGTTTTTCGCCACCACGCTGTATATGATTGCGTCGTTGCTGATCAACGTCACCAGCGACGCGGGCGAATATTACACGGGCAGCCTGTACGACGTTCCGCTGGTCGGGTCATTCTTGTGGCTCGCGCTGGCCGGCTTTATCGCCTACCAGTACCGCTCGCAGCTGGAGGTTTCGCTCGAGGAGTTTTTCGATAGCGGCACCGGCACGGCCCCGGACAACCTGTGGGCCGGACGGATGGCCATGGCCGCGGTGCTCTCCCTGCCCGTTTTCGCCATTTACACGATGCGCTTCAGCGAGGACGACGCGGCGGTGCGCGACTTCCGCCTTATGACCACGCTGATCGCGTCGCTTCCGCTGATTCTGCTGGTCTTTCTTCGCACGCACCTAGCGGATGCGGACCGTTCCCGCTTGTTAGCCCAGTCCGAGCAGTCGGTCGAAAACCTGCAGCGTTTGCAGACGCAGATCGTGCAATCCGAGAAACTCGTTTCGCTCGGCCAGCTCGCCGCCGGCGCCGCCCACGAGATCAACAATCCCCTGACCGCGATTCTCGGCTATTCGGACCTGCTGGCCGAGGATGATTCCCTTCCCGAAAAGACGCGGCTAACAGCGACCAAGATCCGCGACCAGGCGCGGCGCACGAAGACGCTCGTGGGGAATTTGCTCAGCTTTGCCCGCCAAGTGCCCGCCGAGCGCACGCTGCTTGACATCAATACGGTAGTGACCAACGCCGTGCAGCTTCGCGCGCTTGATCTGCGCGCCGGAACCACCCGGGTAGAGCTGCAGCTCGAATCGGTTCTTCCCGGCGTGCGGGGTGACGGAAACCAGCTGATGCAGGTGTTCTTCAACATCATCAGCAACGCGGTGGACGCAATGGACGCCAACGGTGGCGGAGTCCTCACGATTAAAACGCTGCGCGACCGCGCCAACGTGGTGGTCTTATTTTCTGACACCGGCCCCGGAGTGAAGGAGCCTCATCGTGTTTTTGATCCGTTCTACACGACGAAACCGGTCGGCAAGGGCACGGGGCTTGGCCTGAGCATCTGTTTTGGCATCGTGCAGGAACATGGGGGAAAAATTTTCTGCTACAACCGTCAGGAGGGCGGAGCTGTTTTCCGCGTCGAACTGCCAGCCGTCCTCGCTGCCCTGCCCACGAAAGATCTAACTTTAGCCGGAACGTTGCCCAAGCCGTAGCGGCTCGGGGCGCCACGTCCGCTGCCGCTGGTTCTCTTCGCGCTGACGCGCCAGACGATGCGGGCGTTTGCACGGGCAAAACGGGAGCCGCTCCGCCCGTGCTACAGTGTCCTTAACCTGAAGCTGATCGAGTTTCTCGGGAGCGTCCATGCCCGATTTCGCCATTTCGACCGAACATCTCACGCGCCGCTTCGGCGCGCTCACCGCGGTAGACGATATTCATCTGCAAGTGGCTGCGGGGCAATTCTTCGGCTTTCTCGGGCCGAATGGAGCGGGGAAATCCACAACCATCAAAATGCTTACCGGGCTGCTGGCGCCAAGCTCCGGCAGAGTAGAGCTGCTCGGGCTTGATTTTGCGTCGCATGCGGTCGAGGTCAAACGCCAGATCGGGGTCGTTCCGGAAGGAATGGGCCTCTTCGAACGCCTGACGGGCTCAGAGTATCTGCACTTCGTCGGGCAAATGTACGGCCTGGACCGCGCAACCACTCAGCAGCGCTCGGCGGAATTGCTCGAGTTCATGCAACTGGCCGACCGGCCCAAGACCCTGATTGCGGACTATTCCCACGGAATGCAAAAGAAGCTCGCGCTGGCTGCGGCTGTGATTCACGGACCTCGCATTTTGTTTCTCGACGAACCCTTCGAGGGCGTTGATGCATTGGCCGCTGGCGCGCTCAAAGCGCTGCTCGGGCGCATGACGGCCCGCGGAGTGACCATTTTTTTGACCTCGCACGTGCTCGAAATCGTCGAGCGGCTGTGCAGCCACGTGGCCATCATTGACAGGGGGCGTCTTGTGGCGCAAGGCTCGCTGGAAGAACTGCGCGCCGGTGTCGCCATGGGCAAGGCTGGAAGCGCGACACTCGAGCAAATCTTCCTCTCGATTGTCGGACACGACGGCGAGCGACAGCCGCAGCTCGAGGAGCTCACTTGGCTGACATGACCCGCGTGCCAGGCGTGGCCGCGCAGATTCGGCTGGTTGCAGGCCTGCGCTGGAGGATTCTTCGGAACGGCCTGCGCCGCAAAAGCAATCGTCTCGACCTGATCGGGATGATTTTCGCCGGCATTTTTGCCGCCTTTCTCATCTTTGGAGTCTCCACGGGGTTCTTTGCCGGTACGCGCTACTTCCTGACGAAAGGCCACGCTTCCGGGATTGCGTTTCTCTTCTGGGCCATTTTCTTATGCTGGCAGGTCTTTCCTGTGCTGGTGGCGGGCTTCGGAGCTGCGTTTGAGTTCCGCACGCTGCTGCGTTTTCCGCTAAGCCTTCGCGCTTTCTACCTGATCGGATTGGCCTACGGCTTCGCCGATTTGTCGGCAGTCGCCGGAACGTGTTGGATGGCGGCGATGCTGCTCGCGACGGCGCTGGCGCGGCCGCTGGTCCTCCCGCTCATGATCGTGCTGGCGGCGCTCTTCCTGATACTGAACGTCACGCTCGAGCGCCTTCTGGCCTCCTGGCTCGAGCGTCTTTTCGCTCGCCGGCGCACGCGCGAAATCTTTCTCGGCTTGTTTGTCCTGGCGATGATTTCCCTGCAGTTCGTCGGCCCGCTTCTGGACCGGCACGGCGAAGCTGTGCGGCGCTTTGGCAGCCATTTCCTCGTTTACCTTGCTCCTCTTCCGCCCTCGCTGGCGGGGCGCGCAATCTCGGATTCTCTCCAGCAGGAGTGGACCGGAGTTCTCGCGTCCTTTGCGGGACTGCTGGCATTCGCCGCGGCTTTCAGTTTTCTGCTGTGGCGGCGTTTTTCCGCGCAGTACCGGGGCGAGGAACTCAGCGAAACGTTCGCGCCAGCGCAGCGCCCGTCCAAAATGACGCGCCAGGAACGCAGCGGCGCCGATGCGCTGGGCCGGCTTTCGCCGCAAGTCGCCGCGATCGTTCGTAAGGAGTTGCGCTACTTGCTGCGAAACGGCTTTGCGCTGCTGAGCCTGCTGCTTCCGCCGGTGCTGGTGCTGGTCTTCAGTTCGCCGTTCGCCGGGTCTCGCCCGGGGCCGCACCGGCACGCACTCTCACCGGCCGTGTTCTTTCCGGCAATGATGGCCTATATCGTCTTCATCCTGGTCACGCCGGCCTACAACTGTTTCGCGTTCGAGAGCCGGGGCATTCAAAGCTACTTCACGGCGCCGCTGCGCTTTCGTCACGTGTTTCTTGGCAAGAATCTGGTGCTGGCGCTTGTAGTGGTCTTTGAGTTGGCGCTTTGCATTACCGTCTTTGCCTGCGCCACCGGCTTGCCTCCGCTTCCGCAGTTCATCGCCACTCTCGTGGCCATCCTCTTCGTCGTGGCGGGGCAGTTTGCGATTGCCAACTGGTGCTCACTCAGCTTCCCGCGGAAGCTCGTGTTTGGGCAGATGCGCAATCAGCGCCAGTCCGGAATGGCGGTTTTGATCGCGTTCGGCGTCCAGATTGTTTTCGCCGGAGTCGGCGCAGTGATCCTCTTCGCCGGGCGCTGGACGCAGGATGCCTGGCTCCCCGCGGAAGTTTTCGGCATGCTGAGCGCGGTCGCGATTCTCGGGTATTTCGCTTCTCTCGATTCGCTTAGCGAGTTAGCGGAAAAGAAGAAAGAGGCGCTCATCGAAGCGCTCTGCCGCTAGCGCCTCTTCCATTGCGGGACTTCCGTTGCTGCGCTGCCGTGCAGGCACTTCCCTCTTGGCCTGGAAGACGCAGCGGGGTCAGGTTCCCGTTCCCTTTTCCGGGTGGATTACCACTTGCCGGTTTTCGCCGGTTCCGATGCTTTCCGTGCGGATGCCGGGCGCATTCTTCAGAGCGAGGTGGACGATGCGGCGCTCCCGCGAGGGCATGGGATTGAGCCGGAACGGCTGATGGGTAGCGAGGACGCGCTCGGCCGCGATGCGCGCCATCGTGCGCAGCTCCTCGATGCGCAGTGCGCGGTAGCCGCCGCAATCGATATGAATTTTCTCGTGCCACTCAGGATCGAGGCGTAACGCGCGAAACGCCAGGTGCTCGATGGATTGCAAGACGTCGCCGCCGCGCTCGAGCAGGATGTCCTTGTCGCGGCCGTCAAGATCGGCCAGTACTTCCGCGCCGGTGTCATCGGGGCCGGAACCGGGCGAAACCGCGCGCACCCTGACTTGCAAGTCGAAGCGGCTCGCACGCACCAGCGTTTCAAGAAATTGGTGCAAGGCCGCAGCCGCCGCCTTGCGATCCAGCACGCCGTCCCGGACAAGTTCCTGCGCCATCTGCGCTGCTCCTCCGAGCCACCGCCCAGGCCATATCGGTGAGCCCGGGCGCCTGGCCGAAATCCGGGCTGCCGCTTACACCTTTCTGTTCTGCTTCCCGCGCACAACCTTCGCTGGCGCCGGCATGGGATGCTTCTTGTTCAGATACCATTGCTGAAGGATGCCGACCAGACCGCTCGTCAAAATATACACCGCCAGGCCGCTCGGATAGGGAATCACAATGAAAAGCGCCGCCATGCTGATGGGCATGAACTTCATCATGGCTTGCTGCTGCGGGTCCGCCGAGGTCATGGGCGTCATCTTCGATGAAAAGTACATCGAGACACCCATTAGCACCGGCAAGATGTAGTAAGGGTCCTTTGCCGAAAGGTCGCGTATCCACCAGAACCATGGGGCGTGGCGCAACTCGATCGTGCCTTGCAGCGCGCGGTAGAGGCCAAACCAGATCGGGAACTGCAAGAGCTGCGGAATGCATCCGCCGACCGGGTTGACTCCCTCGCGCTGGTAAACCGCCATCACTTCCTTGTTCATTTCCGCTTTGCGCGGGTCGCGCATCGAGTACTTCTTGTAGCGGTCTTGAATCGCCTTGATTTCCGGCGCCACGCGCTGCATTTTCAGAGTCGTGCGGTAGCTCGAAATGCGCAGCGGGAAAAGCACCATGTTCAGCGCCAGGGTCAGCACAACGATGGCCCAGCCCCAATTCGGAACCCAGCCATGGATCCACTTCAATAAGTGGAAGAGCGGGTCGGCAATGAACTCGAGCCAGCCAAAATTCACCAGCCCTTGCAACGGCGGGTTCATCTTTTTCAGGTCGTCGTAGTCTTTCGGGCCGACGTAGAGACGCAAGTTCAGCGGTTGCTGCAGCTCGGGTTGCGCCGTGGCGACCTGCGGGACGTCTTCCGTTTTGTCCTGATTGTCTTGTTTGTAGCTGTAGGCGCCCTTCCAGTAGCGAGTCTGCAGAGATTGCGGCGCGGAACCGTTTGGCGGCAGAAACGCCGCGGCGAAGTAGCGATCCTCGACTCCCGTGAAGTCCTTGCCGCCTTGCCAAACGCCTGGCGGCCATTTCTCGATGGTTTCAAGCTTCTTGTGCGGAATCACGGTGATCTTCCCGTTTTCCGCGTAGAAGATTTCGACGGTCTCGATCGGGATGGGATTCGTCACCGTCAGGTCGCCGAAGCCGCCGAGCCACGCGATTGCCGCATGAACCGGCTTGCCGTCCACCGTCACGGAGGTCTCAATGCGCACTACATAGGTGTGATCAAAGTGGAAGCGCTTCGTGACCGCAAGGTGGCCATCGCTCCAGGAAAACTCCAGATCGGCGGGTGCGCGCAGGTTCCCGCTCGCGGCGCTGGTTTCATAGAGTCCGCCATTTGCGGCCTTTTCCCAATCCGCGTTGTCCAGTACGACAGCCATGGGCCAGCCGCCGGTCTGTTCCGAAACCTTCGGATGCACTAGGTCCAGCGTCTGCGGCGGATTGCTGTCGTCCTTGTACTTTTTTAATTGCCAGCTCTTGACCACCGCGCCGCGATTCGAAAATTCCACGCGGTAAAGATCGTTTTCAACGACGACGGAGCGCTCCTCCTGCGCGCTCTTGGGCGGCGTAGCGGGTGCGGGCGCGGCGCGTGCCGCCGAAGGCGTTCCCGCCGCCGGTGACGTATGGTCGCTTTTCGCCGAAGCATTGCTTGGAGTTGTTCCCGGTGTTGCCGGTGCGCTCGGTGTTGCCTGCGGCCCTTGCGTAGGGTTCAGCGGAGGTTTCGGACCAAAATACTTGGTCCAGACGATCACGACGACCATGCAGAGCAGCGCCGCTAGCAGCAGACGCAACTCAGAAAACTTGTCTTTGGGTTGGTTTGGGTTCACTGGATTCCCACGTGCGCTTCAGGGCGGAGGCTCTCCGACCCCAGGGCGCTCACGGCGTCTGCTCTCCCCGTGAAATCGCCGGCCGAGGCTCGATTCTTCCCTTGTTCCGGGACAGGGTCGTAGCCAAATCTGCCCGAGAGCGGATGGCAGCGCAGCAGCCGCTTTAGCCCGAGCCAGGAGCCGCGCCACAGGCCGAAGCGCTCGATCGCCTGATAGGCGAAAACCGAGCAGGTCGGCACATACCGGCAAGAGCCCGCGAAAAAAAACGAGAAGTACGTCTTATAGATACGCAATGCGAGAAGCGCCGCTTTCACTCCTATGCTCTGCATGGCGCGCGGCTCGTTTCGCCCGGGTTCCGCAAAGGGCTCAGCAGGCGCAGCAGTTCGCTCTCGAGCGTCGCGAAGGGCGCTTGGTCCGCCGCATGTTTCGGGTGTATGACGATGTCCCATCCTCTGGGCAACTCCTGCCGATGCAGCCGGATGATCTCGCGGACACGCCGCCGCATGCGGTTCCGCGTCACCGCGCTGCCCAGCGATTTCTTGATGCTGAATCCATAACGGCAGTGCGGCAACTGGTTCGCGCGATAGAAAAGGGTGAAGAGAGAATTGGAGCGGCGCCTGGCGGCGCGGTAAACGGCGTCAAAATCGCCTTTCCGCAGCAGCCGCGCCTCGCGCGGAAAGCCGAGTTCGCCCCGCTCACTCCGGCGTGAGCCGATGGCGTCCCTTCTTGCGGCGCGCCGCCAGCACCTTGCGGCCGCCCACACTTTTCATGCGCGCGCGGAAGCCGTGCGTCTTGGCGCGGCGTCTTCGGCGCGGTTGATATGTCCGCTTTGGCAAAGCCATCTCCCTTCGCTGCCGTACAGCCGCAAAATTCGGCTGGTTCGGAATGGATTAGTGTATGCGAGGCTCGCTCGCATGGTCAAGAAAACGCAGCAGCCACCGCGTTGGCGGGATGATCCGAAAAAACGGCACTCCAGAAAGAAATGCATCGCGCACCAAATTGTGTATCATGGGGGTACACGGGAAAGGAGGCTGATCCAGAAAATGAAAAATTCTGATTGTAGTGGCAAACGTGAGGTGGCTGAGGCTTAAGGCTTGAGCTGTTAAGCCCTCGCGAAGTACGGATTCGCAAAGGCGCTCGCGCCTTCAGCCAATCCCAAACAGACTACCGGCGGCTCCGCAAGCGATTGCGGAGCCGCTCTGTTTTCCGCGGCAGGCGGGAAGGGTTCACCGCGTTTGCGCGCACCGTTGCCGGAATCATCGCGTGGCGCGAGATATGAGTTGCGGCCCCGCTCTTTCTGGGGCTACCGTACTTTGAATCCTGAATCCAGAGGACGGTGAAATGAAGCACAGCACAAAAATGGCTGTCGTCGCGCTGGCGTCCCTGCTTTGCGCCACCCCTTCGCTTCGAGCGCAAGATACCGGCGCGAAACGCGTCGAAGCGCGGCTTAAGGCGGCGGAGAAGGGTCAGAGCAGCTCCGCTATCGACGAGGTGCTGAATGTCATTTTCGCTACGCACCGCTTTGAGCAGGCCGCCATCTCACCGGATGGACAGCGCGTCGCCTGGGTCGAGGATGTGGTCAGCCGGCACGGTCAGCCCACCGGCAAGACGGTGATCTATGTGGCTGAACTCAACTCTTCCGCGAAGCCGCACCGCATCAGCGCCGAAGCGGCGGATGCCATCGGCGACGAAGGCAGCGTCGCCTGGTCCCGCGATAGCAAGGAGCTCGCGTTCCTTTCCGATGCGGCGAGAGCCGGGCAGCTTCAGCTTTATGTCGCCAGCGCCGCGGGCGGGCCGGCGAGGAAGCTCACCAGCGTGAAGGGATTCCTGCAGGCGCCCGCGTTCTCTCCGGACGGCAGGACCCTGGCCGTGCTTTTCACGGAAAACATGACGAAGGCCGCAGGCCCGCTCGTGGCCGAGGAACATCCGACCGGCGTCATCAAAGACGCGTTTTACGAGCAGAGGCTCGCCCTGGTGGATGCCGCCGGCGGCAACTTCCGCCAGATTTCGCCCGCTGACACGTACATTTACGAATATGACTGGTCGCCCGACGGCCGCCGCTTCGTGGTTTCCTCGGCGCAAGGCAACGGCGACAACAACTGGTGGATCGCCCAGCTCTCGACTCTGGATGCCGCCACCGGCCTGATGAAACCGCTCTACAAACCCGCCCTGCAAGTCGCCTCGCCCATTTGGTCGCCCGACGGTAAGCGCATCGCCTTCATCCAAGGCTTGATGAGCGACGAAGGAATCACCGGGGGCGATGTTTACACCATTGGCGCGTCTGGTGGCGAGGCGCAGAATCTCACGCCCGACAGCAAATCGTCCGTGAGCTGGATCTCGTGGACCAAGGCCGGAAAGGTTCTCACTACCGGGTACCTCAAGGGCAATTCCGCTATCGCCTTGCTCGATCCTGCGAGCCGCTCAATGGAGCCAATCTGGCAAGGCGACGAACGCTTGCAGGCCAATGGCTGGGGCCCGACGATTTCCGTGGCCGATGACGGCAAAACCGTCGGGGTCATTCGACAGGCCATGGGCACCGCCCCCGAAGTTTGGGCGGGCGGCATTGGTTCCTGGAAGCAGGTCACGCATAAGAATGACAAGCTGCAGCCCGCTTGGGGCGCGGTGAAGAGCCTCACCTGGAAGAGCGACGGCCACGAAGTGCAAGGCTGGCTGATTTATCCACGCAACTTCGACCCCGGGAAGAAATACCCCCTGGTGGTGCAGGTACACGGCGGCCCGAGCTATGCGGCCATGTCCGATTGGCCCGCGGTGCACAGCTTTTCCGCGCCGCTTTCCGGCTCCGGCTACTTCGTGCTCGAGCCCAATCCGCGCGGCAGCTACGGCCAGGGCGAAGCCTTCACCCGTGCCAACGTGAAGGATTTCGGCTACGGCGATTTCCGCGACATCATGGCTGGCGTGGACGCCGCCATCAAAGCCGCGCCCATTGATGAAAACCGCCTCGGTCTTACTGGCTGGAGCTACGGCGGTTACATGACCATGTGGGGCGTCACGCAGACCAATCGCTTCAAGGCCGCGGTGGCCGGAGCCGGCATCGCCAATTGGCAGAGCTACTACGGCGAAAATCAGATCGATCAGTGGATGATTCCGTTCTTCGGCAAATCGGTCTATGACGACCCCGAAGTGTATGCTAGGAGCGCACCCCTCACCTTCATCAAGAAGGTGAAGACGCCAACGCTCGTAGTAGTGGGCGATAGCGATGGTGAATGCCCTACTCCGCAGTCCTACGAATTCTGGCACGCACTTAAAACCTTAAACGTCGAGACGGAATTGGTCGTTTATGACCACGAAGGGCACCTCTTCGCCAACCCGAAGCACCAGCGCGACGTGCTTGAACGCATGGTCGCTTGGTTCAACGGCCACTTGAAATAGCGGGGTGCTCCGGTATACGGGCTTGCCCGACCGGGCCGAAAAAATCCCGCCTCGAGCCTTCCGTTCGATGGAAGCGACGAGTATCATCAACTCTTTCGCAAATGGACTGGTGAGCTGGCAGTAAGGGTTCGCGTTTGGAGAGCCACGGCGAACGGTGGAGGCAGGATTGTCGTCGGACAAAGCGCCCGAGAACAAGACACCCGAGAACAAGGCTATGGGGCCGCTCGTGGGCATCATCATGGGGTCGTCCTCGGACTGGGAGACCATGGAGCATGCCGCGAAAATGCTGGCGGAACTTGGCGTGCCCTACGAGACGCGCGTGGTTTCCGCTCATCGCACACCGGATTTGCTCTTCGAGTATGCCGCGGGAGCGGAAGCACGCGGGATTGAGGTGATTATCGCGGGCGCGGGAGGCGCGGCGCATCTGCCGGGCATGACCGCGGCGAAAACGGCGCTGCCGGTCCTGGGTGTGCCGGTTGAATCGAAGGCGCTGAAGGGGCTGGATTCCCTCCTTTCGATTGCGCAGATGCCAAGCGGCATTCCGGTGGGGACCCTGGCGATTGGCAAGGCGGGCGCAGCGAATGCGGGCCTGCTGGCGGCGGCGATTCTGGGGACGAAGCATCCGGAGATTCGCGAGGCGGTGCGGAGGTTCCGCGCGGCGCAAACAGCGAAGGTGCTCGCGAATCCAAATCCGGCGGCCGGCGGAGTGCTGCTCCGCCCAGAGCAGCGCGAGGCTGCCCCAGCGAGGAGCGCAAAGCAAATTCAGCGGTCTCGCACCACTCGCGGAATGGCGAGATCCAAATCGAACAAACGGAAACTTCGCGACTGAGCGGGAGCGACGGAAAGTGACAACAATCGGGATCTTGGGCGGAGGGCAACTCGGCTACATGCTGGCGCTCGCGGGCTATCCGCTAGGGTTGCACTTCAAGTTTCTGGACCCTTCGCCGGAAGCGCCCGTCGGACGCATTGCGCATCGCGTCACGGCGCAATTTGACGACAGAAAGGCGCTGGAAAAGCTGGCTGCGGGAATCGAACTGGTGACTTACGAGTTTGAAAACGTGCCGGTGGATAGTGCGCGATTCCTGGAGAAGCTGCTGCCGGTGCTGCCGGCGCCCGTGGCGCTCGAGGTGGCGCAAGACCGCCTTTCGGAAAAGCAAACGTTTCAGAAGCTTGGCATTGCGACGACCGAATACGCGGTGCCCAAGGTGGGAGACGACCCGGCCCACGCACTGAAGACGGTAGGCTACCCCGCGGTGATCAAGACGCGCCGGATGGGCTACGACGGAAAAGGCCAATGGAAGGTGGAAAGCCCGGAAGAGTTCGCGGCCGTGCGCGGCGAATTGCCAAAGGTGCCGCTGATCGTCGAGCGATTCGTGAAGTTCCGTCGGGAGCTTTCCGTGCTGGCGGTGCGCTCGCGGACGGGAGAAATCGCGATTTACCCTCTGGTGGAGAATCACCACCGCGCGGGGATTTTGCGGCTGTCTTTGGCGCCCGCGGCGCGCGTAGCAGAGTCAACGAGACACGCGGCGGAGGAGGCGGCACGCAAAGTGCTCGAAGCGCTCGAGTACGTTGGCGTGCTGGCGATTGAATTTTTTGAGTGCGATGGGAAATTGCTGGCCAACGAGATGGCGCCGCGCGTTCACAATTCGGGCCACTGGACGATTGAAGGCGCGGTGACAAGCCAGTTCGAGAATCATCTGCGCGCGGTGATGGGATGGCCGCTTGGATCAACGGCGGCGAACGGGCACAGTGCGATGATCAATTTGATTGGAGAGGTGCCGGAAACGGCTTCGGTGCTGGGCGTCGAGGCTGGCCACCTGCACCTTTATGGAAAAGCGCCACGGCCTGGGCGTAAGCTGGGGCACTTTACGGTGAGGGAGGATTCGGCGGAGTCGCTCGTCGAGCGGCTGCGAAGGTTGCCGCCATTCTTCCAGAGACCGGAGTATTGTCTTTCCGCTGCAACCAAAGCGGCTTCCGAGAGGCGGGCGTAGCCGGCCTCCCGCCAACCGGTCCTCGGGTTGCTGGGGCGACGCTCGGATGCTAGGATTTTGAGGCTTCCGATGCACCCCGAAATCAAGGAAAAACCAAGAGTGGGGATTCCCTGGCGGACCCTAGCCGAGGAGCAGGCCGGGAACCGCCGCAAGCTTGACTACTACTTTGACGCGGTACGAAAGGCCGGGGGCGAGCCGGAGGAAATTTCGCTCCTGGCTGGGGAAGCGGCCCTTGCTGCGCAAGTTGCAGAACTAAACGGGTTTATCTTGCCAGGTAGCGCTGCCGACGTGCAACCGGAACGATTTGGGCAGAAACGCCATCCCAGGACGAACCCGGCGGATACGGCCCGGGAAGCGGCGGATAGCTCCATCCTGCGGCACGCGCTCGAAACCGGGAAGCCGGTGCTGGGCATCTGCTTTGGCTGCCAGATGCTGAATGTCTATCTGGGCGGCAGTTTGGTGCAAGACATCCGCTCAAAGCAGCCGGGAGCGCTCGCTCACGGAGCAACGGACCTCCCCGACGCGGCGGCTCAGGGAGACTTGCGGCACCGCGCACGGCTCGAGCCGGGCAGCCGTCTGGCGGAGCTGGCTGGCCGAGCCGAGACCACGGTCAATAGCAGTCATCACCAGGCGATTGAGCGGCCGGGCGAGAAGTTGAGGGTGACGGCGATTTCTCCGGAGGACGGCGTCATCGAGGGCGTGGAGCGAATCAGCGGCAACGAATGGATTATCGGAGTGCAGTGGCATCCCGAGCGGATGGCGGGCGATGCATTTGCCGAGAGACTCTTCGGGGAATTCATACGCGCTGCGATGACCGCGGCTTCGCGGGAAGCCGGCACCCGGGAAACGCGGGAGAGCCAAGCTGAAGTTTCTGGGACGAACAGGCGGTAACAAGCTGACGGAGATGGCGGCGAGTTGCCGTGGCAAGCACAGGCCGGCCGGGGAATCTGGCGCCTGCACGAGGACGGGATGATCTCACTGGCGGGGAAGGCGGCACTCATCACAGGCGGGTCGCGCGGCATTGGCGCGGCGGCGGTGAAGCTTTTTGCGCAAGCCGGGGCGGACGTGGTCTTTAATTACAACAAAGCAAAAGACGCGGCCGCGCAGGTGGAACAAGAGGCGCGCAAACACGGCACGCGCGTCGAGGCGTTCAAAGCGGACGTGAGCAAGCACCGGGATAACGAAAAGCTGGTGCAGCAGACGATCGCTCGGCTCGGGCGCCTGGATATTCTGGTGGCAAACGCGGGCGTGTGGAATCAGGACGATCTGCCGATTGAAAAAATGACCGAGAAGCAGTGGGACGAAATGATGCAGGTGAATCTCAAGAGCGTGTACTCGATTATTCATTTCGCCGTGCCGCACATGATCAGGCAGAAGTCCGGGAAGATTATCCCCATCAGTTCGACGGCTGGGCAGCGCGGCGAAGCGTTCCATACGCACTACGGGGCGTCCAAAGGCGCCATCATCAGCTTCACGAAAGGCCTCGCCACGGAATTGGCGCGGCACAACATCCTGGTGAATTGCGTGGCGCCGGGCTGGGTGGCCACGGATATGTCGAATCCCGTGCTCGAGACCAAGGCGGGGCAGAAGATGGCGCAAACGGTGATTCCATTGGGGCGCGCCGCGACCGCCGAGGAGATTGCCGGCCCCATCCTTTTTGCCGCCTCGGACCTGGCCAACTTCATGACCGGAGAAATCATCAATGTAAATGGAGGCGCGGTCTTGTGCGGTTGAAGCTTGCCCCCTTTTTTTTGATTTTGACTGGCGCGCTGGCGGGTTTCGCTGAGCCGCCGCGAGCAGCGGCGCAGAATCCCGACGCGATGATGCCGGAGGCGAACGAAGCGAAAGCGCGGCAGATCCTGAAGGATTTGATCGATACGATGGGCGGTCCCGCGTATGTGAGCGTGACGCAACGCTACTGCGAAGGGCGCCGCGCGCAATTTGGCCACGCCGGAGACCTGACCGGCTACATTCCGTTCAAGGACTATTGGAACTATCCGGACAAAAACCGTACGGAATACATCGCCAAGAGCCACAACACCCTGCTCGGATACATGATCGGCGTAACCGACCTCGATTTGTCGCGTGGCGGAACGGTCATCACGCTCTACAACGGCGATCAAGGCTGGACGATGGATCGCGCCGGAGTCGAGGAGATGCCGGCGACGTCGATCGCCGATTTCCAGGAAGCGGTAAAGAAAAACATCGATAATCTGCTGCGTTACCGCTTGAAGGAAGACGGCCTTTCCGTTCGCTGGGCGGGGGGCGACATCGTGGACCTGAAGCCCGTGGACTGGGTGGAGATTCGGGACAAAGATCAGCGCGTCTTCCGCCTTGCGGTCGAGCGCTCGACGCACCTGTTGATCCGCAGCATGGTGACCACCTCCGATCAAACCATGGGCGAAAAGGTGGATGATTCCACCATTTACTCGAATTATCAGCGCGTCGGCGGATTGTACGTGCCCATGCAAATCACGCGCGAGCGCAATGGCCGGAAGTATTACCAGGCCTTTTTCGACGCGTGCGACTTTAATCCGAACTTGCCGCCCGATTTCTTCACCAAGGCTTCGCTCGATCAGCGCTTCCAAAAGTCCGGCAACAAAAAGGAAAAAGACAAGTACAAAAACGCGAAGGATTGAGCGGAGATCTCTTTCCTGGTGCGCTGGAGATGATGATCCTGCAGTTGCTGCGGTGCGGAGCAATGCATGGATACGCCATCGCTCAACAGATTAAGCGGGATTCCGACGACCTGCTGCGCGTTGAGGAGGGATCGCTCTACCCGGCATTGCAGCGGATGCTCAAAGAAAAGTGGGTCGAAGCGGAATGGACTCTCTCCCCGCGAAATCGCCGGATTCGCGTCTATCGAATCACGGCGGCCGGACGCAAACAACTTCAGCGCGAGGTTACGAGCTTCAAACGGATGCTCGACGGGATCGCGCGCGTGATGAAAACAGCGGAGTCATGAATCGCTTCTTAAATCTCTTTCGAGCACGACGCGAGAGCCGGGACCTCGCGGTTGAGATTGAGGAGCATCTGGAAGAGCGGGCTCAGGAACTGATGGCATCCGGCCTGGACCGGAAGTCCGCCGAGCTGGCGGCACGCCGCGCGTTCGACAATGTAACTCGAGTGAGGGAGGTAAGCCGTGAAATGTGGACTTGGGCGTCGCTTGAACGATTGATTCGCTGACGCACGCTCTCTGTTCACTGGCAGTGCATTTTCCCCGTACACTGGTTCTCGATTTCCGCCACATCCTCATAGCATTTCGGCGAAACGGGGCCAAATGACAGCACTCGTCTGGGAAGGCAAGTGTGGTGCTCCCTTCAAAACTAGACAGTGAGGGCTTCGGAATTTAGCACGGATTTGAACGCCAAGAAGGCCTGATGTGGGTGCGATTTTTCTTACTCCGCGATGGGGCCGGTTGTGATTGTACTCCTCGATCCAACGGGCAATGCTGGTCCGCGCTTCTTCCAAGCTGCGCGACCAAGTGACCTTCCGGGGTTGGCGTATCTTGAATCGGGCGGCGGTGCGTTATCGGCGCCTCGTTCGCGGCTCCAGAGTCTTGGCATACTTCGGGCATGTCAATACCTGAAGGCTGTATTGCAATCGTGGGCCCCGACGACGAAACTCCTTGCTTCTCTGAAAACGACGCTCATTTGCCCCATGTTTTTCGAAATTTTCGGAGGTTCCGGTACAGACCCTCCAACAGAGCAGTTCCATACTGCATGTACTCACAAATGTCCGAAGCTGGAGTTGATACTGTCAGCTTTACAGGCGCTTCCAGAGGTTTTCGTAAGGCGACAATCCAGACGATGAGGACGACCACAAAAGACACGATTCTAATCCTATCTCGCCACTGGAAGTATGGACCCACCCAATGCTGGGCGGCCGCGTCGTTAACCTCTTGCACCAGTGAGTACACGAACAGTCCAACCGCGATGAGCTTTTCGTGCGGTCGCAGCGGCACATCGTAGCGAAGCCACAAAACGAATAACACGAAGAAGACGACAGCCGCCGTAAATTCAATGTGGTGTTCCAGCCCGAGGATCAGGGAAGGCGCAGTCATCACGTCGCGAACGATAACCCAACTGGCGCGGCTAACTAGAAGTGCGCTAACCAACGCAATAAGCCAGCCCGCAATCATTCGAAATCCGGGATAACCGCGCGATGCGTTCCAAATTATTTCAGCGATCGAGCCCGCCCGAAGGACCAGCACAAAGGCCTGGCTGAGCCAGAACGTATAGAAGACGAAACGCGACGAATATCCGAAGTCGTGGTAAGCCCAGTAGAGAAACACTTCGCGAACCACGAGCATCACAAGATACGCGGAGAAAACTTTCAATTCGAGGTAAAGACGCCGGCGGAAGGCAAGAAAGCAGACGACGCACTCAAGCAGAAATGTGCTGACCCAAAGAGCGAGCTGAACGAAAGAAAGACCCATCGAGGTTGAGGCACATCATAACATCCGCGACTATGTTCACACCCGATCTGTCGTCCGGCGAGCAAGTGCATCCCCGAACATGACCGAAGGATTTCCGTCAGCGATTCAGGTCATTCTCCAGCACAGGAAGCCCCTGTTCTCGCGCAACCTGATTCAAGAGGTCATCTGCCATACGCGCCATCAGTCGCACCTTTTGAGTCAGTGACCTCAACTGGCCCGTTGCATTGATTCCGCAACGCACCTTAAGCCGCGCCAGCTTGAATTCGAGTCTGTAATGAATGCTGAGCCAAGCACGGCGCAACTCCCCTTCAAGGGTTAGCTCGGGCATGAATTTGGCTCCGTGGTTAAGAAGCTTTTCGACGCGGAGAAAATCATCACGGACGGCGTCCAGATATCTGAGTGAGGTTGCTCGATGGTCTGCGCCCACCCGGCGCAGAATCTCTTCGTACTCAGCCAACCGATCTTCTACAGCTTCGTACTCTCGATGATGGACGGGGTAGAAATCCTTGATTCCGAATGTCACCCTCGGCTGTGGTTGCTGACACCGCAGGCGGTACAGTGCTCGGATTGACCAAGATATGAGTAGCAGGCCGACGACGATAGCAAAGACCAGTTCACCCATTGCTTTCCCTTGTCACATTACAGCCATCCGACGGACGCGTGGACAGGACAACAGCAAGCCCGCAAGGGCCAGAGGGGTGCCCCTATGGTTCTTGCCTAAAGGGATAATAATGCCTGGGCAGATCATAGCATATAGCGCTGTGGTTCTAGGCTTCATGACCCGCCCAGGCATGCTCGCGACCTAACTATGCCGATTGCGACTTAACAGGCGGTTTAGGCCAGGGTGGTGTCGGTGCCCCACCGTCAGCCACCAGTTGAGCCTTGGCCGGCTTCGGTGGCCAGGGCGGTGTCGGGGCTCCACCGTCTGCAACGAGCGTTTCGACGCCCCGAAGGTGCGGCCACGGTGGCGTTGGTGCTCCGCCATCGGCGACGAGCTGCGGTTTCGGCCGGGGCGGAGTCGGAGTCGGAGTCCCGCCATCTGCCAGAGATGACGGAGCAGAAATCGCCGATCCGGGAACCGGAGCGGGAGTGCTCCGATGCTGTATCGCCAGTGAATATGAAAGCAGGACGACACAGCACAGGTTTAACGCAGAGATATACAGGGTTCGTTTCATTGGATCTTTCTCCTATGTATTGATTTCGTGGACGGTGTTTAAGCCGTCACACCACAGCCAAAATGCTCCAAATGGCCTTGTTTGGCACCGTTTTCTTGATTGGGAAGGTCAGTGTTGCGGGACGGTCCGTCGGCTGTTCAAGTTTCTGGAGGGATTAGTTGGGCGCGCGGTTTCTTCTTATTTCAGCTTCACGCTCGGAAGGAGGCACATGATGTTCGGAAGAATGAACGTGATAACAGTGCTGGACCGTTACTGCGCACGTGGCCGCCTCCACGAAAGCCCATTTCAGGTATTGATTCACGCTTTTGGACACATTCCCCAAACGCATGCGCTCGCCGCTCGAGATCACTCGCGGCACCAGCCCTGCGTAGCTCGCCAGTTGTTCGGCGCGCGGAAAACGATTCACGTCTCCGATCTCCAGCCAGATCACCGGCGCAAGAATCGCCCCCACACCAGGTATGCTCAGCAGCAGCTTCACTTCCGCGCTCGGTGCAATTTGTTCCTGGATGCGCTTCTCAACGGCTTCGATCTTCTCCGTCAGCTCGTCGAGGGCTTCCAGTTGCGTGACCACCATGCGCCGCGTCTCTGTCGGTAACTCCGCTGCGGCTTCCGCCAGATACACGCGCCCACTCTTGCCAAACAGATCGCTGATGCCCTCGGCCTGCAACCCGTAGCGGTCTAGCGCCGCGTGTATGCGCAACTTCAGCTTGATGCGCATGTCGCGCAAAGCCATCCGTGTGCGCAACAACTCCCGCTGATCCCGCAACTCACCCGGCGGTATCCAGCACTCCGGCAGCGTCCCGTTGCGCAGCAGGACCCCAAGCCCTCGCGCATCCAGTCTGTCCGTCTTGTTCGGCTTCCCCATGCGCTTCTTCGCTTCCAGGGGATTGGTCAAGTGTGGAATGTGTTGCGCCCGCTCCATCTCGTCCACCAGCCAGTACCACGAGCCCATCGATTCGATGGCGATCTCACTGTTCGCTGGCAGACTCTCCAAATACGTGCGGAACACTTCGCGCTTGTGCTCTACGCGAACCGCATGGCCTGCTTTCCCTCTCTCGTCTACCGCCACGAATACCGAAAACTTTTTGTGCGCATCGCACCCGATCCATTGCTGCATCCCTGCACCTCCTCTGCTGCGCTTCCTACTCCCCTCGAAGTTAGCGCAACACCGAGGCGCTTGCTCCCGGCTTTCATAGACTCATTCCCCCTCCCGGCGCGAATGCGCCGCTCTTCCCGCGCTCCCCGGCGCTGCCGCTCGTAAAGCTGGCCCGCCCCGCTCGCGTGGCTCAGTTTGGCTTGGGCCTTGACCCACCGCTACTCTCCAACAGCCGAACCTCCGGTGGGCTGTAGGCAGCCACGTCGATGAGATGGTTTTGGCAGATCAGCTTGTAATGCAGGATGGGTTCAAAGTGGCCCCCCGTATCGCGGGCAAGATGGTCGAGAAAATGGGATTTGGTGTACAGCCGGAACAAGTTGCCGGTGTAAAGTTCGTCTTCATCGCTACCGCCTGAACCCACGCCCTCTTCGGTGACGAGATAGGCGACGTAGCGGCTCCACTGGAGTTCGAAGGCTCTGCAACCTTCGACGGATTTGATCGGCGAAGCGCCCTTCCGAAGTTCAGCGAGCGGACTGGCCGGGTCTGGCGTCGATACGCTCTCGGTGCGGTCCGCTATCGCCTCTTCCACAACAAGGCGCAGGGAGTTGTCCTCGGGTTCGGAGACGTGACGCAAGGAAAGATACTTCGCCCGATTCAGCAGCGAGGTAACTTCGTCCCCGCCCAACCCGAAGGGCTTCTTCTCTGAACCCATTCGTGGAAGCGCCGCTAAGCGCGCTTGAGCGGAGGAGGCGGCTGCCATGACACGTCAGTCGTGGGAGCGACGTACCTGAAAAACTTTTGCTGCTCAAGGATGTGATACAAGATATGGCGAAAGTTCTCTGCCGTCTCCAACACCTGATCGTAGAGCTCTTCTCCTTCACTCGCGGCTAGCTTGGGCAGTATCTCGTCCAAGAACTCGCGGAAAGAGTTTTCGAGATCGCTGAGAGAATCGGCGAGCGCCCCCGCTTCCTTGTGGTCACCGTCATCGAATCGCGTCACTTCTGGAAGTTTCGCTAGCCGCTCCGCGAGGCGAGTCACATCCTGCGGGCTTTTAAGTATCTTGTTTTGGTCGAATGTGCTCATGGATTTTTAAGCAACCAGTCCTCCGCTAAGCGGATCATAGTTTGAAAGTGTTTTATTTCGCTTACCGTCTTGCTGGTGTAGCCGCCCTGCGACTGATACTGCGCTAGTTTGGCTTGGTGCTCGGCAAGCTTTTTTGCGTGCGAGCGAAGAGCTTTCTTGACTGCTGCTTTCCCGCCCTGTGTGGCAGCCTGGCTTAGCTCGGCGGCCTCGCCCAGAGTCGCTGCTACTTCTCCCGCTTCGAGTGTTAGCGTTGACCCTCCACCCGAGAGCGCGACAGTCGCGCCCATGAAAATAAGTTGTGGGGCAGTGATCGCCATTGCGGCATTCACGCCGGGCGTGGCCATTGCTCCCGCGTCCGACAAAGCCATGAACTTTTGATCCTCAAAGCTGGGCGTGACGGTAACGGAGAATGGTTTGGGATCGAAGAATTCCCCTTGGAAGGTTCCCTGGTCGGTTTTGATTTGGAGATTCCCGTTTTCATCGATCTTCGCTAGTCCGTTCGAGTTTGCGATCTGTTCATCTGTGATCACAACTGCTTTGCCGTTGCTATCGAGGACGTGACCTTTGTCATCGCACTGAACTTTCTCACCACATTGGTCTCCGCCAAGCAGATAGTAATCGAGGCCGTCTGGGTCCACGGCATTGAGGGGATTGTTGAGAACGTAGGAATACATATTCAGCGCCTGCGGGTTTTCCGTATCTACGATGTCGGGGTTAACGTTCGAGGGATCGGGGCGCATAAAGCGACCCATGCTTGATGTGAAATACCTTTCCCCAAAATTGTCTAAGCCTGACTCGCTGTCACGTTCTTTGCCGGTGAAGTTGATGGCGCTTTGGCTGATGCCGTAGCTCGTATTCCATTGGGTAGCGTCGCCGAAAGGGAGACCGGTGCTGGTGGACCAAGTGCTGTAGTTGGTATCGAAGCGCGCCCGCTCGGTGCCCAGGTGATCGGCGTGGTCGATGTACTGGTTGCCGTCCCAGGAGGTTTCCAGATGACGAGAGCCGGCGAAGACCTCCGAGCGCCAGAGAGCCCCGGAGCC